>Ga0209050_1000041_pt1 | contig 408004 bp, 354 predicted proteins | sample Araplavi_mTSA_r2_FD_184276 | JGI IMG/M metagenome (GOLD analysis project Ga0209050, IMG submission 184276) | Arabidopsis root microbial communities from North Carolina, USA - plate scrape MF_Cvi_mTSA_r2 (SPAdes) (version 2) | ecosystem: Host-associated > Plants > Roots > Endosphere | place... | reverse complement strand
TGGAACCACCTGATCCCATCCCGAACTCAGAAGTGAAACGATGCATCGCCGATGGTAGTGTGGGGTTTCCCCATGTGAGAGTAGGTCATCGTCAAGATTAAATTCCGAAACCCCAATTGCGAAAGCAATTGGGGTTTTGTTTTGCCCGCAGGAAAGTTCTTACAGCATTCTCAGCCGCCTTGCGGCTGTCGCCGCCGGCCGACAATGCTAAGGTTCAGCCCTAGCTTTTGTACTTTTCCAAGGAAGCCTTCATGCCGGACACCCAGTCCCTCAACGCTGCATTCATGGTCGTTCAGAGCAACAGCCTGGATGAACTGCGCAGCCTTGTGATCAGCATCATGCGGCGCTATCCACTGGCTCCCCTGGAGAACGAAATCGCGCTCGTACAGAGCAACGGCATCGCTCAATGGCTCAAGCTGGCACTGGCTGAGGACCCTGAAGAGGACGACTCCGGCGGCTGTGGTATCGCCGCCGCTATTGATGTGCAACTGCCGGGCAGTTTCATGTGGCAGCTTTACCGGATGGTTCTGGGACGAGAGGAAATTCCGGCAAAGTCGCTGCTCGACAAGGCACCGTTGACCTGGCGTCTGATGCGCCTGTTGCCACAGGTCATCACCCGTCCGCATTTCGAACCGCTACAACGCTTTCTCACCCATGACAGTGATCTGCGCAAACGCTACCAGTTGTCCGAACGTCTGGCAGACCTCTTCGACCAATACCAGGTTTACCGCGCTGATTGGCTTGAGGACTGGGCAGAGGGGCATCATCAACTCCGTAATGTAAGAGGTGAAGCGAAGCCGCTCTCGCCGACCAGTTGCTGGCAGGCAGAATTGTGGCGCGCTCTGCTGGACGATGTGGGCGAGCAAGGCATGGCCCAGAGTCGCGCGGGCGTGCACCAGCGGTTCATGGAGCGCATCAACAGTCTTGAACGCGCACCGACCGGACTTCCACAGCGAGTGATCGTTTTCGGAATTTCCTCGTTGCCCGCCCAGGTACTGGAAGCATTGGCCGGGTTGTCTCGTTTCAGCCAGGTTTTATTGTGCGTCCATAACCCCTGTCGTTATCACTGGGCCGATATCGTTGCCGACAAGGATCTCTTGCGTCATCAGTACAAGCGGCAGGCCCGAAAAAACGGCATGCCTGTGGTGCTGGATTCGGAATCGCTCCACCAACATGCTCACCCGCTCCTCGCAGCGTGGGGCAAGCAAGGTCGCGATTACATCAACCTTCTCGACAGCTACGACGAGCCGGACAGCTATCGCGCAGCATTTCGCAATGGACGTATCGATCTGTTCAGCGAAACCCAGCCAAAGAACATGCTTAATCAGTTACAGGACGACATTCTGGAGCTGCGGCCGCTCAGCGAGACTCGAACGCTCTGGCCGGCAGTCGATCTGACTCAAGACGATTCGATCCGCTTTCACATAGCTCATAGCGCCCAGCGCGAAGTGGAGATTCTCCACGACCAACTCCTGGCCCGTTTCAGTGCCAACCGTCAATTACGCCCTCGCGATGTGATCGTGATGGTGCCTGACATTGATAGTTATGCGCCGCATATCCGCGCCGTATTTGGCCAACTGGATCGTCAGGATCCACGCTTCATTCCTTTCACCATGGCCGATCAGGGGCAGCGCGGACGGGATCCATTACTGATCGCTGTCGAGCATCTGCTCAAGCTGCCGGACAGTCGTTTCCCCGTCAGTGAAATTCTCGACCTGCTCGACGTTCCTGCGTTACGCGCCCGGTTTGGTGTGCAGGAGCGAGACTTGCCGACTCTGCATCGCTGGATCGAAGGGGCCGGCGTACGTTGGGGCATCGATGCCGGGCAACGGGCCGAACTGGGATTGCCCGACGAACTGGAGCAAAACAGTTGGCGCTTCGGCCTGCGTCGGATGCTGCTCGGCTATGCCGTCGGCAGTTCCGGAGCCTGTGGGGATATCGAACCCTACGATGAAATCGGTGGTCTCGATGCCGCGTTGATCGGCCCGTTGGTAGCGTTGCTGGATGCACTGGAACTCTCGCATCAGCAACTGATGAAACCCGCGCAACCGCAGGAATGGGGACATCGGCTTCAGGCGTTGATGCAGCTGTTTTTCAAGCCCGAAGATGAGCATGACGTCTATCTGCTGGCTCAACTCGAGGAGTTGCGCGAAACCTGGCTGGAAACTTGTGAAGCCGTCGGTCTGCTGGACGAGCTGCCACTGACCGTCGTCCGCGAGGCCTGGCTGGCGGGACTGGATCAGGGGCGTCTGTCGCAGCGCTTCCTGGCCGGTGCCGTGAACTTTTGCACACTGATGCCGATGCGCGCGATCCCGTTCAAGCTGGTTTGCCTGTTGGGAATGAACGATGGCGATTATCCACGCGCCCAACCGCCGCTGGACTTCGATCTCATGGGCAGCGACTACCGGCCGGGAGATCGATCCCGTCGGGAGGATGATCGCTATCTTCTGCTCGAAGCGCTCTTGTCCGCCCGTCATCAGCTTTACATCAGTTGGGTGGGCCGCAGCATTCGCGACAACAGCGAGCGGCCAGCCTCTGTGTTGATCGGCCAGTTGCGCGATCATCTCGCCAATGGATGGCGATCGGTCGACGACAACGAAGATCTTCTGATTGCCATGACTCAGGAGCATCCGTTGCAGCCATTCAGTTCGCGCTACTTCCATGAGGAAGACAAACTGTTCAGCTATGCCAGCGAATGGCAAGTGCTGCATCAGCATCACGAGCAGAATGACGTCGCAACAATGCTTGCCCCCCATGTTCAGGAGGAACCGTTGAGTCTGGAGCTGCTGCAGGACTTCCTGCGCAATCCGGTTCGACACTTTTTCACTCAGCGACTCAAGGTTTACTTTGAAGCGGCGCAGGTACCTCAGGCTGACGAGGAACCCTTTGTGCTGGATGCGTTGCAGCGATACATGCTCAGCGACAGCTTGCTCGGGGCAGCCTTGAGACACCCGGACAATGTTGATCAGGCGCTCGAGTCTCAAGCCCGACGCCTGCAGAACAGCGGACTGCTGCCCATGGCCGGGTTCGGTGAATGCCTTCAACGAGAGTTGATCGAGCCTTTGCCAGACTTGTTGCAACGATATCAACAGCTGTTGGCGTTATGGCCGACACCGCTAACCAACGCGCTACCGATCAATTTTGAATGGCAGGAACTGCGCCTTGAAGGATGGCTAGGCGGTTTGCACCGGCGCGCCGATGGCGGCGTACTGTCGGTCACAACAATCCCCAACAGCATAGGCTCGATCAAGAGCCGCAAATGGCATCGCATGACCAAGCCCTGGGTCAGCCATCTCGTCGCGTGCGCCAGTGGACTCTCCCTGACGACCGCACTGGTGGCCAGTGATGACACGCTCCTTCTTGAACCTCTTGAGCGGACTCGAGCGGGGCGAATTCTCGAGGATCTGCTGCTCGCCTGGCAGACGGGCATGTGCCAGCCACTTCCGGTCGCGGTGAAAACGGCTTTTGCATGGCTGGCCCAGACCGATCCGGTCAAGGCTGAAGCGGCTGCCCGTAAAGCCTATGAGGGCGATGGTCAGACCAGCGAAGGCGAGCGGCGTGAAAGTCCGGCTCTATCCCGACAATTCGTCGACTTCGATGCACTGCAGGCGGATGAAACATTCTCCGGTTGGTGTGATGCACTGTATCGCCCTTTGCTTGAGGCACCGTGGCGTTCATGGACCCAAGAGGAGGCAGGCGCATGAGCAACCAACAGCCGCTCGCCCTGGCATTCCCGTTAAAGGGCAGCCAACTGATTGAAGCCAGTGCGGGCACTGGCAAGACGTTCACCATTTCGGCGTTGTATCTGCGGTTGATCCTCGGCCACGGAGGCGAGGCGAGCGGTTTCGGTCGTGAGCTGTTGCCCCCGCAGATTCTCGTGGTGACCTTCACCGACGCGGCCACCAAAGAACTGCGCGAACGTATACGCACGCGTCTGGCCGAGGCCGCCCGTTTCTTTCGTGACGAGACGCCTCCCCCTGATGCGCTGATCGATGAACTGCGTGCACAGTTCGATCCGCAACAATGGCCCGGTTGCGCGAACCGCCTGGATATCGCCGCGCAATGGATGGACGAAGCCGCCGTTTCGACGATCCACAGTTGGTGTCAGCGAATGTTGCGCGAGCATGCGTTCGACAGCGGCAGTCTGTTTACCCAGACCCTGGAAACCGATCACAGCGACCTGCTCGGCGAAGTGCTGCGCGATTATTGGCGGCTGTTCTGCTATCCGATGCAGGGCGATGCATTGAGCTGGGTCCGCAGTCACTGGGGAGGTCCGGCGGCCCTGTTACCGCGAGTGCGTGGGCTGTTTGGCACCGAGCGCGAAGCGGACTCTGACAAGACCCCCTCCGAGCTGATCGAAGAATGCCTGCAGGAACGCCGTGCGGCATTGGTGGAGTTGAAGGGACCATGGCGGCAGTGGGCCGATGAGTTGCTCGCGATCTGTCATCAGGGCGTCGCCAACAAAACCGTGGACGGGCGCAAGATGCAAGCCCGCTATTTCGAACCCTGGTTCGAAAAGCTCAAGGCCTGGGCCGAGGACGAGTCGTTCGAGCAACTGGATATCGGCACCGGGTTCGCCAGGCTCACGCCGGAGGGCATGGCTGAAGCCTGGAAGGGCGAGCCGCCGAGTCACCCGGGCCTGGATGCCATGCCTGTGCTCAAGTCGAGCCTCGACAATTTGCCGACGCCCGATGCGGCCGTGCTGCAGCATGCTGCCAAATGGGTCGGTGCCCGCTTTGAAGACGAGAAGCGCCGTCGAGCCGAAATGGGTTTCGACGACATGCTATTGCGTCTGGACTCGGCCTTGCAATCCGACGGTGGGGAGCGGCTCGCCACGCTCATCCGCGAGCAGTTCCCGGTCGCCCTGATCGATGAGTTCCAGGACACGGACCCGGTGCAGTACCGGATCTTCGAAAGCATCTATCGCGTTGAAGAGAATAACCCCGAGACCGGGCTGTTCCTGATTGGCGACCCCAAGCAGGCGATCTATGCCTTCCGTGGCGCGGACATCTACACCTACCTGCGAGCCCGCCAGGCCACAACCGGACGCCTGCATACCCTGGGCACCAACTTCCGCTCCAGTCACGGGATGGTCAGTGCGGTTAACCATGTTTTCGAACGTGCCGAGTCCCGTGAGCAAGGGCGCGGAGCATTTCTGTTCCGAGAGAAAAGTGGCGATAACCCGGTGCCGTTCCAGCCTGTGGAGGCTCAGGGTCGTAAAGAACATTTGCAGGTATCCGGGCTGGACGTACCGGCGCTGAACATCTGGCATTTATCCACCGACAAACCACTGTCCGGGGCGGTTTATCGCCAGCAGTTGGCGGCGGCCTGCGCCAGTGAGATCACGACTCTGCTCAATGGCGGGCAAACCGGTCGTGCCGGGTTTGCGCAGGACGGCAAGGATTGGCGTGGGCTGCGGCCAGCGGACATTGCGATCCTGGTGCGCGACGGTAAAGAGGCGCAGGCGGTACGCGGTGAGCTTGCAGCGCGCGGAGTCCGCAGCGTTTATCTGTCGGACAAGGACTCGGTCTTTGCCGCACAGGAAGCCCATGACCTGTTGTCGTGGCTCAAGGCGTGCGCCGAGCCGGATGTCGAACGCTCCCTGAAAGCGGCGCTGGCGTGCATCACGCTGAACCTGCCGCTGGCTGAACTGGAGCGCCTGAATCAGGACGAACTGGTCTGGGAATCCCGGGTCATGCAGTTCCGTGGTTATCGTGAGCTCTGGCGCAAGCAAGGGGTGCTGCCGATGTTGCGGCGCCTGCTGCACGACTTTCAACTGCCGCAGATGCTCATTGCCCGCAGTGATGGCGAGCGGGTGCTGACCAACCTGTTGCATCTGTCGGAGTTGTTGCAACAGGCCGCGTCGGAACTCGATGGCGAGCAGGCACTGATCCGTCATCTGGCCGAGCATCTGGCGCTGTCAGGGCAGGCAGGTGAAGAGCAGATCCTGCGTCTTGAAAGCGACGAACAACTGGTCAAGGTCGTGACCATTCACAAGTCCAAGGGGCTTGAATACCCGTTGGTGTTCCTGCCTTTCATCTGCTCGGCCAAACCCATGGATGGCAGTCGATTGCCGCTGCATTACCACGATGAGTCCGGCAAGGCCCGCATCAGTCTGAAGCCCGACGCCGAACTGATCGCCCTGGCGGACAACGAGCGCCTGGCGGAGGATCTGCGTTTGCTCTACGTCGCGCTGACTCGCGCACAACATGCGTGCTGGCTCGGGGTGGCGGATCTCAAACGCGGCAATCACAGCAGCTCGGTGCTGCATCTTTCTGCACTGGGCTATCTGTTGGGCGGTGGCGCAACGTTGGGTGAATCCAGCGGTTTGGCCCGTTGGCTGGACGATCTGCAACAGGGTTGTTCGGCGCTGAGCGTTGTTGAAATGCCGGCGGCCACCAGCGAGGAGTATCAGCCTCCGCGTAACGAAGCCATGCTACGTGCCACCCTTTTACCGAGCCGCAGGGCCAGCGAAAACTGGTGGATCGCATCGTACAGCGCCTTGCGCATCAGTGACGTGCTGAGCGTCGGCAATGACGAAGCTCCTGACAGTCCGCAAGCGCAAAAACTGTTCGACGACGAACGCCTCGATCCTGAAGCTCCGCGCGAGATCATCGCCGGCGGGGCCGATATTCACCGCTTCCCTCGCGGGCCGAATCCGGGAACGTTTCTTCACGGTTTGCTGGAGTGGGCAGGGGAGGAAGGGTTCGCGGTCACCCGCGAGTCGCTGGACGATGCGATCGCCCGGCGTTGCAATCGGCGGGGTTGGGAAGGCTGGATCACCACCCTCGGCGACTGGTTGCAACACTTGCTCAAACTGCCACTGCCCGCAGGGCTCGACCAACCGCCAGTGGTGCTTGGGCAATTGAAGCAGTATCGGGTCGAGATGGAGTTCTGGTTTGCCAGCCACAAAGTCGACGTGCTCAAGCTCGACGAACAGGTGCGTCAGTTCACCCACAACGGCGTGGCCCGGGTCGGCGCCGAAGCGGTGCAGCTCAATGGCATGTTCAAAGGCTTTATCGACCTGACGTTCGAGCACGAGGGTCGTTACTACGTGGCCGATTACAAATCCAACTGGCTGGGCGTCGATGACGCTGCGTACACCGAGCGGGCCATGGAGCAGTCGATCCTCGACAACCGTTATGACCTGCAATACGTGCTGTACCTGTTGGCACTGCATCGTCAGCTCAAGGCGCGGCTCGCCGATTACGACTACGACCGGCATATCGGCGGCGCGTTGTATCTGTTCCTGCGCGGGACACGGGCCCCTGGCGGTGGCGTTTACTTCGCGCGACCACCAAGGGCGCTGATCGAGCGTCTGGACTTGATGTTCCAGGGCAAACCGCAACCCAAGGCCGAGCCCGCGTGGGAACAGGGAGTATTGCTATGAACCGGACATTCGCCGACCTGCTGCCAACGCCGCTGACCGCCGACAGCCTCGCGCAACTGACGCCCCTGACCCGTGCCGATGATCTGTTGCTGTTGCTGACCCAATGGGTCGAGCGTGGCTGGTTGCGGGCACTGGACAAGGCATTCGTGGCCTTTCTTCATGAGTTGGCACCCGATGTCGATCCGCTGGTGTTGCTCGCCGCCGCATTGACCAGTCACCAGCTCGGCCATGGTCATGTCTGTCTGGATCTGTTCGAAACCCTCAAGGCGCCGGATTTCGCTTTGTCCCTACCGCCAGAGGGGGATGCACAACCCGGCGTGTTGCTGCTGCCATCGCAACTGCTCGAAACCCTCGACGGAGCGCACTGGTGCAAGGTACTGGCCGGCAGTTCGCTGGTGGCACTGGCCGCCGACGAAAGTGCGTCGTCGCAGGAACGCCCGCTGGTGTTGTCCGGCAAGCGCTTGTACTTGCGGCGCTATTGGGCCTACGAGCGGCGTATCGACAGCGCATTGCGTCAGCGGCTCGCGGAGCAGGAAGCGACACCATCCGATCTTGCACGGCGGCTGGACGAGCTGTTCGATCCAGCGCAGCGTGCGGATGTCATCGACTGGCAGAAACTCGCCTGCGCCCTGGCCACCCGAAGTGCCTTCAGCATCATCACGGGCGGTCCAGGTACCGGCAAGACGACGACGGTGGTCCGTTTGCTGGCGTTGCTCCAGGCACCTGCGGTCGAGGCGCATCAACCATTGCGCATTCGGCTCGCGGCGCCTACCGGTAAAGCGGCGGCGCGGCTGACCGAGTCCATCAGTCAGCAGGTGCAATCGCTGAAGGTCGCTGATAGCGTCCGGGAAAAAATCCCGACCGAGGTGACCACGGTGCACCGCCTGCTCGGCAGTCGTCCCGGCACGCGGCACTTTCGCCACCATGCCGGTAACCGTCTGCCCCTGGACGTTCTGGTGGTCGATGAAGCGTCCATGATCGACCTGGAAATGATGGCCAACCTGCTCGATGCCTTGCCGCCTCATGCCCGATTGGTGTTGCTGGGCGACAAGGATCAACTGGCCTCGGTGGAGGCTGGTGCGGTGCTGGGAGATTTGTGCCGCGATGCCGAAGCCGGTTGGTACAGTCCGCAGACCCGCCAGTGGCTGGAGAGTGTAAGCGGCGAATCCCTGCAGGACAGCGGCTTGCACGAAGGCACTGACGGTTCGCACCCGCTGGCCCAGCAAGTGGTGATGTTGCGTCACTCGCGGCGTTTCGGCGAGGGCAGCGGCATCGGCCAACTGGCGCGGCGGGTGAATCAGCAACTCCCGGACGAGGCTCGGCGGTTGCTGGAAGCCAAGACTCATGGAGATGTGTTTTCGTTGCCGCTTCAGAACGAGCACGACCGGAAACTTGAGCACCTGGTGCTCGATGGACACGGCGAAGGCCCTCACGGTTATCGACATTATCTGAGCGTCTTGCGCGATCGACGTCCGGCGATTGGAACGCCGCTCGAACATTCAGGCTGGGTCGACTGGGCGCGTGACGTCCTGCGGGCCTTCGATACCTTCCAGTTGTTGTGCGCAGTGCGCAAAGGGCCGTGGGGTGTCGAGGGGCTGAACCAGCGCATCACCGACGCGTTACTCAAAGCGCGGCTGATCGAAAGCGATCAGCAATGGTACGAAGGCCGGCCGGTGCTGATGACCCGAAATGACTACGGTCTGGGGCTGATGAACGGTGACATCGGTATCGCCCTGAAATTGCCCGAGCGCGATGGCCCGGATGCCGGCAAGTCGGTGTTGCGAGTGGCGTTCCCGCGTAACGACGGGCGCGGCGGGGTGCGTTTCGTGCTGCCGAGCCGGCTCAACGATGTCGAGACCGTCTATGCGATGACCGTGCACAAGTCGCAGGGCTCGGAGTTTGCCCATACCGCGTTGATCCTGCCGGACGCCCTGAATCCCGTGTTGACCAAGGAGCTGATCTACACCGGAATTACCCGGGCCAAGGACTGGTTCACCTTGATCGAACCTCGGAGCGGCGTGTTTGAAGAAGCGGTGCAGCGCAAGGTGAAGCGCCTGAGTGGACTGATGCTGGAACTGGAAGAAGGGGTGCCGCATAAAGGATGAAGGTGCCTTCGATTGCCGCCGATAATTGATCGACCGGTCAGAGGTCGCTGTATCGCTGGTGTTCCAACCCTGTGCTATCGTTGCGGCATCATTTCGTAACGATCCAAGAGAATCCCTGCATGAAGGTGGCTGTCTGGGCGACAGAGCGCGTAGTTGGCTGCAAGCGGGCGTTGCTTGCCGGTGTGCTCTGTTTGCTCACGGGTGTGGCCGCTGCCCAGGCTCAACCCCCGACGGGCATGGCCGAACAGCGGGCCAAATCCGTCACCCAGGTTGTCCTCGGTATCCTCAGTTACGCGCGCTGGCCGGTAGAACCGGCGCAATTGCGCCTGTGCATCGTCGGCCCGACCGAATACACCGACGACCTGGTCAAGGGTACGACCCAGGCCACGGGGCGTCCGGTCATCGTGCGTCGACTGTTGGCCGACAATCCGGCCATCGTCAGCGAGTGCGACGCGGTCTACATTGGTAAGCTTACGACCGACGAACGCAGCCGGCTGTTCGCGTCCCTGATCGGCCATCCGGTGCTGAGCATCAGCGAAGGCGGCGATCAATGCACGGTCGGCAGCCTTTTCTGCCTGCGGGTCGGCGATGAACAAGTGTCGTTTGAGGTCAATCTCGACTCCGTCGCCCGCAGCGGCGTGCGCATTCATCCCAGCGTGCTGCAGTTGTCGCGCCGCAAACCGGCGGTGCCATGAGACGCGACAAATCCACAGGGCGCCCGACCCTCGGCTCGGTCATCGGCCGTGGCAACCTGATCGTGGCGCTGGTCGCCGTGGCAATGGCCAGTGTGTCGCTGACGCTGCTTGGGGTGCTGGCGCTGCGGGTCTATGCCGATCACAACCTGCACTTGATCGCCCGCTCGATCAGTTACACCGTGGAAGCCGCCGTGGTGTTCAACGACAAGGCCGCCGCGACCGAAGCGCTGGCGTTGATCGCCTCGACCGAAGAGGTGGCGGATGCCCAGGTGCTGGACACTCAGGGCCAATTGCTCGCGCGCTGGCAGCGTCCGGAGAACGGCCTGATTTCCGAGCTGGAGATGCAGGTCGCGCGAGTGATTCTGGAAAAACCCATCAACCTGCCGATTCAGCATCAGGATCGCGAGATCGGGCGCATTTTACTGATCGGCCACGGCGGCAGCCTGATGCGCTTTCTGTTGAGCGGTCTGGCGGGGATCATTCTCTGCACGGCGATCAGCGCCTGGGTCGCGCTCTATCTGGCGCAGCGTCAGTTGCGCAGGATCATCGGCCCGTTGCACAGCCTGGCGGCGGTGGCGCATGCGGCCCGCAGCGAGCGGGCACTGGATCGACGGGTGCCACGGGCGAAGATTGCCGAACTGGACAACCTCGGCAATGACTTCAATGCCTTGCTCGATGAACTCGAAGACTGGCAAACCCACCTGCAAAGCGAGAACGAAACCCTCGCCCACCAGGCCAGCCACGACAGTCTCACCGGCTTGCCGAACCGGGCCTTTTTCGAAGGCCGCCTGATCCGTGCGCTACGCAGCGCCCACAAACTCAACGAGCGCGTGGCGGTGCTGTTTCTCGACAGCGACCGCTTCAAGGACATCAACGACAACTTCGGTCATGCCGCCGGTGACGCGGTGCTGGTGGCGGTGGCTAATCGGGTGCGGGCGCAGTTGCGTGAAGAGGATCTGGTGGCGCGTCTGGGCGGTGACGAGTTCGCCGTTCTGCTCACGCCCTTGCACAAGACCGAAGACGCCGAGCGCATTGCCGACAAGATCCTCGCCAGCATGGACACCCCGATTGCGCTGCCGGGCGACAGCAGTGTCGTGACGTCGCTCAGTATCGGCATCGCGGTTTACCCCGATCATGGCGTCACGCCCGGCACCTTGCTCGATGCGGCCGATGCCGCGATGTATCAAGCCAAGCGTTTGTCGCGCGGCGCCCAATCCACGGCCGGGTCGGAGCACCCGGTCGATCCCGTTCAAACCAGGAGCTGATGCCCGTGTTCTCACTTTCCTTTCGACTGTTTTCCACCCTGTTGCTGACGGTCATGTTGGCCCTGACCGGTTGCCAGACCGCCCCGCAAAAAGGCCTGACGCCGGCCCAGGTCGCGGTCCTCAAGCAGCAAGGCTTCGAGCTGACCGATGACGGCTGGGAGTTTGGCCTGTCGGGCAAAGTGCTGTTTGGCAGCGATGTCGAAAGCCTGAACCAGCAAAGTACCGAAATCGTCGAGCGCATCGGCAAAGCGTTGCTGGGTGTCGGCATCGAGCGCGTGCGGGTCGATGGCCATACCGACGCTTCGGGCAAGGAAACCTACAACCAGCAGCTGTCTCTGCGTCGCGCGAAAAGCGTCGGTAAAGTGCTGACCTCGGTCGGCATGAAAGAAGAGAACATCCAGCTGCAAGGACTCGGCAGCCGCGAACCGGTCGCCTCGAACGACACCGCCGCCGGCCGCACCGAAAACCGCCGGGTGTCGATTGTGGTCAGCGCCGATTAATCGGCGAATTGCATTTCGCGGGTCTCACCCATCAACAGCGCCTGATTGCGCTCTGTCACCTCACGGATGTAATCCCACAGCAACGTGATCCGCTTCAACTTGCGCAGATCCTCCCGGCAGTACATCCAGAACTGCCGGGTGATGTCGATTTCCTCCGGCAACACCGGCAGCAGGCGCGGATCCTGTGCCGCGAGGAAGCACGGCAGAATCGCCAGCGAGCGCCCCTGCTGCGCTGCGACGAACTGCGCAATCACGCTGGTGCTGCGCAGATTGGCGCTGGCGCCGGGCAACACGTTCGCCAGATACAGCAGCTCCGAGCTGAACGCCAGATCATCCACATAACTGATGAATTGATGCTTGCCCAGGTCGGCGGGGCGGCGGATCGGCGGGTGCTTGTCCAGGTATTCCTGGGTTGCGTAGAGCTGCAAGCGGTAGTCGCAGAGTTTGCAGCACACGTACGGCCCGTGTTCCGGGCGTTCGAGGGCGATGACGATGTCTGCCTCGCGTTTGGACAGGCTGATGAAGTGCGGCAGCGGCAGGATGTCCACCGAGATCGCCGGGTAGGCGTCGACGAAGTGGCTCAGTTGCGGGGTGATGAAGAAGCTGCCGAAACCTTCGGTGCAACCCATGCGCACATGCCCGGACAGCGCGACGCCGGAGCCTGAGACCTGCTCGCAGGCCATGTGCAGCGTGCTTTCGATCGACTCGGCATAACTCAGCAGGCGCTGGCCTTCGGCAGTCAGTACGAAACCGCTGGTACGCGACTTTTCGAACAGCAAAGTGCCGAGCGCCGCTTCCAGCGAACTGATCCGCCGCGACACGGTGGTGCAGTCGACCGCCAGGCGCTTGGCCGCCGTGCTGGCCTTGCGGGTACGGGCGACTTCGAGGAAAAACTTGAGGTCGTCCCAGTTCAGCGAACCTAGAGACGTGATGTTTTTTTGCATGATGGACGGGCTTATATGTGCGTTCTTATTAGAAGTTTGCACATCTATACTCCAAAAACAGTCCGACAACCAATTCGTGACACACGCCTCATCTCAAGGCGAACCTTTCGCCTTGGCTCCTAAGATAAAAACAAGTTCTGGAGACCAGCATGAACGCATCGCTTACGCCCAACGAAACCACGATCCAGAAGGTCAAGCTGCTGATCGACGGCGAGTGGGTCGAGTCGCAGACCACCGAGTGGCACGACATCGTCAACCCGGCGACCCAGCAGGTTCTGGCCAAGGTTCCGTTCGCCACCGCCGCTGAAGTCGACGCCGCCGTCAGCGCCGCACAGCGCGCCTTCCAGACCTGGAAACTGACCCCGATCGGCGCGCGCATGCGCATCATGCTCAAGCTGCAGGCGTTGATCCGTGAGCATTCCAAACGCATCGCCGTGGTGCTGAGCGCCGAGCAGGGCAAGACCATTGCCGATGCCGAAGGCGACATTTTCCGTGGCCTGGAAGTGGTCGAGCACGCCTGCTCCATCGGCAGCCTGCAAATGGGCGAGTTCGCCGAGAACGTGGCCGGCGGCGTCGACACCTACACCTTGCGCCAGCCGATCGGCGTTTGCGCCGGCATCACTCCGTTCAACTTCCCGGCAATGATTCCGCTGTGGATGTTCCCGATGGCCATCGCCTGCGGCAACACCTTCGTCCTCAAGCCATCCGAACAGGATCCGCTGTCGACCATGTTGCTGGTGGAACTGGCGATTGAAGCGGGCATTCCGGCCGGTGTTTTGAACGTCGTCCATGGTGGCAAGGACGTGGTCGATGGCCTTTGCACCCACAAGGACATCAAGGCGGTTTCGTTTGTCGGTTCGACCGCCGTCGGCACCCACGTTTATGACCTGGCCGGTAAGCATGGCAAGCGCGTGCAATCGATGATGGGCGCGAAGAACCACGCGGTGGTGCTGCCGGATGCCAATCGCGAGCAAGCGCTCAATGCGCTGGTCGGCGCCGGTTTCGGTGCGGCCGGTCAGCGTTGCATGGCCACCTCGGTGGTGGTGCTGGTGGGTGCGGCCAAACAATGGTTGCCGGATCTGAAAGCGCTAGCGCAGAAACTCAAGGTCAACGCCGGCAACGAGCCGGGCACCGATGTCGGCCCGGTCATTTCGAAAAAGGCCAAGGCGCGGATTCTCGATCTGATCGAAAGCGGCATCAAGGAAGGCGCAAAACTCGAGCTGGACGGTCGCGACATCAGCGTGCCGGGTTACGAGGAAGGCAACTTCGTCGGCCCGACCCTGTTTTCCGGGGTGACTACCGACATGCAGATCTACACCCAGGAAATCTTCGGCCCGGTGCTGGTGGTGCTGGAGGTCGACACCCTCGATCAGGCCATTGCGCTGGTCAACGCCAACCCGTTCGGCAACGGCACCGGCCTGTTCACCCAGAGCGGTGCGGCGGCGCGTAAGTTCCAGACTGAAATCGACGTTGGCCAGGTCGGCATCAACATCCCGATTCCGGTGCCGGTACCGTTCTTCAGCTTCACCGGTTCGCGCGGTTCGAAACTCGGCGACCTCGGCCCGTACGGCAAGCAAGTGGTGCAGTTCTACACCCAGACCAAAACGGTCACGGCGCGCTGGTTCGATGACGACAGCGTCAACGACGGCGTGAATACCACCATCAACCTGCGCTGAGGAATGGCCATGAAAATCGCATTTATCGGTCTGGGCAACATGGGCGCGCCGATGGCGCGCAACCTGATCAAGGCCGGGCATTCGCTGAATCTGGTGGACCTGAACAAAACCGTGCTGGCGGAACTCGAGCAACTGGGCGGCACCATCCGCGCTTCGGCTCGCGAAGCGGCTGAAGATGCAGAACTGGTGATCACTATGCTGCCCGCCGCCGTGCATGTACGCAGCGTCTGGCTCGGTGAGGACGGTGTGCTGGCCGGGATCGGTAAAGGCGTGCCGGCAGTGGATTGCAGCACCATCGACCCGCAGACTGCGCGCGATGTGGCGGCAGCGGCTGCCAAACAAGGCGTGGCCATGGCCGATGCCCCGGTGTCAGGCGGTACCGGCGGTGCCACGGCCGGGACGCTGACCTTCATGGTCGGCGCCACCCCGGAACTGTTCGCCACCCTGCAACCGGTGCTGGCGCAGATGGGCCGCAACATCGTGCATTGCGGTGAGGTCGGCACCGGTCAGATCGCCAAGATCTGCAACAACCTGTTGCTCGCCATTTCGATGGTCGGCGTCAGCGAGGCGATGGCCCTGGGCGATGCGCTGGGGATCGACACCACGGTGCTCGCCGGAATCATCAACAGCTCGACGGGTCGTTGCTGGAGTTCCGAAATGTACAACCCGTGGCCGGGCATCGTCGAAACGGCGCCGGCCTCGCGCGGTTACACCGGTGGCTTCGGCGCCGAGCTGATGCTCAAGGATCTGGGGCTGGCTACCGAAGCGGCGCGTCAGGCCCATCAGCCCGTGGTGCTGGGCGCGGTGGCGCAGCAGTTGTATCAGGCGATGAGTCAGCGCGGGGAAGGGGGCAAGGACTTCTCGGCGATCATCAACAGCTATCGCAAGCCGCAGTAATCGTCGTCAGGCCTGCGCTCGTCGCAGGTCTGCAATTCAGATGCAGTAGGTGTTGCCGGGAAATCACGTCGGGTGGTTTCCCGGCTTTTTTGTATCAGGCGAACACGAAATATTTGCGCACGGTCTCGACCACTTCCCAAGTGCCCTTCATGCCTGGCTCGACCACGAAGATGTCGCCGGCGCGCAGATGGATCGGCTCCATGCCGTCCGGGGTAATCACGCAGTAGCCTTCCTGGAAATGGCAGTACTCCCACTTCACGTAATCCACTCGCCACTTGCCCGGTGTGCAGATCCACGTGCCCATGATCTTGCTGCCGTCTTCGCTGGTGTAGGCGTTGAGGTTGACGGTGTGCGGGTCGCCCTCGAGTTTTTCCCATTTGCAGGCGTCGAGTACGGGCAGGGGATGGGTGTCGCGCAGAACGGTGATAGGTGCGGGCATGACGGCTCCAGGCCAAAGGGAGTTGGAGCCGTCACCGTAGCCTTCGCGGGTGCTGTTGGAATGTCTTGGGTCGACCTCCAGATGCCTGTAAGCGCTGAGGAGATCTGCGCATCTACCGAATTGCACTAACGCTGGGCATATAAGGAGGTTTTGGTACAAGCGTGCACCATAAAAGTTCAATCAATTTTTAGACTAAAACGAGATAACCATTCTGACACCTATTGCAAAACAAAATCGTCTGTACTATAACATTCGTACTAAAGAACTATTCCTCCAAAGGGAGCTTAACCTGAGTCACGGACAGACTTGAATCGGCTTTTTCTCATCTCGAAACTGACTTGGCTTTTGGCTCAAGTGTGAACTTCTACCTGTTGTTAATGAATAATGACAGTTGAATGAACCGGACAGTTAATAAGCGGCGCGGACGCAATGTCTCGCGTGCTTTGAGTTGAAGCCTTAAATGAACAGTTAATTAATTATTTGTGCACTGGCGGATTTATATCTGCGGGATATGCACGTCTATCGGAATGTTATGTGCCCGGCATCAATGGAATGAGGCTTTATTGTGGACGACATAAACGTAATTGAAGTTTCGACGACTGTTGATAGTTCAAGTGAGCTTGGCCGGCACGTCTGGGTGCGTGCCGGCAGTCGCCTGACAAATGTGCAGGTCAGCGATGACTGCTTTATCGGCTTCAGGTGCGATTTGCGGTATGCGTCCATCGGCAAATCCAGCATGTTCGCCACCGGGTCCCGGTGCCTGGGGACGGCGCAGTCGCCGGTTCGGATTGCCGAAAACGTCTGGCTGGGCGCAAAGGCCACCGTGGCCGCCGGTGTTTCCATCGGTGCCGGGGCCGTGGTGGCGGCTGGCGCGTTGGTGACAGCGGATGTGCCGCCGGACGCAATCGTCGTCGGTCGTCCGGCGCGGGTCATTGCCCGGCGCACCGTGGTCGAGGACGGCCGGCCGAGCCCGGAACCGGTGCTGGCCAAAGTCCGGGACCGGGCGCGCCAAGGCTTGCCGTCAATGCTCGATCGGTCCACGCAGTCGGTCGCGCGGCTCAAGTCGCTGAACCCCGACACCCTGACCTGGGACATCAGCGACGACGCCCTGATCGATGCCGAATTGCGCGGCGGAGCGTCGGTGGAAATCGCCCGGGACTGCATTCTGATCGGGCGCAGCAACCGCCAGGGCGGCATGTCGCAACTGGGCGGCATCGAATTGGGCACCGGCGTGCGACTGGCTGCCGGTGTGGTTATCGAGGCGGCCGGCGGCGTATCCGTCGGTGCTTTCAGCGAGTTGTCCGAGGGGGTCACGATCGTTGCCTCCACTCATGATCATTCATTCCGCTCACTGCCCTGGGAGGAGGCACCGGTGCGCATTGGAAGTCGTTGCGTAATTGGCGAGGGCGCCATCTTGGTAGGTCCACTGAATATTGGTGACGGTGCCGTTATCAAACCGTACTCGGTGGTTATAAGGGATGTATTGGAAAACACTGTGGTTCATGGCGTTGTTCAACTAATGGAGATTCAAGAATGATTTTATTTGCCCCCAATCCAACCGGTTCCGGTCACAACATGCGCGCGCTGTCCATCGCTCAGGCGATCAAGAAACAGCGTCCGGACATGCCATTGACCGTGGCGCTGGCTTCCTTGCAGCCGACCTTCACGCCGATGTTCGAAAAATCTGGTGTTGAAGTTGTGGATATTGCCGGTCGTTTGGTCGATTACTCAAAAAAAAGCAACTTGTCGAAAGAACTCGACTGGAATAATTACATTGGCGGTTATATCGCCAATACTTTCTTGTCCGGCGAGCGGATTCTGTCTTACCTGGCGCTGATCGCCGAGTACAAACCGACGGCTCTGGTGTCGGACTACAACATGGCCGCCTGCCTGGCCGCGATTTTCAGCGGTACGCCGCTGGTGTTCGTCACCGAGCGCTACGACTTCACCCTGTGCCAGCTCGAAGATCATGATCTGGCTGACGGCGGTTTCGAAGTCAACGCGCTGGAAATGGCCCGGGCCCGCACCGCGCTGCACAGCCAGTTCAACTGGATGATCAATCAGAGCCAACTGGTGCTGACCGACAAACCCTATGTGGCCTCTCTCGATCAGGGCACACCAGTGGCCGAAGCACTGGTCAGCGGCAAGGCGCATTTTGTCGGCCCGATGATCCGCGACATCAATGTGCAGACCGGCTTGAACGTGCGCGAGCAACTGAACCTCGGCGACTCGCCATTCATTGTGGCTTCGATCAGCGGCACCACAATGTTTGCCCAGAACAAGGACGCGCTGCTCGCCGCCTATCTGGACAGCTTCAGGATCCTGCGCGAGCGCAATCCGGAACTGAAACTGGTGCTGCTGGGCCGTCAGGATATCCAGGCTCAGGACGGCGTCGTCTGCGTGCCGTACTACCCGGACTGGATGGGCCTGCTGCGCGAAGCCAGCCTGCTGATTTCGGCGCCGGGCTGGATCACCGTGACGGAAATCGCCGCACTGCAGATTCCAACGCTGTTCGTGCTGCCGTCCAAATCCGAGTACCACGAACTCGAGGCGCTGCGCCGTCTGGAGCTGCTGGGTTTCCCGACGCACCTGGGCCACGACCGGGATGCGATCGTCGAGCTGATCCAGGGCGAGCTGGAAAAAGACACCGATGCTTCGGCCTACTACGCGCCGCATCAGCAAGTCGCCGCGCCGGATGGCGAAGGTGCCGCCCGCGCCGCGACGCGCATCATTGAGTTGTGCCAGGGCAGCGTTGTGTCGCTGACCGAAAGCAAAGCCGCTTAACCTCAAGGAAGAGGGATTCACCATGTCACTGCATCCGCAGTTTCTATTTGATCAAGGCCTCAAGGACATCGAGCACGGCGGCTTTTTCGCCGTGACCGATGCCAGTGGCGAGGTTGCGATTTCCAGCGACAAGCAGTTGCAGGATCAGGTCGCGGCGACGCTCTACCAAGCCGAGCACGGCGACGATGTCGAACTGCGTTTTGCCCATGACGGGCTGATGCGTTTGCATGATGCTTCGAATGGCGGTTTCCACGAACTGGCCGACCGCTACTGGACGCCGCACGGCTCCGGACGTTGCCGCACGCTGGCGCTGCAACTGGACGCACTGGCGGCATTGATTGCCTATCAACGGAGGGTGCCGCAGGACGCAGCAAACAATGCCGCGATCCACGGCCTGCTGGAAAAGGTCGAAGCGCTCTACGCCCGTTCCACGCTCGCCGGTCTGTACAGCAGCGACTGGTCGACGCCGCTGGAGCTGGCGACCTCGATCGATCTCGACATCAGCGCCACGGCCTTGCTCGCGCGTATCGACAATCAGCCGTTGGGTCTCGGCTTGGTCGGGCACTTGCAGATTCATGCAGAAAACCTGATCGGCCGGGTGGCCGGCAGCGACAGCCAATCTTGTGTCGATGTGGCGCTGACCCGTTGCGGCGTGCGTGCTCAAGTCAGCCTGGTGCTGGCGCAACTGGCTGATACGCGGGACGACAATGCGCTGTCGAATCTGGCTCGTTCGTTCCTGCTGCAAACCCTGGCGCTGTTTCGCGATCCGGCGTACGGCGGGTATTGGGACCGGGTCGGGATCAACGGCAAAGTGCGTTGCGACTGGCACACCTCGTACAAAAATCACGAGTCGCCATTCCCGATCAAGACTGCCTACGACGTGGCGTTGCTGTTGCAGGCGATTCAGGCCTTGCCGTCCGGCGTGAGCGAAGCGGATCGGGCTTCGGTGACGGCGGCGTTGCTGGAATTCCATGACGCCCGCCATGGCGGTCTGTTCATGGGCAAGGGCTACTTTTGGTCGACCCCGGATGACCCGACCGTGCCGTTCATTCGGCAGTTCTGGGCGCCGCCGCGTCAGCCAGGAATCTTCAGCATTGGCAACCTGACGTACCTGCCGTTGCACCTGAAGAGTCTGAAAACCCAGCTCGCCGCGGCCCACGCCTTGCAGTCCATCGAACCGGTCGTTGCCGTCACTCATCATGACGATGCAGCGCTGGTAAACCGTGAGTTGCAAGTGATCGATGGCGGTGGCGATGTGCAGCGGATTCACCCGAATGGCGTGCCGACCATCAATGTTGATCTGCAGCGTTATCTGGCGTGGCTGGCCAAGGCCCGGGCGTCGAATGAAACGCCTTACGGGCTGACGGCCGAAACCGCGCCGCTGGGTTTCCGTGCCGACAAAACCTGGCAGGTGTTCTCCGGGTTGCACGTGATCTCAGACTTGCACGCGCTGGGTCTGCAAATCGAAAACAAGGCCAGCCTGATCGATTGCATCAGGGCCTCGCAAAACACCGACGGCGGATTTGCCGAGCAACCGGGGCATCTCAGCGATGTGTTCGCCACCTACTGCGCGGTGCTGTCGCTGCGAGTGCTGGGCGCATTGCCGAACGATATCGGCGGTTGCGTGCGTTACCTCCAAGCGTGTCAGAACCCGGACGGCGGGTTCGGCGATGTGCCGGGTTTCGGCTCGGACATCTGGCACACCAACCTGGCGGTGCTGTCGCTGCATGCGCTTGAAGCCAAGGCGCCGGACGAGCAGGGCGTGATGGCGTTTGCCTTGCGCTGCCGCTCGGCCGACGGCGGTTTCGCCAACAAGCCGGGTTATCCGCCGGACGCGTTTTCGGTGTACCGCGTGGTGTCGACGCTGTTCATTCTCAACCGACGCATCGTTGATGCCGAACAGACCGTCGCTTGGCTTCAGAGCCTGCAACTGGCCAACGGCTCGTTCCACTACCGGCCGGGTAAAGCGGTCAGCCTGGTAGGTACTTACATGGCTATCGCAGCAATGTATCTGCTCGACGCGCAGCCGACGTATCTGCAGGAATCGAAAGACTGGATCGCTGCCCATCAGAAGCAGGACGGTGGATTCGGCCCACTCAATGCGACCTCGGCAACCACCGACGAAAGCTTCGTCTGCATCCAGACGCTGCTGATTCTCGAACAAGGTCTGTCGCAATACTGGGTGGCGTTGTTGAACTGACCCGCACACAGCATCGAAGGACGTTCAATCATCATTTTGCCAGGGGAGGCGCTGATGAAAATTTTAGTGACAGGGGGCGCGGGCTTCATTGGCTCGGCCGTGGTGCGGTTTCTGATTGAAGAGACCGAATGTGAAGTGATCAACGTCGACAAACTGACCTACGCCGGCAATCTCGAATCTCTGGCTGAGGTGTCCGATTCACCGCGTTACCGGTTCTGTCAGGTCGACATCTGCGACAGGCCGGCGCTGGACGAACTGTTCGCACGGCTGCAACCGGATGCGGTGATGCATCTGGCCGCCGAGTCCCATGTGGACCGTTCGATCGATGGCCCGCAAGCCTTCATCGAAACCAACATCGTCGGCACCTACACGCTGCTCGAAGCGGCGCGTGGTTACTGGAACCGACTGGACGCGGCGCGTCAGGCGGCGTTCCGTTTCCATCATATTTCCACCGACGAAGTTTACGGCGACCTGGAGCCTGAAGATCCGGCGTTCACCGAGCGCACGCCGTATGCGCCAAGCTCGCCGTACTCGGCGACCAAGGCCGGCTCCGATCATCTGGTTCGCGCCTGGCATCGCACTTTCGGCCTGCCAGTGGTGGTGAGCAACTGCTCGAACAATTACGGGCCGTATCACTTCCCGGAAAAACTGATTCCTCACGTCATCCTCAATGCGCTGCAAGGCAAGCCGCTGCCGGTGTATGGCGATGGCGCGCAGATTCGCGACTGGCTGTTTGTCGAAGATCACGCCCGCGCACTGTATGCAGTGGTTACGCGCGGTGAGGTCGGGCAGACCTACAACATCGGCGGCCACAACGAGAAGACCAACTTGGAAGTGGTGCACACCCTGTGCGATCTGCTCGAAGCACGCGGTGCAGAAAAACCGGCGGGCGTCGCGCACTTCCGCGACCTGATCACCTTCGTCAAGGATCGTCCGGGCCACGACAAACGCTACGCCGTCGATGCCGGAAAAATTCACGCGACGCTGGGCTGGACGCCGCAGGAAACCTTCGAAAGCGGCATGCAGAAAACCGTCGACTGGTATCTGGATAACCGCGCCTGGTGGGTGCGGGTGATGTCCGGTGCCTACGCGCTGGAGCGCCTCGGCGAGCAACGCGACAAAGCCCTTGTGGCCTGAACGTTCAGTCATTCAAATCTCACTGCTTGAAAGGAAAAAAGCATGGCCAAGTACAAAGGAATTCTGCTGGCGGGCGGCGCCGGTTCGCGTCTGCACCCGATCACCCTGGGCGTCTCGAAACAGTCGCTGCCGGTGTATGACAAACCGATGATCTACTACCCGCTTTCGGTGCTGATGCTGGCGGAAATCCGCGAGATCCTGATCATCTCCACCCCGGAAGATCTGCCGGGTTTCCAGCGCATGCTCGGCGACGGCAGTCAGTTGGGCCTGAGCTTGAGTTACGCGGTGCAACCGAGTCCGGACGGCCTCGCTCAGGCGTTCATCATCGGTCGTGAATTCGTCGGTGAAGACAACGTCTGCCTAGTGCTCGGTGACAACATTTTCTACGGCGCCGGCTTCGGTGAAACCCTGCTGCAAGCGGCGGCGCGTGATGAAGGCGCGACAGTGTTCGGCTATTACGTGGCCGATCCCGAGCGCTTTGGCGTGGTGGAATTCGATGCTGCCGGCAAGGCCTTGAGCATCTGCGAAAAACCGAGCGATCCAAAGTCCAACTACGCCGTCACCGGCCTGTATTTCTACGACAACGAAGTGCTGCAGATTGCCGCCGACATCAAGCCGTCGCCGCGCGGCGAGCTGGAGATCACCGACGTCAACAACGTCTACCTGCAACGCGGCAAATTGAATGTGTCGGTGATGGGCCGTGGCATGGCCTGGCTCGACACCGGCACTCACGACGCGTTGATGGAAGCGGGCAATTTCGTCCAGGCCATCGAGAAACGCCAGGGCCTGAAAATCGCCTGCCTCGAAGAGATCGCCTACCACAAGGGCTGGATCGACGACGCGCAATTGCTGGTGCATGCGGGCAGCATGAGCAAGACCGGTTACGGTCAGTACCTGGCGCGTTTGATCCACGATGATGTGGTGGTGGCGATGGATGCGCAGCGCCCGTTGAAAGGCGCTGCCTGATCAAGTGTGGGAGCGAGCCTGCTCGCTCCCACAGGGTCAGTGGCCGGTCACGCTGTCGAGTTCGGCAGCTTTGACCGTAGCGCGTGGATCGGCCGACGGAATTTGCAAACGGGCCAGGCGATTGGCGTGGGTCGGCGCTTCGGCCGCCAGCGGCGAGCGGCGTTTGCGGGTTTCTTCACGCAGCACCGGCAAGACTTCCTTGCCGAACATGTCGAGTTGTTCCAGCACGGTTTTCAGCGGAATGCCGCCATGGTCGAACAGGAACAGCTGGCGCTGATAGTCGCCGAAGTACTCGCGGAAGGTCAGGGTTTTGTCGATGATTTCCTGAGGGCTGCCGACGGCCAGCGGGGTCATTTCCATGAACTCTTCCAGGGACGGGCCATGGCCGTACACCGGGGCGTTGTCGAAATAGGGACGGAACTCCCGGCGCGCATCCTGCGAGTTGCGGCGCATGAAAATGTGCCCGCCGAGACCGACGATCGCCTGCTCCGGCGTGCCGTGACCGTAATGGGCAAACCGCGCGCGGTAGAACTCGACCAGCGCCATGAAATGCTCACGGGGCCAGAGGATGTGGCTGGCGAAAAAACCGTCGCCGTAATACGCCGCCTGCTCGGCGATTTCCGGGGTGCGGATCGAGCCGTGCCAGACGAAGGGCGGCAGGTCATCGAGGGGCCGCGGGATCGAGGTGAAGTTTTTCAGCGGGGTGCGAAAGCGTCCGCTCCAGTTGAGGTCTTCTTCGCGCCAGAGCCGGTGCAGCAGGCGATAGTTTTCCATCGCCAGTGGCAGACCGTCGGCGATGCTCTTGCCGAACCAGGGATAGACCGGCGCGGTGTTGCCCCGGCCGAGCATCAGGTCCATACGGCCGCCGCAGAGGTTTTGCAGCAGCGAATATTCTTCGGCCAGACGCACCGGATCGTTGGTGCTGATCAGGGTGGTAGACGTCGAGAGAATGATGCGTTGGGTCTTGGCTGCGATGTAGGCCAGCAGCGTGGTGGGAGAGGAGGTGATGAACGGGGGATTGTGGTGCTCGCCGGTGGCGAACACGTCCAGCCCGATGTCTTCGGCCTTCTGCGCAATTTGCAGGGTGGCCTGGATGCGCTCGGATTCGCTGGGGGTACGGGCGTTGGTAGGGTCTTGTGTGACGTCGCCAACGGTGTAGATCCCGAATTGCATAAAGCCTCCTTGCCTTGGGTAAAGGTGTGTTTGAAACCCTTGCTGCGAAGAATGAATCATCGCGGCACTTGAAATGTACGCCTGTACACGTACAATCGCAATTCTGCATCATCGTCTGAACGGCTTTGAACACCTCATCGAGAGAGGAACGCGACATGGAGTTGGGATTTATCGGTCTGGGCACGATGGGCGCACCGATGGTGCTGAACCTGCTGAAAGCCGGGCATCGGGTCCGCGTGTGGAATCGTTCGACGGCACCGCTGGAAGCACTGGCCAAGGCCGGCGCCGAACCAGTCGAGACACCGGCGCTGGCGGCGAAGGCCGAGGTGCTGATTTCCATGCTCGGCGATGACACGGCAATCCGCTCGGTGTTCTTCGACGCCAAGGCGCTGGACGGTCTGCAGGCCGGCAGCGTGCACGTCAACATGTCCACGGTGTCCGTGGCGCTGGCCAGGGAACTGGCAGCTGTGCATGAAGCACGCGGCGTTGGTTACGTGTCGGCACCGGTGCTGGGGCGAGTCGATGTGGCGGCTGCCGGCAATCTGAACATTCTCGCCTCCGGGCCTGCCGAAACGCTGGCCCGGGTACAGCCGTTGTTCGACGTGCTGGGGCGCAAGACCTGGACGCTGGGCGACACGGCTGAAGTGGCCTGCGCTGCCAAACTGTCGGCCAATCTGATGATCGCCTCGGCAATCGAATCCATGGCCGAAGCCTCGACCCTGGCCGGCGGCTATGGCATCAGTCGCGGGGCGTTCATCGAGATGATCACCTCGACCCTGTTCGCCGTGCCGGTCTATCAGGGCTACGGCAAGCTGATGGTCGATGAGAAATTCGAGCCGGCGGGTTTCAAGTTGTCGCTGGGTTTCAAGGATGTCCGCCTGGCGCTGGAAGCCGGTGAAGCGGCGCAGGTGCCGCTGCCGTTTGCCAGCGTGTTGAAGGACAACCTGCTGGACGGCATGGCCCATGGTCAGGCCGATCAGGACTGGGCATCACTGTCGAAAGTCAGTGACCGGCGTGCCGGCGTGAAGTAATCCAAAAGTTTCAGGCAACGTAACTTGTGCGCAAGTTGCGTCGGCCTCTTGCGTCTTGCGTTATTGTCGGACAGTGATTGCTCTTTTATTGGGAAATGAAAGAAGTCTGATAATAGTGCTTGTCAAATGTACGACTGTAGACGTACATTTTTATCGGGGTTTGACAACAATAAAAGTTCTGTCTGTTTTTTCGTCTGCTGATCGTAAATAAATAATAGCTAGGAGCCGTTATGAAAAATCTAATGCAATGGAACAGCCTTCCCTCCGAATCCAATGAATGGCTCGAGAAGGTGCGTGCACTGAATCCGCTGATTATTCAGCACTGCGATTACAGCGAGCAGACCAACGCGACGCACAAGGATGTGATGTCCCGATTCTTCAAGGAAGGTTTTGGCCGCACCTCGGTGTCCAAGGCGTTCGGCGGGTCCCAGGTCGATATCCAGACCACCTCGGCCCTGCTGCTGGAATTCGCCCGCTATGACGCCTCGCTGTCCTGGCAGCTGGCGGTGCAAGTGGCGATGGGGCGCCTGTCGGATTACCTGCCGGAAGCCACTTCCGAAGCGATCTACAACCACTGCGACGGTTTCGTGATCGGCGCCATCCACTCCGGCGGCGAAGCGCTGCCGATGGGCGACGAGTACCTGCTGAGCGGCAAATGGGCGTTCGCCAGCGGCTCGGCCCACGCCGACTGGCTGGTCTGCACCGCCACCGTCAAAGGCACCGAAAACAACACCACCCCTGAAGTGCGGATGTTCTTCGTGCCCGCCAGCCAATGCACCATCCTGCCGACCTGGGACACCCTGGGCATGCGCGGCACCGGCAGCCATCACTTCCAGTGCTCCAACGTGATCGTCCACAAGTCTTTCTCGCTGGATGTCGAAACCCTCAAGCAATCCCCCGAAGCGCGCAGTTCCCGGGCCTATGCCACCGGTTACTACGAGTTCGGCACCCTGGCGGCGATGTCCACCGTGCTCGGCGTGGCCCGGGCTGCGGTCGATCATTTCCGCAATGACCGCGCCGTGAACACCGACCCGGGCCTGGAAGGGGTGATCTTCGAGAAGACCGGTCGCGCCATCTCTTCGGTGCACACCGCGCAATTGCTGCTGGAAGATGCGATCCACCAGGTCATCAACCGGGGTGAAACCGTCGGCGAACCGGTCAGCGCCCGCGTCGGCCTGGCCGCCTCGGTGCTGACCGAGAACTCGGTCAATGCGGTCAACCAGATCTACTCGATGGCCGGTTCCAAAGCCGTCTACAAGTCGCACTTCCTGGAGCGTTGCTTCCGCGATATTCACACCGGTTCGAAGCACTTCACGTTGTCGCCTTTGAACTTGCACGGTATCGGCAAGTATTACCTGGATAAAACCAACGTACTGGCCGCGGCGTAACAGCGGATAAATAAAGCGGGCGCGTTTACAAGTGCAAGTTCACAGGGATCGATAACGCGCCCGTCTTTAGTTGCACCTTTATTTTCTTAAAACTCAAACTTTTGTGCTCGCAGCAAAGAGTCAAGGGAGTGCCACATGCTTGCTCGAAACATTATCAAGTCGCTGATCTTTATTGTTCTTGTGGTGGTGTTATCCGCAGCACTGGGCTGGCGTTTCTGGTCGCCGCCACCGGCGGCGGCCGAGCAACGGATCCCCAGCACCCGGGTCGGTCTGGCCGTGGTCAAAAAGCAGCCTTACACCTACTACCTCGAGGCCATCGGCAAACTCGAAGCCCAGCGTCAGGTGCTGGTGTCGGCTGAAGTCAGCGGCAAAGTGGTGGACATCGATTTCGAGTCCGGCGATGAAGTGAAGGCGGGGCAAGTGCTGCTCAAGCTCAACGACGCGCCGGAGCAAGGCGAACTGGTGCGCCTCAAAGGCGAGTACGAATCGGCCAAGGCCCAGTTCGCCCGGGTCCAGGAACTGGCCAAGACCGGCGCCGAAAGCCGTCGCGCCTTCGACAGTGCCCGCGCTCAATACGACGCGGCCAAAGGCGACATGGAGCGCATGCAGGCGCAGATCGCTCAACGGCATATCCGCGCGCCGTTCGCCGGCACCCTCGGCATTCGCCAGGCGCACCTGGGCCAATACCTGCAGGCCGGCAGCGCGGTGGCAACCCTGACCGATCCGGGCGTGCTGCGCGTCAACTTCACCCTCGCCGAGCGCGATGGCTCGCAAGTGCAACTGGGCCAGACCGTGCAGGCCAAGGTCGATGCGTGGGGTGATGTGACCTTCGCCGGCAAGATCGTCGCGGTCGATCCGCAGATCAACCAGTCCCACACCATCAACGTGCAAGCGGTCATCACCGACACGCAAAAACGCCTGCGTCCCGGCATGTATGCACGGGTCTCGGTGACCCTTCCGCAGACCGCCGAGCTGCTGATTCCGGAAACCGCGATCACCTACAACGCCTACGGCGAAAGCGTGTTCTCGGTCTACACCGACGAGTCCGGCGTGCAGAAGGTCAAGCGCGAAAGCATCAAGGTCGGCGAGCGCCGCGATGGCTGGGCGGTGGTCGACAAGGGCCTGACCGAAGGCGTGCAAGTGGTGACGTCCGGCCAGCTCAAGCTCCACGACGGCGTGGCGGTGGAAGGCGTGCCGGACACGATTGCTCTTAAACTCAGTGGGCTGGAAAAATGAATTTCACCGACCTCTTTCTTCGCCGCCCGGTGCTGGCCGTGGTGGTCAGCACGCTGATCCTGCTGTTCGGGGTGCGCGCGCTGATGAATCTGCCGATCCGCCAGTACCCGATGCTGGAAACGTCGACCATCACGGTCACGACCCAGTATCCCGGCGCCTCTTCGGAACTGATGCAAGGCTTCGTCACGCAGCCGATCAGCCAGGCCGTGGCCTCGGTCGAGGGCATCGACTATCTGTCGTCGGCCTCGACCCAAGGGCGTAGCCAGGTGACGATCCGCATGGCGCTCAACAGTGACTCCATCGCGGCGCTGACCGAGGTCATGGCCAAGGTCAACCAGATCAAATACCGCTTGCCGAAGGACGCCTACGACCCGGTGGTGGAGCGCACTTCCGGCGGTTTTACCAGCGTGGCCTACGTTGCGTTCGCCAGTTCCAACCTGACCATTCCGGAGATGTCGGATTACATCTCCCGCGTCGTCGAACCGATGTTCGCCGGCATCGAAGGGGTGGCCAAGATCAACATCATGGGCGAGCAGAAACTGTCCATGCGCCTGTGGCTCGATCCGCAGCGACTGGCCGGCTATGGCATGACCGGGCAGGACGTTTCGGCCGCCATCGAGGGCAACAATTTCCAGGCCGCGCCGGGTCAGGTCAAAGGCCTGTACGTGGTCAGCAACCTGCGGGTCAACACCGACCTGAACAGCGTCGAAGATTTCCGCGACATGGTGCTGCGCAACGACAACGGCCACATCATCCGTGTGCGTGACGTCGGCACTGTGGAACTGAACGCCGCCTCAACCGACACCAGCGGCGCGATGAGCGATGTGCCGGCGCTGTTCCTCGGTCTGGATGCGGCGCCGACAGGCAACCCGCTGGTCATCGTCAAACGGGTGCGCGAACTGCTGCCGCAGATTCAGGAAACCCTGCCACCGGGCGTGACCGTGCAGATCCCGTTCGAAGTGGCGCACTTCATTCAGTCGTCGATCGACGAGGTGAGCTACACCCTGCTCGAAGCGCTGGTGATCGTGGTGCTGGTGATTTACCTGTGCCTGGGCACGTTCCGCACCGTGCTGATTCCGCTGGTGACCATCCCGCTGTCGATGCTCGGCGCGGCGATGCTGATGCAGATGTTCGGCTTCAGCCTCAACCTGCTGACCCTGCTCGCCATGGTGCTCGCCATCGGGCTGGTGGTGGACGACGCCATCGTCGTGGTGGAGAACGTTCACCGTCACATCGAAGAGGGCAAGACGCCGTTCGACGCCGCGCTGATCGGCGCCCGTGAAGTGGCCGGTCCGGTGGTGGCGATGACCTTCACCCTGGCGGCGGTGTACGCGCCGATCGGCTTGATGGGCGGCCTCACCGGCACGCTGTTCAAGGAGTTCGCGCTGACCCTGGCCGGCGCCGTGGTGATTTCCGGCATCGTCGCCCTGACCCTGTCGCCGATCATGAGTACCCGCTTGCTGGACGCGAAAACCAGCGAAGGTTTCATGGCGGTGAAGGCAGATCGGTTCTTCCAGTACCTGTCCCGTCGTTATGGCGCACTGCTCGGCGGTTCGCTGGCGCGTCGCTGGATCAGCCTGAGCGTGGCGCTGGTGATCTTCTTCAGCCTGCCGTTCCTCTATCGCTCGGCGCAGACCGAACTGGCGCCGCTGGAAGACCAGAACATCCTGCTGACCGCGATCAAGGCGCCGCAGCACGCCAACCTGAATTACCTCGAGGCCTACGCCCACGAGCTGTACAAGACCTTCAACGAAATCCCCGAGGGTTACAGCAACTGGGTGGCGAACGGTTCCGACGGTCTGTCCAACAGCGTCGGCGGGATCAACCTGGTGGACTGGGAAAAACGCGGCCGCGATGCCAACACCATCCAGCCTGACTTGCAGGCGCGGGTGAACCAGATCGAAGGCACGAGCATTTTCGTGTTCCAGATGCCGCCGTTGCCGGGCTCTACCGGTGGACTGCCGGTGCAGATGGTGATCCGCAGCGATCAGGAATATCTGGCGCTGTACAACGTGATGGATCAGCTCAAGCAGGCGGCGCAGGCCAGCGGTCTGTTCGCGGTGGTCGACAGTGATCTGGACTTCAACAACCCGGTGGTGGAAATCCAGGTCGACCGGGCCAAGGCCAACGCCCTGGGCATCCGCATGCAGGACATCGGCGAAACGCTGAACAGCCTGATCGGCGAGAAGTACGTCAACCGGTTCTCGTTCCACGGTCGTTCCTATGACGTGATCCCGCAGTCGGTGTCGGCGGATCGCCTGACCCCGGAAACCCTGAAGCTGTATTACGTGAAGGATCAGAAGGGCAATCCGGTCCCGCTGTCGACACTGGCCACCCTCAGCGTCAAGGTCGAGCCGAATCGCCTGACCCAGTTCAACCAACAGAACTCCGCCACGTTCCAGGCCATCCCAGCGCCGGGCGTGACGTTGGGTGATGCAGTGAGCTTCCTGCAAAAACAATCGGAAGGCTTCCCGGCCGGCTTCAGTTTCGACTGGCAGTCCGACGCCCGCCAATACGTGCAGGAAGGCAACAGCCTGGCGTTCACCTTCGGCCTGGCCCTGGTGATCATCTATCTGGTGCTGAGCGTGCAATACGAGAGTTTCCGCGACCCGTTCATCATTCTGATCAGCGTGCCGTTGTCGATCTGCGGGGCTTTGGTGCCGCTGGCGCTGGGCATGACTTCGATGAACATCTACACCCAGATCGGCCTGATCACGCTGATCGGTCTGATCAGTAAGCACGGGATCCTGATGGTCGCGTTCGCCAACGAGTTGCAGCGCCAGCAAGGCATGGACCGCGTGCAGGCGATCCAGCACGCCGCGCAGGTGCGTCTGCGGCCGATCCTGATGACCACCGCTGCCATGGTGGTCGGCCTCGCGCCGCTGTTGTTCGCCAGCGGTGCCGGCGCCAACAGCCGCTTCGGCCTGGGCCTGGTCATTGTGGTGGGGATGCTGATCGGCACCTTGTTCACCCTGTTCATTCTGCCGTCGGTGTACACGCTGCTCAGTTCGATCAAGCAGCCGAGCCACGCACCCGAAGCCGAGCCGGCCGGCGTGCCGCAACCCATCCTGTGAGGACGTGACATGCATTCGATTACACGTTTGATGCTGGCGCCGCTGGCGGCGTCCATCCTGTTGGCGGCGGGTTGTGTGAACTACGCCGGGATCGATCATCAGGGCAAATTGCTGGCGGTCGGCGATGCGCCGTCCGACAGCCTGAAAGACAAGTTGCCGCCGGCCCAATGGCCGCGTGCGGACTGGTGGACATCGCTGGGCGATCCACGTCTGGGCGCGCTGATCGAGGAGGCGTATGCCAGCAACCCGGACTTGCAGGAAGTCGCTGCCCGGGTGGCCAAGGCCAACGCATTTCTCGACTTGCGCGACGCCGAGCGTTATCCGGAAATGGACGCGTCGGCGGATGTCACTCGCGGTCGGCTGTCGCGCTTCGAGGACTACAGCGGCGAGGGCCACCAGTACTTCACCGCACGCAATCTGGCGGTCAATTTCGGCTACACCTTCGACCTCTGGGGCGGCCAGCGCGCCGCGTGGGAATCGGCGCTCAACAGCGCACGAGCGGCGGAAGTCGATCTGCAATCGTCGCGGCTGATTCTGGCGGTCAACGTGGTCAAGGCTTACAACCAGTTGGCGTATGCGTGGCAGGTCTCGGAGTTGAATCAGCGGGATCTGGAACGCCTGAGCAAACTGGTGGAGCTGACGGACTCACGTTACGGCTCGGGCCTCGACAACCTGTCGCAACTCAAGCAGGTGCAGAGCCTCAAGGCGCGTTCGGAATCGACCCTGATCGGCGCCAACGAAGACATTGAAATTGCTCGTCTCCAGTTGTCGGCGCTGATCGGCAAAGGCGTTGATCGTGCGCACACGCTCGAGCGCCCATCGAATCTGCAAGCCAGTGTGGTGGCCTTGCCGGCGCAGTTGCCAGCCCAGTTGTTGGGCCGTCGTCCGGACATCGTCGCCGCACGTTGGCGCGTGGAGGCCGAGACTAAAAACGTCGAGGCGGTGAAGACCACGTTCTACCCGAACATCAATCTGGTGGCGGCGGCGGGTTCTCATGCTTTGACGGGAGATGCGCTGTTCGCCGGGGTCAGCAAGTTCTGGAATGTGGCGCCGACGGTGTCGCTGCCGATCTTCGATGCCGGGCGCCTGCGCTCGGATCTCAAGGCCGGCAATGCCGAACTCGACAGCTCCATCGCGCAGTACAACCGGGTGCTGAATTCGGCCCTGCACGAGGTGGCGATTTCGGTGACGCAGTTGCGTTCGTTCGAGCAGCAAATCGTCGTGCAGCGCGATGCCTGTGCGATTGCCCAGTCGTCTTACGATCTGTCGCAGTCGCGCTACAAGGCCGGGGAGGACACGTTCCTCGATGCGCTTAACATCGAGCAACAATTGATCCAGGACGAAATGCGCCTGGCCTTCCTCAACAGCAAGCACATCGACAGCTCGGTTTCGTTGATGGCAGCGCTGGGCGGCGGGTTCCAGGCGCCTGCGCTGGAGACAGCGCAGAGCAGCGATTTGTAGTTGTTTTGCGGGACGCCGCCTCCGGGGCGGCTGTCGCGGGGAAAAAACATCTTGTGTATAGTCTTACTGTTCTCGTATAGACGAATACAAGCCGGATTTTTCCCGCCTATATCATCAAGGGTACCTACCTATGAACGTCCCGAATCATCCCAATCAGGATCAGATCCTTCTGGAAAATGTGCTGAACGCATTGGGAAGCCCGCTACGCCTGACCGTGTTGAAAGTGTTGTCCGATGGCCAGGAACATCCGTGCGGCCGGATCCTCAAGGGCGCATCGAAGTCGACCATGACTCACCACTGGCGGGTTCTGCGCGACAGCGGTCTGATTTGGCAGCGCCCTTACGGTCGGGAAAACCTGCTGTCCCTGCGTCGTGAAGACATGGACGTGCGTTTTCCGGGATTGCTCGACTCGCTGCTGTCGGCGGTCAAGACCGATGAACAGACCATCAGCGTCATCAGCAAACACGAAGTGACCGAAGAAAACGGAGCCGAGTGACAGACACCGCCGGTGAAGGGTTGGCCTTCCACGGCAACCAACAATTCACCATCACCAGGAAGGTGTGAGCGGGTATGGATACAAGTCATTACTGGTCATCGCAACCGCTGTCGGAATTGACCGGCTCCGAGCATCACTGGCTGTTTTTGCCCGGGGCATTGACCCCACGTCTGAAAGCCATGGGCGATTATTCAATCGAAGTCGTCGAGCAGTCCCATGGCCCGCTCAATCCTGAAGAAGCGCAAGCGCTGAACGTGCCGCCGTCGACCATCGGCTGGGTGCGTGAGGTGGTGATGAAACTCGATGGCGAGGCCTGCGTCACCGCGCGCAGCCTGACCAGCGTGTCGGCACTGAATGGCGACTGGGCGGATCTGAACGGTTATGGCCGTCGACCTCTGGCCGAGATTCTCTACACCTCGGAGCAGACCCTGCGCGAGCCTTTCCAATGTGCCTTGCTGCCGCCCGGCGCACCGTTGGCGGCGCTGTCCTATCGCTTCGCGCCACAGGCCAAACGTCTGCTGGCCCGGCGTTCGCGTTTCACCCGCAATGGCTCGGCGCTGCTGGTCAGCGAGTGCTTCCTGCCAGCGTTCTGGGCTCGGGTCGAGTACGCTCAGGCGCTCAAGTCGGCCTGATGAAAAAAAAACTGCGGAAGCGAACCCCCGCAGGTTTTTTTTCGCCGGTTTTCAGAGTCGGATCACCGCTTCGATCTGCTTGATGGCCGGCGTCAGCGCTTGCGCCAGTTGCTCGGCTTTCGAGGTCGGGCGCATGGTTCTCGACGAACGCAGAAACAACGGATCATCGAACCGCTTGCGCAGGCGTGCCAGCGATCCGCTGATGGCGGGTTGTTTGACGTGCAGACGTTCGGCCGTGCGCGACACGCTGCGTTCGCGGAACAGCACCAGGAAAATGATGATCAGGTTCAGGTCGATATCCGCGAAGTTGTCTTCATTGAATAGCATGGTTACATCCCTGTCATGACCCGCCGGCCAGCGTCAGCCGAGGCCGGCGGGTGTCTGGATCACTGCTCGGGTGCCAGGCGCAGTTCGTCGTTCAGACGGTAGTAACTGCGGTTGAAATAGACCAGGCCTTCCGTGGCCTCGCTGTGCTGCTGCAGTTCGAGGATTTCACAGTAGAAGATGCTGTGGGTGCCGACCTCGTCGACCTTGCTGACCCGGCAATCGAGGCTGACCAGCGCCTCTTCGATCACCGGCGAACCGGTCTTGAGGGTCTGGCAATTCACGCTGGAAAAACGTTCCTGCATGCTCAACTGCCGATTGGCAAACGCACCGGAGGTAGACTGGTGATCGCCGGTCAGGACGTTCACGCACAGCACGCCATTGGTCTTGAAATGCTCGTGATTGGACGACGAGCGATTGACGCACACCAGCAGCGTGGGCGGTGAATCCGTCACGCTGCACACCGCCGATGCAGTAAAGCCGAATCGCCCCGCAGGGCCATCGGTCGTGACGATGGTGACGGCACTCCCCAGCATCGCCATTGCATTACGAAACTCCGTTGAATCAACCATCGCGTCACCTCATTCCATGTAGGTTTAATGGAGCCGATCCGTTCTTCCTTGTCCGTTGTCGTTGTGCGAAAACGGGTATCGGGCAACACGTTCGCTCTGGCGATATAGTACGTATGTATGCGTACCTTGCAAGCTATTCCTTGTGCTTATTTTGCGGTCGATACGCTCGACAGGCATTGCTGTTGCGCGTGTTCAAGACTTGCCTCCAGCGCGCTCAATTCCTCTTGCTGTCGGCTGAGTTTCAACAGCTGCGCCGCGATCTCCTGTTGCTTGCCGGCAATCGCGCGGCGGGCTTTTTCATAAGGCGTCAGTTCGGGCTGGCCGGCAAAGATCGCCTGCAATTCCCTGAGGCGAAAACCCAGCGCCTGCGCGCATTTGATAAAGCTCAGCAGTTCGACCGTCTGCGGGTCGTAAACCCGGTATTTGCCCTGGCGCCGGGCCTCGGGCAGCAGGCCGATCGACTCGTAATGGCGGATGGTCTTGATCGTGGTTCCCGAACGCTGTGCGGCCTGGCCGATGTACATGTGCAAATCCCTTTTCTCCGTCAGCGGGCATGCGCACCAATAGCGTAAAACTCAATGGCGGGCAATCGATCCGGCCTGCTTCAGCCAGGTTTCGCGTTGATGGTCGCTGGCGCCGAGCACTGGCCCGAAGGTCAGCGTCCGGCGCGGTTCGATCCCGCAGAACGCCAGTGTGTTCCTGCGCACTTCATGCAAGCCGGGCATGCGATAGATCCAGCGGTAATACCAGGGCGGCGTGTCCATGGTGACCAGCAAATGGGCGCTGCGACCGTGCAGGAGTTTGTCGGGAAACGCTTTGCCCTCGCGGTATTTGAACGCGAAGCCGGGGAGCAGGACCCGGTCGAAAAAGCCTTTGAGCAGAGCCGGAATTCCACCCCACCAGATCGGGTAGACCAGCGTCAGGTGTTCTGCCCACAGGATGTCGGCCTGGGCCTGGAGCAGATCCGCTTCAAGGGTTTGAACCTGACGGTAACCTTCGCGCAGGATCGGGTCGAAATCGAGTTGGCCGAGGACGATTTCCCGTACTTCGTGCCCGGCCGCTCGGGCCGATAGAGCGTAGCGTCCGGCCAGTGCCGCGCAAAAACTTTCGCTGGATGGATGGCCGAGAATTAGCAGAATCCGCTTGCCCATAATCACTGTCCTTGAAGAAGAAACCCCAAGGGTAAAGTCTGCCCCTCAGGGCAGAGTCAAGGCGTCGAGCAAGGCGCGGGCATAAGCGGGGAGGGCGGAGAAGTCCCGGGCACACAGCAACAGCTTGCGCCTGGCCCAGCCTTCATTCATCGGCAAGGTCTTGAAGGCTTGCGGCGCAGCGCGCTGAACCGCCGCCAGCGGCACGATGCCCAGACCGGCACCTCGGGCCACCATGCGCATCACCCCGTCGAAACCATCAGCACGGATGCGGATCTGCATCCGCGAGCCGTTGTGCAGGGCCTGTTCTTCCAGGTAAATCGCCAAAGCGCTGTCGGCCTGCAGCCCGACGAAGTCATGGCGCAGAGCGTCGCTGAAACTGACTTCGGTCGCGTAAGACAGCGGATGTTCCAGCGGCAGAATCAGCACCAGCGGATCATCGCGAAAGGCTCGGGTCTGCAAGTCGGTGGTGTCGATCGCGTCGGAGACAATGCCCAGATCCGCTGCGCCCTGACGCAAGGCATGCGTGATGCGGGCGCTGGGCAGTTCCTGCAGATCGATGTCGAGATTGGGATGCTTACGCAGGAAATCCGCCAGCACCTCCGGCAGGTATTCGCTGAGTGCCGTGGTGTTGCACAGCAACCGCACCTGACCTTTGACGCCGCGGGCGTACTCGGCCAGATCCTGTTGCAGACGTTCCGCCTGTTGCAGCAACACCCGCGCATGTTGCGCCAGGGCTTTGCCGGCCGGCGTCGGCCTGACACCACGGCGCCCGCGCTCAAGAAACTCGGTGCCCAGCGACGCTTCCATCGCCCGGATCCGCGCACTGGCCGCCGCCAGCGAAAGATGACTGCGTGCAGCACCGGCGGTGATGTTGCCGCTGTCGAGGATGTGCAGGTACAGGCGCAGGTCGGTGAGGTCGAAGTGCATGATGCGTGGCTCTTTCTGAGAGAGAGGCTGCCTCAGTGTATGACAGATTTTCAGTTCATCCGCGCAGGCGCACAGTATCGCCATGAACGCACTCGCAGATTTCTATCAAAACCTTGGTCTGGCCCTTTCATTGCTGGTGATTGCGACGTTTGTCGTTGCCGGCATGATCAAGGGCGTGATCGGTCTCGGCCTGCCTACCGTGGCCATGGGTTTGCTCGGTCTGGCTATGGCACCGTCGCAGGCTGCGGCGTTGTTGATCATTCCAGCAACCTTGACCAACGTCTGGCAACTGGCATTCGGCGGTCATTTGCAGGGGCTGGTGAAGCGCTTGTGGCCGATGCTGCTGGCGATCTTTCTCGGCACGGCCGTCGGCACTTTGTGGATCGGCATGGCCGGCGGGCATTGGGTCGTGCGCGGGCTCGGCGCGGCGCTGTTGCTCTATGCGCTGAGTGGATTGTTCCTGCCGACGCTGAGTGTCAGTCGCCGCCATGAACCATGGCTTGGTCCGCTGTGTGGCGTGATCACCGGCGTCATCACTTCGGCCACCGGCGTGTTCGTGATTCCCGCAGTTCCGTACATGCAGGCCCTGGGTTTGAGCCGCGATGAACTGGTGCAGGCGCTGGGCCTGTCCTTCACCGTGTCGACTCTGGCGCTGGCCGGTGGGTTGCTCTGGCGCGGCTCACTTGGCGGCGCAGAACTGAGCGCCTCACTGCTGGCGCTGATCCCGGCAGTGCTCGGCATGTGGCTCGGCCAATGGCTGCGCCAGCGCATCAGCGCCGTGCTGTTCAGGCGGGTGTTCTTCATCGGTCTGGGCGCGCTCGGCGCCCATCTGCTGATCAGCGGCTAGCGGACGAGGCGCTGAGCATCTCAATCGGGCGGATATCGAAATCCCGCTCCAGGTATTCCATGCGCTGGGCCAGAAACTGCTGCATGTGCGGCAGGTTCGAGTGCACGTCCAGATGCGCCTGGCTTTCCCAGATCTCGTAGAAAATGAACAGGCTCGGGTCTTCCTTGTCGCGCAGCATGTGGTACTCGATGCAGCCGGGTTCGGCGCGGCTCGGTTCGACGTAGGCGCGGAAAAACGCTTCGAAAGCCTCGGCTTTTTCCGGGCGGGTCTTGGCGTGCAGGATGAAGCCCTGGCGTTCGCTCATCGCAAAAAACTCCTCAGATTCAGATGGCGGCCAATCCTACGGCAACAATCGGCAATCGATTCGTGCGTTTTACTCAAATGAATTTTGCGTAACCGGTGCTTATTCCGCGCGAGGCGGATCGCTAATCTGCCGCCATTCCATTTTTCCCCTTCTCCATCCAGCGCTCTGCGCTGCGCATCGGAATCCGATCGAGGCTCTCCCATGAAAAAAGTGCTGTTGCTCAATGGCGGTAAAAAATTCGCCCACTCCGACGGTCGCTACAACACCACCCTGCACGAAGCCGCGCTGAGCGTGCTGGATCGCGGCGGTGTCGACGTCAAGACCACCTTCATCGACGAGGGTTACGACATCGCCGAAGAAGTCGCCAAATTCCTCTGGGCCGACGTGATCATCTATCAGATGCCGGGCTGGTGGATGGGCGCGCCGTGGACCGTGAAAAAGTACATCGACGAAGTCTTCACCGAAGGCCACGGCAGCCTCTACGCCAGCGACGGCCGCACCCGTTCGGATGCTTCGCAGAAGTACGGCAGCGGCGGTCTGATCCAGGGCAAGCAGTACATGCTGTCGCTGACCTGGAACGCACCGCAGCAGGCGTTCGACGACCCGACCGACTTCTTTGAAGCCAAAGGCGTGGACGCGGTGTACTTCCCGTTCCACAAGGCTAACGAGTTCCTCGGCATGACCGGCCTGCCGACCTTCCTCTGCGTAGACGTGATGAAACGCCCGAACATCGAGGCCGATGTGGCGCGTTACGAGCAGCATCTGACCGAGGTGTTTGGCCTCAAGGCCTGACGCTCGGCTACTATCGAAGGCCTGAGCTTGCGCAGCAGGCCTTTCGATTCGAGGACACCCGTGAAAGCCAGATCCGATGAGTTGCAGATTTTCGTCTGCGTGATCGAATGCGGTTCGATCTCCGCCGCCGCCGAGCAGGTCGGACAGACGCCGTCGGCGGTCAGCCGCACGCTGTCGCGGCTGGAAGCCAAGCTCGACACCACACTGATCAACCGCACCACACGGCGCATGGACCTGACCGAGGAGGGCAAGTATTTCTTCGAACAGGCCAAGCTGATCCTCGACCAGATGGACCAGCTCGAAGAGCGCCTGTCTTCGCGCCAGCAGACGCCATCAGGGCGACTGCGGATCAACGCCGCGTCGCCGTTCATGCTCCACGCCGTCGTGCCGTACATCGACGAATTCCGCCGGCTGTACCCGGAGATCCAGCTCGAACTCAACAGCAATGACCTGATCATTGACCTGCTGGAACAAAGCACCGACGTCGCCATCCGCATCGGCACACTCGCCGATTCGACGTTGCATGCCCGCTCGCTGGGTTGCAGTCCGCTGTTGATCGTCGCCAGCCCTGCGTATCTGGAAAAACATGGCGCACCGCTCCAGGTGGCCGATCTGAGCGAACACACCTTGCTCGGCTTCACCCAGAACGAAGGTCTTAACCAATGGCCGCTGCGCTATGTACACGGCGACCGCTGGCCGATCACTCCGGCGATCAGCGCCTCCAGCGGCGAGACGGTTCGCCATCTGGCGCTGGAGGGGCAGGGCATTGCCTGCCTCTCGCATTTCATGACCATCGACGACATTCGTGCCGGGCGCCTCAAGGTGTTGCTGGCGGAATTCAACAGCGGTTATCGCCAGCCGATCAACGCGGTGTACTACCGCAACTCGCAATTGGCGCTGCGCATCCAGTGCTTCCTCGACTTCATCCAGAGCAAACTGGCGGCTTACGCCAGCGCCGATTTCAAAGGCTGATTCGTGATCCCTGCGCAACAGTGATTTGGTTGTGGGCGGGTTTTTCCACCGGGCTCGCCGGTCGATACTCGTTGCATCACTTACTCACGCAGGGAGTTTCTCCATGAACGTATTCGTCACCGGCGCTGCTGGTTTTATCGGCGGCTCCATCGCCACCGGTCTGGTCCAGGCCGGCCACACCGTCACCGGTCTGGTGCGCAGCGCCGAACAGGCCAATGAGCTGAAAGCACTGGGCATCACCCCGGTGATCGGCACCCTCGACGACAACGCATTGCTGGCCGAACAGGCCCGCGCCGCCGACGCCGTGATCAACGCCGCCAGCAGCGATCATCGCGGCGCGGTCGAAGCCTTGCTCGATGCCCTGCGCGGCTCGAACAAAGTGTTCCTGCACACCAGCGGTTCGAGCATCGTCGGTGATGCGTCGGGCGGCAAATCCAGCGACGTCATCTACTTCGAAGACAACCTGCCGGAGCCGACCGTCGACAAGGCCGCACGCGTGGCCATCGACAACCTGATCCTCGCCGCAGCGAAGGACGGCGTGAACTCGGCCGTCATCTGCAACACCCTGATCTACGGCCACAGCCTGGGCGTCAATCGCGACAGCGTGCAACTGCCGCGCCTGCTGAAACAGGCACGCAAAAGCGGCGTGGTGCGCCACGTCGGCACCGGGCAGAACATCTGGTCCAACGTACACATCGAAGACGTGGTGGCGCTGTACCTGCTGGCCCTGACCAAAAACGTTCCGGGCAGCTTCTACTTCGTCGAAAGCGGCGAAGCGTCGTTCATCGACATGACCACCGCCATGGCCGAAGCCCTGAACCTCGGCGAGCCACAAGACTGGCCGCTGAAAGACGCCGAAGCCGAGTGGGGCTACGAAATGGCCAACTACGGCCTCGGCTCCAACAGCCGCGTACGCGGCAAACACGCCCGCGAACTGCTGGGCTGGGCGCCGAAGCGTACGTCGGTGGTTGAATGGATTCGTAACGAAATGGTGTGAGTTCACGCTGAAAAGCTGACGCCTCCGAGACCGGTGGAAACAAGCTTGCTTGTTTCCACCGGTTTTTTTGTGCCCGAAAACCATGAAAATCCCACCCCGCGATTTTCATTATTCGCGACAAGACATACCCAAAAACGACAACCCTTATCCCTCCACGAAAATTACTTTCACTTGGTTTGAAAACTCGATCTCGAAATGATTTATGAGTTTCACAACCCATTCGAACGTGACCCTTTCGAGGAGTACCGCATGACACCGTCCTTCGGCTATTGGCTGCTGGTGTACGCCGCCGTTGCCATCATCGCCCTGATCGTTCTGATCGCCCGTTACCGGCTCAATCCGTTCATTGTCATCACCCTGATTTCCATCGGCCTGGCGCTGGTGGCAGGGATGCCGCCGTCGGGCGTGGTGGGGGCGTATGAGGCCGGGGTGGGCAAGACGCTGGGGCACATTGCGCTGGTGGTGGCGCTGGGGACGATGCTCGGCAAGATGATGGCCGAGTCCGGTGGCGCCGAGCAGATGGCGCGCACGTTGATCGAGCGCTTTGGCGAGAAGAACGCGCACTGGGCGATGGTGTGCATTGCGTTTCTGGTGGGGCTGCCGCTGTTTTTCGAAGTCGGTTTCGTGTTGCTGGTGCCGATTGCCTTTACCGTGGCGCGGCGGGTCGGCGTGTCGATTCTGATGGTCGGTTTGCCGATGGTCGCGGGGTTGTCGGTGGTGCATGCGCTGGTGCCGCCGCACCCGGCGGCGATGCTGGCGGTGCAGGCCTATCAGGCGTCGGTCGGGCAGACCTTGCTCTACGCGATTGCCATCGGCATTCCCACGGCGATCATTGCCGGCCCCCTGTACGCCAAATTTATCGTGCCGCGCATTCAGTTGCCGGCGGATAACCCGCTGGAAAAACAATTTCTCGAACGCGAACCCCGCGACAGCCTGCCGGGTTTTGGTATCACCATGGCGACCATTCTGTTGCCGGTGGTGCTGATGCTGATCGGCGGTTGGGCCAACCTGATCTCCACGCCGGGCAGCGGCTTCAATCAGTTCCTGTTGTTCATCGGCAACTCGGTGATCGCGCTGTTGCTGGCGACGCTGTTGAGCTTCTGGACGCTCGGCATTGCCCAGGGTTTCAACCGCGAATCGATCCTCAAATTCACCAACGAATGCCTGGCACCGACCGCCAGCATCACTTTGCTGGTGGGCGCCGGCGGCGGTCTGAACCGGATTCTGGTGGACGCCGGAGTCACCGATCAGATCGTCGGCCTGGCTCACGAATTTCATCTCTCGCCGCTGATCATGGGCTGGCTGTTCGCCGCGCTGATGCGCATCGCCACCGGTTCGGCCACCGTTGCCATGACCACGGCTTCCGGCGTAGTCGCGCCAGTGGCCATCGGTCTGGGTTATCCACACCCGGAACTGCTGGTGCTGGCGACCGGCGCGGGCTCGGTTATCTTTTCCCACGTCAACGACGGCGGCTTCTGGTTGATCAAGGAATACTTCAACATGACCGTAGCCCAGACGTTCAAGACCTGGACGGTACTGGAAACCCTGATCTCGGTTGTCGCTTTCGCCCTGACCGTCGGTCTTTCTTACCTGCTGTAGTCGGAGTTATCCGCCATGGACATCCTCTATCAGATCCGCGCCCGTCAGGATTCCTTCAGCGCTGGTGAAGGACGCATCGCCCGTCTGATGCTCGACGACGTAGGATTTGCCGCCTCCGCCAGCCTCGAAGAGCTGGCGCAGCGGGCCGAAGTCAGCACCGCCACGCTGTCGCGTTTTGCCCGCACGGTCGGTTGCCGCGACTTGCGCGACCTGCGCCTGCAACTGGCCCAGGCCAGCGGCGTCGGCAGCCGTTTCCTCGACCCGGCGGGCACGCCCGAACAGTCGGCGTTTTACGGGCAGATCGTCGGCGATATCGAAACCACTCTGCGCCAGCATCTAGCGGCGTTCGATGAATCACGCTTCGCCGATGCGGTGAAGCTGCTGGGCCAGGCGCGGATGATCCACGCCTTCGGCATCGGTGGTTGCTCGACCCTGTGCAGCGACGAATTGCAGGTGCGACTGGTGCGCCTCGGCTACCCGATTGCGGTGTGCCACGACGCAGTGATGATGCGCGTCACCGCCGCCAGCCTCGGCGCCGAGCAGGTGGTGATCGTCTGTTCGCTGACCGGCGTCACCCCGGAGTTGCTGGAGACCGTGGCGCTGGCGCGCAACTACGGCGCCCGGATTCTCGCCATCACCCGCGCCGACTCGCCGCTGGCGGAACTGGCCGATATTGTCCTGCCGCTGCAAGGCGCCGAGACCTCGTTCATCTACAAACCGACGGCGGCGCGCTACGGCATGCTGCTCGCCATCGACGTGCTGGCCACCGAGCTGGCGCTGGCCAATCCTGAAGACAATCAAGAACGTCTGCGGCGGATCAAACTCGCCCTCGACGAATACCGTGGCGGCGACGATCACCTGCCGCTGGGAGACTGACATGCTGTACGACACCCTGATTCGCAACGCCTTGGTTATCGACGGCAGCAACCGCCTCGGTTACGCCGCCGACGTGGCGATCCTCGATGGCCGCATCGCGCGCATCGGCGACTTGGGCGATGCCCGCGCCACCGATGAAATCGACGCCGCTGGCCGTGTGCTGGCGCCGGGTTTCATCGACGTGCACACCCACGACGACACCGTGGTGATCCGTCAGCCGCAGATGCTGCCCAAGCTCAGCCAGGGCGTGACCACGGTGATTGTCGGCAACTGCGGGATCAGTGCGGCGCCGGTCAGTTTGCGCGGCGATCCGCCGGATCCGATGAACCTGCTTGGCACTGCGGCGGCCTTCGTCTATCCACGTTTTCGCGATTATCGGGCGGCGGTGGAAGCGGCCAATACCACACTGAACGTGGCGGCGCTGGTCGGGCACACGGCGCTGCGCAGCAATCACCTCGATGATCTGTTCCGCACCGCGACCGACGCTGAAATCAGCGCGATGCGCGAGCAGTTGCGTGAAAGCCTGGAGGCGGGCGCCCTTGGGTTATCCACCGGGCTGGCGTATGCGAGCGCGTTCTCGGCATCCACCGACGAAGTCATGCAATTGACCGAAGAATTGAATGCATTTGGCGCGGTGTACACCACCCACCTGCGCAGTGAATTCGAACCGGTGCTGGAAGCAATGGACGAGGCCTTCCGTATCGGACGCCACGCCCGATCGCCGGTAATCATTTCCCACCTCAAATGCGCCGGTGCCGGTAACTGGGGCCGCAGTCCGCAGTTGCTCGCCTCGCTGGAAGAGGCGGCGAAAACCCACCCGGTCGGCTGCGATTGCTACCCGTATGCGGCGAGTTCTTCGACCCTGGATCTGAAGCAGGTCACCGACGCCCACCGCATCACCATCACCTGGTCGACGCCGCATCCGGAAATGGGCGGTCGCGACCTGATGGACATCGCCGCCGAATGGAACCTGTCGTTGCTCGACGCCGCCAAACGCCTGCAACCGGCGGGCGCGGTGTATTACGGGATGGACGAGAACGACGTGCGCCGGATCCTCGCTCATCCGCTGTCGATGGTCGGCTCCGATGGCCTGCCGGAAGACCCGTTCCCGCATCCACGCCTGTGGGGCGCTTTCCCACGAGTGCTCGGACATTTCAGTCGCGATGTCGGGCTTTTTCCGCTGCATACCGCGGTGCACAAGATGACCGGTCTGTCGGCGGCGCGTTTCGGCTTGAAGGAAAGAGGCGAGATTCGTGAAGGCCACTGGGCGGATCTGGTGTTGTTCGACCCGGCGACCGTGCGTGACGTGGCGGACTTCAACGACCCGCAACGTGCCGCCCAAGGCATTGATGGCGTGTGGATCAATGGCGTGTTGAGTTACCGCGACGGTCAGGCCAACGGCCAGAGACCAGGGCGGTTCCTCGCGCGCCAGGGCGATCTGCGCGACGGCTTTCGCTGAATTTTGCTGACTGCGTCACGGTGATGGCACATTGCAATTAAAGAAAGCCATCACCAAGCCGAATTGCTGACATCCACCCCGGCTACACTCTGGGGCCAATCAGTCAGGGAGCAACCCATGAGCTTCGGCAAAACCACCCCGATCCTGCGGATTTTCGATGAAGCCAAGGCCGTGGAATTCTACGTCGACTTCCTCGGCTTCAAGATCGATTGGCAGCATCGTTTCGAACCCGGTTTCCCGTTGTACCTGCAGGTCTCGCGCGGCGAGTGCGTGCTGCATTTGTCCGAACACCACGGCGATGCGACACCGGGTTCGGCCCTGCGGATCGAGACCGATGAACTGGAGGCGTTTCAGCAGCAGTTGCTGGCCAAGGAATACAAGTTTTCGCATCCACAGATTCAGGCCATGCCCTGGGGCAGCCAGGACATGACCATCGCCGATCCGTTCGGCAATCGTCTGGTGTTCACCAACGCGATCAGCCTCTGAGCTCAAAGCCCCCTCACCCTAACCCTCTCCCGGAGGGAGAGGGGACTGACCGAGGTGTCTGTCGCCATACATCGACCTGAAAGATCGTGGCGATTATGGATTCACAGAAGCGTTTCAGGTCGGCGTAGATCGTGAGTACTTCGCGGTCGGCTCCCTCTCGATTATGGATTCACAGAAGCTTTTTCAGGTCGGCGTAGATCATGAGCATATTGCGGTCGGCTCCCTCTCCCTCCGGGCGGTCCGACGTTTCGGGAGGGCTGGGGTGAGGGGACTGCTGTGAGCCGTACTCTTACTCGCCACCACCACTAACCCGGTGAGTCTGCCGAAACTCACCGGGTGGCATCCCGCGTCGGCTCTTGAAGGCGCGGTGAAAGGAGCGTGATTCGCTGAAGCCCAGATACTGGGCGATGTCCTGAATCGGCAGGGTGCTGTTGAGCAGGTAATGCTCGGCCAGTTCCTGGCGCAGTTCATCGAGAATCTGCTGATACGACGTGCCGGCCTGATGCAACTGGCGCTGCAGCGTGCGCACCGACACGGCGAGATGCTCGGCCACCTGTTCCTTGCGCGGCAAGCCTTCCTTGAGCAACTGGCGCAGGATGCTTTTGACCCGCTGCTCCAGCGACGCATCCTCCAGTGTCGCCATCAAACTCTGCGCGTGCTCTTCCAGGGTGCGCAGCAAATGTGCATCGGCCTGGCGCAACGGCAACTGCAAATATGGCAACGGCACGATCAGCGCTGAATACGCCTGATCGAACAGCACCGGGCATTCGAAAAACTGTTCGTACTGCGCCAGCGTCGTGCCCGCCGGGAGTGAGTGTTCCAGCCACACCGCGGCCGGCGACAGTCGGGTATCGGCGATCCAGCGCGCGTATTGCAGCCAGGAACCAAGCACGTTTTCTACCAGATGCCGGCGAATCCGCGGGCGCTCAAAGCGGCAGCTCCAGATCAGGTGCACGTGGCTGTCGTGTACCTCGGCGCGGCTGACACCCATGTCGCCCACCAGTTTTTCGAACGGCATGATGCGGCTCATGGCATCGCCCAATGTCGCGCAATTCATGGTGATGTAACCCAGCACACTCCACGAGTTGGGCAGGACGAAATTCGCCGCGTTGAGGCCGAACAGCGGATCGCCCGAGTGTTCGCAAAAGTAATCGAGCAACCGCTCATGGGTTTCCCCCGGCAAGCGCAGGCTGTTGTCGCTCAACTGCTGCGCCTGCAACCCGGCCGCCGCCAACGCAGGCTCGATGGCCATGCCCAGATGTTCGGCATGGCGCAGGTACTTGAGCAGCGGCGGAACGGAGGTGAAGCCGAGCGATTGCATGACTGAATCCTCTTGATCGAGGCCGCCGTGGGCGGATGAGCGCTCTGAAAGGTAATTTGAATCCGCGAATAAAGTAAATGGCTGGCCTTGGGACCATGCAGAGATCTTCGAACTGGTTTGTTAGTCTGCGATCACTCATTTAAAAGATTGCAGGGGAAGCCTTATGACCAGCATCACTATTCGACTCGATGAGCAGGTGACAGAGCAATTGCGTATCGCTGCCGCCCAAAACTGTCATTCCATGGAAGACGAAGCGCGGCAGATTCTGGAGAACGCGTTGGCTACCGTTGATCGAGCCGGCGGATTAGGTACTCGGATACGCAATCGATTCGGCGCCATGGGTGGCGTCGAACTTGATCTGCCATCACGTTCAGAAAACCTCAGCGGTTGATAAACACCGGTTAAAAAAAAACCGCAATTTCAGGACAAAAAAGAAGGGCAGCTTTTCAGCTGCCCTTCTTTGTACATCGGTTTTCGTGTGCAGGGTTTACACGCGGAAATGGCTCACCATCTGCTGCAACTGCCCACCCAACCGCGCCAGTTCAACGCTGGACTTGGCCGTCTCATCACTCGCCGCAGCGGTCTGTTCCGACACGTCACGGACGTTGATGATGCTGCGGCTGATTTCTTCGGCCACGGCGCTTTGCTGTTCGGCGGCTGCGGCGATCTGCTGGTTCATCGACTGGATGTTCGACACCGTGCGGGTGATGTTTTCCAGCGAGTCGCCGGCCTTGCGGGTCAGGGCGACGCTGCTGTCGGTCAGGGCGCGGCTGTTGTTCATCACGGCGGCCACTTGCTGAGTGCCGTTCTGCAGACCGGCCACCAGACCTTCGATTTCCTCGGTGGATTTCTGTGTGCGCTGGGCCAGGCCACGGACTTCGTCGGCGACCACGGCAAAACCGCGACCGGCTTCACCGGCACGGGCCGCTTCGATGGCAGCGTTGAGGGCCAGCAGGTTGGTCTGTTCGGCCACGGCCTTGATCACGTCCATGACGCTGCCGATCTTGTCGCTTTCCTGTTGCAGCACGCTCATGGCTTCGGTGGAGCGCACCACTTCGCTGGCCAGACGCTCGATCTGGGCGATGGCTTCGTTCACCACTTTGTCGCCTTCGCGGGCTTCGCCGTCAGCGGCGGCTGCGGCTTGCGAGGCTTCTTCGGCATTGCGCGCGACTTCCTGCACGGTGGCAGTCATTTCGTGCATGGCGGTGGCGACCTGATCGGTCTCGACCTTCTGGCTGTTCACGCCGGCGCTGGTCTGTTCGGTCACGGCCGACAGTTCTTCGGCGGCGCTGGCGATCTGGGTGACGCCGTCGCGGATGCCGCTGATCAGGTCGCGCAGGGTCACGCCCATGCGCGCGATGCCTTGTTGCAGTACGCCGAGTTCGTCGCGGCGGGTGACGATCACGTTCTGGCTCAGGTCGCCGCTGGCGATGCGGTCGACCACGGCCATGGTTTCCTGCAGCGGACGGGTGATCTGACGGGTGATGATGAAGGCAGCGATGATGCCGACCAGCAACGCCAGCAGGGTGCTGATCAGTTGCAGGGTGCGGGCCTGGGCGCTTTCGGCGTCACGGCGATCGAGCTGGATCTGATACAGCTGCTCGCTCAGGCTCACGATGGTCGTGCCCTGATCGGTCATTTCCTTGCGCGCCTGCACCGCATCGGTGTTGGCGTTCTTGAAGGCCTGCAAGGCGCTGCGGTAGCTGGTCAGTGCGGTTTCCAGCTGACGCAGGGCGTCCTGTTGGGTGCTGGCGAAATGCGTGTTCAGTGGCTTGAGGCTGGCGATGGCCACGTCCAGTTGGCCGACGGCTTTCTGCTCGGTTTCGGCGTTGGCGGTGGCGGTGTAGCCGCGCACTTCGTAGCGCGCCAGGATGAACGCTTCCTTGGCGGCGGTGACGGCCTGGAACTGCTCGAAACGCTCATCGCTCAACGGCATTTGCTGGACGCGGTTGCTCAGCGCTTCGATCAGGCCGTAGGCCGTCGCGGCACTGGCGGCCATCGAGTCGCGCGCCGTGTTGCCGGTGCGGTAGGCATTACGCATCTTGTTCAGCGACGTCTGGTATTCGGCGATGGTCGCCGCCTGCTCCTTGAGCAGCTTGACGTTTTCCGGGCTCTTGAAGCTGCTGATCAGCTTCTGCTGTTGGGCGGCGAACCCGTCGAGGGTGGTCTGCACGTTCTGCGCGGCGGTTTCGTCGCCGTTGGTCAGCATGTATTGCAGGCGCACCACGCGCAGTTTGGTCAGGCCAGCGTTGAGCTGGGTGATGTCGCTCATCCAGTTGCTGCGGTCAATCAGGCCGCCCAGGCTGGTCCAGCCGGTGAGCGCCAGGATGCAGGTCAGGGCCAGGACGAGGCCGAATCCGAGCCCCAGTTTCAGGTTCACGCTGATGTTGCCGAACCAGCTATTCATCAAAAATCCTCCAGAAAAACGTTGTGCATCTTGATCGTCGGTCAGGCTGGAAGATTGTTGTTTTTTTGCGCCAGCAAGGTTGTAAGCAGGACTGTATCGGCCGCAAATCCGATAGCTGAAAGGATTTTGTCCTACGGAATTTGTAACAAGCGCCCCCAAGACTTTTTTCACATGGGTTTCACTGGCTGCCCACGCCGTGCTCTCTAACCTCGCCGCATCGAATGACACGTGATGGCGGCTTTTTGTGGAATTGAGACTGAGTCTGTTCGGCGTCAAACGCTCGATTGATCTGAGCGGTCTGACCCGTTTTCGAAACACCTGGGTGGTATTGGCGGCCTCGGCGCTGGTAATCCCTTTGATCCTCTGGCTGCTGGCCCCGGCGGCGGTGCCGGACCTTGCCCACGGCAATGCGGCCGGCGCGCAGGCGCTGAAGGACGGTTGGAGCAAAGGCGACATCATCGTGCTGGTGCGCCACGTCGAGCGCTGCGACCACTCGAAAGCGGCTTGTCTGAGCGGCCACGATGGCATCACCGATCGCTCGCGCAGTGTCGCGGTGAGCGTCGGCGCGCAGTTCGAGCAGTTGGGCCTGGACAAGGCCGACGTCTACAACAGCCCGATGATGCGCACGGTGCAGACCGCCGGCTACATGTTCAACAAGGCCGCGACCGGCGAAGACTGGCTGATCAGCTGCAAGGGCCGGATGCTGCAGGACGCGCTCGCGCACAAAGTACCGGGACGCAACCTGATTCTGGTGACCCACAGCGAATGCATGGCGCAGCTGGAAAAGGACCTCAAGGTGCCGGCCTCGACTCTCGGGTACGGCGCATCGCTGTTTGTTTCCGCCGCCAGCCCGGCGGCCCCACAGATGCTCGGCTTCATTGAAGCTTCCGACTGGCGCACGGTGACCACCCGATGAAATCCCGCTTTTACGCTTACAACTTCGGCATCCCGCTGCTATGTGCCGCGCTGGTGTTCCTGATGTTCGACATGACCCGTATCGACATCGCGTTCAGCAATCTGCTGTTCGATCCGCTGAGCCAATCGTTCCCGCTCGACAAGATTCACTTCTTCGAAAAACTGACCCACAAGTGGGCGCGGATCATTCCGAACTGGACGGCGGAAATCGCCTTGATCGGCGCGATGTTGTCGTTTGTCTGGCCGTTGGTGAAACCGCAAAAGCATCCGCGTCTGGGCGGTTTTCTCGAGCGCTGTAAAGTCGCGCCGGTGCTGCGTTTTGCCGCCGATCACCGTAGGGATTTTCTGTTTGTGGTGGTGGCTTTCGCGGTCTGCACCGGGGTGATCCATTTCCTCAAGGCGCACACCAGCGTTTACTGCCCGATCGAAACCACGCTGTACGGCGGAAAGATGCCGCACATCGAGTGGTACAACAATTTCCAGCTGTTCCACGAAGCGGGTGAAGGGCGTTGCTGGCCGGGCGGTCATGCTTCCGGTGGCTTCACCATGCTGGCGCTGTATTTCGTGGCGCGTCGTTACCAGTGGCGCTTTTCCAGCGCGTTGTTGTGGGGCTCGCTGCTGCTCGGTTTTGTCTACGGCACTACGCGAGTCCTACAGGGCTGGCACTACATGTCCCACACGTTCTGGGCCGGCATCTTCGTGTGGCTGGCGTGTTTGCTGACGGCGCTGGCGCTCTACGGGCGGGCTCGTCTGGACCTGCCGGTGTTGAGCAAGCGTGAGCGGAAGGTGTTCGGCGCACAGCCTGAGGTTTCTCTCTGAGGCCTCGCCGCTGAAATGAAAAACCCGCCATCACCGGCGGGTTTTTCGTTTGTTCTGTCGTGGCTTCAGTAGCCCACGAAGTAATACGCCTGGCGCCCGACCATCATGGTCTTGTGGACTTTCAGCGGGGCGGTGGGTTCGCTGTCTCCCGACATCACGGCGATATTCGATGGCGAGGCGCTGAGGAAGTCCTTCAATTGCGCATCGGTGTCCAGGCCCTTGAGGATGCTCCGGGTATAGAACACGCTGGCGCCGCCGACCCGTTCGTTGGCTTGAAACAACGCGACCTGATTGCCGCTCGCCTGCAGCGACTGGATGTGTTCGGTCAGCGGCAGGAACGACAGGTGTTTATCGGCGTTCGGCAGTGCCCATTGTGCGGCGCCTAGATAGCTGGCGATGACCACCGCCAATATGCCCACCGCCAGTGTCTGACGATGACGGGCGATTCGTCCGACAAAACCATTCTTGTGATCCTTCAACCTGTCGAACAGCACGCCTGCATATTCCGCCGCGATCACTGCCGCTGCTGGTGTCATCGACATCAGGTAAACCGTGCGTTTGCTCGAGGCCAGGGTCAGTAGGATGAACTGCGCGATTATCCACAGGCTGAAAAACAGCAGGTAACGGTTGGCCTTCAATTGTTTACGGAAGTGCCACAGCCCCAGATAGACCAGAATGTTCCAGGGCAGGAACGCTTCGGGCAGTTTGGCGATGTAGTAGTAAAACGGCTCATAGTGCCCGGCTTCGACGAACGATCCGCTGAAACGTCCTACGCTGTTGGTCAGCAACACTTCGCTGACCGCCTGGACGCCGCCGCGCTGATAGAGCACGGCAAGCCAGATCATCAGCGGGATCAGGCCGACCAGTGTCAGCAAACCCGGACGCAGCCAGTCCGTCAGCTTGAAGCGCTTGTCCATCAGGTTGTCGGCCAGCAGAAAAGCGAAAATCACCACGCCCGGCATCGCCAGGCCGAGCACGCCTTTGCTCAGCGTGGCGATGGCAATCCCGACGGCAAACAGCAACGAATTGCCGAAGGTTGATTCTCGTTGTGCCTGGAAGAACGCCAACAGTGCCGCGGTCACGCCGAGTGCGAGCAACGCATCCTCGCCGACATCGCGCACGTTGCTCCAGTAACTGGCCATGGTCGCCAGCAGAATCCCCGCCGTCCAGGCGATGGCCTTCGGGCGTTCGAAGCGGCGCAACATCGCGTACAGCAGCATCACGCTGAGCAACCCGGCCACCGCCGACGCCAGTCGCACCGCCCAGGGCGAGACGCCGAAGATGCGCATGGCGCCGGCGTCCAGCCACAGGCTCAGGGGCGGTTTTTCCAGAAAGGGCTCGCCGAACAGACGCGGCGTCACCCAGTCGTTGTCCAGGTGCATTTCCATCGCAATGCCCGCAACCCGGGCCTCCGTGGAACCTTGCAGTTGATGGCTGCCGAGGGCGAAAAAGAACAGCAGAGCGGCAAGCAGAAGCAGAGAAGAAGCGGCACGCGACATGGGTTCAGGCAACCGGAAGTGAGCGGAAACCCGAGCTTACGCGGCCATTCCTTAATAATTTGTGAACGTCACGACAGCGGTCGCGACCAGCGTTGCTCCGACGTTTCGAAACGCGGATTGACCCGCGCCGTCAGCACATGATCCTGCCAGCGCCCGGCAATGTTCAGGTACGCCTTGGCATAGCCTTCACGCTCGAACCCGAGGCGCTCCAGCAACCGGGCGCTGCGTTCATTGCCGGGAATGTAGTTGGCCATGATCCGGTGCAGGTTCTGGGTCTCGAACATATAGGCGATGGCCGCCTCCAGCGCTTCCTGCATCAACCCCTTGCCCTGATGCGCCTCGTCGATGTGATAGCCCAGATAACACGCCTGAAACGCACCGCGGATGATCCCGCTGAAATTGCAGGCACCGATCATTTGCTCGCCGTCCGGAGTCAGCAACGCCATATGCACCGCCAGCCCGGCTTCGAAGGCACTGGCCTGTATTTCAAGGCGTCGGCGGATCTGTTCCGTGGAGAAATAGTCGGTGGTGCGGATCGGTGACCACGGCGCGAGGTGACGTTGATTGCGCTGGTAGAACGCGCTTTCCAGAGACGCCTGATCCGGGTCGAGCACCGCGAGCGTCAAGCGTTGACAGGGCAGGGTCAGCAGCGGCATCGGGTGCTCCGGAAGCAGGGAATGATTGACAGAATTGTCCGGCGGCACGGAAAACACAACTGGATCGCCGAACGCAGAGCACTATAAATTTCCCTGATTCACTTCACATCCGGTTATGAGATGCGTCGTTCAAGGAGGACATGATGGAATGGGCATTCAAGACGGGGGAGCAGTCGCTGCGACTGATACCGGCGGATCCGGCGTTTTATTCGTTGTTTCAGCAGGCGCTGAACGCCAGCTACCTTGATCATTCGGAATTTCTGCCCTGGCCGCGTGAGTACACCAACGCGGAGCAGGCGCTTGAGTTCCTGCTGAAGGCCCAAAAAGAGTTCAACAGCGAAACCGGCGAGCGACGATGGCTGATCGTGACCGAGGACGGGCAAGCGCTGATCGGTTGCATCGGGCTGAAACCCCGCTCGCGCAACCGCTACGTCGTGGGTTACTGGGCCAACACCGAGCAATCGGGCAAGGGCTACATGCGCGCCGCCCTCACGCACCTGCTCAACAACCTTCCTGAATTCACCTTTTACCTGACGGCGTCCTCTGCCAATGCGCGAAGCCGGCGTCTGGCCGAGGCTGTCGGGTTTGTGTTGATCAGGATCCACCCAGGGGCCCGGCAATCGGAACGGCACGGCGAGCAAGACACCTGCGTCTATCGCCTGCCAGGCAAAACGCAGGCAAAAAAAAGCCCGCAGGAGCGCGGGCGAACCGTAGTTTCTTGAATGAGCGAGGCCAATGTACACGGCCATCACCGCCGCCGGGGTGAAGAAAAGTTCATGTCGATGAACGACTTGCGTCATCGACGAGCGGTCATTGTCAGTGCACGACAGGCGCCGTCGTACGGGGCACCAGATTCACCGGATCAAGGTTCTCCACGGCCCGATTGACCAGCATTTCAGTCATGATCGACAGCTGCCGGATCGCCAGCAACCGGCTGCGTTGAGAGCCCGTGAAATCATCGGCGATGTTCGCCGTCATCATATTGAGCGCCGCCAGCGTTTCGCAGGCATGGGTCAGCAGAGTGGCCGTATCCACATCGGTGCGCACGGAGAAAATCTCGTTGAAAGGCAGGGTGCGACGCGGCTTTCTCACGTATTCCTGAGGCTGGGCAAGCACAGCGGGTTCTTTCGATTCGGACTCCTGAGGCGGTGTTTGATCAGGCAGGCTTGGGGTGTCTTTTTTCATGACGAGGCTCCATGGTTTCAGGCTCCCGGCGAATCCCTTTGGTAAACCATCTGCCGGGTTGCAGCGGAGCGCGAAGACTAGCGTTTGGAAGCATCTTGAACCAGTTCATGAAAGTCGACGCGGGTTGCGGGAAATTTCCTAGGACGTTGGGTGGAGGTATTGTCGGGATGAGGAAATGTACATTCGACAGGGCACGCATTGGGCGGGCCTTGTCGTTGGGAGTTGGTAAGCCGGGGTAATCTGAATTGATCGTGTAGGTTATTGATTTTATTTGATAATGTCTGGTTGTGTTTTTTGCTGGAATACTGATTGGAATACCGTATCGACAAAAACGCGCACCGCCCAGATCCCGATGGAGCAAATTCGCCTCCTGTCTTCTGACTGGTTTACAGCAGTCACAAAGCCATATCTAACGGTCTGACCATGATCAGGTAACGATGGCGTCGACACACATCAATCCGGTTGTGCCCGAGCTCATAGCTTATGATCCCGTACCGTAATCCTCGGCAGCCTTCAAGAAAGACCTACCTCATGATTCATCAAATGTACTAGGCGGTTACCATTCAATAAAACCATTTAGTGAAATTAATAGGGTGGGTGTTTTTGACGTGGGCGAGCGGCCGTGAAGGGTATTATTAATCCATGATGATTGCCTTGGTAGGCGCTTCACGACGACTAATAGCAATGCCGCCGTCAGTCTTTCCCCTCGTGTCGAGGTTTTACACTATAATTTAAATTTTGTTGAGGTAGAAGATCAATGATTTTAAGTGAAAAAACTATACAGCAAAGAGGGTTTATTGAAGGTGCTACTCCAAAGCAATTCCGTCATGGGAGTTATGATCTAACTATTCATCGTTTGGTGACCGCAGAGGGGGAGTTAAAGGACGAGTTCGTGCTACCGCCGCAAGGTATGGTGAAAGTTGTATCGTCTGAAATTATTCGCTTGCCCACTGATGTGATGGGTTATGTTTTCGTTAAAACCCAGCTTTGTAATGAAGGTGTGCTTGCGTTGAATATCGGGATTGTTGATCCGGGGTTCGCAGGCCCCTTGCAAAGTGTTTTGATTAATTTCGGGAAAGGGGCTGTCCGCTTGAAGGCGGGGAGTGTGTTTAGTCGTATATCATTTCAAGCAATTGATCTTCCGCAGCAGGGTTATGCGATAAGCGAAGTAAAGTCGCATGAAGACGTTATTGATATGGTGAAGAAGCATACTGATTTATATATGGCTTCTACGTTTTTAGATGTGGAAGGTGCAACCTCAAAAGCTGCAGAGGCTGCCTTTTCAAAGTATAAAAAATCTTTGATAACTTGGATTCCAATTGTTGCTCTTGCATTAGGGTTTATGACTTTCGGTCTGAATTTTGGAAATATGTGGCTGCTGCAGAGCTATTTGAAGCCGCAGGATCAGGTTCGCACGGAATTGCTTGCGGCAGACATTCAGTTAAGGATGAAAAAGCTAGAAGAGGAAAACGAAACTTTGAAGAAATCCATTGTTCCGGTTGTTTCTGGCTCAAAAAATAACGTTAGTGCTAAGCAAAAATAATGATGAGAGGGGGTGGCATGCTTACGCAAACAATTTTTGAGTCTTTGGATGATGCATTTAGGGTGGTTTTAAGCTCGCTGTTAGATGAGGGGCAAACTACGGACCCTAGATCTATTCCAACGGCAGAGTTGATTGCAGCATCTTTTACTATTCTTGATCCTCGTCGAAGATATATAAGTAATCCTGAGCGTCGATGGAGCTTGGCATATGCTTTGGCCGAATATAGCTGGCACGCTAGAGGTTCGAGCTCACTTGAGGAAATTGCATGGTATGCCCCGGCCTGGCGTCATTTTACTTCGGGGGATACCGTAATCGGCAGTGCTTACGGTTCATCCATATTTAAGGCTTATGGCGATTTCTTAAGCCAATGGGATACTGTTATAAATCTTCTCAGGCATGATCCTTCAAGTCGCCGTGCCGTGCTTTATCTCGGCGGCTACGATCCGTCGGTTTCTGATAATAAGCGAGATATCGCTTGCTCGCTTTCACTGCAGCTAATCTTGCGAGCTGGTAAGTTGGAGGCGATATGTTATATGCGCAGCAACGATGCGATGATAGGGCTGCCATATGACGTGTTTTTATTCACAATGATTCAGGAAATGGCAGCCTTAACGCTTGGTTGTGAGCTTGGCGCCTATCATCATTTTGTAGGCTCTCTACATTTGTATGAAACTCATCGCGAATGGGCTTCCCGAATACTATCCTCGGATTTAACTGAAAAGGCGCCCATGCCAATCATGAGCGATCTCGATGGTCTTCAGGCGTTTCAAAATGCAGAATCGTTGAGCCGAAACTCCATTAATTTAAGTAATGAAGATTTTGAGGGGGTTTCGTCTTATTGGCGGGATATGATGAATTTGATTGTTGCTTGGAATCGCGAGAAAGTAACAGGTCTGTCTGACGGCTTTGATGTTGGTGCTGATTTAAATCCTGTGCTTTTTAATTTGTATGGTCTGCGGAAGCGTGGCAATTGACGGGCTCTTGGGAGAGGCTGCTAGGGGTGTGAGATTTTAATATTAGTGGCGTGGGGAGTATATGTTCTAGCTCTATTTGTTGTTTTGGATATGGCAAGTTTGTGTGTTGGGTGACGGATATTTAGACTGCTATCTAGGTTGTGTTGAGGGCGTGTTTTCGTTTGGGTTTTTAATCAATTTAGCTATGTGTTCTGCAGTAGATTTTGTTTTTGTTGATGATGATAGGTTGCACTCCCGTACCACGAAGACGCGCCAACCCAGCAATTCTAGTTCCTGTACTACTTTGATATCTCTCGCGACATTGTTCTGGAACTTATTCAGCCAGAAATCTGTATTGCTTTTCGGAGTGGTAGCGATGCTGCACCCGGGGTGCCGATGCCAGAAGCATCCATGGACAAATACAATTGCCTTGTATCGAGGGAATACAATGTCCGGTTTGCCTGGCAAACCGGAACCGTGTAGACGATAGCGCATACCAAGTCTATGGAGGGCCTTACGGAGTGTTACTTCTGGACGGGTATGCTTCCCTTTGATACGGGACATTCTTTCCGATCGCTCTGCGGGAGTGAGAAAGTCGGTCATGAATGTCCCCTCGTGTAGGGCTGAAAAGTCGAACTTATGTTATGTTTTCTTTACAAGCTCGTAGAACGGAAGGCCTCGTATGACGTCACCTGCTACATCGAATGATTTGTAGAGACAGTGATGGTTGGGTAGCGTCTTCACTCGATCAGACAGTTCAGCTATGTCGGAAGTGAACCCCAGAGCGTTCAGCTCGGTTGGCGTCACATTGGGTACCTTATGTATAAACCAGGTAAGTAACGGTTCTCTATAATCAGTCGCGCCGGACTTGAAATGCCTGAGGTATTGCGACGCGAGGATGACACCGGTGCCGAACTCTCGCCCCTGTAGTAAAAGCTTGCGCAGCACATCAAACTCATAGCGCATGATGTTATCAGCCTCGTCCACGAGCAGATATGAATCTATCACCCTTAGTTGAGGATCCGTACCGGTGAAGGGGCGTTTCTGAGTTTTGAGCATATTTTCGTAGAACATATTCAGCATAATGGCAACGAGCATGTTCTTGCTCCTGTCGTCTTGTCCCATCGAATCTAGGGATATCACCACTATGCCGTCGAGAAACTCGTCAAAAGATACCGTTTTGCTAGGCTCGCGGGTGAAGACCTCCATGTCTACCAGATCGTCGATGATTGCCATCGGGGAGTCTGACTTTCCAGCCAATAGTTCGCGGTATTCTGCGTGGATATCGTAGATTGTTGGTTGGCGTCCCTGCGCACTGGTGGTCTCGTAGGCGTTTCGGACCGCTCCCTTGAGCTTGTCTCGCTGGACTGGTCCAATGCCTGAGTACACCTTGTCGAGGACGTCAGCGAAGAAGCGGAATCTGTCCAGCCAGGGGGCTGAGGACTCGCCCATGGATGTGGTATCGAATAGGTTTAATGGCAGTTGGTTAGGTTTTACCACACGAGCACCAGTAGCTTCTATGAAGTCAGGGGTACTGTAGTCGCGCTTGTAGTCAAATATCAGGAATCGCGGCTTGATTCCTCGATTCTCATGGCTCGCTCTTGTCACTTGCAGGATAAGTGATTTCAGGAACTGAGTTTTACCAGTACCTAAATCACCAACTACCCCTATGTTCAGTTGATTGAGCCTGGTGTCCGAAATGTTCAGGACCAATGGGCGGGGCATGAACCCATCGACCGTGCTTCCTAGGGAAAGCAAAATCCCGCTATCTATTTTGTCGCCTTGCCCATTTGGTTCGGCAATCGCATAAGAGGGCAGGGGAGGCTTGGAACTCGCCTCTGGATACGGGCTGGACGACTCTATCGGGGAGGGGAGCTTTTTTTCCGGGATCGTGATGGCTTTGCCAGGCACCGCAGTGATTATTTCGACATCTGGCTTGATACTGTGGGTACCGGAAACTTCCCGGCTGGGAATTAGCTCCCAGTCGCGGACTTGGGCACGGACCGAGTCATAGAATGCTTGGGCGTCGCCGGAAACGATGCGTCCTGCATCTTGGTTCGATATTACGATGGTCTCTGACCACCCATCGCCATCCTTGTCGTGCGAGCCGCTATTGGATGAACCGTCCACTACGATCAGGCGGCCTCTGGAGTCAATGCTGATTGCAGGGACCGGGCTGAGGATCGCGGCAGCAATGCGCTCATGGTAGTTAGCCCAGAGACCTGCCTTGCCGGCCAGAACATGATGTTGGCTATAGACGCGTAAGCCAAAGCCAACCATGGAAAGCAGTAGGTGCTGAAAGGCAAGGCGCCAAATTGGGGATTTGCCTGCCCGCTCCTCGATAGAGTTAAAAAGGGTGGAGAGTGCTTTGGCCTGACCGAGAGCGTCGGTCGCGTCGTTTGCCCCAAAGACGCCGCCTTGCCTGTACTTCACCTCGATAGGCGTGAGGTGCAAGCGTATTTTGCTATCGCTGGCGTGGATGCCGACTACAAGTAAATCGGGACGTGACAGTGAGGTATCTTTTCGGTCCTTCCCTAGCGAACGAGCTAAGTCGGCCATATAGCCACGGAATGGGTCGATAGGGATGATGATCGCGAGGGATGCGTCGTCTGCCGAACCGGTAAGTACCGGAAGTAGACTATTCAGGTTGCCCTCGAGGCGAAATTGGTCCTGTAGGAGACGCACTGCCAAGAACAGTCCCAGATCACCAGTGGCTCCCGTATCATCCCCAGAGAGACCACGCACAGTCGGGATGCCCCTTCGTGCGACCTCTAGGAGAATTTGCTCGACTTGTTCCCCTGGGAGCTCTTTGCAGCCGGGCAGTGGTAATAGGACTCTCCGCAGGGCTTCGCGGTCTGCTTCCTTGACTTGTGACAATAGGTAATAGCCGCTCGTATCGCCGGCTCGATGCGAATATGCGGGAAGGTCGTAATCCCATAGGTATGCCCCGTCAATCCAGCCACCGAGGAAACAAGCAGGATCTATCGCGGAGGAGGAAACAGCGACGAATCCAGCCTGCTTTTCTACGAGCATATTGGATACTGCATGGACGTTCGGAGCAAACTGTAATCCGACCTTACGATCTAGTCCGCCCTCCAGCGCAAGGATGCAGGCCGATACCTTGTCAGCGAACTCTTCCCCGGAAGGCGGCATTTGCAACCCCTGCCTGGATTCGCAGAGGAAGGCTCCGTGCAGTTGGCGCCGGACCCGGTGCCTGATCAATCCACCCATGGCTAGTGGGGAGCGCATTCCTACCTCGGTGGATTCCGGCTGCGCCGAGTCTAGCTGTGCAACAATTCCTAGGTCAGGCTTGGCCCCGAGAGGTTGCTTGTTGAACCACCGGACACTATTGCTGGTGTCCTCGGATAAGTTCGCGATCGTGGCTTGGTCAGGTTGGGAGCTATCCGGTCGTATGTCGAACACCTCCAGCACCCTCGGTCCAACCCCCTGTCCCTGATTTCCTTTTTCGCCATCGCCGAAACGCCTAGTGCACCAGCTTGTAAGGCCTTCGTTACAAGCGTCGGTCGTACCGCCGGCGCTGGACACTACCAGGCTAAGGACGGGCTTGGCTGCAAGTAGGTCAGAAACATCTTCGAGCGCTCGCGCGACTTGCGCAGGGCTAAAACCGCTCGCGATTCCACCGATGGTAAGACCAAATGAACCGTCGAAGGGTGGCCGAAGAGACCTATCGGCGAGTTGCCCAAGCTGCGAGCCATTCCAGAGTACGGACCAGTAATCGGAGTTGCATTCCACGGATAAGAAATCGACCATGGAAACTCCCCCTGGTGCCTGAATCGACATCGTCAGGAGATCGGGGATGCAATCTGGATCGAGGATGCTGGCTGCAGGACACGGGCGTGTGTCGTCGCCTGACACTTCCCCATACAGAACCTGTTGTGCCAGGCAGTGCCAGGCGAGCCGCAAGGGATGCAAGGGGGATAGGATGATGGCATCGGGGATCCTCGCAAGCGTGTGGCCGTCGGCTCCTCGGGAGCAAACCGCGATGGCGTCAACCCAACAGGCGGTTTCCCTATCGGATGCCAGCCAGTCCATGTATGCCTTAAGGTATATCTCTACCTGCTGTCGGAACGAGGGATCGCAATTAAGCCATTCCCCCAGCCGAGCCGACTCTATAAGGCCTGACTGTTCGTCAGTACTTCTGATGCACCGTGCGATTTCTACCCTGGCTTCGATAAAGCCTTGTGGCGGCTGGAACATCTGGAGCCCGGGACGGGGGTCATGCAAGAACCTGCCTTGCGACAGGATTGGGCCATTTTGCAAATCCCAATCGGGCGGTGCCCAGCGCGTAACAAAGTCGTCAGCAATCACAAGGGGACGAAACGATTTTTCTACGTTTTGCTCGTCGAGGATCCAGGACTGTAAGCTCGAAGACCGGGCATGGCGATCAAGCTGAACTACTGCCTTTGCATCGAATTTTTCCAGATGCTTCCGGTTCAACTTGATAAGTCGCTCGAACTCGCTACGACAGCCTTCCTCCTTCGTTTCCTCGCAGGATACATACACCCGGCAGGTCTCTGGCTTCCTGCCCGACGGCGTGAATGTTATGTCGAGCTGATACTTGCCATCAGCTTCTATTTCTACCTGATAGCTTCCGTCCTTGAGCTCCTCGAGCTTGAGGGGGGCCCGGCTTTCTTCAAACTCCGTAGCATCGTCGGGCATTCCCTCTGCCCTGCTGATGCTCGTTCCCGGTGAGGCGTGTAGTCTCAATTCATAGCGCCCAGAGCCGGGCAGCGACATCGAGGTTTCCCACTCCGTTACCGCAGTTGTCTTGCGCGGCTTCTTTGGGGGCGACAGCTTTGTCGCAAGACGGCTAGATACTAGTATTCCAGGCGTCCAGCTATTGAGCGAAATTACCCTTGTCGTTGCGGTCTTATGTCCAGCTGCGGTGACCTTGTAGGATATTGGCGTCTTATGCGCAGGTGGAAATGAGTCCTCATCTGCGGCTTGATTTTCTACATCGATCAGGGTCGGTACCTTGCCAAAGGATCCTCCCGTCAGCGAAACCGTTACAGCTCGCTGCTCCTCCCCCGCGGAGATGGTCAGTTCGACCTCGTTTACTACCACCGCAGGCATACCTTTGCCAGCCGGGATGATGGAGTTGCTGCACTGGATGGAAAGGTCGCCTGCTGTCTCTTCTTGCTCTTCAAGAATGAGGTCGGACCATTGTTCCGCCGTCAATATTGTCCACCATGAAGGCGGGGACTCGATCTGGAGGGTATCTTCTGGCAGGTAGAAGGCCTCCGTGGCACGCTCAAAGGCGGTAGGTACCTCGCAATTTGCTTGCAAGTGAGCAAGGAGTCCGCGAAGGGCTCGTCCTGTTTCGTCCGCGGTGCCTTGAAGCAGGCGTTCGATGCCTGTTTTGAAACCATCGGCAAGCTCGTCTGCAACTCTCTCCAGAATGCCGAGTTGCGCCTTGGGTGAGATGCCGCCGTCTTGCATCGGTGGGATACCGCAAGCCAGTGCGAGTGCAGTTCCCGGCGGTAGTCCTGTCGAATTAGCACCTATCGAGTAGATGCGTGATAGCAGGCGCCAAGCTGCGTTGCGGATGCCTTCGTTAGTGTCTACTTCATCTAAGGACGAAGCAGACTTCTGGACTAGCTGTCTAGCATCGTCAAGCTCCTGAATCCCAGCGTTCTGCAAGCCACTGGTAACAACTCGCTGGACGAAGCCGTCATCCCACCAGGTGTCAAAGGACGCGTGGCCCATGCTGGTGGTAGCGCTCATGCCGAACTCGTCGGTCGTCGACGAAACCGATTTGTTGTTGTGCTGCCCAGGGGGTACGAGCGCCACGAAACTAGGACAGTTAGGATCGTTGCGAATATGCAGCAGATGGCTCTCGTCGCACTTGCCAGAGGCCCCAATTTCTGGGTTTGGGCCTTGGGCGAGACTGGAGGGGTACTGCAGCAGTACGGGCAGCGTGACAAAATTTCCATTCTCCCCATCGGGGACCTGTATCCCTCCATCTCGGGCCAACTCTTCATAGACAGTTTCGAGTATCTCGATGGGCGGCCCATGGAAAATCAGTCGCGACTCAAGATTAGTACCACTGCGTCCTTGGGTTGCATTCAGGACTTTCTCGCGGATAAGGGCCGCAAGTGATTGTGCGAGTCTATTCATTAGCTGTTGTTCCGGACGGCTAGGCTTGCGGGGAAAGGCGGTAGCAGCAGCATGCCGCTTTCGGCATCCGGGCTATCGAGCACGAGGCCGAGCATTCTGAGTTGGTAGCCCAAGTCGTTCTTGGCTATGTCGTGCCTATCCACGGCCATGCCATAGGCCGCCAGATGCTGCCCTAGCCGGTGGATTGATCGGGGCCCGCCCATACCTGCAAGAGCGCAGTGGACAAAGGCAAGAACGGCGACTGGTCCCAGAGACACGACCCACGGGCTGGAGGGGCTGTTACCTTTCTTCTTGAGCACGTACCCCTGGTCGTACCCCCTCAGCAAATGCACGGCTGCCTGACGTTGTCCCAGTACATGTCGCGCGAACTCGAACAGGTTTGAGCCAATGCCTTTCTTGCACAGCAATGCCCTGGCCTCGCGTTCGCGTATGTCCAGGATGATATCCCTGGCCCCGAGCGCAATAAGAGAATCCTTGTGTTTGTGGATATGTTGGCAAAGACTCGCGATTCCCTCGCTGGAGGAAAGATCCCCTTCGTACGGGGCGCCCACCTGTTCGAGCGACCAGAGGAGCGCATTGGTACCAAGTCGCGCGGAGAGGTAGCTGGAAAATTTATCCTTGAGCCCTTGAAATGCTTTCCCCCCGTAAGTCATGTACTGGGACATCTCCGGAAACATCGCAAATCTAGCTTCACTTTCTTCTACAGGCCCGTCCCCTTTGGTCAGAGCTGCCCATAGGCACCCCCAGGTCCTGTAATGCACATCGCACAGCCAGGTCACATGCGACACAGTCGCCAGTCGAAGTACTGCTTCGAGAAGGCTGATCCATTGCCGGCGGGTCATGGCATCCTTTGCCTGTATGATCGCTTTTAGGTCTTTGGTGAACTGGCGCGCAGGTAGGAAAGAAATACCATCGAAATCGCCCATGGCAAGTGACGCCACTTCCCCCTTTGGGACCACTGCCATCTCCCAAGGTGCAGAGCTGCTTCCCCAGGCGACAGTTTCCTGATCCAGCCAGCGGGCAAAGATGTCGTCGTTATCTCCTACGCTCAATGCCGAGAAAAGGTCCTTCCAAAGCGAAAGCGCCGACTCATCGTCCTTGGAGCCTAGCCATATCATCCGTCTAACAAGTCCACCGGCATGCCAGGAGTTGCTGGTCAAACGGGCGGATCCTGAGAAAAGTGCTGTTCCAGGAACGAGCGGGGTGACCTGCAGGAAGCGCTTGGTCGACTGGTTCGGGAGCTTTGGGCTTTCCAGCACCCCATGGAGAACTGTGTTCCATGTCTCCACGTCAACGACCCTTCCGGTTGGCGTTGCGAGGGGCCTGTTGCGAAGCTTCTGGATTCGTTTGTCCAAATCGCGCCCCGATTGTGGGACGCTACTTTCCCTGGTCGATGGGAAACCGATGGTGCGGTAGAGCGAGGCAAGTAGCACCTCGGAGTTAGCGTATTCAGGTGCAGGGCTGATCGCTAGCGCCGATTCCTTGTATCTGGGGTGGGAAGTCCTCCAGGGGGCCTGCTTGAAATCAGCGAGGGTCATACTCTTTCTCCTTGCTCGCCACGAAGCCATTCCATGAATGGGCCACTACTACACCATCTGCGCCGATACGGATCTTGGCGCCATCGAGCGAGTCCTCGTCGCGGACGATTGGACCTGAAAGTCGCGCTTTCGTGGTATCCAGCAACGCCACGACCGTACGGGGCAGTGACGCTGGCGACAAGCCTCGCTCCAGTTCCTTCACTGCCTTGAACAAGTCATAGGTCAAGGCAATGGGCTGTGCCGAACTGCCGGTACCCACCTCGAGAAAACATATTGGCGATCGAGGTCGGTTCTTCAGTGTTGGAGGCAAGATCCTGACTTTTCGTGGTTCCACAACTAGGGTTGCCTGCCGCTGTCGGGGCGGTAGGGGCTGACCGAAGGTTGTCGTCAGCGAAACCTCGAAGTCCTTGCCATTGTTGAGAAGATCCTTCACCTGTCTCGCAATCTCGAAAAGATGTTGCCTTTTCTCGTCATCTTCAACGACCTGCTGGAAGGACTTGAGGATTGCGGCATCCGATACGACAGCGGAGCGGGTACAGATACTGCGCCTTACTAACCTGCATGCGAAGTCACGCAGCATGCGCTGGATACGGCTCGCCGCCGTGGGCTTCTTGCGTCGGATTGCTGGCAACGAAAGCATGGTGTCGGCCGCGGAAAGTCGCTTGAGCAACTCAAGTTCAGTCGCCGAAAGCGCTTGGTATTTGCGGATGAATTCAATGCCGCCAGCAAGTGATCGGCTGAACCTGATATCCAGCTCCCCTAAAATGATCTTGCTACGACTGCTTACCGCGACCTCGTTTTCTGGACTTGCCAGGGCAGGGTCCAAAAAGTCCACGAGACTTTCGAGTAAGGGGGCGATCGTTGCAGGGAGGTAGGGAGCCTTGCGTTCCTGAAGGAAATGGTAAAGGCCATTTAGAGTGCGGTTTTCCTCACGCTCGTATTGCTTCTCTAGGCCCAACTCCTTGAGGTCTTGCTTCAACGAGGCTGCGCTATCCCTGTCCCAGCGATGGAAGAGGGCTTGCTGGTAGCTGGACGTGACGATGTGGAAGATGGCGGTGAGCGCCTGTCTGCTCGGCTTCTTGGCGCCCGTTGTTTTTTGGTCGAGTTCAATGAGGTTAGCCGCCCACTCGCAAGGAGTGGATTGCTGCAGTTGCCGGGTTTGGCTGTGGTCAGCCGGGTGGTGTCCGGCCAGCAAGTAGGATACAAGCGAGAAGAGGTCTCGAAAGCTCCACCGCTTGCCGCTGGCGAGCTCGTACCAGCGCAGGATTTGTAGCAGGGCTGCCTGGTGTTCTTCGCGTGATAGTAGTGCTTGGCTGGAGCAGAATGGACATCCGTCCCCCGCTGGACAAGTACCCTCGGAGGGCCAGCATTCCGGCGCTGTTGCTTGGCCGAGGAGAATTGCTCCAGGTGACGTGGGCTCGCTGTCTGGCTTTACGAGTAGTGACTCTGCGTCCATCGGCCAAACGGCTATCGATGGGAAACCCTCCAGAGGCCAGCACGACGGCGCGTTGTACACCAGGCTGACCGCCCTGATTATTGCTTCGAGAAGGATTCGTGCTTGCTCGAGTCCATTTTCTAGGGCATAGATCAACGCATCGTCAAGTACTCCGCGGTTGACGCAGCACAAATAGGCTTGGGAGCTAGATCCTTCAAGTACCCGGCCGAGCTCCTCGATTAGAAGGGCGGGAGCTGATTTTCCTTCGTGCCCGGCTGTAGCGGAAGCATCCTGAACAATGTCCAGATCTAGGTCGCTGTCCCTTCTCGCAAGCTTGCCAGCATCTACCTTTACTAGTCGTGGGACGGCAATTCCAGCGGGTGGATGAAAAGCCTTCGATAGCTCTTCGATCAGGCGTTCATCACAACCGAGGCTCTCATCTAGCCATCGGATGGTGGACTCGATCGCTTCGGTTTTCCCGTTGCCCGGTCCTCCAACCAGCAGGACTATTCGAGGGACCTCGGCCTTGGCATCCGCGAGCATGTAGGCCCAGCTACGAAGGCGGGCCAGGAGGTTCGTTTGTAACAATCGCTTGTTTGGTTGGCCGCTATTCTTATCTAGTAGTCGCTTTACTCCGCCGGAGTGATGACCTGCCCAATCGACAAGCGCGGCGGGATAGCGCGCTCCTTCCTGTTTGGAGCTATCCATATTTCCTTGTCCTCTATGTTCAAGCGATAGCAATCATTTTTTCTTTTTGCTTTAGGCCTTCCCGCTGAACAGCTAGACCAACAGCTTCCTGCACTGTCGCCACTATGGCTATGCCTATAGCTCGTGCAAGATAAGGAGGAACCGCATTGCCAACCTGCGTATAGCGAGGGCACTCCTTGGTTCGTTGACTTCCTCCGGTCGTGAACTTGCCTCGGAATTGGAACCAATCAGGAAAGGTCTGCAGCCGTGCCGACTCGCGAACCGTGAGGATTCGGGGTTCACTGTAGTGGAGCACATCGTCGGGCAGCGTTGTTATGGTCGGGGCTGGTGCAGTTGCTTGCATTGGACAAATACGGTGTTTCTTAAGACCGTATTTTTCGCGCAACGCGGCATTCATGTGAACACCCTTGGCACACTCCTGGTCCGCGATGATACGAGCGAATCTGTCTTTTACCTCTGGCCTATGTCTTGCGAGGCGAAGACTGTCCACTGCCTCATCGCATCCGTTGTGCATTAGCGTTTGAAATTTTGTCCGGGGCCCTGCATAAACAATCTCAGAGAATCCAGGGGGCGAAAAGAGATCGGTGCATGGCTTTTTCTCAACCCCAAGGGTCTCCAGATCTGAAATGGCATCCTTAGCCGTGACCACGTCCTGAAGGTCAAACTCCTGTAGCTGACTGAGTCTTGCCTCCTCGAGCAGTTCGAAAGCTCTGCTAACGCCGCCTTCTAGATGGCAGGCTAGATCCTTTCGAATCCCAATGACTATCAAGCGGGATCGTTTCTGGGGAACCCCAAAGCGTGATGAATCAACGATGCGGCCGAGGACGTCATAACCAATCTCATCGAGTTTCTGAGCCAGTTTTTCATAGTAGGATTGAGGCTTAACCAGAATACCGAGTTGCTTCCATGTCTTCGTGGCGTGCGCAACCTTCATGCCTGGTACATTCTCGAGAACAAGGGCCGAAGGGCACAAGATCTCGACCATCTCTACATACTTCTCGAACAACTGGTTACGAGGGTCGGATTCTTGGCGTTTTCCCGAGAAGCTAAAACCTTGGCAAGGGGGCCCGCCCGCGAGAATCTGTACCGAACCCTTGAGTTTGGAAAGCTTCAGGGGATGCTCTTTGAGGAGCTCATCGATAGGCCAAGCTTTCTTTTCTAGCCAGGATGGCCAGGAAAACTGTCCAACCGGTACTTTCCTTGCTTCAAGCAAATTCGCAGAAAGAGTTGAAAAAGCCATGGCGTCGCGTTCGACAGCAAAGATGCCTTTCAAACCCGCGAGTGATAGTCCAAGAGATAGACCGCCACATCCTGCAAAGAGGTCTGCGAAGGCCAGGGGAGTACTCAAATTTGGTAAAGGGGGGAAATCGAGTTTCTTCGTCATGAACTCCGGCCCGGATTCTTTTGCTTTCAAGGGAAGGAGGGTTTCGCATGGCTCCCGGTCAACGGTTGCGGAGGCTGTAGCGCTGGGGATTCCCATCTCCATCAAGACCTCTCTCCATGCCCTTAAGGCTGAGTTTTACATTAAAAAACCATCCCGAGGTCCCTGCCACAAGGCATAAGATCCAGAGCTAACGTACTAACCGGGGAGCGAGATTGGCGGATTGCGCACATATGGCGTTGGATTTGAGGAATGATAGACCTGCCTCCGAAGAGCCGTATCCTACCAGTTTCCTCTTTGCAGAGCATATCTGACACAAGGCGGAATGCCTGATTTTTGTCGGCTCAATTGCAGTGGCGCTATGCCATCATTTGGTGGGTTTCGAAGATCCATGATTGAGGGCGTCGTAAGCGCTCGATGATTAGTCGTGCGGTTCGGTAATGATACCGGGTCTTCTACTGCGGTTGCAGCAGACGCTGATGATGCGGCGTGAAGCCGTTACCTCCCAATCAACTAGCTTTGATGCTTGAGTCTGTAATTGACGTTTGAGACTTTGCTTTTCCCGCCAAACCCTCCGATTCAGCGATCTTTGATCGCGCCGATCAGAGGGTTCACTCGCTTTTTCTCGCCGCCACTTCGATCTACCCTCCCATTTCAATTTGATTAGCGCCGGGCCGTCGTTTCCCCGCCAGTAATTACTTACGATCTTTATCGAGTGCAACGCAGTTTCAGCGTTAGAGCCGAGCTTGTCGTAATACTACGGTTAGACATGTGGCGACACCGGCGACACCGGCGACAACCCGCGTAAAACATGGCCTGCGGCATGGCGACACTAGTGGCGACAGTCGCCACTTCTTGCACGCTTTGGCCGTGATGCTTGACCGACTTTCCGAGTGGGTATAAAAATTGGCGCACGGATCGCTGTCGTTGACAGCACCAGCCCAGGTAGTCAGAACCTTCAAGGCTACGCCACTTGTTGGTGGTTCTCCCGAAGTGCGATTAGCGTCCGGCGGCTCGCACGGTCACTCCCCAAGAGTGGTGGATGCCTACTCGACTGGTCTGTCCATTGCGGCAGACGATGGACCTACCTCGCTGCGCTGCAGCCACCTCACCTCTCGACGCACTTCGCTGCGCCAGACCGCGCCCGTCTCTTTCTCCCGGAAAGAGACGGGCGCTCGTACCGCTGCTGCAAGCCACGCCGTACAAGGCGTTGCAGCAACTCTCCTCGTGACAATCGGCCTGACAAATTCGATTAGTCACCATCCGCAACGACACAGGCACCGGTGCCGCAGCCCATGGAAAGGCTGCACCTGACTGACAGTCAGGCATGCCCCACGTGTCGATGTTGTTGCCTTCTCCCACTCAGGATCTCCAGGTGTCGAACTCGTCAGTCGGCACAACTTCCACCCGCTCGCATCTTCGGATGCGTCTAAGGAGGCCAGATTCATGGGTTCATGCCCTCGCTCCCGGTCGTAAGGAGCCGTGCGTTCCGCGTCAGTGAACACCTCACAGGCCGCAGGGGCCTTGATCCCTGATAACACTCAACAGCCGTGGCGGGACTACGTGAGGACAACCAGCAATGAACGAGGAGAGGGCCCATGCAGCAGTTAGATCCGAAGCTTGAACTACCACGACCACCTCGACCGCTGATTGAGTCGAATCCCGTGGCCCAGCCTTATCCGGTGCAGGCACTGGGTGGGATTCTTGGGCCTGCGGTAGAGCGAATGGCCGAGGTCATCGGCGTGCCCCAGGCATTGGCCGCGCAATCAGTGTTGGCTGCCTCGGCGCTGGCCACTCAAGGTCATGCGGGCTTACAGCTCGACGGGAGAAATTATCCCCTGTCGCTGTACCTGATCACGGTGGCCGCGTCAGGTGATCGCAAGACTGCCGCAGACCGATGCGCATTGCTGCCCGTACGGCAATGGGAGCGTGAACAGTGGCAGCGCTATCGTGAACAACTTGCCCGGTACCGTGCTACTCAGCGACAGGCGCAGCGGATAAATCCTGGCGATCCCGACTCTAAAAATGACGTGCTGCTCGACGCGGAGCCCTCAGCCCCCCGGATGATCACCACTGATCCTACTATCGAGGCCCTGATCAAGGGGCTCTGTCATGACTTGCCGAGCATGGGCCTGTTCTGTGACGAAGGAGGGCAGTTCCTCGGCAGCAGCACCATGAGTCGGGATAACCGTTTGAAAGCGGTCACGGCCTTGTCGTCACTCTGGGACGGTAGCCCGATTGATCGCGCCCGCTCCATGGCCGGTGAAAGCCTGCGGGCTTATGACCGGCGTTTGAGCTTGCACCTGATGCTGCAACCGTACTTGGCGATGCAGTTACTCAGTGACCCGTTGCTGCAGGGGCAAGGCATCCTTGGTCGCTGCCTGATGACCTGGCCCACCAGTCTGGCCGGACAACGCAGTTACCAGGCTGTCGACTTGTCCAAAGACCCCGCCCTAAAGCGATATCATCACCGCCTTTCGGCCCTGTTTCATCAGCCTTGGTCGCTCTCCTCTGACGGTGCTTTGCGCCTCTCACCGCTAAACCTCAGTCCTTTGGCGCGCCGCCGCTGGATTGATCTGCATGACGCCATCGAAGCCCAGTTGGGTGAGTTTGGGGAACTGGCCAGCGTACGGCCTAGTGGATCGAAGGCCGCCGACAACCTGCTGCGCGTCGCTGGCATCCTGGCAGTGGTGGAGGAGAGCTGTGCCGTGGAAGTTGACCATATCCAGCGGGCCTCCACCTTAGTCGGTTACTACCTCACCGAGATCCAGCGCCTGACCGAACAGGAGCCGGTGTGCCGGGTAAAAGAGGAGGCAGACCGGCTGCTGCGCTGGCTGCAGGTCAAAGAATGGAAGCGCTTCAGTATTCGGGAGCTGAATCGCAATGGTCCCCGCTTTGCCCGTAAGAGCAGTCGCCATGCCACCAAGCTACTGGTCGAGTTGCTTGATCATCATTGGCTGATTACCGACGGCCACACCTTCGAGGTGCGCCATGTTCAATCTCGATGAAGCACTGCGCAACCACCTAGCTCAACGCCAAAAGGAGCCGAAAGCGCGGTTTGTCGCCGCTAGTGTCGCCACTTTGTCGCCACGCTCAAAGCTAGGCAGGACAAGGGCTGTCGCCGGTGTCGCCGGTGTCGCCGATGTCGCCACCTTCCGTAAAACTATCACCTCGACGACAGCCATTATCCAGTGGTTGGAAGAGGAGGGTGCGCATCTCTACGTCACCGACAACACCCTGTGTTTTCGCCCAACTGATTGGGCTCAGTTCGCCATCGTGAGTGCGAACTGGCGAGCCCTTTTATATGATCTCGCTGCAGTCGATCAGGAGCAGAACAATGACTCGGGTCGGTAAGCGGGCGGGGAGAAATTTCGGCTTTGGTCGCCAGCTCAGCTATGCCGGACCGCAAGCACTGAAAGATCTATTTGGCGACGGCCATTTTGCTACCGTCAAAGCCCATAGCGATCGGTGGCAGGCATTCGTGAATTGGTGTCGATCCGAGGAAGGGCCGAGGCTGAATGACGCGCGACAGATCGACCGTGACATCCTCATGCGGTACGCCACTTATGTGAGGGAGCAGGTTGATCAGGGCAACGTCGGCATTGCCACCGCGCAGAACCGCCTGTCCAGTGTGAACCGAACGATGGCCGCGCTGCGCGGTGATCAGTACGTCAAAATCCCCAGTCCGAGCAAGGCGCTGGGCTTGCAGCGCTCAAGCGTGCGTAGTGAGGCCCCGCAAGGCCAAGACCGTGTGCAGGTCAAGCTGATTGCGCAAGCGCTCTCAGAGCGACAGCAAGCGAGGGTGAGTGCCATTGTGCTTCTCGCCCGGGAGACCGGCACGCGCCTGCGTGAAGCCATCTTGGCGGACCTTCCACGGCTGCAACGAGAGGCTCAACGACTGGGCAAGATCAATATCCAGGACGGCACCAAAGGTGGACGATCAGGCGCATCTGCTCCGCGTTGGATTACGGTCACGGATCAAGTCCGAGAGGCGCTGGACAGAGCCAGTGAGGTCTCACCCTGTGGCAGTCGGAATTTGTTGGCGCCCGATGAACGCTACAAAGACTTCATACAGACAGTCGTGCGACCGGCGCGGGACCTCCTGCATGAGCATGGATTAAAAGGCTTTCATGAGCTGCGGGCGGCTTACGCCTGTGAGCGCTATGAGCAACTGACCGACTTCCCTGCACCCATCAATGGCGGTCGCGGTCATCGAGAAAATCGCCAACTCGATCAGCGTGCGCGAGAGCAAATCAGCCACGAGTTGGGACATAACCGCATCGATGTGGTGAGCGCCTACATCGGAGGTCGGCGATGATGGCCGAGTTCGACATAGCGTTGTTCCTGCGCCCCGTGCTCAAAGGTGCTCATGCCACGCAGCAGCGGCACATCAGGCAAGCAGAAAGGATGCACGAGGTGATTCGTGAGCGCTGGGGTTGCGCGACTCCCTGGTCCTGGAGGGAAAAGCACGTGAGATGGTTTCTGAAGCACTACCTGCGATGCTCAGCTCCAGCTACCGTCTACTACTACGACTTAACAGCAGGGTTGATCCGCCGCAGAAAGGCAAAAGTCGTAGTTGCCTGATAGACCTTTAAGCGTGAGCCCCTGAGTATGGGAATGCGGAGCCTTCCCATACTCAGGGGCTTGGCTGAGAGGCGCACGCATACCAGAGATCTAGCGACCGTCGTCACTCCTTTCGCCCTTCTACACGACACGGATCGTAGCCGGTGTCGCGTACTTTTTGGATGCTCAGCGAATTGGTACGACATTGCGGTCCCTGGTTTGATTGATGGCCGATGCCGACAGGCTGCCGGTGGCCGCCTTCTGGATATGTTCACTCCACCAAGCCATCATCGGCCGCCGGCGTTCGATGTAGTCCGCCCGGTTGTAGGCGCTACGAACTTCGTCCTTGTCGACATGTGCCAGCGCGACCTCGATCAGCTCCGGATCCCAGCCATGCTCATTCAGAATGGTGCTCGCCATCGAGCGCAAGCCGTGGCTGACTAGACGGTCCTGAAAGCCCATGCGCTTCAACGCCATGTTGGCGGTCTGGCTATTGGCATGGGTGCGGGGATTTCTATCAGAGGGGAACACGTACTCTCTGTTACCGCTGAGTTGCTTGAGCGTCTCCAGTAACGAAAGTGCCTGATCGGTAAGAGGGATTGTGTGCGGCCGACGCTTTTTCATGCGCTCTGGCGGAATGGTCCAAATGCGCTTGTCGAAGTCGATATCTGCCCATCGTGTGGTGGCTGCTTCGGCAGGGCGGGTCATCGTGTGCAGTTGCCATTCGATCAGGCAGCGGGTCGTGCGCTTGATGCTGGCGTTCGCGATTTCCATCATGAGCTCAGGAAGCTCTTCAGGTGGTAGCGCAGCCATGTTCTCTTTCTTGGGTTTCTTGAACACCGCCCGAATTCCATTGAGGGGATTCGCGAATATCAGCCCGGAGTTGACCCCGTAGGTCATGATCTCGTTGAGTCGTTGGCTCAATCGTTTAACGGTTTCGAGGCTCCCTTTGGCCTCGATTGGACGAAGGATCTTGATAACCATCGGAGCAGTGATTTGAGAGAGCGGCGTTGTTTTCATGCTTGGGAAAACATGAAGCGTCAGCGATCTCCAAATGTCTTCGGCGTAGGCTTTGGTTACGGAGTCTTTCTTCAGCTCGAACCAGGCCGTGGCCACCTTCTCGAAAGTGTGTTCACTCTCAGCAAGTTTGGCTTGCCTTACCTCATCACGCTGGGTTTTGGGATCAATGCCCAAAGCGAGCAACTCACGCGCCTCTGCGGCTTTCTTTCGGGCGTTGGCTAGCGAGAGGTCGGGGTATGGACCAAGCGCCATGTTGATACGGCTTCTGATCAACGGCTCGCGGTAATTGAAATTCCACATCATCGAGCCGCTGGCGCGTACTCGAAGCTGCAAGCCATCGCCGTCGCTGAGGACGAAGTCTTTACCAGTTGCCTTGACTGCCTTGAGCTGGCGATCGGAGAGGCGGGTTGCGTTAGTAGGCATGGGGGCTACCTCCAGCACCGTTTTGGTATCCTGAAAATAGCATTTGGTAGTCCGGGATACCACCTGGGATACCAAAGCGCCTGGAACTCAGAAATCCTCAAAAGCCCCAAGAAGCGCTGAAACCCCTGTATTTACTGAATTTCAGGCACAAAAAAAGACGTCCGTGGACGTCTTTAGATGATGAAGTGGTGGAGCCGGGGGGATTTGAACCCCCGTCCGCCAGTACTCCGCTGTCGGTACTACATGCGTAGCCGTGTCTATTAAGTTAACCCTCAGCGACCCGACGGGCAGGGTGCTTTGGGCGAGTTGTGTAAGTTTTAGCCGCTTCGTCCACAACGTACTGCACGGCGATTCTGTTCTATATGACAATCATTTTGGGTTTACAGACATCCCCTGATGATTGCTGGACCCGAAGGTACCAGGAGTGCATGTCAGCTGCAATTAAGCAGCGAGAGCAGCACCGTATTGGTCGTCATTGGCAACTATAAGTAGTTGCAACAGTGGATTTACGACTTCTGTTACCAAGTCGGCATGCACCTAGAGTTTCGCAACCGGCGTCGAATCCTAAACGGCCCCGAGCCTGGCGCTCTGTGTGGCTTATGAGCAACAAGCCTGCGCAGTGTACGCCAAACGGCTGACAAGGCCAACCCGAAGGTTGGCCTGAGCTTCGATCAGTTGTTGGTTCCGCTGGTTTTGCGGATTTCCAGAATGGTTTGCTGGGTTTCAGCCACGCATTCGTCGATCTTGCCCTGGGCCTTGAGTGCCTGGGCTTTTTGCACGCTGGCTTCTACCCGTTGATTCAGGTCGGGTGAGGCCATTGCCTGCGCCTTGGCGTTGTTGATGGTTTGCAGATTGGCATCACACAGGTCAGCGGGCTTGTCGGCAGCGAACGAAGTGGAAGCCATCATCGAGGCAGTAACGAACAGACCTAACAGTACAGAACGCTTCATGTGTATCTCCTTGAACTGAGGGATCCAGACTTCGCTGGCCGTCAGGACGGGCAACCGAATGGAGGACAAGCCCCGATTGTTCGGGGCCTGTTCTGTGGACTGCGGTCGCTCGCAAGGGTTCTATTTTTCTTCAGAGGGCGGTTGTGGGAGCTTTGGCTCGGGTTACCCGGTCCACCAGATACACCAGACCGTGGTAGTCGATACCGCCATGCTGTGTCAGACCGATCTCACAGGTGCGACTGGTGGAAATCCCCTCGCTGCACTGTTGCACCGCATCCTTGAGCGTTCGCAGGGAGTGGCTGTTGAGCTCCGGCGTGGTGAAACCCTTGTCGCCGGCGAACCCGCAGCAGTGAATGCCTTCCGGGATCACCACGTTCTTGCTGCATTTGCGCGCCAGGTCGATCAGCGCCTGGCTTTCCCCAAGGTGCTGAGTACTGCAGGTCACGTGAACGGCAATCGGTGCTTCCTGCGGGGTGAACTCGAGCCGGTCCATCAGATGCGTACGGATGAATCGCACAGGGTCATACAGATCCAGGCGAACATTTCCCACATCCTGCACCAGCCGCAACGTGCAGGGGCTGGTGTCGCAATAGATCGGATCGAGTCCGCCGCGACTGGCCTGGAGCAATGCGCCGATCAGCTCCTGACGCTTGTGTTCGGCCTGTTCGGCATAGCCTTTGGACGCGAAGGGCTGGCCGCAGCAGAGGTTGTCCAGATTGTCCGGGAACACCACCTGATAACCGGCCTTTTCCAGCAGACCACGGGTTTTGTCGTACAGCGACATCTGCTCCTTGTCGCCCGCCGCCGGCCCCATCACCCGCGAGACGCAGGCTGCCAGATACACAACGCGCGGGCGTTCGTCCGACACGGCCGGGCTGAAACGAACGGCTTTTTCCGGCTGCGGCATCGCGTTGGTCCATAGCGGTACCTGACCTTTGGACAGCCGCGTCAGGGTCGCTGACAGATTCGCCAGTCGCGGCGCACCCAACAACATCCGCGCACCGTTGGCCACATGCAGGGTGAAACGCGCACCTTGCAGGGTGGTGGCGAAATTTCCTTCGATCAAGTTGGCGGTTTTCGTATGCGTGGCGTGACGGCCGCGAAGCTTTTTCACCAGCTCGCCGGTGTTGATGCCTACAGGGCAGCGTTGCGCACACAAACCGGTCGCGGCGCAGGTATCGATGCCTTGGTACTCGTAGGCTTTTTCCAGTTCGGTGGTGTCGATCCCGGCGCGCTTTCGCGCCTGAATGTCGCGCCAGATCACGATGCGCTGGCGCGGGCTCAGGGTCAGGCCTTTCGAAGGGCAGACCGGCTCGCAGAAACCGCACTCGATGCATTTATCCACAATCTCGTCGGCCGCCGGCAGCGGTTTCAGGTGCTTGAGGTGGATCTGCGGATCTTCGCTGAGCACCACGTTTGGATTGAGAATGCCGTTGGGGTCGAGCAGGCGTTTGAGCTGCCACATCAATTGATAGGCGTCACTGCCCCATTCGAGTTCGACGAAGGGCGCCATGTTGCGTCCGGTGCCGTGTTCCGCCTTCAGCGAACCGCCGAACTCCACGGCCACCAGTTGCGCCACGTCGTCCATGAACGCCTGATAGCGTGCGACTTCTTCCGGGCTGTTGAAGCCTTGGGTGAAGACGAAGTGCAGATTGCCTTCCAGCGCGTGTCCGAAAAGGATCGCTTCGTCGTAGGCGTGTTTGTCGAACAGCTCGATCAGACGGTTCACGCCGATCGCCAGTTGCTCCACCGGAAAGGTCACGTCTTCGATGATCACTGTGGTGCCGGTTTTGCGCACGGCGCCCACGGCGGGGAAGGTGTCTTTGCGGATCGCCCAGAGGCGGGCGTTTTCGACCGGGTCTTCGGTGAAGTCGACCTGCTTTTCCACCGGGAAGCCACTGAGCGACGCCATGATCTGCGCCAGTTGTTCCTGCAGCAAAGTGGAAGAGGCGGCGCGGGACTCGATCAATAACGCGCAGGCATTGTTCGACAGCTGCTGTACGAAAGCCGGCATGCCGGGTTTGTCCTGCACCGAGCGCAGGCTGCGACGGTCGAGCAGTTCCACGGCCGACACCGGTTGGCTTTTCAGCACGGTGACGGCGTTGCAGCAGGTTTCCACATCCGGGAATACGATCAGCGCCGAGGCCTTGTTCGGGTGGTCGATCACAGTGTCGTAAGTCACCGCGCTGATGAAGCCGAGGGTGCCTTCGGAACCGACCAGCAAGTGGCTCAAGATATCCACAGGCTCATCGAAATCCACCAGGGCGTTGAGCGACAGGCCGGTGGTATTTTTCAGACGGTATTTGTGGCGGATTCGCGCGGCCAGCTCGGCATTGGCGCGGGTCTCGCGGCCCAATGTCGCCAGGCGTTCCAGCAATTGACCGTGGCTGACTCGAAACGCCTCGACGCTGGCAGCATCTTCGGTATCCAGACGTGTGCCGTCGGCCAGTACCAGACGAATCCCGGCCAGCGTGTGATAGGTGTTTTGCGCGGTGCCGCAGCACATGCCGCTGGCGTTGTTGGCGACGATGCCGCCGATCTTGCAGGCGTTGATCGACGCCGGATCCGGGCCGATCTTGCGTCCGAATGGCGCAAGCCACGCGTTGGCCTGGGCGCCGATCACCCCCGGTTGCAGGCGGATTTGCGTGCCTTGCCCTCGGATCTCCCGGGCGTTCCAGTTATCCCCCAGCACGATCAGCACCGAATCGCTGATCGCCTGTCCGGACAGGCTCGTGCCGGCAGCGCGGAAGGTCACCGGCACCTGATCGCGCTGGGCCAGTTTCAGCAGCGCCACCACTTCGTCTTCAGACTCGACGCGGATCACCAGCTGCGGAATCAACCGGTAGAAGCTGGCATCGGTGCCGAAGGCCAGGGTCGACAGCGGATCGTCGAAACGCCGTTCGGCTGGAATCAGTTGCTGCGCATCGCGCAGGAAAGTCGCCGGTAAGGTCATTGGTCCTCCAGGATCAACACCACCAGGTCTTTCGGGCCGTGGGCGCCGTAAGCCAGCACTTGTTCAATGTCGGCGGTTTTCGACGGGCCGGACACCAGCAGCGCGTTGGTCGGCATGCCTTGCGCCCACTCGAATTCCTGCTGCACCTGATAGAAGTTGTCGCGGATCTGGCTGGCCTTGAGCAGGGCGAAATGCACCGGTGGCACCAGGCTCATCAGCCGTGGTTCTTCGCGGGTCGGCCAGAGAATCAGGCTGCCGGTGGCGGCGATGGCGCCGAGGGTGCCGGTGAGGCTGGCCGGGGTGTCGTTGAACAACTCGGCTTTCCACTCTTCCATCGGCCGGTCGTAGGATTTCAGCGCCGGCAGATCAGGATTGTTCGCCCAGTGTTGTGTGATCCGTTGCCCGTGAGGTGTAGTCGGTGCGATCAGCAGGCTCGGCAACTGGCGGTCGCGCAGCAGTTGCGCCAGCAGCGCCGGCCACGCTTCAGCGGAGGTCAGGTGGATTTCGGTGTGCACCGCTTCCATCAGTTTGCGCAGTTGCGGGATCCGTTGTTCGGCACTGTAGGTGTAAGGCTGGGTCACCAGATCGACGTCGAAGTTGTCGGCAATCGGCGTGGTGCCGGTCAGGCTTTTCCTTAACTTGCCGAGGATGTTTTGCTTGGCGCTCATCAACGGTCTCCTTGTTTGGCCAGGTGTTCGCGAGCCATGTCATGCAGTGAGCGGGCGGCGGGTTTCGGCGCGCTGTGATTTTGTGTCCACGGGCCGACGTTGTTTGGCGTCAGCGCGCGCAGGCGTGTGGCGAAAAACGCAAACAGTCGATACAGGGTCGGCGAGCTGTTGAGCTTCGCCCAGGCGTTCCAGATGAAGCGTTCCTTGCGCGAATACTTGCTGCCCTGGCCGCGCATCACTTGATGAGGGCTGTCGGGGGCTTTGACGTTCTCTTCGCGTAGGCGGCGCAGCAGTGCGGGAATAGGAATTTTTACCGGACACACTTCACCGCAGGCGCCGCATAACGAAGAAGCGCTCGGGTGATCCGGGACTTTCGCCAGGCCGACCATGTGCGGGGTGATGATTTTGCCGATCGGGCCGGGGTAAACCTCGCCGTAGGTATGGCCGCCGACGCGGGTGTAGACCGGGCAATGATTCATGCAGGCGCCGCAGCGGATGCAGTTCAACGTCTGGCGCAATTCACTGTCAGCGAAGGCCTGGCTGCGACCGTTGTCGAGCAGTACCAGATGCACTTCCTGCGGGCCGTCGAGTTCGTGTTCCTTGCGCGGGCCGGAGATCATGTTGACGTAGGTGGTGATCGGAATGCCCAGCGCCGAGCGGGTCAGCAATGACAGCAGCGGCACCACGTCGCGCAGGTTTTCCACGACCTTTTCGATGCCGGTGACGGCGATGTGCACCGGCGGCACGGTGGTGGTCATGCGGCCGTTGCCTTCGTTTTCCACCAGCAGCAGTGTGCCGGTTTCGGCCACCGCGAAGTTGACACCGGAGACGCCGATGTCCGCTTCGAAGAATTTCTGCCGCAGGACTCTGCGACCGATCTGAATGAGTTGGTCAACGTCCTTGGTGTATTCCACGCCAAGTTTGTCGTGGAACAAGGACGCGACCTGACCGGCATTCTTGTGGATTGCCGGCATGATTATGTGTGAAGGCTTCTCGTGGTCGAGCTGGACGATGTACTCCCCCATGTCGGACTCCAGACACTCAATGTCCCGAGCCTCGAGGAAATGGTTCATCTCCATCTCTTCGCTGACCATCGATTTGCCCTTGATCACTTGCCGCGCCTCGTGAGCGCGGATGATCGAAAGGACGATGCCATTGGCCTCGTCCACCGTTTCCGCCCAGTGCACTGTCACACCGTTGCGGGTCAGGTTCTGTTCCAGTTGCTCGAGCAGGTCGGGCAACTTGGAGAGCGCACGCGCCCTGATCGAGTTGCCCAGGGCGCGTAAGTGTTCTCTTTCGTGGGCATCGCTGAAAGCCGCTGCCCGCTTGGTCATCAGTGAATCCATCGCGGTGCGGAAGTTGTTCCGTAACTGCGAATCGCCCAGGGCGTTGTGCGCCCGGGTGCGGAAGTCTTCTTCTACGGCAACCGTAGGAATAATCGTGGAAGTGCTCATCGCGCACCTCCGGTTCGTTGCCAGAGAAAGCTCGCCAGGTGTTGCCCGCGCAGTGCTTCCTGCTGTTTTTCCAGCGAGCCGTTGATGTTCATCAGGCAGCCGCAGTCGGCACTGAGTACCTGATGCGCGCCGGATTCCTTCAACGCTCGGGTCTTGTCAGCCACCATCGCGCCGGAAATGTCTGGCATACGGACGCTGAATGTCCCACCGAAGCCACAGCATTCGCTTTCGTGATCGTGGTTGACCCGTTCCACCTTGCTCAACTGCGCCAACAACTCGCGGCCGTGCAGGTGGGTGTTCATTTCCCGTCGCGCCGAACACGAGGTGTGCAGCGCCACTTTGACCGGCTCGCCGCTGTCCTTGAGCTGCACCTTGCAGACGAACAGCAGAAACTCGGCCAGCTCATAGGTGCGGGCCGCGAGGGCCTGAACCTGTTTCAACGTTTCCGGCTCGTCCTTGAACAAGTCGGCGTAATGCTCGCGGATCATTCCGGCGCACGAACCCGACGGCACCACCACCGGATAGTCCCCGGCAAACAGCGCCAGTTGCGAGCGCGCCACCGCCCGTGCCTGCTCGGTGTAACCCGAGGTGTAGGCCGGTTGTCCGCAGCAGCTCTGCCCTTGCGGGTAGTCGACCCGGATGCCTTCGCGTTCCAGCAAGTGGATCGCGTCCATCCCGGCTTCCGGATAGAACAGGTCGACCACGCACGTGCCGAACAGGTAGACCCGCGACGGTTTCTCGCTGGGGTATTGCCGGGGTTCGGGCAGTGGCGGTGCGACGCGAGTGGCGTTGGGCACAGCGTTGTAAAAAAGCTCGCTCATCAGGCGTGTCTCCGGGTGGGCCCGGTTATCCGTCTGTTGAGGCTGCCGAATATAGAGCGCGTTGCTTTCAGCAGCCTTACAGACCGGGTTGTGAATTGCTGACGCCGGAATCACGAACCGGCGTCGGTTATTTCCATGTCGCTTGTAGTCTTAATGCACCAGCATGCCGGTGAACCAATAGGCCTGGGCCAAAGTGATCAGACCGACGATCGTGGCAAAGAATAGGCTGTGCTTGAGGGTGAAGCGGAACAGATCGGATTCCTTGCCCACCAGCCCGGTCGCGGCGCAGGCCACGGCGATCGATTGTGGCGAAATCATTTTGCCGGTCACGCCGCCGCTGGTATTGGCCGCCACCAGCAGGGTGTCGTTGACCCCGATCTGGTGCGCGGTGGTCGCTTGCAGCGAACTGAACAGGGCGTTGGACGAGGTATCGGAACCGGTCAGGAACACGCCGAGCCAGCCGAGGAACGGCGAGAAGAACGGAAACGCTGCGCCAGTACCGGCCAGCACCAGAGCCATGGTCGAGGACATGCCGGAATAGTTGGTGACGAAGGCAAACGCCAGCACCATGCCGATCGACAGGATCGGCCAGCGCAGTTCGTAGAAGGTCTCTTTCAAAGTGGTCAGACCAGTTTTGAAATTGATCTTCAGCACCAGCATCGAGATCAGTGCGGAGAAGAAAATTGCCGTGCCGGTCGCGGAAATCGGATCGAGTTTGAATACGGCCGGGATCGCGGTCGGAGCAGCAACGATCGGAGCGGTCTTGATCACCAGTTGATCCAGGTACGGAATCGCGAAGTTGAACACCCAGGCGTACATCGAACCGCCGGCGGCGAACATGGCTTTGAAAGGCTTGAGGGTCCAGATGGTCACCAGCACGGTGAGGATCAGGAACGGCGACCACGCCTTGAAGATTTCCCCGAGGCTGTAGGGCGAAGCGACGGTGGTGCGCTTCTGGCCGAAACCGCCGACGCTGGCGGAGACCACCGAAGCGGATACGGCGCCGACGATGTGCTGGCCGGCGGCACGTTTCGGTTGCCAGACCTTCAGGAACAGGGTCAGCGAAATCAGACTGGCCAGGGCCGACGTGATGTCCGGCAATTCCGGGCCGATGAAGTTCGAAGTGAAGTATTGGGTCACGGCGAAGCTCAGGCCAGCAACCAGTGCGGCTGGCCATGTTTCACGCACGCCGCGCAGGCCATCCATCATGAACACCAGCCAGAACGGCACGAACAGCGACAGCAGCGGCAGTTGGCGGCCGGTCATGGCGCCGATCTTGAACGCGTCGATACCGGTGACTTGCCCGGCCACGATGATTGGAATCCCCAGTGCGCCGAACGCCACCGGTGCGGTGTTGGCAATCAGGCACAGGCCGGCGGCGTACAGCGGGTTGAAGCCGAGTCCTACGAGCAGCGCAGCGGTAATCGCCACTGGCGCGCCGAAGCCGGCGGCACCTTCCAGGAATGCACCGAAGCAGAAACCGATCAGCAGCACCTGCAGACGCTGGTCGTCAGTGATCGACAGCACCGAGCTGCGGATGACCTCGAACTGACCGCTCTTGACCGTCAGTTTGTACAGGAACACAGCCGCCACAATGATCCAGGCAATCGGCCACAGACCATAGGCGAAGCCATATCCGGCAGCGGCGAACGCCATGTCGACCGGCATCTGGAACGCGAAGATCGCCACAAGGATCGCCAGGGCGAGCGTGATGCTGCCGGCTACATGACCTTTGAGGCGGAACACCGCCAGAGCGAGGAAGAAGAACACGATGGGGATGACGGCCGCGAGTGCGGACACGCCGAGACTGCCGAGCGGGCTGTAGAGCTGTTGCCAGGTTTGCATATGGGGTGGCCCCTAATTGTTGTTGGTCAGGCACTGTCAGCGTTCTTGGTTAATTGGTAAGACCAATTTACAATCGCTGTTGGCTAGGGTAAAAGCCTTGATGTCGGTGTGTCAATTTGCCGCCCTAAAACTTTTGTCGAACAACCGTACGGCGAGTCGGATTGCACCGGTTGTATTGGCGTCATCTGGCAGGTGTCGGCGCAGCGCCGATAGGCCAGAATAGAGAGCCCGGCGAGCGGTCGGGATGGTGGAGAGTTGAGTGATGGGGTTTGATCAGATACGTCAGCGCCGTTTGTCTGACGACATTGTCGAGCGACTGGAAGGGATGATTCTCGAGGGCACGCTGAAGTCTGGCGAGCGTCTGCCGGCCGAGCGGACTCTGGCGGAACAGTTCGGCGTTTCCCGGCCCTCGTTGCGCGAGGCGATTCAGAAACTGGCGGCAAAGGGTTTGCTGGTCAGTAAGCAGGGCGGCGGCAACTATGTCGTGGATAGCCTCGGTTCGACGTTCAGCGATCCGCTGCTGCAATTGCTGGAAAGCAATCCCGAGGCGCAGCGCGATTTGCTGGAATTTCGCCACACGCTGGAGGCATCGTGCGCCTATTACGCGGCATTGCGTGCCACGGATGTGGATCGCGAACGGCTGACGGCTGCGTTTGAAGAGTTACAGGACTGCTATTCGCGTCACGATGAAGTGAGCCGGGCGGAAGAGGGCGCGGCGGATGCGAAATTCCACCTGGCGATTGCCGAAGCCAGTCATAACGCGGTGTTGCTGCACACCATTCGCGGGCTGTTCGATCTGCTCAAGCGCAACGTCGTGACCAACATCGGTGGCATGTACAAGCAGCGCACGGAAACCCGCGACATGCTGATCACCCAGCATCGGGAGTTGTATCTGGCGATTATCGAGGGGCGCGCGGAACAGGCGCGTGAGGTGTCCAGTCGACACATTCTGTATGTGCAAGAAGTGCTGGAAGAGGTGCGTCAGGAAGTGCAGCGCATGGCTCGCGCCGAGCGACGCAAAGGGATGTAAAAAAGACCGCTCCCGTGCGAGGCGCGGGAACGGTCATTCAGGCAGAAGAATCAGTCTTCCTTGCCCTTGTTGCGCACCGCACGCTGTAACTCGCGACCGGCGTCGCGTTCGCGTTCGGTGTCACGCTTGTCGTATTCCTTCTTGCCCTTGCCCAGTGCGATCTCGCACTTGACCATGTGCTTGCTCCAGTACCAGGACAGGCACACGCAGGCGTAACCCTTTTGCTGCACGGCGGCGGCGAGCTTGTCCAGCTCGCGGCGGTTGAGCAGCAGCTTGCGGGTACGCACCGGGTCGGCAATGACGTGGGTGCTGGCGGTCATCAGAGGCGTGATGTGGCTGCCGAGCAACCAGGCTTCGCCATCCTTGAGCAACACGTAACTGTCGACCAGTTGCAGTTTGCTTGCCCGCAGACTTTTTACTTCCCAGCCGGCCAGGACCAGACCAGCCTCGAACTTGTGCTCGATGAAGTAATCGTGTCGCGCCTTTTTGTTTTGCGCGATGGTCCCTGTTGGGTGTTTCTTCTGTTTAGCCATAGGGGCGGCATTATATGGAGATAAACGGCTGTCGGCTACGGTGATGCTGCGTGCTTGAGCAGGTTGAGTGAATCCCGGACAATGCGGCCTCTTTTTCTAACGCTTGGGCGTGATAAACGATGTCGACAGACAAGGTTTCTGTCCACGGCAGTTGGGCTAGCCGCTGGGTTTTCATATTCGCCGCGACCGGTTCGGCCGTGGGATTGGGCAGCATCTGGAAATTCCCCTACATGGTCGGGGTCTACGGTGGCGGCGCCTTCGTGCTGATGTTTCTGGCGTGTATCGCGCTGATCGGCATCCCGGTAATGCTCGCCGAAACCCTGATCGGCCGCCGTGCCCGCCAGAGTCCGGCGAATGCCCTGAAGGTGCTGGCGCTGGAAGCGGGGCACTCGGGCAAGTGGTCGTGGGGCGCGTTCGCCGGGATGATCACGGCGTTGCTGATCCTGTCTTTTTACAGTGTGGTCGGCGGCTGGTCGCTGGATTACATCATTGATATGGGGCGCGGAGACTTCCAGGGCGCGACGGCTGATCAGGTCGGAGCGTACTTCGGTAATGTCATCGCCGACCCGTGGCGTATCACGCTGTGGCACACGGTTTTCATGCTGTTGTCTGCAGTAGTGATCGCCAAGGGCGTGGTCGCCGGGCTCGAGCGCAGCCTGCGGATCATGATGCCGCTGCTGTTCGTGATGGTGCTGGTGCTGCTGGGCTACAGCATGACTACCGGGCATTTCATGGAGGGCGTGCACTTCATGTTCGACTTCCACCCGGAAAAAGTCCTCGACGGCTTGCTGCCGGCCATGGGCCACGCGTTCTTCTCCCTGAGCGTGGGCGTGGGCTCGATCATGATCTACGGCGCCTACATGACCAAGGAAGCCTCGCTGTCCGGCACGGTCGTCGGTGTGGCGCTGCTCGATACCTTTGTTTCGCTGGTGGCCGGTCTGGCCTTGTTTCCGATTGTGTTCGCCGGTGGTTTGAACCCGAGCGAAGGCCCGGGGCTGATGTTTGTCAGCCTGCCCTTTGCTTTCGGTAACGTGCTGTTCGGCCAGTTGATGGGCGTGGTGTTCTTCGTTCTGGTGGCCATTGCCGCCTGGAGCTCAGCGATTTCCCTGCTGGAGCCGATGGTCGCCTATCTGGTTGAGCGGACTAAAATCAGTCGTGCCTGGGTGACATTCTGGTTGGCCTTCACTTGCTGGTTCGTCGGCCTGGGCACGGTTTTTTCCTTCAATATCTGGAAGGAAGCCAAATTTTTCGTGAACGATGGCGGGGTGTTCCATCTCTACCAATGGGGTGCGGCCGGTGGCCTGGACTTCTTTGGTGTGATCGACTTCTTCACCTCGCGGATCATGTTGCCGCTCGGCGGACTGTGCTTCGTGCTGTTTGCCGGTTGGGTGATGGGGCGTGAGGCGGTGCGTGACGAGTTGTCGATTCGCAGCCCGGCGCTGTTCGCCCTGTCTCTGTTCTTGATGCGCTATGTGGCGCCCATCGGCATTCTTGTAGTGTTTGCCGCCCAGCTCTGGAAGTGACGCTTACATGACGACACATATTCAACGATCGGCGCTGCTGCCATATCCGGCGCAATTTCTCTACGACCTCGTCAATGACGTGGCACGTTACCCGGAATTTCTGCCGTGGTGCTCGTCTGCTGAAGTCCTGGAAAGCTCGCTTGAGCACATGCGCGCCAGTGTCGGCGTGGCCAAGGGCGGCCTCAGTCAGCATTTCGTGACGCGCAATACGCTGGTGCCGGGTCAGTCGATCGAGATGAACCTGGAGGAGGGGCCGTTCAATCAGCTGCACGGCGTCTGGGTGTTCAAGGCGCTGAACGAGAAGGCCTGCAAGATCAGTCTGGATCTGTCCTTCGACTACGCCGGGCCGCTGGTCCGCGCGACGCTCGGGCCTTTGTTCAATCAGGCGGCCAATACGCTGGTGGACGCGTTCTGCCAGCGCGCCAAGCAGATGCATGGTTGAGCCGGTGATCGAAGTCGAAGTGGTGTATGCGGCGGTTGATCGTCAGGTTTTGCGTGTAACCAGTGTTGCCGAAGGTACGACGGTGCGTGCGGCGCTGATGGCGTCCGGTATTGATGCTGAATTTCCGGAGCTGGATCTGAAGAGCTGTCCTTTGGGGATCTTCGGCAAAGTGATTGCTGATCCGGATGCTCGACGGGTTCAGGAGGGCGATCGCATCGAGATCTATCGGCCACTGTTGGCTGATCCGAAAGAAGTGCGCCGATTGCGGGCCGCCAAGGCTGCCGAGGCTAAAGCCAGAAATCAGTGATTGCGCTGATCTGCAGGCATTAAAAAACCCGGAATTTCCGGGTTTTTTATTGCGTCGCAAATTATTGCGGCGAGGTGTCCAGCGGTTCCGGCGTTGGAACCGGAACGGTTTCCACACCATCGACGTCCTTCTGGATCTGATCCAGCAAGGAGCCTGGCTTGGCCGGTTTTTCCGGTTTCGGCTGCTCGGCGTTTTCAGCAGGAGTGGTCACGCTGGTGCCACTGTCCTTGCCGAGAATGGCTTCATCACGGCTGACGCCCGGCATGAAGTCACCGGACAGACTGACAAGACGGTCATTCGAGTCGAAAATGACACTCATGCGTTCCTGCTGACGTTCACCGCCACCAGGTTGCAGGCTGTACAGGTAATCCCAGCGGTTGGCATGGAACGTGTCGGCAAGCAGAGGGTTACCCATGATAAACCGTACTTGCGGCCGGGTCATTCCCGGGCGTAACTGGTCTATCATGTCCTGCGTGACGACATTGCCCTGCTGGATGTCGATTTTGTAAACCCCGGGGAATGAACAACCGGCGAGTGCGAGCAGTCCCACAAAGGTGAAACTGGTTAGCAAGAGCTTGGTGTTTTGCATCGGTGGGCGACTTCCACTATCTTGGCTGGGACAACGTAAACGCCGATCATACCCGCATTAAGAGAAGCTGCGAAGCAGCATCGCGAGAAAGCTGACCATGGTTGAAAATAGCGAACTACGCAAAGCCGGCCTCAAAGTGACCCTGCCACGGGTCAAGATCCTGCAAATGCTCGACTCTACAGAGCAGCGTCACATGAGTGCCGAGGACGTCTACAAGGCGTTGATGGAAGCTGGTGAGGACGTCGGTCTGGCCACGGTTTACCGTGTTCTGACCCAGTTCGAAGCGGCTGGCCTCGTGGTCCGTCACAACTTCGACGGCGGCCACGCGGTATTCGAATTGGCCGACGGTGGCCACCACGACCATATGGTTAACGTGGAGTCGGGCGAAGTCATCGAATTCTTCGACGAAGAAATCGAAAAACTTCAGAAGGCGATCGTCGAGAAGCACGGTTACGAGATGGTTGATCACAATCTCGTACTGTACGTACGCAACAAAAAGTAAGCATGTCGCGCGAATTTCAGGTTCGCGAAACGAGCGAAGGCGACCCAAGGGTCGCCTTCGTGCTTTCTGGCGTGCTTAAACCTTTGCGGTAACGACCATCTTTTTCGCGTGCGCCAAAGACTCTTTGGTCAGATCGATGCCGCCAAGCATCCGCGCGACTTCTTCTATACGGTCATTCTTGCTCAGCTTCGAAACGGCCGTGTGAGTCGCCTGCTCGCCTCGAACCTTGTGCACGAACAGGTGCTGATGCCCCTGCGCCGCGACTTGCGGCAGGTGCGTGACCGTTAGTACCTGTCCGCGATCCCCGAGGCGACGCAGCAACTGGCCGACTATTTCAGCCGTTGGACCGCCAATACCCACGTCAACTTCGTCGAATACCAATGTCGGTACGCGAGAGGTCTGGGCGGTAATCACCTGGATGGCCAGGCTGATACGTGACAGTTCACCGCCCGACGCTACTTTGGCCAGGGCCTTCAGGGGTTGGCCAGGGTTGGCGCTGACCAGCAGTTCAACCTGTTCCAGGCCATTGGGTTGCAGTTCGCTGCTGTTGTTGGCGCGCAATTCGATGGTAAAGCGACCGCCGGGCATGCCCAGACGCTGAATCTCCTGCTCCACCGCGCTGGCCAGGCTGCCGGCCGCCTGTTGACGCAGCTCACTGAGTTCCCGAGCCTTTTCCTGATAGTGGCGGGCATAGGATGCAAGCTCCTCGGCGAGACGTTCGATGGATTCATCGTTGGCGTCGAGGGCTTCGATTTCGTCGAGCAGCTTCTGCTGCATCTCTGCCACTTCATTCGGTTGAATGCGGTGTTTGCGTGCCAATGTGTAAATGGAGTCCAGGCGCTCTTCCAGATATTGCAGGCGCGCCGGATCGGCGTCGAAGTTGTCGAGAAAACGATTGAGCTCGCCGACGGCTTCTTCGACCTGGATCTGCGCGCTGGTCAGCAGGCTGCTCGCCTCACCCAGCGCGCCGACCGAATTGTTCACGCTCGACAGGCGATTGAGGCTGGCCGTCAGGGCATTCAGCACGTTGCCGGAATCGCTTTCGCTGCATTGCTCGACCACTTGTCGGCAGATGCCGAGCAGGGTTTCGGCATTGGTCAGGTTCTTGTGTTCCTGCTCCAGTTCTTCCAGTTCGTTTTCGCCGAGGCCGAGGTTTTCCAGTTCTTCGAGCTGGTAACTGAGCAGCTGATGGCGCGCGCGCTGTTCGTCGCCGGAATTGGAAAGGCGCTCCAGCTCCTGACGGGTCTGGCGCCAGCGCTGGGCGGCCAGGTGAACCTGGCGCGCCAGATCGGTGGCCCCGGCGTATTCGTCGAGCAGGCGCCGGTGGGTGTCGGTCTTGAGCAAGGATTGGTGTTCGTGCTGGCTGTGGATATCGATCAGCAGCTCACCGAGAGCCTTAAGGTCGCCGAGCGGGCAGGGCGTGCCATTTATATAGCCGCGTGAGCGACCTTCGGACGTGATGACCCGGCGCAGGATGCACGGGCCGTCGATTTCCAGGTCGCGTTCCGCGAGCCAGGCGCTGGCCTCGGGAATGTCGGCCAGATCGAAGGTCGCCAGGATATCGGCCTTGTCGGCGCCCGGTCGAACCACGCCGCTGTCGGCGCGATCACCGAGCGTCAGGCCCAGGGCGTCGAGCATGATCGACTTGCCGGCGCCGGTTTCCCCGGTAATCACGCTCATGCCGCGATCGAGTTCGAGATCGAGATGTTCAACGATGGCGTAGTTGTGTACGGACAGGTGCACCAGCATAAAGGCCGCTCCCAGGCTTCAGGTCTGGTTATTTATACAGTGTTTTGTTTCGGGCTGACAATGCCCTCGCCGAGGTCGATGGGGATGATCCGATCAAATGCCTATCGCGCCAGGGAATGGCAATGCAGCACTTTTTTGTAGGGTTAATCGTTGTCAGCCCTTGAAGCCTGATTTTGCGGCCCCATATATCGGGGCAGAAGCGCGAATCGAACTCGCGGACGATATTGAAAGGAGAATTCTATGGCTGACGAACAGACAGTAGATACGCAAAACCCAGAAGCCAATCAGGCGCCCGAGACTTCGGGTGATGACCTGGCGACCCGTGTACAAGTGCTCGAAGAGCAATTGGCCGCCGCGCAGGATCAATCGCTGCGCGTAGCTGCCGATCTGCAGAACGTCCGCCGCCGTGCCGAGCAGGATGTCGAAAAGGCGCACAAGTTTGCGCTGGAAAAATTCGCCGGCGATCTGCTGCCGATCGTCGACAGCCTGGAGCGTGGTCTCGAGCTGTCTAGCCCTGATGACGAAAGCATCCGTCCGATGCGCGAAGGCATCGAGCTGACCCTGAAAATGTTTCACGACACCCTCACGCGCTATCAGCTTGTCGCTGTAAGCCCGCAGGAAGGCGAACCGTTCAATGCCGTGGAGCATCAGGCGATGGCCATGCAGGAAAGTGCTGATCTGGAGCCGAACAGCATTCTGAAGGTGTTCCAGAAGGGCTACCAGCTCAACGGTCGCCTGCTGCGTCCGGCGATGGTCGTGGTCAGCAAGGCGCCGGCGCCAGTTTCGCCTTCGATTGACGAGAAGGCTTGAAATTAGCCGCAAGGCCCCCATTTACAAGTCAAGCGTTTAAGTATTACCGCAGTCAGCCACCACTGCTGCGGCAAAAAAATCCAAAGTTTCGGGAGAGTGAACATGGGCAAAATTATCGGTATCGACCTGGGGACTACCAACTCCTGCGTCTCCGTGCTGGAAAACGGCGTAGCCAAAGTTATCGAGAACGCCGAAGGCGCGCGTACCACGCCGTCGATCATTGCTTACGCCAATGATGGTGAAATTCTGGTGGGTCAGTCGGCCAAGCGTCAGGCTGTGACCAACCCGCACAACACACTGTTCGCAGTGAAGCGCCTGATTGGCCGCCGCTTCGACGAAGAAGTTGTACAGAAAGACATCAAGCTGGTGCCTTACAAGATCGTCAAGGCTAACAATGGTGACGCCTGGGTCGAGGCTTCCGGCAAGCAGATGGCTCCGCCGCAAATCAGCGCCGAAGTCCTGAAAAAGATGAAGAAGACCGCCGAAGACTATCTCGGTGAGGCTGTGACCGAAGCGGTGATCACCGTTCCGGCGTACTTCAACGACAGTCAGCGTCAGGCAACTAAAGATGCTGGCCGCATCGCCGGTCTGGACGTAAAACGTATCATCAACGAACCAACAGCAGCTGCTCTGGCTTACGGCATGGACAAGGCCAAGGGCGATCACACCGTGATCGTATATGACCTGGGTGGTGGTACCTTCGACGTTTCCGTGATCGAAATCGCTGAAGTTGACGGCGAGCACCAGTTTGAAGTATTGGCCACCAACGGTGACACCTTCCTGGGCGGTGAAGACTTTGACATGCGCCTGATCGACTACCTCGTCGACGAGTTCAAGAAAGAGTCCGGCATGGACCTGAAGAACGATCCTCTGGCCCTGCAGCGTCTGAAAGAAGCCGCTGAGAAAGCCAAGATCGAGCTGTCTTCTTCGCAGTCGACCGACGTCAACCTGCCGTACATCACAGCAGATGCGACTGGTCCTAAGCACCTGAACGTGAAGATCTCTCGTGCCAAGCTCGAGTCGCTGGTCGAAGATCTGGTGAACCGTACCATCGAGCCGTGCCGTATTGCTCTGAAAGACGCCGGTATCGACGCCAGCAAAATTGACGACGTGATTCTGGTTGGTGGTCAGACTCGTATGCCGCTGGTGCAGAAGGCAGTTACCGATTTCTTCGGTAAAGAAGCACGTAAAGACGTGAACCCGGACGAAGCCGTTGCCATGGGTGCTGCGATCCAGGGCGCCGTTCTGGCCGGTGACGTGAAAGACGTTCTGCTGCTCGACGTCAGCCCGCTGACCCTGGGTATCGAAACCATGGGTGGCGTGATGACCGCGCTGATCGAGAAAAACACCACGATTCCTACCAAGAAATCGCAAGTGTTCTCGACGGCCGACGACAACCAGGGCGCCGTGACCATTCACGTCCTGCAAGGCGAGCGCAAGCAAGCCGCACAGAACAAGTCCCTGGGCAAGTTCGACCTGGCCGACATTCCACCTGCTCCACGTGGTGTGCCGCAGATCGAAGTGACCTTCGACATCGACGCCAACGGCATCCTGCACGTAGGTGCGAAGGACAAGGCGACTGGCAAAGAGCAGAAGATCACCATCAAGGCCAACTCTGGTCTGTCGGATGAAGAAATCCAGAAGATGGTGCGCGACGCCGAGCTGAACGCCGAGGAAGACCGCAAGTTCGAAGAGCTGGCCGCTGCCCGTAACCAAGGTGATGCACTGGTTCACTCGACTCGCAAGATGATCGCTGACGCTGGCGACAAAGTGACTGCAGAAGAGAAGACTGCAATCGAAGCGGCCGTGGTTGCCCTGGAAGCCGCCGTCAAAGGCGACGACAAGGCTGCCATCGACGCCAAGGTTGAAGAGCTGTCGAAAGTCTCTGCGCCGGTTGCCCAGAAGATGTATGCCGAACAGGCTCAGCCTGCTGAAGGCGCGGCACCGCACGACGAGAAAGCTGAAAAGGCTGACGATGTTGTCGATGCCGAGTTCGAAGAAGTCAAAGACCACAAGTAAGTTGTTGGTCGCCCGGTTGACTGCCTTGCGGCGGTGACTGGTAGGATGTCGCCGCGCGGGAGCTTGCTCCCGCGTTGGCGTATCTGGAATACGCGAATTTTTACAGCATGCGACAAAGCTCGAATGCTGGCGGTATGGCCGGGAATGCTCCTGCTTTTCGCGCCGCAAATACCGCATGAACCAAAGACCAGGATCGTTGAATTGACGTGAGTTGGGTCCGGGCCTGTATTGGGGCTCAACGAGTTTGGCGAAGCTCAGGAGGGGTTTGCCGAACGTCCTCAAGAGTATGAAGAACTTATGGCTAAGCGTGACTATTACGAAGTGTTGGGTGTTGAGCGCGGCTCAAGCGAAGCAGACCTGAAAAAGGCCTATCGCCGTCTGGCGATGAAGCATCACCCGGACCGTAATCCCGATGACAAAGCGTCGGAAGAGCTGTTCAAAGAGGCCAACGAAGCCTACGAAGTGCTGTCCGATTCCAGCAAGCGTGCAGCGTACGACCAATACGGTCATGCCGGCGTCGACCCGAGCATGGGTGGCGGCGGTGCAGGCTTCGGCGGTCAGAACTTCTCCGACATCTTCGGTGATGTCTTCAGTGACTTCTTCGGTGGCGGTCGCGGCGGTTCCCGTGGCGGCGCCCAGCGTGGCAGCGATTTGCGCTACACCCTGGAGCTGAACCTGGAAGAAGCGGTACGCGGTACCACCGTGAATATCCGCGTTCCGACACTGGTCAACTGCAAGCCTTGCGATGGTTCGGGCGCGAAGAAAGGCTCGTCGCCATCGACCTGCCCGACGTGCGGCGGCATCGGTCAGGTGCGCATGCAGCAAGGCTTCTTCTCGGTGCAGCAGACCTGCCCGCGCTGCCATGGCCAGGGCAAGATCATTTCCGATCCATGCGACTCCTGCCACGGTGACGGTCGCGTTGAAGAGTACAAAACCCTCTCCGTCAAAGTGCCGGCCGGTGTCGACACTGGCGACCGCATTCGTCTGTCCGGCGAAGGCGAGGCGGGCACTCAGGGTGGGCCGACCGGCGACCTGTACGTGGTGATCAACGTCCGCGAACACGACATCTTCCAGCGCGACGGCAAGCACCTGTTCTGCGAAGTGCCGATCAGCTTCGTCGACGCAGCCCTGGGCGGCGAGCTGGAAATTCCGACCCTCGACGGTCGCGTAAAACTGAAGATTCCGGAAGGGACGCAGACCGGCAAGCAGTTCCGCGTACGCGGCAAGGGCGTTGCGCCGGTGCGTGGTGGTGGTGCAGGCGACCTGATGTGTCGTGTGGCCGTTGAGACCCCGGTCAATCTGAACCGTCGTCAGCGTGAGCTGCTGGAAGAGTTCCGCAGCTCCCTGGCGGACGACAACAGCCATTCCCCGAAAACCACCGGTTGGTTCGACGGTGTGAAGCGCTTCTTCGGCGATCTGTAAGGAGTCGGCATGCGACGTATAGCTGTGATGGGCGCTGCCGGGCGCATGGGCAAGATTCTGGTCGAGGCGGTGCAGCAGCGCGCGCCGCTGACCGGTCTGACGGCCGCGATTGTCCGCCCAGGCAGTACGCTGATCGGTGTGGATGCCGGTGAGCTGGCTTCGCTCGGTCGAATCGGCGTGCCGCTGTCCGGGAATCTGGAATCAGTGGCGGAAGAGTTCGATGTGTTGATCGACTTCACCCTGCCGGAAGTGATGCTGAAAAACCTGGCCTTCTGCCGCAAGGCCGGCAAGGCGATGGTGATCGGCACGACCGGGCTGGATGCTGCGCAGAAGCAATTGCTGGCCGACGCGGGCAAGGATATTCCGATCGTCTTCGCCGCCAACTTCAGTGTCGGCGTCAATCTGTCGCTGAAGCTGCTCGACATGGCGGCACGGGTGTTGGCGGATGATGCGGACATCGAAATCATCGAAGCCCATCACCGGCACAAGATTGATGCGCCGTCGGGTACGGCCCTGCGCATGGGTGAAGTGATCGCCAATGCGCTGGATCGTGATCTGCAGAAAGTCGCTGTCTATGGTCGTGAAGGCCACACCGGTGCTCGTGAGCGCGAAACCATCGGTTTCGCCACTGTTCGCGGTGGTGATGTGGTGGGTGATCACACGGTATTGTTCGCCTGCGAGGGCGAGCGACTGGAGATCACGCACAAGGCTTCGAGTCGCATGACGTTCGCCAAGGGCGCGGTGCGTGCGGCGTTGTGGCTGGATGCTCGTGAGCCTGGTTTGTACGACATGCAGGACGTGCTCGACCTGCATTGAGATGTTCTGAATCCGGCGCAAACGCCCTGTTTGCGCCGGTTTTACTCCGCCGAGCGACGCCCTGTCGCATTCTCCGGCCTTTCGGCCTCATTGGCGGTAGACCAAAAATCCATTTTTCTGTAAGCTACAGCTTTAGTGTGTCCACTAAAAGCGCGCAGAATAATTCAGTGAAGAAGCGGGGTGACGTGTCCATACGTCACTCCGCTTTTTTACAACCTGCGATTGCCCTTTCATGCGTTATTTACGGGAGGTCTTCTTGACTAAGCCAGCCATACTCGCCCTTGCTGATGGCAGCATTTTTCGCGGCGAAGCCATTGGAGCCGACGGTCAGACCGTTGGTGAGGTGGTGTTCAACACCGCAATGACCGGCTATCAGGAAATCCTTACCGATCCTTCCTACGCCCAACAGATCGTTACCCTGACTTACCCGCACATCGGCAACACCGGCACCACGCCGGAAGATGCCGAGTCCGATCGCGTCTGGTCCGCTGGCCTGGTCATCCGTGACCTGCCGCTGGTAGCGAGCAACTGGCGTAACACGATGTCCCTGTCCGATTACCTGAAAGCCAACAACGTTGTGGCGATCGCCGGTATCGACACCCGCCGCCTGACCCGCATCCTGCGTGAAAAAGGCGCACAGAACGGCTGCATCATGGCCGGCGACAACATCTCCGAAGAAGCGGCCATCGCCGCGGCGCAAGGCTTCCCGGGCCTGAAGGGCATGGACCTGGCGAAAGTCGTCAGCACCAAGACCCAATACGAATGGCGCTCCACTGTCTGGGATCTCAAAACCGACAGCCACGCGACCATCGAAGCCTCCGAGCTGCCTTATCACGTGGTTGCCTACGACTACGGCGTCAAGGTCAACATCCTGCGCATGCTGGTCGAGCGCGGTTGCCGCGTGACCGTGGTTCCGGCGCAAACCCCGGCTGCCGACGTACTGGCTCTGAAGCCGGACGGCGTGTTCCTGTCCAACGGCCCTGGTGATCCGGAGCCTTGCGACTACGCGATCAAGGCGATCAAGGAAGTGCTGGAAACCGAAATTCCGGTCTTCGGTATCTGCCTCGGTCACCAGCTGCTGGCTCTGGCCTCCGGCGCCAAGACCCTGAAAATGGGCCACGGCCACCACGGTGCCAACCACCCGGTTCAGGATCTGGACACGGGCGTCGTGATGATCACCAGCCAGAACCACGGTTTCGCGGTTGACGAAGAAACCCTGCCAGCCAACGTCCGCGCGATCCACAAATCGCTGTTCGACGGCACCCTGCAAGGTATCGAGCGCACCGACAAGAGCGCGTTCAGCTTCCAGGGTCACCCTGAAGCGAGCCCGGGCCCGAACGATGTGGCCCCTCTGTTTGACCGCTTCATCAACGAGATGGCCAAGCGACGCTAAGCGCTCGCCTTGAGACTGTAGCGAGAAGCCCCTCGAGGGCGGCCCCGGAACCGGCGGCCCCCTCGGGACTTCAGAAATCGATCAAGACGGCTTGCCGACTGACCTGCGGATTTGAGTGACAAACCCATGCCAAAACGTACAGACATTAAAAGCATCCTGATTCTCGGCGCTGGCCCGATCGTTATCGGCCAGGCCTGCGAATTCGACTACTCCGGCGCCCAGGCCTGTAAAGCCCTGCGCGAAGAGGGTTACCGCGTCATCCTGGTGAACTCCAACCCGGCCACCATCATGACCGACCCGGACATGGCCGACGCGACCTACATTGAGCCGATCAAGTGGCAGACCGTTGCCAAGATCATCGAAAAAGAGCGTCCGGATGCCGTGCTGCCAACCATGGGCGGCCAGACTGCTCTGAACTGCGCCCTGGACCTGGAGCGCGAAGGCGTTCTGGAGAAGTTCGGCGTAGAGATGATCGGTGCCAACGCCGACACCATCGACAAGGCTGAAGACCGTTCGCGTTTCGACAAGGCGATGAAGGCCATCGGGCTGGAATGCCCGCGTTCCGGTATCGCCCACAGCATGGAAGAAGCCAACGCGGTGCTCGAGCGCCTGGGCTTCCCGTGCATCATTCGTCCGTCCTTCACCATGGGCGGCACCGGTGGCGGTATCGCTTACAACCGTGAAGAGTTCGAAGAAATCTGCGCCCGTGGTCTGGACCTGTCGCCAACCAAGGAACTGCTGATCGACGAATCGCTGATCGGCTGGAAAGAATATGAAATGGAAGTTGTCCGCGACAAAAAGGACAACTGCATCATCGTCTGCTCGATCGAAAACTTCGACCCGATGGGCGTGCACACCGGTGACTCGATCACCGTTGCCCCGGCTCAGACCCTGACTGACAAGGAATACCAGATTCTGCGTAACGCCTCGCTGGCGGTATTGCGCGAGATCGGCGTCGAGACCGGCGGTTCCAACGTTCAGTTCGGTATCTGCCCGGACACCGGCCGTATGGTCGTGATCGAGATGAACCCGCGTGTATCCCGCTCGTCGGCTCTGGCCTCGAAAGCCACCGGTTTCCCGATCGCTAAGATCGCGGCCAAGCTGGCCGTTGGTTACACCCTCGACGAACTGCAGAACGACATCACCGGCGGCCGTACCCCGGCGTCCTTCGAGCCGTCCATCGACTACGTCGTGACCAAGCTGCCGCGCTTCGCCTTCGAGAAGTTCGCCAACGCTGACGCGCGCCTGACCACTCAGATGAAGTCGGTCGGTGAAGTCATGGCCATCGGCCGTACCTTCCAGGAATCCCTGCAGAAAGCCCTGCGCGGTCTGGAAGTGGGCGTTTGCGGTCTGGACGAGAAAGTCGACCTGAGCAACCCGGAAAGCATGAGCGTGCTCAAGCGCGAACTGACCGTGCCGGGCGCCGAGCGTATCTGGTACGTGGCGGACGCCTTCCGCGCCGGCATGACCGTCGAAGAAATCTTCGGCATGAACATGATCGATCCGTGGTTCCTGGTGCAGATCGAAGATCTGATCAAGGACGAAGAGAAGGTCAAGACCCTCGGTCTGTCCGCTATCGACCGCGATCTGATGTACAAGCTCAAGCGCAAAGGTTTCTCCGACCAGCGTCTGGCCAAGCTGCTGGGCGTCACCGAGAAGAACCTGCGCACTCACCGCCACAAGCTGGAAGTGTTCCCGGTCTACAAGCGCGTCGACACCTGCGCGGCCGAGTTCGCCACCGACACCGCCTATCTGTACTCGACCTACGAGGAAGAGTGCGAAGCTGCGCCGTCCGGTCGCGACAAAATCATCATCCTCGGCGGTGGCCCGAACCGTATCGGTCAGGGCATCGAGTTCGACTACTGCTGCGTACACGCGGCACTGGCGCTGCGCGATGACGGTTACGAGACCATCATGGTCAACTGCAACCCGGAAACCGTTTCCACTGACTACGACACTTCCGACCGTCTGTACTTCGAGCCGGTGACCCTGGAAGACGTGCTGGAAATCTGCCGCGTCGAGAAGCCGAAAGGCGTGATCGTCCAGTACGGCGGCCAGACGCCTCTGAAGCTGGCTCGTGCTCTGGAAGCGGCCGGCGTGCCGATCATCGGCACCAGCCCTGACGCCATCGACCGTGCGGAAGACCGTGAGCGCTTCCAGCAAATGGTCGAGCGCCTGAACCTGCGTCAGCCACCAAACGCCACCGTGCGCAGCGAAGACGAAGCCGTTCGCGCTGCCGCGAAGATCGGTTACCCGCTGGTGGTGCGTCCGTCCTATGTACTGGGCGGCCGGGCGATGGAAATCGTTTACAAGGAAGAAGAACTCAAGCGTTACCTGCGTGACGCGGTGCAAGTGTCGAACGACAGCCCGGTGCTGCTCGACCACTTCCTCAACTGCGCCATCGAGATGGACGTGGATGCGGTCTGCGACGGCAAGGACGTAGTGATCGGCGCGATCATGCAGCACATCGAACAGGCTGGCGTTCACTCCGGTGACTCCGCGTGCTCGCTGCCGCCGTACTCGCTGCCGGCGCACATCCAGGACGAGATGCGCGAACAGGTCAAGAAAATGGCCCTGGAACTGGGCGTGGTCGGCCTGATGAACGTTCAGTTGGCGCTGCAAGGCGAAGACATCTACGTCATCGAAGTCAACCCGCGTGCTTCCCGTACCGTACCGTTCGTGTCGAAGTGCATCGGTGTTTCACTGGCGATGATCGCGGCCCGCGTCATGGCCGGTAAAACCCTGAAGGAAATCGGCTTCACCAAGGAAATCATCCCGAACTTCTACAGCGTGAAAGAGGCGGTGTTCCCGTTCGCCAAGTTCCCAGGTGTTGACCCGATTCTCGGCCCAGAGATGAAGTCCACCGGTGAAGTGATGGGCGTCGGCGACACCTTCGGCGAAGCCTTTGCCAAAGCCCAGATGGGCGCCAGCGAAGTGCTGCCGACCGGCGGTACCGCATTCATCAGCGTGCGCGACGATGACAAGCCACTGGTTGCAGGCGTGGCCCGTGATCTGATCAACTTGGGCTTCGAAGTCGTCGCCACTGCCGGCACTGCCAAGCTGATCGAAGCTGCAGGTCTGAAAGTGCGTCGCGTGAACAAGGTGACCGAGGGTCGTCCGCACGTGGTCGACATGATCAAGAATGACGAAGTCACCCTGATCATCAACACCACCGAAGGTCGTCAGTCGATCGCCGATTCCTATTCCATTCGCCGTAACGCCTTGCAGCACAAGATTTACTGCACCACCACCATTGCTGCTGGCGAAGCTATCTGCGAAGCGCTGAAGTTCGGTCCCGAGAAGACCGTACGCCGCTTGCAGGATCTACACGCAGGATTGAAGGCATGAATAAATACCCAATGACCGTCCAGGGCTCCAAGGCCCTGGAAGAAGAGCATGCTCACCTGACCAAGGTCGTTCGTCCGAAGCTCAGCCAGGACATCGGTACGGCCCGCGAGTTGGGTGATTTGAAAGAAAACGCTGAATACCATGCCGCGCGCGAACAGCAAGGCATGGTCGAGGCGCGGATCCGTGACATCGAAGGTCGCCTGCAGAACGCGGTGATCATCGATGTGACGACCATTCCGCACACCGGCAAAGTGATTTTCGGCACCACCGTCGAAATCGCCAACGTCGAGACTGATGAAAGCGTCACTTACCAGATCGTGGGTGAGGATGAGGCGGACATCAAACTCGGCAAGATTTCGGTTGGCTCGCCGATCGCTCGCGCCTTGATTGCCAAGGAAGAGGGCGATACGGTCGTCGTGAAAACGCCAGGTGGCGATATCGAGTACGAGATTGTCGAAGTCCGTCACATCTGAGGGTGGGCGCCCGCTGCATGCGGGCGCGATGCTCTGGCAACTGGCCCAGATGTTGTGGGTCGGTGGCCTGTGGTTGGTACATCTCGGTCTGCGGCCGGTGCTGGGTCGGATTGGCCTGGCTCCGCTGCTGATCGACGAAGTTGCAAGTACGTTTGAAGTGGCGGTAGTGGGTTTTGCCGTCGCGTGTGTGATATTTCAGGCTTTGGTGCTGGTACAGGCCGAGGGCCTTGCCAGTCTATGGCGGGATTTTCGCGGGCAGGTGTTGCTGATGGCGTCGTATGCGTGTGCGATGTTTGTCGCAGTGCGTGTCGGCTGGCCGGATGCGCAGCGCTGGCAGGTGTTCAGCTTTCTTGTGTTGGGTTTTTCCGGGTTGGTGCTGGTATTGCAGCCGGTGCCGGGATGGAGTGGCAGGGTGCGCGAAGCACACCCTTGACCCTTGCCATCACTTGAAGCGATGGACGTTCGACAGCTGCTTGTTGACGCTGAAGTTCTTGCGGTAAATCAGTGCCATCTTGCCGATGACTTGCACCAGATCGGCCTTGCCGGTCTTGCACAGCTCTGCAACGGACGCCAGGCGCGCCTCGCGATCGAGGATGTTGAGCTTGATCTTGATCAGCTCGTGATCTGCCAATGCGCGTTCGAGTTCGGCTAGAACACCCTCAGTCAAACCGTTGTCAGCCACAGTCAGAACTGGTTTCAGGTGGTGGCCAATGGATTTGTACTGTTTCTTCTGCTCTGGAGTGAGCGGCATAATCTGACCCTTTCGTCTGGATTCTGTAAAATGGCGGCCATTTTACCCGAGGGCTCGTGGATCCGCCCAATTAATCACGACCCTAATCAACGAGGTGCCCAATGGCGCGTTCCAAGACAAGCCTTGGTTGGCTGAAAAGACATGTCAATGATCCCTATGTGAAGCAAGCGCAGAAGGATGGCTACCGCTCGCGTGCGAGTTACAAGCTTCTGGAGATCCAGGAGAAATACAAACTGATCCGTCCGGGCATGAACGTCGTCGACCTCGGCGCGGCGCCTGGCGGCTGGTCGCAGGTCACCAGCCGGCTGATCGGTGGTCAGGGGCGATTGATCGCCTCGGACATCCTGGAAATGGACAGCATTCCGGACGTGACTTTCATTCAGGGTGACTTCACCGAGGATGCAGTGCTCGCTCAGATCCTTGAGGCTGTGGGTAATTCGCAGGTGGACCTTGTGATTTCCGATATGGCCCCCAATATGAGTGGTACGCCTGAAGTGGATATGCCAAAAGCCATGTTCCTTTGCGAGCTGGCGCTTGATCTGGCGGAGCGGATTCTCAAGCCGGGTGGCAATTTCGTGATCAAGATTTTTCAGGGCGAAGGGTTCGATGTTTACCTGAAGGATGCTCGAAAGAAGTTCGACAAGATCCAGATGATCAAGCCGGACTCCTCTCGTGGCAGCTCTCGCGAGCAGTACATGCTGGCTTGGGGCTATCGCGGTCGTAGCGAGTAAAACGAGGTTTTTTGGCGGGGTGATAGGTTTTTCGTATTTCGCCCCGCGCGCATAAGCGAATATTGTGTAGAAAGTGTTTCACAAAGGGTTACAGACGGCGCCTGCCAGAGCTGTAGGTAATGTAGTAAGTTAGGCCGGTGAATATCATGCGAAGCGCGCGCCAGTAGCGGAGCTTGCTTCAGAGGGTAGTTAATTGAACGATATGGCAAAGAATCTGATCCTGTGGTTGATCATCGCGGCTGTCCTGGTGACGGTGATGAACAACTTCTCCAGCCCTAACGAGCCGCAGACCCTCAACTATTCCGACTTCATCCAGCAGGTCAAGGATGGCAAGGTCGAGCGCGTGGCCGTCGACGGCTACGTGATTACCGGCAAGCGCAACGATGGCGACAGCTTCAAGACCATTCGTCCGGCAATCCAGGACAATGGCCTGATCGGCGATCTGGTCGACAACCACGTTGTAGTCGAAGGCAAGCAGCCTGAGCAGCAAAGCATCTGGACCCAGCTTCTGGTGGCCAGCTTTCCGATCCTGGTGATCATCGCGGTGTTCATGTTCTTCATGCGCCAGATGCAGGGCGGTGCGGGCGGCAAGGGCGGGCCGATGAGCTTTGGCAAGAGCAAGGCGCGTCTACTGTCCGAAGATCAGGTGAAAACCACCCTGGCTGACGTTGCCGGTTGCGACGAAGCCAAGGAAGAAGTGGGCGAACTGGTCGAGTTCCTCCGTGATCCGGGCAAGTTCCAGCGCCTGGGCGGCCGCATTCCTCGCGGCGTGCTGATGGTCGGCCCTCCGGGTACCGGTAAAACCTTGCTGGCCAAGGCGATTGCCGGCGAAGCCAAAGTGCCGTTCTTCACCATTTCCGGTTCCGACTTCGTCGAAATGTTCGTAGGTGTCGGTGCCAGCCGCGTTCGTGACATGTTCGAACAGGCCAAGAAACACGCTCCGTGCATTATATTCATCGACGAGATCGACGCCGTTGGTCGCCATCGTGGTGCGGGCATGGGTGGCGGTCACGACGAGCGCGAACAGACGCTCAACCAGTTGCTGGTCGAGATGGACGGTTTCGAAATGAATGACGGCATCATCGTCATCGCTGCGACCAACCGTCCTGACGTGCTGGACCCTGCGTTGCTGCGACCTGGTCGTTTCGACCGTCAGGTGGTGGTTGGTTTGCCGGACATCCGTGGTCGCGAGCAGATCCTCAAGGTTCACATGCGTAAAGTGCCAATGGGTGACGACGTTGCTCCGGCCGTTATCGCACGTGGTACTCCGGGGTTCTCCGGTGCCGATCTGGCGAACCTGGTCAACGAGGCTTCGCTGTTCGCCGCCCGTGCCGGCAAGCGCATCGTCGAAATGAAAGAGTTCGAACTGGCCAAAGACAAGATCATGATGGGCGCCGAGCGCAAATCCATGGTCATGTCCGAGAAGGAAAAGCAGAACACCGCTTATCACGAAGCAGGCCACGCCATTGTTGGTCGCGTCGTGCCCGAGCATGATCCGGTCTACAAAGTGTCGATCATCCCGCGCGGTCGTGCGCTGGGTGTGACCATGTTCCTGCCGGAAGAGGATCGCTACAGCCTGTCCAAGCGTGCGCTGATCAGTCAGATCTGCTCGCTGTACGGCGGCCGTATTGCTGAAGAGATGACTTTGGGCTTCGACGGTGTCACCACAGGTGCTTCCAACGACATCATGCGCGCGAGTCAGATTGCGCGGAACATGGTGACCAAGTGGGGCCTGTCGGAAAAACTCGGTCCGTTGATGTACGCCGAAGAAGAGGGTGAAGTATTCCTCGGTCGCGGCGGTGGCGGTCAGAATGCGAGCTTCTCCGGTGAGACAGCCAAGCTGATCGACTCCGAAGTGCGCAGCATCATCGATCAGTGCTATGGCACCGCCAAGCAGATCCTTACGGACAATCGCGACAAGCTCGATGCCATGGCGGATGCCCTGATGAAGTACGAGACGATCGATGCCGAACAGATCGACGACATCATGGCCGGTCGTACACCTCGCGAGCCTCGCGACTGGTCGGGCGGTACCGGTACTGGTACGCCTCCTGTCATTCAGGGCGAGCGTCCGGAAACACCGATTGGCGGTCCGGCTGCCGACGTTTAAGGTTTGAAATGACTTCTGTACAGTCCCTGACCCGGTTGCCTTGCGGCAACCGGGTTCTTGATTTGGCCCGGACGCATGTCATGGGCATTCTCAATGTCACTCCCGATTCATTTTCCGACGGTGGCCGATACAGCCAGCTCGATGCGGCCTTGCGTCATGCCGAAGCCATGGTTGCGGCGGGTGCAACGCTGATCGATGTGGGTGGGGAGTCAACCCGGCCCGGCGCGCGGGCGGTTTCTCCATTGGAGGAGCTGGAACGTGTCGCTCCTGTCGTTGAGCTGATCAACCGCGAGCTGGATGTGGTCATATCGGTCGATACGTCCACTCCGGCGGTCATGCGCGAAACAGCGCGGTTGGGTGCCGGTTTGATCAATGACGTTCGTTCGCTACGGCGGGATGGCGCGTTGGATGCTGCTGCTGCCACCGGGTTGCCTGTATGTCTCATGCATATGCTCGGCGAGCCTGGCGACATGCAGGATGATCCGCGTTATCAGGATGTCACCCGGGAAGTGGGCGAATTTCTCGCCGAGCGCATGGCTCAGTGTGAGATGGCAGGTATTCCGGCCGAGCGGATCATTCTTGATCCGGGCTTCGGCTTCGCCAAAACCCTGCAGCACAATCTAAGCTTGTTCAAGCATATGGAAGCCCTGCATGCGCTGGGGCGGCCACTGTTGGTGGGCGTTTCGCGCAAAAGCATGATCGGTCACGCATTGAATCGCCCGGTGGGCGAGCGTCTATACGGTGGTTTGGCACTGGCTGCACTGGCGTCGGTGAAGGGTGCGCGTATATTGCGCGTCCATGATGTGGCGGAAACGGTGGACGTGGTGCGAATGCTCGCAGCCGTGGAATCAGCCGAATAAGAATGATGGAGCACTTATGAGCAAGAAATATTTTGGTACTGACGGCATTCGTGGTCGTGTCGGGGAATATCCGATTACTCCTGACTTCATGCTCAAGCTCGGCTGGGCTGCCGGCATGGCCTTTCGCAAGATGGGCGCCTGCAAGGTGCTGGTCGGCAAGGACACGCGGATTTCCGGCTACATGTTCGAGTCGGCCCTTGAGGCCGGCCTGACTTCCGCAGGTGCTGATGTGATGCTGCTCGGTCCGATGCCGACTCCGGCCATCGCCTATTTGTCGCGTACATTCCAGGCCGAGGCCGGAATCGTGATCAGCGCATCGCACAATCCGCATGACGACAACGGCATCAAGTTTTTCTCCGGCAGAGGTACCAAGCTGCCTGATGAGCTGGAGCTGATGATCGAAGAGCTGCTTGACACGCCGATGACGGTCGTTGAGTCGAGCAAGATCGGCAAGGTTTCGCGAATCAATGATGCGTCCGGTCGCTATATCGAGTTCTGCAAGAGCTCTGTACCGACGGGTACCAGTTTTTCTGGCCTGAAAATTGTCATCGACTGCGCACACGGAGCAACCTACAAGGTCGCACCGAGCGTTTTCCGTGAGCTGGGTGCCGAAGTCGTGGTGCTGTCCGCGCAGCCCAATGGTCTGAATATCAACGACAACTGTGGCTCCACTCACATGGGGCAGTTGCAGGCGGCGGTGCTGTCGGAGCACGCTGACCTCGGGATCGCATTCGACGGCGATGGCGACCGGGTGTTGATGGTTGATCACACGGGTGCGATTGTTGATGGCGATGAGCTGATCTTCATTATTGCGCGCGATCTGCATGAGCGAGGCAAGTTGCAGGGTGGTGTGGTCGGTACGCTGATGAGCAATCTGGGTCTGGAGCTGGCTCTGGCGGATCTGGGTATTCCTTTTGTGCGTGCAAATGTCGGCGACCGCTATGTGATTGCCGAATTGCTGGAGCGTGATTGGCTGGTCGGGGGCGAGAACTCCGGACATGTCGTCTGCTTCAATCACACGACGACTGGCGATGCGATCATCGCGGCGTTGCAGGTGTTGATGGCTTTGAAAGCCCGTAACGAAGGTTTGGCGCAAACGCGCCAGGCCCTGCGCAAGTGTCCTCAGGTGCTGATCAATGTACGTTTCGGCGGTGGCGACAGCCCGCTTGATCATCCGGCTGTCAAGGAAGCCAGCAAGCGTGTGACCGAGGCGATGGCGGGTCGTGGCCGTGTGCTTTTGCGCAAGTCCGGGACAGAGCCTCTGGTGCGTGTGATGGTCGAAGGTGAGGACGAAACCCAGGTTCGTGGCTATGCCGAAGAACTGGCAAAACTGGTAACTGAAGTTTCTGCCTGATTCGGCTTGCCAGCCATGATTGTGTTGGGTAACATCTGCGCCCACTTTGACCGACGAGGTACAGCATGCGTCGCCCTATGGTAGCTGGTAACTGGAAGATGCACGGTACCCGCGCCAGCGTCGCTGAGCTGATCAACGGCCTTCGTCATCTGGCCTTGCCAAGCGGTGTTGATGTCGCGGTATTCCCGCCTTGCTTGTATATCAATCAAGTGATTGATGGCTTGAAAGGCAAATCGATTTCGGTCGGTGCGCAGAACTCTGCGGTGGAATCCATGCAAGGTGCGTTGACGGGCGAGATTGCGCCGAGTCAGTTGGTGGATGCAGGTTGTTCCCTGGTGCTTGTCGGGCACTCCGAACGCCGTCAGATCATGGGCGAGCGAGACGGAATGCTGAGTCGCAAGTTCGCAGCGGCACAGGCATGTGGCTTGATTCCGGTGTTGTGCGTAGGGGAGACCCTGGAGCAGCGTGAAGCCGGAAAAACTCTTGAGGTTGTCGGGCGTCAGCTGGGCAGTATCATCGAGGAGCTGGGTGTCGGTGCTTTTGCCAACGCAGTGATCGCTTACGAGCCGGTCTGGGCGATTGGTACTGGACTGACTGCAACGCCGCAACAGGCTCAGGATGTGCATAAAGCCATTCGCGAGCAGTTGGCGGCAGAGAATTCTGAAGTGGCACGAGGTGTGCGGCTTCTATACGGCGGCAGCGTGAAGGCGGCCAATGCGGTCGAACTGTTCGGCATGCCGGATATCGATGGGGGGCTCATTGGTGGAGCTTCCCTGAATGCAGATGAGTTCGGTGCGATTTGTCGCGCCGCGGGAAACTGAAAAAATGCTGGAAACAGTCGTAGTCGTTTTTCATCTGCTGGGTGCATTGGGCGTAGTTGCTCTGGTTTTGCTGCAGCAGGGTAAAGGTGCGGATGCTGGCGCGTCTTTCGGAGCAGGTGCTTCAAATACTGTGTTCGGAAGCCAAGGTTCCTCTACCTTTCTTAGTAAGTTTACTGCTATACTTGCCGCCGGTTTCTTCATAACCAGCTTGGGGTTAGGATACTTTGCTAAAGAGAAGGCTCATCAGCTGACTCAAGCAGGTTTGCCAAACCCGGCAGTGTTGGAAGTTCCAAAGCAACAACCGGCTTCTGATGATGTCCCGGTGCTTCAAGAGCAAAAGTCGGCTACTCCAGCGACTGACGTACCTCCAGCTCAAGAGCAGAAGTAAGAAGAGTTTCAAACGTAGTATTGCCGAGGTGGTGGAATTGGTAGACACGCAACCTTGAGGTGGTTGTGCCCATAGGGTGTAGGGGTTCGAGTCCCCTTCTCGGTACCAATTAGTCAGGAGAGCCCGCTGTTGCGGGCTTTCTTGCAGGTGGAAGGTTACATTGACCCTATAAGGGATCGGTCGTATACTTCCGCCCCAGCTTTGTCGCGGGGTGGAGCAGTCTGGTAGCTCGTCGGGCTCATAACCCGAAGGTCGTCGGTTCAAATCCGGCCCCCGCAACCAGTTTAAGGAGCCCCTTTTAAGGGGCTTTTTGTTAGCTGGACACTTTCGACGCCGCTGTTCGACGGCGTTTCAAGGATGGGCGTTTCGCCCATTTTTTTATTTTGCATAGCATGCACATACATGCACGAGGGGGTTCAGGTGTCGAGCAAGCTAGAAGAGTTGCAGGCCTTGCTGGCCCCGGTGGTCGTGGCCCTAGGCTATGAATGCTGGGGTATTGAGTTTTCGGCTCAAGGTCGCCACTCAATGTTGCGCGTTTATATCGATAAGGAAGGCGGCGTACTGGTGGACGATTGCGCCATCGTCAGCCGTCAGATCAGCGGTGTGCTGGATGTTGAAGATCCGATCTCCGTTGAATACACCCTTGAAGTTTCCTCGCCAGGCATGGAACGCCCACTGTTCACTCTTGAGCAGTTTGCCAAATATGTCGGTGAACAAGTGAAGATCAAGCTGCGCTCGCCTTTCGAAGGTCGACGCAACTTTCAGGGCCTTCTGCGCGGTGTAGAAGAGCAGGACGTCGTGGTGCAGGTAGATGACCATGAGTTCCTGTTGCCGATCGATATGATCGACAAGGCCAACATTATTCCCAGTTTTGACTGAGACGCGGATCCCGCGGATCCAATGGCTTGCGAAAGGCGAGGCGTACGATGAGCAAAGAAGTACTGCTGGTTGTTGAGTCGGTATCCAATGAAAAGGGTGTACCGGCAAGCGTAATTTTTGAAGCGCTGGAGCTGGCTCTAGCCACTGCTACCAAAAAGCGTTTTGAAGACGAAGTTGATCTGCGTGTGGAAATCAACCGCCACACCGGTTCTTACGAAACTTTCCGTCGCTGGACGGTCGTCGAAGAGAATGATCTCGATGATCCGGCCATCGAAACCTGGCCGAGCAAGGTTGCTGAAACGCACCCTGGCGCCAAGGTTGGCGACGTCGTTGAAGAAAAGATCGAGTCCATCGAGTTCGGCCGCATCGCTGCGCAGACCGCCAAGCAGGTCATCGTGCAGAAAGTGCGCGAAGCCGAGCGCGCTCAAGTGGTTGACGCTTATCGCGAGCGCCTGGGAGAAATCATCTCCGGCACCGTGAAGAAAGTGACCCGCGACAACGTGATCGTCGACCTGGGTAATAACGCTGAAGCGTTGCTGGCCCGTGAAGACATCATCTCTCGCGAAACCTTCCGTGTTGGCGTGCGTCTGCGTGCGCTGCTCAAGGAAATCCGCACCGAGAACCGCGGCCCTCAGCTGATCCTGTCGCGTACCGCGCCGGAAATGCTGATCGAGCTGTTCCGTATCGAAGTGCCGGAAATCGCTGAAGGCCTGATCGAAGTCATGGCCGCATCCCGTGATCCGGGTTCGCGTGCCAAGATCGCTGTCCGCTCCAAGGACAAGCGCATCGACCCGCAAGGCGCGTGCATCGGTATGCGCGGTTCGCGCGTCCAGGCCGTGTCGGGCGAGTTGGGTGGCGAGCGTGTCGATATCGTCCTGTGGGACGACAACCCGGCTCAGTTCGTGATCAATGCCATGTCGCCGGCAGAAGTGGCGGCCATCATCGTTGACGAAGATGCCCATGCCATGGACATCGCCGTTGGCGCAGACAATCTGGCTCAGGCCATCGGTCGTGGTGGTCAGAACGTGCGTCTGGCGAGCCAGCTGACTGGCTGGACCCTGAACGTGATGACCGAATCGGACATCCAGGCTAAGCAACAAGCGGAAACCGGCGACATCCTGCGCAACTTCATCGACGAGCTGGAAGTCGACGAAGAGCTGGCTCAGGTGCTGGTAGACGAAGGCTTCACCAGCCTGGAAGAGATTGCCTACGTACCGTTGGAAGAAATGCTCAACATCGACGGCTTTGACGAAGACATCGTCAACGAGCTTCGCGCTCGTGCCAAGGATCGCTTGTTGACCAAAGCCATCGCTACTGAGGAAAAGCTGGCAGACGCCCATCCGGCCGAAGACCTGCTCTCGCTTGAGGGTATGGACAAGGATTTGGCGATGGAACTGGCGGTGCGCGGCGTAATTACCCGCGAAGACCTGGCCGAGCAGTCTATTGACGACCTGCTCGACATCGACGGCATTGACGATGATCGTGCCGGCAAGTTGATCATGGCCGCCCGAGCCCACTGGTTCGAGTAATTAGGCGCGGCCTGAGGAGAGAAGTGCATGACGCAAGTCACGGTGAAACAACTGGCCGATGAGGTCAAAACACCGGTAGAGCGCCTGTTGCAGCAGATGCGTGAGGCAGGTCTGCCGCACACCGCCGCCGAAGAAAATGTGACTGACAGTGAGAAGCAATCCCTGCTGACCCACTTGAAAAGCAGCCACAAGGCGAAAGTGGAAGAACCACGCAAGATCACGCTGCAGCGTAAAACCACCAGCACCCTGCGTGTGGCTGGCAGCAAAAGCATCAGCGTTGAAGTCCGCAAGAAGAAAGTTTTCGTACAGCGTAGCCCGGAAGAAATCGAAGCCGAGCGCAAGCGTGAACTGGATGAACGTCGCGCAGTAGAAAATGCTGCCCGTCAGAAGGCTGAAGAAGAAGCCCGCGTTCGCGCCGAAGAAGAAGCGCGTCGCCAGCCTGCTGCGCCGTCCGCTCCTGCCGAAGCCGTCGCTGCACCTGCGCCAGTGGCCGAACCAGTGCGCGAAGCCGCGCCGGTTGTGGCTGCTGCCCCAGCTGCCGACACTCGCAAGCGTGACGAACAGCGCCGTCCGGACAAACCACGTGCCGACGACAACAACCGTCGTGGCGGTGGTGATGGCGAGCGCAAAAACGCTCCGCATCGCGCATCGGTCAAGGAAAAGGCTCCGGCTCCACGTGTGGCGCCACGTACTACCGATGAAGAAAGCGATGGCTTCCGTCGCGGCGGTCGCGGCAAGGCCAAGCTGAAGAAACGCAACGCCCACGGTTTCCAGAGCCCTACCGGTCCTGTCGTGCGTGAAGTGAAGATCGGCGAAACCATCACTGTTGGCGATCTCGCTCAGCAGATGTCGGTTAAAGCTGCCGAAATCATCAAGTTCATGTTCAAACTGGGTACTCCAGCGACCATCAACCAGGTGCTTGATCAGGAAACTGCTCAACTGGTAGCCGAAGAACTGGGCCACAAAGTGACCCTGGTCAGCGACACCGCTCTGGAAGATTCCCTGGCCGAGTCCCTGAAGTTCGAAGGTGAAGCAGTTCCTCGTGCGCCGGTTGTGACCGTAATGGGTCACGTTGACCACGGTAAGACCTCGCTGCTCGACTACATCCGTCGTGCCAAGGTAGCTGCTGGCGAAGCCGGCGGTATCACCCAGCACATCGGTGCATACCACGTTGAAACCGAACGCGGCATGGTCACCTTCCTCGACACCCCTGGTCACGCCGCGTTTACCGCCATGCGTGCCCGTGGTGCAAAGGCGACGGACATCGTGATCCTGGTGGTTGCGGCGGACGACGGCGTGATGCCACAAACCATCGAAGCTGTTCAGCACGCTGTTGCTGCTGGCGTTCCGCTGGTAGTTGCGGTGAACAAGATCGACAAGCCGGGTGCAGATCTCGATCGCATCCGTAGCGAACTGTCGGCCCACGGCGTGACCTCCGAAGACTGGGGTGGCGACACTCCATTCGTTCCGGTTTCGGCGAAGATGGGTACCGGCGTCGACGAACTGCTTGAAGCTGTATTGCTGCAAGCCGAAGTTCTCGAACTGACTGCCACTCCATCGGCTCCTGGCCGTGGTGTCGTGGTTGAATCGCGTCTGGACAAGGGCCGTGGCCCGGTGGCGACTGTTCTGGTTCAGGACGGTACGCTGCGTCAAGGCGACATGGTGCTGGTCGGCTCGAACTATGGCCGCGTGCGCGCCATGCTCGACGAGAACGGCAAGCCGATCAAGGAAGCGGGCCCGGCCATTCCGGTCGAGATCCTCGGCCTGGACGGTACGCCTGACGCTGGCGACGAGATGAGCGTGGTTGCCGACGAGAAGAAAGCCCGTGAAGTGGCTCTGTTCCGTCAAGGCAAGTTCCGCGAAGTCAAACTGGCTCGCGCTCACGCCGGCAAGCTGGAAAACATCTTCGAAAGCATGGGTCAGGAAGAGAAGAAGACGCTCAACATCGTCCTCAAATCCGACGTCCGTGGTTCGCTGGAAGCCTTGCAGGGCGCTCTGAACGGCCTGGGCAACGACGAAGTGCAAGTGCGCGTGGTCGGTGGCGGCGTCGGTGGTATCACCGAATCCGATGCCAACCTGGCACTGGCTTCCAACGCTGTACTGTTCGGCTTCAACGTGCGTGCCGATGCCGGCGCACGGAAGATCGTCGAGCAGGAAGGTCTGGACATGCGTTACTACAACGTGATCTACGACATCATCGAAGACGTCAAGAAAGCCCTGACCGGCATGCTTGGCAGCGACGTTCGCGAGAACATCCTCGGTGTGGCCGAAGTCCGTGACGTGTTCCGTTCGCCTAAGTTCGGCGCCATCGCCGGCTGCATGGTGATCGAGGGTACTGTTCACCGTAACCGTCCGATCCGTGTACTGCGTGAAGACATCGTTATCTTCGAAGGCGAGCTGGAATCCCTGCGCCGCTTCAAGGATGACGCTTCCGAAGTACGTGCCGGCATGGAGTGCGGTATCGGCGTGAAGAGCTACAACGACGTCAAAGTCGGCGACAAGATCGAAGTCTTCGAGAAGGTTCAGGTTGCTCGCAGCCTCTGACTCGCGCACTTCAAGGGCCACGTCGGGCCGCCGCATGCAAGTGCGCGGCACGGCGTCAGGACTCTAAACGCAACGCCCGGTCTGGCTTTTGTCAGGCCGGGCGTTTGCCGCTTTCAGACCTTGCGGGTTTCACCGCGGGGCAGTAACAGGTAACAAATCATGGCAAAAGAATACAGCCGTACCCAACGTATCGGCGATCAGATGCAGCGTGAGCTGGCCCAACTGATCCGTCGTGAAGTCAAAGACCCGCGCGTCGGTCTGGTCACCATTACCGCTGTGGAAGTCAGCCGTGACGTCGGTCACGCGAAGATCTTCATCACCGTGATGGGGCAGGATAACGCTGAAGACATCGCGCAAAGCATCAAGGTGCTCAACGCTGCCGCCGGTTTCCTGCGCATGCAGCTGGCCCGCGAAATGAAGCTGCGCAGCGTGCCGCAATTGCACTTCCACTACGACGAAAGCGTCGTGCGGGGTGCGCACCTGTCGGCCCTGATCGAGCGCGCCGTGGCTGAGGACAATCAGCACGTGGCTGCGGCAGAACCCGAAGACACCAAGGAGTAACTCGGTGGCTCAGGTCAAACGTATCCGTCGTAACGTCAGCGGCATCATCCTGCTCGACAAGCCGCTGGGGTTCACCTCCAACGCCGCGTTGCAGAAGGTCCGCTGGTTGCTCAACGCCGAGAAGGCCGGTCACACCGGCAGTCTCGATCCCCTGGCCACCGGCGTTCTGCCGCTGTGCTTTGGCGAGGCGACCAAGTTCTCGCAGTATCTGCTCGATTCCGACAAGGGTTACGAAACCCTGGCGCAACTGGGCAAGACCACCACCACGGCGGACGCCGAAGGTGAGGTTTTGCAGGAGCGTCCGGTGACCGTTGGTCAGGCCGAAGTTGAAGCGGTTCTGCCGAAATTTCGTGGGCAAATCAGTCAGATACCGCCGATGTACTCCGCTCTCAAGCGTGATGGCCAGCCGCTGTACAAGTTGGCCCGTGCAGGCGAAGTAGTGGAGCGCGAACCGCGTTCTGTTACTATTGCGCGCTTGGAATTGCTGGCCTTCGAAGGCGATACTGCGCGTCTTGCGGTGGATTGCAGCAAGGGCACCTATATTCGCACCCTGGTGGAGGATATCGGTGAGCAACTCGGTTGTGGTGCGTACGTCGCTGAACTGCGTCGTACCCAGGCCGGGCCTTTCACCCTGGCGCAGACCGTGACCCTCGAAGAGCTGGAAGCGGTACATGCCGAAGGCGGCAACGAAGCGGTCGACCGCTTCCTGATGCCATCGGACAGCGGCCTGCAGGATTGGCCGTTGCTGCAGTTCTCGGAAGCGAGCGCGTTCTACTGGCTCAACGGCCAGCCGGTACGTGCCCCGGATGCTCCGAAGTTCGGCATGGTGCGGGTACAGGATCACAACGGTCGCTTCATCGGTATCGGTGAAGTGAGCGAAGACGGGCGCATCGCGCCGCGTCGACTGATTCGGTCAGAATGACCGGAAACCGGTCTGTGTAACAGCAGGCCGGCGAGTGTGGCTGTCAACAGGCACGGTCACTACTCATTTATAGATACAGGGATTTGTCCCTGGCCTGTTGAAACTGTTTTTGAAACGGTTTCCTGATAAAAGGATTGCCTCATGGCTCTCGACGTTCAAGAAAAAGCTCAAATCGTTGCCGACTACCAGCAAGCTGTTGGTGACACTGGTTCGCCAGAAGTGCAAGTTGCACTGCTGACCGCCAACATCAACAAACTGCAAGGTCACTTCAAGGCCAACGGTAAAGACCACCACTCCCGTCGTGGTCTGATCCGCATGGTTAACCAGCGTCGCAAGCTGCTGGACTACCTGAAAGGCAAGGACGTGAGCCGTTACAGCGCTCTGATCGCTCGCCTGGGTCTGCGTCGCTAATCAGCGATTGCGCTATGAGGTTGGTTGTCTGTCAGATGTCAGCGGGTTTCCGCCGGCGTCCGGCAGGCTCCCAGCCTCAAGTTTTATCTGGATACACGTTTTACCCTGGACAGGCGTCGGGCCGATTCCCGGCATTGCCCAAGAATTTCGCAAGAAACCAGTTCCCCCAAGAGCCACAAAGAAGGTAGGACACCGTGAACCCGGTAATCAAAAAATTCCAGTTCGGTCAGTCGACCGTTACCCTCGAGACTGGCCGTATCGCCCGTCAGGCCTCCGGCGCAGTATTGGTCACCGTTGACGACGACGTCAGCGTATTGGTGACCGTAGTCGGTGCCAAGCAAGCCGATCCGGGCAAGGGCTTCTTCCCTCTGTCCGTTCACTACCAGGAAAAGACTTACGCTGCCGGTAAGATCCCTGGCGGTTTCTTCAAGCGTGAAGGCCGTCCTTCCGAGAAGGAAACCCTGACTTCCCGACTGATCGATCGTCCGATCCGTCCGCTGTTCCCGGAAGGTTTCATGAACGAAGTGCAGGTTGTCTGCACCGTCGTTTCCACCAGCAAAAAGACCGATCCGGACATCGCTGCGATGATCGGTACCTCGGCAGCCCTGGCGATCTCCGGTATTCCGTTCGACGGCCCGATCGGCGCCGCTCGCGTGGCTTTCCACGAAAGCACCGGCTACCTGCTGAACCCGACCTACGAGCAGCAAGCTGCCTCGAGCCTGGACATGGTTGTTGCCGGTACTTCGGACGCCGTGCTGATGGTTGAATCGGAAGCCAAAGAGCTGACCGAAGACCAGATGCTGGGCGCGGTACTGTTTGCTCACGACGAGTTCCAGGTCGTAATCAACGCGGTTAAAGAACTGGCTGCCGAAGCTGCCAAGCCAACCTGGACCTGGGCACCTGCTCCAGAAGCCACCGAGCTGCTGGCTGCTATCCGTTCCGAGTTCGGCGAAGCGATCTCCCAGGCTTACACTATCACCATCAAGGCCGACCGTTATGCGCGTCTGGGCGAGCTGCGTGATCAGGTTGTTGCCAAGCTGTCCGGTGAAGAAGGCCAACCTTCGGCTGCCGACGTCAAAGCCGCTTTCGGCGAAATCGAATACCGCACCGTTCGCGAAAACATCGTTAACGGCAAGCCACGTATCGACGGTCGCGACACCCGCACCGTACGTCCGCTGAACATCGAAGTCGGCGTTCTGCCGAAGACCCACGGTTCGGCACTGTTCACCCGTGGTGAAACCCAGGCTCTGGTCGTTGCGACGCTGGGCACCGCCCGTGACGCACAACTGCTGGACACCCTGGAAGGCGAGAAAAAAGACCCGTTCATGCTGCACTACAACTTCCCTCCGTTCTCGGTGGGCGAGTGTGGTCGCATGGGTGGCGCCGGTCGTCGTGAAATCGGTCACGGCCGTCTGGCCCGTCGTTCGGTTTCGGCCATGCTGCCAGCCGCTGACGTGTTCCCGTACACCATCCGTGTGGTATCGGAAATCACCGAGTCCAACGGTTCCAGCTCGATGGCTTCCGTTTGCGGCGCTTCCCTGGCCCTGATGGACGCTGGTGTTCCGATGAAGGCACCGGTTGCCGGTATCGCCATGGGTCTGGTTAAAGAAGGCGAGAAATTCGCTGTTCTGACCGACATCCTGGGTGACGAAGACCACCTGGGCGACATGGACTTCAAAGTTGCCGGTACCGCCAAAGGTGTGACCGCGCTGCAGATGGACATCAAGATCAAGGGCATCACCGAAGAGATCATGGAAATCGCTCTGGGCCAAGCCCTGGAAGCGCGCCTGAACATCCTCGGTCAGATGAACCAGATCATCGGCCAGTCGCGTACCGAACTGTCGGCCAACGCTCCGACCATGATCGCGATGAAGATCGACACCGACAAGATCCGTGACGTTATCGGTAAAGGTGGCGCGACCATCCGTGCGATCTGCGAAGAGACCAAGGCTTCGATCGACATCGAAGACGACGGTTCGATCAAGATCTTCGGTGAAACCAAGGAAGCGGCTGAAGCAGCACGTCAGCGCGTTCTGGGTATCACCGCAGAGGCCGAGATCGGCAAGATCTACGTCGGCAAGGTTGAGCGCATCGTCGACTTCGGCGCATTCGTCAACATCCTGCCGGGCAAGGACGGTCTGGTTCACATCTCGATGCTGAGCGACGCTCGCGTAGAGAAAGTGACCGACATCCTGAAAGAAGGCCAGGAAGTGGAAGTGCTGGTACTGGACGTGGACAACCGCGGCCGTATCAAGCTGTCCATCAAAGACGTGGCAGCTGCCAAGGCTTCGGGCGTTTAATCACCCCGCAGCTCTAGCGCAATGAAAGATGCCCCGCCGTGAAAACGGCGGGGCATTTTTTTGTCCATGAAATATCGAGTCATTCGGCGAAGTTGCCGACCTGCAAGACCAGTGCTAGGTTTAGCCCACCGCCCGTGTAGCTCAGCCGGTAGAGCAGCGCACTCGTAACGCGAAGGTCGCAGGTTCGATTCCTGTCTCGGGCACCACCTCTTCCTAATCCTTTTGAACCGGCATTTATGTTCCACAGGTCAACTTTTTGTGGGAGAGATGTAAAGAGCCGTGTAATTCGTCATGCAAACGTCCTATATTCGGTGCCTGCATGAGCATCGCTTAGCAGTTTTCAGATGATCCCGAATGGTTCCGAAGGCCGGACAGTCCGCGTCAGAGAGATCCTTGATGATCCAGATCCATCCTCCATTCCCATGATCAGCGAGAACGCCATGACCGAATTAACTCAAGAGCAACGTCACGAAGAAGCGCTTAGAAAATACATCCTGGATGTTCCGGATCTGAAGGAAGAGATCAAGGACCTGAGTCCTGATGATCAGAAAGACCAGATCCAGTGGGCGTTCGAAGATGAGGCCGAAGCCCAGGGCCTGCAGCCGTGGGAACTGACCCTCAAGTACACCAGCACCCCTGAGGAGTTCGAGGCCAAGCGCCTGGAACTGCACAAGGAAGCGGCCGAAGTGTTGGGCGTCGAGTGGGAAGAGTACTGCGAGATGAACAATCTCGTCGTTTGACGAGAGCTGCCAGCTACAAGCCGCAAGCTACAAGTAAAAGCACAACCGCTTTGGCTTGCAGCTTGTAGCTCGCATCTTGCCGCTGCCCTTAAATGCTCAGGCGCATCGACAGGTCCACGGCCTTCACATCCTTGGTCATCGCGCCGATCGAGATGTAGTCCACCCCGGTCTGAGCGATCGGCAGCAGCGTGCTTTCGTTGATGCCGCCACTGGCTTCCAGTTTTGCCTTGCCGCCGTTCAGGCGCACGGCTTCGCGCATGTCATCGAGGCTCAGTTCGTCGAGCATGATGATATCGGCACCGGCGGCCAGCGCCTCCTTCAGCTCCTCCAGACTTTCCACTTCGATTTCCACCGGTTTGCCCGGGGCGATCTTGTGCGCGGCGGCAATGGCCTGCGGGATGCCACCGCTGGCGGCGATGTGGTTTTCCTTGATCAGGAACGCGTCGTACAGGCCGATGCGGTGGTTATGGCAGCCGCCGCAGGTGACCGCATATTTCTGCGCCAGACGCAGGCCCGGCAGGGTCTTGCGGGTGTCGAGCAGTTTCACCGACGTCTCGGCAACGAAGTCCGCAAGGTACTGCGCGCGGGTCGCTACGCCCGACAGCAATTGCAGGAAGTTCAGGGCGCTGCGCTCACCGGTCAGCAGCGAACGGGCAGGGCCTTCCAGATGAAACAGCGGCTGATTCGGCGAAACCCGTTCGCCATCGCGCACCTGCCAGTGCACCGCCACCCGTGGATCGAGCTGGCGGAACACGGCATCAACCCAGGCCGTACCACTGATGACGGCGGCGTCGCGGGTGATGATGGTGGCTTTGGCCAGACGTTCGGCCGGGATCAGTTGCGCGGTGATGTCGCCGCTGCCGATGTCTTCGAGCAACGCACGGCGCACGTTGGCTTCGATTTCGGCGGTCAAATCGGCGAGACGTAGATTCGGCATAACGGGCTCCACAAACTAAGTGGCCCGATTATAGGGGCATGGCGTCGGCCAACCCAAGGCGAGAACAGCCACGCAGCGCTGCATCCGGTCGATTTTCTTTGAGCAAACCCGTTTCTGTCGTGGTCACTGCAAGGTGTCGGCGTATAGGGGAAACCCTGACGGCTCTGGCGCCGGGGACATCTTTTGCAAGATAATCCGCCTTGCATTTGACGCCATGACTTTGACGTCGGCGAATCACCGTTTCAGGAGGCTTGGATGCACAACGACGGGAATGTAGTGCCTCTGCACAAGGCCACTACCGATCAGGCGACTCACTCGCCGCTCGCCCGCCTGCCTGTGATTCTGCTTCAGGTTCGCGACAAGGCTGCCCAGCGCCTGCGCAACGGTTTGCAGGAACTGTTCGATAACGCCGACGACACCCTGTTCGAAATGGCCGACCGGGCACGCAACGACGTCGAACAGAACATTTTCTTCGAAGCCATGCGCGACCTGCGCCTCAAGCGCAAGAACATCGAGCGCGGCTTTCTCGAGCAATTTTTCGAAGCCTTTGTCGGCCTCACTCAATTCGATCCCGTCCCCACCGTCCTCTCTCATGCCTTGCAGAATGAGGACACTACCGCGCGCACCGACGACATGGAGCGCAACGTCGCGGTCGAAACCATGGTCGGCCGCGTGCTGAATCGCGACGGGTTCGCCCTCGACCAACTGACCGCGCGATTCAATGCGCTGTTGGGCAAGACCCTGGACGATCAATACAACCCGCTGGGCCCGGCGATGCTTTGCGAATACTTCCTGCAGGCCGGGCGCAATCTGGGCGTGGAGATCAAGGTCAAACTGATCCTGCTCAAACTGTTCGAACGCTATGTGCTGGCCGATACCGATCAACTCTACGCCGAAGCCAATCAACTGCTGATCGCCACGGGCGTGTTGCCCGAGCTCAAGCCGGCGCCGGCCCGTCGCGCCATCGATCAGGCTGTGGCCAACGTGCAGAGCGAATTCGAGGGCGTCGACAAAACCCAGACCGATGCGGGCGTGCAGGAGGTCTTCGCCGCGTTGCAGGAGTTGCTGCTGCACGTGCGCGGCACCGTTGCGCCGACCCTGGAACCCAGCGCCCCGGCGCAGCCGATTTCCACCCGCGACTTGCTGCGCCTGCTCTCCCACCTGCAGCAATACGTACCGGCGCTGGCGGTGCAGGACGACTTCGATCTGCGCCATCAGCTTGAACAGTTGCTGACCCGAGTGAGCGTACGCAGCGGCAAATCACGAATCGTCGGCGGGGCGGACGAGGACGTGATCAATCTGGTGGCGATGGTCTTCGACTGCATCCTCGATGATCGCAATCTGCCGGATTCGCTCAAGGCACTGATCGCCCGGTTGCAGATCCCGATGTTGAAGGTCGCGGTGATCGACAAAAGCTTCTTCAGCCGCAGCAGCCACCCGGCGCGCCGCCTGCTCAACGAAATTGCCGAAGCGGCGATGGGCTGGGGCGAGTGCGACGGCAATGCGCGCGACAGCCTGTACCTGCGCATCGAACAAGTGGTGCAGCGCCTGCTGACGGATTTCGTCGATGACCCGGCAATTTTTTCCGAGTTGCTGGCGGACTTTCTCGCGTTCACCAGTGACGAGCGCCGTCGCAGCGAATTGCTTGAACAGCGTTTGCGCGATGCCGAAGAGGGCCGGGCGAAAACCGAACTGGCCCGCCAGCGTGTCGAGCAGGCGCTGAATCAGGCGTTGCTGGGCAAAGTCTTGCCACCGTCGGTGGTGACGTTCGTGCAGGAGGCCTGGAGCAAGGTATTGCTGCTGACCTGCCTCAAGCACGGCGATCAGTCTGCCGAGTGGCAGGCCGACGTGCAGACCATGGAGCAATTGATCTGGAGCGTGCAGCGCCACGACGACGCCGAAGCCGGTCTGCGTCTGCTGGCGCTGGTGCCGGGGTTGCTCAAGTCATTGCGCGACGGCCTGAGCAGTTCGGCCTTCGATCCGTTTGCCACCAGCGGCTTTTTCAGTGAGCTGGAAGCGCTGCATGTGCGGCTGCTCGAACCGTCCAGCGCACCGGATCAGTCCGTGCTGCCGGAAATGATCGAAGTGTCGCAGGCGATTGTCTTGCAGATGGCCGACGATGGCCTTCAGCCACGCACGCCGGCGCGTTTGCCGGCCGACGACGCAGGTTTGCGTCAGGTCGATCAGTTGCGCCTGGGCAGTTGGGTGGCGTTCGAAGAAGACGAAGAACACACCCTGCGCTGCAAGCTGGCGGCGATCATCGAGGCCACCAACAAGTACGTGTTCGTCGACCGCACCGGGATGAAAGTGCTGGAGCGCGACCGCACTGAACTGGCCCTGGCATTCCGTCGCGGCGCGGTGCGGACGCTGGACGACACCTTGTTGTTCGACCGTGCGCTGGAGTCGGTAATCGGCAATCTGCGGCGGCTCAATCGCGGCAAGTGATCGCGCGCCGGGGGCCGATCACGGCATACTGGTCGCCAACACAGTCGGCGTTGAAGGAATCGGTATGCAGTTGGATCCCGCAAGCGGGTGGTGTCACGGGGTGCAGGTCTGCCCTTCGCCCAACTTCAATGAACGCCCGGCGGGCGAAGTCTCCCTGTTGGTCATCCACAACATCAGCCTGCCGCCGGCGCAGTTCGCCACCGGCAAGGTGCAGGAATTTTTCCAGAATCGTCTGGATGTCACGGAACATCCCTACTTTGCCGGGATCGCCGACCTGCGCGTGTCTGCGCATTTTCTGATCGAACGTGACGGCAAGGTGACCCAGTTTGTCTCCTGTCTTGAGCGTGCCTGGCATGCCGGCGTTTCGGTGTTCGAGGGACGGGAAACCTGTAACGATTTTTCCGTAGGCATCGAGCTGGAAGGTACCGATGATCTGCCGTTCACCGATGCGCAGTACCAGGCGCTGACCGTGCTGACCCGGCAGATACAGGCGGCGTTTCCGGCGATCACCGTCGAGCGCATCTGCGGGCACAGCGACATCGCCCCCGGACGCAAGACCGACCCCGGACCCGCATTCGACTGGGCACGCTACCGCGCCGCCCTGGCACAAGAGGAAGGACAATGAGTTTTCTGGTGTTACTGCTGGCGGTATGGATCGAGAAGTTCTCGGCCCTGCGCCAACGGGTTCAACGCGATGGCGGATGGATCCGCGAACTGCACAAGCTGGAAACCGGCGGGCTGGCCAAACAGCCGTGGCTGGTGCTGACCGTTCTGGTTCTGTTGCCGGTAGCGCTGCTGGGATTGCTGCTGGTGGTGCTGGACCCGGTGGCCTACGGTCTGCTGGCGTTGCCGGTGCATTTGCTGGTGGTGATTTACAGCCTGGGGCGGGGTGACCTGCTCGGCGAACTCGGGCCGTTTCGCGACGCCTGGCGCCGTGAGGATCTGCAGGCCGCCGCCCATGTGGCCAAGCGTGATCTGAACATCTGCGCCGAAAGCGGCGAACAATTGCTGGAGCAAGTGCAACGACATCTGTTGTGGCAGGCCTACCAGAGCTTTTTTGCGGTGATTTTTTGGTATTTCCTGCTCGGTCCGGTGGCGGCGCTGAGCTATCGCTTGCTGGCGCTGGCCGAAGAAAACGCCCAGAACCCGGCGGTGGCCGAACGGGCCGGGCAACTGCGTCATGCCTTCGACTGGGTGCCGGTGCGCCTGCTGGCGGCGAGCCTTGCCCTGGTCGGCAATTTCGTCGCGGTCAGCCGAGTAATGCTGCACGAGCTGCTGAACTGGAACATCAGCGCTGCGCAACTGATCAACAAGGTCGGACTGGCTGCCGGGGAAATCCCGCCGGCCGCCGTCGGTCCCGAAGGCATCAATACCCTCGACTGTCTGTGGGAACTGCTGCTGCGGGCGGCGGTGCTGTGGTATGCCGGGTTTGCCCTGTGGACGGTGCTGGCGTAGGCCGTTCCTGTGACGAGGGGGGCAATCCCCCTCGTTAACCTTAAGTTACAAAACCTCCCTTCGATTTGAGCTATACAGAGATGGCGCCCGATAGTGGCTATCTGCTGTCGCCCCGCGCCTGCCAATAAAAACAAGAAAAAACCAAGGGAGACTTCCAGTGAAGAGCTTGCTCTATCCCGCCGTCTCGCTGATGAACCGCTTGAGCTTCGGCATGAAGTTCAGCCTGATCAGCGTGCTGTTCCTGGTGCCGATGCTGGTGACCAATTTCTATCTGGTGCGCGATTCCTATCGCGAATTCCAGGGCACCCGGGTGGAGCTGCAGAGCCTCGATCTGCTGGGCAGCAGCCTGACCCTGCGCCGGGATCTGGAAACCCTCAACAATCTGGTGCAGATCAATGTCACCCTCGGCCAGTCCGGCAAGGCCGGCAATGTCGAGGCGCAGATCACCAGCCTTGAGCAAAACGTCCTGGCGCGCCTGCAAGGGCTGACGCCCATGACGGAGGATCCGGAGCAGATCAAGTTCTTCGAGACCAAGCGCGATGAAATGATCGCCGCCTTCAAGGCCCAGCAAGCGGAAAACTCCCTGCAAAGCAAAAGTGCGCTGATCGGCAAACTGCTGGGCAATGCGCAGATTTTCAGCCAGATCGTGGCCAGTCAGGCCGGATTGAGTCGCGACAATCAGAGCGACATACGCCAGCTCAGCGAGCTGATCACCGCGACCACGCCGGCCATCACCCAGGCCTTGGGCGAAGGTCGGGCGATGGGCTCGTATTCATTGGGCCAGGGCTTTCTCAACAGTTCGTCGAGCACCCGCTTCGACGAGTTGCTGGTGCAGATCGAAAAACTTCAGGCCGAATATGGCCTGAAATTGCAGGACGCGCTGGGCTCCAGCAAAGCCGCCCGTGACTCCCTGAGCGCACTGGCGGATGCCAGCAAGGCGTCGTTGAAACAGGCCGGCACACTGATCGAAGAAGAAGTGGTGATGGCCGAAACGCTCGACGCTCCATGGCAGGGGTTTTATGACCAGGTCACCGGGCTGATGGACCAGACCTATCAGCTCGACGACGCCACTCTGAAATTCCTCGACACCCAATTGCAGCAGCGCCTGGGGCAAAACCGCACGCACATGGTGCTGCAAGCCGTGGCGTTGTCGGTAGTGTTCGTGCTGATTTTCTATCTCTATGGCGGCTTCTACGCGTCGACCCGCGCCACCCTGAAAAACCTCGGCGCCATGATGGATAAAGTCGCGGCAGGCGACATGACAGTGAATTTCCGCGCCAACAGCCGCGATGAACTCGGCGAGTTGGGCGAAGTGTTCAACGGTACGGTGAGGAAAATCCACGACCTGATCGAACGGGTCGGCCACACCGTTGGCGAGGTCGAGCGACAGGCGGGGCAGGTGGAAAACGTCTCGGCGCGAAGCAATCAGGCGGTCGCCGGGCAGCGCACGCAGATCGAACAAGTGGCCACCGCGATGAACCAGATGTCGGCGACATCGCTGGAGGTGGCACGCAGTGCAGCGGCAGCGGTCAGCAGCGCCCACAGCGTGAACGACGAAACCATCAGTGGTCGCGGGCTGGTGGAATCGCAGCAGGGCAGCATTGCTGCACTGGCGAGCGAAATCGATCAGTCAGTGCTGGTGATCAACCAGTTGGCCAGCGACAGCCAGGCGATCAGCCGTGTTCTGGAAGTGATCAAGAGCATCGCCGAGCAGACCAACCTGCTGGCGCTCAACGCCGCGATCGAGGCGGCGCGGGCCGGTGAGCAGGGCCGCGGTTTTGCCGTGGTCGCTGACGAAGTCCGCACGCTGGCCAAGCGCACCCAGCAATCGACCGAAGAAATCGAGCAGATGATCGCCAAACTCCACGGCGGCGTCGGCGCGGCAGTAAAGGCCATGGGCGTCAGCCATCAGATGGCCAACGGCACGGTGGGGCAGTCGGAGAAAGTCCAGCAGGCGCTGGAAAACATCCTCGGCGCTGTCGGCATGATCGTCGACCAGAACCAGCAGATCGCCGCCGCCGTCGAACAACAGACCGCCGTCGCCCACGATATCGACCAGAACATCGTCGAGATCAACCGTGCCGGCGAGCGCACTGCAGAAGGTGCGCATCAGACCGAAGATGCCAGCCGTGCGTTGTCGGCGCAGGTGGTCGAGTTGAAACAGCTGATCAGCGCGTTCCGGGTTTGAATTGACCTGCCTCCTGTGAGGCAGGTTTTTTCGGAATGGCTTGTAGTGCTTTTTTGCCTACATCTGTAAGCCCAATCCTGTTTTCCTCCAGGCGCTGGTTTCTCGGCTTCAATGAACCAAGCTCAGTTCACTGACCACTTGGAGGAGATCGCACATGTCCGTCGCAACCCTGGGCGTCCAGGGCCTCTGCGCCCACTGCCAGACCACGCTGGTGCTCAAACCTTGGCAACTGAATGCCATTTCGATCCACGAAGGGTTCACCTGTGCCCATTGCCAGAAAAGCCTGGAATTGCGTTGCCCCAAGCAGATCAAACGTTTCCGTTCGCTCGATTCACTCGGCCTGCTGCGCGCCAGTGCGCTGGTGACGGTGTGCACCGCGCTGCTGGTGGCCCTGGTGATGGAATGGGTGGGTCTGCTCAGCGTCACCGAGCAGATGAACGGATCGCTGATCGCGATTTTCGTGTACTTCGCGGTGATTCGTTATGCCCGGCAGCGCCAGCATCTGACGCTGATTCTCGACGCGGCCAAGGCCCACGCCGACTGACTACCAGCCGAACACCTCGCAACTGTTGGCGGTACTGGCGGCAGCGAGTTGTTGCGCACTGATGTTCATCAAAGTGGCCAGTGAGTCGCAGATCGCCGGCAGATGCGCTGGCGTATTGCGAATGCCGGGGTACATGGCGGGCGCCATGTCCGGTGAGTCGGTTTCCAGCACCACCGAATCCAGTGGCAAGTCGGCCAGCACCCGGTGCATGCGCAACGCCTGCGGCCAGGTCGGTGCCCCCCCGAGGCCAAGTTTGAAACCGAGCTTGATATATTCCCGCGCTTCTTCACGGCTGCCGGCGAAGGCGTGGATGATGCCAGCGCGTTTGAGCTTGAAGCGCTTGAGCGTGGCAATCACCGCCGCATGACTGCGCCGCACATGGATCAATGCCGGCAGTTCAAAATCTGCCGCCAATTGTAGTTGTGCCTCGAAAAGCGCTTGCTGGCGTTCGCGGTCGAGGGTTTCGATGAAGTAATCCAGGCCGATTTCGCCGACCGCGCACAGCTGCCGATGACCCTTTAGCCGTGTCAGCCAATCGCCCAGAGCAAGCAGGTCTTCAGGCCGATGCTGATCGAGATAGACCGGGTGCAATCCGAACGCTGCGTACAGATCGGCATCGCTTTGCACCAGATCCCACACCCGTTGCCAGTTACCCTCATAGACCCCGAGCACCACCATCCGCCGCACCCCGAGGGCGCGGCTTTCGCTCAGCAGTGCCGCGCGGTCGGCGTCGAAGTCGGGGAAGTCCAGATGGGTGTGGCTGTCGATCAGCTCCACGGCTCAGTCCTGGTGAATACGCTGCTTGAAGGTACGGGCAATGGCTTGCACGCCAGGCTGGTAGTCCGATTGTTCGACCGCCGCCAACGCCAGTTCCAGCGCCTTGTCGGCGATCAACTGGTGCTGCTGGGCCATGGCGTTGACCGGCAGCGGCAGAAAGTCGAGCAACTGGGTGTCGCCGAATGTGCCGAGGCGCAGCGGGCGGTTTTTTAACGGGAAGTCATGCAGCGCGTCGAACACCCCCTGCAACAGTACGTAGGACGTGGTCACCAGCGCATCCGGCAAATGCCCGAGGCGTTGCAGGAGTTCTTCCATCAACTGCTTGCCGCACTCGCGGCTGAAGGACTCGGCGTGTTCGATCAGCACTTCGCCCTTGAACCCGGCCAGGGCTTGTTTGAAACCGGCGGCACGTTCCTGGCTGATGCTCAGTTCCGGGCGGGCGCCCAGCAGCACGATCTGTTTCGGCTGCGGGTCGAGCAGGCTTTCGGTCAGGTGCAGGCTGGCTTCGCGGTCATCGCTGACCACCGAGCAGAAATGTTCGGCATCCATCACCCGGTCGATGGCAATGATCGGCAGGCCCTTGGCCTGCAACTGACGATAACTGTCGTCACCGGCCGGCAGGCAACTGGCGACGATCAACGCATCGCAGCGCCGGGCGCGGAACAGTTGCAGCAGTTGCCGCTCGCTGTCCGGTGCATCGTCGGAGCTGGCGATCAGCAATTGATAGCCGCGTGCCCGGGCGCCTTGCTCCAGCAGTTTGGCGATCCGCGCGTAACTGGGGTTTTCCAGATCCGGCAGGATAAAACCCAGGGTCCGGGTGTGCCGACTGCGCAGACCGGCTGCCTGTGGATTGGGGGTAAAGCCGTGCAGATCGACCACCGCCCGCACCCGCTCGACGGTGGCGGTGCTGATGCGTTGCTGTTCGGCCTTGCCGTTGATGACGTAGCTGGCGGTGGTCACGGACACTCCGGCCAACCGCGCGATATCACTGAGTTTCAACCCGGGATTTCCTTGTTTTTTCGAGCTTGCCGCGACATTTTCGCCAATCCTACCCGATTCAGGCAGGCGACCATTGTCTCAGCGCATCCGACAAGTTGGACTTCAAGGATGGGACATTATCGAGTAACGTGCCGATCAATCTAGATTAAACGTTTCAGCAAGCGTATTTTCTACGTTTTAGACGCCTTTGGCCGGTTCTGCCGTGAAACCGCCAAAACAGCCTCCTGAAAAGGATGGCTCACAGCGCCTAAGCTGCAACCATTCAAAACAATACCTGGCGTCACACGACGCCAAAAAGGAGATCGCATGCTCGAGCTCACTGTAGAGCAGATATCCATGGGCCAGTCGGCTGTGGATAAACCCGCCGCTTTGCAATTGCTGGCCAGTCATCTGGTCGCCGATGGTCTGGTCGCCGACGGCTACCTCGCCGGCCTGCAGGCCCGGGAGGCTCAGGGTTCGACCTTCCTCGGCCAAGGCATTGCGATCCCCCACGGCACGCCCGAAACCCGCGATCAGGTGTTCGCCACCGGTGTGCGCTTGATGCAGTTTCCCGACGGCGTGGACTGGGGCGATGGCCAGATCGTTTATCTGGCCATCGGCATCGCCGCCAAATCCGACGAACACCTGCGCCTGCTGCAACTGCTGACCCGCGCCCTCGGCGAGACCGATCTGGGTCAGGCCCTGCGCCGCGCGAGTTCGCCCGAAGCGCTGCTGAAACTGCTGCAAGGCGCGCCGCAAGAGCTGGCGCTGGATGCGCAGATGATTGGCCTCGGGGTTTCCGCCGACGATTTCGAAGAATTGGTCTGGCGCGGGGCACGTCTGCTGCGCCAGGCCGATTGCGTGAGCAACGGTTTCGCCGGCGTGTTGCAGCAAGTTGAAGCGCTGCCGCTGGGCGATGGCCTGTGGTGGCTGCACAGCGAACAGACCGTGAAGCGTCCGGGGCTGGCGTTCGTCACGCCGGACAAACCGATGCGCTACCTCGGCCAGCCGCTCAGCGGTCTGTTCTGTCTGGCCAGTCTGGGTGAAGCGCATCAGGCGTTGCTTGAGCGGTTGTGCGCGTTGCTGATCGAAGGTCGCGGCCATGAACTGGGCCGCGCCACCAGCAGCCGCAAAGTCCTCGAGGTGCTCGGCGGTGAGTTGCCGGCCGACTGGCCGAGTGCGCGTATCGCATTGGCCAACGCCCATGGTCTGCACGCGCGGCCGGCGAAGATCCTCGCGCAACTGGCGAAGAGTTTTGACGGCGAAATCCGTGTGCGCATCGTCGACGGTCAGGACAGCGCGGTATCGGTGAAAAGCCTGAGCAAACTGCTGAGCCTCGGCGCCCGTCGCGGGCAGGTGCTGGAAATTATCGCCGAACCGAGCATCGCTGCCGATGCCTTGCCGGCGTTGCTGGCCGCCATCGAAGAAGGCCTCGGCGAAGAAGTCGAACCGTTGCCTGCGGTCAGTCAGCAGCGCGAAGTGATTACGGATATTGCAGAAGTGCTGACCGCCCCGGCCTCCGGCAGTCTGCTGCAAGCGATCCCTGCCGCCCCTGGCATCGCTATCGGCCCGGCGCATATTCAGGTCCAGCAAACCATCGATTACCCGTTGCGCGGCGAGTCCGCCGCCATCGAGCGCGAGCGTCTCAAGCAAGCGCTGGCCGACGTGCGTCAGGACATTCAGGGCCTGATCGAGCGCAGCAAGGCCAAGGCAATCCGCGAGATTTTCATCACCCACCAGGAAATGCTCGACGACCCGGAACTCACCGACGAAGTCGACACTCGCCTCAAGCAGGGTGAAAGCGCCGAAGCAGCCTGGATGGCCGTGATCGAGGCCGCCGCGAAACAACAGGAAGCGTTGCAGGACGCGTTGCTCGCCGAACGTGCCGCCGACCTGCGCGACATTGGTCGCCGGGTGCTGGCGCAACTGTGTGGCGTGCAGACGCCCGCCGAGCCTGAGCAACCGTACATTCTGGTGATGGATGAGGTCGGTCCGTCCGACGTAGCACGGCTCGATCCGGCGCGGGTCGCGGGGATTCTCACCGCCCGTGGCGGCGCCACCGCTCACAGTGCCATCGTGGCTCGCGCGCTGGGCATTCCGGCGCTGGTCGGCGCGGGCGCTGCGGTATTGCTGCTGAAACCGGGCACGCCGCTGCTGCTCGACGGCCAGCGCGGTCGCCTGCATGTGGACGCGGATGCCGCGACCCTGCAACGCGCCAGCGAAGAACGCGACACCCGCGAACAACGTCTGAAAGCCGCCGCCGAACAACGCCATCAACCGGCGCACACCACCGACGGCCACGCCGTGGAAGTGTTCGCCAACATCGGTGAAAGCGCCGGTGTGATCAGCGCGGTGGAGCAGGGCGCCGAAGGCATCGGCCTGCTGCGCACCGAACTGATTTTCATGGCCCATCCGCAGGCGCCGGACGAGGCGACTCAGGAAGCCGAATACCGCCGCGTCCTCGACGGCCTCGCCGGTCGGCCGCTGGTGGTGCGCACGCTTGATGTCGGCGGCGACAAACCGCTGCCGTATTGGCCGATCGCCAAGGAAGAAAACCCGTTCCTCGGTGTGCGCGGGATTCGCCTGACCTTGCAGCGTCCGCAGATCATGGAAGCGCAGTTGCGCGCCTTGCTGCGTTCGGCGGACAACCGTCCGTTGCGGATCATGTTCCCGATGGTCGGCAGCGTTGAAGAGTGGCGTCAGGCCCGCGACATGACCGAACGCCTGCGTCTGGAAATCCCGGTTCCCGATCTGCAACTGGGGATCATGATCGAAGTGCCGTCCGCCGCACTGCTGGCGCCGGTGCTGGCCAAAGAGGTGGACTTCTTCAGCGTCGGCACCAACGACCTGACTCAGTACACGCTGGCGATCGACCGTGGTCATCCGACCCTGTCCGCCCAGGCTGACGGCTTGCACCCGGCGGTGCTGCAGCTGATCGACATCGCCGTGCGCGCGGCCCATGCCCATGGCAAATGGGTCGGTGTGTGCGGCGAACTGGCGGCGGATCCGCTGGCGGTGCCGGTGCTGGTCGGCCTCGGTGTGGATGAATTGAGCGTCTCCGGGCGCAGCATCGCCGAGGTCAAGGCACGCATCCGCGAACTCAGCCTGACCCAGGCTCAAACCCTTGCTCAACAAGCCCTGGCCGTGGGCAGCGCCAACGAAGTGCGCGCATTAGTGGAGGCCCTGTAATGGCCAAGATTCTCACCCTGACCCTCAACCCGGCGCTGGACCTCACGGTGCAGTTGCCACGCCTTGAGGCCGGTCAGGTCAACCGCAGCGACGAGATGCACACCCACGCCGCCGGCAAGGGCGTCAACGTTGCGCAAGTGCTGGCCGACCTCGGTCATCAACTGACGGTCAGCGGCTTTCTCGGCGAAGACAATCTGCAAGCGTTCGAAACCCTGTTCGCCAAACGCGGTTTCACCGATGCGTTTATCCGGGTGCCCGGCGAGACCCGCAGCAACATCAAGGTCGCTGAGCAGGATGGACGCATCACCGACATCAACGGCCCGGGGCCGGTGGTCGGCGTAGTGGCGCAACAGGCGTTGCTGGAGCGTCTGGTGCAGATCGCGCCGGGGCATGACGCGGTTGTAGTTGCGGGCAGCTTGCCGCGCGGAGTCACTGCACAGTGGTTGCGCGAACTGGTCGGACGCTTGAAAACGTTGGGCCTGAAAGTCGCTCTGGACACCAGCGGCGATGCCTTGCGTGCGGCGCTCAAGGCCGGCCCGTGGCTGATCAAGCCGAACACTGAAGAGCTGGCCGACGCGCTGGGCTGTGAAGTGCTGTCCCACGCGTCTCAGGCCGAGGCAGCCAATCGGCTGCACGCTCAGGGCATTGAGCATGTGGTGATTTCCCACGGCGCCGACGGTGTGAACTGGTTCAGCGTCGGCTCGGCGCTGTATGCGACACCGCCGAAGGTCAGCGTCGCCAGCACGGTCGGTGCCGGCGATTCGTTGCTGGCCGGCATGCTCCACGGTCTGCTCAGCGCCGACACGCCGGAGCAAACCCTGCGCACTGCTACGGCGATTGCGGCGCAGGCGGTGACCCAGATCGGATTCGGTATTCACGATGCTGCGCAACTGACGCAGCTCGAACAGGGCGTGCGCGTGCGCCCCCTGACAGAACAATAAGAGGGTTTGTCATGAAGTTAGCCATTGTCACGGCCTGCCCGAACGGCATGGTCACCAGTGTGCTGTGCGCCCGGTTGCTGGATGCCGCGGCCCAGCGTCAGGGCTGGAGCACCAGCGTCGAAGTGGTAGACGCCGCGCACCCGGAACGTGAATTGTCGGCGGCCACCATCGAGGCTGCCGAGTGGGTGTTGCTGGTGGCCACGGGACCGGTGGACATGACCCGGTTCATCGGCAAAAAAGTCTTTCGGATTGCACCGGCGCAAGCCCTGCAGGATGTCGAAGACGTGCTGCGGCGTGGCGCTGTCGAGGCCGAGGTGTACGTCGCTGCCGAAACGCCGCCGTTGGCTGCCAGCGCTCAGGCCCCGCGTCTGGTCGCGGTCACCGCCTGCCCGACCGGCGTCGCCCACACCTTTATGGCCGCCGAAGCCTTGCAGCAAGCCGCCAAGCGTCTGGGCTACGACCTGCAAGTCGAAACCCAGGGCTCGGTCGGCGCGCGAAATCCGTTGAGCGCAACCGCGATTGCCGAGGCTGACGTGGTGCTGCTGGCGGCTGACATCGAAGTCGCCACCGAGCGTTTCGCCGGCAAGAAAATCTACCGCTGTGGCACCGGGATTGCGTTGAAACAGTCCGAAGCCACGCTGAAAAAAGCCCTGGCCGAAGGTGTCGTGGAAAGCGCTGCCGGCGACGGCAAGGCCCCGGCCAAACAAGAGAAAAGCGGCGTCTACAAACACCTGCTGACTGGCGTGTCGTTCATGCTGCCAATGGTGGTGGCGGGCGGTCTGATGATCGCCTTGTCGTTCGTGTTCGGCATCACCGCGTTCAAGGAAGAAGGCACGCTGGCGGCGGCGCTGATGCAGATCGGTGGCGAGACCGCGTTCAAATTGATGGTGCCTTTGCTGGCCGGTTACATCGCCTGGTCGATTGCCGACCGTCCCGGACTCGCGCCGGGGATGATCGGCGGTTTGCTGGCGAGCACCCTGGGCGCCGGTTTCATCGGCGGGATCGTCGCCGGATTTATCGCAGGCTACGCGGCCAAGGCGATCAGTCGTTATGTGGCGCTGCCGCAAAGCCTGGAAGCGCTGAAACCGATTCTGATCATCCCGTTGTTCGCCAGTCTGTTCACCGGGCTGGTGATGATTTACGTGGTCGGCAAACCGGTGGCCGGGATGCTTGCGGCGCTGACCCATTTCCTCGACAGCATGGGCACCACCAACGCGATCCTGCTCGGTGTGCTGCTGGGCGGCATGATGTGCGTCGACCTCGGCGGCCCGATCAACAAGGCCGCGTATGCGTTCTCGGTGGGGCTGCTGGCCTCGCAGAGTTATGCACCGATGGCCGCGACCATGGCCGCCGGCATGGTGCCGCCGATCGGTCTGGGCATTGCCACGTTCATCGCCCGACGCAAGTTCGCCCAGACTGAACGCGAGGCGGGTAAAGCGGCGCTGGTGCTGGGACTGTGCTTCATCTCCGAAGGGGCGATTCCGTTTGCGGCGAAAGACCCGTTGCGGGTGATCCCGGCGAGCATTGCCGGCGGTGCGTTGACCGGTGCGTTGTCGATGTATTTCGGCTGCAAACTGATGGCGCCCCACGGTGGCCTGTTCGTGCTGGCGATTCCGAATGCGATCAACCATGCGCTGTTGTACCTGCTGGCGATTGTCGCGGGCAGCCTGCTGACGGCGGTGGTGTACGCGCTGGTCAAACGACCGGAAGCCGTGGAACTGGCGCTGGAGCCCGCGAAGGCGTGAGGTGTCACACCCCTTTCATCTAGCAGTGCTTAAGTTTTCCTTTTTTCAGGGAGAACACCATGAGCGATTTCAATCCCGGTCGCCGGCGCGTGATGCAAGCCGTCGGTGCCGGACTGCTGATGCCGGGGCTGGCGCCGGCCGTGATCGCGTCGGTCAAGGATCGACCGCAACTCACTGACGGCGTGCAATCCGGCGACTTGCAGGGCGACCGGGCGATGATCTGGAGCCGCGCCGACCGCCCGGCGCAGATGGTGGTGGAGTGGGACACCCGCAGCCAGTTCCGTCATCCGCGCCGGGTCGTCTCGGCGCTGGCCGATGCCCGTAGCGATTTCACCGTCCGCGTCGAACTCACCGGGTTGCCCGCCGATCAGGCGATTTTCTACCGCGTGTATTTCAAGGACGCCCGCACCGGCGTTGCCAGCGAGCCGTGGCTCGGCCACTTGCGCAGTGCACCGACGGCGCGGCGCAATCTCCGTTTTGTCTGGAGCGGCGACACCGTCGGCCAGGGCTTCGGCATCAACCCCGATATCGGCGGCATGCGCATCTATGAAGCCATGCGCATGCGCCTGCCGGACTTCTTTATCCACAGCGGCGACACCATCTATGCCGACGGCCCGGTGCCGGCGCAACTGACCACTGAAGGTGGCCGGATCTGGCGCAACCTCACCACCGAAGCCAAGAGCAAGGTTGCCCAGACCCTCGACGATTATCGCGGCAATTACCGCTACAACCTGATGGACGAAAACGTCCGTCGCTTCAACGCCGAAGTGCCGCAGATCTGGCAGTGGGACGACCATGAAGTGGTCAACAACTGGTCGCCGGGCAAGCAGCTCGACGAGCGTTATCAGGAAAAAAATATCCACACCCTGGTCGGACGTGCGCGTCAGGCCTGGCTCGAATATTCGCCGATGCGTTTGCAGGCCGCCGATGGCGGCGGGCGTATCTATCGCAAGCTGAGTTATGGGCCGATGCTCGATGTGTTCGTGCTCGACATGCGCAGCTATCGCGGGGCCAACGACGACAATCTCGGGGCGGAAAAACCGTTCCTCGGGCGCGAGCAACTGAACTGGCTCAAGCGCGGATTGAAGGCGTCGAAAGCCCAGTGGAAAGTCATCGCCGCCGACATGCCGATCGGTCTCGGTGTGCCGGATGGCGAGGTCAGTCCCGGTGTTGCGCGCTGGGAAGCGGTGGCCAACGGCGATCCTGGCCCGGCTCAGGGGCGCGAACTGGAAGTGGCCGAATTGCTCGGGTTCCTGCGGGCACATCAGGTGCGCAATTTCGTGTTCCTGACGGCGGATGTGCATTACTGCGCGGCGCATCATTACCACCCGGATCGAGCGGCGTTCCAGGATTTCGAACCGTTCTGGGAGTTTGTCGCAGGACCGTTGAACGCCGGCAGTTTCGGCCCCAACCCGCTGGACAAGACCTTCGGCCCGCAAGTGGTGTTTCAGAAAGCGCCACCGACGCAAAACGCTTCACCGTTTGCCGGTTTTCAGTTTTTCGGCGAGGTGAACATCGAGGGGCAGAGCGGGGAGATGAGCGTGGTGTTGCGGGATCTGGAGGGTGTTGCGGTGTTCGAGCAGAAACTGCAGCCCGTCTGAATCCAGTGCTGAACCTGTGGGAGCTTGGTTGCTCCCACAGGGGATTCAGGTGGATCAATAAACGTCGCGACGATAGCGACCCTGTTCGATCAGACGTTCGACTTCGGCGGCGCCCAGCACTTCATTGAGCACCTGACCCACGCCCGACGCCATGCCTTGAAGGCTGCCGCAGATGTAGATCACTGCACCGTCCGCCAGCCATTTCTTCAACTCGCCGGCCGATTCGCGCAGGCGATCCTGGACGTAAATCTTTTCGGCCTGATCCCTTGAGAACGCCAGATCCAGTCGTTCCAGATCGCCATTGATCAACCACTCTTCCAGCTCCGCACGACAGAGGAAATCGTGCTCGCGATTGCGCTCGCCAAACAGCAGCCAGTGACGCTGCTGATTGTCGGCGATCCGCGCCTTGAGCAAGCTGCGCAGCCCGGCAAGGCCGGTGCCGTTGCCCAGCAGGATCATCGGCACCGCAGCGTTCGGCAGATGGAAACCGCTGTTGCGGCGGACCCGCAGGCTGATGCTGCCGCCGACCGGAGCATGCTCGGTCAGCCAGCCGGAGCCAATGCCGAGGCTGCCGTCGGCATGCTGTTCCTGACGCACGATCAGTTCCAGCACGCCGTCGGCGGCAATCGAGGCGATCGAGTATTCGCGCATGGCCAGCGGCACCATCGCATCGACCAGCGCTTGAGCATGCAGGCCGACCAGATGGGCGCGGTGCTCGGGCAATTGGCGGCTGGCGAGGGCCACTTCCAGCGGCTCTTGCAGGCCGTTGACCTTGACGCTGGTTTCACCACGGATGCCGAGGCCGTCGAGGAAATGTTCGATGGCCCACGGGCAGTTGCGCGGCAGCACTTCCACCAGGTCACCGGCCAGCCAGCTGCGAGAAGTCGGCGCGGTCAGGCCGAGCAGGAAGACCGGGGCGCCGCTGCTGTCCGGATTCATCAGCTCACGGCGTACCAGCGTCCAGTTCTCGTAGCTCGGCGCCTGCCAGGTGTCGACCGGCGCTTGCCCGGTGATCAGGCCGAGCTGGGTTTGCCAGTGACGCAGCGCGTAAGGGTCGCCGCTATCGACTTCTACCGGGGCGAACAGGGTTTTGCCGCCGTGTTCGCCCAGCCATTGATGCAGGCGTCGGGCGAAACCGCAGAAGTGCTGATACTGACGGTCGCCGAGGCCGAGCACCGCGTAGTTGAGGCTGTCGAGGGTCGAGGCGTTCTTCAATACCTTGCGCTCGAAACCGCGAGCGCTGTCCGGCGCGTCGCCGTCGCCGAAGGTGCTGACTACGAACAGCGCGTTGTTCGATTCGCGCAGATCCTGCTCGCTGACATTCGCCAGCGGCTGCACCTTCACCGGCAATCCGGCGGCCTGCAACTGGCCGGCGGTCTGCCACGCCAGTTGCTCGGCAAAACCGCTCTGGCTGGCGAAGCCGATCAGCCACGCGGGGGTATCGCCAGCCGGTTGGTCGAGGCCTTTGCGCGCATCCTTGATCTGCTTTTTCTTGCGGCGGCGATCCAGGTACAGCAGCCAGCCGGTGATGAAGAACAGCGGCATCAAGACGGCTGCGACGGTCACGATGATCCGCCCGACCAGCCCGAAATAGCTGCCGACGTGCAGCGCGTAAATGCTGGTCAGCAATTGCGCCTTGAAGCTCTTGTCGGCGTAGCGGTCGACCCGTTTGACGACGCCGGTGGCCGGGTCGAGGGTGATCTGGTTCAGTGCGCGGTCATGGGGCGAGCTGTCGAGCAGGTAGAACACGGTCGCCGGTTGGCCGGCCACCGGCGGCATGCGGATGTTGTAGGAAGCGAGGCCCGGGCCTGCGGTGCTGTAGATGCTGACCCACATGGCGGCGTAATCGCCGGTCGGCGCCGGACCTTCAGGGGCCGGGCCGCGACCGCCGCGCACGCGTTCGTTTTGCGGCGCATCGGAAAGCAATCTGGTCAGGCCCTTGTTGTACCACTCGTAGGACCAGGACAGTCCGGTCAGTGCCAGCAGCAGGTAAACCAGCATGCACCAGGTGCCGAACACCGAGTGCAGGTCCCAGTTGAAGCTGCGGCCCTTTTTCTTCCAGTCGAGGGTCAGCCACACGCGCCAGCTGTTCCACTGGCGCGGCCAGCGCAGGTACAGGCCGGACAGGCAGAAGAACAGCAGCATCAGGGTGCAGGCGCCGGTGATGTTGCGACCGGTATCGCCCATGGCGAGGAACCGGTGCAGTTGCAGCATCAGGCCGAAGAAGTCCTGGCCGGTGGCCTCGCCCTTGAACTCGGCGGTGTAGGGATCGAAGTAGCGCATCTCGCCACGGCGCTCGCCTTTGGGCGGGGTGAACCAGACGCGGCCGGCGCTGCCGCTTTCAGTCTCGACGGAGAGCATCGAGACTTTCTTGCCCGAGGCCGCTTCGATCTGCGCCACCAGATCGGCGGGCGGCAGGACGCCGGCGACCTGTTTCTCGACCTGCAACACGGAGGGGTTGAGGGCTTTGAGAATTTCGTCCTGGAACGAATAGGCAGCGCCGGTGATGCCCATCAGGGCCAGCACCAGCCCGGCAGTGATGCCAAAAAACCAGTGCAACTGGAACAGGGTTTTCTTCAACACGTTGCTTGCCTTGTCCGTTCGGAGGTTGTGTTCACGGCGTGCATTATGCCGTGGCCTATCGAGAAACGTTCTTTATTACGCACAAAAGCCCCGCTCAAATGAATGAACGGGGCCCGGTGCTTCCGGCTTCTATCAGAAGTGGAAGTTGGTGCTCAGCAATGCCGTACGGCCCGCCGCCTGGTTGGCGAAGTGGGTCGAGAAGGCCTTGTCGTAGTAGGTCTCGTTGGTCAGGTTCTGCACGTTCAGTTGCAGGTCGACGTTCTTGCTCAGCTTGTACGCCGCCATCGCGTCGTAGCGAACGTAGGAATCGACCATGGTGGTGTTGGCCACGTTGCCGAACACGTCATCCACGTAGAACGCACCGCCACCGATGGTCAGCTTCGGCGTGACCTGGTAAGTGGTCCACAGGCTGGCGCTGTTTTTCGGCGTGTTGGGCAGCTCGTTACCGTTGTTGGCCTTGTTGGCCGGCAGGTCACCACCGTCCACTTGCTCGCTGTCCATGTAGGCGTAACCGGCGAACACTTGCCATTTGTCGGTGATCTTGCCGCTGGCCGACAGCTCGATACCTTGAACGCGGGTCTTGCCGGCGTTTTCGTACGAGGTGGTATCGACTTGGACACGCGCGTTTTCTTTCTCGGTGCGGAAGATGTCGGCGGTCAGCGACAGGCGATCGTTCAGCAGATCCCACTTGGTACCGATTTCGTAGTTCTTGGTGGTTTCCGGCTCCATGTCGCTCTTGAGCAGGTTTCCGTTGCGATCCGGCGTGCCGCCCAGCGGGTTGCCTTCCTGACCTTCACCCAGGGTGTTGCCCGGCGGTGTGGCGGAAGTTGCGTAGGACGCATAGATGCTGCCGTTCTCTGCCGGCTTGTAGACGATGCCGAACTGGCCGGTGACGAATTCGCTGGTATCCGAACCTTTGGAGGTGGTGGTGCCAGCGTTGGTGTAAGTCTTGTAGCCGGTTTCGAAGTGGTCGTAACGCAGGCCCATGTTCACCAGCCATTGCTCAGACAGCTCCAGGGTGTCGAACGCATACAGCGCGTAGGTATCGGACTGGGTGTCGGTGCCGGCGTAGTTGCGCGAGATTGCGCCGTTCCACGGATCGTTCGGGTTCGGGTTCGACAGCGAGGTGCAGTTGTAGCCGCTGGCAGCACCGATCAGGCCCGGGTTGCAGTTGGTGGTCACGGCCGAGGTGCGCGGCGTGGTGTCGGTGTTGACGTTGTAAGAGGATTTGCTGCTTTCCTCACGGGTGTATTCGACACCGGTGGAGAAGCTGTTCTTGAAGCCGGCAACGTAGAAGTTGCCGAACAGGTCGGTCTGGTTGGTGGTGGTCTCGGTGTTGCTCACGCGAGTGTTCGCACGACGCCAGACGCTGCCGTTGTTGACGTTGCCCTTGCTGTCGTCCGGCTGGGTCAGGATGTAATCCTGCATGCTGGTGCCGTGACGCAGGGTGTTCTTGATGGTCAGCGAGTCGCTCAGGTCATGCTCGATGGCGAAGGTCGCGGTGTCGGTGCGGCCCTTGCGGAAGTCGCGGTCCAGACCGTAGAAATTGCTGTGATCGCCGCCGGCGTACGGCTTGTCCGGGTTGGACTTGGTGCGCACCGCCGAGCCGCCGGCAGGGATGGTGTAAGGAATGCCCGAATCCGGGGTGTCATTGCTTTCGAGATGGTAGTAGTCGAGGTTGACGCGGGTGTCGGTGCCCAGGCCGAAGGCCAGGGACGGCGCGATGCCCCAACGGTCGTAGTCGACCTTGTCGCGACCGGCGACGTTGCTCTCGTGGCTCATCAGGTTCAGACGACCGGCAGCGGTGTCGCTGAACTGGTAGTTGCCATCCATGGTGTAGCGCTGGGTCTGGTCGGAGCCCCAGGTGAAGCCACCGTCGAACGAATTGCCCAGGTGCGCTTTCTTGCTCACCAGGTTGATGCTGCCGCCCGCCGCGCCGCGACCGCCGATGGCGGAGTTCGGGCCCTTGCTGACTTCGATGTTTTCCACGGCGAAGATTTCGCGGCTCTGGGAGCCGGTGTCGCGCACGCCGTCGAGGTAAGTGTCGCCCTGGGCGTCGAAACCGCGGATGAACGGACGGTCGCCCTGCGGGTTGCCGCCTTCACCGGCACCGAAGGTGATGCCCGGCACGGTGCGCAGTGCGTCCTGCATGTTCAGGGCGCCGGTGTCTTTGAGTACCTGTTGCGGAATGACGGTGACCGAGCGCGGCGTGTCGACCAGCGGCGCGGTGTACTTGGGCGAGGAGGCTTTCTCGACCTGGTAGGACGTCGAGTCCTGGGCTTCGCCGGTGATGGCGGTGGCGTCCAGGGCGATGGCATTGCCGGTGGCTTTACTGTCGGTTTTTTCGGCGGCGAACACCATGTGGCCTGCGGAGCCGGCGGTAATTGCCACGCCGATGGCGGAAGCGAGCAGACGCGGTGAACTGACCGGTAATTGTGCGGGTTGACGTGCCATTTTTATTCCCCTCCCCAAGGATTTGAGGCGGCGAAATATAGGGTAAACAGGTATTCGTATCAATTGCGAAACATTGTTATTCACACTGAATTTACATTCTTTACAATTTAACCTTACGGTTTTTGCCAGTTCATTCGTCTAGCGCGTTTTACACGGTCAATAAGAATCAATACCATTGGCATCCTTTTGTCATCTGGTGACGTCGCCATGCTCCTGCACATCCCCGCTCTGTTTGAGAAAGACGAAGTGCGGCGCATCCGCGAGGCTCTGGAACAAGCCGACTGGGCTGATGGAAAGATCACCGCCGGCTATCAATCGGCCAAGGCCAAGCACAATCTGCAGTTGCCGGAAGGCCATCCACTGGCCAAAGAGATTGGCGCGGCGATGCTTGAGCGCCTGTGGAAAAATCCGCTGTTCATGTCCGCCGCGCTGCCGCACAAAGTGTTCCCGCCGTTACTCAACTGCTACACGGCGGGCGGCAGTTTCGATTTCCACATCGACAACGCCGTGCGCCAGCCCAAGGGCAGTATCGAGCGCGTACGCACCGACCTGTCCGCCACGCTGTTTTTCAGCGAGCCCGAGGACTACGACGGCGGCGAACTGGAAATCCAGGACACTTTCGGCACCCAGCGGGTGAAACTGCCCGCCGGCGACATGGTGCTGTACCCCGGCACCAGCCTGCACAAGGTCAACGCGGTCACTCGTGGTGCGCGTTATGCCTCGTTCTTCTGGACCCAGAGCCTGGTGCGAGAGGACAGCCAGCGCGCCTTGCTGTTCGAGATGGACGGTGCGATCCAGCAACTGACCCACGACATGCCCGATCACCCTTCGCTGATCCGCCTTACCGGCACCTATCACAACCTCTTGCGCCGCTGGGTCGAGGTGTAAGTGGCGGACTTTCGGTTGCGTCGCGAAGAAGTCCTCGACGGCGAACGCCTCACGGCCATGCTCGAAGAAAGTCCTGCCCGCGCGGCTCAGGCAATTCTGCTGGCGGCGGGTGAGGGCGTGCTGGAGGCGCAGGCGCTGCTCGGGCAGATCCTGCTCGATGGCCACGGGATTGCTCAGGATCAGCCGTTGGCATTGCGCTGGTTTGAGATTGCTGCAGGGCAAGGTCATCTGATGGCGCGCAACATGCTCGGTCGCTGCCATGAACACGGATGGGGTTGTGTGGCGGACGCAGCAGTTGCCGCCAGGCATTATCGCGTTGCAGCAGATGAAGGGCTGGATTGGGCGATGTACAACTTCGCCAATCTGCTCGCAACCGGACGCGGTGTAGCGGTCGATCATTTTCAGGCCATGGCGTTGTATCAACGCGCTGCCGAGGCCGGTCATGCCAAGTCGATGAACTTGCTCGGGCGTTATCTGGAGGAAGGGCAAGTGTGCCCGTCGGATCCGGCAGCGGCCCGTGACTGGTATCGACGTTCGGCCGAAGGCGGAGACTTTCGCGGGCAGTTCAGCCACGCGGCAGTACTGGCGGCGGAGGGGCGCGTTGATGATGCGTTGGTCTGGCTGGAGAAAGCGCTGACCGGCGGCAACCTGAACTTCCTGCGAGTGGCCAGCCAGACGTTGGCAAGCGCAACCGATCCGCGAATCCAGGCACTGGCGCAGGCCTACGCTCGTCGTTGCGCCGAGTTACAGAACACCTGAATCGCAGCCACAAAAAAGCCCATGACACGTCATGGGCTTTTTGCATTACGCCAGCATCGCTTACACGTAGAACGACTTCAGCGGCGGAAAGCCATTGAACTCGACGGCGCTGTAGCTGGTGGTGTACGCACCGGTCGACAGCCAGTACAGGCGATCACCGATCGCCAGGTTCAGCGGCAGGCCGTACTTGTAGTTTTCGTACATGATGTCGGCGCTGTCGCAGGTCGGGCCGGCGATCACGACTTCTTCCATCTCGCCTTTCTTCTCGGTCCAGATCGGGAACTTGATCGCTTCGTCCATGGTTTCGATCAGGCCCGAGAACTTGCCCACATCGGTATAAACCCAACGTTCGACGGCGGTGCGGGATTTACGGGCGACCAGCACCACTTCACTGACCAGGATACCGGCGTTGGCGATCAGCGAACGGCCTGGCTCCAGAATGATTTCCGGCAGGTCATCACCGAAGTCTTCCTTGAGGAAGCGGATGATTTCTTCAGCGTAGGTTTCCAGGCTGTTGGTGCGGGTGATGTAGTTGGCCGGGAAGCCTCCGCCCATGTTGATCAGCTTCAGGTGGATGCCGTCTTCTTCTTTCAGGCGCTCGAAAATCACTTTGACCTTGGCGATCGCCGCGTCCCAGACGCTGATGTCACGCTGTTGCGAACCGACGTGGAACGAGATGCCGTACGGCACCAGGCCCAGGTCACGGGCGAGGATCAGCAGGTCCATGGCCATGTCGGTCTGGCAGCCGAATTTGCGCGACAGTGGCCAGTCGGCCGTGGTCGAGCCTTCGGTCAGGATGCGCACATAGACTTTGGCGCCCGGTGCGGCCTTGGCGATGTTGCGCAGGTCGGCTTCCGAGTCGGTGGCGAACAGACGCACGCCCTTCTCATAGAAGTAGCGAATGTCCTTGGATTTCTTGATGGTGTTGCCGTAGCTGATCTGATCCGCGCTGACGCCACGGCTCAGCACTTTGTCCAGCTCATAGATCGAGGCGATGTCGAAGCTCGAACCCTTCTCTTTGAGCAGGTCGATGATCTCGACGGCCGGGTTGGCCTTGACCGCGTAGTAGACCTTGGCGAATTCGAAACCGGCGCGCAGGTCATCGTAAGCCTGGGCGATCATCGCGGTGTCGATCACCACGAACGGGGTTTCCTGTTTGTCGGCGAACGCCTTCATTTTCTGAAAGGTTTCGCGCGCGAAATAGTCTTCGACCTGGATCGACATACTTGGGAGCTCCTATGGGCAAACTCGTAAAAACAATGGGTGCGAGGGTGTGTCATCAATGAATTCGCGAGTGCGTTGCGCCTGAGCGCGTGCCAGGCAAGGCGCAGGCCGCCGCTAATGGTCGCTCCCTTCGCAAGGCCTGCAACGCAGCATGGCGCGCGCTCAGGCACAACCCGAAGGGCCGGGCCTGCTTTTGCGCAGGGCTGCGTTGCTCGTCCCTTATTTGGAACAACCAAACTGCGGGCCTCGCGCCTTGCCCTGCGCAAAAGCAGACCCGGCGCACTCGTGAATTCATTGATGACACACCCTCCTGAACGCCCTCCGTATCCCCACTTTGGTTCGCCTACTTCCCAAGGCATGTCGCCGAAAGCAAAAAGGCCATGGGAAATGTAGTCTTTCTTTCCCTTGGCCTTGCTGTCTCGTCGTCAGTACTTGAGCCGGATGGATCGTTTCCAGCATGGACGTTCGGCGCGAACTTTAGGGCGTGAGGGGCCTGAGATCAACTAAAAATGTCGCGTTTTTGCACGCTTCTGACGTGCGTCGCGGATATCACTCTTTGTAGCCGACCGAGATGACGGTCAGATGTTCCGCAATAATTTTCAGGTGTTAAAAATACCTGCACGTTCGAAGCTGATGCGCGCCAAGTCATGGATAAGTACGATCACTTCAACATCGGCGACGTTGGCGGCGAGAAGGGGAAATGAGGGGGAAGTTGCTGGTTAATGCTGACATTCGCGGACAGGGTCAGCTTTCTCACGTGTTGATATTTCTTGTCGGCACTTCGCTTGCAAAAAAATCACGACTTTCAGGTTCCGGTGGTCGAAAAAAAGGGCTGTCGAACAGCCCTTTTGCGTTTGATCAGGCCACCGCTTCGGCCGGTGACACGATATTGGTCTTCATTCCGCGCGATCTACCCGAACTCAGGTATGCCGCAATCGACTCCTGGGTGACTTCGCCGAGGAACACACGCTCGGCATCCATTACCGGCAGCCATGAGCGATTGAACTCGTACATGCGCGACAGCAGGATGCGCAAATGCTCGTCGTATGCCGCCGTGGCGTTGAATTCGCGCAGGAACTGCGCACAGGTGCCGGTCTGACGATGCAGGTCTCGACGGCGCACATAACCCAGTGCCTTGTTCTCAGCGTCAGTGACGACGACATAGCGACGGTCATGTTCGTCCATCAACTCCAGCGCATCGGCCACCGGGGTTTCCGGGCTGACTGACGGCGCGTTGTCTGCTGCGTCTTCGGCTTTCACCAGCAGCAGGCGTTTGAGGGTGCTGTCCTGGCCAACGAAGTTGCTGACAAAGTCGTCCGCCGGATGGGCGAGCAGGGTGTCCGGATGATCAATCTGCAACAGTTTGCCGGCACGGAAGATCGCGATCTTGTCGCCCAGCTTGATCGCTTCGTCGATGTCGTGGCTGACCATGATCACGGTCTTGTTCAGCGCACGCTGCATCTCGAAAAATTCGTTCTGGATCATCTCGCGGTTGATCGGGTCGACCGCGCCGAATGGTTCGTCCATCAGCAGCAGCGGCGCATCCGCCGCCAGCGCGCGGATCACGCCGATCCGTTGCTGCTGGCCGCCGGACAGTTCACGCGGGTAACGATGCAGATACTGCTTGGGCTCAAGCTTGATCATGCTCATCAGTTCGCGGGCGCGGTCGTGGCATTTCTGTTTGTCCCAGCCGAGCAGTTTCGGCACCACGACGATGTTCTCTTCGATGGTCATGTTCGGGAACAGACCGATCTGCTGGATCACGTAACCGATGTTGCGGCGCAGGGTCACTTCGTCGAGGTCGGTGGTGTCTTCGCCGTTGATCAGGATCTTGCCCGAGGTCGGCTTGATCAGGCGGTTGATCATTTTCAGCGTGGTGCTTTTGCCGCAACCCGATGGCCCGAGGAACACACAGATTTCGCCTTCATTGACGGTCAGGCTTACCGAGTCCACGGCTTTCACATCCTTGCCGTTGCTTTGGAAGGTCTTGCTGAGGTTTTGAAGTTCGATCATTTGAGGAGTCCTTTTGGAGTCAGCGAACGTTGCAGCCACTGCAAAATAAGGTCGGCGAAGATCGCCAGAAGACTGACCAGCAGCGCGCCGACGATGAGCATCGACATGTCGCTGCGGCTGATGGAGGCGAGGATCAGCACGCCGAGGCCGCCGGCGCCGATGGTCGCGGCAATGGTCATCACGCCGATGTTCATCACCACGGCGGTGCGCACGCCGGCGAGGATCACCGGCACTGCGATTGGCAACTCGACCATGCGCAGGCGCTGGCCGAAGGTCATGCCGATGCCGCGTGCGGCTTCACGAATGCCCGGTTCGACGCCGGTCAGGGCGAGGTAGGTGTTGCGCATGATCGGCAGCAGTGAATAAAGGAACACGGCGGTGATCGCCGGCATCGGGCCAAGGCCCTGGCCGAATTTCGAGTAGAACGGCAGCAGCAGGCCGAACAGGGCAATCGACGGCACGGTGAGCAATACCGTGGCGCTGGCCTGCAAGGGGCCGGCGAGGCTCGGGAAGCGCGTCATCAAAATGCCCAGCGGCACGCCGATGAGGATTGCCAGGCTGACGGCGATGCCGACCAGGGTGATGTGCTGCCAGGTCAGGTGCATCACCTGCTGCCAGTCGAGGTGGGAAAAGGCGTTCAAAAATTCCATGACTTTTCCTCCTTTAGTTCAGTGGATGCTGGCGCAGGAAATCGGCAGCGACTTTCGACGGGCTCTCGTGATCGACATCGACCCGCGCGTTGAGCTGGCGCATGGTTTCGTCGTCGAACAGTTCGGCCAGCGGCTTGAGTTGCTCGGCCAGTTGCGGGTGGGCGTCGAGGTAGGCCTGACGCACGACTGGCGCGGCGGTGTAGTCCGGGAAGTAATGCTTGTCGTCTTCCAGCAGCTTCAGTCCGAACGCGTTGAGGCGACCGTCGGTGGTGTAGACCAGACCGGCAAACACCTGACCGTTACGCAGCGCGGTGTAGACCAGCCCTGCGTCCATCTGCCGAATGTTCTGGCGGGTCAGGTTCATGTCGTAGAGCTTGACCATGCCGTCCAGACCGTCGGAACGGTTGGCGAACTCGGTGTCCAGCGCGACCAGATGATTGGTTTTGGCTTCAGCGCGCAGCACTTCGTTCAACTGGCTGATGGTGTGGATCTGCGGATATTCCTCGGCCACAGTCTTCGGCAGGGCGAGGGCGTAGGTGTTGCTGAATTTCGACGGCGTGAGCCAGACCAGCCCCTTTTTCGCATCGAGTTCTTTGACCCGGGCGTAGGACTGTGCGCTGTCGAGTTTTTCAGTCACGTGGTTGTAGGCCACCAGCGACACACCGGTGTATTCCCAGAGCATGTCCAGTTGTCCGGTTTCGTGGGCGCTGCGGGCCAGGTTACTGCCCAGGCCACCGGTGATCTGCGCGTCGTAGCCTTTGCTGCGCAGGTACTGCGCGGTGATTTCCGCGAGCAGGGTCTGCTCGGTGAATACACGGGCGCCAAGGCGAATCACCGGTTTGTCGGCGGCTTGGGCGATGCCTGCGAAGAGCAGCACGCAGCCCAGAATCAAACTAAGTCTTTTCATAAATATTCCTTCGCAAAGCCTCAAGACGGGCGCAAACCGCGTTCCAGCCAGAGACGGCTGGCGAGGGTGACCACGCCATCGAGCAGCAGGGCCAGCAGCGCGGTGCACGCGGCGCCGAGCAGCAGTTGCGGCTGATTGTTCAGGGCGATGCCGGGGAAGATCAGGCTGCCGAGGCTGTTGGCACCGATAAGGAAGGCCAGCGGCGCGGTACCGACGTTGATCGCCAGCGCCACCCGAACACCGCCGACGATGATCGGCACGGCGTTGGGCAACTCGACTTTCCACAGCACCTGACGCGGCGTCATGCCGATCCCGACGGCGGCTTCTTTCAGCGAGCCCTGGACGTTTTTCAGGCCTTCATAGGTGTTGCGCACAATCGGCAAAAGCGAGGCGAGGAACAAAGCGAAGATCGCCGGACCGCTGCCGATGCCGAGAATCCCCAGGGCAATCGCGAGCACGGCCAGCGGAGGCACGGTGTTGCCGATGTTGAAGATCTGCATGAAGCGTTCGGCGCGGCCGACCATGGTCGGGCGGCTCAGGAATATACCGGCGGGAATGCCCACGACCAGGGCGGCCAGCATTGAAGCGAGGACGAGAATCAGGTGAGCTTGCAGGTAAAACAACAAATCGTCGCGGTAGTGTTCGATCGTGTTGATGCCGATCCAGTGGACCAGCAGGGCCAGGAGCGCGATCACCACCGCACCTCCCATCAGCCCTTTGCCATAGCGGATAGCCACAGGCGGACTCCTTTTTTTTAGTCGGCGACCGCTGCTCCGTGTGGCATGCCATGCCTGGCTGCCGGAGTCAGTGTTCGCGAGAAGCAGCTTTTTTTCAGCCCGGCAAAAGCGGTCTGAAAGCCAGCCATGAGCGCAGCCTCGTCAGGCTAACTTGCTGATTTTTCAGCCCCTGACGAAATGTCGTTACAGGGGATGGACGTCTCCGTGCTTTAAAAGGTTCCCATCTGAGGCAGCATTTGGCCACCCTTAATGTGCTCAACGGTTCGGTTATTGAATCGAGTTGGGCTATAATCGCCGCCCTTTTTTGAATCACCGCCAGGCGATTTCCCATGACCAGACAGGCCGCCGAAGTCGCGAAACGCCGCACTTTCGCCATTATTTCCCACCCCGATGCCGGTAAAACCACCATCACCGAAAAGCTCTTGCTGATGGGCAAGGCGATTGCCGTGGCCGGTACGGTGAAATCCCGTAAATCCGACCGCCATGCGACATCCGACTGGATGGAGATGGAAAAGCAGCGGGGGATCTCGATCACCACGTCGGTCATGCAGTTCCCGTATCGCGAACACATGATCAACCTGCTCGACACCCCGGGCCACGAAGACTTCTCCGAAGACACCTACCGCACCCTGACCGCGGTGGACTCGGCATTGATGGTCCTCGACGGCGGTAAAGGCGTAGAGCCACGTACCATCGCGCTGATGGACGTCTGCCGTCTGCGTGACACGCCGATCGTCAGCTTCATCAACAAACTCGACCGTGACATCCGCGACCCGATCGAACTGCTCGACGAAATCGAAGCCGTCCTGAAGATCAAGGCTGCGCCGATCACCTGGCCGATCGGTTGCTACCGCGACTTCAAGGGCGTGTACCACCTGGCCGACGACTACATCATTGTCTACACCGCCGGTCACGGTCATGAACGCACCGAAACCAAGATCATCGAGAAGCTCGATTCCGACGAAGCCCGCGCACACCTGGGCGACGAGTACGAGCGTTTCCTCGAACAGCTGGAACTGGTGCAGGGCGCCTGCCACGAGTTCAATCAGCAGGAATTCCTCGACGGTCAACTGACCCCGGTGTTCTTCGGTACTGCATTGGGCAACTTCGGGGTCGACCATGTCCTCGACGCCGTGGTCGACTGGGCCCCGCGCCCGCTGCCACGTGTGGCCAACGAGCGCACCGTGGAGCCGGTGGAAGAGAAGTTCTCGGGCTTCATCTTCAAGATCCAGGCGAACATGGACCCGAAGCACCGCGACCGCATCGCCTTCATGCGTATCTGCTCCGGTAAGTACGAGAAAGGCATGAAGATGCGCCACGTGCGAACCGGCAAGGACGTGCGCATCGGCGACGCCCTGACGTTCTTCTCCTCCGAGCGTGAACAGCTGGAAGAAGCGTACGCCGGCGACATCATCGGTCTGCACAACCACGGCACGATCCAGATCGGCGACACCTTCAGCGAAGGCGAAACCCTGGGCTTCACCGGTATCCCGCACTTCGCCCCGGAACTGTTCCGCCGCGTACGCCTGCGCGACCCGCTGAAATCCAAGCAACTGCGCCAGGGCCTGCAACAGCTCGCCGAAGAAGGCGCGACCCAGGTGTTCTTCCCGGAACGTAGCAACGACATCATCCTCGGCGCCGTCGGTGTGCTGCAGTTCGATGTGGTCGCCAGCCGCCTGAAAGAGGAATACAAGGTCGAGTGCTCCTACGAGCCGATCACCGTGTACTCCGCGCGCTGGATCGAATGCAGCGACAAGAAGAAGCTCGAAGAATTCTCCAACAAGGCCGTGGAAAACCTGGCACTGGACGGCGGCGGTCACCTGACCTACCTCGCGCCGACCCGCGTCAACCTGGCCCTGATGGAAGAGCGCTGGCCGGACGTGAAATTCCGTGCGACGCGCGAGCATCACTAAGCGCTGAGCTGTTCCCCCCCCAAAGCCCCCGTTGCGTAAGCCTCGGGGGCTTTTTATTGGCTACCGATAGGTTGCTCATCAGGCGTTTGAGAGAAGCGGCCTTGCTTAGCCGATCCGGTTATGAGCGTTATTCGAAAGCGGTCTGTCCACGCATGGCATTTCCGGGCATTGGTTAGCGTCCTATCTGGTGAACCCGGCGGATCGGAACTAGATTTCAATCAGCGTCAGGTCAGCATGAATTTCTCACCTAGAACAGGATGGACTCGGCTATGAAAAACAGGTTGCTACGGGTTTTGCTGCTGTTGAAAGTGATGGTGATGCTGTCCCTCGGCACCGCGACGGCCTGGGCCGAGTGCGAGGATCACGATACCCAGGCATCGAGCGGACAGGTGGGGCACAGCGCGCTGATGCTGGCCAAGTCCGAGTCCGAGCCGGGCGATCAGGGCCAGGGTGGCAGCGCCGACGATGACGACTCGACCACCGATGAGCCGGACTCCGACGATGCGGACGAAGGCGACAGCCAGACGTAGATTCCGCGCAAAAGAAAACCCCTTCTTTCCCGATCGATGCGCAATCGGGGCAGAAGGGGTTTGGTCAACTCATCAACAACCCGCCCCGGGAAACGGGGCGGGTTTTTTCATGCCGCGCCGTCGAGGAACTGCTCGGCGTAGTGGCATGCAACCTGACGCGTGTCGAGCTGGCGCAGGACCGGCTCTTCGCTGCTGCAACGCGCGGTGGCGTACGGGCAGCGCTTGTGGAACGCGCAGCCAGGCGGCGGGTTCAGCGGGTTGGGCAGCTCGCCGACGATCTTGATTTTCGGCTTGTCCGGATCCGGGTGGATGGTCGGGGTCGCCGACAACAGCGCCTGGGTGTACGGGTGCAGAGGACGGGCATAGATGTCGTGTTTCGGACCGATTTCCACCGGGCGACCGAGGTACATCACCATCACGTCATCGGCCACGTGCTGCACCACCGCCAGGTTGTGCGAGATGAACACGTAGCCGGTGTTGAACTCCTGCTGCATGTCCATGAACAGGTTCAGCACCTGCGCCTGGATCGACACGTCCAGCGCCGAGGTCGGTTCGTCCGCCACCAGCACTTTCGGTTGCAGCATCATGGCGCGGGCCAGCGCGATACGCTGACGCTGACCGCCGGAGAACATGTGCGGATAACGCTGGTAGTGCTCGGGACGCAAGCCGACCTGCTTCATCATCGCCTGGACTTTCTCGCGACGCTCGGCAGCTGACAGGTTGGTGTTGATCAACAGCGGCTCGGCCAGCTGATCACCGATTTTCTGCCGTGGGTTCAACGATGCGTACGGGCTCTGGAACACCATCTGCACGTCTTTGCGCAGTTGCTTGCGCTGGGCCTTGTCGGCGCCGGCCACTTCCTGCCCGGCGATTTTCAGCGAGCCGGATGACGGCTCCTCGATCAGGGTCAGGGCGCGGGCGAGGGTGGATTTGCCGCAGCCCGATTCACCGACGACGGCGAGGGTCTTGCCGGCTTCCAGCTCGAACGACACGCCGTTGAGGGCGCGCACGGTGGCGTGGCCCTTGAACAGGCCACGGGAGACTTCGTAGTGACGGGTCAGGTCGCGGGCGGTAAGTACGACGGCCATTACGCCACCTCCTGGTTCAACGGATAGAAGCAGCGGGCGAGGCTGTGGCTTTTCGGGTCAAGGGTCGGACGCTGCGCGCGGCAGCTGTCCTGCACGTACGGGCAGCGCGGCGACAGCAGGCAGCCTTGCGGGCGGTCGTAACGGCCGGGAACGATGCCCGGCAGTGTGGCCAGACGCTCGGCCCCTTGGCTGTGTTCCGGAATCGCCTTGAGCAGCGCTTCGCTGTACGGGTGGGCCGGGATGTCGAACAGTTGCGGCACTTGACCGACTTCAACGGCTTGACCGGCGTACATCACGCACACGCGCTGGGCGGTTTCGGCCACCACGGCGAGGTCGTGGGTGATCAGCACCAGGCCCATGTTCTGCTCTTTCTGCAACGCCAGCAGCAGGTCCATGATCTGCGCCTGAATCGTCACGTCGAGTGCAGTGGTCGGCTCGTCCGCGATCAGCAGTTTCGGCTCGCCGGCAATCGCCATGGCAATCGCCACACGCTGGCTCATGCCGCCTGACAGTTGGTGCGGGTAGGCATCCATACGGCTGGCGGCGCCCGGGATTTCGACTTTTTCCAGCAGTTCGATCGCACGTTTACGCGCTTGCTTGCCGGACATTTTCAGGTGCAGGCGCAGCACTTCTTCGATCTGGAAACCGACGGTGTAGCTCGGGTTCAGCGCGGTCATCGGGTCCTGGAACACCATCGCCAGGTCTTTGCCGACGATCTGCCGACGCTGGCGGTTGTTCAGCTTGAGCATGTTTTTGCCGTCGAAGCTCAGCGAGTCGGCGGTGACGATGCCTGGGTGCTCGATCAGGCCCATCAGCGCCATCATGGTCACGGACTTGCCGGAACCCGACTCGCCCACGATCGCCAGGACTTCGCCCTTGTCGACTTTCAGGTCGAGGCCGTCGACGACCGGGGTGGCGTTCTTGTCGCCGAAGCGAACGTTGAGATTCTTGATTTCTAACAGTGACATGGGAATCTCCTCAGGCGGCGTTCTTGAGTTTCGGGTCCAGCGCATCGCGCAGGCCGTCGCCCATCAAGTTGATTGCCAGCACGCTGAGCAAAATGGTCAAACCAGGCAGACTCACCACCCACCAGGCGCGTTCGATGTAGTCGCGGGCCGAAGCCAGCATGGTGCCCCACTCGGGGGTTGGCGGCTGGACGCCGAGGCCGAGGAAGCCCAGGGCGGCGGCATCGAGGATCGCCGAGGAGAAGCTCAGGGTCGCCTGAACGATCAGCGGTGCCATGCAGTTCGGCAGCACGGTGATAAACATCAGGCGTGGCAGACCGGCACCGGCCAGGCGCGCGGCGGTCACGTAGTCGCGGTTCAGCTCACCCATCACGGCGGCACGGGTCAGACGCACGTAGGACGGCAAGGACACCACGGCAATCGCGATCACGGTGTTGATCAGGCCTGGGCCGAGGATGGCGACGATCGCCACGGCCAGCAGCAGCGACGGCAGGGCCAGCATGATGTCCATCAGACGCATGATGGTCGGGCCGACCACTTTCGGGAAGAAACCGGCGAACAGACCCAGCAGGATCCCCGGGATCAGCGACATCACCACCGACGACAGACCGATCAGCAGCGACAGGCGCGAACCCTGGATCAGACGCGACAGCAGGTCGCGACCCAGTTCATCGGTGCCGAGCAGGAACTGCATCTGCCCGCCTTCGAGCCACGCCGGCGGCGTCAGCAGGAAGTCGCGGTATTGCTCGCTCGGGTTATGCGGGGCGACCCACGGCGCGAAGATCGCGCAGAAAATCACCAGCAGCATGAACAGCAGGCCGGCGACGGCGCCCTTGTTCTTGGCGAAGGCCTGCCAGAACTCTTTGTACGGGGACGGGTACAGCAGACTTTGATCCACGGCGGTGGCGGCGGTGACTACTGAGGAAGTTGGAGTGCTCATGGGTATTGACCTCAGCGCTGATGACGGATGCGTGGGTTGGCAAAGCCGTAGAGGATGTCCACCACGAAGTTGACCAGAATCACCAGGCAGGCGATTAACAGGATGCCGTTTTGCACAACCGGGTAGTCCCGGGCGCCGATGGCTTCGATCAGCCATTTACCGATGCCGGGCCAGGAGAAGATGGTTTCGGTCAGGACCGCACCGGCCAGCAGGGTGCCGACTTGCAGGCCGACCACGGTCAGTACAGGGATCAGCGCGTTGCGCAGGCCGTGCACGAACACCACGCGCGACGGCGACAGGCCTTTGGCCTTGGCGGTGCGGATGTAGTCTTCACGCAGTACTTCGAGCATCGACGAACGGGTCATCCGCGCGATCACCGCCAGCGGAATGGTACCCAGCACGATGGCCGGCAGGATCAGGTGGTGCAGGGCATCGAGGAAGGCGCCCATGTCATCGGCCAGCAGGGTGTCGATCAGCATGAAACCGGTGCGCGGCTCGATGTCGTAAAGCAGGTCGATCCGCCCGGACACCGGGGTCCAGCCCAGGCTCACCGAGAAGAACATGATGAGGATCAGGCCCCACCAGAAGATCGGCATCGAATAACCCGCGAGGGAGATGCCCATCACCCCGTGGTCGAACAGGGATCCTCGCTTGAGTGCCGCGATCACCCCGGCCAGAAGGCCCAGGATGCCGGCGAACAGCAGGGCGGCCATGGACAGTTCCAGGGTCGCCGGGAAAAGGGAGGTGAACTCGGTCCATACGCTCTCACGGGTGCGCAGGGATTCGCCGAGGTCGCCATGGGCCAGTTTGCCGATGTAGTCCAGGTACTGGGCGTACAGCGGTTTGTTCAGACCGAGGCGTTCCATTGCCTGAGCGTGCATTTCGGGGTCGACCCGACGTTCGCCCATCATCACTTCCACGGGGTCGCCGGGAATCATGCGAATCAACGCGAAAGTCAGCAAGGTGATGCCGAAAAACGTGGGGATCAACAACCCCAGTCGGCGGGCAATAAAACTAAACATCGTGTGTGGTACCTCATCAGCCGGTTAGGCGTGCCCGGTTTCCCTGGGGTCAGGGAAACCGGGAGTTTTCTTATCTACTTCACCTGGGTGGTGGCGAAGTTATTGGTTGTCAGAGGGCTGATGTGATAACCCTCTACGTTGTTGCGCATTGCGGTGAACATGCGGGTGTGGGCCATGCTGATCCACGGTTGGTCCTGATTGAAGATGACTTGCGCCTCTTCATACAGCCTGGCGCGTTCGGCCGGATCTACTTTAGCCCGTGCTTCGTCGAGCAGGGCCTGGAATTTCTCGTTGCACCAGCGAGCGTAGTTTTCGCCGTTCTTGGCGGCTTCGCAACTGAGCATAGGCGTCAGGAAGTTATCCGGGTCGCCGTTGTCGCCCGCCCATCCGGCTGAAACCATGTCGTGCTCGCCGGCCTTGGCGCGTTTGAGCATCTCGCCCCATTCCATCACGCGGATGTCGATCTTGATCCCGACTTTCGCCAGGTCAGCCTGCATCATCTGCGCGCCGAGCATCGGGTTCGGGTTGGTCGGGCCGCCGCCGTTACGGGTAAACAGGGTAAACACGGTGCCTTCCGGTACGCCGGCTTCCTTGAGCAGGGCGCGGGCCTTGTCGAGGTCTCGTGGCGGGTTTTTCAGCTCGTGGTTGTAGCCCAGCAGGGTCGGCGGGTACGGGTTGACCGCAACGCTGGCGTTGCCTTTGCCGAACAGGGCGTTGACGTAGGCTTCCTTGTCGAAGGCGATGTCGATCGCTTTGCGCACCCGCACGTCGCTGATGTACTTGTGCTGGGTGTTCATGGCGATGTACGAGACGGTCATCGCGTCCATTTCATCGACTTTCAGGTTGCTGTCTTTCTTGATGCTCGGGATGTCATCCGGTTTCGGATACAGCGCGATCTGGCACTCATTGGCCTTGAGCTTCTGCAAACGCACGTTGTTGTCGGTGGCAATCGCCAGGATCAGCGCGTCAGCCGGCGCCTTGCCGCGGAAGTAGTCCGGGTTGGCCTTGAAGCGTACCTGGGCGTCCTTGGCGTAACGCTGGAAGATGAACGGGCCGGTGCCGACCGGTTTGCTGTTCAGGTCGCCGGTCTTGTTGGCCTTGAGCAACTGGTCGGCGTATTCGGCCGAATAGATCGAGGAGAACGCCATGGCGATGTCGGCCAGGAACGGCGCTTCGCGACGGGTCAGGGTGAACTTGACGGTGTTGTCGTCGACTTTCTCAACGCCTTTCAGCAGTTCCTTGAAGCCCATGCTTTCAAAGTACGGAAAGCCCACGCTCGACAGCTTGTGCCACGGGTGATTCGGGTCCAGCTGACGCTGGAAACTCCAGACCACGTCGTCGGCGTTCATGTCGCGGGTCGGCTTGAAATATTCGGTGGTGTGAAACTTGACGCCTTTGCGCAGGTGGAACGTGTAGGTCAGGCCGTCTTCGCTGATGTCCCAGGACTCGGCCAGCGCCGGAATCACTTCGGTGGTGCCGGGCTTGAAGTCCGCCAGACGGTTGAAGATGGTTTCGGCCACCGCGTCGGCAGTGACTGCAGTCGTGTACTGGACCATATCGAAGCCTTCCGGACTGGCTTCGGTGCAGACCACCAAGGGTTTGGCCGAGACGCCGATAGCGACACTCAGCAACGCAGCCGCGATGGCCGCACGTAGGGGAAGCATTTTCATCAAGAACCCTCTGCAATCGGTTGAAGACAAAAAGCCGAACGGCCGACTCGTCACTGAGTCAGCCGTCGGCTGGCGGTTTTTACAGGATGTTGAATGGAATGGTGGTCACGAGACGGAACTCGTTGATGTTGCCGTCAGCCTGGTGTTCGCTGGCGCGGTGAGTGGTGTACGTCGCGCGAATCGCAGTGGCCTTGAGCGGGCCGCTCTGCACGGCGTAGGAAGCACCGATGCCGTATTCGTAGTGCGATTCGCCGTCCATCAGGCTCAGGTCGCCGCGCTTGTCATCTGGAATGGTGTAAGCCGTGCCACGGTAGTGAGTACCGTCAATGCCCCAGCCGCGAGCCTGATAGATGTTGAACTTCAGGCCTGGTACGCCGTATTCGGCCATGTTGATGCCGTAGGCGATCTGGAAGGATTTCTCGTTCGGGCCGTTGAAGTCCGACAGCAGGGAGTTGGCCAGGTAGATGCCGTTGGTTTCATGCAGGTAGTCGAAGTACTCGTTACCGTTCACTTCCTGGTAGGAGAAGGTCAGGCTGTGGGCCTGGTGAGTCAGGCCGAGGGACAACGAGTAGGTGTCGTTGTCGATGTTGCCCATCAGCTTTTTGCCTTCATCGACGGTCTTGTAGTAGTTCAGACCGGTGGTCAGGCTCAGGACCTGGCTGTCACCCAGCTCGTGGGTGCCGCCGAAGTAGTACTGATTCCAGAAGTCTTCGACGTTGGCGACGTACAGGCTGGTTTTCAGGCTTTTGAGCGGCTGATAGTTCACGCCCGCGGTGTAGACCTTGTCGGTTTCTTCGCCGTTGGCGCCGTATTCGGAACGGAATTTCGACAGGCTCTGCTCGGTACGTGGCGAGACGCGGTCGAAACCGGCGAGGTCGAACGACAGGTTGTTCAACTCCTCGCTATGCAGACTGATCCCTTCAAAGCTCGAAGGCAGCGGACGGTTGCCGATAACATCGACAATCGGCGTGCTGAAGTTCTGGCGACCTGCGGTCAACGTGGTGTTCGACACGCGGAACTTGACGTTGGCCAGACCCAGTTTGCTCCACTGGTCGACCGCATCACCGTCGGAATGGGCGAGGGTGCGGTTGGAGCCGCCGGCGATATCCTTGCGGTCACGGTCGAGAACGATGGCGTTGTAAGCGGCAACTTCGGTGCTCACGCCAACGGTGCCTTGGGTGAAGCCCGAGGTGTAGTTGACGATGGTGCCCTGAACCCAGTTGATACGACGCGGGGTCTTTGTTCTGACCACTGGCGAGGTGTCTTTGTCGCTGTTTTTCACGTAACTGAAACTGTCGTCACGACGACGCAGTTCGTTGGCATACCAGTTACGCGTTGTGCCGCCCAGGCTTTGTCCATCGATAAAGCCTTTGGCCTCGCTTTGGGCGCTGCTGCCGGCCAATGTGGTAGGGATGAACTCCTGACTTGCAGGTTCCGCATAAGCCGTGGCGGTGATGCTGCTGATGGCCAGGGCCAGTATCGCGGTATTGCTCAGTTTCATGGGTGAAGCTCCTTTACTTTCTTTTTATGCCGGCTTTTTTGGGTTGGCCGGTTATTGGTTTAGAACTCATTCACACATCGCAAACGTTTGCAAAAGGCCTGATAGGCGAATTTCGGCAAAGCGCTTGCGTGAGGGGGTAGACGGCCCCCTCAGCATTGCGGCTAATCGGTTTTTTGTTTAATCGATGCTGACACCCGAAAAAACGTTGCGACCGAACGGGCTCACCTTGAACCCTTCGACTTTGGTGCTCAGTGGCTGGTTGACCGTCGAGTGAGCGACAGGCGTGATCGGCACTTGCTGCTTGAGCAGTTGCTGGGCCTGTTTGTAGAGCACGGTGCGCTGGTCGCGGTCGGTGACGACCTTCGCCTGTTTGATCAGCTTGTCGTAAGCCGGATCGCACCACATGGAGTAGTTGTTGCCGCCGATGGCGTCGCAGCTGTAGAGCGTGCCGAGCCAGTTGTCCGGATCCCCGTTGTCACCGGTCCAGCCGATCAGGCTGATGTCGTGTTCGCCATTCTTGGTGCGCTTGATGTACTCGCCCCATTCGTAGCTGACGATTTTCACTTTCAGACCGATCTTGGCCCAGTCGGCCTGGAGCATCTCGGCCATCAGTTTGGCGTTCGGGTTGTACGGACGCTGTACCGGCATCGCCCACAGGGTGATCTCGGTGCCTTCCTTGACGCCGGCAGCCTTGAGCAGCTCTTTGGCTTTTTCCGGGTTGTAGGCGGCGTCCTTGATGGTGTCGTCGTAGGACCATTGGGTCGGCGGCATGGCGTTGACGGCCAGTTGGCCGGCGCCTTGATAAACAGCGTTGAGAATCCCCTGTTTATTCACTGCCATGTCCAGCGCCTGGCGTACTTCGAGCTGATCGAACGGCTTGTGGCGGACGTTGTAGGCGATGTAGCCGAGGTTGAAGCCCGGCTTCTCGATCAATTGCAGCTTCGGATCGTTCTTCAGTGCCGGCACATCGGCCGGGCGTGGGTGCAGGGTAATCTGGCATTCGCCGGCCTTGAGCTTTTGCACGCGCACCGAGGCGTCGGTATTGATCGCGAAAATCAGGTTCTTCAGCTTCACCCGGCTCTGATCCCAGTAATGCGGGTTGCCGGTGTAACGGATGTTCGAGTCTTTCTGGTAGCTCTTGAACACGAACGGGCCAGTGCCGATCGGCTTCTGGTTGATGTCGCTCGGCTTGCCTTCGGCCAGCAGCTTGTCGGCGTATTCGGCAGACAGGATGGCGGCGAAGCTCATGGCGATGTTCTGGATGAACGCGGCGTCGACGCTGTTGAGCGTGAACTGCACGGTCAGCGGCCCGGTCTTCTCGACCTTGGCGATGTTCTTGTTGAGGCTCATCCCGTTGAAATACGGGAACTCGGTCGGATAAGCCTTACGGAATGGCTGTTGCGGATCGAGCATGCGGTTAAACGTGAACAGCACGTCGTCGGCGTTGAGATCGCGCGTAGGTTTGAAGTACGGCGTTGTATGAAACTTCACACCTTCACGCAGGTGAAAGGTGTACTTGAGACCATCCTCGGAAATATCCCAGCTGGTTGCCAGGCCCGGTACGACATTGGTCGCGCCTTTTTCGAACTCGGCCAGTCGGTTGTACAGCGGTTCGGCGGCGTCGTTATCGGTCGCTGTCGTGTACTGCGCGGTATCGAAACCGGCCGGACTGCCTTCGGAGCAGAACACCAGGCTGTTGCTGGCGGCGTAACTGGCGGACGTGGCGGCCAAAAGGCCGGCGCCCAGCAATGCGGAAAAAACCAAGGTATGGCGCATGACGCTCCCTCTTTTTTTAGTGTTTTTCAATGCGCCGCGATCCCGTCCAGGGATGTGGTGGCGGCATTGAGCTCAAACCAATACGGCAGCAAAACCGATAGCCCACGCAGTCACTGGTCAGAACCCGACGGTAGGGGCCGTGGGTCTGGCAGTAAATGCGCTGAGTCCTAAAGACTCGTAGGAAAAGGCAACACGTCCTGAACCAACCCAGTAAGACGGGGCGGAAAAGGTTGTAGGCAAATTCCTGACTTCTCGGCAAAAAAAACAGCGGCGACGCTGAACACGTCGCCGCTGCTTCTTTTATTTGCTGACGCTGACGCCGTAGAAGGAGTTCAAGCCGAATGGGCTGATCTTGAAGTCCTGCACGTTGGCGCGCATGGGTTGATACACCGTCGAGTGAGCGATAGGTGTCATAGGGACTGCATCTTTGAGGACGTGCTGCGCCTCTTTGTAGAGTTCGGTGCGCTTGGCCTGGTCAGTGGTGCGCTTGGCTTCTTTCACGAGGCCGTCGAATTTCTTGTCGCACCATTTGGAGAAGTTGTTGCCACTCAGGGAGTCGCAACCAAACAACACGTTGAGCCAGTTGTCCGGATCACCATTGTCACCGCTCCAGCCAATCAGCATGCCCTGGTTCTCGCCACCTTTGGAACGCTTGATGTACTCGCCCCACTCGTAGCTCTGAATCTTCACGTTCAGACCGATTTTCTTCCAGTCGGACTGGAGCATTTCGGCCATCAGTTTGGCATTCGGGTTGTACGGACGCTGAACCGGCATCGCCCACAGGACGATCTCGGTACCTTCCTTGACGCCGGCTTCCTTGAGCAGCTCTTTGGCTTTCTCAGGATCGTACTTGGCGTCCTTGATGGTGGTGTCGTAGGACCACTGGGTCGGCGGCATGGCGTTGACGGCCAGTTGGCCCGCACCCTGGTAAACCGAGTCGATGATCTGTGGCTTGTTCACCGACATGTCAAGTGCCTGACGCACGCGCAGGTCAGCCAGCGGGTTCGGCTCGTTGCTGCCCTTGACCTTGTCCATCACGTTGTAGGCGATGTAGCCCAGGTTGAAGCCAGCCTGGTCAGGCATCTTCAGCGCAGGATCGGCTTTCAGTGCCGCGAGGTCGGCCGGACGAGGGAACAGGGTGACCTGGCACTCGTTCTTTTTCAGCTTCTGGATACGTACCGACGGGTCGGTGGTGATGGCGAAGATCAGGTTGTCGATCTTCACGTCTTCAGGCTTCCAGTAGTCCTTGTTCCCGGTGTAGCGGATGTTGGAGTCTTTCTGGTAGCTCTTGAACACGAACGGACCAGTGCCGATCGGCTTCTGGTTGATGTCGGCAGCCTTGCCTTCTTTCAGCAGCTGGGCTGCGTACTCGGCGGACTGGATCGACGCGAAACTCATGGCCATGTTCTGGATGAACGCGGCGTCGACTTCTTTCAGAGTGAACTTGACGGTGTGGTCGTCGACTTTATCGATCTTGGTGATGTTGGTGTCCATCCCCATGTCGGTGAAGTACGGGAATTCGGTCGGGTACGCCTTACGGAACGGGTCATCCTTGTTAATCATGCGATTGAAGGTGAACAGCACGTCGTCGGCGTTGAACTCACGAGTCGGCTTGAAATACGGGGTGGTGTGGAACTTGACGCCTTCACGCAGGTGGAAGGTGTAAGTCAGGCCGTCATCAGAAATGTCCCACTTGGTCGCCAGACCAGGAATCACGGCGGTACCGCCACGCTCGAACTGGGTCAGACGGTTGAACATGGTTTCGGCTGAGGCGTCGAAGTCGGTTCCGGTGGTGTATTGGCCTGGATCGAAACCGGCCGGGCTGCCTTCGGAGCAGAACACCAGGTTAGTCGCAGCGGTGGCGAAAGGTGCGGAGGCTAACAAGCCTGCGCCGACTAAAAACGGAATGACCGCGTGTTTAAGCATGTTGGCCTCATGATTTGTTGTCATTTTTTAGTTGTGAGGTACGACCTCGTGAGTCGTGCCTGCGGATACTTATGCAGGGCCCATACCCAATGCAAGATCCAGAGCGCTCGGCGGCGTCAAAGCGTGGCACGAACGTACCTTAATGTCGCATCCGTATAACTTCTGACGCATTTGACCGTTTGCGGACGGTTTTTACGGTGCAAACAAAGCCCCAAAACGGTGCATTGGTCACGTTGTGCGCGCCGGATTGGGGCCGGGTGTTACTTATTTATACCCACGCCATAGAAGGGGGTTAGACCGAACGGGCTGATCTTGAAGTCAGTGACTTCCTTGCGCAGCGGCTGGAACACCGTGGAGTTGGCGATCGGCGTGATTGGCACCTGCTGTTTAAGGATCAGTTGCGCCTGTTGATACAGTTTTACCCGTTGCGATTTATCGCTGGATACCTTGGCCTGCTGTACCAGCTTGTCGTAGGCCGGATCGCACCATTTGGCGTAGTTGCTGCCCTTCACCGCCGCGCAGCTGTAAAGCACGCCCAGCCAGTTGTCCGGGTCGCCGTTGTCACCGGTCCAGCCGTAAATCATCGCGTCGTGTTCGCCATTCTTGGCGCGCTTGATGTACTCGCCCCATTCGTAACTGACGATGTTGGCCTTGATACCGATCTTCTCCCAATCCTGCTGGATCATCTGGGCCGACATCCGCGCATTCGGGTTCGAGGCGCGTTGCACGGTCATGGCCCAGAGGTTGATGGTTGTACCGGGTGCAACCCCGGCTTCCTTGAGTAGCGCCTTGGCTTTTGCAGGGTCGTGCGGCGCGTCTTTTATGTTCGGATCGAACGACCATTGCGCTGGCGGCAAGGCGTTTTGCGCCAGCTGCCCGGCACTCTGGTAAACCGCTTTGATGATTGCCGGTTTGTCGATGGCCATGTCCAGCGCCTGGCGCACTTTGAGCTGATCCAGCGGCGGGTGGGTGGTGTTGTAGGCGAGGAAGCCGAGGTTGAAACCGGCCTGCTTCAACACCCGCAGGTTCGGGTCTTTTTCCATCACTTCGATGTCGGCCGGGCGCGGGTAGCCGCTGACCTGGCATTCGCCGGTCTTGAGCTTTTGCAGGCGAACGGCGGCATCCGGGGTGATCGAGAACACCAGGTTGTCGAGCTTCACGTCCTCGGGTTTCCAGTAGTCCTTGTTCGCCGCGTAGCGGATCTGCGCGTCCTTCTGATAGCGCTTGAACACGAACGGGCCGGTGCCGACCGGTTTCTGGTTGAGGTCGGCGGCGTGACCTTCTTTCAACAGTTGGGCGGCGTATTCGGCCGATTGCACCGAGGCGAAGCTCATGGCGAGGTTTTGCACGAAGGCGGCGTCGACGTTGTTCAGGTTGAAGCGCACGGTGTTTTCGTCGAGCTTTTCCACGGATTTAATCGTGGTGTTCAGGCCCATGTCGGTGAAGTACGGGGATTCGGCGGGGTAGGCCTTGCGGAAGGCGTTCTCCGGATCGAGCAGGCGCTGGAAGGTGAACAGGACGTCGTCGGCGTTGAAGGTGCGGGTGGGGGTGAAGTAGTCGGTGGTGTGGAATTTTACGTTTTGGCGTAGGTGGAAGGTGTATTGGAGGCCATCCGGGCTTACGTCCCAATTGGTCGCCAGGCCGGGTTCGATTTCGGTGCCGCCGCGTTTGAATTGGGTGAGGCGGTTGAAGACTGTTTCGGCGGAGGCGTCGAAGTCGGTGCCGCTGGTGTATTGGCTGGGGTCGAAGCCGGCGGGGCTGGCTTCGGAGCAGTAGACCAGGGTTGTTGCTGCGTTTGCGATTGGGGTTATGGCGGTCAGGGCCAGGGTGATCAGGAGTGGTTTTAGGGTGGATCTTTGCATGTCTGGCCCGTGGGTTTTGAGGTGGTTGTTGTTTGAGGTTAGCGGGGATTTGAGGGGGATCGGAAATATCGTTTTTTGAAGGGATGCGTCTATCTCGGTATATCTGGGGTGATTGGGTGTATATCCGTTGCTGCGGTAACGGCTTCTTAGGGTTCCGCCCTTACGGCGGGTCACTTTTTACAAACGCCTAAAAAGTAACCAAAAACGCTTGCTCCTGCGTTCGGCCCCTCGCTAAGGCTCGGGGTTCCTTCGCTCCGGGATTTATCCGGGGGGCATCGCCTACGGTTTGCTTCGCTGCACCTCCTCTCGATGTGTTTGGCTTCGCCAAACGGTCGCTGCGCTCCCACCTCCGGATAAATCCCTCCACTCAGCCTTCCGACGTCGCCCGTGGATCAAGATCAAAAGCTGCAGCCGAGCTAACGCTCATCCTGTTGAGTGGTGGTGGGGCAACAGCTAGAGCGGTTTGTGTGCTTTTCGGATTTTGAATTCACCTTCGATATCTCACGTCGGCGTATTTCATTTAAACGACGCGGTCAGTCCCCTCTCCCTCCGGGAGAGGGCTAGGGTGAGGGCAGCTTTTGATCGTTCCCACGCTCCGCGTGGGAATGTAGCCCGGGACGCTCCGCGTTCCATTTTCGAATGTTTAAAGATGTGTGGGATTCACCGAACCTTCCCACAATGTTTTCAGGTTGTCCGTCGGAAGCACGATCCCTAGTCTTTGGTTGTCGCAGAAGACTCTGCGATCGGGAGGTGAGATTCCCGGTTACTGAATTTGGAAACCAGAGCAAGCCGCCCCATAATCGCCGCCAGTTCATGCTGTCGGCAGTTCTTTATGGCGGCTATGTACGGGCGGATTTCGGTCCGGCCGGGTTGGTTTCCTTACCGGTAATCTCACTCCGTACATAGTTGCCACCTCATTTCTCGAGTGAGATCGGAAATGAGTGGCGCAAATTCATAAGGAAATGCTCCATGAACAAGCCCGTACCCGACCCACCCCTCGAATCACCAACGCCCCTCGAAGAAGCCATGCGCGCCGAAGACCTCGCCCGCAACCGCGAAGCCATCAAACGCGCCCTCGACTATTACCTGTGCCCCAACCCTTCCAAACCGCGCCCGAGCACGATGTACATGGTCACGCCCAACGTCGACACCGAAAGCCTGCTGGCCAACGCCTGCGAATCCCTGGCCTCGGCCAATACCATCGCCAGCAATTTCGCCAATGAGCTTTCGGGCCCGCAGCGCAGTACGGCGCTCGGCATCCAGCAGATCATCATGCTGGCCGAGCTCGCAGTGAACCGCGCGCTGGACCGGGTTGATCCGCAAACCTGACAACACAAATCCCAGGTATAAAAAAACCGGCGATCATCACTGATCGCCGGTTTTTCATTCAGTCGTCATTCAATCACTGCATCAACACTTCAATCGAGCCATCAGCGGTCAGGCTGACCTGGCTGGTGCCGGCTTCGACTTCAGGCGTGACCGGTGCTGCGTCCATGCCGGCGGCTTTCATCATGATCGGGGCGCGCATGTACGGTTGTGGGAAGCCGTTGCTGTTGAGGTTCAGGTTGACGATTTTGTAGCCCTTGCCGCCCAGGGCGTCGGTGGCCAGTTGGGCGCGGGCCTTGAAGGCGGTGACGGCTTCTTTCAGCAGTTTGTCTTCGCTGGCCTTGCGGGTCGGGTCGGCGATGGCGAAGTCCATGCCGCCCATTTTCAGGTCGTTCAGCAGCTCACCGGTGAGTTTGGACAGGGCGGCGAAGTCGGCGCTTTCCAGGCGCAGCTCGGCGCGTTCGCGCCAGCCGGTGATTTTCTGGCCTTTGGTGTCGTAGATCGGGTAGCTGTTGCGGCTGCCCTGGCGCAGGGTGATGTCTTTGACTTGCTTGGCCTGGGCCAGGGCCTTGTTCATGGTGGTGCTGACGTCGGCGGCGAGTTTGGCTGGGTCGGTGTTCTGTTCTTCGGTGTAGAGGGTCACGATCATCAGGTCGCGGGCCACTTCCTGGCTGACTTCGGCGCGCAGGGAAATCTGGTTGTAGTGCAGCTCATCGGCGGCCAGGGCCGGAAGGCTGGCGATGCTGCCGACGGTCAGGGCGAGAAGGGCGGCGCTGCGGCGAAATGTGTGCATGAAAGCTCCTTGATGAGGGCGCAGGTGATGGTTCGGGGGCCTGCGTGAAACCATCAGACTCTAGCTTTTATGATCCGGTTCGCCCAGTTACAACTTCTATACAGATGGGCCTTATAGCCGCCGCGACGCTTTTTGCCATGTGGTCGTTTGCCGCACTTTCGCCTCTCAAGCCCGCGCCTTGGTTATACTCCGTGCGATCCGCCTGGAGCGCTCATCAGGAGAGCTCATGCTCGCCCCCGTACAACTGACTTCCGCCACTCGCCAGAACCTCTGGCGGCTGACTTTCATCCGCACCCTGGTGCTCGCCGCGCAGGCCGGTTCCGTGGGCCTGGCCTACTGGCTGGATCTGTTGCCGTTGCCGTGGGTGCAACTGGTGATGACCCTCGGCTGTTCGATTCTGCTGTGTGTGTTCACTGCTGTGCGCCTGCGTACTTCGTGGCCGGTCACCGAGCTCGAATATGCGTTGCAACTGGCCTGCGATCTGGTTATCCACAGTGCCTTGCTGTATTTCTCCGGTGGCTCGACCAACCCGTTCGTTTCGTATTATCTGGTGCCGCTGACCATCGCTGCGGTGACGCTGCCATGGCGTTATTCGGTGGTGCTGTCGGGCATTGCGCTGGCCTTGTATACATTGATGCTGACGCACTTCTATCCGCTGGAAACCCTGCCTGTGGCCCGGGAGAACCTGCAGATTTACGGCATGTGGCTGAGCTTCGCTCTTGCAGCCGCGGTGATTACGTTTTTCGCCGCGCGGATGGCTGAAGAGCTGCGCCGGCAGGAAGAATTGCGTGCGATCCGGCGGGAAGAAGGCCTGCGCGATCAGCAATTGCTGGCCGTGGCGACTCAGGCCGCCGGTGCCGCCCATGAACTGGGCACACCGCTGGCGACCATGAGCGTGTTGCTCAATGAAATGCAGCAGGACCACCACGATCCGATGCTTCAGGAAGACCTGAAGGTGCTGAAGGATCAGGTGAAGCTCTGCAAGGAGACTCTGCAACAACTGGTGCGCGCCGCCGAGGCCAATCGCCGGATGGCGGTGGAGATGCAGGACGTTACCGAGTGGCTCGACGAAGCGCTCAATCGCTGGCACCTGATGCGCCCGGAGGCCAGTTATCGCTTCCAGCGTCTTGGCCAGGGCCCGTTGCCGCGTGTAGCGCCGCCGCCGGATCTGACCCAGGCCCTGTTGAATCTGTTGAACAACGCCGCCGATGCCTGCCCGGAAAACCTTCAGGTGACCCTGGACTGGACGGCCGAAGACCTGACCATCAGCATCCGCGACCATGGCGCCGGTGTGCCGCTGGCCATCGCCGAGCAGATCGGCAAACCGTTTTTTACCACCAAAGGCAAAGGTTTCGGCCTTGGCCTGTTTTTGAGCAAGGCCAGCGTGACACGCGCCGGCGGCTCAGTGAAACTCTATAGTCATGAGGAAGGCGGCACGCTCACCGAGCTGCGCCTGCCCCACGGCGCCCGAGGAGAGCAACATGAGTGACGAAATCCAAGTCGAAGGCGAAGAACTGCCGCATTTGCTGCTGGTCGATGACGACGCGACCTTCACCCGGGTGATGGCCCGTGCCATGGCCCGCCGTGGTTTCCGCGTCAGCACCGCCGGTTCCGCCGAAGAAGGCCTGACCATCGCCCAGGCCGATCTGCCGGACTACGCCGCGCTGGACCTGAAAATGGACGGCGACTCCGGTCTGGTCCTGCTGCCGAAGCTGCTGGAGCTGGACCCGGAAATGCGCGTGGTGATCCTCACCGGTTACTCGAGCATTGCCACCGCGGTTGAAGCGATCAAGCGCGGCGCCTGCAATTACCTGTGCAAACCGGCCGACGCCGACGATGTGCTGGCAGCGCTGCTGTCCGAACACGCCGACCTCGACAGCCTGGTGCCGGAAAACCCGATGTCGGTGGATCGCCTGCAATGGGAGCACATCCAGCGCGTGCTGACCGAGCACGAAGGCAACATCTCCGCCACGGCCCGCGCCCTGGGCATGCACCGCCGCACCCTGCAGCGCAAATTGCAGAAGCGCCCGGTTCGTCGCTGAACCTGCGCTGAACGACCATCGCCAGCCCTCGCGATAAAGCGCACCGATCATCTATGATCGGTGCGTGTCTGTTCTTTTCTTTATCGAGCCTTTTCCATGAATCAGAACGCTGAATATTCCGCGGTCAACGATACTGTGCGCGGGCAGTTTTTTCGCAAGGTGTGGGCCATGACCACGCCTTACTGGCGCAGCGAAGAGAAGGGCAAGGCCTGGACGTTGCTGATCGCCGTGATCGCGCTGACGTTGTTCAGCGTGGCGATCTCGGTGTGGATCAACAGTTGGTACAAGGATTTCTATAACGCCCTGCAAAAGAAGGATGAGGCGGCATTCTGGCAGTTGATCCTGTATTTCTGCGGCATTGCGGCGGTGGCAATCCTCGGCGCCGTGTATCGCCTGTACCTGACGCAGATGCTGACCATCCGTTGGCGGGCATGGCTCACCGAGAACCATTTCAAGCGCTGGCTCGGGCACAAAAACTATTACCAGCTGGAGCAGGGCGGTTACACCGACAACCCTGACCAGCGGATTTCCGAAGACCTCAACACCTTCACCAGCAACACCTTGAGTCTCGCGTTGGGCCTGATCCGCACGGTGGTCAGCCTGGTGTCGTTCTCTATCATTCTGTGGGGCGTGTCCGGCAGCATCGAGGTGTTCGGCATCGAGATTCCCGGCTACATGTTCTGGTGTGCGCTGCTGTATGCGGCGGTCGGCAGCTGGTTGACGCACCTGATCGGTCGACGCCTGATCGGCCTGAACAACCAACAACAACGCTTCGAGGCTGACCTGCGCTTCTCCATGGTGCGGGTACGTGAGAACGCCGAGAGCATTGCGCTGTACAACGGCGAACCGAACGAGAATCGGCGTTTGAGCAATCGCTTCGGTCTGGTCTGGCACAACTTCTGGGACATCATGCGCGTGTCCAAGCGCCTGACGTTCTTCACCTCGGGTTACGGCCAGATCGCAATCATCTTCCCGTTCATCGTCGCGGCCCCGCGTTACCTGACCGGCAAGATCGAGCTCGGTGAGCTGATGCAGATCAACTCGGCATTCGGCAACGTGCAGGAGAACTTCAGCTGGTTCATCAACGCGTATTCGGATCTCGCCGCATGGCGCGCCACGTGTGATCGTCTGCTGAGCTTCCGTCAGGCGATGACCGACAACGAAGAACGCGCACCGGCCATTGATGTGCAGAATCAGGGCAATGAGCTGAAGGTTCATAACCTGGGCCTCGATCTGGCAGATGGTCGTCACCTGCTGACCAGTGCCGACATGACCGTGGAGCGGGGCGACCGGGTGATGCTCAGTGGCCGCTCCGGCAGCGGTAAATCCACGCTGCTGCGGGCGATGGGCCATTTGTGGCCGGCCGGGCACGGCAGTATTCGATTGCCGGCTTCGCGTTATCTGTTCTTGCCACAGAAACCGTATCTGCCGATCGGCACCCTGCGCGACGCCTTGAGTTATCCACAACCGGGCGACACCTACGCGCCCGAGCGTTATGCACAAGTGCTGGAAACCTGCCGTTTGCCGCATCTGGTGGCTCGACTGGACGAGGCCAATCACTGGCAGCGCATGCTCTCGCCGGGTGAACAGCAACGTCTGGCCTTCGCCCGCGCGCTGCTCTATGCACCGCAATGGCTGTACATGGACGAAGCGACGTCGGCGATGGATGAAGAAGACGAAGCCACGCTGTATCAGGCGTTGATTGACCAGTTGCCGGGCCTGAGCATCGTCAGCGTCGGCCATCGCAGCAGCCTCAAGCGTTTCCATCCACGGCATGTGCGGATCGATGGCGGGCACTTGGTGGAACAGACCGTCACGGCCTGATAACACATCATCCTGTGGGAGCGAGCAAGCTCGCTCTCACAGGATGATGCACTAAGTGATCGTACAACCCGCTTGCGCTATGATGCCCCTCAAGCCGATTTTTCGAGACAAACGCAGATCATGGAAAACCCGATCGACACCCCGCGCTTCCCCCGCAAGCGTCGCAGCCTGGCTCAGGAACTGGTGACGGTGCTGACCGAGCAGATCCGCGACGGTCTGCTCAAGCGCGGCGACAAGTTGCCCACCGAGTCGGCGATCATGGAAGCCCATGGCGTCAGCCGCACCGTGGTGCGCGAGGCGATTTCCCGTTTGCAGGCGGCGGGGCAGGTGGAAACCCGTCATGGCATCGGCACCTTCGTGCTCGACACCCCGAGCCCGAGCGGCTTCCGGATCGACCCGGCCACCGTGGTCACCCTGCGTGACGTGTTGGCCATTCTCGAATTGCGTATCAGCCTCGAAGTCGAATCCGCCGGCCTTGCCGCGCAGCGCCGCAGCACCGAGCAACTTGCTGCGATGCGCGCGGCCCTTGATGCGCTGAATGACAGCGTGGCCCACGCCAGCGATGCAGTGGCGTCGGACTTCCAGTTCCATCTGCAAATCGCGCTGTCCACCGGCAACCGCTATTTCACCGACATCATGACCCACCTGGGCACCAGCATCATTCCGCGCACGCGGCTGAATTCGGCGCGACTGGCCCATGACGATCAGCAGCACTACATGAATCGCCTGAGCCGCGAGCACGAGGAAATCTACGACGCCATCGCCCGTCAGGATTCCGATGCCGCCCGCGCGGCCATGCGCCTGCACCTGACCAACAGCCGCGAACGGCTGCGTCAGGCCCATGAAGAGGCGCAGGCTCAGGGTTGAGGGTTGATTACGGTTCGAGGCGTACTGTCAAAGTCGGGGAGGTGACTACATCCGGGCTGCCGATTTTAGCAATCGTGTAGCGCAAATTAGCCGTAGCTCCCGACACCAGGTTATTGGCAAACGTGCTTTTTGGAATGTCAAAGGTGACAGGGAATAATGGCTGGCTCAGTGTGTATTTAGAACTCCAATTGCTTCCGGTCGAGGTGCTGACGAGCATCTCGATCACGTCGCCGATTGCTGCTTCAAAGTATTGGGACACTGAAGCGGGAGTTGGATCACTCAGCTTCTCAATGTAAGCGACTCCTTTAACTGCCTCTTCCAAGTCAGGTGCGGCTACGACACTTTGTTGTGCGGTCATGATGTAAGTCCTTTTGTCATTGCAATCGAAAAGTGTATGTTCCGGCTCTTGGCCGTTGGCGTCGGGTGATGACGCCAAGAGTATTAGGGCTGGATTGGTTGGTGGCCGCACCTGTAAGAAATAACAGTTTCGACGAGTGGTTGATGGTGATTCAGCTTTCGATGTGCAGAAGCAGTGGTTCCGAGCAAGGCTCAAGACTGGCCTCGTCTGCAAACTTGTAGCGCAGCTCAACGGTACGGTTCAGGTAATTGTCCACCGGCAACCGCTACTTCACCGACATCATGACCCACCTGGGCACCAGCATCATTCCGCGCACGCGGCTGAACTCGGCGCGCCTGGCCCATGACGATCAGCAGCACTACATGAATCGCCTGAGCCGCGAGCATGAGGAAATCTACGAGGCCATCGCCCGTCAGGATTCCGATGCCGCCCGCGCGGCCATGCGCCTGCACCTGACCAACAGCCGCGAACGGCTGCGTCAGGCCCATGAAGAGGCGCAGGCGCAGGGTTGAACTCCGAAGGGGCGGGAAAACGTCATATGGTGTCGACGATAGACAGCTCTAACGTGTCTGACTGTTGTGGAGTTCCGTTTATTGTTGCGATGAAGTGGATAACTGCGGACCCATTTTTGAATTGATAGTCGAACAGGCTTTTTGAACCCAGAGAGAACTGTTCCTTTTCGGCTATGAACGTCGTAAATCTAGCGTGCTTTTCTATAGGGATGCTAAAACGGTCAGGCTTAACTTCAATTGTTATGTCGATCTGTTGGTTTGCTGCTTTCTCTTCATAAAAGAAATCGAGGAGAAAAGCACCACTCAGTTTCTGGGTGTCCAGCACTCCATTCGGCGCCTGAGGTGCTTCTGCTGCGGCAAGTTTTTGCATGACAAACTCTCCTGGTAGGGGTAAGTGCAATCGTTTTTTACTCCGTAAGTTGAGCGTTCTTGAGGGGCGGAGCGCCACTGTCAGAAATGACAGTGGCGACAAGCGGTCGTAATTGATTCCGCCGCGCGTCACGATCAGGCTTCGATGTAGAGTTTCAACGGCTCCGAACACGGCTCCAGACTGGACTCATCAGCAAACTTGTAGCGCAGCTCAACGGTACTGTTCAGGTACTTTTCCAGTTCGAATCTGGGGATGCTCAGTTCAATCCCGGTCAGGCCGACCATGTCATCCAGTGCGTCATCCCAGACGCCGGTCGGCTCCGACAAACCCTGCCATTCAGGCTCTTCCGGATCATCGCCGAGGATCGGGTACACATCCCAGTTCGGCGGTGTGTTCTGGCCATCGGGTACCTGAACGATCAGGTCGTCATCCAGCGTCGACAGCCGCAGGATGATCGAGTCGCTGGCATGGTCGGGGAATTGCGGAAGGTGTGCAGCGGCAAACGTCATGCTTTGTTCTCCTTGAAAGATCTGCCGCGATCCTTCGCGGCAGTCGTCGCACTTTACCCGGCGAATCGGTGAGGCGCGCCGGGGCAATCTTGTCCGGGCATTTCAACTGCGGGGCAGAATCGAACGATCCACCCTGACCGCGAGTTTGCCTGGGCCGGGCCTGACGTCGAAGGTCGCCTGGCCCTGAGCATCCACCGACGTGCGGGCGATGGCCACGCCGTCGCGCAGCAGTTGCAGCGGCGCACCTTTCATCGATTGGCCCGAGGCCAGTTCCAGTTTCAATTTAATCGTCATCGAATCGCTCCTTAATTCGTGTTGCCGCTTGGGTGATAGTCCTTGAGCAGCAGGTAAGTGCTCCAGCCCCACCAGTCGTCGACGGTGGCATTGTCGTTGAGGTTGTTGACGTCCTTGCGCCGCAGCACTTTGTTGTCCTGAAGGCGGAACAGTGGCGAGAAGTTGTTGGCCGGATCCAGCACGGCCGTCAGATCCGGCAGCCGTTGCAGCGCGTTGAAGGTGGTTGGCACATTACCGCTGGAATACGCGGCATACACCTCGTCTGCCGAATCCTGCACCGCGAGAGTCACCTGATTGCGGTTGTCGGCGTCCGTGGCGTCGAAGTAGCGCTTGTCACCGAACGCCCGCCATTGCTCGCCATGGCCGTTACGCACCTTGAGGCCAAACTTGCTGTCTTCGTCGTGCATGAAGCGAGTGATGAGTGAACCCAGGTCGCTAGGTGTCACGGCGGCGGCCATGACCTTGCGCGGCACCCGCAAATGCCCGGAAGAAAAAAGGTCGGTGAGGTAGTGGTCGGCGAACGCATTCATCGCGTAGGCCCGTTCCAGTCGCAGTTCGTCCTGACTGGCGTGGGCGGCTGCAGCGGTTTGCAGGGCGGCGGTGTGGCCGGCGATGTAGGCTTGGCGAGCCCATTCGCCGAAGTGGTCGGCGTTGTTCGCGGCCAGTTTCAGGTAGCGACCGAGCGGGAACAGGGCTGAGACAAAACTGCCGCCGCCAGTGATCTTGTTCCACTCTTCCGACAACGTATCTCCCAAAGCGTCATAAGCCTCATGGGGTTGTTTGCCGTCCTTGATCGCCTGTTTAACCGCGTCGATCTCTTTTTGCATGATTGCGAGAATTTGCGTCGCCTCGGTCTTCGAGGTCGTCAGCGCGGCGAGGCTGTCGAAGGCCGCCGTGAAGCGCTGAAGGCGATCGGCCGAAGTCGACCCTTCATTGATCGGACGGTCGACGATTCCATAGAAATCACCACCCAGCGCCAGCACCTGGCCGTAGGTCAGCGCCAACCCGTTCGGCAGATGCAGCGGCACATTTTGCGCGAGCACCGGCTCGGCGCTTTCAATAAAGCGCAGCCGGGTGTTGTCGCCGATAGCCGTGTGTTCTGCGCCTTCGAAGCGTAACTTCGGTTTGCCTTTCAAGGCTTGAGCGGTCAGGGCGGTCACGGGTTCGACATCGCTGTGCGAGTCGGCGATGTGCAGCAACAGATGCGGATTTTCGGCACTGAAGGCGATGCCGCCGGGGGTGAAAAGGTCATCGAAACGGGCGATGACCGGTGTGGTTTTTTCAAGGCATTTTGTTCGTAGACCGGACATTTCTTTCTCCTTGATATGTCGTCGGCAAGTTTTTATTTAACTGTATGTATATACAGTTAAATCAATCGTAGTCGAGAAATCTCCTACGTCAAAAAGAAATCTTGTCCGACAAAAAATGCCCTCCAGCGATGAAATGCAGTTGACGGTTATCTTTTAAGTTGTACGATGACCTACAACTTCGGCGAAGGCTGAACGGTCCACTCACAAAAAAACGTTGCTACCAGGGTGTTCGAATAATGAATCCACAAGAACTGAAGTCCATCCTCTCCGCCGGCCTGCTGTCGTTCCCGGTGACCGATTTCAATGCCCAGGGCGATTTCAACCGCGCTGGCTACATCAAACGCCTGGAATGGCTGGCCCCGTACGGTGCTTCAGCCCTGTTCGCCGCCGGTGGCACCGGTGAATTCTTCTCTCTGGCTGCCAGCGAATACTCGGAAATCATCAAGACTGCCGTCGACACCTGCGCCAGCAGCGTGCCGATCCTCGCCGGTGTCGGTGGTTCGACCCGCCAGGCCATCGAATACGCTCAGGAAGCCGAGCGTCTGGGCGCCAAGGGCCTGTTGCTGCTGCCGCACTACCTGACCGAAGCCAGCCAGGACGGCGTTGCCGCTCACGTTGAAGCCGTGTGCAAATCGGTCAACATCGGCGTGGTGGTCTACAACCGCAACGTCTGCCGCCTGACCGCGCCGCTGCTGGAGCGTCTGGCCGAACGCTGCCCGAACCTGATCGGTTACAAGGACGGTCTGGGCGATATCGAACTGATGGTGTCGATCCGTCGTCGCCTTGGCGATCGCTTCAGCTATCTCGGTGGTCTGCCGACCGCCGAAGTCTATGCCGCTGCCTACAAGGCCCTGGGCGTGCCGGTCTACTCGTCGGCGGTGTTCAACTTCATCCCGAAAACCGCGATGGACTTCTACCACGCGATTGCCCGCGAAGATCACGCCACCGTCGGCAAGATCATCGACGACTTCTTCCTGCCGTACCTGGACATCCGCAACCGCAAGGCCGGTTACGCCGTGAGCATCGTCAAGGCAGGCGCCAAGATCGCCGGCTATGACGCAGGCCCGGTGCGTGCGCCGCTGACCGACCTGACCGGCGAAGAGTACGAAATGCTCGCCGCGCTGATCGACAAGCAAGGTGCGCAGTAACACAACTCTATAAACAAGGCCGCTGAGCGATCAGCGGCCTTTTGCGTCAGGAGAATGATTCGTGACCAAGCGCTATGACAACTACATCAACGGTGAATGGGTCGCCGGTAACGATTACTCGGCGAACATCAACCCGTCCGAACTGAGCGACACCATCGGCGATTACGCCAAGGCTGACCTGGCTCAGGTCAACGCCGCCATCGACGCCGCCCGCGCCGCGTTCCCGGCGTGGTCGACCTCGGGCATTCAGGCCCGTCACGACTCGCTGGACAAAGTCGGCACTGAAATCCTCGCCCGCCGCGAAGAGCTCGGCACCCTGCTGGCCCGGGAAGAGGGCAAGACCCTGCCCGAAGCCATCGGCGAAGTGACCCGCGCCGGCAACATCTTCAAGTTCTTCGCCGGTGAATGCCTGCGTCTGTCCGGCGACTACGTGCCGTCGGTGCGCCCGGGCGTCAACGTAGAAGTCACTCGCGAAGCGCTCGGTGTGGTCGGCCTGATCACCCCGTGGAACTTCCCGATTGCCATCCCTTCGTGGAAAATCGCCCCGGCCCTGGCCTACGGCAACTGCGTGGTGTTGAAACCGGCGGATCTGGTGCCGGGTTGCGCCTGGGCGCTGGCTGAAATCATCTCCCGCGCAGGCTTCCCGGCCGGCGTGTTCAACCTGGTGATGGGCAGCGGTCGCGTGGTCGGTGAAGCGCTGGTCAACAGCCCGAAAGTCGATGGCATCAGCTTCACTGGCTCCGTCGGTGTGGGCCGTCAGATCGCCGTCAACTGCGTGTCGCGCCAGGCCAAGGTTCAGCTGGAAATGGGCGGCAAGAACCCGCAGATCATTCTCGACGACGCTGACCTCAAGCAGGCGGTCGAGCTGTCGGTGCAGAGCGCGTTCTACTCGACCGGCCAGCGTTGCACGGCTTCGAGCCGACTGATCGTTACCGCCGGGATTCACGACAAGTTCGTCGAAGCCATGGCCGAGCGCATGAAGTCGATCAAGGTCGGCCACGCGCTGAAGGCCGGTACCGACATCGGTCCGGTGGTCTCGCAAGCGCAGCTTGAGCAGGATCTGAAATACATCGACATCGGTCAGTCCGAAGGTGCGCGCGTAGTCAGTGGCGGTGGTCTGGTGACCTGCGACACCGAGGGCTACTTCCTCGCGCCGACTCTGTTTGCCGACAGCGAAGCGTCGATGCGCATCAGCCGCGAAGAGATCTTCGGCCCGGTGGCCAACATCGTACGCGTGGCCGATTACGAGGCTGCACTGGCCATGGCCAACGACACCGAATTCGGTCTGTCGGCGGGTATCGCCACCACGTCGCTGAAGTACGCCAACCACTTCAAGCGTCACTCCCAGGCCGGGATGGTGATGGTCAACCTGCCGACCGCCGGTGTCGATTACCACGTTCCGTTCGGTGGCCGTAAGGGTTCATCCTATGGCTCACGTGAGCAAGGCCGCTATGCGCAAGAGTTCTACACGGTCGTGAAGACCAGCTACATCGGTTCGTAAATCGCTGCACCCGCGCCGGGCCTTCGCCTGAGGCCCTGCGCGGCACAAGACCAAAGAATGTTTTACCCGCATAAAAATAATCAGTGGGAGTACATCTACATGCAATCGTCCAAGCCGACTCACGTCCGCTATTTGATCCTGCTCATGCTGTTTTTGGTGACCACGATCAACTACGCCGACCGCGCCACCATCGCGATCGCCGGTTCCAGTTTGCAAAAAGACCTCGGCATCGACGCGGTCACCCTCGGCTACATCTTCTCTGCATTCGGTTGGGCCTACGTGGCCGGGCAAATTCCCGGCGGCTGGCTGCTCGATCGCTTCGGCTCGAAAAAAGTCTACGCCCTGAGCATCTTCACCTGGTCGCTGTTCACCGTGCTGCAAGGCTTCGTCGGTGAGTTCGGCATGTCCACGGCCATCGTCGCGCTGTTCATGTTGCGCTTCCTGGTCGGTCTGGCCGAGGCGCCATCGTTCCCCGGCAACGCCCGTATCGTCGCGGCCTGGTTCCCGACCGCTGAACGCGGTACCGCTTCGGCGATCTTCAACTCCGCGCAATACTTCGCGACCGTGCTGTTCGCACCGCTGATGGGCTGGATCGTGTTCTCCTTTGGCTGGGAGCACGTGTTCATCGTCATGGGCCTGCTCGGCATCGTGTTCTCGCTGGTCTGGCTCAAGGTTATCCACAGCCCGCGTCAACACCCGATGGCCAACGAAGCGGAAGTGAAGTTCATCGCCGACAATGGCGGCATGGTCGACATGGACCAGAAACAAGGCAAAAAGGCTGACGGTCCGAAGTGGGATTACATCCGCCAGTTGCTGACCAATCGCATGATGCTCGGCGTTTATCTGGGTCAGTACTGCATCAACGGCATCACCTATTTCTTCCTGACCTGGTTCCCGGTGTACCTGGTGCAGGAACGCGGCATGACCATCCTCAAGGCCGGTTTCATTGCTTCGTTGCCAGCGATCTGCGGTTTTATCGGCGGCGTCCTCGGCGGGGTGATTTCCGATTATCTGCTGCGCAAGGGCCATTCGCTGACCTTCGCCCGCAAGGCGCCGATCATTGCCGGTCTGCTGGTTTCGAGCAGCATCGTGGCCTGCAACTATGTCGACGTTGAATGGATGGTGGTGGGCTTCATGGCCCTGGCATTCTTCGGCAAAGGCGTGGGCGCGCTGGGCTGGGCGGTGGTCTCCGACACTTCGCCAAAACAGATCGCCGGTCTGAGCGGGGGCCTGTTCAACACCTTCGGCAACATCGCCTCGATCACCACTCCGATCGTCATCGGCTACATCATCAGCTCCACCGGTTCGTTCAAATGGGCGCTGGTGTTCGTCGGCGCCAACGCGCTGGTGGCGGTGTTCAGCTACCTGGTGATCGTCGGCCCGATCAAGCGTGTGGTCCTGAAAGAGCCGCCAACCAACGGTGGTTCCGAAGCGGCTGGTAAATTGTCTCAAGCGCATTCCTGAGGAGCGGCGTCATGCAGTTGATTGAACATTCCGACTCGCCGCGCTACATCCGCCTGCACGAGCGGGACAACGTAGTGGTAGTGGTGAACGACCAGGGCGTGCCGGCCGGCACCGCATTTGCCGATGGCCTGGTGACGGTGGATTTTGTACCGCAGAGTCACAAGGTCAGCCTCGTGGACATTCCCGAGGGCGGCACGGTGATTCGCTACGGCCAGATCATCGGCTACGCGTTGCAGCCGATTCCCCGTGGCAGTTGGGTCAGGGAAGATCAACTGCGCATGCCGACCGCGCCGCCGCTGGACAGCCTGCCGCTGTCCACCGATGTGCCGGCCGCGCAGGCACCGCTGGAAGGCTTCACGTTCGAGGGTTATCGCAACGCCGACGGCACCGTCGGCACGCGCAACATCCTCGGGATCACCACCACCGTGCAGTGCGTCACCGGGGTACTGGATCACGCGGTGAAGCGGATCAAGGACGAACTGTTGCCCAAGTACCCGCACGTCGATGACGTGGTGGCGCTGACCCACAGTTACGGTTGCGGCGTGGCCATCACGGCCACCGACGCTTACATCCCGATCCGCACCGTGCGCAATCTGGCGCGCAACCCAAACCTCGGTGGCGAGGCGCTGGTGATCAGCCTGGGCTGCGAGAAATTGCAGGCGGGGCAGGTGATGCACGAGGACGATGCGTCGGTGGATCTGAGCGAGCCGTGGCTGTATCGCTTGCAGGATTCCAGTCACGGTTTCACCGAGATGATCGAGCAGATCATGGAACTGGCCGAAGTCCGCCTGAAGAAACTCGACCAGCGTCGCCGCGAAACCGTGCCGGCGTCCGAGCTGATCCTCGGCATGCAGTGCGGCGGCAGCGATGCGTTTTCCGGCATCACTGCCAACCCGGCGCTGGGTTATGCCTCGGACTTGCTGCTGCGGGCGGGGGCGACGGTGATGTTTTCCGAAGTCACCGAAGTGCGCGATGCGATCTACCTGCTGACCTCACGGGCCCAGACCAAAACCGTTGCCGAGGAACTGGTGCGCGAGATGGACTGGTACGACCGTTACCTGGCCAAGGGCGAAGCGGATCGCAGCGCCAACACCACGCCGGGCAACAAGAAGGGCGGGCTGTCGAACATTGTCGAGAAGTCCTTGGGCTCGATCGTGAAGTCCGGCAGCAGTGCGATCAGCGGCGTGCTCGGCCCTGGGGAACGTTTCAAGCAGAAGGGGTTGATTTTCTGTGCAACGCCGGCGAGTGATTTTGTCTGCGGTACGTTGCAACTGGCGGCGGGGATGAATCTGCATGTGTTCACTACCGGTCGTGGCACGCCTTATGGGTTGGCGATGGCGCCGGTGGTGAAGGTCTCGACCCGTACGGAGCTGGCTCAGCGTTGGCCGGATCTGATCGATATCGATGCCGGGCGGATTGCTACCGGTCGCGCATCCATCGAGGAGTTGGGCTGGGAGTTGTTCCACTACTACCTGGATGTGGCGAGCGGCAAGCAGCAGACGTGGGCGGAGAAGCACAAGCTGCATAACGACATTACGTTGTTCAATCCGGCGCCGATTACTTGATCGTTGAGTGTTCGGCTTGAGGGATGTGGTGTCAGCACTGGCCATGCCCTCACCCCAGCCCTCTCCCGGGGGGAGAGGGAGCTGACCGAGTTGTCTTTCGTTTTACATCGACCTGAAAAATCGAGTTGATTATGGATTCGGCGACGTAGTTTCAGGTCGATAATTTTCTGGAGCATCCCCGGATCAGTTCCCTCTCCCTCCGGGAGAGGGTTAGGGTGAGGGGCTTTTGAAGGTTTTGGCTTATCATTAGCCCCCTAACGACGCTCACCTCCAAGGCTCCCCGGCATGCTGGCAATCTTCCTCGAAACCCTGAACATCACCGCGCCGGTGTTTGCCATGCTGTTTCTCGGTGTGCTGCTCAAGCGCATCGACTGGATCAACGACAACTTCATCCACACGGCATCGTCGCTGGTGTTCAACGTCACCATGCCGGCGCTGCTGTTTCTCGGCATCCTGCATGCCGACCTGCACGCCGCGCTGCAACCGGCGCTGCTGATCTATTTCGCCCTCGCCACGCTGGTCAGTTTTGCCGTGGCCTGGGGCTGGGCGATTTTCCGTTGTCCGCGTGAAGATCGTGGCATCTACACCCAAGGCGCCTTTCGCGGCAACAACGGGGTGATCGGCCTGGCGCTGGCGGCGAGTATGTACGGCGACTACGGGATTTCCCTCGGAGCGATTCTCGCAGCGCTGGTGATCCTCTTCTACAACACCCTGTCGACCATCGTGCTGGCGGTCTACAGCCCGGTGATCAAGTCCGATCCGTGGAGCATCTGCAAAAGCGTGGTCAGCAATCCGCTGATCATCAGCGTGATCGCGGCAGCGCCGTTCGCTTATTTCAAGATCGGTCTGCCGGGCTGGCTGGAAACCTCCGGCCAATACCTGGCTCAAACCACATTGCCGCTGGCGCTGATCTGTATTGGCGGCACGCTGTCGCTGGCGGCGCTGCGCAAGAGCGGCAACATGGCGCTCAGTTCGAGTCTGGTGAAGATGATCGGCCTGCCGGTGATCGCCACGCTGGGCGCATGGCTGTGGGGCTTTCGCGGGGCGGAGCTGGGGATTCTGTTCCTGTACTTCGGCAGCCCAACCGCCGCCGCCAGTTTTGTCATGGCCCGTGCGGCCCAGGGCAATCATGAACTGGCGGCGGCGATCATCGTGCTGACCACGTTGATGGCGGCGATCACCACCAACATCGGGATCTTCTTCTTGCAGTGGGGCGGGTGGATCTGAGGCCGGCGGTTACTCAGGCTTCTGGTAACTGTCGATCACTTCCTGCGCCGCGCGGAACGCATCGATCGCCGCCGGCACGCCGGCATACACCGCGCAATGCAGCAGCGCTTCGCGGATCTCATCGACCGTGCAGCCATTGTTCAACGCACCGCGCACGTGGCCCTTCAATTCCTGCGGGCACTTCAACGCGGTCAGCGCGGCGAGGGTGATCAGGCTGCGGGTTTTCAGCGGCAAACCTTCGCGATTCCACACGCCGCCCCAGGCGTGTTCGTTGACGAAATCCTGCAACGGTTGGGTGAACTCGGTGGCGTTGCCCAGCGCGCGGTCGACAAACGCGTCACCCATTACCTGGCGGCGGACTTCAACCCCGGATTTCTTCGATTCGGTCATGGCACATCCCTCTTGTGGTGTTGGCGGCGCCAGGCGCGCACGGACGTAAAAAACAGAAACGTCAGCAGCGTCGGCAGCACATAAAACAGCATCAATCGTTCAAGCTTGCCGGCCAGTGGCATGCCGGTGGTGAACGACACCACGTGCAGCCCGTACGCCAGATACAAACCCAACAGCAGCAAACCTTCGGCCCGTGTCACGCGATAACCGGAATAGAACACCGGCAGGCACAGCGCGGCGACGCCGAGCATCACCGGCAGGTCGAAATCCAGTGCGTTGGGTGACACCGACAGCGGCGTCGGCGCGATCAGCGCGGTGAGGCCCAGCACCCCAAGCAGGTTGAACAGGTTGGCGCCGATCACGTTGCCCACTGCGATGTCACGCTGACCGCGCAGCGCGGCGATCAGCGAGGTGGCGAGCTCCGGCAGCGAGGTGCCGACCGCGACCACGGTCAGACCGATCACTCGCTCGGAGAACCCCAGGTCGGTGGCGACGACCACAGCCGCACCCAGCAATAGGTGTCCGGCGAACACCAGCATGCCCAGACCGCCGACAATCATCAGCAGGCTGGTGAACCACGGCGCCTGCGGATCGTGCGGTTGATCGGAATGCGGGCGGGTAGAGTGCCGCGACTGGCGCAGCAGTAATCCGAGATACAGGGCGAGGGCGCCGAGCAACAGAATGCCGTCGAAGCGCCCGAGTTCTTCATTCCACGCCAGCACGAACACCAACAGGCTCGCGCCGATCATCAACGGGATGTCCAGGCGCACCAGTTGCCGCGACACCCGCAGCGGGATGATCAGCGCCGACAGGCCGAGGGTGACAAGAATGTTGAAAATGCTGCTGCCGATCACGCTGCTGACGGCGATGTCCGGCGTGTGCGCCTGCACGGCTTGCAGGCTGACGGCCATTTGCGGGGCGCTGCTGCCGAGGGCAACGATCGTCAGGCCGATGATCAGCGGTCGTACATGCAGGCGCGCGGCCAGGCGCACGGCGGCGCGCACCATCAGCTCGGCGCCGGCGATCAGCAGGAACAGCCCGCTGAGCAATTCGATCACGCTGATCAGGGGTAAGTCGGTCAGTCCGAAAATGGTGGACGCTCCATCAGTCGTCGAGGGCCTGCACCCGAACCCGGGCGGTTCCACTGCGCAGCATACCGAGCTGTTCGGCCGCCGCACGTGAAACATCGATCAGACGGCCACGGGTGTGCGGGCCGCGGTCGTTGATGCGGACCACGACGGATTCATCGTTTTTCAGGTTGGTGACCTTCACCCGCGTGCCGAAGGGCAACTGGCGGTGGGCGGCGGTCAGGGAATTCTGGTTGAACGCTTCGCCGCTGGCGGTGCGTTTACCGTGGTGCTTGGCTCCGTAATAGGAGGCGACGCCGGTCTGGTCGTAACCGTGCGGGTCGATGACATCGGTGCTGGCGCAGCCGGCCAGCAAAGAGAGCAGGGCGCAGGCGCCGAGCAGACGTTTCATTCAAAAGCTCCCAAGTGATCGTTCCCACGCTCCGGCGTGGGAATGCACCCCCGTGACGCTCTGCGTCACACCGCAATGGACGCGGAGCGTCCGAGGCGGCATTCCCACGCAGAGCGTGGGGACGATCCTCGGGCGCGGGACCATCGTCAGCCTTCGAGCTTGCTTTTCAGCAGTTCGTTCACTTGCTGCGGGTTGGCTTTGCCTTTGGAGGCTTTCATGGCCTGACCGACGAAGAAGCCGAACATCTTGCCGCGCTTGGCTTCGTCTGCCGCTCGGTATTGCTCGACCTGCTCGGCGTTGGCCGCAAGCATTTCGTCCAGCACCGCCGAGATTGCGCCGGTGTCGGTGACTTGCTTCAGGCCGCGTTTTTCGATGATCTCGTCTGCGCTGCCTTCCCCGTTGGCCATCGCTTCGAACACCACCTTGGCAATCTTGCCGGAGATGGTGTTGTCCTTGATGCGCTGCAGCATGCCGCCCAGTTGCTCGGCCGAAACCGGCGAATCCTCGATGTCCAGGTTCTGCTTGTTGAGCAGGCTGCCCAACTCGACCATCACCCAGTTCGCCGCCTGTTTGGCGTCGCCGCCGATGGCTGCGACTTTCTCGAAGTAGTCCGCCTGCTCACGGCTGGTGGCCAGCACGTTGGCGTCGTAGGCCGACAGACCGAAAGCACTCTGGAAGCGCTCGCGTTTCTGCGGTGGCAGCTCCGGCAGGGTGGCGCGCACGTCGTTGAGGAACGAGTCCTCGATGACCACCGGCAGCAGGTCCGGGTCGGGGAAGTAACGGTAGTCGTTGGCTTCCTCTTTGCTGCGCATCGGACGGGTTTCGTCCTTGTTCGGATCGTACAGACGGGTCTGCTGGATCACTTTGCCGCCGTCTTCGATCAGGTCGATCTGACGCTGGATCTCGGAGTTGATCGCCTTCTCGATGAAGCGGAACGAGTTGACGTTCTTGATCTCGCAGCGGGTGCCGAATTCAACCTGGCCTTTTGGACGGATCGACACGTTGCAGTCACAACGCAACGAACCTTCGGCCATGTTGCCGTCGCAGATCCCGAGGTAACGTACCAGCGCGTGGATCGCCTTGACGTAGGCCACGGCTTCCTTGGCGCTGCGCATGTCCGGCTCGGAAACGATTTCCAGCAGCGGTGTGCCGGCACGGTTCAGGTCGATGCCGGTGGCACCGCTGAATTCTTCGTGCAGGCTCTTGCCGGCGTCTTCTTCCAGGTGCGCGCGGGTGATGCCGACGCGTTTGACCGTGCCGTCTTCCAGCGCGATGTCCAGGTGACCCTTGCCGACGATCGGCAATTCCATCTGGCTGATCTGGTAGCCCTTCGGCAGATCCGGGTAGAAATAGTTTTTACGGGCGAACACGTTGTGCTGACCGATCTCGGCGTCAATCGCCAGACCGAACATCACCGCCATGCGCACAGCTTCCTGGTTCAGCACCGGCAGCACGCCGGGCATGCCCAGGTCGATCAGGCTGGCCTGGGTGTTCGGCTCGGAGCCGAACGTGGTGGAACTACCGGAAAAGATTTTCGACCGGGTGGTGAGCTGGGTGTGAATCTCCAGCCCGATCACGACTTCCCATTGCATGTATGTCTCCTCAGAAGCCGGTTGGGGTGCGGGTGTGCCAGTCAGTGTTCAACTGATACTGGTGGGCAACGTTCAACAGGCGACCTTCCTGGAAATACGGCGCGAGCAGCTGTACGCCAACCGGCAGACCGTCGACGAAACCGGCCGGCATCGACAGGCCCGGCAGGCCCGCGAGGTTGGCGGTGATGGTGTAGACGTCTTCCAGGTAGGCAGCGACCGGGTCGCTGTTTTTGGCGCCGAGTTTCCAGGCCGGGTTTGGCGTGGTCGGGCCGAGGATGATGTCGACTTCATTAAAGGCAGCCATGAAGTCGTTCTTCACCAGGCGACGGATCTTCTGCGCTTTCAGGTAGTAGGCGTCGTAGTAACCGGCGGACAGTGCGTAGGCACCGACCATGATCCGGCGCTGTACTTCAGGCCCGAAGCCTTCGCCACGGGAGCGCTTGTACAGGTCTTCCAGGTTCTTCGGGTCTGCGCAGCGGTGGCCGAAGCGCACGCCGTCGAAACGCGACAGGTTGGAGGAGGCTTCTGCCGGGGCGATCACGTAGTACGCAGGGATCGCGTGCTGCATGTTCGGCAGGCTTATTTCCTTGATCACGGCACCGAGCTTTTGCAGCTCCTTGATGCTGTTCTGGATCAGCTCGGCGATGCGCGGGTCGAGACCGGCACCGAAGTATTCCTTCGGCACACCGATGCGCAGGCCTTGCAGCGAGCCGTTCAGGCCGGCGGCGTAGTCCGGCACTGGCTCATCGATGCTGGTGGAGTCGTTCGGATCGAAGCCGGCCATACCTTGCAACAAAATCGCGCAGTCTTCGGCAGTGCGAGCCAAAGGGCCGCCCTGATCGAGGCTGGAGGCGTAAGCGATCATGCCCCAGCGCGACACGCGACCGTAGGTCGGTTTCAGGCCGGTGAGGTTGGTGAATGCAGCTGGCTGACGGATCGAGCCGCCGGTGTCGGTGGCCGTTGCGGCAGGCAACAGACGAGCGGCAACCGCCGCCGCCGAACCACCGGACGAACCGCCCGGCACGTGTTCCAGATTCCACGGGTTTTTTACCGCGCCGTACCAGCTCGACTCGTTGGCCGAACCCATGGCGAATTCGTCCATGTTGGTCTTGCCCAGAGTCACGGTGCCGGCGGCGGCCAGCTTCGACACTACGGTGGCGTCGTACGGAGCCTTGAAGTTGTCGAGCATCTTCGAGCCGCAGCTGGTGCGGATGCCCTGGGTGCAGAACAGGTCTTTGTGGGCGATCGGCGCACCCAGCAGGGCGCCGCTCTCACCATTGGCCCGGCGCGCGTCGGCGGCTTTCGCCTGCTCGAGGGCCAGTTCTTCGGTGAGGCTGATGAAACTGTTGAGCTGTGGATCGAGCTGGGTAATGCGCGCCAGCAGGACTTTGGTCAGCTCTTCGGAAGAAAACTTTTTATCGGCGAGACCGCGGGCGATCTCGGCCAGAGTCAATTGATGCATTGCAGGCTCTTTCCCTTTAGTCGATGACTTTCGGAACCAGGTACAGGCCGTTTTCGACCGCTGGTGCGATGGACTGATAAGCCTCGCGGTTATTGCTTTCGGTCACGACGTCGGCGCGCAGACGCTGACTGGCTTCCAGCGGGTGGGCCAGCGGCTCGATACCGTCGGTATCGACCGCCTGCATTTCGTCGACCAGCCCGAGAATGCTGTTGAGGGCCGAAGTGATGTGTGGAAGATCGGCGTCATTAAGGCCAAGGCTGGCCAGATGAGCGATTTTTTCCACGTCGGAGCGTTCTAGCGCCATCGGGTTTCTCCAGTGGAAAACAGGACGGACGGCGTCCGTGTGTTAGATTGTCGGAACACTACCGCACTTCTACGGTCATAAGGCCGCGATTGTGGGGCTTGGTGCACAGAAAAGCGGCCAATTTAACATATTGGCGCCTTGCCCAAAATCCCTGTCGTTGTTAGAGTTTGCCGCACTTTTTTACCCACGCGTTGCCTAGGGTCCCTTTCCCATGTTCAAGAAACTGCGTGGCATGTTTTCCAGCGATCTTTCCATTGACCTGGGCACTGCCAACACCCTTATTTACGTGCGCGAGCGCGGTATCGTCCTGAATGAGCCATCGGTTGTGGCCATTCGGACACACGGTAACCAGAAAAGTGTCGTCGCTGTCGGCACCGAGGCCAAGCGCATGCTCGGCCGTACGCCGGGCAACATTGCTGCCATTCGTCCGATGAAGGACGGCGTGATCGCCGACTTCAGCGTCTGCGAAAAGATGCTGCAATACTTTATTAACAAGGTTCACGAAAACAGCTTTCTGCAGCCCAGCCCTCGTGTGCTGATCTGCGTTCCATGCAAATCCACCCAGGTTGAGCGTCGTGCCATCCGTGAATCGGCCCTTGGCGCCGGTGCCCGTGAAGTGTTCCTGATCGAAGAGCCGATGGCCGCTGCGATCGGTGCCGGTCTGCCGGTTGAAGAAGCACGCGGTTCGATGGTCGTGGATATCGGTGGTGGTACTACCGAAATCGCGCTGATCTCCCTGAACGGTGTGGTCTATGCCGAATCCGTACGCGTTGGCGGCGACCGCTTCGACGAAGCGATCATCACCTACGTGCGCCGCAACTATGGCAGTCTGATCGGTGAATCCACCGCCGAGCGCATCAAGCAGGAAATCGGTACGGCCTACCCGGGCGGCGAAGTTCGCGAAGTCGACGTTCGCGGTCGTAACCTGGCCGAAGGTGTTCCACGCGCATTCACCCTGAACTCCAATGAAGTGCTGGAAGCTCTGCAAGAGTCGCTGGCAACCATCGTTCAGGCCGTGAAAAGTGCTCTGGAGCAATCACCGCCGGAACTGGCTTCCGACATCGCCGAGCGTGGCCTGGTGCTGACCGGTGGTGGCGCGCTGCTGCGTGACCTCGACAAGCTGCTGGCCCAGGAAACCGGTCTGCCGGTGATCGTTGCCGAAGATCCGCTGACCTGCGTCGCTCGCGGCGGTGGCCGTGCATTGGAAATGATGGACAAGCACACCATGGACCTGCTCTCCAGCGAATAATCGCCGGATGCAATACGTGGGTGAGCGCACAGGCAGCACTTTGCAGTGCTGCCTGTTGGCGTTTATCTTCTGTCAGTCTTCATCCAGGCCGGTTTGATGCCGTATGAATAAACAGAACATTTGCCTGGGAGGAGCGGCTTATTAAACCGCTTTTCGCCAAGGGCCCCTCACTGGGCGTGCGCTTGTTGGTGCTGGCCGTACTGTCGGTCGCGCTGATGGTCGTTGACGCGCGCTTTAGCCTTCTTAAACCCGTACGCAGCCAGGCCTCGCTGGTGCTGATGGACGCCTACTGGATTACCGACCTGCCCGGACGGTTGTGGGAAGGTATCGCCAGCCAGTTCGGCAGTCGCACAGAGCTCGTCGCCGAAAATGAAAAACTCAAGTCGGAAAACCTGCTGTTGCAGGGTCGCATGCAGAAGCTTGCCGCCCTTACCGAGCAGAACGTCCGTCTGCGCGAGTTGCTCAATTCCTCCGCGCTGGTCAACGAGAAGGTCGAAGTGGCCGAGCTGATCGGCATGGATCCCAACCCTTTCACCCATCGCATCATCATCAACAAAGGTGAGCGTGATGGCGTGGTGCTCGGTCAGCCGGTGCTCGATGCTCGCGGTCTGATGGGGCAGGTGGTCGAACTGATGCCGTACACCTCCCGTGTGCTGCTGCTGACCGACTCGACCCACAGCATTCCTGTGCAGGTAAACCGAAACGGTCTGCGGGCGATTGCCAGCGGCACCGGTAACCCCGAGCGTCTGGAACTGCGCCACGTGGCGGACACTGCTGACGTCAAGGAAGGCGATCTGCTGGTCAGCTCCGGCCTGGGTCAGCGTTTCCCGGCCGGTTATCCGGTGGCGACGGTCAAGGAAGTGATTCACGATTCCGGCCAGCCATTCGCCATTGTTCGCGCCGTGCCGACCGCCGCACTGAACCGCAGCCGTTACCTGTTGCTGGTGTTCAGTGACAACCGCACCGCGGAAGAGCGTGCCAACGATGCTGCGCAGGCTCAGGAAAACCTTGATGCCTTCGGTGGCGGTCCGGTGATTCCGTCTACGGTGCCGAAGATCGTCACCCCGCCTGCCGCAGCTGCGACTCCTGCCACGGCGGCGTCGCCGGCTGCGCCTGCTGCCAGCACTACACCGGCCAAACCCGCTGCAAGCAAACCGCCTGCAGCCACACCAGCGGCCAGCAAACCACCGGCGAATCAGCCGGCGGCTCGACCAGCGGTCAAACCGCCTGTCACTGCGCCGGCGACCACCGGGAGGCAAGAATAATGGTCGGGGCTACCGCATCGCGTAACGGCTGGATTGTCTGGCTGACATTTATTGTCGGCATTCTGCTCAGCGTATCGCCACTGCCCATTTTCATGGAAATCCTGCGCCCGCTTTGGCTGGCCTTGCTCCTGACTTTCTGGGCTTTGTATTTGCCGCACACCGTCGGCATGGTCACAGCTTTCTGCCTGGGATTGGCCGAAGACGTGCTGCAGGGCGATCTGCTCGGTCAGAATGCCTTGATCCTGACTTTGATCACGTTCCTGGTGCTGTCATTGCAGCAGCGCCTGCGAATGTTCCCGATGTGGCAGCAGAGCCTGGTGATCCTGGTGATCTTCGGCCTCGCCCAGCTCGTACAACTCTGGCTCAGTGCCTTGACCGGCAACCGTCAGCCGACCCTCGCGCTGGTCCTGCCGGCACTGGTCAGTGCCTTGCTCTGGCCTTGGGTCAGCTTCGCTTTGCGTGGATTGCGCCGGCGCTACAAAATCAACTGATTCGGTCAGGCATGGGCCCCCACTGGTGCCATGAGGCAGGGCACTCAACAGGGAGATGTTTGGATGAAGCCGCTTTACCTCGCCTCAGGATCGCCGCGTCGGCGTGAGTTGCTCACGCAGATCGGCATCCCGTTTACCGCCATCAGCGCGGATATCGATGAAACCCCTCTCGCCAATGAATCCCCATCGGCCTACGTCGAGCGCCTGGCGCGCGGCAAGGCCGAGGCCGGACGGCGCACCGTCGTCTGCGACGTAGCGTTTTGCGTACTGGGCGCCGACACCGCCGTGGTGCTGGACGGCAAAATTCTTGGCAAACCGGTGGACGAAGCCGACGCATGCGCCATGCTGATGATGTTGTCCGGCAAGGAGCATGAAGTGCTGACGGCGATTGCCGTGCTCGACGGCGAGCGCTGCGAGTCGCGGGTGGTGCGCAGTCTGGTGCGGTTCCGGTCGATCAGCCGCGAAGAAGCTGCCGCCTACTGGGCCAGCGGCGAACCCCGGGACAAGGCGGGTGGCTACGGCATTCAGGGGCTCGGCGCGGTGTTCGTTGCCAGCCTCAATGGCAGTTACTCGGCGGTCGTCGGCTTGCCGGTGTGCGAAAGCGCAGAACTGCTCGGCCATTTCGGCATACCCTGTTGGCAAACCCTGAACGCGCAATGAGCGTCGAACGGACAAGATGCGGCCTTTATCGTGAACATGCCTGAACGAGACCCTGCCATGAGTGAAGAGATTCTGATCAACATCACGCCGATGGAATCGCGCGTGGCGGTGGTCGAAAACGGTGTGCTGCAAGAAGTGCACGTCGAGCGTACGCAAAAACGCGGGATCGTCGGCAACATCTATAAAGGCAAGGTGGTGCGGGTCCTGCCGGGCATGCAGGCGGCCTTCGTCGACATCGGCCTGGATCGCGCAGCCTTCATTCATGCCTCGGAAATTTCCCTGCGCGAAGGTCCTGCGGTGGAAAGCATCAGTGCGCTTGTACACGAAGGCCAGAGCCTGGTGGTGCAAGTCACCAAGGACCCGATCGGTTCCAAAGGTGCGCGCCTGACCACGCAACTGTCGATCCCGTCGCGCTATCTGGTGTACATGCCGCGCACCGCCCACGTCGGCATTTCTCTGAAGATCGAAGACGAAGCCGAGCGCGAACGCCTCAAGCAGGTGGTCAGCGATTGCGTGGCCAAAGAAGGCATCAAGGAGGCCGGCGGCTTCATTTTGCGTACCGCCGCCGAAGGTGCCGGGGCCGATGAGATCCTCATGGACATCCGCTACCTGCGCCGCCTGTGGGATCAGATCAACGAACAGATCAAGACCATCGGCGCACCGAGCGTGATTTACGAGGACTTAGGCCTGGCGCTGCGCACCCTGCGCGATCTGGTCAGCCCGAAGATCGAGAAGATCCGCATCGACTCCCGGGAAACCTTCCAGAAAACCACGCAGTTCGTCGCCGAACTGATGCCGGAAATCGCCGATCGTCTGGAACACTACCCAGGTGAACGACCGATTTTCGATCTGTATGGCGTCGAAGACGAAATCCAGAAAGCCCTGGAACGCAAGGTTCCGCTGAAGTCTGGCGGCTACCTGGTGATCGATCCGGCGGAAGCCATGACCACCATCGATGTGAACACCGGGGCGTTCGTCGGTCATCGCAACCTTGAAGAAACCATCTTCAAGACCAACCTCGAAGCCGCGACCGCGATTGCCCGGCAGATGCGCCTGCGCAACCTGGGCGGAATCATCATCATCGACTTCATCGACATGGAAGACGAAGAGCACCAGCGTCAGGTGCTGCGTACCCTGGAGAAACAACTGGAGCGCGATCACGCCAAGACCAACATCATCGGCATCACCGAGTTGGGCCTGGTGCAGATGACGCGCAAGCGCACCCGCGAAAGCCTCGAGCAAGTGCTGTGCGAACCGTGCAGCAGCTGTCAGGGCCGGGGCAAGCTGAAAACCCCGGAAACCATTTGCTACGAGATTTTCCGCGAGATCCTGCGTGAAGCCCGGGCCTATCAGGCCGAGGGTTATCGGGTGCTGGCGAACCAGAAAGTCGTGGATCGCCTGCTCGATGAAGAGTCCGGTAACGTGGCCGAACTTGAAGGTTTCATCGGGCGCACCATACGCTTCCAGGTAGAAACCATGTATTCCCAGGAACAATATGACGTGGTGCTGCTCTGAACCCCTGCGTCACCCTTTTCCTGAAACGGCTGGCCTCAGCTTTTTGCAGTATTTTTGCCATGGGAGCCAACTGACATGGAACGTCTGACACGCATTTTGGCCGCACTGACCCGCTGGGGTCTGGGCCTGTGCGCGTTGGTTCTGGTATTGATGGCGTTGTACGTCAGTCTTGGCCGGGAACTCACGCCACTGGTGGCCGAATACCGCACCGATATCGAAGACAAGGCCAGCGCCGCCCTGGGTCTGCCGCTGCAGATCGGCGAGTTGGAAGGCAACTGGAGCGGATTTGCACCGATCCTGCTGGCCCACGATGTGATGGTCGGCAGCGGCGCCAATGCCCTGCGCCTGGATCGGGTGCGTGCAGTGCCTGATCTGTGGGCCAGCCTGATGGCCCGCGAAGTGCGCATCGCCCATCTTGAACTCAACGGTTTGAAGATCAGCCTCAAGGAAGGCGAGGACGGAAAGTGGGCGCTGGAAGGCTTGCCGGTGCAGCAGGATCAGCCCATGGATCCCGAGCAACTGTTCAACCGCATGCAAATGATTCAGCAACTGTCGGTGCTCGACAGCCAGGTGACCTTGCAGCCGCGGGAGCAGGCACCGCTGACCTTCACGTATGTCGGCCTCAATCTCAAGACCGGCACCAGCCGCCAGCGCCTCGATGCACGATTGACCTTGCCTGACGGCCAGCCCGTGGCGCTTAGCCTGCGCACGCGGATTCGTCCGAGTCAGTGGCAGAGCAGCGAAGTGGAAGGTTATGTCAGCCTGCCGCAGAGTGACTGGTCGAAATGGCTGCCCGAGCGCCTGACCCAGCAATGGAATTTCTCCGAGATCAAGGCCGGCGGCGAGCTGTGGGTCAACTGGCGCGAGGGGGCGTTGCAGAGTGCTGCGATCCGCCTCAATGCGCCGCAACTGACCGGTGCCTACGCCGAACGCAAGCCGATCCAGATCAACAATCTGGCGCTCAATGGCTATTTCCAGCGCGGTTCCGAGGGAGCCATTGTCACACTTGATTCGCTGGCGATGAATTTCGGCGAAACCCGTTGGGAATCCCATGTCCAGATCAAACAGACTGTCGCCACCGACAACACCGAAGAACTCTGGCATCTGCAGGCTGACCGGCTCGACCTGACGCCGATCACACCTTTGCTCAATGCCCTCGGCCCGTTACCCCAAGGCTTAGCCACCGTGGTCGAGCGCCTGAAAGTCACCGGCGGGCTGCGTAACGTGCTGCTGGATTTCCGGCCGAACGCCACCGACGACAGCAAATTCGGCTTCGCCGCCAACCTTGATCAAGTCGGCTTCGACGCCTACCACGGCGCGCCCGCGGCACGGAATGTCAGCGGCAGCCTTACCGGCAATCTCGGCGGCGGCGAGCTGCGCATGGACAGCAAGGACTTCGTCCTGCACCTTGATCCGATCTTCGCCAAGCCATGGCAATACATTCAGGCCAACGCCCGGTTGACCTGGAAGCTCGATAAAGAAGGTTTCACTCTGATCGCACCGTACCTGAAGGTGCTCGGCGAGGAAGGCAAGATTGCCGGCGACTTCCTGATCCGCCTGCATTTCGATCACAGCCAGGAAGACTACATGGACCTGCGGGTCGGCCTGGTGGATGGCGACGGTCGCTACACCGCCAAGTACCTGCCGGAAGTCCTGAGCCCGGCCCTCGACGAGTGGCTGCGCACGGCGATTCTCAAGGGCGCGGTAGATCAGGGCTTCTTCCAGTATCAGGGTTCGCTGAACAAGAACACCGGGGAAGCGGATCGCAGCATCAGCCTGTTCTTCAAGGTGCACGACGCCGAGCTGGCGTTCCAGCCGGGCTGGCCGCACGTGAGCAAGGTCAGCGGTGACGTGTTCATCGAAGACAGCGGTGTGCGGATTCTCGCCAGCAAGGGCCAATTGCTCGACACCCAGGTCAGCGATGTCTTCGTCAATATTCCCCATGTGCCGAGCGGCGAGCACAGCCATATGTTCCTCGACGGCACCTTCGCGGGTGGGTTGGGCGATGGCCTGAAGATTCTTCAGGAAGCACCGATCGGCACCGCCGATACCTTCGCTGGCTGGGAAGGCGCGGGTGATCTGCAGGGCAAGCTCAAACTCGATGTGCCGTTGGCCAAGGGCGATCAGCCGAAAATCCTCGTCGACTTCAAAACCGCCAATGCGCGATTGAAGCTGGCGGAGCCGAAGCTCGAACTGAGCCAGCTCAAGGGTGATTTCCGCTTCGACAGCGCCAAGGGCCTGAGCGGGCAGAACATCAGTGCCCGGGCCTTCGACAAACCGGTCACTGCGCAGATCTTCGCCGACGGCGGCCCCGGCAAACTCAAGACCCGGGTGGCGGCGTCGGGGCAGGTCGAGGTCAAGAAACTCACCGACTGGCTGGGCGTGACTCAACCGTTGCCGGTGTCCGGGACTGTCCCTTATCAACTGCAATTGAATCTGGACGATGCCGACAGCCAGTTGATGGTCAGTTCAAGCCTGAAGGGCGTGGCAGTGGATCTGCCGGCGCCGTTCGGCATGGCGGCCGATGTCGGGCGTGACACTGTGTTCCGCATGACGTTACAGGGGCAGGAGCGGCGTTACTGGGTCAATTACGATCAACTGGCCAACCTCACCTTCGCCGCGCCACCAGGCAATTTCGCCGATGGCCGTGGCGAGTTGTTCCTTGGCGCCGGCGAAGCGGTGTTGCCGGGTAACAAAGGCTTGCGGATACGCGGCGTGTTGTCCGAGCTGGATGTCAAACCCTGGCAGGATCTGCTGGACAAGTACGCCGGCCAGGATCCAGGCGGCAACGCCAAGCAGTTGCTCAGCAGCGCGGACTTCAAGATCGGCAAGCTTACGGCTTTCGGCACCACGCTGGATCAGGCGGCAGTGCAGGTTAATCGCAAGCCCGGCGCCTGGGCTTTGGCCCTCGACAGTCAGCAGGCCAAAGGCACGGCCGGCATTCCCGACGCCAAGGGCGCGCCGATTGCGGTGAACCTGCAATACGTGCGGTTGCCGGCACCGGACCCTACGGTGCAGGCCGACGAGAACGCGCCGGACCCGCTGGCCTCGGTCGATCCGAGCAAGATTCCGGCGCTGGATATCACCATCAATCAATTGTTCCAGGGCCAGGATCTGGTCGGCGGCTGGTCGCTCAAGGTTCGGCCGACCGCCAAGGGCATCGCCCTGAACAACCTCGATCTGGGCCTCAAGGGCATTCTTTTGCAGGGCAGCGGCGGCTGGGAAGGCACGCCCGGTGCCACGACCAGTTGGTACAAGGGGCGGATCGGCGGCAAGAACCTCGCCGATGTCCTCAAGGGATGGGGTTTTGCGCCGAGTGTGACCAGCGAAGAATTCCACATGGATGTCGATGGCCGCTGGCCGGGCTCGCCGGCGTGGCTGGCGACCAAGCGCTTCTCCGGTACCCTCGATGCGTCCCTCAACAAAGGCCAGTTTGTTGAAGTGGAGGGCGGCGCTCAGGCCTTGCGCGTGTTCGGACTGCTCAACTTCAACTCGATTGGCCGGCGTTTGCGCCTCGACTTCTCCGACCTCTTCGGCAAGGGCCTCAGCTATGACCGGGTCAAGGGATTGCTGGAGGCGACCAACGGCGTTTATGTGACGAAAGAACCGATCAAGTTGACCGGTCCTTCGAGCAACCTGGAACTGGACGGCACGCTGGATCTGGTGGGCGACAAGGTGGATGCCAAATTGCTGGTGACTTTGCCGGTGACCAACAACCTGCCGATTGCCGCGCTGATTGTCGGCGCGCCGGCAGTCGGCGGCGCATTGTTTCTGATCGACAAGCTGATCGGTGATCGCGTGGCACGGTTCGCCAGCGTCAAATACACCGTCAAAGGCCCATGGAAAGAGCCGAAAATCACCTTCGACAAGCCTTTTTGAACAGCCAGCCCCTGAACCGATGGAGTAGCATGGCCGCATACCTCTTGCGGAGTGCGCCATGTCTTTTGCGGTGATTCAAATGGTCAGCCAGAGCGATGTGCTGGCCAATCTGCGCGATGCCCGACGTTTGCTCGAACAGGCGGCCAACGCCGGTGCGAAGCTGGCCGTGCTGCCGGAAAACTTCGCCGCCATGGGCCGTCGCGACATCGCCGACATCGGCCGCGCCGAAGCGCTCGGCGAAGGCCCGATCCTGCCGTGGTTGAAACAGACCGCCCGCGACCTCAGGTTATGGATTGTGGCCGGCACCTTGCCGTTGCCGCCTGTGGGACAGCCCGAGGCGAAGTCCCATGCCTGTTCGTTGTTGGTGAACGATCAGGGCGAAATCGTTGCTCGCTATGACAAGTTGCACCTGTTCGATGTCGACGTGGCGGACAATCGCGGCCGTTACCGCGAATCCGATGACTATGCTTATGGCAGTGGCGTGGTGGTCGCGGAAACGCCGGTCGGGCGATTGGGCCTGACGGTGTGCTACGACCTGCGCTTCCCGGAGCTGTACAGCGAATTGCGCGCAGCCGGGGCCGAACTGATTACCGCACCGTCGGCCTTCACCGCGGTGACGGGGGCGGCGCACTGGGATGTACTGATCCGCGCGCGAGCCATTGAAACCCAGTGTTACGTGCTGGCGGCAGCCCAGGGCGGGACGCATCCGGGGCCGCGGGAAACCTTTGGCCACGGGGCGATTGTCGATCCGTGGGGCCGCGTGCTGGCACAGCAAGAGCAAGGCGAAGCCGTGTTGCTGGCCGAACGCGACAGCAATGAACAAGCGTCCATCCGGGCGCGAATGCCGGTGACGGGTCATCGGCGGTTTTTTTCGCAGGGCGCACAGCGACCTGCTTCAGAACACGAATTTAAGGCGTAAAACCTATGAGCGAGTTGTTGTCCTCAGTCAGTGATCACCTGTTGGCGCCCGGCGGCGTGACGATCGAGAGCCTGCAAGGCGTGCTCGGTGATCTGGCGGGTCCAGGCATCGATGCGGCCGACCTGTATTTCCAGGGGCAGATATCCGAGTCCTGGTCGCTGGAAGACGGCATCGTCAAGGAAGGCAGTTTCAACCTCGACCAGGGTGTTGGCGTGCGGGCGCAGTCGGGTGAGAAAACCGGTTTCGCCTACAGCAATGCGATCACCCTCGAAGCTCTCGGCGCAGCGGCCCGTGCGGCCCGTTCGATTTCACGCGCCGGGCAGAACGGGACGGTGCAGGCGTTCAGCACCCAGGACGTCGCCCAGTTGTATGCGCCGGATAACCCGCTGGAAGTCCTGAGCCGCGCTGAAAAAGTCGAACTGCTCAAGCGCATCGACGTTGCCACCCGCGCCCTCGATCCACGTATCCAGCAGGTCAGCGTGAGCATGGCCGGGGTCTGGGAACGTATTCTGGTGGCCTCGACCGACGGTGGCCTGGCTGCCGATGTGCGTCCGCTGGTGCGCTTCAACGTCAGCGTGATCGTCGAACAGAACGGTCGTCGCGAGCGTGGCGGTCATGGCGGCGGCGGGCGTACCGACTACCGTTATTTCCTCGCCGAAGACCGCGCCATGGGTTATGCCCGTGAAGCGTTGCGTCAGGCGTTGGTGAATCTGGAAGCGATTCCGGCACCGGCCGGCACCTTGCCGGTGGTTCTGGGTTCGGGCTGGTCCGGCGTGCTGCTGCACGAAGCGGTCGGTCACGGTCTGGAGGGCGATTTCAACCGCAAGGGCAGTTCGGCCTACAGCGGGCGCATGGGCGAGATGGTTGCATCAAAACTTTGCACCATCGTCGATGACGGCACGTTGGCCGGTCGTCGCGGTTCCCTGAGCGTCGACGACGAAGGCACGCCGACCGAGTGCACCACGCTGATCGAAAACGGCGTACTCAAGGGTTATATGCAGGACAAGCTCAATGCGCGGCTGATGGGCGTGGCCCGCACCGGCAACGGTCGCCGGGAATCCTACGCGCACCTGCCGATGCCACGGATGACCAACACCTACATGCTTGGCGGCCAGAGCGATCCGGCGGAAATCATCGCGTCGGTGAAGAAGGGCATCTACTGCGCCAACCTCGGCGGCGGTCAGGTCGACATCACCAGCGGCAAGTTCGTGTTCTCTACCAGTGAGGCGTATCTGATCGAGGACGGCAAGATCACTGCGCCGGTCAAAGGCGCAACGTTGATCGGCAACGGTCCGGAAGCGATGAGCCGGGTGTCGATGGTCGGTAACGATCTGGCGCTGGACAGCGGTGTGGGGACTTGCGGCAAGGATGGGCAGTCGGTGCCGGTGGGTGTCGGTCAGCCGACCCTGAAAATCGATGCGATCACCGTGGGTGGCACGGGCGCGTAAGAAGGGATGGAGCTTCGGGTGGCGCGCGGTGCGGCCACCCGGTGGCGAATATCAACGCAGGCCGCGTTGAGTCTCGTCCAGCTCACGGATGTATTTGAAGATCTTGCGGCTCGAGGCAGGAGGTTTGTTTTGCGCAACCTCGTGCTGGGCCTGACGGATCAGGGAACGCAGTTGCTGGCGGTCGGCGTCCGGGTAATCGACGACGAATTTCTCCAGCACGGCATCGTCACCGGCGATCAGGCGGTCACGCCAGCGTTCGAGGTTGTGGAAACGCTCGTTGTACTGACGGGTAGAGGCATCGAGTTGATCGAGCAAGGTGAGAATCGCGTCAGTGTCCTGATCGCGCATCAGTTTGCCGATGAACTGCAAGTGCCGTTTACGCGCGATGTTCGCGGTGTGCTTGGGCGCATCGGCCAGGGCCCGGCGCAGGGCGTCGGTCAATGGCAGTTTTGCCTGCAAGTCGGGCTTGAGCGTTGTAAGGCGCGCGCCAAGGTCAACCAGAGCATGCAGCTCGCGTTTGACCTGGGATTTGCTTTTTTCTCCCGTATCGAGGGAGTCGTCGTAAGAATCAACCATGGTGGCAGTCCGCAAAGAAACGCCGCCATGATAACCAGTCGGGGGCCGCTTGTCCGGCCCGGTCGCTCGAAGGCCCCAGCCGAAAGCAGAATTTGAGTGGAGATGAGCATGAGTGCAGTTGAAAGCGTCGGCCCACAGGCATTGCCGGCACTGCAGGAACAGGTCGAGCAGATCATCGCCGAAGCCAAGCGTCAGGGTGCCAGTGCCTGTGAAGTAGCGGTATCGCTGGAGCAGGGCCTGTCGACGTCGGTTCGTCAACGTGAAGTCGAAACGGTCGAGTTCAACCGCGATCAGGGTTTTGGCATCACGCTGTACGTCGGCCAGCGCAAGGGCTCGGCCAGTACATCCGCCACCGGGCCGGATGCGATTCGCGAAACCGTCGCTGCGGCGCTGGCGATTGCCAAGCACACTTCCGAAGACGAAGCCTCGGGGTTGGCCGATGCCGCGCTGATGGCCCGGGATATCCAGGATTTCGACCTGTTCCACCAATGGGACATCACCCCGGAGCAGGCCATCGAGAAGGCACTGCTCTGCGAAGCCGCCGCGTTCGACGCCGATGCACGCATCAAGAATGCCGATGGCACCACGTTGAGCACCCATCAGGGCTGCCGTGTGTACGGCAACAGCCACGGTTTCATCGGTGGTTACGCTTCGACCCGACACAGCCTGAGCTGCGTGATGATTGCCGAAGCCGATGGCCAGATGCAGCGCGATTACTGGTATGACGTGAACCGTCAGGGCAGCTTGCTGGCGGATCCGGTGAGCATTGGCCAGCGCGCGGCACAGCGCGCAGCGAGCCGTCTGGGTGCGCGTCCGGTGCCGACCTGCGAAGTGCCGGTTTTGTTTTCGGCGGAACTGGCGGGTGGGTTGTTCGGCAGCTTCCTGTCGGCGATTTCCGGCGGCAGTCTGTACCGCAAATCGTCTTTCCTCGAAGGCACCCTGGGGCAGAAGCTGTTCCCGGAATGGTTGACCATCGACGAGCGTCCGCACCTGATGCGCGCCATGGGCAGTGCTTCCTACGATGGTGACGGCCTGGCGACCTATGCCAAACCGTTCGTCGAGAAAGGCGAGTTGGTCTCGTACATCCTTGGCACCTATTCCGGTCGCAAACTGGGCATGCCGAGCACCGCCAACGCGGGCGGCGTGCACAACCTGTTCGTCACCCATGGCGATGAAGACCAGGCTGCCTTGCTGCGGCGCATGGGGCGTGGACTGCTGGTCACCGAACTGATGGGCCATGGCCTGAACATGGTGACTGGTGATTACTCGCGCGGTGCGGCGGGTTTCTGGGTCGAGAACGGTGAAATCCAGTTCGCGGTGCAGGAAGTGACCATCGCCGGCAACATGCGTGACATGTTCAAGCAGATCGTCGCGGTGGGTAACGATCTGGAACTGCGCAGCAACATTCGCACTGGTTCGGTGTTGATCGAGAAGATGACTGTCGCGGGCAGCTAAGCCCTAGGCAGGTACAAAAAAAGGCGTGTCATCCGATTGGGTGGCGCGCCTTTTTTGTGTCCGCAAACTTTTCGGGTTGATCAGGGCAGCAAAAAAGCCACTCTTGTTTTGGTTCTCATTATCATCTAATAATAAATCTCATTATCGGATGAGCCCAGAATCATGAGTTCTGCCTTGCACGAGCAGCCGTACCTCGAAAGCTGGCGCTGGATGAGTCGCCAGATCCGTTGCGCGATGGATCCCGACGAACCGCGCCTGATCGAACACTACCTGGCCGAAGGCCGGTATCTGGCCTGCTGCACGGCGACCTCGCCCTGGACGGTCGCCGAAACCTCTTTTCGTCTGCTGCTCGACACGGCCACCGACATCGCGTTGCCGTGGCACTGGCGCAGCCTCTGCCTCGATCAAGCCTGGCGCCCGCTGCGTGAAATGGAGCGCCTGTCACTGTGCAAATGCCGGCTCAAACGCTGGCAAAGCTACACCTGGCAGCTCGCCACCTGCGAGTTGCAACCCTCGATTCCTCTTATTGAACTGATGCAAGGATTTTCAGATGACCAAGACACGTATTGAGCGCGACAGCATGGGCGAACTGCAGGTGCCGGTGGACGCTCTCTACGGCGCGCAGACCCAGCGCGCAGTGGATAACTTCCCGATCAGCGGCAAACCGATGCCAACCCAGTTCATCCGCGCCCTGATTCTGGCGAAAGCGGCGGCCGCACGCGCCAACGTCGAACTTAACCAGCTCAGCGCCGCGCAAGGCAAAGCCATCAGCGATGCCGCCCAAGGTCTGCTGGAAGGCGACTTCATGCAGCATTTCCCGGTGGATATCTTCCAGACCGGCTCCGGCACCAGTTCCAACATGAACGCCAACGAAGTGATCGCCACCCTGGCCAGCCGCCTGCTCGAAGAGCCGGTGAACGCCAACGACCACGTCAACTGCGGGCAGAGCAGCAACGACATCATTCCGACCACCATCCACGTCAGCGCGGCGTTGGCCCTGCACGAACAACTGTTGCCGGCGTTGCTGCATCTGGTGCAAGTGATCGAGCGCAAGGCCGAGCAGGTGCATCACCACGTCAAGACCGGCCGCACCCACTTGATGGACGCCATGCCGGTGCGCATGAGTCAGGTGCTCAACGGTTGGGCGCAGCAACTCAAGGCCAATATCGGTCACCTGCAGGATTTGCTGCCAAGCCTGCAATCCTTGGCCCAGGGCGGCACGGCGGTCGGTACCGGGATCAACGCGCATCCAGAATTTGCTGCGCGCTTCAGCCGCCAATTGAGCCAGTTGACCAACGTCCAGTTCACACCGGGCAAGGATCTGTTCGCTCTGATCGGCTCGCAAGACACTGCCGTGGCCGTGTCGGGCCAGCTCAAGGCCACCGCCGTGTCGCTGATGAAAATCGCCAACGACCTGCGCTGGATGAACTCCGGCCCGCTCGCCGGTCTCGGTGAAATCGAACTGGAAGGGCTGCAGCCGGGTTCCTCGATCATGCCGGGCAAGGTCAATCCGGTGATTCCGGAAGCCACCGCCATGGTGGCCGCGCAAGTGATCGGCAACGATTCGGTGATCACCATCGCCGGTCAGTCGGGCAATTTCGAATTGAACGTGATGCTGCCGATCATCGCCCAGAATCTGCTGAGCAGCATCGAGTTGCTGGCCAATTCCAGCCGTCTGCTGGGCGACAAGGCCATCGCCAGCTTCAAGATCAACGAGTCGCGCCTCAAGGAAGCGCTGTCGCGCAACCCGATTCTGGTGACCGCACTCAACCCGATCATCGGTTACCAGAAGGCTGCCGAGATCGCCAAGCAGGCCTACAAACAGGGTCGCCCGGTGATCGACGTTGCGCTGGAACACACCGACCTGTCGCGCAGCCAGCTGGAAGAGTTGCTCAATCCCGAGAAACTCACCGCCGGCGGCGTGTAAGCACCGCAACCGCTTTGGAGGTTCACCATGGAGCACTGGAAACGCACGATCGAACGGGCCAATCGCTGCTTCATGCTGGGCGAGCTGATCGATGCCCGCGAGGCTTACCTGCAAGCCCTGGCTTTGGCACAGGTGTTGTTCGAGCGCTGGGCCGATGCCGACGAAGCGGTGGCGGCCTGCGTCATTTCTCATCACAACCTGGCCGACCTGCATCTGCGCCTGAACCAGCCGGAGGAGAGCGCCGAGTACCTGTGCGCGATCCATCAACGACTGTTGCAGACCATGCAGGACGAGCGTCTGCGCCCTGCGCTGCGTGAAGCGGCCCTTCGCCAGAGCAGCAAGACCTACATCGAGCTGCTCAATTTCATCAGCGAACACGGCGAATACCCGCGCACCCAACGCTTGCTGCACCCGGACACCGGCAATGCGCGCCGCGTGACTGCCCAACATCACCATGGAGTCCACTGAAATGGCTTTTACCCTGCCAGCCTTGCCTTACGCCTACGACGCACTGGAACCGCACATCGATGCGCAAACCATGGAGATCCACTACACCAAGCATCATCAGACTTATATCAACAATCTGAACGCTGCGGTCGAGGGCACCGAATTCGCGGACTGGCCGGTGGAGAAGCTGGTCGCCAGCGTCCAGCAACTGCCGGAAAAGCTTCGTGCGGCGGTGATCAACCAGGGCGGCGGTCATGCCAACCATTCGCTGTTCTGGGAAGTGATGGTGCCCAACGGCGGTGGCAAACCTGACGGTGCGCTGGCCAAGGCGATCGATGAGCAACTGGGCGGCCTCGACAGCTTCAAGGAAGCCTTCACCAAAGCCGCGCTGACCCGCTTCGGCAGTGGCTGGGCGTGGCTCAGCGTCAACCCGGAAAAGAAACTGGTGGTGGAAAGCAGCGGTAACCAGGACAGCCCGCTGATGAACGGCAACACGCCGATACTCGGCCTCGACGTGTGGGAACACGCCTACTATCTGCGTTATCAGAACCGTCGGCCGGAATACATCAGCGCTTTCTACAACGTGATCAACTGGCCAGAAGTCGCTGCGCGCTATCAGGCCGCGCTGGTTTAAGTCTCCTATAAAAACAATCCAAGGGTGACTATGGGCACTGAAACACTGGCGATCGGAAGTGGGCGTATGTTTCGTTACGCAATCGGTTCGCTGTTGCTGTTGGCGGGCATGACCTTGCTGGTCGCCCACGGACTGGAATGGCTGAATCTGGAACCGAAGTTGTCGCGGGCATTGCAGGGCGGCGCGATCTGCGCCCTCGGCACCGCACTCGGCGCGGTTCCGGTGCTGGTGATCCGCAACATGCCCCAGGCGCTGGGCGATACGCTGCTGGGTTTTGGCGCCGGCGTGATGCTGGCAGCGACCGCGTTTTCGTTGATCGTCCCGGGAATCGCTGCCGCCGAAAGTCTGGGTCTGAGCCCGTGGGGTGCCAGCGGTCTGATCTGCTTCGGCATCATGCTCGGAGCATTCGGCCTGTATCTGGTTGATCGCAAGGTGTCCGGCGCTTCGCCGGAAATGCTCATCGGCACCGTCGAGCACCCGGTGATTCCGCCACGTATCTGGTTGTTCGTGTTTGCCATCATTGCCCATAACATCCCGGAAGGCATGGCCGTCGGTGTTTCCGCTGGCGGCGGCATGCCGGATGCTGACAGCCTGGCGATGGGCATCGCCTTGCAGGATGTGCCGGAAGGACTGGTCATTGCGCTGGTGTTGGCCGGAGCCGGGATGTCGCGGGTCAAGGCGTTTCTGATCGGGGCGGCATCGGGCCTGGTCGAGCCGGTGTTTGCACTGCTGTGTGCGTGGCTGGTCAGCCTGGCGGAACTGTTATTACCCCTGGGACTGGCGCTGGCGGCCGGGGCAATGCTGTTGGTGGTGACTCACGAAGTGATCCCGGAGTCGCGGCGCAATGGTCACGACAAGCTGGCGAGCCTGGGATTGTTGATCGGGTTCTGCCTGATGATGGTGATGGATACGGCGTTGGGATGAGAGGGAGGCTTGCTCCCTCCCTCGACACTAAAGGCTTTCAACCGCCTTCGTCGAAGTAGTTGTTGATCAGCGCGACCAGCGCATCCATGGCTTCCTGTTCCTGATGACCCTCAGTACTCAGGTGGATTTTGGTGCCCTTGCCGGCGGCGAGCATCATCATCGCCATGATGCTTTTGCCATCAACCGTGGTTTCCGGGGTGCGACCCACTCTGATCGTGCAGTCGGGATATTGACCCGCCACGCCAACGAACTTTGCCGACGCCCGGGCATGCAGGCCCAGCTTGTTGATGATTTCGATTTCCAGAGCAGGCATCGCGGTGTGAATCCTTTAGCTGAGGTCGCGGTGGCGAACCTGGACGTTCTTCAGGGTTTTCTGCAGGGCCTGACCCAGGCGTTCGGTCAGGTAGACGGAACGGTGGTGTCCGCCGGTGCAGCCAATGGCAATGGTCACATAAGCGCGATTGCTCGCAGCGAAGCGCGGCAGCCATTTGAACAGGTACGCATAGATGTCCTGGAACATCTCTTCGACCTCCGGCTGCGCCGCCAGGTATTCCGCCACAGGCTCATCGAGCCCGGATTGTGCGCGTAATTCCGGTTTCCAGTACGGATTGGGCAGGCAGCGTACATCGAACACCAGATCCGCATCCACCGGCATGCCGCGTTTGAAACCGAACGACTCCACCAGAAATGCAGTCCCCGGCTCCGGTTGGTTCAACAGTCGCAGCTTGATGGTATCGCGCAGCTGGTAGAGGTTCAGATTGGTGGTATTGACCTTCAGGTCGGCCAGATCGGCGATCGGGCCCAGCAGCGCGGTTTCGTCGTTGATGGCTTCGGCCAGCGAGCGATTGGCATTGCTGAGCGGGTGGCGACGACGGGTTTCCGAAAAACGTTTGAGCAACGTTTCGTCATCGGCGTCCAGGTACAGGACATCACACTGGATGTGCCGGCTGCGCACTTCCTCGAGCAACTCTGGAAAGCGCGACAGATGGCTCGGCAGGTTGCGGGCGTCGATCGAGACCGCCACCTGTGGCTGGAGCATTTCGGTATGAACCAGCGCGCGCTCGGCGAGGTCTGGCAACAAGCCGGCTGGCAGGTTGTCAATGCAGTAGTAGCCGTTGTCCTCAAGGACATCCAGGGCGGTACTTTTACCCGAGCCGGAACGGCCACTGACAATGATCAAGCGCATGGTTACGGCCTGTTCTGTTCTTCCAGTACAACCTGGTACAAGGCTTCGTTGCTTGGCGCGCTGCGCAGTCTGTCGCGCACGTCCTTGCGGTCGAGCATGCTGGCGATCTGGCGTAACAGCTCCAGGTGCGCATCGGTGGCGGCTTCCGGCACCAGCAGGACGAACAGCAGGTCCACAGGCGCGCCGTCGATAGCGTCGAAATCGATAGGGGCATCAAGGTGCATCAGCGCACTGATCGGCGCTTCGCAGCCCTTGAGGCGGCAGTGAGGAATGGCGATGCCGTTGCCAAAACCGGTGGAACCCAGTTTTTCACGGGCAATCAATGCCTCGAAGACATCTTGCATCTCCAGATCCGGGACTTCCCGGGCGATCAGGTTGGCAATTTGTTCGAGGGCTTTCTTTTTACTGCCGCCCGGCACGTTCACCAGGGAACGGCCGGGGGTCAGGATGCTTTCAAGTCGGATCATGGGGGTGGGGGTTATCGACCGGTAGCGCCCTGAAGCAGGCTCTGGGTCTTTTCCTTATGCTTTTTGAGTTGTTTATCAAGCTTGTCGGTCAACGCGTCGATCGCAGCGTACATATCGGTATGTTCCGCGTTTGCGACGACCTCGTTGCCGGGAATATGCAGCGTGGCTTCGATTTTCTGCTTCAGCTTTTCGACGCACATCGTGACCTGTACGTTGGTGATCTTGTCGAAATGCCCTTCGAGCTTCTTGAGCTTGAGCTCGATGTACTCGCGCAGAGGCTGGGTAACTTCCAGTTGGTGTCCACTGATGTTGACTTGCATACAGCTTCTCCTTCGTTGCCAGTGCATAAAGCGGCAGGCCGAAAAGCCTGCCACTGGAACGCTGTAACGTGGCTTACATCAACCGCTTGCGTTCGCTCGAAGGCGCGATCCCGAGGGATTCGCGGTACTTGGCGACGGTGCGGCGAGCCACCTGAATGCCTTGTGCCTCCAGTAAACCAGCGATCTTGCTGTCACTCAACGGCTTTTTCTGATTTTCCGCGGCAACCAGTTTCTTGATGATCGCGCGGATCGCCGTGGACGAGCATTCACCGCCTTCTGAGGTGCTCACATGGCTGGAGAAAAAGTATTTCAGTTCATATATGCCCCGTGGGGTATGCATGAATTTCTGCGTGGTCACCCGGGAAATCGTCGACTCGTGCATGCCAACCGCCTCTGCAATGTCGTGCAGGACCAGCGGCTTCATGGCTTCGTCGCCGTACTCCAGAAAGCCGCGCTGATGCTCGACGATCTGGGTGGCTACTTTCATCAGGGTTTCGTTGCGGCTCTGCAGGCTCTTGATGAACCAGCGAGCTTCCTGCAACTGATTGCGCATGAAGGTATTGTCGGCGCTGGTGTCGGCACGGCGCACGAAACCGGCGTATTGGGCGTTGACCCGCAGGCGCGGTACCGATTCCTGGTTCAGCTCGACCAGCCAGCGCTCGTTGTCCTTGCGCACGATGACGTCAGGCACCACGTACTCGGCTTCGGTGGATTCGATCTGCGAGCCTGGGCGCGGATTGAGGCTCTGCACCAGTTCGATGACCTGGCGCAGTTCATCTTCCTTGAGCTTCATGCGCCGCATCAGCTGGCTGTAGTCGCGGCTGCCGAGCAGGTCAATGTAATCGGTGACCAGACGTTTGGCCTCGGCCAGCCAAGGGGTCTTGGCCGACAGCTGGCGCAATTGCAGCAGCAGGCATTCGCCCAGGTTGCGTGCGCCGATGCCTGCCGGCTCGAATTGCTGGATGCGGTGCAGGACGGCTTCGATCTCGTCCAGCTCGATGTCGAGCTCGGGATCGAAGGCTTCGAGAATTTCTTCGAGGGTTTCGTCCAGGTAGCCCTGATTGTTGATGCAATCGATCAGGGTGACGGCGATCAGGCGATCGGTGTCGGACATCGGTGCGAGGTTCAACTGCCACAGCAGGTGGCTTTGCAGGCTCTCGCCGGCGGAGGTGCGGGTGGTGAAGTCCCACTCGTCATCGTCGCTGCTCGGCAGGCTGCTGGCGCTGGTCTGGTAGACGTCTTCCCAGGCGGTGTCAACGGGCAGTTCGTTGGGGATTCGCTCGTTCCATTCGCCGTCTTCGAGGTTGTCGACTGTCGGCGCGGTCTCCTGATAAGAAGGCTCCTGGATCTCGGTGTTGGGCTTCTGTTCGGCGTTGTCGGCCATGGGATCGGAGTTGTCGAAGTCGTCGCCGTCTTCCTGGCGTTCGAGCATCGGATTGGATTCCAGAGCCTCCTGGATTTCCTGTTGCAGATCCAGGGTAGACAATTGGAGCAGGCGGATGGCCTGTTGCAGCTGCGGTGTCATCGTCAGCTGCTGGCCCATTCTCAAGACTAGCGATGGTTTCATGGCAGGGGCTTAACACCTTATTCGCCGGCGCTATGCGCCATCCACTACAGGGCGCCGGAGCGCCAAACTTAAGCAAATTATATGCCTGAAACTGTCGTGTTTGCCTAGAGCGCTGTAACAATAAAAGCGTATAAAAAAGCGCTTCAACGTTACAGCACCCGGACGGCTGGTCGAATACCGTCGAGCTTACAGGCGGAACTCGTGGCCCAGGTAGACTTCCTTCACCAGATCGTTGGCGAGGATGGTCGCGGAGTCGCCTTCGGCGATCAACTGGCCATCGTTGACGATGTAGGCGGTTTCGCAGATATCCAGCGTCTCACGGACGTTGTGGTCGGTGATCAGTACACCGATGCCCTTGGCCTTGAGGTGGTGGATGATCTGCTTGATGTCGCCGACAGAGATCGGGTCGACACCGGCGAACGGTTCGTCGAGCAGGATGAATTTCGGTGCCGTGGCCAGTGCACGGGCGATTTCCACCCGGCGGCGCTCACCACCGGACAGGCTCATGCCGAGGTTGTCGCGGATGTGGCTGATGTGGAATTCCTGCAGCAGGCTTTCCAACTCCTTGCGACGACCGGCCTTGTCGAGCTCCTGACGGGTCTCAAGGATGGCCATGATGTTGTCGGCTACCGACAGTTTGCGGAAGATCGACGCTTCTTGCGGCAGATAGCCGATACCGGCCTTGGCGCGACCGTGCATCGGCTGGTGGCTGACGTCCAGATCGTCGATCAGTACGCGACCCTGATCGGCCTGGACCAGACCGACGATCATGTAGAAGCAGGTGGTCTTGCCGGCGCCATTCGGGCCGAGCAGGCCGACGATCTGACCGCTGTCGATCGACAGGCTGACGTCGCGCACGACTTGGCGGCTTTTATAGGCCTTGGCCAGGTGCTGAGCTTTCAGAGTTGCCATTACTGGGTTTTCTCGTCGGTTTTCTTCTTCGGCTGGATCACCATGTCAATGCGCGGACGCGCTTCGGTGACCTTGTTGCCGGTGGCACGACCAGCGCTGGCCAGCTTTTTCACCGTGTCATAGACGATTTTCTCGCCCTGAGTGGTGTTGTTGTCCTTGTCGACGACTTTCGCCTTGTCGATCAGCACAACGCGGTTCTGCGCGGCGTGGTACTGAATGGTCACGCCCCAGCCCTGTACAGGCTTGGTGTCGCCCGCCGTCTGCAACTGCTCGAAGTAGGCAAGGTTGCCCACCGAGGTCACGACGTCGATATCGCCGGTCTGGGTGCGGGTGATGGTCACGGTATTGCCTTTGACGATCATCGAACCCTGAGTGATGATCACGTCACCTTTATAGGTAGCAACGCCGTTCTTGTCGTCCAGCTGGGCATCGTCGGCCTGAATACGGATTGGCTGCTCTTGATCGTTCGGCAGAGCCCAGGCGCTCACGCTTCCCAGTGCTGCGCCCAGACTGAGCAAAATAGGGAGGGTTTTAACGAGCCTCATACTGTCCTCTTACGTTCGATAGCAGGTGTATCCTGCTTTCCTTCAAATACGCTTTCATTCCTACGCCAGTCGATACACCGCCAGCGCCGTCGATTCTAACGGGTTGCTGGGTCTGCGCATATTGCTGCTGCGGGAACACCGTCATGCGAGTGGAGGTGATCAGGGTGTCGCGGTTCTTTTCGTCGGTGCGCTTGACGCGTACCGAGTCGATCAGCTCGACCTCGGTGCCACCGGAGTTCACTTCACCGCGTTCACTGGTCACGTGCCATGGGAAATCGGTGCCACGGAACATGTTCAGATCAGGCTTGGTGACCAGTGTAATGTCGGTCGCCTTGACGTGCTCAGCCTTGTCGGACGTCATTTCGTACTGCACTTTGCCGTCTTCGAGGTACTGGATCGTGTGGGTATTGGTCGCATACCAGTCGATCGGGCTTTCCTCTGCCGAAACCGGCGGTTTGTCGAGGAAGCGTTCCGGGCTGATGTTCCAGTAGCCGACCGCACCGAATATCGCTGCGATGCAACCGAACAGCAGGATGTTGCGAAACTTTTTGCTAAACATGGTTGGACTCACAGGTACGCGTTGTTGGCGGCGTCGAGGCTGCCTTGTGCGCGCAGGATCAGTTCGCAGAATTCGCGGGCGGCACCTTCGCCGCCACGGGCCTGGGTGACGCCATGGGCGTGCTCGCGCACAAAGGGGGCGGCGTTGGCCACGGCCATGCCCAGCCCTACACGGCGGATCACCGGCAGGTCCGGCAGGTCGTCACCGAGGTAAGCCACTTGCTCATAGCTTAGGCCCAGTTGCTCCAGAAGACCGTCGAGCACGACCAGTTTGTCTTCGCGGCCCTGAAACAGGTGCGGGATCCCCAGGTTTTTTGCCCGGCGTTCGACCACCGGGGTCTTGCGACCACTGATGATGGCGGTCTGTACACCAGCATTCATCAGCATCTTGATGCCCTGGCCATCGAGTGTATTGAAAGTCTTGAACTCGCTGCCGTCTTCAAGGAAGTACAGGCGACCGTCGGTGAGGACACCGTCGACGTCGAAAACCGCCAGTTTGATGGCTTTGCCGCGTTGCAGCAGATCGGTGCTCATTTACATCACTCCTGCGCGCAGCAGATCGGAGAGGTTGAAGGCGCCGATCGGGCGATCCTCTTCATCTACGACAACCAGCGCGTTGATTCGGTGGTCTTCCATGATTTTCAGGGCTTCGGCCGCGAGCATCTCGGCGCGGGCGGTCTTGCCGTGCACGGTCATTACCTGGTCGATGGTGGCGCTATGGATATCAATGCTGCGATCCAGGGTGCGGCGCAGGTCGCCGTCAGTGAAGATCCCGGCCAGTTTGCCGTCCGTTTCAAGAATGACGGTCATGCCCAGACCCTTGCGGGTCATTTCCATCAGCGCGTCCTTGAGCAGGGTGCCGCGCTGTACCTGCGGCAGTTCCTGACCGGCGTGCATGACATTTTCCACTTTCAGCAGCAGGCGTCGGCCCAGTGCGCCGCCCGGGTGGGAAAAGGCGAAATCTTCGGCAGTGAAGCCGCGCGCTTCCAGCAGCGCCACGGCCAGGGCGTCGCCCATGACCAGCGCAGCGGTGGTCGAGGAGGTCGGTGCGAGGTTCAGCGGGCAGGCTTCGTGTTCGACGTGAACGTTGAGATTGACCTCGGCAGCCTTGGCAAGCGGCGATTGCGGGTTGCCGGTGACGCTGATCAGCTGGATGCCCAGGCGCTTGATCAGTGGCAGCAGGGTGACGATTTCGTTAGTGGAGCCGGAGTTCGACAGGGCCAGAATCACGTCATCGCGAGTGATCATGCCCATGTCGCCGTGGCTGGCCTCGGCCGGGTGCACGAAAAACGCCGGGGTGCCGGTGCTGGCCAGGGTCGCGGCAATCTTGTTGCCGATGTGCCCGGACTTGCCCATACCGACTACGACAACACGGCCCTTGCTGGCCAGAATCATCTCGCAAGCGCGTACGAAATCGGCGTCGATATGGGGCAACAAGCCTTGTACGGCTTCCACTTCGAGGCGGATGGTGCGTTGTGCCGATTGAATCAGGTCGCTGGTTTGGCTCATGTCAGAAATCGTATAGCCCGATGAAAAGGCGGCGATTATAGCGGTTATGTTGAAAAGCCTCACGCAAGTTCGTCGTGCTTTGTCATTCCTCGTTACCAAAACTCTGTAAATAAGGCCTGAAGCCCTTCAACTCGCCGAATGCGGGCCGGTGCAGGCCTTGGGCGCTTGCCCTTTGCAGTGATATAGTTCGCCGCCAGTTCGGCCTGCCCGGGATGTAGGGGCTTTCTTCCAGGAAGCCAGGCGTCCGAGTGAGAGGCTGCATCGCAAGGAGTTTAGATGAGTGCCGATAACGCCTACGCGGTCGAGCTGAAGGGAGTCTCCTTCAAGCGCGGTGCGCGGAGCATTTTCAATAACGTCGATATCCGCATCCCGCGCGGCAAGGTCACCGGCATCATGGGGCCTTCCGGGTGTGGCAAGACCACGCTGCTGCGCCTGATGGGCGCGCAGTTGCGGCCATCCAAAGGCGAGGTCTGGGTCAACGGCCAGAACCTGCCGAAGCTGTCGCGCAGCGATCTGTTCGATGCGCGCAAGCACATGGGCGTGCTGTTTCAGAGCGGTGCGCTGTTCACCGATCTCGATGTGTTCGAGAACGTCGCCTTCCCGCTGCGTGTTCATACCGACCTGCCGGACGAGATGATCCGCGACATCGTGCTGCTCAAATTGCAGGCGGTGGGACTGCGCGGGGCGATCGAACTGATGCCCGACGAGCTGTCCGGCGGCATGAAGCGCCGCGTTGCCCTGGCCCGGGCCATTGCCCTCGATCCGCAGATTCTCATGTACGACGAACCGTTCGTCGGCCAGGATCCGATCGCCATGGGCGTTCTGGTTCGCCTGATCCGTCTGCTCAACGATGCCCTGGGGATCACCAGCATCGTGGTGTCCCACGATCTCGCCGAAACCGCGAGCATCGCCGACTACATCTATGTGGTCGGTGATGGGCAGGTATTGGGGCAGGGCACGCCGGACGAACTGATGAACTCGGACGATCCGCGTATCCGCCAGTTCATGACCGGTGAACCCGACGGCCCGGTGCCGTATCACTTTCCAGCGCCGGATTACCGCGCAGATCTTCTGGGGAAGCGCCGCTGATGCGCAGAATTACATTAATGGAGCGTGTACGTCGCTTCGGCCTCGCCGGAATCGACAGCGTCGCAGTGTTCGGGCGTTCGACCCTGTTCCTGTTTCATGCCTTGCTGGGTCGTGGTGGCATCGGTGGCGGTTTTGGCCTGCTGGTCAAGCAGCTGCACTCCGTCGGTGTGATGTCGCTGGTGATCATCGTGGTGTCCGGGATTTTCATCGGCATGGTGCTGGCGCTGCAGGGCTTCAACATCCTGTCGAGCTACGGCTCGGAGCAGGCTGTCGGGCAGATGGTGGCGCTGACCCTGCTGCGTGAACTGGGGCCGGTGGTGACCGCGCTGTTGTTCGCCGGTCGTGCCGGTTCGGCGCTGACGGCGGAAATCGGCAACATGAAATCCACCGAGCAGTTGTCCAGCCTGGAAATGATCGGGGTCGACCCGCTCAAGTACATCATTGCTCCGCGTCTGTGGGCCGGCTTCATTTCCCTGCCGGTGCTGGCGATGATCTTCAGCGTGGTCGGCATCTGGGGCGGTTCGTGGGTCGCCGTCGACTGGCTGGGCGTCTACGAAGGTTCCTACTGGTCGAACATGCAGAACAGCGTGAGCTTCGGTGACGATGTGCTCAACGGCATCATCAAAAGTGCAGTATTCGCTTTTGTCGTCACCTGGATCGCCGTATTTCAAGGCTATGACTGCGAACCCACTTCCGAGGGGATCAGTCGTGCCACCACCAAGACCGTGGTTTACGCCTCGCTGGCAGTACTCGGCCTGGACTTTATTCTGACCGCTTTGATGTTTGGAGATTTCTGATGCAAAACCGCACCCTGGAAATCGGTGTCGGCCTGTTCCTGCTGGCAGGGATCCTGGCCTTGTTGCTGCTGGCCCTGCGGGTCAGTGGCCTGTCTCCGACTTCGACCACCGATACCTACAAGCTTTACGCCTATTTCGACAATATCGCCGGTCTGACGGTCAGAGCCAAAGTGACCATGGCGGGTGTGACCATCGGCAAGGTCACCGCGATCGATCTGGACCGCGACAGCTTCACCGGTCGGGTGACCCTGCAAGTGGATAAAAGCGTCGACAATCTGCCGACCGACTCCACAGCATCTATCCTGACTGCGGGTCTGCTGGGCGAGAAGTACATCGGTATCAGCGTGGGCGGGGAAGACACTCCGCTCAAGGATGGTGGAACCATCCACGACACCCAGTCGTCTCTGGTACTGGAAGACCTGATCGGTAAATTCCTGCTCAATACCGTTAGCAAAGACGCCAAATGAGGAGCATTTGAATGATCTCTACCTTGCGACGTGGCCTGTTGGTGTTGCTTGCGGCACTGCCGCTGGTGGCTAACGCCGTGGCGGCACAATCGGCGCACGATCTGGTTCAGGACACCACGAACCGGATGCTCGCCGATCTGTCGGCCAATAAAGAGAAGTACAAGCGGGATCCGCAGGACTTCTACACCGCGTTGAACACCATCGTCGGGCCGGTCGTGGATGCCGAGGGCATTTCCAAGAGCATCATGACGGTCAAGTATTCGCGCAAGGCAACCCCGGCGCAGATGAAGACCTTCGAGGAAAACTTCAAGCGCGGCCTGTTCCAGTTCTACGGCAACGCCTTGCTCGAGTACAACAACCAGGGCATCACCGTCGATGCACCCAAGGATGAGTCGGGCGATCGCACCAGCGTCGGCATGACCGTCAAGGGCAACAACGGCGCGATTTATCCGGTGTCGTACACCCTCGAGAAGATCAACGGCGAGTGGAAACTGCGTAACGTGATCATCAACGGCATCAACATCGGCAAACTGTTCCGTGACCAGTTCGCCGACGCGATGCAGCGCAACGGCAACGACCTGGACAAGACCATCAACGGCTGGGCCGGTGAAGTCGCCAAGGCCAAGCAGTCGGCCGAGCAGAACGAGAAGCCAGCCCAATGACCGAGTCGGCCATTCGTCTGGACGAAGCCAGTGAGCTGCAGCTCAGCGGCGTGCTGGATTATCGCACCGCCCCTGACCTGCGCGAGCAGGGCAGGGCGCTGATCAAGTCGTGCAATGCCCCGGCATTGGTGATCGATTGCTCGGCGGTGGAGAAGTCCAGCAGCGTCGGTCTGTCGCTGCTGCTGTGCTTCATTCGCGATGCCAAGGCCGCCGGCAAGGCGGTCAGCATCCGCGGGATGCCCGAAGACATGCGTGAAATTGCTCAGGTCAGCGAACTGACTGAGCTGTTGGCGCAACCCTGAACCCGCATCAATAGAGAAGCCCCCCGTCAGAGTCCTGCGCAGCGGGGTTCGCAGGCGCGGGGCTTTTTTGTATGATGTCCGACCCGTGCGCACAGGGCGCCGATTGAGGTTGAGCATGCAGGCCGTAGAAGTGAAGAGCTTCCTTGAAGGAAAGCTGCCAGGAACGCTGGTGGAAGTTGAAGGCGAAGGCTGCAACTTCCAGCTGAACGTGATTAGTGATGAACTGGCGGCGTTGAGCCCGGTCAAGCGTCAGCAAAGCATCTATGCCCATTTGAACCCTTGGATCGCCGATGGCAGCATCCACGCGGTCACTATGAAATTTTTCAGCAGCGCGGCCTGGGCCGAGCGCACCTGAGCCCTAGGGCGTCGAGATTCTTATGGATAAATTGATTATTACCGGTGGCGCTCGTCTTGATGGCGAGATCCGCATCTCCGGGGCGAAGAACTCCGCCCTGCCAATCCTGGCCGCCACCCTGCTGTGCGATGGCCCGGTTACCGTTGGCAACCTGCCGCACCTGCACGACATCACCACCATGATCGAGCTGTTCGGTCGCATGGGCATCGAGCCTGTGATCGACGAAAAGCTCAGCGTCGAAATCGACCCGCGCACCATCAAGACCCTGATCGCTCCGTACGAACTGGTGAAAACCATGCGTGCCTCGATCCTGGTGCTGGGCCCGATGGTCGCACGTTTTGGTGAAGCCGAAGTCGCACTGCCTGGTGGCTGCGCCATCGGCTCGCGTCCGGTCGACCTGCACATCCGAGGTCTGGAAGCCATGGGCGCGGTCATCGACGTCGAAGGCGGCTACATCAAGGCCAAGGCCCCTGAAGGCGGCCTGCGCGGCGCGCACTTCTTCTTCGATACCGTCAGCGTGACCGGTACCGAAAACATCATGATGGCTGCTGCTCTGGCCAAGGGCCGCAGCGTACTGCAGAACGCCGCTCGCGAACCTGAAGTGGTCGACCTGGCGAACTTCCTGAACGCCATGGGCGCCAAGGTATCCGGTGCCGGCACCGACACCATCACCATCGACGGCGTCGAGCGTCTGGGTTCGACTTTCTACAAAGTCATGCCTGACCGTATCGAGACCGGCACCTATCTGGTAGCCGCTGCAGTCACCGGTGGTCGCGTGAAGGTCAAGGACACCGATCCAACCATTCTCGAAGCGGTTCTGGAAAAGCTGCGTGAAGCCGGCGCCGAAATCACCAGCGGCGAAGACTGGATCGAGCTGAACATGCACGGCAAGCGTCCGAAAGCGGTCAACGTGCGCACCGCGCCGTACCCGGCGTTCCCGACCGACATGCAGGCGCAGTTCATCTCGCTCAACGCCATTGCCGAAGGCACCGGTGCGGTCATCGAGACGATCTTCGAAAACCGTTTCATGCACGTGTACGAATTGCATCGCATGGGCGCCAAGATCCAGGTCGAAGGCAACACGGCCATCGTCACCGGCACTGAAATTCTCAAGGGCGCGCCGGTCATGGCTACCGACCTGCGTGCTTCGGCCAGCCTGGTAATTTCGGCCCTGATGGCCGAAGGCGATACCCTGATCGACCGCATCTACCACATCGACCGTGGTTACGAGTGCATCGAGGAAAAACTGCAGATGCTGGGCGCCAAGATCCGTCGCGTTCCGGGCTAGTCGCTGCATCTGGACACAGGGAAGTGTCCGTTGAATTCGTTTTGATCGGGGGTGGTAACGCCCTCGATGTATGTCCGGCGCCGATTGCGACCGGACATGAGTACCTTGATAAGGACTGACGTTTCCCATGTTGACCATCGCACTGTCCAAGGGCCGCATCCTTGACGACACCCTGCCGCTTCTCGCCGAAGCGGGCATCGTGCCGACCGAGAATCCGGACAAGAGCCGCAAGCTGATCATCCCCACGACCCAGGAAGACGTTCGCCTGTTGATCGTGCGTGCCACCGACGTGCCGACCTATGTCGAGCATGGCGCGGCCGACCTCGGCGTTGCCGGTAAAGACGTGCTGATGGAATACACCGGCCAAGGCCTGTACGAGCCGCTGGATCTGCAGATTGCCCAGTGCAAGCTGATGACCGCCGGCAAGGTCGGCGCGGTCGAGCCCAAGGGCCGCCTGCGCGTCGCCACCAAATTCGTCAACGTCGCCAAGCGTTACTACGCCGAGCAGGGTCGTCAGGTCGACATCATCAAGCTGTACGGCTCGATGGAACTGGCACCGCTGATCGGTCTGGCCGACAAGATCATCGACGTGGTCGACACCGGCAACACCCTGCGTGCCAATGGCCTGGAACCTCAGGAACTGATCGCCACGATCAGCTCTCGTCTGGTGGTCAATAAAGCTTCGATGAAAATGCAACACGCCCGAATCCAGGCGTTGATCGACACCCTGCGCAAGGCAGTGGAGTCTCGACACCGCGGCTGATGTACCTGCGCGACGTTAAGTCGCGCCCGTCTATCCGCCTCATAGCCAGAATCTCAGGTGCCCAAGCGGAAACGACTGCTAAGTTAGGGCGCCTGAGTTTTTGCCATTCCTATGAGGCTCTCGCTATGACCGCACCGACTGCAATTCGCCGACTCAACGCTGCTGACCCGGATTTCGCGCATCATCTGGATCATCTGCTGAGCTGGGAAAGTGTGTCTGACGACTCGGTCAATCAGCGGGTGCTGGACATCATCAAGGCTGTACGCGAGCGCGGTGACGCGGCACTGGTCGAGTTCACCCAGAAATTCGACGGCCTCGAAGTCGCTTCGATGGCGGACCTGATCCTGCCGCGCGAGCGTCTGGAACTGGCCCTGACCCGCATCACTGTCCCGCAACGCGAAGCGCTGGAAAAAGCCGCCGCCCGCGTGCGCAGCTATCACGAAAAACAGAAGCAGGACTCCTGGAGCTACACCGAAGCCGACGGCACGGTGCTGGGCCAGAAAGTCACGCCACTGGATCGCGCCGGTCTGTACGTGCCGGGCGGCAAGGCGTCGTACCCGTCGTCGGTGTTGATGAACGCGATTCCGGCCAAGGTCGCCGGCGTGACCGAAGTGGTCATGGTGGTGCCGACCCCGCGCGGTGAGGTCAACGAGCTGGTGCTGGCGGCGGCGTGCATCGCCGGCGTCGACCGGGTGTTCACCATCGGTGGCGCGCAAGCCGTTGCCGCATTGGCCTATGGCACCGAAAGCGTGCCGCAGGTGGACAAGGTCGTCGGCCCGGGCAATATCTACGTCGCCACGGCCAAGCGTCACGTATTCGGTCAGGTCGGCATCGACATGATCGCCGGCCCGTCGGAAATCCTCGTGGTGTGCGACGGCCAGACCGATCCGGACTGGATCGCCATGGACCTGTTCTCCCAGGCCGAGCACGACGAAGACGCCCAGGCGATTCTGGTCAGCCCGGACGCAGAGTTCCTCGACAAGGTCGCCGCCAGCATCGACAAACTGCTGCCGACCATGGATCGCGCGACCATCATCGAAACCTCGATCAACGGTCGTGGTGCCCTGATTCACGTGCGCGACATGGCCCAGGCCATCGAAGTCGCCAACCGCATCGCGCCGGAACACCTTGAACTGTCGGTCGCAGACCCGCAGGCCTGGCTGCCGCAGATCCGCCACGCCGGCGCGATCTTCATGGGCCGCCACACCTCCGAAGCGCTGGGCGACTACTGCGCTGGTCCGAACCACGTGTTGCCGACCTCCGGCACCGCGCGTTTCTCCTCGCCGCTGGGCGTGTATGACTTCCAGAAGCGTTCTTCGATCATCTTCTGCTCCGAGGCCGGTGCTTCGGAACTCGGCAAGACCGCATCGATCCTGGCCCGTGGCGAATCGCTGAGCGCCCACGCGCGCAGCGCCGAATACCGCATCAAAGACGACGTGAAGGGGAACTGAACATGAGTAAATTCTGGAGCCCGTTCGTCAAGGATCTGGTGCCGTATGTGCCGGGCGAGCAGCCGAAGCTGACCCGTCTGGTCAAACTCAACACCAACGAAAACCCGTACGGCCCGTCGCCAAAAGCCCTGGCGGCGATGCAGACCGAACTCAACGACAACCTGCGTCTGTACCCGGACCCGAACAGCGATCTGCTGAAAAACGCCGTCGCCAAGTACTACGGCGTACAAAGCAATCAAGTGTTCCTCGGCAACGGTTCGGACGAAGTGCTGGCGCACATCTTCCACGGTCTGCTGCAACACGATCAGCCGATCCTGTTCCCGGACATCAGCTACAGCTTCTATCCGGTCTATTGCGGCCTTTACGGCGTCAAGTTCGACGCGGTGCCGCTGGATGCGCAGTTCAAGATCAACCCGGCGAACTACGCCAAGCCGAACGGCGGGATCATCTTCCCCAACCCGAACGCGCCTACCGGTTGCCTGCTGGCGCTGGAAGCGGTCGAGCAGATCCTCAAGGCCAGCCCGGATTCGGTGGTGGTAGTCGACGAGGCCTACATCGACTTCGGCGGCGAAACCGCGATCAGCCTGGTGGATCGCTATCCGAACCTGCTGGTGACCCAGACCCTGTCCAAGTCCCGTTCGCTCGCGGGCCTGCGGGTCGGTCTGGCGGTCGGCCATCCGGACCTGATCGAGGCGCTGGAGCGGATCAAGAACAGCTTCAACTCCTACCCGATCGATCGCATGGCGAATGTCGGCGCGGCGGCGGCGTTCGAAGATCGCGAGTACTTCGACAAGACCTGCGCATTGGTCATCGAGAGTCGCGAGTGGGTGGTTGCGCAGTTGCAGGCCAAGGGCTTTGAAGTGCTGCCGTCAGCGGCGAACTTCATCTTCGCCCGGCATCCGCAACACGATGCGGCGGGGCTGGCGGCCAAACTGCGTGAGCAGGGCGTGATCGTGCGCCACTTCAAGCAGGAGCGGATTGCCCAGTTCCTGCGGATCTCGATCGGCACGCCGGAGCAGAATCAGGCGTTGATCGACGGTCTTGGCGAACTCTGATCAGCCGCCGTAAAAAAGGGAGCGAATTCGCTCCCTTTTTTTGTGCTTCAGTTTTCTTCCTTTTCCTTGACCGGAGCAGGCGGCGGACGCAGACCGATTTCAGCCGTGAGCTTGATCTCCTTGCCATTGCGCATCACCTGAATCGTGACCTTGTCGGTCGGCTTGATCCGCGCCACCTGGTTCATCGATTTGCGGCCATCACCGGCCGGTTCGCCGTCAATGCTCAGGATCACGTCACCCAGTTGCAGACCGGCCTTCTGGGCCGGGCCGTCGCGGAAAATCCCCGCCACCACGATTCCCGGACGCCCGGACAGGCCAAACGACTCGGCCAGTTCCTGGGTCAGCGGTTGCACTTCAATGCCCAGCCAGCCGCGAATCACCTGACCGTGCTCGATGATCGACTTCATCACTTCCATCGCCAGTTTCACCGGGATCGCGAAGCCGATGCCTTGCGAGCCGCCGGACTTGGAGAAGATCGCGGTGTTGATGCCGGTGAGGTTGCCGTTGGCGTCGACCAGCGCACCGCCGGAGTTGCCCGGGTTGATCGCCGCGTCGGTCTGGATGAAGTCTTCGTAGTTGTTCAGGCCCAACTGGTTGCGGCCGGTGGCGCTGATGATGCCCATGGTCACGGTCTGGCCGACGCCGAACGGGTTACCGATGGCCAGTGCGACGTCGCCGATGCGGATATTGTCGGAACGGCCGACGGTAATCGAAGGCAGGGTTTTCAGGTCGATCTTCAGGACCGCGAGGTCGGTTTCCGGGTCGCTGCCGATCACTCGGGCCAGGGTTTCGCGACCGTCCTTGAGCGCCACGACGATCTGGTCGGCGCCGCTGGTGACGTGGTTGTTGGTCAGGATGTAGCCTTCCGGGCTCATGATCACGCCGGAGCCGAGGCTCGATTCCATGCGCTTCTGCTTCGGCGAATTGTCACCGAAGAAACGGCGGAACTGCGGGTCTTCGAACAGCGGATGGCTTGGCTTGTTGATGACTTTGGTGGTGTAGAGGTTCACCACCGACGGCGCGGCGATGGTCACCGCGTCGGCATAGGACACCGGCCCCTGCTGCACGCTGGTGGTCTGCGGGGCCTGTTGCAGGTTGACGTCGAGGCTCGGAAGCCCGACCCACTGCGGGTAACGCTGAATAATCAACAGAGCGATAAGCACGCCGGCCAACAGCGGCCAGCCGAAAAAACGCAGCGCCTTGAGCATTAAGCACGTCCTGGAAAAGTTGCAGGCGGGGTCAGACCGCCCATAATGTCGCGCATTATACGAGGCCGCGCGTGCCTCTGAACGGGATATTTAGGAGTCTTTCATGGCCGTCGCCCTGAGCACCCTGGTCGAAGAAGCCGACCGTTACCTCGGCAGTGCGAAAATTGCCGATTATTGCCCCAACGGCCTGCAGGTCGAGGGCCGTCCGCAGGTGATGCGCATCGTCAGCGGCGTCACTGCCAGTCAGGCGCTGCTCGATGCCGCCGTCGAGGCCGAAGCCGATCTGGTGCTGGTGCATCACGGTTATTTCTGGAAGGGCGAGAACCCGTGCATCACCGGCATGAAGCAGCGCCGACTGAAGACGCTGCTCAAGCACGACATCAGTCTGCTCGGTTATCACCTGCCGCTGGATCTGCACCCGGACGTCGGCAACAACGTGCAATTGGCCCGTCAGCTGGACATCACCGTCGAGGGGCCACTGGATCCGGACAACCTGAAGATCGTCGGTCTGGTCGGTTCGCTGAGCGAGCCGATGACCCCGCGTGACTTCGCCCGCAAAGTGCAGGAAGTCATGGGCCGCGAGCCGCTGCTGGTCGAAGGCAGCGCGATGATCCGTCGGGTCGGCTGGTGCACTGGCGGCGGCCAGGGTTACATCGACAACGCCATCGCCGCCGGCGTCGATCTGTTCATCAGCGGTGAAGCCTCCGAGCAGACATTCCACAGCGCCCGGGAAAACGACATCAGCTTCATCGCCGCCGGCCACCACGCCACCGAACGCTACGGCGTGCAGGCGCTGGGCGACTATCTGGCGAAGCGTTTCGCCCTCGAGCACATCTTCATCGACTGCCCGAATCCGATCTGACTTTTGCCTGAAAGCACCCGAACGGGCGGGCATATTCATATACCCTTTCGATCTAGTTGGCGTCCTGATTAGAAGAGGTCGCTGTGCTAGGATTCCTCGCTCGAACACGGCCCGCTGGCCGTTCATAAGAAAGCTTTCGTGAGTAGCCATGGTCGACAAACTGACGCATCTGAAACAGCTGGAGGCGGAAAGCATCCACATCATCCGCGAGGTGGCCGCCGAGTTCGACAACCCGGTGATGCTGTACTCCATCGGTAAAGACTCCGCCGTGATGCTGCATCTGGCACGCAAGGCGTTCTTCCCGGGCAAACTGCCGTTTCCGGTGATGCACGTCGACACCCGCTGGAAATTCCAGGAAATGTACAAGTTCCGCGACAAGATGGTCGAAGAGCTTGGCCTGGACCTCATCACTCACATCAACCCCGATGGCGTGGCGCAGAACATCAACCCGTTCACCCACGGCAGCGCCAAGCACACCGACATCATGAAAACCGAGGGCCTGAAGCAGGCACTCGACAAGCATGGTTTCGACGCCGCTTTCGGCGGTGCCCGTCGCGATGAAGAGAAGTCCCGCGCCAAGGAGCGCGTCTACTCGTTCCGTGACAGCAAACACCGCTGGGACCCGAAGAACCAGCGTCCCGAGCTGTGGAACGTCTACAACGGCAAGGTCAACAAGGGCGAATCCATTCGTGTGTTCCCGCTGTCGAACTGGACCGAACTGGACATCTGGCAGTACATCTACCTCGAAGGCATCCCGATCGTACCGCTGTACTTTGCGGCCGAACGCGAAGTGATCGAGAAGAACGGCACGCTGATCATGATCGACGACGAGCGCATCCTCGAGCACCTGTCCGACGAGGACAAGGCGCGCATCGTCAAAAAGAAAGTGCGTTTCCGTACCCTTGGCTGCTACCCGTTGACGGGCGCGGTGGAGTCCGAGGCCGAAAGCCTGACGGACATCATTCAGGAAATGCTCCTGACGCGAACTTCCGAGCGCCAGGGCCGGGTCATCGACCACGATGGCGCAGGCTCGATGGAAGACAAGAAACGTCAGGGGTACTTTTAAGCTTCGAGTTACAAGCCGCAAGCTGCAAGTTAAAGGCGGTATGCGTAACTTTGCAGTTTGGTGCTTGCAGACGGTTGCTGTGAGCCGGAATCGGATGGCTCGTAATGGATTTCGAGAAGCTGGTTGTTTGGCAGCGAAGCAAGTGTCTGGCAGTGGGGATCTACAGAGAGTTCGCACGATGTGGGGATTTTGGATTCAAGGACCAAATCACCCGCTCAGCACTTTCAGTGCCTTCCAATATCGCCGAAGGCATGGAGCGTCGTAGTACCAGAGAAAAAATTCATTTTCTTTGGGTTGCGAAAGGCTCTTGTGGGGAGTTGCGAACCCAGGTCCTTATTGCTCGAGACATTGCATACATCGCAGATCCGCTGGCTGAAAACTGGATTATGGAAACTCGCGAGCTTTCTCGAATGCTGGGCGGGTTGATTAACAAAATTTCTGACTAGCTGTACGCCGACAAGCTTGCCGCTTGAAGCTTACAGCTCGGAGCTTGAATGCAATGAGCCACGCATCTGATTTGATCAGCGAGGACATCCTCGCCTACCTGGGCCAGCACGAACGTAAAGAGCTGCTGCGCTTTTTGACCTGCGGTAACGTCGATGACGGCAAGAGCACCCTGATCGGGCGCCTGCTGCACGACTCGAAGATGATCTACGAAGATCACCTCGAAGCCATCACCCGCGATTCGAAGAAAGTCGGCACCACCGGTGACGACATCGACCTGGCATTGCTGGTCGACGGCCTGCAGGCCGAGCGCGAGCAGGGCATCACCATCGATGTCGCCTACCGCTATTTCTCCACCGCCAAGCGCAAATTCATCATCGCCGACACCCCCGGCCATGAACAGTACACCCGCAACATGGCCACCGGTGCGTCCACCTGTGACCTGGCGATCATTCTGGTCGATGCCCGTTACGGCGTGCAGACCCAGACCCGTCGCCACAGCTTCATCGCCTCGTTGCTGGGCATCAAGCACATCGTCGTCGCCATCAACAAGATGGACCTCAAGGGCTTCGATCAGGGCGTGTTCGAGTCGATCAAGGCCGATTACCTGAAGTTCGCCGAAGGCTTGAAGATGAAGCCGACGAGCATGCACTTCGTGCCGATGTCCGCTCTCAAGGGCGACAACGTGGTGAACAAGTCCGAGCGTTCGCCGTGGTACACCGGCCAGTCGCTGATGGAAATCCTCGAGACCGTAGAAGTGGCGGGCGACCGCAACTTCACCGATCTGCGTTTCCCGGTGCAGTACGTCAACCGTCCGAACCTGAACTTCCGCGGTTTCGCCGGCACCCTGGCCAGCGGCATCGTCAAGAAGGGCGACGAAGTCGTGGTCCTGCCGTCGGGCAAGAGCAGCCGCGTGAAATCCATCGTCACCTTCGAAGGTGAACTGGAACACGCAGGTCCTGGCCAGGCGGTAACGCTGACCATGGAAGACGAAATCGACATCTCCCGTGGCGACCTGCTGGTACACGCCGATAACGTTCCGCCAGTGACCGACAGCTTCGAAGCGATGCTGGTGTGGATGGCTGAAGAGCCGATGCTGCCGGGCAAGAAATACGACATCAAGCGCGCCACCAGTTACGTGCCGGGCTCCATCGCCAGCATCGTCAACAAGGTCGACGTCAACACCCTCGAAGAAGGCCCGGCGAGCGCGTTGCAGCTCAACGAAATCGGCAAGGTGAAGATCGCGCTCGACGCGCCGATCGCCCTCGACGGTTACGACAGCAACCGCACCACCGGCGCGTTTATCGTCATCGACCGTTTGACCAACGGCACTGTAGGCGCCGGTATGATCGTCGCTCAGCCGGTGACCCATGGCACGGCTACGCACCACGGCAAGCTGGCCCATGTAGCGACCGAAGAGCGCGCTCAGCGTTTCGGTCAGCAACCGGCCACTGTGCTGTTCAGCGGCCTGTCCGGTGCGGGCAAGAGCACCTTGGCGTATGCGGTCGAGCGCAAGCTGTTCGACCTCGGTCGTGCGGTGTTTGTGCTGGATGGTCAGAATCTGCGTCATGACCTCAATAAGGGGCTGCCGCAGGATCGCGCGGGTCGCACCGAGAACTGGCGTCGTGCCGCGCATGTGGCGCGTCAGTTCAACGAGGCGGGTCTGCTGACGCTTGCGGCGTTTGTGGCGCCGAGTGCTGAAGGTCGTGAGCAGGCGAAGGATCTGATTGGCAAGGATCGTTTGCTGACGGTTTATGTCCAGGCTTCGCCGACTGTGTGCGCCGAGCGTGATCCGCAAGGGTTGTATGCTGCGGGTGGCGATAACATTCCGGGTGAGTCGTTCCCGTATGATGTGCCGCTGGATGCTGATCTGGTGATTGATACCCAGTCGTTGTCGCTGGATGAAAGCGTGAAGCAGGTGTTGGATCTGTTGCGTAAGCGTGGTGCGATTTAAGCGTTAGCTGCGAATGAAAAAGCCCGCCGATGAGTGATTATCGGTGGGCTTTTTTTGTTGTGTGAATATCCGTTTCTTCGGGTGTTGCGGATTATGGTTCCGCCCTTACGGCGGGTCACTTTGGCAAACGCCCCAAAGTAACCAAAGGTCTGGGCCCCGGCGTTTGGCTCCTCGCTGGGGCTCGGGGTTCCTTCGCTCCGGGATTCATCCGGGGGCATCGCCTACGGTTTGCTTCGCTGCACCTCCTCTCGATGCATGCGGCTGCGCCGCACGGTCGCTGCGCTCCCACCCCCGGATGAATCCCTCCACTCAGCCTTCCGATGGGGCCGGCACGTCAAGAGCGGTACTCGAGCTAACGCTCATTGTGTTGAGTGGTGGGAAGCGAAAAGCCAAAAGCTAAAAGCGAACTGCTTTCCTGTGGGAGCCAGCTTGCTGGCGATGGCGGCCTGACAGGCGATCAATTTCTTTCAGGTGTTCCCACAGGGGGATCAGCGTCGGTTGGGATATTCGCGGTGCATCTGTTCCAGCAGCGCATCCTTGTCTTGCCACAGCTGGTTGATCCAACCCTGGAATTGCAGGCGGTATTCGCCGTCCTGGTCGTAGTTTTTGCCGATGAACTGCGGTGGGATTTTCAGTTCTTCGAAGTGCACCACTACGTCTCGGACGTTGCCGCACAGCAGGTCCCAGAAGCCAGGGCGTCCGCCGGGGTAGTGGATGGTGACGTTGACGATCGATTCCAGCTGTTCGCCCATTGCATCCAGTACGAACGCAATGCCGCCGGCCTTGGGTTTGAGCAGGTGTTTGAACGGTGATTGCTGCTGCGCGTGTTTGCCCTCGGTGAAGCGTGTGCCTTCAACGAAGTTGAAGATGCCTACCGGGTTGTCGCGGAATTTCGCGCAGGTCTTGCGAGTGGTTTCCAGGTCTTTGCCTTTCTTTTCCGGGTGTTTTTCCAGGTACGCCTTCGAATAGCGCTTCATGAACGGGAAGCCCAGTGTCCACCACGCCAGGCCGATGATTGGCACCCAGATCAGTTCCTGTTTGAGGAAGAACTTCAGCGGCTGGATGCGTCGGTTGAGCACGTATTGCAGCACCAGGATGTCGACCCAGCTCTGGTGGTTGCTGGTGATCAGGTACGAGTGCTGGTAGTCCAGGCCTTGCAGGCCGCTGAGGTGCCAGCGGGTGCGGCGCACCAGGTTCATCCAGCCTTTGTTGTTGCTGATCCAGGCTTCGTGGGTGTGGCTCATCAGCCAGCGCGAGGCGCGGCGTGCGAGGTCGAACGGCAGCACTTTGATCAGCGCCACGAGAAACAGGAACGAGCACAGCAGGATCGTGTTCAGCGCCAGCAGCAGCGCGGCGATCACGCCGCGCAGGGTGGCAGGGAGGAAAGCCAGCATCGGGTCAGATATCCAGAGGTCGGTTGGCAGCCTGAATCGCGGTCAGGGCGATGGTGTAGACGATGTCGTCGACCTGCGCGCCGCGCGGCAGATCGTTCACCGGTTTGCGCAGGCCTTGCAGCATCGGGCCGAGGCTGACGCAATCGGCACTGCGCTGCACGGCTTTGTGGGTGGTGTTGCCGGTGTTGAGGTCGGGGAACACGAACACCGTGGCGCGACCGGCCACCTGGCTGTTCGGCGCCAGTTGCCGGGCCACGGTTTCGTTGGCGGCGGCGTCGTACTGCAACGGCCCGTCAATCAGCAGCGAGTGCTGTTGTTCGTGGGCGAGCAGGGTGGCTTCACGGACCTTCTCGACTTCCTCGCCAGTGGCGGATTCGCCGCTGGAGTAGCTGATCATCGCCACGCGCGGGGTGATGCCAAAGGCGGCAGCCGAGTCGGCGCTTTGCAGGGCGATTTCGGCCAGTTCGCTGGCGCTCGGGTGCGGGTTCATCACGCAGTCGCCGTAGACCAGCACCTCCTCGGGGAACAGCATGAAGAACACCGACGACACCAGCGTACAGCCCGGCGCGGTCTTGATCAGCTGAAGCGCAGGGCGGATGGTGTTGGCGGTGGTGTTGATGATGCCGGAGACCAGGCCGTCGACTTCATCCAGCGCGAGCATCATGGTGCCGATCACCACGGTGTCTTCCAGTTGCTGCTCGGCCATCGGCGCATTGAGGCTTTTGCTCTTGCGCAAGGCGACCATCGGCTCGACGTAGCGCTCGCGGATCAGATCCGGATCGAGAATTTCCAGCCCCGGCGGCAGCACGATGCCCTGGGCCCGGGCGACGGCTTCGACGTCTGCCGGTTTGGCCAGCAGCACGCAACGGGCAATCCCGCGTTCCTGACAGATCGCCGCTGCTTGCACGGTGAACGGCTCGCTGCCTTCGGGCAGAACGATACGTTTGTTGGCGGCCTGGGCGCGTTGAATCAATTGATAGCGGAACACCGCCGGCGACAGGCGCATTTCCCGTGGCGTGCCGCAGCGCTGGTGCAACCAGTTGGCGTCCAGATGGCTGGCGACGAAGTCGGTGATGATCTCCGCGCGTTCGCGGTCATCGACGGGGATTTCCTTGTTCAGGCCGTTGAGCAGGTTGGCGGTGTCGTAGGAGCCGGTGCTCACCGACAGCACCGGCAGACCGGCCTGCAACGCGCCACGGCACAAGTCCATGATGCGCGGATCCGGCAGGGTATCGCTGGTCAGCAGCAGGCCGGCCAGCGGCACGCCGTTGATAGCGGCGAGACTGACGGCGAGGATGATGTCGTCGCGATCGCCGGGGGTCACCACCAGCACGCCGGGCTTGAGCAGGTCCACGGTGTTGCGCATCGTGCGTGCGCAAATGATGGTCTTGGTCATGCGCCGGGTTTCGTAGTCGCCGGCGTTGAGCACCTGGGCGCCCATCAGGTCGGCGACGTCGCGGGTGCGCGGGGCGTTGAGTTCGGGCTGGAACGGAATGCAGCCGAGCAGACGGAAATCACCGGTGCGCAGCAACGGAGAATGCTCTTTCAGACGCGCGGCGAAGGCGTCCATGCTTTCGTCGGTCTTGACCTTGTTGAGGATCACGCCGAGGACTTTCGGGTCTTTCGGCCCACCGAACAGTTGCGCCTGCAACTCGACGCGGCCGGACAGTTCGGTCAGCACTTCGTTTTCCGGGGCCGAGACCAGAATCACCTCGGCATCCAGGCTCTTGGCCAGGTGCAGGTTGACCCGCGCGGCGTAGCTGGCGCTGCGGGTCGGCACCATGCCTTCGACGACCAGCACGTCTTTGCCGATGGCGGCCTGCTGGTAGAGGGTGATGATTTCTTCGAGCAACTCGTCGAGCTGGCCGTCGCCGAGCATCCGCTCGACGTGGGCCAGGCCCAGTGGCTGCGGCGGTTTCAGGCCGTGGGTGCGGGCCACCAGTTCGGTGGAGCGCTCAGGGCCGGTGTCGCCCGGATGCGGCTGGGCGATCGGTTTGAAGAAGCCGACTTTCAGCCCGGCCCGCTCCAGCGTGCGCACCAGCCCGAGGCTGATGGAGGTCAGACCCACACCAAAATCGGTGGGCGCGATAAAAAAAGTTTGCATGCGGATTCTCTAAGGGTGCATGGCAATGGCGATCGCCTCTGTGTGCCGATCTGCCGAATTTCAGTCGCCAAGGTTATCGCTAACCGAGCCTTGAGCGCACCAACCGCAAGCAAAGGGTTGGCCTATTTTTTCAATACGTTGCATTGCGTCCAGCACCCATGCTCTCGACTGCCACGGCGGCTGGTGGCGCAGGTGCTGGGTGTGGCCGCAGGACAGTTCGGCGACCCAGTGGCCGTCCTCGTCCTGATGGAATCCGGTGACGGTCACGGGCGCCAATCGATCCCGTCTGTCCGGGTTCTGTTCGCTTTCGGGCAAATCCTTGTTTAGACTTGTCCGTTCTTCATTCTTATGCAAAAGGTCTCGCCCCATGCTGATCGCCGCCAATAAGGCTGTCTCCATCGACTATACCCTGACCAACGACGCTGGTGAGGTCATCGACAGCTCCGCCGGCGGCGCTCCGCTGGTCTACCTGCATGGCGCAGGCAACATCATCCCAGGTCTGGAAAAAGCCCTGGAAGGTAAAGAAGTCGGTAACGATCTGGAAGTGTCCGTCGAGCCGGAAGATGCCTACGGCGAATACGCCGCTGAGTTGGTCAGCACCCTGAGCCGCAGCATGTTCGAAGGCGTTGACGAGCTGGAAGTCGGCATGCAGTTCCACGCTTCGGCGCCGGACGGCCAGATGCAGATCGTCACCATCCGTGACCTGGACGGCGACGACGTCACTGTCGACGGCAACCATCCGCTGGCCGGTCAGCGCCTGAACTTCAAAGTGAAGGTCGTTGCCATCCGTGACGCCAGCCAGGAAGAAATCGCTCATGGTCACGTCCATGGCGAAGGTGGCCATCACCACTGATTTTCTGCGCTAAGCTTCGAGTACTGGAGAGGCGCCCGAGGGCGCCTTTTTAGTCCGCGGCTGTCCTTGGTGGCCTCGCCAAGTGGCTGTTTCGAGTAGAAAACGGGAATCTGGAGTTCGTCATGAGTGCTTTTCACGACCTTAAGTTGACAGCCCTGGATGGTCAGGAGCTACCGCTGGCACCCTTCAAGGGCCAAGTCGTGCTGGTGGTCAACGTCGCCTCCAAATGCGGCTTGACCCCACAGTACGCGGCGCTGGAAAACCTTTATCAGCAATACAAAGGCAAAGGCTTCAGTGTGCTGGGCCTGCCGTGCAACCAGTTTGCCGGTCAGGAACCGGGCAGTGAGCAGGAGATCCAGGAATTCTGCAGCCTCAACTATGGCGTGAGTTTTCCGTTGTCGAAAAAGCTCGAAGTCAACGGTCACGATCGTCATCAGCTCTACCGCCTGCTGGCGGGCGAGGGCGCGGAGTTTCCCGGTGACATCACCTGGAATTTCGAGAAATTCCTGCTCGGCAAGGACGGTCGGGTACTGGCCCGATTCTCGCCGCGCACGGCGCCGGATGATCCTTCGGTGATTACGGCGATTGAAAAAGCCCTGAGCTGAAACACCAAAATCGCAGCCCTCGCGCTGCGATTTTTTTCGCCTGCCTTTTGACCCTTAATCATTCAGATCAATAGTGCTATCGGTTGATTGGAACTCCGCATATTATCGCCGTCATATGAATCGCATGCCCGTCGATCAATTTTTCGTGGAGCCTCCCATGCCCGTGCAAGCCCTGTTCAAATCGTTCCAGCTCGGTGCCCTCGAACTGCCGACCCGCGTGGTCATGGCGCCGATGACCCGTTCGTTTTCCCCGGGTGGCGTACCCAATTCCAAAGTGATCGAGTACTACCGTCGTCGCGCGGCGGCCGGTGTCGGCCTGATCATCACCGAAGGCACCACCGTCGGCCACCAGGCTTCCAACGGTTACCCGAACGTGCCGCACTTCTACGGTGAAGCCGCGCTGGCCGGCTGGAAGAAAGTCGTGGATGCGGTGCACGCCGAAGGCGGCAAGATCGTTCCGCAACTGTGGCACGTCGGCAATGTGCGTCGTCTGGGCACCGAGCCCGACGCGAGCGTGCCGGGTTACGGCCCGTCGGAAAAACTCAAGGACGGTCAGGTCGTCGTACACGGCATGACCAAACAGGACATCCAGGACGTGATCGCAGCCTTCGCCCAAGCGGCGAAAGATGCCCAAAGCATCGGCATGGACGGCGTGGAAATCCACGGCGCCCACGGTTACCTGATCGACCAGTTCTTCTGGGAAGGCAGCAACCAGCGCACCGACGAATACGGTGGCAGCCTGGCCAACCGTTCGCGTTTCGCCATCGAGCTGATTCAGGCTGTGCGTGCGGCGGTGGGCGAAGGTTTCCCGATCATCTTCCGCTTCTCGCAGTGGAAACAGCAGGACTACACCGCGCGTCTGGTGCAAACCGCCGAAGCGCTGGGTGAATTCCTCAAGCCGTTGTCCGACGCTGGCGTGGACATTTTCCATTGCTCGACGCGCCGTTTCTGGGAGCCGGAATTCGACGGTTCCGACCTGAACCTGGCCGGCTGGACACGCAAGCTGACCGGCAAACCGACCATCACCGTCGGCAGCGTCGGCCTCGATGGCGAGTTCCTGCAGTTCATGGTCAACACCGACAAGGTCGCGCAACCGGCCAGTCTGGAAAAACTGCTGGAGCGTCTGAACAACGACGAGTTCGATCTGGTGGCGGTGGGGCGTGCGCTGCTGGTCGATCCGGACTGGGCGCAGAAAGTGCGCGAAGGCCGCGAGCAGGACATTCTGCCGTTCAGCCGTGAGGCGTTGATGACGCTGGTTTGATCGCCGTGGGCGGCTTGTCGCGCAGGTCGCGGCAAGCCCCCAGCAAATGGTTTTCAAACTGTTCGACGATAGCCGCCCAACCCTGGCGGCTGGCGTGTTGGCGTGCGTTCAGGCGTACGCAGCGCAACCTTTCGTCTTCTTCCAGCAGCCACGCCGCTGCCTCGCAGAACGCCTCTTCATCCCCAGGCATCGCCAGCACGCCGTTGTAGCCATGGCGAATATGCTGGGCCGCAGCAGCCTGATCGTAAGCCACCACCCCAAGGCCCGAGGCCAGCGCTTCGAGCACGACGTTGCCGAAGGTTTCGGTCAGGCTCGGAAACAAAAACACATCCCCCGAGGCATAGTGCGCCGCCAGTGCTTCGCCACGTTGCGAGCCGCAGAAAATCGCCTCGGGCAGTTCCTTCTCCAGTGCCATTCGTTGCGGTCCGTCGCCGACCACGATTAGCTTCAGATTGCGTTGTGGATAAGTGCCGGCGAGCTTGTCGAAACTGCGCTTGAGCATGCCGAGGTTCTTCTCCGGCGCCAGGCGTCCTACGTGAATGACGGCAATGTCCTGCTCGCCGAGACCCCATTGCTCACGCAAGGCATTCAGGCGTTTGGCCGGGTGAAACAACTGGCTGTCGACACCCCGCGACAGCAGCGCCAGGCGTTCAAAGTGCCGACGCTCCAGTTCCAGGCGCTGGCTGACGCTCGGCACCAGGGTCAAGGCAGAGCGATTGTGAAACCAGCGCAGATAATGGGTGAGCAAACGCGTCAGCAAACCCAGTCCGTACTGGTGGGTGTATTGCTGGAAGTTGGTGTGAAAGCCGCTGACCACGGCGATGCCAAGTCGCCGAGCTGCGCGCAACGCCGACAGCCCGAGCGGGCCTTCGGTGGCGATATAGAGCACGTCCGGGCGCTGGCGGGTCCAGCGCCGCAGCAACTTGTGCATCGACGACTGACCCCATTGCAACCCCGGATAACCCGGCAACGGCCAGCCCCGGCACAACAGCAGCGAGTCGTCTTCAGTGCGCTGCGGATCGTCAGCCTGACGCGGTCGCACCAGTTCCACCCGGTGCCCGCGTGCGCGCAAACCGTCGCACAATCGACCAAGGGTATTGGCCACGCCGTTGATTTCCGGTGGGAAGGTTTCGCTGATGAGGGTGATATGTAGAGCTGTCTTCATGACCTCAGTGTCGGCTGAGGCCATGTCGCGGTTGTGACGTTCGGATGATGGATTTGTGACGCGGCCTCAGCGTTGCGTCACCAGATTCTCGGCCCCGCGCTCACGCACCCAGAACAACGTAGCCCCGGCCACCGCGGCCGGCATCATCAGGATGTTCACCACCGGAATCAGCAGCACCAGATAAACGATCCCGCCAAAGCTCATGCTCTGCCAGCGCTTCTGGCGCAGCCAGGCGAGCATTTCGTTCCAGCCCAGCTTGTGGTTGTCCGCCGGGTAGTCGATGTACTGGATCGCCATCATCCACACCCCGAACAGTAACCACAGCGGCGCGGCGACGATGTTCACCACCGGGATGAACGAGAGGATGAACAGGCCGATCGCCCGGGGCAGGAAGTAACCGAGCTTGCGCATTTCCCGGGCCAGGGTGCGCGGGATCATGGCGATCAGTTCGCCCCAGCTGAAGGCCGGGAAGTCGTCGGTGCCGCGCACTACCACTTCGACTTTTTCCGCGAGGAAACCGTTGAACGGTGCGGCGATCACGTTGGCCAGCATGGTGAAGGTGAAAAACACCATCAACGCCACCAGCACCACGAACAGCGGCCACAGGATGTAGCTGAGGAAACTCAGCCACTCGGGCAGCGACTGCATCAGTGTGTCGACCCAAAGGCTGAACTGGTGGCCGGCCAGATAAATCAATCCGACGAACAGCACCAAGTTGATGGCCAGCGGCAGCAGCACGAACAGGCGCAGGCCAGGGCTCAAGACCAGTTTGAGGCCTTCGCGCAGGTATTGCGGGCCGGACAGAACAGGGGCGGGCATAAGGTGCTCCGAGCAAGGGAAAACGCGCCGACCTTACCGACTTTGCAGAACCTGTGAAAGCGCGGCAGCGGGATCGACATTCACTGTAACAAAGACGTCCATCTCGTCAGTGTGTCGGCATAGAGACCACCTATGAGCTGGATTGTTAAACCGTATTTCCTTAATCTTGCCCCCCTCGATACGCTGCACCCAACTTTTTACAGGACTGTCGAGCTCACGCCTTCCCCAAGGTTATCCACAGTCCTTTTTTATTCCCGCCGGCAGTCCGGCGTCCGGCCAGGTATCTTGGCCGGTCAACAGGAGCAGGTTCATGTCTGAAGTCCGTCATTCGCGAGTGATCATCCTCGGTTCCGGCCCTGCCGGTTACAGCGCTGCCGTCTACGCTGCCCGTGCCAACCTCAAGCCGCTGCTGATCACCGGCATGCAGGCCGGCGGTCAACTGACCACCACCACCGAAGTCGACAACTGGCCGGGCGACGTCCACGGTCTGACCGGCCCGGTGCTGATGGAGCGCATGCGCGAGCACGCCGAGCGTTTTGAAACCGAGATCGTTTTCGATCACATCAACGCTGTGGACTTCGCTTCCAAGCCATACAGCCTGACCGGCGACAGCGGCACCTACACCTGCGACGCGCTGATCATCGCCACTGGCGCCAGCGCTCGTTACCTGGGCCTGCCGTCGGAAGAAGCGTTCATGGGCAAAGGCGTTTCGGCCTGCGCGACCTGCGACGGTTTCTTCTATCGCAACAAGCCGGTGGCCGTGGTCGGTGGCGGCAACACCGCTGTCGAAGAAGCCCTGTACCTGGCCAACATCGCCAGCAAGGTCACCCTGATCCACCGTCGCGAAACCTTCCGCGCCGAGAAGATCCTGATCGACAAGCTCAACGCCCGCGTGGCCGAAGGCAAGATCGAGCTGAAACTGAACGCGACCCTGGACGAAGTGCTGGGCGACAACATGGGCGTGACCGGCGCGCGTCTGAAGAACAACGACGGCAGCTTCGACGAAATCAAGGTCGACGGCGTGTTCATCGCGATCGGCCACACCCCGAACACCTCGCTGTTCGAAGGTCAGCTGGAGCTGAAGGACGGCTACCTCGTGGTTCAGGGCGGCCGTGAAGGCAACGCCACCGCGACCAGCGTCGAAGGCATCTTCGCTGCCGGCGACGTGGCCGACCACGTTTACCGTCAGGCCATCACCTCGGCCGGCGCCGGCTGCATGGCGGCACTGGACACCGAGCGTTACCTGGACGATCTGCAGAACGTTTCGTTCTAAGAACGCAGACACAAAAAAACCGGCCAATTGGCCGGTTTTTTCATGCCCATTATTCACAGGCACCACGACAATGATCGTTCCCACGCTCTGCGTGGGAATGCCTCATCTGGAAGCTCTGCGTTCTTGGGACGCGGAGCGTCCCCGGCAGCACTCCCACGCGGAGCGTGGGAACGATCTGACAGGGATAGTGTTGTGTCGGGATTCAGCGGCGGGTCAGCGGTTGCGCTTCGAATTTCACGCCCGCCAGACCGTGCTGGATCAGCGCACGGATATTGCCGTGATCGCTGCCTTCAGGGGTTGCCACGACCGAGCGGTAGTGTTCGCCGAACGCCAGCAGCGCTTCTTCGTCGCTCAAGCCTTCCAGCAGCGCCAGACCCAAAGTCTTGCACGAACCTTCGTTCTGCCCGGCCGCGTTTTCCACGCCGCCGTTGTTGAACGCCTGAGGCTGGTAGTCGTAACCGGCGGCGATGAACGACAGGGTGTCGGCAAAAACGTGTTCGCCGCTCTTGAGGCTGGCGCGCAGGGTGTTCAGATCACTCATTGGGTTTTCCTTTGGCGAACGCCGCTTGCTGTTCGGCGCTGGCCTCTTGCTGATATTGGGCTTTCCAGTCGGCGTACGGCATGCCGTAAACCACTTCACGGGCATCGTCGAGGCTGACCTCGATCTGGCGCTCGTCGGCCTCGGCCTTGTACCACTTGGACAGGCAGTTGCGGCAGAACCCGGCGAGGTTCATCAGGTCGATGTTCTGCACGTCCTTGCGGCTGTCCAGGTGGGCGACCAGCCGGCGGAAGGCGGCGGCTTCGAGTTCGAGGCGTTGTTGCTCGGTCATGATGGGCTCTGTGCAGTCAAATCGTGGCGCGGATGATAAAAGTCTGACGCCCTGAGCGCCAGACACGTTCAGCGGCTGGCGGCGAGGGTGATCGACACCGACTCGGCAAAACGCAACGCATGCGGCTTGTCGACTTCGACTTCGGCGTACAGCACCGATTCGTTGGCCATCACCAGATCCAGCAGTTCCTGGGTGAGGCGTTCGAGCAGCGCGAAACGGTTGCCTTCCACATGCGCGATGATCGCCTTGGTGATGGTGCGGTAGTTCAGCGCGTGGTCGATGTCGTTGTCTCGCACCGCTTCCTGCGCGGCGTACAGGATGGTCAGGTTGATCAGCACATCCTGCTTGTTGAGGATTTCGTCCTCGTTGATCCCGATGAAGGTGCGCAGGCGCAGATCCTTGACCCGGATGCGCGCCATTCCCGGTTGAAGTTGTGGCATTTACTTGCTCCGTCCAATCAATTGCAGGAACTCCTGGCGGGTGTTGCTCGACTCGCGGAAGGCGCCGAGCATGACCGAGGTGTTCATGGTCGAATTCTGTTTCTCGACACCGCGCATCATCATGCACATGTGCCGGGCTTCGATGACCACCGCGACACCGGCGGCATCGGTGACTTGCTGGACCGCCTCGGCGATCTGGCGGGTGAGGTTTTCCTGGATCTGCAGGCGGCGGGCGAACATGTCCACCAGCCTTGCGATCTTTGATAGCCCCAGCACCTTGCCCGTCGGAATATAAGCCACATGGGCCTTGCCGATGAAGGGCAGCAGGTGATGTTCGCACAACGAGTACAGCTCGATGTCGGCGACGATGATCATCTCGTCGGTGTCGGAGGCAAACAGCGCGCCATTGACGATTTCGTCGACGCTCTGTTCATAGCCGTGACACAGGTACTGCATGGCCTTGGCCGCCCGCACCGGCGTGTCGAGCAGTCCTTCGCGGTCAGGGTTTTCACCGAGACCGATCAGGATCTCGCGGTAATTCTCGGGCAGGGAACGGGTCATGGAGCATCCTCGCGGGGCGTATTACTTGACGTGCCGCCCGCCGTTGACGGTCAGGGTCGTGCCGGTGACATACGGGTTGTCGAGCAGATAGCGCAGGCTCTGATAAATCACTTCGCTGCCGGGTTCGATGCCCAGCGCGGACTTGGCCAGCGCCTTGGCGCGGTACGCCGCGTCGTCGTCGGGATTGAACAATAGCAGGGCTGGCGCGATGCCGTTGACCTTGATTGACGGCGCGTAGCGCGCGGCAAAGGACAGCGTGAGACTGTCGAGCCCGGCCTTGCTGGCGCAATAGCCGATGTGTTTGCTGCTGCCCTTGCGGGTGACGTCATCGCTGATGTGGATGATGTCGGCAGGACTCGAACGTTGCAGCAGTTCGGCGCAATGCAGGTTGATCAGGTACGGCGCCAGCATGTGGATGTTGAACATCCGGCTAAAGGCTTCGGCTTCGCCGTCACCGGTTTCCGCCAGCCATTCCGAGGCGTTGTGCACGATGGCGCGCAGGCTGTCGGTGTGGGTCTTCAGTTCGGTGATGAACGCGAGGATCGAGGCTTCACTGGAAAAGTCCGCGTGCAGCCCGAGGGCGCCCAGATCCCGCAATGCCTTCACACCCGGCCGTTCGCTGCGGTAGGTGAAGATCACCCGATGACCGTCTTCCAGCAGACGCTGCGCGCAATGCAGGCCGACCCGCTGGCCGGCGCCGGTGATGAGGATGGGAGCTGTGTGAGAAGTCATGTACGGCTCGCGTCGAAGTCAGAGCAAAAACTATAACAGCGACGCGAGCGACGGCTTCAGCGATTTTGCGTGGAGGGTGCGGCAGGCAGTGGGCGTGCAGGCGCCGGGTTGAGCCAGCCGGCCAGCAGGCGGGTCGACAGCGGAATGAAGAAATAGACCATCAACGGGGTCAGGCAGAGCGTACTGATGAAGACCCTCGGCAACAGGCTCATTTCCGCGAGCAGCGGGCCCAGCACGAAATTGAACAGCAGCGACACCGGGAAGAACGCCAGCCAGATCGCCACCGCTTGCTTCCAGCGAGGAGGACGTGCGCCAGCTGCACCGAACCAGCCTTCGATTCCGCTGACCCGATGTTCCGTCGGGTGAGCAAACAGATCGCTGCCACGAGCCAGCCAGGCGGTGCGCGATGCCGAGTGTTCCCAGGCGTGCAGGGTCTGTTCGTCGACGAAGCGGAAGATGATCTGGAATTCATCGTCGCCGGGAGGCGGGGCCAGTACGCCGGAGCCGAGGTAACCGGGGAAGTCGGTGGCCAGTTGTTCGCCTTCTCGCAACCAGGCGATCAGATCCTGATAACGACCATTGGCGACACGACGCGCGACCATCAGCGTGACGGGGGAAGTAGACATTGTGTATCTCCGTATTGCATTTGCGTCGCTCCGGGTAGGAGCTTCGCCTGACGCAGCGCCGGGGTAGAGGGCTGCGTTTTTCGACAAGCAAGGATTATTCCTGATTATCGTGACAAAACCAGAGACTTTCGTCTCATTTCGTCGGTTGAACCGGGGAGGGGCATCCGGAGTAGAATGGGATCCAACTTCGCCAACAAGGACGTGTCCGCCCAAATGCCTGTCATTACAGACGTTCGCCCTGCTTCGCAGGCATCTGTTGCGCTGGAGCGCGAGGAGCTTTTCCCGATTCGCAAAGTGTCGCGCGTGACCGGCGTGAACCCGGTCACGTTGCGCGCCTGGGAGCGTCGGTATGGTTTGATCGAGCCGACACGCACCGAAAGTGGGCATCGTTTGTATTCCATGACCGATATCGAGCGCGTTCGCAGCATCGTCGACTGGATCGATCGGGGTGTCGCCGTGAGCAAGATCGGCAAGATCCTCGCCAAGACCGAGCCGATGAAGGTGCTGGCCCACTTAATTCCCGATGACCTGGTGCAGGCTGACTACCTCCAGTGGCAGGAACAGGTCCGGCAGGCAGTCAGCTCGTTCGACGATCAGTTGCTCGACCGGGTCTACGGACAGATTTTCTCCTCCTATGCCTTGCCCGTAGCGTTTCAGGACATCCTGATGCCGCTGTGGCTGCAAATGCTCCAGCGTCAGGACGCGTTCGGGCAGACCAGCGAGTGGCTGTTCTTCGATGGTTTTCTGCGAGCGAAGGTGCTGCAGCGCATCGTCGTGCTGCGCGGCTCGCAACCGCGCAAGGTGATCGTCAGCGCGCTGGCCGGTCAATGTCGTGAGCTTGAGTTGCTGGTGGCGGCGCTGTTTCTCAGCGGCAATGACGCGGGCGTTCGTGTGCTCACCACTGGTCAGCCGTTCGATGAGCTGACGCTGGTGTGCGAAAAGACCAGGCCCCAGGCGCTGGTGCTGTTTTCCAATCACGCGCCGACCGCAGAGTTGCCGCGACGTCTGAATCGTCTGGCCTTGAGTCTGGATTGTCAGTTGATGCTGGCAGGCGATGCTGCCGATCTGGCGCAGGACAGCCTGGCCGGATCATCGGTTGGCTGTCTGGGCAACGAAGGGGCGACCATGCGCCAGCGCATGAATCAGTTCCTGGCAGGGACGCTGGATACCTGAGAATCAGGTGTGCAGGGCAGGGTGGGTCAGGCGATGCTGTTGCAGGATGAACTGGCGCAGACGCTCGGTTTCGTCGGCATCGCTCTGGCTTAGCTCGTAAGCATAAAAGCCGTTTTCGGTTTCCCGCTCGAACGTCCCGCGCAGGGAAATCCGCTCGTAGCCTGACGGGCTGAACCACAACGCAAAGTGCTTCGGCGGTTTGGTTTTGTTGCGCACTTCCAGCAACACACCCTTGTGCGAAACCTCGTGAACCCACAACGTTCCCGGCTGGCCCTTGGCATTTTCCAGTGCCACCGGCTCTTCCAGGGTCAGGCGCCATGGGCGCACCATCGGCCCGTCTTCATAAATGCTCGGTACGCCCAGGCGCAGGTGCAGAGCGTGGAACTCGTCTTCCACCAGATGCAGCGGGAAAGTCATCTGCTGATTTTCGAAGTTGGCCTGGATGGTGACTTGCTCATGGGCCGCCAGACGCGTGAGCAGATCACGGATCTGCGAACCACCATTGACCAGCAGGCTCGACGTCGCATCCCGCACATTGAGTTGCGGGTTGTGTTGCATGGTCTGGATGAAATCCAGCTCATCCTGGGTCAGGAGGGCGTCACGCTGCATGGCTAACTCGAAATGAATAATTACAAAGTCTTTGGTGATTGTAGTTAATGACAATTAGTTCGCGGTTTTGTTTGCGCCGTTCGTCGCTTTCAGTTCTGCGAGTTCGGCTTCCAGCGCCGCAACCCGGGCTTCCAGTTGCACAACCCGCTGCTGGGCCTTGACCTGAACGGTGACGTCTTTTTGCACGCCCACGAAATAGGTCATTCCGTCATCGGCATTTTTAATCGTGGACAGGGACAGCTCGTTCCAGAACGGCGTGCCATCCTTGCGATAATTACGCAGGATTTCCCGGCATGAGCCGCCTTCTCTCAAAACCTCGCGAATTACCCCGAGACTGGCCTGGTCGCGATCCCCAGCCTGCAGGAAGCGACAGTCCTGATAGAGAATTTCCTCGCGGGTGTAGCCGGTCATTTTTTCGAAAGCCGGGTTCACGTAGATCAGGATGTTGTCCTGATCGCCTTCCTTTTCTGCCACCACGATCCCTTCGTTCGACGCGTTGATCACCATTTGCAGCAGACTGGCATTGATCATCTATGAAGCCTTACAAGGATTTCGGTGGCAGGCATTCTAGAAGATCGACCGGCGCTGTCTACTGGCCATCAGCGCTTATCGAGAGCCAATCGCAACAGAGCGCCGCTGGCTGTTACTATCGCCGCTCTTTTTTTCAGTTTCAGGATCAGATTGATGAAAGTCGCCATCCTCTCCGGCTCCGTGTACGGCACGGCCGAAGAAGTCGCTCGCCACGCTCAGAACCTGTTGAACGCCGCCGGTTTTGAAACCTTCTACAACGCCCGCGCCAGCCTCGCCGATCTCCAGGCGTTTGGCCCTGAAGCCTTGCTCGGCGTGACTTCGACCACCGGCATGGGTGAGCTGCCGGACAACCTGCAACCGTTGTATTCGGCGATTCGCGACCAATTGCCGGCGGCCTGGCGTGGTTTGCCTGGCGCGGTGATCGCCTTGGGTGACGCCAGTTACGGCGACACGTTCTGCGGCGGCGGCGAGCAATTGCGCGAGTTGTTCGGCGAACTGGGTGTGCGCGAAGTACAGGACATGCTGCGCATCGACGCCAGCGAAAGCGTTACCCCGGAAACCGACGCCGAGCCTTGGCTGGAACAGTTGATCGCCACGCTCAAGGGCTGATCCCGCGTTCACGCAACAGCGCCAGCCAGGCCTGTGCAGCCTTCGACAGATAGGCGCCCCGGCGCCAGATGAAAGCGATGTCCCAGCGCAAGTAATCCGGCGCGTTCAAGGTCAGGCGAACCACGCCTGGCCGCACCAGTCCGCGCGCCACCACGCTGGGCAGCAACACCACGCCTTGCCCGGCGGCGACCAGCGCCGCGAGAAAATCCGCCTGCCCGCTGCGCCCGCCTTCCTTCGGCGTGAAGCCCATCTGCTGGCACGCCTGAAGCAAACGATCGTTGAGCACGAAACTGCGCTGATACAGCAGGAACGGCGTATCGGCCAGTTCCTCCAGACCGATTTCACCTTTTGTAGCCAGTGGGTGATCCACCGGTAGCAGCGCATCGAGCGGTTCATCGCAGAACGGCTGAAAGTCGAACTGCGGATCTTTCGGCAGCAGGCTGCCGCCCAACTCCAGCTCCCCGCTGAGCACCGCCTGTTCGATATTGCGACTGCCGCCTTCAAGCAACTGCACGCTGATGTTCGGGTAACGCCGTCGGTATTCGGCGAACAGCCCGGCAAACAACGCATCGCTACCGAGCAATGGCAGCCCGAGACGTAGCTCGCCGCGTGCCAGATGGCTGAGATCATCCAGTTCGCTGAGCAATTCATTGCGCAACCGCAGCATGCCTTCTGCCCGTTGCAGCACCACGCTGCCGGCGGCGGTCAGGCGTATTTGCGAACCCAGCCGTTCGAGCAATGGGGTGCCGAGGCTCTGTTCGAGCTGGGCGATCTGCTTGCTCACGGCGGACTGACTGATGTGCAGGGTCTTCGCGGCTTGGGTGAAGCCGCCTTGGTGCATCACTTCGACGAAGCTTTTGAGCTGTTTGAATTCCATGGCATGATTCCATATTGGAATGGCTTTGAGTCTAACAATTCGCTTCGGAGATGGCAGTCGGGTTCGTAAAATAGGCACCTGAAAGGAGCCCACCGATGAAAGCCTCGACCGTTAAATACTTCTCCCGCCTGCTGTCCGAACTGGCCGTGCTGCTCGCTCTCTACCTGCTCGGCTGCCAGATCGCAGCGTGGCTGGCCTGGCCGATTCCCGGCGGCGTGATCGGCATGGCCCTGTTGCTGCTGGGTTTTGCGTTCGGCTGGGTCAAACCGGCGGCGTTGCAAATGGGCGCAGGGTTGTTGATGGCGGAGATGCTGCTGTTCTTCATTCCGGCGCTGATGAGCCTGCTGGATTACGGCGCATTGCTGCGTGACGACGGCTGGCGGATTCTGCTGGTGATCGCCGCCAGTACGCTGATGGTGATGCTGGTGACCGCGTTCACCGTGGAGCTGGCCGTGCGCCTGAGGCGGTCCCATGAAGCTTGAGCTGATGCCGATGTTCTGGCTGGCATTCACGTTGCTGGCTTATCTGTTCAGTCGCTGGCTGTATCGCCGGACCGGGCGCTACTTGCTGTCGCCCCTGATTTTGGTCCCTGCGTTGCTGCTGGCGCTTGCCGTGCCGCTGCACACCGCTTACGCCGAATATTCGAGTAACACCCATTGGCTGATGCTGGTGCTCGGGCCGGTCACCGTGGCGTTTGCGGTGCCGATCTGGCAGCAGCGGCGTTTGTTGGTGCGGCATTGGTCGGCGTTGCTGCTGGGCATGCTGGCCGGCAGCGCCGCGTCGATCGGCACTTCGTTCGGCCTCGCGAAAGCACTGGCGCTGGACAGTTCGGTGACGCTGTCGCTGGTGCCGCGTTCGATCACCACACCGTTCGCCATGCCGCTGGCGCAGGACCTGGGTGGCGTGCCGGAGCTGACAGCGGTGTTCGTGATGTTCACCGGAGTGTTCGGTGCCATGCTCGGCGGTGTGCTGCTCAAGTGGCTGCCGCTGCGCAGCGCCCTGGCGCGCGGGGCATTGTTCGGCGTCGGTGCGCACGGTGCCGGGGTCAGCCGGGCCCATGAAGTGGGCGGCGAGGAAGGTTCGGTGGCGGGGTTGGTGATGGTGCTGACGGGGTTGCTCAATCTGTTCGCCGCGCCTTTGTTGGCGTCGTTGCTTTGACATGGATCCAAGCTGTTTGCGTGGCTGACTCGTTCAGTCATCAAGCTGGCTGCCAATGCAACTACGCGGCCGTCCATGGCTGACTAGACTGCTGACACACGCAAAAACAATAAGAACGCAGAGGTGCATACAGTGAGCGTAGCCCCCGTCCCTTCGTCCGTGAACGTCAAAGACCAGGTCAGTGCCGCGGAATGGCAGACCCGGGTCGATCTGGCCGCCTGTTATCGTCTGGTTGCGCTGCATGGCTGGGACGATCTGATCTTCACCCACATTTCCGCCAAGGTGCCCGGCACCGAAGATTTCCTGATCAACCCGTTCGGCCTGATGTTCCATGAGATCACCGCCTCGAGTCTGGTGAAGGTCGACCAGGCCGGCAACAAACTCATGGACAGCCCTTACGAGATCAATCCCGCCGGTTACACGATCCACAGCGCCGTGCACGAAGTGCGGCACGACGTGGCCTGCGTGCTGCACACCCACACCGCTTCCGGTGTCGCGGTGTCGGCGCAGAAGCAGGGCGTGTTGCCGATCAGTCAGCAATCGCTGTTCGTGCTGTCGAGCCTGGCCTTTCACGCCTACGAAGGTGTGGCACTCAACCATGAAGAGAAAGCGCGGTTGCAGGCGGATCTGGGCGACAGCAATTTCCTGATGCTGCACAACCACGGTCTGCTGACCTGTGGCGGCACCATCGCCGACACGTTCCTGATGATGTTCACCTTTCAGCGTGCGTGCGACATTCAGGTCATGGCGCAGACCGGCGGTGCCGAACTGATCGCCATCGAACCGCAGATTCTGGCAGGCGCCAAGGCGATGATCGCCGGCGTCACCAAAAGTGCTCAAGGCATGGGTGGCGCGCTGGCCTGGCCGGCGCTGCTGCGCAAACTCGATAAACAAGACCCGGGGTATAAACTCTAATGCCTCTCGCCGAGATCCCTCTGAGTGCCTGGCGCAAACGCAGCCAGACGTTTGTCTTCCGTGGTCAGCCGATCCGCTACTGGACGGCCGGGCAGGGCGATCCGCTGCTGCTGATCCATGGCTTTCCGACGGCCAGTTGGGACTGGCATTACCTGTGGCAACCGCTGTCCCAGCGCTACCGGGTGATTGCCTGCGACATGCTCGGCTTCGGCGACTCGGCCAAACCCCTGAATCACACTTACAGCCTGCTGGAGCAGGCCGATCTGCAACAGGCTTTGCTGGCGCATCTGCAGGTCGAACAACCGGTGCACATTCTGGCCCACGACTACGGCGACAGCGTTGCCCAGGAACTGCTGGCCCGGCATTACGAAGACCGGATCGAGGTCGCCAGTTGCGTGTTCCTCAACGGCGGTCTGTTCCCGGAAACCCACCGACCGCTGCTGGCACAAAAACTGTTGCTCAGCCCGTTGGGCTGGATGATCGGCCGGGCGTTCACCCGCGATGCGCTGGTAAAAAGTTTCCGGCAGGTCTTCGGCCCGGACACCCGGCCCAGCGAAAGCGAGATGGATGATTTCTGGAGCCTGATCGAATGCAATCGCGGGCCGCGAGTCATGCACAAGCTGATCCACTACATTCCCGAGCGCAGGGTCCAGCGTGATCGCTGGGTCGCAGCGATGCAGCGCGGCGAGGTGCCGTTGCGGGTGATCGATGGCGAGGTCGATCCGATTTCCGGCGCGCACATGGTCGAGCGTTATCGCGAGCTGATTCCCGACGCGGACACCGTGCTGTTGCCGGGCATCGGCCACTACCCGCAAACCGAAGCGCCGGTGCAGGTGCTCAAGCACTACCTCGAATTTCGCGATCACTTCGTGTTGCCGCCGCGCAAGGTGGCGTGTTCCTGAGTTCGTGCCGCAGGCGCCGGGCGCCGCGGCACGTTTTCATCATCCCCCAGCCTTATCGCGCACCATTCAGCCCCAGCCGTGTTCGTTGTGACCGAACGCGTCGTGCCTGACACTCGGGGACACTGTCCCTCAGGTCTGCTGGAGTTGCCCCGATGAATGAGTCTGTGCGTTTCGAAGATAAAGTCGTGATCGTCACCGGAGCCGGTGGTGGCTTGGGACGCGCTCACGCTTTGCTGTTCGCCAAACAGGGCGCCAAAGTGCTGGTCAACGACCTCGGCGGTTCAACCCAGGGCGAAGGTGCCAACGCTTCGGCCGCTGATCGCGTAGTAGCGGAAATCCGCGAGGCCGGCGGCATCGCCGAAGCCAACCATGACTCGGTCACCGACGGCGACAAACTGGTGCAGAACGCGCTCGATGTGTTCGGCCACGTCGATGTGGTGGTGAACAACGCCGGGATCCTGCGTGACAAGACCTTCCACAAAATGGAAGACGCCGACTGGGATCTGGTCTATCGCGTCCACGTCGAAGGCGCCTACAAAGTGACCCGTGCCGCATGGCCGCACCTGCGTGAGCAAAATTATGGGCGAGTGATCTTCACCGCATCGACCTCGGGCATCTACGGAAACTTCGGCCAGTCCAATTACGGCATGGCCAAACTCGGCCTCTACGGCCTGACCCGTACCTTGGCCATCGAAGGTCGCAAGAACAACATCCTGGTCAACGCCATCGCCCCCACCGGCGGCACGCGCATGACCGAAGGCCTGATCCCGCCGCAAGTGTTCGAACAACTCAAACCGGAGCTGGTCAGCCCGCTGGTGGTGTACCTGGCCAGCGAACAATGCCAGGAAACTTCCGGCCTGTTCGAAGTCGGCGGCGGCTGGATGGGCAAGGTGCGCTGGGAGCGCAGCCTGGGTGCCGGGTTCGATCCTCGCGTCGGGTTTTCCCCGGAAGACGTCGCGGCGCACTGGCAGCAGATCTGTGATTTCGAAGGCGCGGCGCATCCGAAGGACAACATCGAAGCGCTGAAGGAAATGATGGGGAATCTGCAGAAGTATTCGTTGTAACCTGAAGTGGCCACTAGGTGAGAGCCTGGTGGCCGATTTGCCGATCAGGTGTATCTGTTTTCGATCATGAATTTTGGTGGGGACCAGTTCGGGCCTTTGATCGCCAGGCCGTGCTCTCCGAGAGCAAGTACCCCGGCGGCGAAGAGGCGGGAGTAGGCGTTTTCGAGTGCGCCATACTCTTTGAGGATGTCACGGTTATAGAGTCTGATCATCCTGTCCAGATGTGGATTTGCTTTGATCAACGCGAACACTGCAACGATGTCATCAAGGGACTCGTTTTTTACGATTTGTTCGACAGTATTCATTTCCACATCTCCTTCAACAACCTTTGGTATTCGAGTTCCACTTGTTCTGCGTCGGCGGCCAGCGCTTCAGGTGTGTACAGCAGCGAAGCATCGTCTTTGAGTTTGAAGTCTTCCAGCGTTGCTGTGTGAACATTGTTCCACACAGGAGAGTTCGGATCAGGTCGTTCGTTATCCCCATATCCCAAGGCTCTGAATCTTTCTAGCTCTCTCAACTCATGAGTGTAGAAGCGCTTGTCTGTATCCGTTATCTCAAGCTCTCCGCTGATGATTTTTTCCAGGCGATCAATCATTACCTTATTGGCGGCCGATTCAGGAAATCTTGAGATGTGTAGTCGCACAGTGCTTGCTCCTTCTGATGTTGCAGTTACAGGGGACCATTCCAAGTCAAGAATTGGTCCACCTGTTTCCTCGGGGTTAAACGCGCGGCCACTGTGCTCGCCACCTTCAACGCCTCCCTCATAGGGACTGCTGAAAACCACATACAACGGCGACAATCCGGACTCAGTTGGAAAGACCGTGATAAACCCGCCAAACCCATACCGATCCAGCTCGGGAAACGGATCGATCCGTCCCTCGTCTGGAACAACTTCAGCACCGTCGTAGACCGGAGGATCGTTATCGGCCAGCGGCAGGTGGGTCGAGGTATCTTGTGGCTGTACCAACGGCGTCCAGGTCAGCGTGGGGCCGTTGGTGTCGCTGGCGGTGGAAACGTAGACGTTTTTACTGGCGTCGAAGCGAGCGGCTCTCACGGGAACAGGGGCGGGGACTGTCACTCCGTCCGTCGTGACTACGACGAATTCGACTTTGTCGCCGATCGTCGACGAGCCCAGCCTGACCGGCAGATCGACTGTTCCCCCGACGGCCGCCACGTGATGAAGATCTTCATTCAGATCCGGTGCGAGGTCTGACAAGGGAACGCTGGCCGAATACAGGTCGCTGTTCCCTAGTTTTGAAGGGGCGAGCAACGCCGCGAACCCGACGATCACCGGTGCGGCAGCAGTGGAGATGGCAGCCAGCGCCAAAGAAACCGCCGTTTGCAGCGAAGTTCTGAGCGCCAGAGTCGTGGCCAGGTTGTTGCCAAAAACGCCGAGCGGGCCGGTAAAGGTGGGACCCAAAGCGGCCATCGAACCCGCATTGGCAAAGAGCGGAGGTTGTCCGGTTTTGGCGTTTTCGGCTTGCCGTTGCGCCTGCTCCCTGGCGATCTTGCGTGCTTTTTTTCGCTGTTTCTTTTGTGCTTTTCTCAGCGCTTTCTGCTGCTTTTCCCGACGTGTTTTTTCAGCCAGTTGCCGGCGTTCCTCTTCGCGGCGCTGAACTTCGGCTTGCGCTTGCAGGCGTGCCTGCTCGGCGGCGACTTGTCGCGCAGCGGCTGCGGCGGCGATTTGTGCCAGCTCATCCGCCAGCCTTTGCGCCTCGAGCAGCGCTGCAACGCGCGCCTGTTCACGCGCCTGAATTTCCTGCTGTTCTTTTTGCCGACGCGCAGTTTCTGCCAGTGCTGCGAGTCGTGCCTGTTCATTGATGCGCGCCAGGTCGGCCGCCGCTCTTTGCGCTTGCTGTTCAGCCGCTATTCGCTCTTGATCATTGGCCTGCACGGCGGCCAGCCATTTTTGTACTCCGACCTGTTGCTGGTTAAGTATGGCGATGGATTGCGTCAGCAAGATCGCTTCGTGGGCGGCTCTGTACGAGGTCGCCCAAGCCTGCATGGCAAGACCACGAGGCCTGACGTTGCTATCCATGTTCTGCGCTTGTCGATAAAAAACATGGAAGTCCTTATTGAGTGGCGTCTCCCCAAAAAAATGGTTAACAAGAATATTTTTTTGATGAAGTTGAGCGGTCTTTCTAGCAATAAGTGTGTGGCGTACTCCTAGCTCTCGAGTGATTGCTTGCGCGGGAGGAAGCGGATGGGTATTGCCTTCCAGACGTGTTGCGGCGAGTTCCTGCTCAATCGATTGCACCAGTTGTTGGTTCTGAGATTGAAAGTCCTGTTCAATCTTTAGTTTCGCAGCAGTGAACTCCCGCGAACTGGCTACAACGTTATGTGGGATGCCAAACGTGCCGCTATGGGGCAGAACAGGGGATGTCCCGCGAATGATGGGAGTGTTTGGCGGTGCAATTGCTGTCGTATGGACAGCCTCTGTTAATACAAAGGGTGGAGGTTTCTGCATATTCATATCCTTTTGAATGTGCGTGTTGGCTCACTGGCAAAATGGTGCTGTTGAAAGCGGCGCCTGTGTCGCCAGCGAATGTTTGAGGTGCTTCAAGTTACAACAAAACTCTGGTTACAAAATCCGAGAGCTCCGTAAGTAATGGTGTTTCGTTTTGAAAGAGGGTTCCTGGGTTTTCAACGTTCAGGTCATATTTCTTTGGTGCAAGAGGAAATGTCCGACATTGTTTTCGAAGTTGTTCGAAAGATAGGGCGTTCGGCTTTTCAGCAGGCATAAAAAAGGCCGCTGCAAACGCAGCGGCCAAGGTAAGACGTTGGATCAAGGAGCTACAAATCAACGTCAGTGAACACCGGGGCGATGGATCGAAAAACGCTTCGATCGATCAGAAATCATTGCCAACGACTCGGTCGTGGACTTCGTGCTTACTGGCGGTCTGCCGTGAAAGCCGGCTCAGAATAAGGGCTGGCGCCTCAGGGAAAAATAGCGATTCCGGACATGCACTGTTACGGGGCATGTAACAGTGGCGCGCACCAGGGTCGTCATTATCCGTTGCGTTGATAGTGATCCATCCAGCCTGTTCATGGCGGGCGCAAACCCTTGTCGCAGGCGGGGATTCATCCTTTCGAGCGACAGCGTGAATACCTCCTTGGTGCGCTTATCGTCCCCGTGTGGCGGCAGTAGGGTGGGGCCTTCTGTCACTCACCGGGGAAGACGCATGACAAAAACAACAATGCGCGCCATCTTCACACCGCACGCGCTTGCCGCTGCGGTGGCCTTGGGTTGCTGTGCCCAGGCGCACGCGGTCGCTTTCAATATCGGGGAAATCGAAGGCACCTTCGATTCGTCGCTGTCGGTCGGAGCGAGCTGGGGCATGCGCGATGCCGACAAGTCGTTGGTCGGTACGGTCAACGGCGGCACGGGCCAGTCTTCCACCGGTGATGACGGGCGTTTGAACTTCAAGAAGGGTGAGACCTTTTCCAAGATCTTCAAAGGCATCCACGACCTCGAACTGAAGTACGGCGACACCGGTGTGTTTGTGCGCGGCAAGTACTGGTACGACTTCGAACTCAAGGACGAAGACCGCGAGTTCAAACAGATCAGTGACAAGGGACGCAAGGAAGGCGCGAAGTCGTCCGGCGCGCAGATTCTCGATGCGTTCGTCTATCACAACTACTCCATCGCCGACCTGCCGGGCACCGTGCGTGCCGGTAAGCAAGTAGTGAGCTGGGGCGAAAGTACCTTCATCGGCAACTCGATCAACAGCATCAACCCGATCGACGTCTCGGCGTTTCGCCGGCCAGGTGCGGAGATCAAGGAAGGGCTGATTCCGGTGAACATGCTGTTCGCCTCTCAGGGGCTCACCGACCAACTGACGGTCGAAGGCTTCTATCAACTGGAATGGGATCAGACCGTCCTCGACAACTGCGGCACCTTCTTCGGTGTCGACGTGGCGGCGGACGGTTGCAACAACGGTTACACCGTCGGCAGCCCGGCGATCGCCCCGTTGGCGCCGCTGGCGGCAGCCTTTGGCCAGCCGATCCAGGTGACCCGCGAAGGCGTGATCGTGCCCCGTGGCGGCGACCGCGATGCGCGGGATTCCGGGCAATGGGGCACGGCGTTGCGCTGGCTCGGCGATGACACCGAGTACGGCCTCTACTTCATGAACTATCACAGCCGCACGCCGACGGTTGGCACCAGCACCGCCGGCCTGTCGACCCTCGCGGCCTTGCCGGGCATGGTCGGGATCGCCAACCGGCTGGCGCCCGGCAGTGGATCGGGACTGGCGCAAAGCGTGATGCTCGGGCGTGGTCAGTACTACCTCGAATACCCGGAAGACATCCGCCTGTATGGCGCGAGTTTCTCTACCACGCTGCCGACCGGCACCGCCTGGACCGGCGAGATCAGCTACCGCCCCAACGCGCCGGTGCAGGTCAACACCAATGACCTGACCCTTGCGCTGCTCAATCCGATTGCCGGCGGTGCCGCGTCGCCGCTGGTTACCTCGCCGGGTGCTGACAACAAGGGCTACCGACGCAAGGAAGTGACCCAGATCCAGAGCACGCTGACGCACTTTTTCGATCAGGTCTGGGGCGCTCAGCGTCTGACCCTGGTCGGCGAAGCGGCGGTGGTGCGGGTCGGCGGACTGGAGTCGCGCAGCAAACTGCGTTACGGCCGTGACTCGGTCTACGGCCAGTACGGTTTCGGCGGTGACACCGACGGTTTCGTCACCTCCACCTCTTGGGGCTATCGCGCCCGGGCGATCCTCGATTACGCCAACGTGATCGGCGGGATCAACCTCAAGCCCAACCTGTCCTGGTCCCACGACGTCGCCGGTTATGGCCCCAACGGTCTGTTCAACGAAGGCGCCAAAGCCGTCAGCGTCGGGGTCGATGCCGACTACCGCAACACCTATACCGCGAGCCTGAGTTACACCGATTTTTTCGGCGGTGACTACAACACCCTCGAAGACCGTGACTTCGTGGCCCTGAGCTTCGGTGTGAACTTCTGATCTGCCCGAGAAGGATGAATGCAATGCGCAAGATGATTCTGCAATGCGGTGTCCTGGCCCTGAGCCTGCTGGCCGCCAATGTGATCGCGGCGGTGTCGCCGGACGAAGCCAACAAGCTTGGCACCAGCCTGACGCCGCTGGGCGCCGAGAAGGCCGGCAACGCCGACGGCTCGATTCCGGCCTGGACCGGCGGTATCCCGAAAAACGCCGGTGCGGTCGACGGCAAGGGCTTTCTGGCTGACCCGTTCGCCAGTGAAAAACCGCTGTTCACCATCACCGCCGCCAACGTCGATAAGTACAAGGACAAACTGTCCGACGGCCAGGTGGCGATGTTCAAGCGCTACCCCGAGACGTACAAGATCCCGGTCTACCCGACCCATCGCACCGTGGCCGTGCCGCCGGAAATCTACGAATCGGCCAAACGCAGCGCGCTGAACGTCACCAGCATCAACGACGGCAACGGACTGGCCAATTTCACCGGTAACCGCTACTACGCGTTCCCCATTCCCAAAAATGGCGTCGAGGTGTTGTGGAACCACATCACCCGTTATCACGGCGGCAACCTGCGGCGGATCATCACGCAGGTGACCCCGCAAACCAATGGCAGCTACACGCCGATCCGCTTTGAAGAAGAGATCGCCGTGCCGCAACTGATGAAGGATCTCGATCCGGAAAAAGCCGCCAACGTTCTGACTTTCTTCAAACAGTCGGTGACAGCGCCGGCGCGTCTGGCCGGTAACGTGCTGCTGGTGCACGAGACCCTCGATCAGGTGAAGGAACCTCGCCTGGCATGGATCTACAACGCCGGGCAGCGCCGGGTGCGGCGTGCGCCGCAGGTCGCCTATGACGGGCCGGGCACCGCTGCCGACGGCCTGCGCACCTCGGACAACTTCGACATGTTTTCCGGCGCGCCGGACCGCTACGACTGGAAACTGATCGGCAAGAAAGAAATGTACATTCCGTACAACAGCTACAAGCTCGACTCGCCGAGTCTCAAGTACGACGACATCGTCAAGGCGGGGCACATCAACCAGGACCTGACCCGCTATGAACTGCACCGGGTCTGGGAAGTGGTCGGCACGGTGAAACCGAACGAGCGGCACATCTACGCCAAGCGCCACATGTACATCGACGAGGACAGCTGGCAAGTGGCGCTGGCCGATCACTACGACGGTCGCGGGCAGCTGTGGCGAGTGGCCGAGGGACACGCGCAGTACTACTACGATCACCAGGCCCAGGCCTACACCCTCGAAGCGCTCTACGACATCATCGCCGGCCGCTACATTGCCCTGGGGATGAAGAACGAAGAGAAGCACAGCTTCGAATTCGGCTTCGAAGCCAAGGCCGCCGACTACACCCCATCGGCCCTGCGCGCCGAGGGCGTGAGGTAAGGGTTTCGATACATTGGCAAGGCAAAAGGCGACCATACGGTCGCCTTTTTTATGGGCGCCAATCAGCGTACTGAATACTCGTCAACAAGCGCCGGGGAGAGGACTAGGGTGAGCGTACAACGATAAAAAGGCGTACCCGATGACCGCCATGACCCACGCTCCGGATCGTCCGGGATTCTTGCCCAGACTCTCGGCTCATCATCTTCCACGTCCACGTCTGACTGCATCATTGCTGGAGTCCTCGGCACGGGTCCGGCTGATCTGCGCACCGGCCGGCAGTGGCAAGAGCACGCTGTTCACCGAATGCCTGTTGCAGGCGCCCCTCGAATGTACGGTGTGCTGGCTGCCGCTGGTGGGCATGTCGATAAGTGTCGCGGCATTTTGCGAGCGACTGGCGCAGGCATTGGGGCTGGCAGCGGCGGATGAGTCGTCGTTGCTAAATGAACTGGCGCGCCGGTCCTCGCCGGTCTGGGTGTTTCTCGACGATTACTGCCGTGTTGAAAATCCGGCGCTGGATGCGCTCCTCGACCGCCTGCTGGCGCTTGCCAGCCCTGCCGTCACCTGGTGGATCGGCACGCGTCGGCGCCCGCAATGCAACTGGCCTCGCCTGCTGCTCGATGATGCCTTGTACGAATGCGAACGCGCGGCGCTGGCGTTGAGTCGTGGCGAGATCGCGCAACTGTTGCGGCACCTTCCGCCAGCCCAGGCCGACGACGTAGCCGGGCGAATCCTCCAGCGCAGCGGTGGGTGGTGCGCCGGGGTGCGGATCCTGTTGATGCAAAAATGCGACTGGTCGCAAAAGACCTTGCCGCAGCAACGCATGGACACCTTGCTGGACTATCTGCAACACGAACTGTTCAGTGGTTTGAGCCCGGAGCTGGCAGAGGCCTGGCGGGTGTTGGCACATTTGCCGCGGTTCAACGCCAGTCTGTGCGATCACCTGTTCGGTGCCGGCGAAGGGGCGCAGTGGGTGCGCACGCTGCAAACGCTCGGGTGTTTTATCGAACCCTGGCAAGGATCGCCGGACTGGTTGCAGGTGTGCGCTCCGCTATCGCGTCTGATGCGCGACGAACCCTGGTCGGCCGGACGTTCCTGGCATCGCAGGGCCTGCCAATGGTTTGCTGCCGGGCAGCATTGGAAATGCGCCTTCGAACAGGCGTTGCTGGCCGAAGAGTACGAGGTCGCGGTGAGCCTGCTCCAACACTTCAGCTTCGAGCACCTGTTCGAGGAGCAGACTGTTGTGTTGCTACTGCGTCTCTACGAGCAGCGCGGCGAGGAATTGCTGCTGGGTTCGGCGCAACTGGTCGGGCTGATCACGGCAGCGCTGCTGTTCGCCGGACGATTTACTCAAGCGGCGGATTGCATCGGGCAACTGTCGCGTTTTTTACCGCCACCGTCAGCTGGACAGCAAAGGCAATTGATCGCCCGCTGGCAGGCTCAGCAAGGCTGGCTGTTGCATTTGCAGGGGCACATGGACGAGGCGCGCGAGCATTTCGAGCAGGCCTTGAACGATCTTTCGCCGCAGGCCTGGGCGGCGCGTCTTTTGTGCCTGTCGGGCCGCACTCAGCAGGCGTTGCTGTGCGGTGATCTGGAGCTGGCTCATTCGATCAATCGTGAAGCGCTGTGCCTGGCCCGGGCTGAGGGTTCATTGCTGTACGAAGCGTTGCTGGAACTGGATCACGCCCAACTGCTGGAGCAACGGGGCGCGTCGGCTCGTGCCGAAGAATTGCTGGCCAATCTTTGCGACATGCTCGGCTTGTCTGTCGAGCGGCCGACGCCGTTGCTCGGCCGTATTGCCCTGCGTCGCGGGCGGTTGGCGCTGAGCATGGGACAGCAGGATCGGGCCGCCGGATTCTTTCAACAAGGGCTCGACGATTGCCTGTGCAGCTTTGACAAGCGGGTGCTTTATGGCTTTTTGGGGCAGGCGCAACTGGCCGCCGATCAGGGCGATTACCCGCAGGCGTTCATGCGTCTGCGTGATGCCGAGCGGCTCATGCAGCAGCGGCAGATTCCGGACACGGTCTATCGCGGCGTTCTGCTGCAGCTCAGCAGTGAATTCTGGCTGCAACAAGGGCGGCCAGAACTGGCTCGCGAAGCGTTGAGTCGAGTGCTCAGGCATTATCGTGGCCCGCGGGCACGGCAGGCGCCGCCGGCAACGCTGGAACTGATTCCGCGTATCGAGTGTTTGCTGATTCTGGCCGAGACCCGTTTGGGGCAGGCGCAGCAGCCCGTACTGCGATTGCAGTCTCTGCTCGAGCAGGCTCGGTCTTGCCGGATGATTGTTCTGGAAACCGAGTTGCTGCTGGCAATGAGCGAGGTGGCATCAATTCTCAATGATCGGGAATCTGCCCGGCAGTATTTCGACAAGGGCCGCATGCTGGCCTGCCAGTTCAACTTGCAGTGCCTGGTCATGAAGTTCGATGATGCCGCGACGGTTATTCGATCTGAATCATTATCCGGACATCAGTTTTCTGAAAGTGGCGAGAGTGAAAATTCATTAAGTTTGAGAGAGTCGCAAGTGTTGGGGTTGATTGCGGCGGGAAGTTCCAATAAACAAATAGCGGACAAGTTGTTCATCTCGTTGCATACCGTTAAAACTCATGTCCGGCGGATTCATGCAAAGTTGGGCGTTGAACGCCGTACGCATGCCGTGGCGCGCGCGAGAATGCTGGGTTTGTGTTGTTAATCGTCATTTAATCAGTGTGTTGGTTTTTTTTAAGTTTGATCCTTTAAATGTCTTGCAAAGGATAGTGGGTGTTTTTGTTGGTTTTACTCCGGTTAAGTTGTTTGCACAGCTTGGGCGATGTTTTGTCGTCCTGTTAATACGTGTAATAACGGAGTTTTATCATGAGCGCAGTGGAAAGTTTCTCGGCGGAAAAGCATCTGAATAAAATCAATCAGCACAGGGACGACCTGGAAGGTTTACTGGGTGCACTACCGTCGTTCAAATCGCTTTTACAGGATCTGGTGTTAAAGGAACTTCAACAGTTATCGCCGGATATCTATATCAGCAAAACGTACATTACCGCCCAGCGTCCAGGGATTGTGAATCCGCAACCGACCGGGTTGTTGATGGACGTGTTCATGCAGTGCCTGATGTCCGGTAATGCGCCCGTCTATGACGCCAGTCTGTACGGCGTCTTCGATTGGCCTGACTCCACGGATGAAGAGGACCGGATTCACGGGCTGGATGTGGTCGCCGTCGGTTCGTTGATCGGTAATGTGCTGGGGGCGCTGGCGCAGAAATACACACCTTTGCTGGCGCAATACTGGGCTGCTTCTTCGGGGAAGGACGACAAGGGGCGCGAGCTGGCTTCGCGCCGGCGTCAGCTGCAGGATGTCCATGCAGCGCTGTTCTGGCAGGAATTGGGTGCGACGGTGCAGATGCAAGGCGTTCGGCCGGAGGTAGAGGAAAGCTATGCCGTTTTTATCAAGGGCACATCTTTGACTCCGGCCTACAGTCTTTCACTGCAACTGGAAAATGGTCGATTCGCAACGCTGGCCGGCTGCTTTGTCACCTACCTCACGGGGCGCTCTATCCCCGAACTGGTTCTGGACGATGACGAATGGGTAGTGCTCTACACCTCCGTGAACGGCCTGGAAACGTTCCGCACCGCCGCCTTGATGCATCAAGCGTTGCAGCAACGCCTGGGCAATGCAGAAACCCGGGCACAACTGCTCAGGAGCGTTTCACAGGAAGATGCCGAGCAGGTCGGCAGCGTTCCGGATATCCGTTACCTGAACATTCAAGGCGAAATCTTCCAGACCCTCACCGCCCAGCTTCTTGAAAAACAACAACGCGACGTTGCTTACCATCTTCGCCGGTTACAGGCGCCGGGCGGGGATCGGCCTGCTCTCGTGCGTTCGGTCGAGAGCGCCCTTCAGCAGCAGGCGGTCATCGACGCTGCCCGGGGGCGGGTCGCCAGACTACTGGCCCTGATGAACCGAAACGCCCGGCCGCAATGGTTGAAGGATGCCACCGCCAACCATCAGGAAATGTTCGCCTCTCTGGAAAAGGAACTGCTCAGGGGGCAGGTGTGCCTGCATGAGGCCATGGAAGGGGTATCTTCTTTTCAGGACTACGTGCGCGGTGCTGTCGAAACCCACATCAGCGCGGGCGATACCCGGCGAGTGGACCCTGATACTGTCTGGGTGACAGTGCAACATTCGTTGCGCATGGGCACTCGGCGTATCGAACATGTCGAGCGTAAAACCCTGACGCAGTTGTTCATGTACGGCGTGCATGACACGGCGGCTCCCTACACGATCAAGCTCGAAGCCTTTCACAACAATCCGCGACTGACGGCTTCCAGTATCGAACTCGCCATCCGCCAGTTTGATCTGCGTGTGCAATATGCCAGTGAGCGCAGTCAGCGATTCGCACAGGCGCGGATCCGCGAAGCCATGCGCGAAGTCCTGGGGCAGGAAATTGCGCTCAGCCACTTCGCCGCCGTCCTGCAAAAACACATCGGCCCGCAAGCACAGAACATGGTGCAGCGGTATCTGTATGGCGACCCGGGAGTCGAAGCGTTTGGCGTTGCGTTTCGTCAGCGCTACAGGCCGTTCAGGGACATGATTGCGTTTCGTGCAAGGGGAGCTGCGCCAGACCGTCAATTACATGTGCTGTATGCGCCGGGTGCCCCGACCGGGCAGCAGTGGTACGAATTCTCCGATCTGACGGGGTTGAAGCGCCAGTTCATCTCTTGGGGATTCGAGCCACGTGATCGTGAATTCCTGACCGGTCAGGCTTTCAGCAAGGACCGCGCAGCTTTCGTGAAAGACGAGCTCTCTTATGACGAACCGGGCCCTGTGTTTCAGCCATGGTGGTGGGGCGGTGTCACCCTGGTGGAGTGGAACCGGGGGCACGAAGACGGGCCGCTGATGGGGGCCATTCATGAAATCATCGATTGGGAAATTGCCGAGGAACAGGTGGCTACTCCTGCCTGGTACAGGAGTGCGGCGGCGCGCGATCGCGAGATGCTTACCCGATTGAACACGGATTTCAGGGCGCTCTACGAACTCTCGAAAGAGGAGCTTAATATCCCCACGTTGGTTTCTTTTTCACGAGACCAGGTGATGGAACGGTTGAACAGCCATCTGCGTCGTTCTGACCCGAACCATCCGTTGATCGATCCTGATCGCGTTGATGTCAAGGTGAAAGGGCAGGACTGGATGACGCTCACCCATCTCTTCATTCAATGGCAGCTTTGGCCAGACGATGATCAGGTGGCATTCGTCTCCAGGGAGGGTTCTTCACTGGGCGGTCTGAATGCGACGGTCGTCAAATCGTTGATCGGTTTGCGGCCGGGCATGATGTATGAGTGGCATCTGGTCGACCGTTTCGCCAACGGCGCGTCGCTGGATCTCAAGGCGAAACTGTTCTGCAAGCTCAAGCAGAACGAAATGCTCAGGGCGTCATTGACCCAGAAGATGCAGGGCTCTTTGTCCGCCGAACAGTTCAACTGGCTGGCGGGACTGGTCGACGGGCTCGATCATGACCGTCCTCATGAACTGGATCCGTTCAAGCCGGGCACTACCCCGCAGGACGGTATCTACACGCTGGTTCTTGAAGGGCGACGCATCGAGGGCGCTTATACGTTTGGACGCCGGGTGGCAGGGAAACTGCAGCTGCTGGTCTATATTCCGAAGGCTCCGGATGGCATGAGTTTCCGTCCGCTGGAGTCCTTGACACTGGGGCTCAAGGACGCCGACCTGGGAAATCACGTTATTGCACTGACCAGGCTCGAACACAGGAGTGTCGTACAGAACTTTGTCATTCGCTGCCAGAACGCGTCAGGCGCTCTCCCAACCCCGGCGTTGAACAACAGTTCTGTCGTGACCCATTTCAAGTTCGAATTCGACAGCATGATTTCCCGTGTGCTCAGCGACGTTGACTATCAAACCACCACACCTGCCGAGCGTTTCTGGAACACGGTCATGGTGATCACCGAGCTTGCGGTGGATATCGTCTCGCTGTTTGTCCCGCCGGTGGGATTGGTGAACAGCATCGTGCGCATCACACGGTCGATCGTCCAGGGCATCGTTGCCTACAGCCTGGGGGATGACGAAGCCGGCAAGAACCATCTCGCCTCGGCCTGGAGAAGCTCCATTCTCCTGTATGTGGGGATTGTGGCTGGCGTTGGCGGATCTGTTTCGGCGGTGGGGCTGCTGTCGCGAGTCAAGGATATTTCCGAGATCGTATCGACCGCGACCGGGGTGCCAGTGGGCATTGGTTATGTCACCGCCGTGGCTTCTCCCTATGTGATCGCGGACAGTAAAACCCGAATCATCGGCTGACCCCTTGCCTCATCAATCTGGCTGATAACCCATCCGCCAGCTCACGGCCCGCGTCGCAGCCAGTAACCGCTGCGCCGCCGGGCCGTTTTCGTCGGCGTGGAACAGCGAGGTCGGGCCGACGATGGTCAGTACCGCCGCGACCTGCCCGAGGGCGTTGAACACCGGTGCCGACAGGGCATCGACGCCGGGCATCAGCAAGCCGTGGACATGATGCAGACCGCGTTCGCGGATCTGCTCGCACAACGCCGCATAGGCTTTTTCGTCTGCCAGCGGATGGCCGCCGCTGGCGATTTCCTGTTCGCGCAATTCGTCGGTTTCCCGGTGCGGCAGATAAGCGCCGAACACCAGACCGGTGGAGGAACTGAGCAGCGGCAACACCGAGCCCAATTGCGTCACCACCGTCACCGCGCGCACCGCCGGTTCGATGTGCACCACGGTCGCGCCCTGATTGCCCCACACCGCCAGGAAACAGGTTTCGTTGAGTTCGTCGCGCAACTCGGCCAGCGGCAGAGCGGCAACTTTCAGCACGTCCATACTGTTCAGAGCAGCGAGGCCCACGCGCAGCGCTTCACGGCCGAGACCGTAGTGGTTGGTGGCAGTGTTCTGTTCTGCGAAACCGCTGGCAATCAAGGCCTGCAGATAACGGTGAACCTTGCTCGCGGGCATCTGCACATGTTCGGCCAGACGCGACAGCGAAGTGGACGGCGACAACTCGGCCAGGGCCTTGAGGATGTCGGTGCCGACTTCGGCGGAGCGGACTTTCTGTTTGCCGTTGCTGTCGCTGGTTTTTTCCATGGTGCTGCCGTGTCTCGGAACGAATGGGCGTCTTTATAGCTTGACGCTGGATAGCGAGCAAATTACGTTATGCGTAATTGAATTACGATAAAAATAACCCCGGCGTGCCAAGACCTCCGATCCAGAGCGTCCGGCCATGCCGACTCCCTGTTCAGGAGGCTCCATGAACCTCGATTCAGCCCTGGCTTACCAGTCCGGTTTCGGCAATGAATTCAGCTCCGAAGCGATGCCCGGCGCACTGCCCGTCGGCCAGAACTCCCCGCAGAAAGCCCCTTACGGTCTGTACACCGAACTGTTCTCCGGCACCGCGTTCACCATGACCCGTAGTGAAGCGCGGCGCACCTGGATGTACCGGATCCAGCCGTCGGCCAATCACCCGGCATTCGTCAAACTGGAGCGGCAACTGGCGGGCGGACCATTGGGTGAAGTGACCCCCAATCGCCTGCGCTGGAACCCGCTGGAGATCCCGGCCGAACCGACCGATTTCATCGACGGTCTGGTGAGCATGGCGGCCAACTCCGCCGCCGAAAAACCGGCCGGCATCAGCATCTATCACTACTGCGCCAACCGTTCGATGGAGCGCGTTTTCTTCAACGCCGACGGCGAGCTACTGCTGGTGCCGCAACTCGGGCGCCTGCGCATCGCCACCGAACTGGGTGTACTGGAAGTGGCGCCGCTGGAAATCGCCGTGTTGCCACGGGGCCTGAAATTCCGCGTCGAACTGCTAGATCCGCAAGCGCGCGGCTACGTCGCCGAGAACCATGGCGCGCCATTGCGTCTGCCGGATCTGGGGCCGATCGGCAGTAACGGCCTGGCCAATCCGCGGGACTTCCTGACCCCGGTGGCTGCCTACGAAAACCTGCAACAACCGACCACCCTGGTGCAGAAGTTCCTCGGCCAGTTGTGGGGCACCGAACTCAATCACTCGCCGCTGAACGTGGTCGCCTGGCACGGCAACAACGTGCCGTACAAATATGACCTGCGCCGCTTCAACACCATCGGCACCGTCAGTTTCGATCACCCGGATCCGTCGATCTTCACCGTGCTGACCTCGCCGACCAGCGTCCACGGCCTGGCCAACCTCGACTTCGTGATCTTCCCGCCGCGCTGGATGGTGGCCGAGAACACCTTCCGTCCGCCGTGGTTCCACCGCAACCTGATGAACGAATTCATGGGCCTGATCCAGGGCGAGTACGACGCCAAAGCCGAAGGCTTCCTGCCCGGCGGCGCGTCCCTGCACAGCTGCATGAGCGCCCACGGCCCGGACGGCGAGACCTGCACCAAAGCCATCAACGCGGACCTCAAGCCGGCCAAGATCGACAACACCATGGCCTTCATGTTCGAGACCAGCCAGGTGCTGCGCCCAAGCCGCTTCGCCCTCGACTGCCCGCAACTGCAATCCACTTACGACGCCTGCTGGGCCACGCTGCCCGCCACGTTCGACCCGACCCGGAGATAACCCATGACTCAGAATTCCATCACCCGCAGTTGGGTCGCTTCGGCCAACGACCACACCGAATTCCCGCTGCAGAACCTGCCGCTGGGCGTGTTCAGCATCGACGGCTCGGCACCGCGCGCGGGCGTGGCGATTGGCGAACACATCTTCGATCTGCAAGTGGCGCTGGAGGCCGGTCTGTTTGATGGCGTTGCGCGCAGTGCTGTCGAAGCCATGCGCGGCGGTCAGTTGAACGCGTTCTTCGAACTCGGCCGCGACGCCCGCGTTGCCTTGCGCGAACGTCTGCTGGAACTGTTCAGCGAGGGCAGCACTCATCGCGGCAACATTGAAGCCCAGGGCGTGAAACTGCTGCCGCTGGCTGCCGATTGCCAGCTGCACCTGCCGGCACGCATCAGCGACTACACCGACTTCTACGTCGGCATCGAACACGCGCAGAACGTCGGCAAACTGTTCCGCCCGGACAACCCGCTGCTGCCGAACTACAAACACGTGCCGATCGGCTACCACGGTCGTGCATCCACCGTGCGCGCCTCCGGTGCCGACGTGCGCCGCCCGAAAGGCCAGACCTTGCCGGCCGGTGCCACCGAGCCGACCTTCGGCCCGTGCGCACGGCTGGACTATGAGCTGGAACTGGGGATCTGGATCGGTCAGGGCAACGAGATGGGCGAGCCGATCGCCATTGGTGACGCCGCTGAACACATCGCTGGTTTCTGCCTGCTCAACGATTGGTCCGCCCGTGACATCCAGGCCTGGGAATACCAGCCGCTCGGCCCGTTCCTGTCCAAGAGCTTTATCACCAGTGTCTCGCCATGGGTGGTGACTGCCGAAGCGCTGGCGCCATTCCGTACCGCGCAGCCGGCGCGTCCGCAAGGTGATCCGCAGCCGCTGCCGTACCTGCTCGACAAGCGCGATCAGGAGGGCGGTGGTTTCGACATCGAGCTGGAAGTGCTGCTGCTCACCGAGAAAATGCGCGAGCAGAACCTGCCGGCCCATCGCCTGACCCTGAGCAACACCCGCTACATGTACTGGACTGTCGCGCAAATGGTTGCGCACCACAGTGTCAACGGTTGCCAGTTGCAGGCCGGTGACCTGTTCGGTTCGGGCACCTTGTCCGGCCCTGAAAACGGTCAGTTCGGCAGCCTGCTGGAAATCACCGAGGGCGGCAAAAAGCCGATCGAACTGGCGTCCGGTGAGGTGCGCAAATTCCTTGAAGACGGTGACGAAATCATTCTGCGTGCCCGCTGCGCCCGGGAAGGTTTTGCCTCGATCGGTTTCGGCGAATGCCGTGGCACCGTGCTGGCGGCGCGCTGACAGGAGCGGCTCATGGACCTCTACACCTATTACCGTTCCACCTCGTCGTACCGGGTGCGGATCGCGCTGGCACTCAAGGGCCTCGACTTTCAGGCGTTGCCGGTCAACCTGATCGCACCGCCCGGTGGCGAGCATCGGCAACCGGCGTACCTGGCGATCAATCCCCAGGGTCGGGTGCCGGCGCTGCGTACTGACGAAGGCAAGTTGCTGATTCAGTCACCGGCGATCATCGAGTATCTGGAAGAACGTTATCCACAGGTGCCGCTGCTGCCCGAAGACCTCGTTGCCCGTGCCCTGGTGCGCGGCGTGGCGGCGGTGATCGGCTGCGACGTACATCCGCTGCACAACGTCAGCGTGCTCAATCGCCTGCGCGGGTTGGGGCATGACGAGCCGCAGGTCAACGAGTGGATCGGCCATTGGATCAGTCAGGGGCTGGCGACGGTGGAGCAGTTGATCGGCGACAGCGGTTTCTGTTTCGGCGAGTGGCCGTGCGTGGCAGATGTGTACCTCATCCCGCAGCTGTACGCGGCCGAGCGGTTCAACGTTTCGCTGGAGGCGTATCCACGGATTCGTCGGGTGGCCGCGTTGGCCGCTGAACATCCGGCGTTCATTGCGGCGCATCCGGCGAACCAGCCGGACACCCCGAAGTAGCATTTGATGGCTCCCGTGCAGCGCACGGGAGCCATTCCGGTTACCCGCAAAAAAAACATAAAAACAAAACAGGTACCTTGCGATGCACAACCAGATTGCCAGCTTTCGGGCGGCACTCGACGCCCGTCCTGTGTCCCGCTTTCAGTGGTTGCTCCTGATTCTTCTCGCCTTGCTGCTGGTCACCGACGGCTATGACGCCCAGGTGCTCGGTTACGTGGTGCCGGCGCTGGCGCAGGACTGGGGCCTCGAAAAGTCCGCGTTCGGCCCGGTTTTCAGTGCCAACTTGCTGGGGCTGACCCTCGGCTCTCTCGCCGTGACGCCGCTGGCCGACCGCTTCGGCGTTCGACGGATTCTGCTCGCCTGCGTGCTGATCTACGCCAGTCTCACCGTCCTGATGGTGTTCGCCGATTCCCTGAATACCCTGATGATCGCGCGCTTCATCTGCGGCATCGGCATGGGCGGCGCGATGCCCAGCGCCATGGCGTTGATGTCGGAATATTCACCGCCTCGCCTGCGCACGTTGATGGTCACGCTGGCGGCGTGCGGCTTTTCATTCGGCGGTGCGGCGGGTGGTTTTGTCGCGGCCGGTTTCATCGACCGTTTCGGTTGGCAGGCAGTGTTCCTCGCCGGCGGTGTCACGCCGTTGCTGCTGTTTCCGTTTCTCTGGTGGATGCTGCCGGAATCCTTGCCACGCCTGCTGCGTGACGCGCCGCCCTACGCACGCCTGCGCAAGGTCACCGCGCGGATGCTGCCGGACTGGCAGCCACCGGCCGCATCGGTCGAGCAGAACGAACGCGAGCAGGGCAGCAAACTGACCGTGGTGGAGTTGTTCCGCAACGGTTACGCACGCCCGACCTTGCTGATCTGGGCGACGTTTTTCGTCAGCCTGATCCTGCTGTATTTCATGATCAGCTGGTTGCCGTCACTGCTGCTGGAAAGTGGCTTGAAACTCAATGAAGCGAACCTGGTGACGTCGATGTTCCTGTTCGCCGGCACGCTCGGCGCAATTTGCATGGCGTGGTTCGCCGACCGTTTGAAAAGCAAAGTACGACTGTTGTCCGGCGTATTGGCTGGCGCGGCGGTGTGCACGATCCTGCTGGGCCTGAATCACGACAATCCGCGTTATCTGGTGGCCTGTGTATTTGCGGCGGGGTTTTGCATCATCGGCGGGCAACTGACGCTCAACGCGTTCGCCAGCAATTTCTATCCGGCGCACGTGCGCGCCACCGGCACCGGCTGGGCATTGGGAGTAGGGCGGTTCGGCTCGATTCTCGGGCCGCTGTTCGGCAGCCTGTTGTTGGCGATGCACATTCCGGTGGAGCAGATTTTTTTCTTCTGCGCGATTCCGGCGGTGATTGCGGCGTTGCTGATCATTCAGGTGCGTTCGCCAGCCACTGCGCTGTTCAGTGGACAACCGCGTTCGGCGGCAGATGCCCCAGCCGTTCCGTCAGGCGAAGTCGCTGAATCGGGTCGTCACTGAGCAATAGCGCGTGCTCCAGATCGAAACGCTCGGCGTTCGGGCAATCGAGGCGCTGGTACAGACTGGCCCGGGCCAGATAGTCGGCGGCGCTGGCGTTGCCCAGTTCGAGCACGCGCTCGGCATCGATCAGCGCCGCGATGAAGTCGTCGTGGGTCAGGTGCAGCTGGCGCAGGTTGCGTGACAGACGCTGAAGCATCTGCATCGGTTCGGCAGTCAGCAGGTGGTCGGCGTTGAGTTTCATCTGATGGCCGTACTGGCGGTGCAGCAGTTCGCGGCAGTCGTTCGGATACAGGCGCCGTCCGCCGCACGGATCGAGCAGGTGATCGGCCCCGGGAACCTTCAGCAGGAAATGCCCAGGGAAGTTGACGCCAACCAGCGGAATCTCCAGGCCACGAGCCAGTTCCAGGGCGATCAGCGCCAGCGCCAGCGGCTGGCCGCGTTTGGTCTGCATGACTTTGTGCACCATCGCGGCCTGCGGGCGCAGCGGTACGAAATCATCCTGGGCAAACCCCAGATCGGTCATGCGTCGCAGCAACGGTTGCGCCAGCTCGCTGACCGGCAGCAACGGCAAGCCATAGCTGACCCGCTGCTGCAGTTCCTTGAATTCCTGCAACAGCGCTTCGGGATCGGCTTGTTTGTCGTGCTCGGCAGCCATCCACAACGCCGCTTCGAACAGCGCGGGCGGTGAACGGTGCAGACACTCGAAGAAACGTTGGCGCGGACTCATCTAAATCTCCGGGGCATGCCTCGTTTTAGCCCCGTCTTTGCCATTCGTCCAGTGCCGGGCCGCTCTGCCATCGGGTTATGCCGCAACGCATTGGTCGCTGTCGGGCCTTATTCCCGTGCGCTTCAGCAATTTTCAGGCGCAAGCCTATACTGGCGTCTACCAGAAGTGATTCGGGAGCCTGCCGATGTTCGCTCTCATGCAAAGCACTCGCCTGGAATCGCTGCACCTTAGCGTTGATCCGGTGTCCGGATTGAAGGCGGTCATTGCCATTCATAACAGTCGCCTCGGGCCAGCCCTGGGCGGGTGTCGTTATCTCGCCTATCCGAATGACGAATCCGCGGTCGAGGACGCCATACGCCTGGCCCAGGGCATGAGCTACAAGGCCGCATTGGCTGGTCTCGCCCAGGGCGGTGGGGTGGCCGTGATCGTGCGGCCGGCCCATGTCGAAAACCGCGGCGCCTTGTTCGAAGCCTTCGGCCGTTGCATCGATCAGCTCGACGGGCGCTACATCACTGCCATCGACAGCGGCACGTCAGTGGCGGATATGGATTGCATCGCCCAGCAGACCCAGCATGTCACCAGCACCACTTCGGCTGGCGACCCCGCGCCGCATGCGGCGATGGGCGTGTTCACCGGAATTCGTGCCACGGCCATGGCGCGGCTGGGCAGCGATAACCTCGAAGGCTTGCGCGTGGCGATTCAGGGGCTGGGCAACGTCGGTTATGCCCTCGCTGAACAGCTGCACGCTGCCGGTGCCGAACTGCTGGTCAGCGACATCGACCACGGCAAGGTGCAACTGGCGATGGAGCAGCTCAACGCCCATCCGATTGCCAACGACGCGTTGCTCAGCACGCCGTGCGACATCCTCGCGCCGTGCGGCCTGGGCGGTGTGCTCAACAGCCACACGGTCACCCAGTTGCGCTGCTCGGCGGTGGCGGGCTCGGCCAACAATCAACTGACTCACCTGGATGTCGCCGATCAACTGGAACGGCGCGGCATCCTGTATGCGCCGGATTACGTGATCAATGCCGGCGGGTTGATCTACGTTTCCCTCAAGCACCGGGGCGAAGAACTGACGACCATCACCGCGCACCTGTCGAAGATCAGTTCGCGCCTGACCGAAGTCTTCGCCCACGCTCAGGCGGAAAAACGTTCACCCGCGCGGGTGGCGGACGAACTGGCGGAGAAGGTGTTGTACCGCTGAGGTTTGTCCGGGCATTAAAAAGCCCCCGAGTCTTTCAACTCAGGGGCTATTCAATTCAGAGGCTTCAATCCAAGTGTCGCTTACTTCGCAGCCTTCGCCGCTTTGGCAGGTTTGGCTGGCGCTTCTGCCGGTTCGGCCACGTCTGCCGGCTCGGTTGCCACAACCGGTGCCGCCGGTGCGTTGATCAGCTCCGACAGTGCATCAGGCTGGCTCTTGAACGCCCGGGCGAACACATCGCGGTTCTTCGCCATGAAGATCCCGACTTCTTCCACTTGCTGCTCGCTCAACGAAGGAACGGCTTTTTCCAGCACTTCGGCCAACAGTTCGGCCAGTTCGAGCATTTTGTCATGACGGTCAGCTTCGGCTTTATCCATGAACAAGCGCTCCAGATCTCGGCTGCTGCGGTATACCACTTCGACGGCCATTCACCACCTCACATGCCTTCACATTAAGTTGTCTTTGCGACTACTGTATCTATATACAGCGAAAAGGATAAGCGAATCCCTGCGCTTTGGGTAGTGGCTTTTCAATGTAGACCGGATTCGGATTTTGTCAGCCCGATGCCTGCGCACAGGTGCGACCAAACGCCACGGCGCGGGTTTCGCGCCGCCTCGCCATGATGGCGTGGCCTCTTTTCTGCATGCATCTGCGTACGTGTGCAATAACCGTCACGTCCAGCAAGCAACATCCGCTCGAACCGGGCTAAGGAATCTTCAACGTGAAAATCAACTGGGCCGAGAAACTGCGGCAAAACGTGCATCAACTGGCCGAGTCCCTGGGCAACCTGTTCGTCGAGACCTTCCACTACCTGGCGCTGTTCGCCATTGGTGCGGTAACCGCCTGGGCGGCGGTGATGGAGTTTCTCGGGATGCTCGAGGAAGGGCATATCAAGATCGATGACATTCTGTTGCTGTTCATCTATCTGGAACTGGGGGCGATGGTCGGGATTTACTTCAAGACCAACCATCCTGTAACTAACATTTTTTTGAAATTTCAAACTTTCTTAAAACCCCATAAAAATCATTGGGTTATGGCTTGATCTTTCTTTTTCGTAATTTTAAATTGCTGTTTTAATTTTTTCTGCCGTTTTCGGCGTGTGTAGGGAGAGTGGGTATGAAATGGGCGGATCGGATGCGCATAAGGGTTCATGCTGGGGCAAACAGCATTGGGAACCTTGGGGTTGAGCTGTTCCATTACCTTGCGCTTTTTGGGATTGGTGCGATCACAGTCTACGCAGGCATCACTACCTTCATCGAGATGCTTCATCAGGAAAAAATCAGCGTCGACGACATTCTGCTGCTGTTCATTTATCTCGAGCTACTGGCTATGAGCGGAATCTATTTCCGCACAAATCATATGCCATTGCGGTTCCTGCTCTACATTGGCGTAACGGCTCTGATCCGACTGCTGATTAGCGATGTGTCGCATCACAAATCGCCAGACGAAGGCATTCTCTATCTCACGGGTGGTGTTGTCCTGCTTTCCGTTTCGATTCTGGTGGTGCGGTATGCTTCAGCTCGGTTTCCATCTGTGAAAGAAAAAAACGATTGATTAAGCATGGTAATAATATAGGAGCGTTTAACGCAGCTGCTTCTGTATGTGGTGTTAAAGTAACGAGAGGCTGTGATATTTAGGGGTGCTATGTATTCTGGACTGTCGTTTTTTAAGTGTAGTAAGTCGGTAGGGGGCTAAGGTAAAAGCCTCAAGGCATAGTTATTGATGTTATTGGTGAGGCGGTAAGGAGATTGAGCTTAGCTTTGGGCTGCCATAGCTTTCCAAAGCTAGTGATGACTTAGCTACGATTTCTTTAGATATAATTCTCTATTTAAAAAAATCTCAGTGTTCATTAGGAATCTAGACAGAAAGTCGTCGCAGCTTTCTTTCATCTGCTGCAAATCGTTTGATGTGTATCCTCTGCAAGATACTAAAAAGTCTTCTTCTCCATGAGCTAGTTTATTTCTTTTGCTCTTGATGGTTACTATATTTTTAGTGTGAGTGGGTTTTGTTATGGGTATGCCGTAAACTTTTGCTATAGCATTTATCTTCAGTTCATCCAGATTTCCAGAAAATAATTTTATTCTCTTTCCATATTCTTCTAATAGGGGGAGTGTCAGAGACCTAGAAAGGATTTTCTCTATGTTTTCGAATGAGTTTTTAGGGTTGTTGAAGTGATAGTTGGTGCAAATCTTCTTTAGTTGGGTGGATAGGTTCTCATACTCAATACCATTCACGGTTGCGTGAATTTTTTCAAAAGCTGCGTATGTAGTAGCCTCTATATTGTTATAAAGCATGAGTAGAAAGCTCGATTTAAGAATCGATGATTCCTGAACTTTTCCTGCGCTCTCTTCGAGTTTTTTTATATGGTCTAGCAGGATTTTGCATGAGTGAGATCTTGATTCTTTATCAGATGTGATCTGTTTCATAATTATCCCAAGGGCAGCATTTGGCTGCCCTATTAAAAGTTTTTTAAGCGCTGATTAGTTTGTTTTTTACGTATTCAATTCTCAATCGTATTTTTTCAGGGGTATGAGTATGATACTTGCCCGCTACCGCAGAGTGAAAGTTTCGATCACTAAGCCAGGTGGATACATTTATTTTGTGGGTTTTAAGATTTGGATTTTCTTGCATTGCTAAGTGAGTGCCCACTGATAGTGCTTCAAAAAAAATACGAGACACACCTTGGCCCGGTCGTTTGCAAAATCCATGCTCATAGTTTTTTGCTACGAAATTGAGCATGTCGTCAAATTGCTTCTTCTTTATTGCTTTCTCAGCCTCATTAAAATTTAGGTTTTGGTTTTTCAAATAATCGTCAAGTGTATATCCGACTCCCTTGTTGAAAGCTGAATACTTGGGGCTGTTGTCTATTAACGTAAAAAATCTTAATATAAGTTCTTCATGTTCTTGGCGATTGTCGACCGTTTTTGCCAGAGGCGCTAGTTTTTTTAGAAGAGGATTTTTTGCGCATTCGTCGTATATAAAGCTAGTGAAAGGGCCACGGTAGATGCCTTTTCTTTTTTCCATGTTTCTTAAAAGGTCGCTGCCCCGATTTATTCTTTCGAATAAGTCGTTCTTGACTTCTTCGGTAGCATACTCTGACAGCACAATCATTCTTATGGGTGTATTTTTGATTTTTCTCTGTCTTGAGATTGGTAACTCACTAAAGCTAAAGCCATTCATCTTAGTGAGCTTTTCTAAGTTGCTAAGTTTTAGTTCGCCGTTCAAAAAAGCTGCTAGTGTTCTTACTCGTTGAGAACCATCGACTATCTCTAGTCTGCCACTAGAGTTTTCGGCAACAAATATAATAGGGATAGGCAAGCCTAGAGTTATTGATTCTATGAGTCTAGACTGTCTGATACCATCCCATACAAACTCCCGTTGGTAGTCGGGAACATAAATCTCATTCTCGTCCGTTTCAATGTGCTCTAAATATTTTTGAACAATAATTTCAATCGTAAATTCCCTAGTATCGAAATCTACTGTTTTTTGTTGTTCTAATATTTGACTTTCTAAATCTTCAATTCTGTTAGGTTGCATACGGTATCCTTACTTGTTTTTTAGGATGCTCGGGCGAGGAGGGTATTTTGGTGGTTAGAGCGGCAGAGTTCAGCAAGCTACTCTCTGTTAAGTGCTTTAAAAAGTGAAGTCCGCACTTTTTTAGGGTTGTTGGGGGACATTTGGTCAGTAGTCCAGTGCTCGGCGGTCGCAGAGCGTTTGATATATTCGAGAAGGCTTTTAATTACCATGCGACTTCCAATGTGCAAAGTTATTTGCTTTCCAAGCGATGCAAAACCCACGTCTTGGGCTAAGTGCCATCATATGGCTAAAGGCAGCGAAGTCAACAGGGGGCGGCAGCTTTTGGGGGAGCTCTATGCTATTGGTGCAAAATCCTTCTGCTGGAGTCGGCAGTGCGCCTTTTTAGCTGTGGTTTAACCAATTTCTATATTGCATAGGCTGCACTCGGAGTTAAGACCAACCACATGCCGGTGCGCTTCCTGATCTACGTGGCGATCACGGCACTGACGCGCCTGCTGATCTCCAACGTCTCGCACCACAACCCGCCGGACATGGGCATTATCTACCTGTGCGGCGGGATTCTGCTGCTGGCGTTCTCGATTCTGGTGGTGCGTTACGCCTCGTCGCAATTCCCTTCGGTGAAAATCGAGAACCCGCACCGCAAGATCGGCACGGGTTCCAGTGAACATCCGGAAGTGGAGAAGGGCGAACTTTAAAGGCCGGCGGCTGGCCGGGGCTGATGTTTGGCCTGACGCGGTGGCGGAGCGATTCCGTCGCCGCGGGTCATGGCATCGAGGATCGCCATGGCGCTGTGACCCTGCTCGATGGCGATGCCGAATTGAATGCTCTGAACCAGGCGCTTCAGGCGCTTGGGATCGTTGCGCTGTTCGGCGCTGATCATCCGTTTGGCGACGATCCGGCCGCCATTGGAGAGGGTCAGCATGATGCTGCCGTCGAGGCCCTGAATGCTCAGGTTGATCTGATAGTCCGGCGCGAAGGCATCGGTAATGATCTGAAAAGGATTGTCCATGATGCGTCACCGCCTGATTGAACGTGCAGTTGTTGACCGGCCTTGATCGGGTTGGTTCGCCAAACCTGACCATTGGCCTTTCCGTGGTCCTGTCTCCTTCAGCGATGTAGCAAGGGACATGCCGGGAATATTGTCGAACAATGAAACCGGCCAAAAGAAGGCGAGCCCATGGCTCGCCTTCTTCGTTTGCGGCCCGTTTCAGGGCAGAACCGAGTAGATGATCGCTGACAGTGCAATCAGGCCGATCAGCACCACGAATACGTTGGATACCTGGCCCGAATACTGGCCCAAGGCCGGCACGCGGCGGATCGCGTACATCGGCATCAGGAACAACAGGCAGGCAATCACCGGCCCGCCAAGAGTTTCGATCATGCCGAGGATGCTCGGGTTGAAGGTCGCCACGGCCCAGCAGCTGAGGATCATGAACAGCGCGGTCGCACGGTTCAGCCAGCTCGCCGACATCACCCGGCCACGGCTGCGCAGGCTTTTGACGATCATGCCCTGGAAGCCTTCGCTGGCGCCGATGTAGTGGCCGAGGAAGGATTTGGTGATCGCCACCAGCGCAATCAGCGGCGCGGCGTAAGCGATGACCGGAGTCTGGAAGTGGTTGGCCAGGTACGACAGGATCGAAATGTTCTGCGCCTTGGCCGCTGCCAGATCCGCCGGCGACAGTGCCAGCACGCAGCTGAAGCAGAAGAACATCACCGTCACCACCATCATGCCGTGAGCCATGGCGAGAATGCCGCTGCTCTTGCGTTCGGCCTGGTCGCCGTAGCGTTGTTTCTGCTCGACGGCGAAGGCGGAAATGATCGGCGAATGGTTGAACGAGAACACCATCACCGGGATCGCCAGCCACAGGGTCTTGAGGAACACCGACATTTCCATCGGTTCTTGAGCACTGGCGAAGAATGCGCCGTTCCAGTTCGGAATCAGGCTGATGCCGAGCAACAGCAGCGCGGCGACGAACGGATACACCAGCACGCTCATGGCTTTGACGATCACGCTCTGACCGCAACGGACGATGGCCATCAAGCCGAGGATCAGCGCCAGCGACAGTACCGCGCGTGGCGGCGGGGCGATGTGCAGCTGGTGTTCGAGGAAGCTGCTGAGGGTGTTGGTCAGCGCCACGCTGTACACCAGCAGGATCGGGAAGATCGCGAAGAAATACAGCAGCGTGATCAGTTTGCCGGCGCCGATGCCGAAGTGTTCCTCCACCACTTCGGTGATGTCACCGGAGCGGCCCGACAGCACGAAACGGGTCAGACCCCGGTGTGCGAAGAAGGTCATCGGGAACGCCAGCAACGCCAGGATCAGCAATGGCCAGAAGCCGCCGACACCGGCGTTGATCGGCAAGAACAAGGTGCCGGCACCGATGGCCGTGCCGTACAGGCCGAGCATCCAGGTGGTGTCGAATTTGCTCCAGCCCTTGTGGGCGGTTTCGCTATTGCGTGTGCGGTCTACAGCGGGATTTTCGGCAGCAGGTGTGCGTACATCGGTCATCGTTTTTGCCTCGTTATTATTCTTGCTCGGGCTCACGTTTTACGGGCAGTCAGGGAGTGCTCCTCAGCACTCCACCCAGCTCACGGCCAGGCCGCCCCGTGAAGTCTCTTTGTATTTGTCATGCATGTCGGCGCCGGTATCGCGCATGGTGCGGATCACCCGGTCGAGGGAAATGAAGTGTTTGCCGTCGCCGCGCAGGGCCATTTGCGTGGCGTTGATCGCCTTCACCGCAGCGATGGCGTTGCGCTCGATGCACGGCACCTGCACCAGCCCGCCGACCGGGTCGCAGGTCAGGCCGAGGTTGTGTTCCAGGCCGATTTCGGCGGCGTTCTCCAGTTGCTCAGGCGTGGCGCCGAGCACATCGGCCAGACCCGCAGCGGCCATCGCGCAGGCAGAGCCAACTTCACCCTGGCAGCCGACTTCGGCGCCGGATATCGAGGCGTTTTTCTTGCACAGGATGCCGACCGCTGCCGCACCCAGAAAGAAGGCGACCACGTCATCGTCGGACGCGTCTGGATTGAATTTCATGTAGTAGTGCAGAACGGCCGGGATGATCCCGGCGGCACCGTTGGTCGGCGCGGTCACCATGCGCCCGCCGGCGGCGTTCTCTTCGTTGACGGCGAGGGCGAACAGGTTGACCCACTCCATCGCCGACAGGGTCGAACTGATGACGTTCGGCTTGCCGATTTCCAGCAGGCTGCGGTGCAATTTCGCCGCACGACGGGGAACATTCAGACCGCCAGGCAGGATGCCTTCGTGACGCAGGCCTTGCTCGACGCACTCGCGCATCACCGACCAGATGTGCAGCAGGCCCTTGCGGATCTCGGCGTCGCTGCGCCAGGCCCGTTCGTTGGCCATCATCAGTTCGGAAACCCGGAGGTTGTGCTGCTTGCACAGCGCCAGCAGTTCGACGGCGCTGGAGAATTCGTAAGGCAACTCGACGTCGCCGGCCGGCGCCACACCCGATTCCGCTTCGGCCGCTTCGATGATGAAACCGCCGCCGACCGAGTAGTACGTTTGCTCGAACAGTTGCCCGGATGCACCGAAGGCTGTCAGCGACATGGCGTTCGGGTGGTAGGGCAGGCTCTCGTCCAGCAGCAGGAGATCGTGCTGCCAGTTGAAGGCAATCGAACGTTCACCGGCCAGAGACAGTTGGCCGGTCTCGCGCAGTTGCTGGATGCGTGGCTCGATGGTCGACGGATCGATGCTGTCCGGCCATTCGCCCATCAGGCCCATGACCGTTGCACGGTCAGTGGCATGGCCGACGCCGGTGGCCGAAAGCGAGCCGTACAAACGGATTTCCACCCGCTGCACATCGTTCAGCAAATGCTGGTCGATCAGCGCCTGGGCGAAGGTCGCCGCAGCGCGCATCGGGCCGACGGTGTGGGAACTGGACGGGCCGATGCCGACTTTGAATAGATCGAAAACACTGATAGCCATGCTAAACCCTTACAAGCAATGGAGTAGGAATCGCTGCCATTTTTTGTAGGACAAGCGCAATGTCGGCGATACTGCCTGCCTCGCTTCAACGTGACTAACGAAACTTCCTAAGTAAGCCTTTAGCAGGACTAAACCATGAGTCGTCAATTGCACGCCCAGACTTACGTCTGGCTGCAGGTGTTTTCCTGTGCCGCGCGGCACCTGTCATTCACCCGTTGTGCCGAGGAACTGCACATCACGCCGGGGGCTGTGAGTCAGCAAATCCGACAGCTGGAAGAACGTCTGGGCTTTCGCCTGTTTCATCGCCGCGCGCGCGGTGTGGAGCTGAGCGCGGAAGGGCAGCGACTGGCGATCACGGTCAACGAGGCTTACGGCAGCATCGATGCGGAATTGCGTCGCCTGGATGCGGGGATGATCAGCGGGATTCTGCGGGTGCGCTCGATTCCGTCGTTCCTCAGCAAATGGCTGACCCCGCGCCTGCCGCGTCTGCAACAGCGTTACCCGGACATCCAGTTGCGGCTGGTGGCGGAGGACAGCAGCGTGCCGTTGCATGAGGGGGATTTCGACCTGGCCATCGACCTGAACGACGGCAGCTATCCGGGGTTGTTATCCACAGCCTTGCTCGATGAGCAGATTTTCCCGGTGTGCGCGCCGGGTCTGTTGCGCGGGCGGCCGCCGCTGCACGGGCCGGCGGATCTGGTGCACTTCCCGCTGTTGCATGACATCACCGCCTGGCGCGGCAGCTATGAATACGCGGAGTGGGAGTTTTATCTGAATGCCATCGGTTTCGAGGGTGCCGATGTGCGGCGCGGGCACACGTTCAATCGCAACCACCTGACCATCGAAGCGGCGATTGCCGGCATGGGCGTGGCGATTGCCCGACGCACGTTGCTCAACGATGAGCTGGAGCGGGGGACGTTGATCGTGCCATTCGGGATTTCGGTGCCCAATCACAAACGCTATGTATTGCTCTACGCGCCGGGGGCGTTGAGCCATCCGGGCGTGCGGGCGGTGCATGACTGGCTGGTGGAAGAGGCGGGGATTTTCCGCAGCCTGCACCCGTTGGGTGATGGCCAATTGTGAGCAGATTTTTCGGAGGGGCGGGGCGACCCAACTCCCGACCTTACCAGCGCTTTACTCGGTTGTCCGGCTTTTTTTGCGAATGAATATTTATCTTTTTTAAGGGGTTGAAATGTTCGTCCGGCGGGCCGATTGTTGTAATCAAGAGGTCACGAAATCCTGTTCCAGGCCTCTTGCGAGCTAGCTGAAATAAGGGATGAACTATGCAAATCCAAGTCAACAGCGACAATCATATTCAAAGCAGCAAACGACTGGAGGAGTGGGTACGCACCACAATTGAGAGCACGCTCGACCGTTATGAGGAAGACCTGACCCGTGTCGAAGTCCATCTGAGCGACGAGAACGGTGACAAACCAGGTCCCCATGATTTGCGCTGCCAACTGGAAGCGCGGCCAAAAGGCCATCAACCGATTTCCGTCACCCACAAAGCCGATTCGCTGGAACAGGCGATCGATGGTGCAGCCGAAAAACTGGAGCACGCGCTGGAGCACCTGTTTGGCAAACTGCGCGGCAAACCGCGAGCCGCTGTGGTGCCATTCACAAGCAAAGCCAATGACAAGCTGTTGGCGGAAGAGTTTGACGAGAACGAACAGGCAGCGATCAACAGTTGATGCGCTGATTTTCCAAGCCACCCAATGAGAAAGGGCCTGCAATTGCAGGCCCTTTCTGTTTTCAGCGGGGGTCAGAAAGCGACGGAGGTCTGCACGTACACCGTGCGCGGCTCACCGACATATTTGCCCTTGTTGTTGTCATCGAACGAACGGGTGAAGTACTGGGTGTTGAAGATGTTCTTCACGCCCACTGCCACGTTCAGGTCCGACAGCTGCGGGCCGAAGTCATAACCGGCGCGGCTGCTGAACAGCATGTAGCCCGGGATCTTGCCGGTACTGCCGTCGGCGCTTTCTTTGGAGGTGTTGGCGTTATCGGCGAACTGGTCGCTCTGGAAGCTGCTGTCCAGGTTAAGTTTCCACGGCCCTTCGGTGTAACCGACGCCGATTGTGCCTTTGTGCTTGGACGAGAACGGCACACGATTGCCCTTGTTCGGCCCGTCTTCGCGGATGGTCGCGTCGACATAGGCGTAAGTGGCGTAGACGTCGAAGCCGGCCAGCGCCGGGCTCAAGTCGTCGAGAGCGTAATTGACGCTGGTCTCGATGCCCTGATGGCGGGTTTCGCCACGGGCGATCACCGAGTCGTTGGTCTGGTTGCTTTCGTACTGGTTGTCGAAGTTGATCAGGAACGCGCCGATCTCCGCTCGCAACGCACCGTTGTCGTAACGGGTGCCGACTTCCCAGGTGCGGGCCTTCTCCGGTTTCACTTCGCCGCTGCTGACGCGGTTGGGCATCTGGCTGTATTGCACGCTGCCGAAGGAGCCTTCGGTGTTGGCGTACAGGTTCCAGCTGTCGGTCAGGTGATACAGCACGTTCAGCGCCGGCAACGCGGTGTTGTAGTCACCTTTGTATTTGACGTTGGTCAGGTTGTTGGTCTGCTGCGACTCGATCATCTCGTAGCGCACGCCCGGCGTAATGGTCCACTTGCCGATGTCGATCCGGTCATCGACGAAAAACGCATTGGCCTCGGTGCCGCCGCGCGTGTCGCGGTCATTGCGGCTGTTGGTGGTTGGGTATTCGTTGCTGGCGATCGGCGTGCGGTAGCGCAGTTCGTGACCGGCTTCGTTGATGTAGCGATAGCCGACGCCGACTTCATGGCTGGTGGCGCCGAGATCGAAGCCCTGGGCGAAGCGGGTTTCCAGACCGCGAACCCAGTATTCGCGCGGCGACAGCGACAGGAACGTGCCCTGATCCAGATAGCCGCTGCGCAGGGTTTTGGTGAAGAAGGTATTGGCGGTGAACTCGCGGCGATCTTCCTGATAGCGATAGCCGAAATTGAACATCGTGCGACGGCCCCAGAACTGGTCCTTCGGCCGGGTCGACTGATACGGGTCGGCATCGTAATCGGCGACATTGAGGCCGCCGGGCATGTCGGCCTTGCCTTCGTAATACTGGGCCATGGCGTTGAAACTGTTGGCCTCGTCGAGCTGGTATTTGCCCTTGAGGATCAGGTCGTCGATTTCCGTGTCGCTGTGTTCGCGCCAGTCGCCACCGCGAGTGCCGGAGTACAGCAACGCGCCGCCCAGACCGTTGGCATTGGTGCCGCCGGCCAGCAGGTTGGCGCTGGTCTTGAAGCCGTCATGGCTGGAAGAAGGACTGGTTTCGGTCTGGAATCCGCCCTTGACGGTCGGCTCGTCCGGAATCGCCCGGGTCACGAAGTTGACCACGCCGCCGACGTTCTGCGGGCCGTAACGCACGGCGCCGCCACCGCGCACCACGTCCACGGCGTCCATGTTGCCCATGCTGATCGGCGCGAACGACAACTGCGGCTGACCGTAAGGCGCGAACGGCACCGGAATGCCGTCCATCAACACCGTCGAACGTGCGGCTAGACGCGGGTTGAGGCCGCGAATGCCGAAGTTCAGCGCCATGTCGTGGCTGCCGGTGCCGTTGTTTTCCGGGGCGTTGACGCCGGGAATGCGGTTGAGCACATCACGGGCCTGGGTCGCGCCCTGGCGTTCGAACTCTTCGCGGCGGATCACGTCGCGGGCGCCGGGATGTTCGAAGACGTTGACCTGTGCGGCCTCACCCAGCCAGTCACCGACCACTTTCGAGGTGTCCAGCTCCAGTGCGCTGTCGTTCGACGGTTGCAGGCTGAAGGCATTGCCGCCCTCGGCGCGGGCTTGCAGACCGGTGCCTTCAAGCAGTGCATTCAGACCTTGCTCGGTTGTGTAGCTACCTTCGAGGCCACGGCTTTGCACACCACTGGTAACCTGCGAGCCGAACGAAATCAGCACACCGGCTTCGCGGCCGAACTGGTTGAGGGCATTCTCCAGCGACGACGGGGCGATGTGGTAAGCCTTGGTGTCGGCAGCCAGCGCATGGGGAAGGGCGCTGAAGCTCAGGCTGGCGCCGAGGACAAGGTTGCGCAGGGTTCGGGCCAGCGGCGTGAGGCGGGTGGGGTGCATGGAGGACGGTCCTGAGAAGGTTGAATCAAGGGGGGGCTTTCCTTCTCTGTCACGCCAGATCTGAAAAACGGCTCATTTATTTTTTACAGGGGCGCGGAGCGACCGGGTTGAGTTCCCACGCAGAGCGTGGGAGCGATCAGGCTCTGGCTTCGACCGTCACCCAATAGCGAGTAAAACGCTTCACTCTCACCGGCAGGCTGATTTCCAGCAGATCGAGAATCCGCTCGCTGTCGTCCAGTGGATAAGTCCCTGAGATCAGCAATTCAGCAACTTTCGCATCGCAATTGAGCTGCCCGCGGCGGTAGCGACCCAGTTCATCGAGGAAGTCGCCCAGGCGCATGTGCGCGGCCACCAGCATGCCGTCGGCCCAGGCGCCGCTGTTGGCGTCCAGCGGTTTGGCGTCACTGATGGAGGTGGCGCTGAAACTCAGTTGTCGGGCGACCGGCAGCAGCATCGGCGCGCGACCTTGCGCGTTCAATTCGACCCGACCTTCAAACAGTGCGATCTGTGTACGGTCGGCAAACTGCCGCACGTTGATCCGCGCACCCTGGGTTTTCAACAGGCCTTGGGCGGTTTGCACTTCGAAGGATTGAGTGGCGGTCAGCAGCACTTCGCCTTCGAGCAGGCGGATCAGGCCATCGCCCCGGACATCCGCCGCGCTGGCGGTGTTGAGCTGCAATTGGCCGCCGGCGCCGAGCGAGATCTTGCGGCGTTGACCAACCGGGCTGCGGTAATCGGCCAGCAGCGATGGCAACGGATTGTGCTCGCGCATCCCCCAGGTGACCGCCGAGCCAGCGCCGAGAATCAGCAACAACTTCAGCGCCTGACGACGGCTGCCTGACTTCGGCGCATTCAGCGCGGCGTGGGCCAGTGGCGACGACAACCCGCGCAACCGCGAATTGACCCGCTGAATGTGATCCCACGCACGGCGATGTTCGCTGTGCGCGTCGATCCAATGTTGCCAGGCTTGTTGCTGGCGCGGGCTCAGTTGACCTTGCTGCATTTCCAGCAACCAGTGCACCGCCTGTTCGGCGACCTGCGCGGAAAAATCCATCGGCGGGTTCACAGGGCGAAGTAGCAGCGCATCGCCGCTTTATTCAGATGGCGTTTGACCGTCGCCTCGGAAATGCCCAGTTCGGCGGCGATCTGCGGATAGGTCAGGCCATCGACCTGCGCCAGCAGAAATGCACGTTTGACCGCGCGCGGCAGACCGTCGAGCAACTGATCCAGCTCCATCAGGGTTTGCAGGATGATGGCTTTCTCTTCTTCCGAAGGCGCGACCATTTCCGGCATCTGCGCGAGGGTGTCGAGGTAGGCGCGCTCCAGATCCTGGCGGCGGTAATGATTGAACAGCACGCGCTTGGCCAGGGTGGTGAGGAATGCGCGCGGCTCGATGATCACCGGCGGCTCGCGGGCGGTCAGCACCCGGATGAAGGTGTCCTGAGCGAGGTCGGCGGCGCTGTCCGGGCAGCCGAGTTTGCGCCGCAGCCAGCCGGTGAGCCAGCTGTGGTGGGCCTGATACAGCGATTCGACAGGATGGGCGGACGACAACGGCATTACTCCGGGCGCATGCGGGATGCGTTAGAGAACAAGAATGGTTCGCATTGTAGGGTCGTGAATGCCCGCCGGCAATCAGACTCTTTTGCGTATGAGAATATTTATCATTAATATTGCTCGCCTGTCGTTCGGCGTGTTGGCCGGGCGTTAACCGTTTCAGGGTCGAAACATGAAAGCCAAACTCGCCGCTCTTCCCATGTCCTATCGTCTGGCCGTCACTTCGCGGGTGCTCGCGGCGGTGTTCGGCGGCTATCTGGTCGCGGCGCTGGCCAGTGTCACGCTGACGCTGTGGCTGCCGCTGAACCGCGCCGAAGCGGTCGTGACCGGCATGACCGTTTCGTTTCTGGTCTATCTGGTGGCGGTGCTCTGGTGTTTCGCCTGTCGCAGCGCATGGTCGGCGTGGGTCGGTTTGCTGGTGCCGAGCGTGATTCTGGCCACCGTTTCCGGCGCTGCGCGCGGTCTGGGTCTGGCATGAAAGAGGGCTTCCGGCAGGCGATGGCCTGGCTACACACCTGGACCGGGCTGATTTTCGGCTGGCTGTTGTTTGCGATTTTCCTCACCGGAACCCTGGCCTATTTCAAGGGTGAAACCAGTCACTGGATGCAGCCGGAAATCCCCGCCCGCCCGTTGAATGCCGAGGCCAGCCTGACCCTGGCGCAAACCTACCTGCAACAGCACGCGGCCGGTGCTTCACGCTGGTTGATCGACCTGCCTGATGCCCGCGATCCTGGCCTGGGTGTGCGTTGGCAACCGGCCCCGGCCAGGCCCGGCGAGCGCGGCCAGTTCATCAGCAAGACTCTCGACGCGCAAACCGGCGCCGAAGTGCAGGCCCGGGAAAGCATGGGCGGCGAGTTCTTCTACCGCTTCCATTTCCAGCTGCAAATGCCTTATCCGTGGGGGCGCTGGCTCTCCACGATTGCCGCCATGGTGATGTTCGTTGCGCTGATCACCGGGATCATTACCCACAAGAAAATCTTCAAGGACTTCTTCACCTTCCGCCCCCGCAAGGGCCAGCGTTCGTGGCTCGACGGGCACAACGCGGTGGGCGTGCTGGTGCTGCCGTTTCATCTGATGATCACCTACAGCAGTCTGGTGATCTTCATGTCGATGGTAATGCCGGCGAGCATTCTGGCTTCGTACGGCAACAATGTCCGGGCGTTTTACGACGAGGTGTTTCCCGCCGCCAACGTTCCCGAGCCTGCCGGTCAACCGGCGACACTGGCACCGCTGGCGCCACTGTTGCGGTCGGCCAGCGAGCAATGGTCGGGTGGACATGTCGGGCGTATCAGCGTGAACAATCCGGGCGATGCCAACGCCTCGGTGGTGATGTCCCGTGCGGGTTCCGACCGGGTGGTGAACGATGCCGGCAGCGCGGTGACTTTCAATGGCGTCAGCGGGCAAATCATCGGCACCCCATCTCAACAGCCGATGGCGATGGCAGTGGCCGGCAGTTTCTACGGTTTGCACATGGGGCACTTTGCCGGGCCGGTGCTGCGTTGGCTGTATTTCATCTGCGGTCTGGCGGGCACGGCGATGATCGGCACCGGGCTGGTGATCTGGCTCGGCAAGCGTCAGCTCAAACACGCCAAGACGGGAGTGATGCCTTTCGAACTGCGGCTGGTGGAAGTGCTGAACATCGCCAGCATGGCCGGATTGGTGGCAGCGGTCGCCGTGTTCTTCTGGGCCAATCGTCTGCTGCCGGTGAGTCTGGTCGGGCGTGACGACTGGGAAGTGAACGCGTTCTTCATCACCTGGGGCTTGAGCGTGGTGCACGCCCTGTTTCGACCGGGACGCAGGGCCTGGGTCGAACAGCTGTCTCTGGGAGCCGCACTGTTTGTCGCAGTGCCGCTTCTTAACGGTTTGACCTCCCCGTATCACCTCGGCGTGACAGTGCCCGAAGGCGATTGGGTCTTGGCCGGTTTTGACCTGACGTGTCTGGGCAGCGGCCTTTTCCTCGCCTGGGCTGCCCGAAAAATGCAGCGCGCCGGGCACACCGTCAGCGTGAAAAAAACCGCCCGCGAAAAGGCCCGGCCGATCACCCTCGAGCAAGGTGCGAACTGAATGCTATTGGCGCTGTTGCTCTGTTATTCCGCTTTCACCGCGCTGTGCCTGGCGATGCCCCGGCATCACGAAGAGCTGCTGGGCCACAAACCTTCGGCCCGCCGTCGGCAAGGTCTGAAGCTCGCAGGCTGGCTGTTGCTGGGGCTGTCGCTCTGGGCGGCGGTTTTCATGAAGGGCTGGAGCTTCGGTCTGGTCGACTGGTGCGCGGTGTTGATGCTCAGCGCGCTGACTCTGGTGCTGTTGTTGCCCTATCGACCACGTTTGGCATTGACCATGGCCGGACTGAGCCTGCTCGCCAGCCCGGTCGCTGCGTGGGCCTTGAACTGACATGTTGATCGGCCATCCTCCTGAGCATCGCGACGGCGAACCCCATGGCGCCCGTGCGCATTTTCTTCAGGTGTTCCTGTCCCAGCGTTCGCAGATGGAAGCGCTGGTGAGCCGGCGCGTCGGTTGCCGGGCGACGGCGGCGGATCTGGTGCAGGATCTGTTCCTGCGTTTCTGGCGTCGACCGCTGGTTCAGGTCGAAGAACTCAGCACTTATCTGTTGCGCTGCGCCGGCAATATCGCCATCGATCATTTGCGCAGCGAAGGCGCGCGGGTGCGGGTCAACGAAGGCTGGCAACCGGAGGAGCCGGACAGCAGCGCCAGCGAACCGCAAGCCGCACTTGAAGCAGGCAACGATTTGCGCCATGTCGAAGCGGCGTTGCGCGCGCTGCCCGAGCGCACGCGGCAGATTTTTTTGCTCAATCGCATTCACGGGCGCAAGTACGCCGAGATCGCCAAAGCCATGGGCCTGTCCCAAAGCGCCGTGGAAAAACATATGATGCGCGCCCTCGAGGCCTGCAAGGCCAGCCTGCGCGAACCCGCGCCACGCCTGCCATGGAAAGCACCGTGAATCACACCGACCGCGTCATCCCGACGCCCGCTCAGGAACAGGCCGCGTTCGCCTGGCTGAGCCTGCTGCATGACCGACCGAGCACCGGTGATCAACTGACGTTCAGTCAATGGCTGCACGCTGATCCGGCCCACGCCGAGGCCTACGCCCAGGCGCAAGTGGTGTGGGAATTGAGCGAAGGGCCGGCGCGCACCTTGGCCGACGAAGACGCGCTGGCGTTGCAGGGATTGCTCGATGCGATGGACCGGCCGCGTCGTCCACAGATCCGGCGTTGGGCCGGCGCGTTGGTCATGGCGGCCTGCCTGTTGTTGATGATCAGCCTCGGCACAGGTTGGCAGCCGCAGCGCTGGGTCGATGATCTGGGCGCCGATTACGTGTCGGCACCGGGCGAGATTCGCACCGTGACGCTGGCCGATCAATCGCAGGTGACGCTGGACGCCGACAGCGCCATCGCCGTGGATTTCAGTCATCGCGAGCGGCATGTGCAATTGCGCCGCGGCGCCGGATTTTTCAGCGTGACTCACACGGGCGATCCCTTTGTGGTCGAGGCCGAGAAGGGCCAGGCGCGGGTGCTCGGCACTCAGTTCGAAGTGCGCCTGCAACCCCATGGCGCACAAGTCACTGTGCTGTCCGGACGCGTTGGCGTGACAGCGTCCCGTGATGATCAACAGCAGATTCTCACCGCCGGCCAGCAAGTGGCGTACGGCGCAGGCACTGCGGAAAAACTGCACGCCGTGGACAGCGAAGCGCAACTGGCGTGGCGCCAGGGCTGGCTGACTTACTACAAGTCGACACTGGCCGATGTGGTGCAGGATCTGCGGCGTTATTACCCCGGACGGATCGTGTTGCTCAATGACGAGCTGGGCGCGCGCAAGGTCAGCGGCAGCTTTCCGAGCAAGGATCCGCAAGCGGTACTGAATTCGCTGCAAGGGGTGCTGGGATTCGAGCAACATCAGGTGTTGGGCAAGCTGATCATCCTGCGCTGAAAATATTTTCAACTTTGTAGTGAGGTAAACCCGGATGCCATCCGTGTAGTGACTGAAACTGCGAGTCATTCGCATCCGTTGCGGTTCTACACAGGTCATGAGCAATGAAGTCCAGGGCAAAATCGGGTTCGGTCAAACAGTGGTTAGGCGTTTCGGCATTGAGTTTTTCGGCGTTGGCGCTGTTGCCGCTGAGCGTGGCGCTGGCCGCTGAATCCGTCAGCAGTCAGCCGCAAAAGCAATTCAGTTTTTCTCTGGCTGCCAAACCGCTGCCGCAAGCCCTGAGCGACTTCAGTCGCGTGACCGGGCAGAGCGTGGTCTACACCGATGAAGCCCCTTACGGCCTGACCGCACCGGCGATCAACGGCCAGATGAGTGCCGAACAGGCGCTGCAACGTCTGCTCAACGGCTCCGGCCTGACCTTCCGCCGCACCGACAGCCATACCCTGGCGCTCGAACCGCAACCGACCGCAGGTGCGTTGAATCTGGGCGCGACCACCATCACCTCGGTGGTCAACCAGCCGATGAGCTACCAGCCACCGGAAACCAGTTCGGTGATGCGCTCTTCCGCTTCGCTTCAGGAAATCCCGCAGACCGTCAACGTGATTCCGGCCCAGGTCATTCGCGATCAGGCACCGCGCAACCTCGATGACGCTCTGGCCAACGTCAGCGGCATCACCCAGGGCAACACCTTGGGCAGCACCCAGGATTCGGTGATGACCCGTGGCTTCGGCGATAACCGCAACGGCTCGATCATGCGCGACGGCATGCCGGTGGTGCAGGGCCGTGGCATGAACGCGACCGTGGATCGTGTCGAAGTGCTCAAAGGCCCGGCCTCGCTGTTGTACGGGATTCAGGACCCGGGCGGCGTGGTCAACATGGTCAGCAAGAAGCCTGAGCTGACCCAGTACAACGCACTGACCCTGCGCGGCTCGACCTACGGCGACGGCAAGAATGGCAGCGGCGGCTCGTTCGACAGCACCGGTGCGCTGGGGGATTCCGGTCTCGCGTATCGCATGGTGCTGGACCATGAAGACGAAGATTACTGGCGCAACTTCGGCACGCATCGTGAAACCCTGATCGCGCCTTCGCTGGCCTGGTATGGCGAGCGCACCAAGCTGTTGTTTGCCTATGAGCACCGCGAATTCCTGACCCCATTCGATCGTGGAACCCTGATCGATCCGCGCACCAACCATCCGCTGGACATCTCGCGCAACGAGCGTCTCGACGAGAAATTCAACGACATGGAAGGGCGTTCTGACCTCTATCACTTCGAGGCCGACCACGAACTCAACGACGACTGGAAAGCCCATTTCGGCTACAGCTGGAACCGCGAAACCTACGACGCCAGCCAGGTCCGCGTAACGGCGATCGACACCAAGAAAGGCACCCTGACCCGCAGCATGGACGGCACCCAGGGCGCGATCAGCACCGACCGTTTCACCACCGCCAGTCTCGAAGGCAAGGTCAACGTGCTGGGCATGCAGCATGATCTGGTGTTCGGTGTCGACGACGAGTATCGCAAGATCTACCGCGCCGACCTGATCCGCCAGAAAAGCCTGAGCACCTTCAGCTACGTCAACCCGGTCTACGGCCGCGAAGTCGAAGGCACCACCGTCAGTCCGGCGGACAGTGCGCAGACCGACGAACTGCGCAGCGATTCGGTGTTCCTGCAGGACTCGATCCACCTCAACGACCAGTGGATTCTGGTGGCCGGCGGGCGCTTCCAGGAGTACGACCAGTACGCCGGCAAGGGCGTGCCGTTCAAGGCCAACACTGACAGCAACGGCCAGAAGTGGGTGCCGCGCGCAGGCCTGGTGTATCGCTACACCGACGCGTTGTCGTTCTACGGCAGCTACACCGAATCGTTCAAACCCAACTCGACCATCGCTCCGCTGAGCGGCAGCAGTACCGTGCTCGACGGCAGCATTGCGCCGGAAGAAGCCAAGTCCTGGGAGCTGGGCGCACGCCTCGACATTCCGGGGCGTGTCACCGGCAACATCGCGCTGTTCGACATCAAGAAACGCAACGTGCTGGTGGCCAACGCCGAAGGCCCGACCACGATTTACAGCGCTGCTGGTGAAGTGCGTTCCCGTGGCCTCGAAGTCGATCTGACCGGCCAGCTCAGCGACCGCTGGAGCATGATCGGCAGCTACGCCTACACCGACGCCGAGGTCACGGAAGATCCCGACTACAAAGGCAACAAGCTGCAAAACGTGGCGAAGAATACCGGCTCGTTGTCGGCGGTCTATGACTTCGGCAGCGTGATCGGCGGCGATCAGCTTCGGGTCGGTGCCGGCGCGCGGTATGTCGGTGAACGAGCGGGTAACGCGGTGAATGATTTCGACCTGCCGAGCTACACCGTGGCCGATGCGTTCGCCACTTACGACACCAAGGTTGAAGGGCAGAAGGTCAAGTTCCAGCTCAACGTGAAGAACCTGTTCGACCGCACTTACTACACTTCGGCGGCGAGCCGGTTCTTCGTGTCGATGGGTGACTCGCGGCAGATTTCGTTGTCGAGCACGCTGGAGTTCTGATCAGCGCAAAAACGCCTGGCGATACTCGCCGGGCGTTCCACCCAGCACCTGGCGAAAGCGGTTGGTGAAGTGGCTGGCACTGGCAAATCCGCACGCCAGGGCAATCTCCCCCAACGGCAACGTCGTCCCGCGCAACAACTCCCGCGCGCGGCTCAAGCGCCGTGCCAGCACATACTGATGCGGCGGTAGACCGAAGCTCACCCGGAACATCCGCGCAAAGTGGTATTCCGACAACGCACACAATCCCGCCAGTTGCCCGAGGCTGATCGGCTCGGCCAGTTGGCTGTCGATGAATTCCACCAGTTGCCGACGCTGATGCGGCGCCAGTCCACCCTTGAGGCGCAAGCCTTGGCGTACGCCGACCTGACTCAGCAAGGTATGGCTGATCAGTTCGTGGGCCAGGCTGCTGGTCAGCAAGCGCTCGCCGGGTTCGTCCCAGTTCAGGGTCAGTAACTGGCGAAACCGTCGGGCCTGTTGTGGATCTTCGAGAAAAGTCTGTTCGCGCAGCTGCATTTCCCGAGGCTCGCGATCCAGCAGCGTCACGCAACCCAAGGCAAATTGTTCGGCGCTGAAATACAGGTGGGCCAGACGAATATCACCATTGATGACCCAACCTGATTCGTGATCGGCCGGCAGGATGCACAGCTTGTCCGGGCCACCCTTGTTACCGGGTTCGCCACGGCGGAAGGTGCCGGTGCCGCCGGCGATGTAGCAGGAGAGGGTGTGATGGCTCGGCGCTTCGTATTCCTGGGCGTCGTGATGATTGGTCCACAAAGCTGCAGACAAGCCGTCACCCAACTCGGCGCTGTGCACAAGGCGTGCATTTGGCGAATTGTTGAGGGCTTGAAAGACTTGCAGGGTATCGATGGCGGCCATGGTCGGTTCTCTTCAACGCTTTGCATCCTACTCCGTAGATTTCGCGCTGCCAGCCTGCGCGCCGACAAAAGCGCAAGTTTATGCAAGCGAGTGTCGAGGGCGCAGGCGGACACTGAAACCCAATCGAGGAGTGTCTGCCATGAACCTGTCGTTGTATTTGTTGACCGTACTGATCTGGGGCACCACCTGGATCGCCCTTAAATGGCAACTGGGCGTGGTGGCGATTCCGGTATCGATCGTCTACCGCTTCGGTCTCGCCGCGCTGGTGTTGTTTGCGTTGTTATTGCTCAGCCGTCGTCTGCAACCGATGAACCGGCGCGGGCATCTGATCTGCGTAGCGCAGGGCTTGTGCCTGTTCTGCGTCAACTTCATGTGTTTCCTGACCGCCAGCCAATGGATTCCCAGCGGTCTGGTGGCGGTGGTGTTTTCCACCGCGACCTTGTGGAACGCGCTGAATGCGCGGGTGTTCTTAGGCCAGCGCATTGCGCGCAATGTGTTGATGGGCGGAGCGCTGGGGTTGTTTGGTCTGGGGCTGTTGTTCTGGCCGGAGCTGGCCGGGCATCACGCCAGTCCGCAAACTCTGCTCGGCCTTGGCCTGGCACTCTGCGGCACCTTGTGTTTCTCGGCGGGCAACATGCTCTCGAGCCTGCAACAGAAGGCCGGTCTCAAGCCGCTGACGACCAATGCCTGGGGCATGGCCTACGGCGCGGCGATGCTGTCAGTGTGGTGCCTGGTCAACGGCATTCCGTTCGAGATGGAATGGACGTCGCGCTACATCGGCGCGCTGCTGTACCTGGTGATACCGGGTTCGGTGATCGGCTTCACCGCGTACTTGACGTTGGTCGGTCGCATGGGGCCTGAACGCGCAGCCTATTGCACGGTACTGTTCCCGGTGGTGGCTTTGAATGTTTCGGCGTTTGCCGAAGGCTACCAATGGACGGCGCCGGCACTGGCCGGACTGGTGCTGGTGATGCTGGGCAATGTGCTGGTGTTCCGCAAACCCAAGGCGCCGGTAATGCCGAGTCACGGCAAACTGGCCTGAGTGTTCTGGCAGTAAAAGGGCAGACGTTTGGCGACGTCTGCCCCTTTTTTTGTCAGCCTTTCCAGACCTGCGGATTGACCAGATCCTGCGGGCGATCGCCGAGCAGGGCGCTGCGCAAATTGGCCAGTGCGCGGTTGGCCATGGCTTCGCGGGTTTCATTCGTCGCCGAGCCGATGTGCGGCAAGGTCACTGCGTTTTTCAGCTGGAACAGCGGCGATTCGGCCAGCGGTTCTTTCTCGTAGACGTCGAGGCCGGCGCCGCGAATGCGGTTGTTTTGCAGGGCTTCGATCAGTGCCGGCTCGTCGACCACCGGGCCACGGGAGATGTTCACCAGAATCGCGTCCGGCTTCATCAGTGCCAGTTCACGATGGCTGATCAGGTGGCGGGTCTTGTCGCTGAGCGGCACCACCAGGCAGACGAAATCGGCTTCGGCCAGCAGTTGGTCAAGGCTGCGAAATTGCGCGCCGAGTTCCTGTTCCAGTTCGGTCTTGCGGCTGTTGCCGCTGTAGAGGATCGGCATGTTGAAGCCGAAGCGTCCGCGACGGGCGACGGCGGCGCCGATGTTGCCCATGCCGACAATGCCCAGGGTCTTGCCGTGTACGTCGCAACCGAACAGTGGTGCGCCGACGCTGGCCTGCCATTGGCCGGCCTTGGTCCAGGCGTCCAGTTCGGCGACGCGGCGGGCGCTGCTCATGATGAGGGCGAAGGCCAGGTCAGCGGTGCTTTCGGTGAGGACGTCCGGGGTGTTGGTGAGCATGATCCCGCGTTCGTTGAAGTAGGCGAGGTCGTAGTTGTCGTAGCCGACGGAGACGCTGGAGACCACTTCAAGCTTCGCGGCGTTTTCCAGTTGGGCCTTGCCGAGTTTGCGACCGACGCCGATCAGGCCGTGGGCGTGGGGCAGGGCTTCGTTGAACTGGGCGTTGATGTCGCCGTTTTTCGGGTTGGGGACGATGACGTCGAAGTCCTGTTGCAGGCGTTCGATCATGGGGGGGGTGATGCGGCTGAAGGCCAAAACTGTTTTTTTCATCGCTATGGGCTCGGCTTCGGGGCTTTATTGCCAAGCAAGCTAACATTTTCTGTTTGGGGTTGTCTTGGCGGCCTCTGGGCCGATCAGGCTTTTGGGGTTTGGGTGTATATCCGTTTTTTCGGGTGTTGCGGCTGGCGGTTCCGCTCTTACAGCGGCTCACTTTTTCAAACGCCGGAATGCCGGCCCAGCAAAAAGTAAGCAAAAGGCTTGGCCCCGGCGTTCGGCACCTCGCTGTGGCTCGGTGTTCCTTCGTTCCGGGATTCATCCGGGGGCATCGCCTACGGTTTGCTTCGCTGCACCTCCTCTCGATGCATGCGGCTGCGCCGCACGGTCGCTGCGCTCCCACCCCCGGATAAATCCCTCCACTCAGCCTTCCGATGGGGCCGGCACGTCAAAAGCGGTACTCGAGCTAACGCTCATCGTGTTGAGTGGTGGGAAGCCAAAGCAGAGACGGAATGTGTGCTTTTTTAAAACCCGAATTCACCTCGGTGTGTCATATCGGCGTACTTCTCCCAAACAACTCGGTCGGTCCCCTCTCCCTTGGGAGAGGGCTAGGGTGAGGGGTTGGCGCCCTCCGTATTCCCCCATTTTTCAGACCGGCCAACTCAATTCGCCACCCGCACCCCCGCCAGACTCCCACTCATCTCATAAGCCGCCAACTCCGCCTGATGCCCCGCCAATATCTCCGGCAACGATCCACGCAGGTATTCAACCCAGGTCTTGATCTTCGCATCCAGATACTGCCGCGACGGGTAGATCGCATACAGGTTCAGTTCCTGCGAGCGGTAGTTGGGCATGACCCGCACCAGCGAGCCATTGCGCAAGCCTTCAATCGCGGCGTACACCGGCAAAACACCGACACCCATGCCACTGGTGATCGCGCTTTTCATCGCGTCGGCGGAGTTCACCAGGAAGGGGGAGCTGTTGATGGTGACCATTTCCTGGCCGTCAGGGCCGTCGAAGGCCCATTTTTCCAGGGGGATCACCGGGCTCACCAGGCGCAGGCAGGCGTGGTTCAGCAGGTCGCTGGGTTTTTGTGCACAGCCGTTGGCTTTTACGTAGGCCGGGGAGGCGCAGACGATGCTGTAGGTGATGCCCAGGCGTTGCGAGACGAAGCCCGAGTCCGGCAGTTCGCGGGCGAGGACGATGGACACGTCGTAGCCTTCGTCGAGCAGGTCCGGCACGCGGTTGGCCATGGTCAGGTCGAAGGTCACGTCGGGGTGGGTCTTGCGGTAGCGGGCAATGGCGTCGATCACGAAGTGCTGGCCGATACCGGTCATGGTGTGCACTTTCAACTGTCCGGCCGGGCGGGCGTGGGCTTCGCTGGCTTCGGCTTCGGCCTCTTCGACGTAGGCGAGGATCTGCTCGCAGCGCAGCAGGTAGCGCTTGCCGGCTTCGGTGAGGGCGATCCGGCGGGTCGTGCGGTTGAGCAAGCGGGTTTGCAGGTGGGCCTCAAGGTTGGAGACCGCGCGCGAGACGTTGGCGGTGGTGGTGTCGAGTTGCACGGCGGCGGCGGTGAAGCTGCCGGCTTCGGCTACACAACTGAAGGCGCGCATGTTTTGCAAAGTGTCCATGGGGTGCTCTCAAGGGAGATGGCAAATTGTGACACGAAGTTTCAGGGGCTGAGACCCCCGACCAAGGGATTATCTCGTTAACGGTAACAAAGATTCACAGGATTCCCAGCTTATCGCCGTAATGGCGCCCCCCTAGAATTGCGCCCACCTCGAAACATCTCCCACCTCAGGAATTCGCAGCAGTGCCGCGTCGCATCAACAGAGCGCTTTTGCCGCTCAGTGTTCTGGCTCTTTCGTTAGGTCTCGGCGGCTGCATTGGAACCGGAGGAATTGCCCCGCAGGGCAAGGCTCTGGAGGCCAATGAACTGGCCACCGACGAGGCCATCGCCCACGCCGCCCGTGACGCAAAGTGGCCCACCGCCCAATGGTGGCAAGTCTACGGTGACCCGCAACTCAACCGCTGGATCGACCTTGCCGTGCAAGGCAGCCCGACCCTGGCCATGGCCGCCGCGCGGGTGCGTCAGGCCCGGTCACTGGCCGGTGTCGCCGAAGCCGCCGAGTCGTTGCAGATCAATGGCGAGTCGACCCTCAAGCGCCACAACTGGCCGACCGACCAGTTCTACGGTCCCGGTGAGCTGGCCAACAGCACCACCTGGGACAACAACGCGGCGCTGGGTTTCAGTTATGCCCTCGACCTCTGGGGGCGTGAAAGCAACAGCACCGAGCGGGCCGTCGATCTGGCGCACATGAGCGCGGCCGAGGCGCGTCAGGCGCAGCTCGAATTGCAGAACAACATCGTGCGCGCCTACATCGAGCTGTCGCTGCATTACGCCCAGCGCGACATCGTGGCGGCGACGCTCAAGCAGCAACAGCAGATTCTCGAGCTGGCGCAGAAACGCCTGAACGGCGGTATCGGTACGCACTTCGAAGTCAGTCAGGCCGAAACCCCATTGCCGGAAACCCATCGGCAACTGGATGCGCTGGACGAAGAGATCGCTCTGAGCCGCAACCAGATCGCGGCATTGGCCGGCAAAGGCCCGGGCGCCGGTGCGCAGTTGCAGCGTCCGACCCTGTCCCTCGGCGCGGCGTTGAAACTGCCGTCGGCACTGCCTGCTGAACTGCTCGGCCAGCGTCCCGACGTGGTCGCCAGTCGCTGGCAAGTGGCGGCGCAGGCGCGCGGGATCGAGGTCGCGCATGCCGGGTTCTACCCCAACGTCGATCTGGTCGGCAGCCTCGGCTACATGGCCACCGGCGGCGGGGCGCTGGAGTTTCTGACCGGCAAGAAGCTCAACTACAACGTCGGGCCGGCGATCTCGCTGCCGATCTTCGACGGCGGGCGACTGCGCGCCGAACTCGGTGAAGCCTCGGCGGGTTACGACATCGCCGTCGCGCATTACAACCAGACACTGGTCAATGCGCTGAAGAACATCTCGGACCAGTTGATCCGCCGCGAGTCGATGGACAAGCAGCAGACGTTCGCCGTCGAATCGGTTGCCACCGCGCAGAAGACTTACGACATCGCGATGATCGCCTACCAGCGCGGCCTCACCGATTACCTCAACGTGCTTAACGCCCAGACCCTGCTGTTCAAACAGCAGCAGGTCGAGCAGCAGGTGCAGGCGGCGCGCTTGAGCGCCCATGCGGAACTGGTGACGGCATTGGGTGGTGGCCTTGGTGCGGGTAAAGACGTGCCGACAGCCGAACAGACCGCTGCACCGAAAACCCCGGCCCTTCTTCAAGCCCTCGACCACTGAGCAAGACTTAATGACTCCCTTGCCCGCACCTTTGCGCTGGCTCTACTCCCTGGAATGGCGCCGGGGTTTCTTCGACTGGGCGCGCAGCGATGGCGTGACCTGGGTCTACATCTTCAAGGTGTTGATTGCCGCGTTCCTGACCCTGTGGCTGGCGATGCGCCTGGAATTGCCGCAACCGCGCACGGCGATGATCACCGTGTTCATCGTCATGCAGCCGCAAAGCGGTCAGGTGTTCGCCAAGAGTTTCTATCGCTTCCTCGGCACTCTGGCCGGGTCGGCGATGATGGTCACGCTGATTTCGCTGTTCGGCCAGAACACCGAACTGTTCCTCGGTTCGCTGGCGATCTGGGTCGGCATCTGCTCGGCCGGCGCCGCCCGCTGCCGCAACTTCCGTGCGTACGGTTTTGTGCTGGCCGGGTACACGGCGGCGATGGTCGGCCTGCCGGCGCTCGCCCATCCTGACGGCGCGTTCATGGCGGCGGTGTGGCGAGTGCTGGAAATCTCGCTGGGGATTCTCTGCTCGACCCTGGTCAGCGCCGCGATCCTGCCGCAAACCGCCAGCGCGGCGATGCGCAACGCCTTGTATCAGCGCTTCGGTGTGTTCGCCCTGTTCGTCACCGATGGCCTGCGCGGGCGCAGCAAGCCGGAGTCGTTCGAGGCCAGCAACGTGCGCTTCATCGCCGAAGCGGTCGGGCTGGAAGGGCTGCGCAGCGTGACCGTGTTCGAAGACCCGCACATGCGCCGGCGCAACGGTCGCCTCAGTCGCCTGAACAGCGAGTTCATGGGCATTACCACCCGGTTCAACGCCCTGCACCAGTTGCTCGAGCGCCTGCGCCGCAACGGCGCCGACCATGTGGAAGCAGCGATCAAACCGGGCCTGCAGGATTTGGCCGAAGTGCTGGACGGCTTCAGCGGCCGCGCCCTGACCAGTCCGGATGCGGCGCGTCTTGTACTGGCGCTCGCGGCCTACAAGGAAGGCTTGCCGGCGCGGGTGCGCAGCCTGCGGGCGATCTTCCAGGAGAGCGAGCCGAGCGACGCCGAACAACTGGATTTCCACACCGCATACGAGCTGCTCTATCGCTTCGTCGATGACCTGCACAGTTATGCACAGACCCACGCTTCGCTGGCTGATCACAGCCACGAACGCGAGCGCTGGGACGAGCCGTTCACCCCGCAGACCAGTTGGTGGGCGGCGGCAGCTTCGGGGATTCGTGCCGCATTCATTCTGGTCGTGCTCGGCAGTTACTGGGTCGCCACGGCGTGGCCGAGTGGCGCGACCATGACCCTGATCGCCGCCGCTACCGTGGGCCTGTCGGCCGCCACGCCGAACCCGAAACGCATGGCCTTCCAGATGGCCTGCGGCACGTTCCTCGGGGCGTTGATCGGCTTCGTCGAGATGTTTTTCATCTTCCCGTGGATCGACGGTTTTCCGCTGCTGTGCGTGATGCTCGCGCCGGTGATCGTGCTCGGCTCGTTCCTCGCTTCGCGGCCGCAATACGCTGGTGTCGGTCTTGGCCTGTTGATCTTTTTCAGCACCGGTTCCGTGCCGGACAACCTGACGATCTACAACCCCTACACCTTCATCAATGACTACATCGCCATGGTCATGGGCATGCTGGTTTGCGCCGCGGCGGGCGCGATCATCCTGCCGCCGAACAGCCGCTGGTTGTGGCAGCGCCTGGAGCAGGACCTGCGCGGGCAAGTGGTGTACGCGATCAGCGGCAAACTCAAGGGGCTGGCGTCGAGTTTCGAAAGCCGCACGCGCGATTTGATGCATCAGGCTTACGGCCTCGCGGCCGGTCAGCCGCTGGTGCAGAAAAACCTGCTGCGCTGGATGTTCGTGGTGCTTGAAGTCGGCCACGCGATCATCGAGTTGCGCAAGGAACAGGCGATCCTGCCGGTGCATCCGGCGTATGCCGAATCCCAGCCATGGCGTCAGGCGATCCGGGTCATGGGGCGTTCGCTGGTGCGGCTGTTCCTGCAACCGAATTCGAGCAATCTGGAACGCGCGCTGGTCGCGGTCGATCACGCGATCAGCCGGGTTGCCGCCACTGACGAGCCGTTCGCACCGCACTTTGATACCTCGGCGCTGCGTCGGGTGAAGAGTTATTTGCACTTCATCCGCACCTCGCTGCTCGACCCGCAATCGCCACTCGCTGCCTACGCCATCGCCAAGCCCGAAGGACTTGCCCATGCCTCGTGAAATCGCCTTCCACGGTGTGTACATGCCGACCATGACCCTGATGTTTTTCGTCGCTGCGGCATTGGCCTGGGCGCTGGACCGGTTCCTTTCGGGGTTCGATCTGTACCGCTTCTTCTGGCACCCGGCGCTGCTGCGCCTGAGCCTGTTTACCTGTCTGTTCGGCGCCATGGCGCTGACTGTCTACCGTTGAGTCTGAGAATTGTCCCGATGAAAAAGTTTTTCAGCCTGCTCGCGACCCTGCTGGTGCTGGCCCTGGCATTGTGGATCGGCCGCACGTTGTGGGAGCACTACATGAACACGCCGTGGACCCGCGACGGCCGGGTGCGCGCCGACATCATCAACGTCGCGGCCGACGTCACCGGTGAAGTGGTCGACGTGCCGGTACGCGACAACCAGTTGGTGAAGAAAGGTGATCTGCTGATTCAGATCGACCCCGAGCACTATCGCCTGGCGGTGAAACAGGCGCAGTCGCTGGTGGCTTCGCGCAAGGCCACCTGGGAGATGCGCAAGGTCAACGCCCATCGCCGCGCCGACCTCGACAACCTGGTGATCTCCAAGGAAAACCGCGACGACGCCAGCAACATCGCCGACTCCGCACTGGCCGATTACCAACAGGCCCAGGCGCAACTGGAAGCCGCCGAACTCAACCTCAAACGCACCGAGGTACGTGCGGCGGTGGACGGCTACGTGACAAACCTCAACGTGCATCGCGGCGACTACGCCCGCATCGGCGAAGCGAAAATGGCCGTGGTCGACATGAACTCTTTCTGGGTCTATGGCTTCTTCGAAGAAACCAAACTGCCCCACGTGCGGGTCGGCGACAAAGCTGACATGCAGCTGATGAGTGGCGAAGTCCTGAAGGGCCACGTGGAAAGTATTTCCCGCGGCATCTACGACCGCGACAACCCGGAAAGCCGCGAGCTGATCGCCGATGTGAACCCGACCTTCAACTGGGTGCGTCTGGCCCAGCGAGTGCCGGTGCGGATACACATCGATGAAGTGCCGGAAGGTGTGCTGCTGGCGGCGGGGATTACCTGCACCGTTGTTGTGAAGCAGGACGCTGTCGAGTAATCCGTTGGCGAGGGAGCAGGCTCCCTCGCCAGAACCGGACGGTGTCAGCCCTGGCAAAACGTCTCGTGCAAATGCCGCCAGATCACCTGCCCGGATTCGTTTTTTTCAAACACCACGGTTGAACGTCGATCCGTGTGCAACCCGCTCGCATCGGTCTGCTGTTCGCGATAACTCACCGTCGCGCCGCCTTCATGCAAGGCAATCCCGCGAAGCTCGTCGAGCTCGATCCTGAACCCGCTCTTCTTGCCGCCGGCCATTTGAAACAGCGCACGCAAGGCCTCGAAATTCAGCACGCGCCCCAGCGGCGTCACCATGGAAAACCGTGGCGAAAACCGCGTCAGCAATCGCTCCAGTGCGGCCTCTTCTTCCTCCACGGCAAACCATCGTTCGATGGCCTCGTGGGCCCGGATCACTTCGTCAAAATAGTCGGTGTAGTCAGTCATGTGGATTTTTCCTGAAGGTGAGGTGAGCGCAGTAGGGCGAGTAATTTTGTCGAGTCGAAACGCAGCACGGCCGCCATCGGCAACAGCGTGAGCAATGCAGCGGCGAGAAAGCAGTATTTGAATCCGTTGACGCCCAATGCACCCAGCAATGAACTGAGCAGCGCCGCGCCGAGGCAGAAACCGAGTTGGCGGTTGATATTCCACAGAGCGCTGGAGTGGCCCATTTTTTCCGGCGTGATGCCGACAAATGCCAGGGTCTGCGCGGTGACGCTGCACAGACTGCCGCCCAACCCCATCAGGGCATAGGCGAGGATCAGCGGGCCACTGACGGGTTGATCGATCTGCATCAGCACGACGATGCCAAGGCATTGCAGCAGCAAGCCGGCGATCAGCAATGGCTTGGGGCCGATCCGGTTGAAGCTGCGTTTACCCAGCATGATCGCCACGCCCGAAGCCGCCGCCCAGGACAGCATCAGCGCCCCGGTTTGTGCTGCACCGAAACCGAGGTCGTGCAGGTACAACACGGCAATCATATTGGTGCCGGTAAAGATGCCGGGCACGAACAGATAGATCAGCATCGCCAGGCGCAATGACGGGTTCCTGATCAGTTGCAGATCAAGGACTGCACCCGGTTTGTTCCAGCCATCGCGCAGGTAGATCCAAAAGGTTATGGCACTGAGCAGCAGGACACCCATCGAGAGATGTCGGGTAGCGGATTCACTCGCCAGACTCACCGCAATCAATAACAGACTCAACGCAGACACGGCCAGCAGCAGACCGCGGGCGTCCAGTGTCGGGCGCTCACTCGCTGTCTGATCCGCTTTCAACCAGAGCAGGCCAAGACCGAAAGCGAAAAGCGCCACCGGCATGTTCAGGTAGAAAATCCAGCGCCACGACAGCGCCTCGACGATCAGACCGCCAGCCGCCGGCGACAGGGCCGGCACCATCAGCGCCACCAGCAAAACCACGCCAGTGAAGTGTGCACGTTGTGTTGCCGGAAACTCCCGATAGGCCAGCGCCTGACCAACCGGAAGCAGCAACCCGCCACCCAACCCTTGCAGCAGTCGCCAGCCGATCAGGCTTTCAATCGACCCCGCCTGAGCGATAAGCCCGGAGGCAATCCCGAACACCAGCAGCGAACCGAGGATCAGCCGCCGCTCGCCAACCTTTGCCGCCAGCCAAACGCTCATCGGAATGATCATCGTCAGCCCGAGCATGTAGGCGTTGGTGATCCACGCCAGTTGCGTCACCGAGGCGTGCAACTGCGCGGCGATATCCGGGTAGGCGATGCTGGCGGCGAACATGTTCAGCAGGTCGAGGGCGAACCCCAACAGATACACCAGTGCGACTTTCGAGCGATAGGCCATGGCAGCTTCCCTGTGATGAGGCGTGCAGGGTAGGGCGTTGGTGGCGATAGAAATACGCTGGTTTGGCTGCTAGTTTGTCAAAATAATTTTGACAGGGGGCGCTGCGAAAATGATCAGCCTGGATCGATTCGATACCTTCAAGGCCGTGGTCGAGGCCGGCTCGCTGACCGCCGCCGCTGACACGCTGGGGCAGACGCGGGCGGTGGTGAGCTTCAACCTCAAACGTCTTGAGGAAGAGTTGGGCGTCACCTTGCTCACCCGTAACACCCGGCAACTGGCCCTGACCGATGCCGGCGAACGTTTTTATCGGCGCTGCCTGCGCACGCTGGACGAAGCACGGTTGGCAATCGAGGAAGCACGTTCGGAGCACTCGCAACTCAAGGGCACCCTGCGCATCACCACGACCGTGGAGTTCGCGCTGGCTCAGGTGGTGCCGGCGCTTGAGGTGTTTCGACAGCAACAGCCGCAACTGAACATTCACCTGTCCACGTCCTCGACCCATGCCGATCTGATCTCCGAACGCTTTGACATGGCGATTCGCCTGGGACGCATGCACGACTCCAATCTGCGGGCGGTGCAGTTGTCGACGTTCGAGGTGTTTGCCGTGGCGGCGCCGGGGCTGGTCGAGCGATTTGTGCCGGTCGATACGCTGGCGGTGCTGGAGTCGATGCCGACGCTGGGGCATGGGCGAGTGCCGGAAATGACGGTCAGTGACCCGGCCGGCACCGAGCATATCTATCAGCCAAAACCGGGAACCACTGCCATTGTTGCCGACAACTCCGCGACCCTGCGTGCCTTTGCATTGACCGGGCAAGGCGTGGCGATTTTGCCGCAGTGGCTGATTCAGGAAGACCTCGACGCCGGTCGGTTACAGCGTTTGCTGCCGGATTACCGCTTCGCCCAGCAAGGCGTTTACGCGCTGTACCCGGACACCCGGCACCTGCCACTGAAGGTGCGGGCGTTCATTGATTTCATGAAAGGCTGGGGCTGACGCGGTTTCAGAGTTGCCCGCGCAAGCCGAAGCGCTTCATCAACGTCGACTCCAGCAATCCTTTCGGCAACAACGTCGCCAGCAACGGCAACGCCCGGCTGCCATTGCCGATGCGGATCAGCCGTGGCGGCTTGCTCTGCTGCACTGCCTTGAGCAACTCGGCGGCAAAGTCGCTGGCCGGGGTCGGTTTGTCCTGCGAGGCCTTGGCCCGTGCCCGAATACCTTCGCGCAACGGAAACCACGGTGATTGTTCGTTGATCAGTTGTTCGGCTTCATGCCCGGCATTCTTGGCGAAGCTTGACTGAATCGCCCCCGGCTGCACTTCCAGCACGCGAATCCCGAACGGCGCCAGCTCCATGCGCAACGCATCGCTCAACGCGTGCACCGCGGCTTTCGACGCGCAATAGGCGCCAGCGAACGGGGTGACCAAAACTCCGGAGACGCTGCCGACATTCACCACCAGGCCCTTGGCCCGGCGCAGCACCGGGAACAGCGCACGGGTCACGCCGACAATCGAAAACACGTTGGTTTCAAACTGGCGTTGCATGGCCGGAACACCACCATCGAGCAGCGGCCCCATGGCGCCGTAACCGGCATTGTTGATCAACACGTCGAGGCCGCCGCGCTGCTGGTTGATCCGTTCGGCGAGTTGTTCCAGCGCTGCGCTGTCATTGACGTCGAGCTGCACCGCCGTGAACCCGGCCGCACCGAGTGTCGCGACATCTTCAGCCTTGCGCGCACTGGCCCAGACCTCGTAGCCGGCGCCTTTGAAGGCATCCGCGAGGGCGCGGCCGATGCCGCTGGAACAACCGGTAATCAACGCAACGGGCATGGCGCATTCCTTGTGCAAAAGAGTGGGAGAGGGGATCAGTCGGAGAAACTACCCTGCAATCGCTCGGCGCGAAACTCCAGGGTTTGCGGGCGATAACCGGGACGCAGCGGCGGCATCGGCAGGCAGTCTTCCCAGTTGCCGCCGGGCTGCAATTCACCGGGGCCGCGATAGCGCGGGGCGGCGTATTGGTTGTCGGCCAGGTTCACGGTGTCGCCCGGCGCGTACGCCGCGATGCGCCAGCGCAGTTCGGTCAGCGGCACGTCGTTGCCGTTGTTCATCTTGAGCAGCAGCGGGCGGTCGGCGGGGCAGTGTTCGGGGGCATAGACGATGCGCAGTTCCAGGCGCGCCAGTTGCTTGACCTCGCGGTTGTCCAGCCACACCACCCACATCGCCACCAACCCGAGGCCAACGGCGGCGGCCATGGACACCGGCAAGGCCTTGGCCGGGTAGCGCAACAGCAGGATCAGCCAGGTGATGACCAGCAAGACGCCGATGAACATGTCGCGAAACCTCGTGGGCAGGGAAGGTTCATCCTACCTAAGCCTGGAGGCGGTTGGCGAAAAAAAAAGCCCCCGCCCAACCCGCTGCGGATAGGGGACGCAGCGGGCTGGACGGGGACTTCTTGTTTTACGGAACGCTTACTGCGCGATGGTTTTCACCGACACGCCGCGTTCGATCGGGGTAGAACGACCGTAGATATCTTCGAAGCGCTCGATATCGTCTTCGCCCAGGTACGAGCCCGACTGCACTTCGATGATTTCCAGCGGGATCTTGCCCGGGTTGCGCAGGCGATGCACCGAGGCGATCGGGATGTAGGTCGACTGGTTTTCAGTGAGCAGGAACACGTTCTCGTCGCAGGTCACTTCGGCGGTGCCGCTGACCACGATCCAGTGTTCGGCGCGGTGGTGGTGCATCTGCAGCGACAGGCACGCGCCCGGCTTGACCGAGATGTGCTTGACCTGGAAGCGGCCACCCATGTCCACCGAGTCGTACGAGCCCCACGGACGGTACACCTCGCAGTGGTTCTGGGTTTCGCTGCGGCCCTGGGCGTTGAGGGTGTTGACCATCTGCTTGACGCCTTGGACCTTGTCCTTGTGGGCGATCATCATGGCGTCCTTGGTTTCGACCACCACGATGTTTTCCAGACCGATCACCGACACCAGTTTGCCGTTGCCGTGGATCATGCAGTTCTTGCTGTCCTGGATCACCACGTCGCCCTTGCTGACGTTGCCGTTGGCGTCCTTTTCGTTGACCTCCCACAGCGACGACCAGCAGCCAACATCGCTCCAGCCGGCAGTCAGCGGCACCACGCAGGCGCGCTGGGTTTTTTCCATCACGGAATAGTCGATGGAGTTGTCCGGGCAGCAGGCGAAGGTGGCTTCGTCCAGGGTGACGGTGTCGGCATCCTGCTGGCTGCGCTCGAGGGTCAGCAGGCAGGTGTCGTAGATGTCCGGATCGTGCTTTTTCAGCTCTTCGAGGAAGCGGCTGGCGCGGAACAGGAACATGCCGCTGTTCCAGTAGTAACCGCCGGACTCAACGTACTCGGTGGCGCGTTTGACGTCGGGTTTTTCGACGAAGTGCGAAACGCGGCTGACGCCTTCCGGCAGCAGCGAATCACCGGTGGACTTGATGTAGCCATAGCCGGTTTCCGGTTTGGTGGCCGGTACGCCGAACAGCACCATCTCGCCGTTTTCAGCAGCGACGGTGGCCAGGGCCAGGGCGCGTTGCAGGGCTTTCTGGTCCTCCAGAACGTGGTCGGCCGGCAGCACCAGCATCAGTTCGTCGCGACCTTCATTGACCAGCATCATCGCGGTCAGCGCCACGGCCGGTGCGGTGTTGCGACCGAACGGTTCCATCAGGATGCGCTGGCATTCCAGATTGCGGCTGGCCAACTGCTCGTTGACGATGAAGCGGTGATCCTTGTTGCAGACCACGATCGGGGTGTCCATGCCTTCGAACACCAGACGCTCGAGGGTTTGCTGGAACAATGTGTGTTCGCCGGTCAGGGCGAGGAACTGCTTGGGAAACTGCTTGCGCGAAAGCGGCCAAAGACGTGAGCCGCTACCACCTGACAAGATCACCGGAATCATATTGTTTACTCCTAAAAATGCAGTTGGGAGCTGCAAGCTGCAAGCGGCGAGTTAGAAGCACTTCACTTGCAGCTTGAGGCTTGTAGCTGATAGCTCGAGCGATTAGCGAGTCGACACCGGGCGTTTCACCCAGACTGGCGACAGGTTGCTGCCGTTGCCGGTGACGTACAGCACCGCTGCCTCACCGCGCTCCAGGGCGACCGGTTTCACGTCGCCGACTTTCTTGTCGCCTTCATACAGCGCTAGGCTGACTTTCACCGGGTTGATTTCACGCTCGCCACGGCCCTTGGCGGCCACGTTCGGCACCACCTCGGTCTTGCCGTCGGCGGTCTTCAGGGTCAGCGGTTTGTCGCTGAGGTTCTGCACGCGCACCAGGGACTTCTGCTTGTTCTTGAACGGCGGCTCTTCGATCAGTTGCGGCGCGCCGGAGGCGTTGTTGACCAGGGTGTAGTAGTGGTCACTGGCGAGTTTCACCGGCAGGGTCTGGCTGCCGACCTTGGCGCTGTAGTCACCGCCCGGCATGAAGCTGAAGTCGCTGCTGGCCAGTGGCGCGACGTCGCTCAGATTGGTGCTGCCGACGGTGGCGCTGACTTCAGCGTTGCTGGCGTTGTAGACCCGTACGAAGGTCGAGCCTTTCGGTGCAGTCGGGCCGTACAGCGCGGCGTCGCCACCGGCGAAGGCCTGGACCGACAGCACGCTCAGACCCGCAACCAGAGCGAAGCGTTTGGCGAGACGACGAGGAGTAGTAGTGAAAGTCATGGTGTTACCTCTCTTTCAGTTTTGCGCCCGATCGGGCGTCTCGGATTTAGTGTTGATGGCTACGTTTTGTTGGCGAGCGCCGGCTTGTTTGAGCTCTGCGACCCACTGCGGGTCGGCGTCGCCGATTTCGTTGTTCACAGGCAGATATCGTTCAGGAAACTCCCAGATCAGCACCTGTGGCGGGCTGTTCTTGAAGTCATCGCTTTTCAGGTAGCTGAGCATCGGCAGGATCGGGCCGTGGCCGTCTTCGGCGTAATTGACCACGTCGCTGTGCAGCGCTTGCTTGAGCGCCCCGACGAAGTTCCAGTTCGGGTTGGCGCTGTAGCTGGTGCCGATCAGGGCGACCGGCACTTCGCTGTTGGCGAACAGGGCGTCGTCCCCGGCAGGTTGCTCGACGGCCACGGTGTTGCGCTTTTGCAGCGGCTCCTTGGCCGGCATCAGGTTTTCGAACAGCGGATCCAGCGGCAGGAACAGACGCAGGTCGCCCTTGTGCGTGACCTTCTCCGCCGGTGTGGTGACAAAGTTTTGCGGCTCGCCGCTGAGCGGGAACTTGTCGGAGATGGTCTTGGCCAGGGTGTTGGCGGCGATTTCCGCGCCTTCAGGTGTCCAGTGGGTGTCGGTGCGCAGGAACACTTGCTGACCGTTCTGCTTGGCCGCTTGCAGCGGGCCGAGCAGGTCGGGGGCGAGGATCTTGTCCGCCGCGACACGGGCGTGGAAGTCCTGATAGAGATTGGCGTGGATGCTCGCCGGTTTCACTTCACCCAGGTGTTCCGGGTACAGGCGAGCCTTGGCCGGCACGATCGCCATCACCAGTTTCACGCCTTTCTCTTTCAGGGTCTGGCGCACGCCTTCGACCAGCGCGTAGTTGCCTTGCAGGTTCAGCTCTTCGTTGACGATCGGGTTGAATTCCTCATCGCTGTACAACCACTGATCGCGACCGAGCACCACGCCCGGACGACCTTCGTTGAACAGTTTGAAATCCAGCGCAGCCCAGAGATTGGTGCCCAGACGCTTGATCGGGAATTCGTCGTCGTAGTGGGTTTCCACGGCTTTGGTCCAGCGACCGTTGAGCACCGTCGCATCGGCGTTGGTGCTGAAGCCGAAGAAGCTGCGCACCGACCACAGACCGAGCACCAGCAGGGTCACCAGAAACAGCGCGATGTAGAAGATGCGTAATGAGCGGGTCATGTCAGATCCCTCAGAACTGGAAGTAAAGGAACGGCGAGAAGCTTTGCGCCGAGAGTTTGAGAATCGAGGCGATGAACAGCAGCAGGATCAACCCGCGCATCACGTAGCGCGACCAGTCCGCGGTCCAGTAGGCCGGTTGCACCTGAGCCTCGACGCCGACGGTGTAGCCAGGCTCGTGGATGCTCGCCGGGTTTTCGCCCGGGGCTGCCTTGATCATTCCCGGAGTCGCCGTGGCCGGGCCGTTGGCCTCGACGTTGACCTCAGGTTTGGTCTTGGCTGGCGGCTGGTTGGTGTACAGATCACGCAGGCCGAAGAACGCCAGGGTCACGTAAGCCACCACCAGAGTCGCGACTTGCAGGCCGGTGAGGCTGGCCTGATTGAGTTCCGACAGCGACCAGTCGCCGAAGCTGAACATCGCGCCGTACATGCGGCCGGCAACGTGCAGGTTTTCTGCGCGGAAGATCACCCAGCCCATGACCACCAGCAGGAAGGTCAGCGCCCAGCGGATCGGGTTGAGGCTGCGCGGCGAAGTGTTCAGGCCCAGCGCTTTTTCGATCGCCAGCCACATGCCGTGCCATGCACCCCAGACGATGTAGGTGATGTTCGCGCCGTGCCACAGACCACCGAGCAGCATGGTCAGGAACAGGTTGCGATAGGTCATCAGCGTGCCTTTACGGTTGCCGCCGAGGGTGATGTACAGGTAGTCACGCAGCCAGGTCGACAGGCTGATGTGCCAGCGGCGCCAGAATTCGGTGATCGACTGGCTGATGTACGGCTGCTTGAAGTTTTCCATGAAGCGGAAACCCATCATCAGGCCCAGGCCGATGGCCATGTCGCTGTAACCGGAGAAGTCGAAATACAGCTGCGCGGTGTAGGCCAGCGCGCCAAGCCAGGCATCGCCCGTGGTCGGGTTTTGCAGGGCGAAGCAATGGTCGGCCACTACGGCGAGGGTGTCGGCGATGAACACCTTCTTGATGAAACCCTGCATGAACCGCGTGCAGCCCTCGGAGAACTTGTCGAGGGTGTGGGTGCGGTTGTTGAACTGGTCGGCCAGGTCGCGGAAACGCAGCACGGGGCCGGCGATCAGGTGCGGGAAGATCGCCACGAACGCTGCGAAGTCGATCAGGTTGCGGGTGGCCGGGGTGTCGCCGCGGTAGACGTCGATGATGTAGCTGATCGACTCGAAGATGTAGAACGAGATACCGATCGGCAGCAGCACGTGGGTCAGGATGAACGGCTCAAGTCCCATCGAGGTCATGATCGCGTTGATGCTCTCGACGCCGAAGTTGGCGTACTTGAAGTAGCCGAGGATGCACAGGTCGACCGCCACGCCGAGCAGCAGCCAGCGCTGGGCCGGTTTGGTGCGCACGCCGGCGGCGCCGACTTTCAGGCCGATCCAGTAGTTCCACAGGGTGACGCCGGCGAACAGCGCCAGGAAGTCCACCCGCCACCACGCGTAGAACACGTAGCTGGCGATCAGCAGCAGCAGGTTGCGATAGCGTTGCCCGCTCAGGTAGTACAAGCCGAGAAAGATCGGCAAGAACAGAAACAGGAACACGTTGGATGAAAATACCATCCCGATCTCTCCATGTTTGAACCAACAGTCAAGGGCCAAAGCCCCCCCAACCCCCCCGTGGAATTGGAGGGGTGAAACAGTCCTGCGATCGTTCCCACGCTCTGCGTGGGAATGCCTCAATGGAAGCTCTGCGTCCGCTTCGGCATGGGACGCGGAGCGTCCCGGGCTGCATTCCCACGCAGACGGTTCGACGCCTCGACGTGGGAACGATCAGCGGTCAGTGTCAGGAACCTTTGTTGCCCTTTTCGTGGGACGGGTCGTAGACCTTGGTCAGGTCGCCACCCAGGCGGAAGGTCTTGAACGGCTGCATCCCGTGCTTCTTCTCGATCACATCCGGCGAACAGGTGTAGAGGGTGCAGAACGGTTCGAGCCAGGCGAATTTCATGTCCTGTTTCAGGTCGGTCATGTCCTGCTCTTTGCCGTTCTTCTTCTCGAACTGATCCGGGTCTTGCACCCCGGCCAGCACCCGATCACCCAGACGCTTCAGCGCGCCGTTGTTTTCCTGACGCAGATCCACACCGTTGACCTGGGCGAAACTGGCGATCATCGCCAGCGGCGGCAGGGCGTAGTTGTGATAGGCGAGGGCGCGTTGCTGGCGCTTGAGTTCGTTCGGCAGGAAACCGTCGGCATCGACTTGATTGACGCCGACCTTGTATTCCTTGACTGCCCAATCGAACAGGTCGCGGCGGTTGGTCGCGACCGACGTCGCCATCACCGACCAGGCTGCCCAGTACGAGTGGTTGTTGGTTTTTTCCAGCGGCAGGTTGTCCCAGTCGCTGACCACCTGATCGGCCATTTTGCTGAACCAGGCTTCGATCACCTGCGCTTCCTGCTGGTGCTGGGCCAGCGGATGGGAATCGGAAAACTTCAGGCGAATGTACGAAGACGCCATGCTGCCCAGCGCCCATTTGCGCATCGACTTGCCGGTGTGGTTGAAATCCTTCGACATCAACGCATCGGCCTTGGCCCAGGCGGTGAGCCAGTTGAGCGTGCAGTCGAGCTGTTCCGGGCGACCGTCGCGCATGAACTGCATCACCCGTTTGGCAGTGCCGCGCTCCAGGGTGGTGATGTCTTTGGTGGTGTCGCGAAAGGCCTTTTCCGACTGCACGTTCAGCGTCGCGCGGGCCTTGTCCGAGCCTTCGTACTTGCTGCGAAATTGCAGCGGCCCGGTGTAGGGCGCCGGCATCGCATCGCAGCCTTCGCTTTTGTCACCGGTCTTGAATTTATCCACAGGCGCAAAGTAGCCCTGAGGAGGACGCAGTGGCGCGGCGGCCTGCGCGGTGCCGGCGAAGATCGCCAGCCCGAGCAGCGTCGGCGCCAAAAGAGTTTTCAGTTTCGGATTTCGCATAGCAGACCTCATTGCCCGACCTGAGCGGTTTGTTGCCCAGCGCCCGGGAATACGTTGCGTTTGCAGATTTTCGCTTCGACTTTCTGTGGCGCGGTGCCCGCTTCCGGACCCTGGACTTCGACCGCCAGCAGGTTTTGCGAGGCCCAGTCTTCGTCCGTGCGCAACTCAAAGGCGAAACGACCGTCGGTGTCGGAGGTTTCCGGTTTCTCGATCTTGATGTCCTCGTGGCGACCGTTCATGTACCAGAGGGTGGCTTGCAGGGTTTTCACCGAGGTATCGGCGAAGCGGATGTCGACCTGGTGGCTGCTGTTCTGCAGGTTCAGGTTCTTGCTGTTGACCAGCAGTTCTTGTTTGCCGCCCGGCTTGAGCGTGGTGCTGGCGGACATTTGCGCCTCTTTGCCTTCGCAGCCGTTGTCGAGCAGCGCCATCATCTGGCGATAGATGGTTTCCTGGTCGAGGCGGTACAGCGGCGAGAATTCCCAGATGAGAATTTTCGGCGGCGTCTTCTGGAATTCGTCGCTGCCCAGGTACTGCAACATCGAACCTTCCAGACCGCCGCCGGGGAAGGCGACGTTGAGAATGTCGGCGCCGATGGCTTCTTCAAGGAAGCCGGCGAAGTTGTAGTTCTTGCCGCTGTGCGACGTACCCACGAGGGTGATCTGCGGATTGCCGGAGTCACCGAACAGGTCGCCGTCACCCGCTTCGCCCTTAGGCTCGGTGGTGAACTGGTCCATGTACTGGATCGCGTAACTGGTGCCGCACAGTTGCCCGGCCATGTTGTGCAGGGTGCCGGTCTTGCCCATGCGTCCGGAGCGCTTGGTTTCGAATTCACGCTTGGGAATGTCGGCGAAGGCCGGAATCTGCTTGACCTTTTCGGCGACGATTTTCGCCGTGCGCTGGGCACCGTACGGCGTCCAGTGCTGGTCACCACGGAAGTAGAAGTCGTGGGCGGGCAGGGTGTCCGGCAGCGATTCGTTGGTCAGCGGCGACAGGTCCGGCACCACGTAACCCATCTTGGCGAAACGGCCGAGCATGGTCTTGTAGTTGCCCAGTGCTTTCTCGTAATCGAACGCGGCTTTTTCCGCCGGGTTGAGCTTGTTGCGGTTCACCAGACCTCGGGTCGGCTGGTAGACGATCACCAGTTCAACGCCTTTGGCCTTGAACGCATCGTGCAGCTGTTGCAAGCGTTTGTAACCGGCCGGGGTGGTGTTGAACTCGGTGCGCAAATCTTCCTGGGTCCGGAACAGCCAGTCGCCCTGCGCCTGCACCAGAGTGGTGAAGTTCTGCTGGTAGCGAGTGGTGTAGTTCTTCGCGTCGTGGGCGGCCGGGCACAGGCTGCAGCAAGGCTCGGCCGTGAATTTCGGCGGCTGGACTTCATCGGCGCGGGCGCCGTTGCTGGCCGCCAGGATGCCCACGGTCAGGGCCGACAGGCTGAGTAATTTGATCAGGTGTGGGTGCATAAAATTATCCTCAGTCCTGCAATTCGGTCTGGCGTTCGACAGGGTCGATCAGCACGGCTTTCTGCTGGCGCACCAGCAGGTCGAGAATTTCATCCTGGCGCTCGCCGAGGATGCCGTTGAAGCTGATGCCGCTGGATTTGGTCGGCGCCAGCATCGACACGCGATACAGCTCGACACTCAACGGCGAATCGATCGACAGTGGGCCGCTGCCATTGGCCGCCAGTTCACCGCCGACCACGATCAGCGAGACTTGGGCGTCGAACGGGTCGAGCTTGATGTCACGGTCGGTGTCGGTCAGGTCCTTGATGTGCCCGTAGACGCCGGTCAGGCCGTTGGCCATGGCGACGTTTTCGTAGAGGCGGATGTTCACGCTGTTACGAATGCGGATGCCGTGGCGCTTGTTGCTGATGACCTTGTTGCCCCACAGCAGGTTGTCGGCGGACTCGTAGAGGGTGATGCCGTCGGTGTGGTTCTTGTAGATCTCGTTGTAGGCAATGATGTTGTTGACGCTGTTTCGGTCGATCACCAGCCCCGAGAGGTGGTTGTCATAACTTTTGTTGTTGAAGATGAAGCTGTCGTTCACCTCACGGGAAATGATGATCCCGTGCTTCTTCTTCGTGCCGTACACCGTGTTCTCGGCAATGATCAGACCGTGGGAGCGGTCGTGCGGGTCGATGCCGTAGACGATGTTGTCCTTGTAGGTGTTGCCCTTGACCACGAAGTCGCGGGTTTCGTAGCAGTAGAAGCCGTACCACATGTCCGAGAACTCGGAACCGACGATCCAGCCGGTCGGCTCGGGACGCTTGAGCACCTTGGCCATGTTCGGCGTGTACTGAGAAATACTCACGCCGTAGGACTTACTGTTGGCGTAGCCGAAGCTGGCCATCTTGCTGTTGACGATGTAGGTCTCGGTGCCGCCCCAGGCCAGCAGGAACGGGCGAAATTCCTTCGGCGAACGGAAGGTCGCCGGGCCGTTTTCCTTCTCGCGCCAGCCGGTGACCTTCGTGTCACGCACGAACAACTGACCGTCGTTGACCAGGAACGAACCGGCCTCCTGGGACAGGCGCAACTCCTGGGTCTGGCCGTCGATTTCGAGGATGCCCTTGCGGCCGACCACGATCGGCAACTTGGCCAGGTAGACGCCCGGCGAGGTTTCGCTGAAGTACTTCTTGGGCAGTTTCTGCGCCAGCTCTTTCAGGTTCATGTAGCCATCGTCGACGAAGATCGCCTGCGGGATGCCGTGCTGACGCACCACCCATTCGGCCATCTTGTTGTCGCCGCCGATGAAATCCTTCAGGGCGTCTTCCTGCATCATCCGGCGCACGCTGATCTTGCCCGGTTTGCTGCGCACGATTTTCGCGGCGGCGGCTTCGGCGGTGTAGCCGGAGAGGTCGGGCAGTTTCGGCTTGGCCAGTTCCAGCGCTTCGGTCGGCGCGCTGCTGACGGTGTAGGTCTTGGCCTGTTGCAGCTCCTTCGCGGTGGTCACAGGCTTCGCTGGTTCCACGTTCGCGAAGGCGCCAGCCGAGGCCAGCAGCATCGCGCCGGCCAGCAGGCTGAGTGAGCCTTTGCGGGCACTGTTCATGTCGGGCACTCCCTTGGCGGTCAGCATCAGAAGCGCCAGATCACGTCGATGAACGCGCGGTGCATGTACGAATCGACCTGGCTGCCATAGGCATCACCCGGCTTGAACACGCCGCCACGGAAACGCACCAGCGCCGACGGCTCGTCGATCGACTGGCTCAACGCCGCCGGCAGCAAGCCTTGCTTGAAGTACTTGGTGACCACGAGATCCATTTCCTGGCCCAGATCCTTGTTGCCGTCCTGCAGTGGCAGCGAGGTGCTGGAGAGGATCGCGCCGGTCACGTCGTCGGTGTTGTTTTCCACGGCGTTGATGCCGTTGCTGCCCACCGGCTTGTTGCCGTCCACACGCCAGAACTTGTGGTAGATCAGGCTGGCGTCGTACTGGTCGTTGAGCATCCAGGAACCGAACAGGGTGGCGGTCTGCATGTTGTTCATTTCGCCACGGAAGGCTTCGCCGAAACGGTGAACGCGGGAGCGGGTACCGGTGTAGTTCGAGCGGTTGCTTTCCAGGCCATTCTGTTCGTAATCGGCGCTGGCGCGGGCGTACGCCGCACCGACCTGCCATTGCGGATCAAGGCGCAGGCGCACACCGATATCGGTGGCCCAGCCGTCGACGTTGTCACTGCGCTTGGCTTGCGCCGGACGAGTGCCGTCGGCGTTGAGGGCGTTGACCGTGTCGCGGTCGCCGCTCATGCCGGTGATGCTGCCCCAGTAGTTGACGGTGTTGGTATTGCGCCAGTTGTAGGCGTCGCTGTCGGCGGTCAGGCCGAGCCAGCTGATGTCGCCGTTTTCTTTCTTGTCCAGCGAGTCGCCAGCCACGCCCGGCTCCGGATAGTCGAGCTTGCCGTCGTCATGGGTGTGGTGGCCGCGAATCCCGACCCAGTTGCCCGGCGTCCACTGATAAGCGGCATCGGCGTAGGCGTGCAGGCGATCCTTGTCTTTCGGTGCCAGCTCTTTCAAATCGGTACGGTATTCGCTGAAGCGCTCGGCAACACCGGCGTTGGCGCGCAGCAGAGTAGTGTCGAAGGTCCAGTTCAGCGCTTCGATGTTGGTGTCGCGCCACTGGCCGTCGTCGTTGCGCAGACGCTGACGACCGAACTTGAGGATCTCGCCGGGGTAGGGCGTTAGGCCGCTGTAGCCGACCCAGAACTCGCGCATCGCCAGGTAGTTTTTCTTGGTCTTGCGGTCGCCGTTGTCGGTGGTCTGGGTGCCTTCGCTGTCGGACTGCTGCAGGGTGTCGGTCTCGATGATGTCGGTCGAGGTCACGGCCTGGCCCATGGCGTAGGCGCTCCACGCGCCGCTTTCGCCGTAGACCCACGGACGCAGGTCGAGGCCGACACCGTTGACGTCGCCGCCGCTGGCGGTGCCGAGGTCGCGGTCGTCTTCGGACTGGCCGGTGATTTTCACTTCGAGGCCGAAGTTCTTCGATTCAGTCATCGCGGCCAGGGTCGGGCAAGACCAGATCAGCGCGAACGTGAGGCCAATGCCGGCCTTCACAAAGGGATTCAATTTCATAATTTTTCCTCGCCGTCTTCTTCTTGCAGGGCGTGCAGTTGCAGCGTGTTCTGGCTCAGGGCGCCACGGGTCGCCTGTTCCTGTTGCAGCAGGCGCTGGGCTTCGGCCAGACGCTCGGGCGGCAGTTGCGCGGCGAGGGTGGTCGCCAGCTCATCGGCTTGCGGAGTGTTTTGGGCTTTTGCCAACTGGCTGAACACGTAAGCGTTGACTGGGTCGGGCTTGGTGCCCTTGCCTTGGGAAAACAGCTGGGCGATGGCGAAGTCGGCGCTGTTCTGGCCGTTGCGCGCAGCGGTCAGCAGATGGTCGAGAGCCTTCTGTGGATAGACCTTGCCCAGGTAGCCACGGCGGTAGATCTGGCCGAGGTAGTAGTCGGCGGCGACTTCGCGGCCGACGGCTTTCTGGAAATGTTCCTCGGCGACTTTCGCGTCGGCCGGGACCAGTTTGCCTTCGTAGTAGAGCTTGCCCAGCAACAGCTCGGCGCGCGGCTGGTCGGCGGCGCGGCCGTTATCCAGGTACTTCATCATCTGGTCGACGTCGCCCAGTTCCGGGAAGTCGTAGAGCAGTTGCGCGAGGGTGACCCACGACGCCGGGTAGCCTGGAGCGATCGGTTCGAGCAGCGACTGCGCGGTTTTTTCGTCGGTCTTGCCCAGGGTCGAATCGGCCAGCACACGGGCCACCGAATCCACCCGCTGAGCACTGACGGTGCCGCGGCTGTAACCGGCCTGCAGCTGTTTGATCAGTTCGGCCTGTTGCTCCGGCGCGCCACGTTTCTGATAGACCGTGGCCAGCTCGACGTAGCAGATGTCGGTGGTGTTGAGCGCGGCCTTGCAGATTTTTTCCACGTCATCCAGATGCTGGTCGTAAGTGCCCTGGGTGCGATACAGCAGCACCTGGGCGAGACCGGCTTCCGGGTAACCGGATTTGCGCCATTGATCGATCTGCTGCTGGGCGTTGATGTTCGGGAAGCTGTGCGGGAATTGCAGGTACAGCATCGCGAGCGGGATCAGCGTGTTGCCTTCGCCACTGGCGGCGGCTTTCTTCAGCAGGCTTTCGGCTTCCTGATGTTCGGCTTCGGTGGAGCCAGGCTTGGCCACCAGCAAGCGGCCGAGTCGGGCCTGGGCACGCGGCGAAACACTGGCGGCGGCGCGGTAGGTGGCTTCGGCCTGTTTCATCTGTTCCGGGTCGCGGCTGTCGACCTGAATATCGGCGAGGCCCACCTGGGCTTCGCTGTAACCCAGGTCGGCCAGCGCACGGTAGTTCTGCGCGGCGGTCGCGGTGTCACCGCGCTTGAGCGCTTCGTTGGCCAGACGCTGGTCGGGCAGGCCGGCGCAACCGGCCAGGGCGATTGCCATGGCCAGGGTCAGCGGGACCGGCAGGATTCTGATAGGGCTCGTCACGGGCATGTCCTCGACTTAAAGACCGGCAGCCATGGCTTTGTCGATCAGCCAGTTCAGGTTCGGACCACGGTCGCTGTTGACTTCCACCGGGCGGCCGGCGAAGCGGCTGTCCAGCGGCTCGTCAGGCTGGATCTGCACACGGATGTCGGAGGACAGGTCAGCGCTTTTCAGGCTGGTGCTGCTGACAATCTTGCCGGTGCGGGTCTTGTCTTCGCCGGCGATCTGGAAGCTCACCGGGGTGCCCGGACGCACGTCGCCGAACTGGCGATAGGAGAAGCGTGCATCGACGGTGGCCTGGGTGTTGCGCGGCACCAGCTGGAAGATCACGTCGCCCTTGCTCGCGTATTGACCGTCGGCCACCAGTTGCTGGGCCACGGTGCAATCGCAGGGCGAGGTCAGGGTGCCGGTCATCTGTTTGCCGAACAGTTCTTCAACCTTGGCCGGGGACAGTTGATCTTCTTCCAGGTGACCTTTGAGTACGTCGAGCATGCTGGTGCTGAACGTCGCCAGCGGTGCGCCTTTTGCGGCGACGCCGTCGGACTTCACCAGGCTTTGCACGGTGCCGTCGCGCGGCATGGTGATGTTCATCCCCGGCACGCTGACCAGACCGGCCTGCGCATGGCTGACGAAGTACATGCTGTACACCGATTTGAAAATGAAACCCGCCGCCACCAGCCCGACCGCGAAGATACCGGCGCTGAACGTCACCGCTTTCAGACGCCCGAACGGGGTCATGCCGGAGTCGCCGTCCTTGACCTTGCGGGCCTTGGTGAAGTTGTCGCGCTGCAGGGTTGCCAGCACTTCGCCGATGCTGACGATGTCGCCGGCCAGGTGCGAAGTGATCAGGTGACGCAGGGTCGAAATGTCCTGCGGTTCAAGGTTCTGGAACTGGCAACCAGCACGACCCGTCTGGCGGTCGTAGGAGCGCACTTGCAGTTCAACGTCCATGGCTAGGCCGAGGTTGTCGATGACGAACTGCAGACGCGCCTTGTACACCTCGCCGACGGTCAGCGGCAGTTGTCCGGCGTTGAACGCCAGACCACCGGCGGACAGGTCGAGGACCCGCGCTTCAACCGGAGTCCGGTCAGGGCCGAAGAACCGCAGCTTGGCCGGGATTTTGACCCGGGCGTGCTGGCGCTGGGCTTCGGATTCATGCACTACGTTGACGTTGACGGCGGTATTCATGGGGGCGATTTCCTTGTTAATTCAAGAGGGGGCGGGTCAGACCATCATCAGCAGCACGGCGACGAAAATGCTGCCGGCGGAGAAGGTCATGGTCCGAGACGACCAGGTGTTGAACCAACGTTGAAAGCTGGCGAGATCACGGGTCAGGGAAGTGGGTTGTCGGGTCCAGGATTGTTGGTCGAGGCGGAAGAACACGTAGATCTTCACCAGCGCGCCGACGATCTGGTTGTAATAGAGAATCGCCGGGTAAGCCGGGCCGATCCGGTGGCCGGAGCAGGACAGCAGCAGCGTCAGAATCAGACGGGTGATGCCGATCCACAGCAGGTAAACCAGGATGAACGCGGTGCCGTACTTGAAGCTGGCGATGATCGCCACGGTCAGGCCGAGCAAGGATGTCCACATCGAAACGCGCTGGTCGAACAGCACCACCGAGGTGAAGGCGCCGAGGCGTTTCACGCCCAGGCCCAGCGCTCGCGAGTTCTGCCGCAGGTTGTTGCCGTACCAGCGGAACATCAGTTTGCGGCTGGCCTTGATGAAGCTCTTTTCCGGCGGGTGTTCAACGGTATTGATCGCCGCATCCGGCACGTAGAAGGTGTCGTAGCCCAGGCGCATCAGGCTGAACCAGCTCGACTTGTCGTCGCCGGTCAAGAACTTGAATCGGCCCAGGCGCCAGTGTTGCAGCGAGTCGCTTTCGACGTCGGCGATGAATTCCGGATTGGTGACCACGGTGGCGCGGAACACCGACATGCGGCCGGTCATGGTCAACACGCGCTTGGACAGGGCCATCGAACACATGTTGATGTGGCGCTGGGCGAAACGCAGCTTGTGCCACTCGCTCATGATGTAGCCGCCGCGCACTTCGCAAAATTCGTTGGTGGTCAGGCCGCCGACGTTGCCGAACATCTGGAACCACGGCACGGTTTTGCGCACGACGCCTTCGCCGAGCACGGTGTCGCCGTCGATCACGGCCACCACGGCGCGGTCGTCCGGCAGGTGACGGGAGATCGCGCGGAAACCATAGGCCAGGCCATCGCGTTTGCCGGTGCCGGGAATGCGCACGAAGTCGAGTTTCACCCGGTCTGGCGGATTCATCCGTGCCCACAGTGCCTTGACCAGCAGCTCATCGGACATTTCGACGATCGAGCAGACCACGGTGGTCGGCAGTTCGCAGTCGATGGCTTCGCGGATCACCGAGCTGTAGACCTGCGCGGTGGTCAACGCGTCGATGCGGAAACTGGTGACCATCAGAAACACATGGGACGGGTCCGCCGCTTTACCCAGCTTGCGAACCTTGCGGCGCAGGTGCGGGTAGACGATGTAGAGGAAAATCATGCCGCGCACAAAGTGCGTGGCACCCATCGAGTAGCGCCAGATACCTACGGCGCCAATCAGGAAAATGAAGTCCTTCGACTCGGAGTCGAACGTGGACGTGGGCAGCATCAGGGCCAGGCCCATCAGCAGGCTCAGAAACAAAAGCCAGCCGGCGGATTGCAGAAAAAAATGTTTGAGCTTGGACATGACCGTCATCCGAAGGTGATGGGGGCTTCAAGCCGCCCGCCGATTCACGGCGTGCGGCCTGAAGCTCGAGGCTTGCTGCTGCGTTACCAGCAGATCCCTTCGGTGCGGCTACCGGCACTGGTGGCCTTGGACATGAAGCCCACCAGATCGATCACCTGCTTGCCCTGCGGCGCTTCTTCGGCCAGGGCGCGGAACTTCTCGTCGCGGTTGCCGAGGATGATCACGTCGGAGTTGTCGATCACCGAATCGAAGTCCGAATTGAGCAGGGACGATACGTGCGGGATCTTCGACTCGATGTAGTCCTTGTTCGCGCCGTGGACACGAGCGTACTGGACGTTGCTGTCGTAGATGCTCAGGTCGTAACCCTTGCCGATCAGCATCTCGGCCAGTTCCACCAGCGGACTTTCGCGCAGGTCGTCGGTGCCGGCCTTGAAGCTCAGGCCGAGCAGGGCGACTTTGCGTTTGTCGTGGCTTTCAACGATGTCGAAGGCGTTCTGCACTTGCGATTCGTTGCTGCGCATCAGCGAGTTGAGCAGCGGCGCTTCGACGTCCAGGGAACCGGCGCGGTAGGTCAGGGCGCGCACGTCTTTGGGCAGGCACGAACCGCCGAAAGCGAAGCCCGGGCGCATGTAGTACTGGGACAGGTTGAGGGTCTTGTCCTGGCAGACCACGTCCATCACTTCGCGGCCATCGACGCCCACGGCTTTGGCGATGTTGCCGATCTCGTTGGCGAAGGTCACTTTGGTGGCGTGCCAGACGTTGCAGGTGTACTTGATCATCTCGGCGACGGCGATGTCCTTGCGGATGATCGGTGCGTCGAGTTCTTCGTACAGCGATTGCAGAACGTCACCCGACGCCTTGTCGAACTCGCCGATGACGGTCATCGGTGGCAGGTCGTAGTCGGCGATCGCGGTGGATTCACGCAGGAACTCAGGGTTCACGGCGACACCGAAATCAACGCCGGCTTTCTTGCCGGAGCAGTCTTCGAGGATCGGGATGACAACGTTTGCCACGGTGCCCGGCAATACGGTGCTGCGCACCACGATGGTGTGGCGGGTGGACTTTTCACGCAGGACAAAACCGATCTCGCGGCATACCGCTTCGATGTAGTTCAGTTCCAGGTCGCCGTTCTTTTTGCTTGGCGTACCGACGCAGATCATCGACAGGTCGGTGTCGCGAATCGCTTCGGCGAAGTTGGTCGTGCCGCGCAGACGACCGGTCTGAATACCTTGTGCCAGCAACTCGCCCAGGCCCGGTTCGACAATGGGAGATTTGCCAGCGTTGATCATGTCGATCTTGTCTTTGGCAACATCGACGCCCACTACGTCGTGGCCCCGAGCAGACAGGCAACCGGCACATACTGCGCCAACGTAACCCAAACCAAATATGCTGATGCGCATCGCAATTACCTCTGTATATATCAGGCCTTAGAGGGCCGGAGTTAATGGTGTTCAGCGTTCATTAGTGCACTCGAAAGTGCGGCATACAGGCGCCACAATGCCGTGTGCAGGCATACTTAAGTTCCGAGTGTCTAAATAAGTGCACTCAAGATGTGCGCAACCAGGCCTTGTTGTTATGACGTGCCCTGTTATGCAGCCGATCTTCTTTGGAGAAGACTCTTGTGCAATCGTCTTGCGCGCTCGATGTCAGGATGAAAGTCCCGTAAATCAAGCGGTTGGGTGCTCAGGTGAGCACGTTTATAAGGGCGCGGCCATGGCCTTTGTAGGGGATATTAATGGTGCGTATCTCCTGTCCATCGTCTGCTTTGAGACTAGTTAGTCATCTAGACAAGTTGCTGTGACAACTTGGTTACATGGCTATCTGCTCCGCGTAAGTTATCTCGTACAAACTCGGCGAGAATCGTTACCGGTGGTATGAGCTATGCATTCGGACGAAGTTCCTGTCCGCTCATCGCGAAATCTGAAATTTCTTGAAATATTGTCGGAGATGGCACCAGTATCAATTTGATAGCAATTTCGTTTTCGACCTTTAATAACAGGCGAAAAATCACGTTAGATAGTTTTGTGCCACTACGGTGAAAAAATTTAGGTGCCACTACTGAAAAAAATGATCAGTGTCGAGTGAAACTAATCTTAGAAAAGACAGGGATGTTTTTCTGGCGCCAGTAAAATGGCGAAATGTGGCGGGGGTTTTTTGACATCGTGCGAGCTGCACGACTCTTCATATAAAGAGTCGTGCATTAGGCATGCTTTATTCGGGGGCGTGATCGCGTAGAAACACCAGATTATCCGGTTTCGATTGCTCGGCGCTGTAGCGATAACCCTGCACATCGAACTGCTTGAGCAGGGCCGGATCGTTGATTTTTTCCTGGATCACGAAGCGGCTCATCAGGCCCCGGGCTTTCTTGGCGTAGAAGCTGATGATTTTGTACTGGCCGTTTTTCAGGTCCTTGAATTCGGTGTTGATGATTCGCGCATTCAAGGCTGTGCGTTTGACCGCCGAGAAGTATTCGTTGGACGCCAGGTTCAGCAGCACGTCGTCGCCCTGGTCGGCCAGCGCTTCATTCAGCCATTCGCTGATGCGCGTGCCCCAGAAGGCGTACAAGTCCTTGCCACGGGCGTTGGCCAGTTTGGTGCCCATTTCCAGGCGATACGGCTGCATCAGGTCGAGCGGCCGCAGCAGGCCGTAAAGGCCGGAGAGCATGCGCAGGTGCTGTTGCGCGTAATCGAAGTCGGCTTCGCTGAACGACTGGGCATCAAGCCCGGTGTAGACGTCGCCCTTGAAGGCCAGCAGTGCCTGTTTGGCGTTTTCCGGGGTGAACGCCGGTGTCCAGCTGCCGAAACGCGCGGCGTTAAGGCCGCCGATCTTGTCGGACACGTGCATCAGTTCGCTGATCTGCGCCGGGCTCAGTTCGCGCAGTTGCTGGATCAGTTCCTGGGAATGGTCGAGGTATTGCGGCTGGGTGAAGCGCTGGGTCGCCGGCGGTGTTTCGTAATCGAGGGTCTTGGCGGGGGAAATCACCATCAGCATGAAGTCGTCTCCTTTAATCGTGGGGGCGATTCTAGGGGGTTGGGGCGGATGACTCCAGCTATCGCGTCCATAGGTGATCGGCGGTTTACGAGCCGGATCGGCTATAGTGCGGCGCGGGTTTTGTTATGGAGACACCCTTTGCGCATTGTTCTTTTTTTCACCGCGTGGCTGTTGAGCGTCGGTGCCGTTGCGGCGCCGGGCGATATCGCGACGCTGGATCGCAGCACCTGGCCGGAAAAACTCGACAATCCGACCCTGTTCGATGTCGCCTCGCGGGCGGAAATCCTGATGTTCGCCCGCGGCCTGCTCGGCACCGAAGCCCTGGACGAAGCGGCGCTGGCCCAGCGTCTGGGGCTGCGCACGGTCAATCTGGATGCAATCAACAGCCTGCGCGAGCGCTTGTGGCAGCGTCTGCTCACCAACTACAACTTCGCCCAGCAAAGCTGCGATCAGGATGCCTCGTTCTGTTTCCTCGTCGAAGACCTGCCGACCCTGCGCGAGCAGGCGGCAAAATTCGTGGTCAGCGACGAAAGCTATTACACCAAGTGGGCCGAGCCGAGCCGGATCTTCCACCTGCAATACCTCGATGAACTGATGCGCAAGGCGGCGCTCTCGCCGCAGACCAGCAGCGAAATCGATCATTTCGGAGACTACGAGCGCAACGGCGACGACATGCACGACCGCCTGTTTCTGTTGAGTTTCGACAGCGCCGCCAACCTGCAACCGGACAACACCGACTGGCTCACCGAGTACCTGCGCAAGTCGAATCTGAGCGGCACGTTCTTCATGTTGGGCAAGGATGTTCAGGCGCGGCTGGCCGACCGTTCCGTCAGCAGCCTGCAAGCGGCGTTTTCGCAGCAGTGCGTCGGCGTGCAGGGCTGGGAGTTCCGCTCCCACAGCCACTGGCAGGACTGGCAGGATTCGGTGCGGCGCAGTGCCGATCTGGTCAAGAACAAGTTGCCGGAGAACTATGTGCCGCTGTTCCGTCCACCGGAAGGGCAACGTCGTAGCGATGCCCGAAGCTTTTTCAACAGCCAGGGCCTGCAAGTGGCGCTGTGGGACATCGATGCCCAGGACGGCGCCGGCAAGCTCAAGGGCGCTCCGAGCGCGCAGCGGGTGCTGACCCTGATGCTGTTGTGGCGGCACGGGGTGATCAATTTCAACATGAAGCAGGATGCGGTGAAGACCGCGTTGCCGTGGCTGATCGCGCAAACCGCGCAAAGCGGCATCGGTTGGGAAGACTGTCAGGACGCGTTTCGCTGAAAAACGGCAAGAGCCCGGAAACATTGGGCTTGGGGTGAATTTTTTGCAGAATTCGATGCCGGCGGACTTCCGACTCTAACGGGGGCAGGGCGGTCCGCCAAGGGCTTTTCGTCACTTTGCAAAATAAACTTCAAAAAAGCGTCAAAGTGCTTTTTTCTGTCACGGGTTTTGGAGTATTACGAAGTCAGACCGCCGAAACCTGCAACACAGGTGGCGTCTTCCAAGACCCATTTTGTGTGCGGTTCACCTGCTATCCCGACAAAAGCTGTGCAGGTGGATTCGGCAGTCACTTCGAGGCGCAGCACCGCCGAGGTATTGCGTCGAATGGCTCCCACAAAGGTGACCGAGTATGGATGATCACGGACGTAGCCCTTCCTCCAACCAGCCAATCCTTTATGTACTCGATACCAACGTACTGATTCACGATCCAAACGCCCTGCTGAATTTCGAAGAACACCACGTCGCAATCCCGATGACCGTGCTTGAAGAGCTGGACAAGCTCAAGAGCGGGCATCACAGCGTGGCCGCCGAATGCCGTCAGGCTATCCGGCTGATCGACAAGACCCTGGGCGATGCTTCACCCGATGATGTCGAACAGGGCGTGCCGATCCAGCGCGGCAAGGGCGGTCCGAAGGGCTTGCTGTCGATTCTGATGAGCAAGCAGGCCGAATCGAACCTGATTCTGCCCGAGCATCTGAACGACAACAAAATCATCAACCAGCTGATCGACCTGCATACCCGCGACCCGAAAAAACCGGTGGTGCTCGTTACCAAAGACATCAACATGCGCCTCAAGGCGCGCGCCTGCGGGATCGACGCCGAGGACTACAGCACCGACCAGTTGGTTGACGACGTGTCCCTGCTGCCCAACGGCTATCACAACATGACCGGCTCCTTCTGGGACCGCGTGAGCAAGGTCGAAACCCGTCAGGACCACGGCCGCACCTGGCATCAGGTACAGCTGATCGACAACCTGCCTGCCGTGCACATCAACGAGTTCATCATCGATGAGCAGGGCTTCGTCGGCTGGATCAAGGAGATCGAAGAAGACAAGCTGCTGATCCTCGACCTGCACCAGGAACCGCTGTTGCATCAGGAAGCCTGGGGCCTCAAGCCACGGGACATCTACCAGAGCCTGGCGCTGTACGCGCTGCTGGATCCGGATATTCACCTGGTCAACCTGTCCGGCGCCGCCGGCTCGGGTAAAACCATTCTGGCGCTGGCCGCGGCGATCGAGCAGACCATGGTCAGCAAGCGCTATCGCCGCATCATCGCCACCCGCAGCGTGCAGGGCCTGGACCAGGAAATCGGCTTCCTGCCCGGCACCGAGGCGGAAAAAATGGAGCCGTGGCTGGGCGCCATCACCGACAACCTCGAAGCCTTGCACATGGATGACGAAAACACCCATGGCAGCGTCGACTACATCCTCAGCAAAGTGCCGTTGCAGTTCAAATCGCTCAACTACATTCGCGGTCGCAGCTTCCAGCAGAGCCTGATCCTGATCGACGAATGCCAGAACCTCACGCCGCACCAGATGAAAACCATCATCACCCGGGCCGGCGCCGGTTCCAAAGTGGTGTGCCTGGGCAACCTGGCACAGATCGACACCCCTTACCTGTCCGCGACCAGTTCCGGGCTGACTTACCTGACCGAACGCTTCAAGGATTTCCCCAACGGTGTGCACATTACCCTGCAAGGGGTGCCTCGCTCGATTCTGGCCGAATACGCCGAATCGCATCTGTAACCGTCAAACCGAACCGGGCGACTGCAAAGTCGCCCGGTTTTTTATGTGCGCAATTCTGACCCCCAGGTTTACAATCGGTGCTCCTGATCAGGAGTAATCCCGTGCTGACTCATCTCGATTCCCAAGGTCGCGCCAACATGGTCGACGTCACCGAAAAAGCCGTGACGTTCCGTGAAGCGACGGCCCAAGCGCTGGTGCGCATGCTGCCCGACACCCTGCAGATGATCGTCAGCGGTGGCCATCCCAAGGGCGACGTGTTCGCCGTGGCGCGCATTGCCGGCATTCAGGCGGCGAAGAAAACCAGTGACCTGATTCCCCTGTGCCATCCGTTGATGCTGACCGGCGTCAAGGTCGAACTCAGTGCCGAAGGCGATGACACGGTACGCATCGTGGCCCGTTGCAAACTGTCCGGGCAGACCGGCGTCGAGATGGAAGCACTGACCGCCGCCAGCGTCGCCGCCCTGACCATCTACGACATGTGCAAGGCCGTGGACCGTGGCATGACCATCGAAAGCGTACGTCTGCTGGAAAAGGTTGGCGGCAAGAGCGGGCATTTCCAGGCGGAGCAGCCATGAACCTGACCGTGAAGTTTTTTGCCCGTTACCGTGAGGCGCTGGGCGTGGATTCGGTGAAGGTCGAAGGTGATTTCGCCACCGTCGATGACGTTCGTGCGTTGCTGGCGCAGCGTGAGGGCGCCGAGGTGCTGAGCGAACAGAACCTGATGTGCGCGCGCAACGAAGACCTCTGCCAGCTCGACGAACCGGTGGTCGATGGCGACGAAGTAGCGTTTTTCCCTACCGTGACCGGAGGCTGAGACATGGGCATTCGGGTGCAGTCCGAGCCGTTCGATCCCGGCGCTGAAGTCAACGCGATGCACGCGGCCAATGTCGGGGTCGGCGCGGTGGTGAGTTTTGTCGGTTACGTGCGCGACTTCAACGATGGCCTCGATGTCGCCGGGATGTTCCTCGAACACTATCCGGGAATGACCGAAAAAGCCCTCGGCAAGATCGCCGTTGAAGCCGAGGAGCGCTGGCCGCTGTTGAAACTGGAAGTGCTGCACCGCATCGGCGCGCTGGAACCGGGCGAGCCGATCGTGTTCGTCGCCGCCGCCAGTGCCCATCGCCAGGCGGCGTTCGACGCCTGCGCCTTCGTCATGGATTACCTGAAAACCCGCGCACCGTTCTGGAAGAAAGAAAACACCAGCGACGGCCCGCGCTGGGTCGAAGGTCGCGACAGCGATCATGCGGCGGCGGATCGCTGGAAGCAGTAATTCCTTTCCCAATCAATCTCCCCTCGACTCCCGACCATCGGCTGACGCCGATGGCGTTTGTCCAATTGACGGTTTGTACGTAAAAGTCCAGTATGGATTTACAAGTACAAAAAAGTCTTTCCCCGTTTCCAGCTTTTTCTTCTGTCTTGCCAAACCAACAACAACCCGCGAGAGAACGAACATGAAGAAATTCCCCCTCATCACCGGTCTGGCGCTGAGCCTGTTGGCGTGCAGCAGCGCGTTCGCCGCCGAGAAAACCCTGCGCATCGGTATCGAAGCGGCGTATCCGCCCTTCGCCTCGAAGACCGACAAGGGTGAAATCGTCGGTTTCGACTACGACATCGGCAATGCCCTGTGCGCGCAGATGCAGGTCAAGTGCGTGTGGGTCGAGGGCGAGTTCGACGGTCTCATTCCTTCCCTGAAAGTGAAGAAAATCGACATGGCGCTGTCGTCCATGACCATCAATGAAGACCGCAAGAAGTCGGTGGACTTCACCCACAAGTACTATTTCACCTCGTCGCGGCTGGTGATGAAGGAAGGCGCGAGCGTCGATGACCAGTACGCCAGCCTCAAGGGCAAGACCGTCGGCGTGCAGCGTGCGACTACCACCGACCGTTACGCCACCGAGGTGTTCGAGCCCAAGGGCATCAACGTCAAGCGCTACGGCAACAACGAAGAAATCTACATGGACCTGGCGGCCGGGCGTCTCGATGCGATTTTCGCCGACACCATCCCGCTGACCGACTTCCTGTCGATGCCGCGCGGCAAGGGTTACGCCTTCGTCGGGCCTGAGCTGAAGGATCCGAAATACGTGGGCGAGGGCGCGGGGATTGCGGTGCGCAAGGGCAACACCGAACTGGTCAGCCAGTTGAACACTGCCATCGACGGCATTCGCGCCAGTGGCGAGTATCAGAAAATTTCCGAGAAGTACTTCAAGTCGGACATCTACGGCGACTGAGTCTGAAGACCGTGCAGCCTTCGCAGGCTGCACGGTTTCAGCCCTTCAATTCCTTCAAATGCTTGTACACCGTCGCCCGCCCCATGTTCAGTACATTGGCTACATAGTTCGAGGCGCTCTTGCCCTTGAACGCTCCTTCGGCGTGCAGCGCCAGCACCAGTTCGCGTTTGTGATCGCGGGTCAGCAAATTCAGGCTCAGTTGCCGCTCGCGTAGCCAGGCGTGCAGGAAAGTGTTGATGCGCTCCTGCCAGTCATCGCGAAACAGCGAGTCCGGTTGCGGGATCAGTTTGCTCGGCGAGAGGAACAGGTCCAGCGCAGCCTTGGCATTTTCGAACAGCGAAATATTCAGATTGATGCACAGCACCGCCAGCGGATGACCTTCGCTGTCGCGCAGCACGGTGCTCAGGCTGCGAATCTTCTGGCCGTCCCAGTTGAGCTTTTCGTACGGACCGATGTTCCGTTCGCTGACGTCGTCGCTGAGCATGTCTTCCAGCGACGATTCATCGCCGATCACCCGTTTCGACAGGTTGTTGGCGATGTAGTCGACCTTCTGCGTGCGCAGGTCGTGCAGCACCACTTCGGCGTGGGGAAAGAACAGCGTGGCAATGGCGTCGGCGATGGCGTGGTAGTTGTCCAGCGCGGCGTCATTCAGCTCGGGCGTGTGTTCGGGGGCGGTCATAACTGTGGAGCTCCAGGCAACGTCAACGCCCCCGTGATCCGGGGGCGTTGCGAGTGTGCCGCAATCCGTCGGGCGCGTCATCCGGGCGGACGGTCAGGCCAGGCGGGCAGGGGCGAGCATGGCGGCGGTCAGGCCGAATTGCTTGAGATGGTCGGGCAACGATTCGCCACGTACCAGCGCCGCGCTGGCCATGCCCATCGCCGGCGAAGTCTGGATGCCGTAGCCACCCTGGGCCGCGACCCAGAACAGCCCCGGCACCTGAGGATCGAAGCCGGACAGCAAATCTCCATCGGTGACGAAACTGCGCAGGCCGGCCCAGGTGCGGGTCGGGCGGCGGATGGTCAGCGTCGTCGCTTCCTCGATCTGGTAAATGCCCATGGCAATGTCCAGTTCTTCCGGCTGCACGTCGTGGGGCTCCACCGGGTCGGCATTGGCCGGTGAGCCGAGGAACATCCCGGCGTCGGGCTTCATGTAGAAGGATTCGTCGAGGCTGACCAGCATCGGCCAGTGATGAATGTCCACGCCTTCCGGGCCGGCGAAGATGAACGCCGCGCGGCGTTTCGGTTGCAGGCCCAGCGGCTTGGCGCCGGCGAGGGCACCGATCTTGTCTGCCCAGGCGCCTGCTGCGTTGATCACGATGGGCGCGCTGAAGGTCTGGCCGTTGGTCTGCACGTGCCAGATGCCGTCGGCGTCCCGGCTCAGTCCGAGCACTTCGCAATCGGTCTGCACCTGGCCGTTGTTGCGACGGATGCCGCGCAGATAACCCTGATGCAGGGCGTCGGTGTCGATGTCGCTGGCGGTCGGGTCGTAGATCGCGCCATGGACTTTTTCCCGGCGCAGGATCGGCAGCCGCGCGCAGGCTTCATCCGCGCTGAGCAACTGCATCTCCGGCACCGTGGCTTTGGCGCTGAGGTATTGATTGTTCAGCTCGGCGACGTCGCCGGTGAAGTCCACGGTCATTTCCCCGCGCGGGGTCAGCAGCGGGTGCTCGCAGAAGCCGCTGGGCGGATGGTCGAAGAATTCGCGGCTGGCCAGGGTCAGCGCCCGGACCTGCGCAGTGCCGTAAGCAGCGGTGAACAGCGCAGCCGAACGCCCGGTGGAGTGATAGGCCGGGTGCGACTCGCGCTCCAGCACCACGACCTTGCCGTGCTGCGACAGCCAGAAACCGGTGGACGCGCCGGCAATCCCGCCGCCGATGATGATGAAATCTGCATGACTCATGAAAATCTCCGGTGTCAGCGCTGCAATTGATAGACGGCGTTGGCCAGGGCGATGTCTTCCAGGCCCAGACCGATGGAGCGGAAAAACACGTGACGGTTGTAATCGGGACGCTGCACTTTTTCGCTGAGCAGATCCGCCAGGTCACCGAGGATCGCGTTGTTGTCCCAGCCATGTTGTTCGCGGGCGATCAGCATCTCGCCGGCCGAGCCCGGGGTGGTCAGACGATAGTCGCAGAACACCTGCATGTCGTTGAGGCTTTGCGGCGGCACTTCGTGGGCGCGCGGTGCGTTGGTGCTGATCGAGGTGATCAGCGCCGGTTTGCTCAAGGTTGCCGGGTCGATCACGGGGCCTGCGGACGAGGTGCAGAGCATGATCACGTCGGCTTCGGCGATGGCGGTTTCGCGGCTGTCGGCGATGTTCACCCGAGGATCGAGGGCTTGCAGTTGGCGGGCGGTGGCCGGGTCTTCGCTCAAGGTCGGCGAGTACACACTGATGCTCTGCCAGTCGCGCAACGCTTTGACGTAATGCAGGTGCGCCTGGGCGACCTTGCCACTACCAATGATTGCCAGGCGCGCGGCCTTTAACGGGGCGAGGGCATCGACCGCCACGGCGGTGGTCGCAGCTGTGCGGGCAGTCGTCAGTTCGCCGGCATCGCAGAGCAGCAGCGGTTGACCGGTCTGCATCGACATTAGCAGTGTCCACGCGGTCACCAGCGGGCCTTGTTCGCGAACGATGTAAGGCGAAGTCTTGACCCCGTACACGCCGTCTTCCGCCAGCACGCCCAGATAGTTGATGAAGTCCCCGGCACCCTGAGGGAATTCCACCAGTTGCTGCGCCGGTTGCACCGCATGCCCGGCCGCCAGATCGCGGAACAGCTTGCGCAGGATCTGCGGCACATCGATCCGGGCCAACAGCTCGCGGGCCTGGGTTTGGTCGATCACGTAAGGCGTACTGGACATGTCAGACTCCGGAGACTGTTTCTAAACTAATTTGTCCATTATGGACTTTTAGTTTTGTTGAACAATATCCGGGTGAAAAAAAAGCGCAGTCCGTTGCCGGCTGCGCTTCTCTTTATGGCGTCGCTTACTGTGGACGCTTGCGCTCAACCGCCCGCAACAGATGGGTCGGCGGCGTTTCACAGCTGATCTTGCGACCGAGTTTTTCTTCGATGGACGGCAACTGATAGGAGTCGTCTTCACCGGCAAAGCTGATCGACACACCGTCGGCGCCAGCACGACCGGTACGGCCGATACGGTGCACGTAGTCGTCCGGGACTTCCGGCAGGGTGAAGTTGATCACGTGGCTGATGCCGTCGATGTGGATGCCGCGACCGGCCACGTCGGTGGCGACCAGTACCCGGATCTTGCCTTCGCGGAAGCCTTCGAGCGTCTTGATCCGCTTGTGCTGCGGCACGTCGCCGGACAGCTGCGCGGCGTTGATGCCGTCACGCACCAGGCGTTCCTCGATGCGGCGCACTTCGTCCTTGCGGTTGGCGAACACGATCACCCGCTCCCAGCCGTTGTCGTTGACCAGGTTGAAGAGCAGTTTGTATTTGTCGGCACCGGCCACCGCGTAGATGTGCTGTTCGACGTTTTCGTTGGCCACGTTGGTGACCTCGATTTCGACGATCGCAGGATCGGTGGTCCACTGCTTGGCGAGGTTCATCACGTCATCGGTGAAGGTCGCGGAGAACAGCAGGGTCTGACGTTCGCTTTTCGGCGGGGTCTGGCGAATGATCTGACGAACCTGCGGGATGAAGCCCATGTCGAGCATGCGGTCGGCTTCGTCGAGCACCATCACTTCGACCATGTCCAGATGTACGTCACCGCGCTGGTTGAAGTCGAGCAGGCGGCCCGGGGTCGCGACGAGGATGTCGCAATGGCGCGCTTCGAGGTGCTTGAGCTGCTTGTCGAAATCCATGCCGCCGACGAACGTCATGACGTTGAGGCCGGTGTACTTGGTCAGGTCGGCGGCGTCCTTGGCGATCTGCACCACCAGCTCGCGGGTCGGCGCGATGATCAGCGCCCGTGGCTCGCCCATGTAGCGCTCTTTCGGCGGCGGGGTCTGCAACAGCTGGGTGATGATCGAGATCAGGAACGCGGCGGTCTTGCCGGTGCCGGTCTGGGCGCGGCCGATGGCGTCTTTGCCGGCGAGGGTGTAACCCAGCACCTGAGCCTGGATCGGCGTGCAATACGGGAAACCCAGGTCGTGGATGGCGTGCATCAGTTCCGGGGCGAGTTTGAAATCGTGGAAGCGGGTCTTGCCTTCCTGCGGCTCGACGACGAAGTCTTCGAGTTTCCAGGGAATCACCGGCGCCTTGGGCTTGGGTTCGCGACGTGGTCTGGCCGGTTTTGGTGCTTCGCTGCGGGCTGGCTCGGTGGCGGGCACGGCAGCTGGAGCGGGTTTCGGTTCGCGTTTGGGCGTCGTGGCGGGCGTCTGGCGGTCGGCCTGGCTGGCATCGCTGCGATGACCGGGGGCGTGCGACGGCGCAGTGGGGACTGGCGCGAGCTGCTCAGCCTCGCTTTTACCGAACATTTTCTTGAGTGCTTTGAGCACGGTCATCTCATCAATTGGTTAAGGAATGTACGCCGGCCAGTGTAATGCAAGAAACGGGCGCGGCGTAGTGGGATGATCAAAGGGCGACCCCTGTCGCAATTGTCAGCGCAGGCGTTCGCTCAACCATGTGCCGATGTCGCGAATTTCTTCGGGTAACACTTCGTGCTCCATTGGGTATTCCTGCCATGTCACGGTGACACCATGGGCCTTGAGATACTCATAAGCCGTGCGTCCCATCGAGTTCTGCACCACGTTGTCGAACTGGCCGTGCAGCGACAGCACCGGAATCCGCTGCTGGCTGGCGGACAACTCCAGTTCATCGCTGAACGTCGGCGCGTATGTCGATAATGCCAGCACCCCGCCCAACGGCCCCTGCCATTTCAGAAACGCGGTGTGATAGACCACGGCGCCACCCTGGGAGAACCCGGCGAGGAAAATCCGCGAGGCGTCTATTCCGCTGCTTCGCTGTTCTTCGATCAATTCGATGATGCGGTCGGCGGACGCTTCCAGCTCATCGCGGTCGATTGCCCGGGCCGGGCTCATGGCTTTGATGTCGTACCAGCTCGGCATGGCATATCCGCCATTTATTGTCACCGGACGGGTCGGCGCCTGGGGCAGGACGAAACGCGTGCTCAGCAGGCTTTCCTGAAGCGCTTCGGCCACCGGCAGAAAGTCGTAGCGGTCGGCGCCGAGGCCGTGCAGCCAGATCACGCAGGCGTCTGCGGGCTTAACAGGCTGAAGAATCAAGGGCTCGGTCATGGCTGCTCCAATTGTGTGCGGGCGCTCTCATTGAGTGCGTGATTTGCGTGCGCGCCCGGTTGATCCGTTAAGAAGATGTCGCAAGGCTGCAAGTTTTGCTATTGACCTGTCACTCAATCGCTTCAGCAGCCGGTGTGGTACGGGCTTTGCTATGAGGTAGTCGTGCAATCGATCTCGCGCCTGGCGGTAACACTATCAGTGAACGCCTGGCGACGGGATAGCAAAGAATCCGGTGATGGATGTTCGCCAATGGCCGCAACGGGCTTAGCGAACGTGAAAGGGCTACCGCCCGTTCGGCCGACTGGTGAGAAGTGAGTTGTCCATGATGTGGATTTTCTCCTACTAGACTCATAGCGAAGGTCCTGCGTCGGTTGACCCCAAAAAAAGCCAACACGGGTCAACAACGCCTCAAAAGGGTGCGACTGGACTCAAGCTCCGACACAACAAGAGCAAAACTGGAGGTTTGAATGAAGATGTTGAAATCCACTCTGGCGATCGTGACTGCTGCTGCAGTACTGGGTGTCAGCGGGTTCGCTCAGGCGGGTGCAACCCTGGATGCAGTGAAGAAGAAAGGATTCGTGCAGTGCGGCGTCAGTGATGGCTTGCCAGGCTTCTCGGTTCCGGATTCCACCGGCAAGATCGTGGGTATCGATGCTGACGTCTGCCGCGCTGTGGCGGCTGCCGTGTTTGGCGACGCGACCAAGGTCAAGTTCAGTCAGTTGAACGCCAAGGAGCGTTTCACCGCGCTGCAGTCGGGCGAGATCGACATCCTGTCGCGCAACACCACCATGACCAGCTCCCGTGACGCGGGCATGGGGCTGAAATTCCCGGGCTTCATTACCTACTACGACGGTATCGGCTTCCTGGTAAACAACAAGCTGGGCGTGAAGAGTGCCAAAGAGCTGGACGGTGCAACCATCTGCATCCAGGCCGGTACCACCACCGAGCTGAACGTTTCCGACTACTTCCGCGGCAACGGTCTGAAATACACCCCGATCACTTTCGACACCTCCGATGAAAGCGCCAAGTCGCTGGAATCCGGTCGTTGCGACGTGCTGACCTCCGACAAGTCCCAGCTGTTCGCCCAGCGCAGCAAGCTGGCTTCGCCGAAGGACTACGTGGTTCTGCCGGAAACCATTTCCAAGGAACCACTGGGCCCGGTCGTGCGTAACGGCGACGACGAGTGGCTGGCCATCGTGCGTTGGGTTGGCTACGCGCTGCTGAACACCGAAGAAGCGGGCATCTCTTCGAAGAACGTCGAAGCGGAAGCCAAAGCGACCAAGAACCCGGATGTCGCTCGTATGCTCGGCGCAGACGGCGAATACGGCAAAGACCTGAAACTGCCGAAGGACTGGGTCGTACAGATCGTCAAGCAAGTCGGCAACTACGGCGAAATCTTCGAGAAAAACCTCGGCAAGAGCACTCCGCTGGAAATCGACCGCGGCCTGAACGCGCTGTGGAACAACGGCGGCATTCAATACGCACCACCAGTGCGCTGATGGTTCTGTCACCCGGCAGGCCAACTGCCGGGTGACGTTCTGTTCCATTATTTCCGGGGCACTTCATGCAAAATTCAATCGGCGCACCAAAGCAGAGGCTCAGCCTCAGCGATCCACGAGTGCGTGCGTGGGTATTTCAGATCATCACCATCGTGGCGGTGGTCTCCCTGGGCTGGTATCTGTTCGATAACACCCAGACCAACCTGCAACACCGGGGTATCACTTCGGGGTTCGACTTTCTGGAGCGCAGTGCCGGGTTCGGCATCGCTCAACACCTGATCTCCTACACCGAAGCGGACAGTTATGCCCGGGTGTTTGTCATCGGCCTGCTCAACACGCTGCTGGTGACTTTCATCGGTGTGATCCTGGCCACGATCCTCGGCTTCATCGTCGGCGTCGCGCGCCTGTCGAAGAACTGGATCATTTCCAAACTGGCAACGGTGTACGTGGAGGTTTTCCGTAACATCCCGCCACTGCTGCAGATCCTGTTCTGGTACTTCGCGGTGTTCCTGACCATGCCGGGGCCGCGCAACAGCCACAACTTCGGCGATACCTTCTTCGTCAGCAGCCGTGGCCTGAACATGCCGGCCGCGCAAATGGCCGACGGTTTCTGGGCGTTCGTGGTCAGTATCGTGGTGGCCATCGTCGCTATCGTGCTGATGAGCCGCTGGGCCAACAAGCGCTTTGAAGCCACCGGCGAGCCGTTCCACAAGTTCTGGGTCGGCCTGGCGCTGTTCCTGGTGATCCCGGCGGTGTGCGCGCTGATCTTCGGTGCCCCCGTGCACTGGGAAATGCCGAAGCTGCAAGGCTTCAACTTCGTCGGTGGCTGGGTGCTGATTCCGGAATTGCTGGCCTTGACCCTGGCGCTGACGGTGTACACCGCGGCGTTCATCGCCGAGATCGTGCGTTCGGGCATCAAGTCGGTCAGCCACGGCCAGACCGAGGCGGCGCATTCGCTCGGCCTGCGCAACGGCCCGACCCTGCGCAAGGTGATCATTCCGCAAGCGCTGCGGGTCATCATCCCGCCGCTGACCAGCCAATACCTGAACCTGGCGAAGAACTCCTCGCTGGCGGCCGGTATCGGTTATCCGGAAATGGTTTCGCTGTTCGCCGGCACCGTGCTGAACCAGACCGGTCAGGCGATCGAAGTCATTGCCATCACCATGAGCGTGTACCTGGCGATCAGTATCAGCATTTCCCTGCTGATGAACTGGTACAACAAGCGCATCGCGCTGATCGAGCGGTAAGGAATAGCGCATGAGTACTCATACTTTCAAACCCGACATGCCACCGCCGGCCAAGGTCTTCGGCCCGATGGCGTGGATCCGCGCGAACATGTTCTCCAGCTGGCTCAACACCCTGCTGACCCTGTTCGCGTTCTACCTGATCTACCTGGTGATTCCGCCGATCCTCAGCTGGGCGATCATCGATGCCAACTGGGTCGGCACTACCCGTGCCGACTGCACCAAGGACGGCGCCTGCTGGGTCTTCATCCAGCAGCGTTTCGGCCAGTTCATGTACGGCTACTACCCGCCGGAACTGCGCTGGCGCGTGGACCTGACCGTGTGGCTGGCGGTCATCGGCGTGGCGCCACTGTTCATCAAGCGCGTGGCGCACAAGGCGGTATACGGCCTGAGCTTCCTGGTGGTCTACCCGATCGTTGCCTGGTGCCTGCTGCATGGCGGCGTCTTCGGCCTCGACACCGTGGCGACCAGCCAGTGGGGCGGTCTGATGCTGACCCTGGTGATCGCGACTGTCGGCATCGCCGGTGCGTTGCCGCTGGGGATTGTCCTGGCGCTGGGCCGGCGCTCGAACATGCCGGCGATCCGAGTGGTCTGCGTGACCTTCATCGAGTTCTGGCGCGGCGTGCCGTTGATCACGGTGCTGTTCATGTCCTCGGTGATGCTGCCGCTGTTCCTGCCCGAAGGCATGAACTTCGACAAGCTGCTGCGGGCGCTGATCGGCGTGATCCTGTTCCAGTCGGCGTACGTCGCCGAGGTGGTGCGCGGCGGTCTGCAAGCGATCCCCAAAGGTCAGTACGAAGCCGCGGCCGCGATGGGCCTCGGTTACTGGCGCGCCATGGGCCTGGTGATTCTGCCGCAAGCCCTGAAGCTGGTGATTCCCGGCATCGTCAACACCTTCATCGCGCTGTTCAAGGACACCAGCCTGGTGATCATCATCGGCCTCTTTGACCTGCTCAACAGCGTCAAGCAAGCCGCTGCCGATCCGAAATGGCTGGGCATGGCCACCGAAGGCTACGTGTTCGCCGCCCTGGTGTTCTGGATTTTCTGTTTTGGCATGTCGCGCTATTCCATGCACCTGGAACGCAAGCTCGACACTGGCCACAAGCGTTAGGAGTTTTTTCGATGAGCGAAGCAATCAAAAAGCCAGTGGGCCCTGAAGGCATCATTCAGATGCAGGGCGTGAACAAGTGGTACGGCCAGTTCCACGTGCTGAAAGACATCAACCTCAACGTGCGTCAGGGCGAGCGTATCGTGCTGTGCGGTCCGTCGGGTTCCGGCAAATCCACCACCATTCGCTGCCTCAACCGTCTGGAGGAGCACCAGCAGGGCCGCATCGTGGTCGATGGCGTGGAGCTGACCAACGACCTCAAGCAGATCGAAGCGATCCGCCGTGAAGTCGGCATGGTGTTCCAGCACTTCAACCTGTTTCCGCACCTGACCATCCTGCAGAACTGCACCCTGGCGCCGATGTGGGTACGCAAGATGCCCAAGCGCAAAGCCGAGGAAATCGCCATGCATTACCTGGAACGCGTACGCATTCCGGAGCAGGCGCACAAGTACCCGGGGCAATTGTCCGGCGGTCAGCAGCAGCGTGTGGCGATCGCCCGCGCGCTGTGCATGAAACCGAAAATCATGCTGTTCGACGAACCGACCTCGGCACTCGACCCGGAGATGGTGAAAGAGGTACTCGACACCATGATCGGCCTGGCCGAAGACGGCATGACCATGCTCTGCGTGACCCACGAAATGGGCTTCGCCCGCACCGTGGCCAACCGCGTGATCTTCATGGACAAGGGCGAAATCGTTGAACAGGCGGCGCCGAACGACTTCTTCGACAATCCGCAGAATGATCGGACGAAGCTGTTCCTGAGTCAGATTCTGCATTGAGATCTGATGAATAAAATAAACCCGGCCTTGTGCCGGGTTTGTTTTTTGTGGGTCAGGAGGCGGTGAGGGTTTCGTGTTCTTTGTGCTCGGTATACTTGAAGGCGTTCCTCAGATCCGCCCCTTCACCCAGGGCTTTCGCATCGGCGAGCAAGTGCGGATAGCGATCGAGCAGGCGCATCAGCAGCACCAATGCCTTCGGCGGAAGCACTTCGCCGCGCTCATAGCGGGAAAATGCGTTGTGTCCGCCACCAGACAGCAGTTGCACCGTTTCTTTTTGCGTCAGGTGCAATTTGCGCCGGATGCGCTTCATCTCGTTACCGATCATTTGTCGGGCAGCAATCACCAGATCATCACCGGCTTGCGTGTAGCGTTCTGCACTATCGGTATCGGCGTCCCACTCGACCTCACCGCATTTGCGACATTCCCAGCCAGCAAGGTCATCGATACGACGTTCCATGCCTTTGACACTGATGGTTTCGCCGCGGCCTTCGAAATGTGTCATTCCCTCACGTGCACCGCAGCTGAAACATTGCCGGGTTTTCATTGGTTTTTCTCCTTGAAGGAGATTACCGGTGGGCCACCTTCGGGGCGGTATGTCACCTTGATGTAAATCTCCAGATCGTGTGAGTGCGTGTGATAAACGTCTTGCCAGACTCGATGATCGTCATAGGTGGTCATCGACTTGTACAACATCCTGTTCTGCAGTTCGAAAACGATTTCTTGCATCTCTATGATGCTGAAGCCGAGATCCAGTCCGGTTTTTTCTGCGCTCTTGGTGAATGCCTGTCTTCCCCGTCGCCTGACCTCAGCCTTGATCACCACCAAGTCGTAATGGGGTGTGTACTTTTCCATAAGAAACCAAAACCCTGTCCCTGAAATTACCCTTAAAGGGTAATTTTGACCAATCGAAAATCCCGCTCCATTTGCCCCTCTCTGACCCTAGGTGGTTGCTGTCCTACAAGGAGCTGACTAACATGTCAGAAAATTCATCCCATGATTGGATGAAAGGGCGAATCCAATGTCAGACATTTCTCCACTTATTAAGCGATCCCTGGTCGATCAGGCCCTGGATCAATTGCGCCAGCGCATCACCGATGGCACGTGGCAGGTCGGTCAGCGTTTGCCGACCGAGCCCGAGTTGTGTGCCGAGCTCGGCATCAGCCGCAACACCGTGCGCGAGGCGATGCGGGTGTTGGCGTTTTCCGGGTTGATCGAAATCCGTCAGGGCGACGGCAGTTACCTGCGGGCGGTGGTCGATCCGATGGACACGCTCAAAGCGCTGTCCAAATGCTCGCTGGACCAGGCCCGGGAAACCCGGCACATCCTTGAAGTCGAGGCCATCGGCCTGGCGGCCTTGCGCCGGACCGATGAAGACCTCGTCGCGTTGCGCGAGGCGCTGGGTGTCGCCGGCAGCCACTACCACGGCGACCTCGACAGTTACATCCGCTGCGATCTGGTCTTCCACCGCCGTCTGGTGGATGCCGCGCACAACCCGACCCTCAGCGAGCTGTATCGCTATTTTTCCAGCATCGTTGGCGCGCAATTGCGCCAGACCCTGAACATCGTCCCCCGTCGACAGGAAGTCTTCGATTTGCACGTCGCCTTGCTTGAGGCCGTCGAGCAGCGCGATCCGGAGCGGGCCAAAGCCCTGTCGAGGCAGTTGATCAATGAACCTTGAAACCGAGAAAACCATGTCCCGCCCAGAAGCCTCCCCAGCACCCGTTCGCAAGGCCGAGCTCGAAGAGTTGTTGATCGACGCCGAAGCCGATGACGAGCAGGTGCAGCAAAGCCATCCGCTGGTACGGCGTCCGTGGCTGTTGCTGCTGGGGCTGATTCTGGTGGCGTTGAACCTTCGTCCGGCGCTGTCGAGCATGGCGCCGTTGCTCAGTGAGGTGTCGAAAAGCCTCGGTTTGTCCGCCGCTCAAGCGGGTTTATTGACGACGTTGCCGGTGCTTTGCCTCGGTCTGTTCGCTCCGCTGGCCCCGATACTTGCGCGGCGTTTCGGTGCCGAGCGGGTGGTCTTGGGAATTCTTCTGACACTGGCCGGCGGCATCATCCTGCGCAGCAATTTCGGTGAAATCGGTCTGTTCGCCGGCAGCGTGCTGGGCGGCGCGAGCATCGGCATCATCGGCGTGTTGCTGCCGGGCATCGTCAAGCGTGACTTCGCCAAGCATGCCGGCACCATGACCGGTGTCTACACCATGGCTCTGTGTCTGGGCGCGGCGATGGCGGCGGGCTCCAGCGTGCCGCTGAGCGAGCACTTCGACCACAGCTGGGCCATGGGCCTGGGTTTCTGGGTGATTCCGGCGCTGGTGGCGGCAGTGTTCTGGCTGCCGCAAATCGGCCAGAAGCACGGCGCGCACAATGTCGCGTATCGAGTGCGTGGTCTGTTGCGTGATCCGCTGGCCTGGCAGGTGACCTTGTACATGGGCCTGCAATCGTCGCTGGCCTACATCGTGTTCGGCTGGTTGCCGTCGATCCTTATCGGTCGCGGGCTGACGCCGACCCAAGCCGGCCTGGTGCTGTCCGGTTCGGTGATCATCCAGCTCGCCAGCTCCCTGGCGGCACCGTGGCTGGCCACGCGCGGCAAGGATCAGCGGCTGGCGATCGTGGTGGTGATGGCGCTGACCCTCGGCGGTCTGTTCGGTTGCCTCTATGCGCCGATCGAAGGGTTGTGGGGCTGGGCGCTCCTGCTGGGCCTGGGGCAGGGCGGTACGTTCAGCCTGGCGCTGACCCTGATCGTGCTTCGCTCACGGGATTCCCATGTCGCGGCGAACCTGTCGAGCATGTCCCAGGGCTTCGGCTACACCCTCGCATCCATGGGGCCGTTCGCGGTCGGCGTGGTGCATGACTGGACCGGAGGCTGGAACGCCGTGGGCTGGATCTTCGGCATCATCGGTGCGGGAGCGATCCTCGCCGGCCTCGGTGCCGGACGTGCGCTGTACGTGCAGGTGGTCAGCGAAAAGGTCTGATGCGCACACACTGTCGGTATTCGGAATGCGAATGCCGATAGTGTTTCAGGCGTTTGCGGATTATCGTGCTGGCAATCTGTACCTTTCCTGGAGATTGCCCATGAGTGAAGAAGCCCACAGCGCCCTGATCACCCGTTTCTACCAGGCTTTCCAGCGCCTCGACGCCGAGGCCATGGCGGCCTGCTACACCGATGACGTAGTGTTCAGCGACCCGGCCTTCGGCGAGCTGCGCGGTCGCGATGCCGGCGACATGTGGCGCATGCTCACCACTCGCGCCAAGGACTTCTCCCTGACCTTCGACAACGTCCGCGCCGACGAGCGCAGCGGCGGCGCCCACTGGGTGGCGACCTACCTGTTCAGCCAGACCGGCAACATCGTGATCAACGACATTCAGGCGCGCTTCGTCTTCCGTGACGGCAAGATCTGTGAACACCACGACCACTTCGACCTGTGGCGCTGGTCGCGTCAGGCGCTGGGTTTCAAGGGGTTGTTGTTGGGCTGGACGCCTCTGGTGCGCAACGCTGTCCGTGCTCAGGCGCTGAAAGGGTTGAAGGCATTTCAGGCAAGTCGCTGATAAGATCGCGGCCTGTTTTCCTTACGCCTGAATTGCCCCGTGACCAGCCTCAGCGAAAATCCCCTCGATGCCGATGTTCCAGTGAGCAAGCCCTGGTTCGTCTACCTCGTACGCGCCGCCAACGGTTCGCTGTACTGTGGGATCAGCGATGATCCCGTGCGCCGTTTCGCCAAGCACCAGAGCGGCAAAGGGGCGCGATTTTTTCTTTCAAGCCCGGCGATGGCGCTGGTCTACACCGAGCGTTGCCGCGACAAGGGTGATGCGTTGCGTCAGGAGCGATTGATCAAGAAACTCAGGAAGAGTGCGAAGGAGTGTCTGGTGGCGTCTTATCAACCTGACTGATCAGTTCCCATCAGCCGGATCCGTAGGCTGCGAACGAATTGCGCGCTAAGCTGCTGGCTTACTTTCTGTGCGGCGGAGCCGAGCATGTCCGAGTTGATTCTGCATCATTACCCGACCTCTCCATTCGCCGAAAAGGCCCGGCTGCTGTTGGGTTTCAAGGGCCTGTCCTGGCGCTCGGTGCACATCTCGCCGGTGATGCCGAAACCGGACCTGACCGCCCTGACAGGTGGCTACCGCAAGACTCCGGTGCTGCAGATCGGCGCCGACATCTATTGCGACACCGCGCTGATCGCCCGCCGCCTCGAGCAGGAGAAGGCTCAGCCTTCGTTCTTCCCGGAAGGTCAGGAAATGATCGCCGCCAGTTTCGCCGCCTGGGCCGATTCGGTAGTGTTCCAGCATGCGGTGAGCCTGGTGTTCCAGCCGGAATCGGTGGCGGTGCGTTTCGGCAAGTTGCCGCCGGAAGCGATCAAGGCGTTCCTCGCCGATCGGGCCGGACTGTTCAGCGGTGGCAGCGCAACCAGGCTGTCAGCGGAGCAGGCCAAGCACAATTGGCCGACTCTCATGGCGCGCCTGGAGCAGCAGTTGCAGCGCGAAGACGGTGACTTCCTGTTCGGCGAGCCGTCGGTTGCCGACTTCGCCATGGCCCATCCACTGTGGTTCCTCAAGGCTACGCACGTGACGGCGCCCTTGGTGGATGCTTATCCGGCGGTATCGGCGTGGCTGGGGCGTGTGCTCGGTTTTGGCCATGGCGCGGCCAGCGAGATGAGTTCGGAGGAAGCACTGGAGATCGCGCGCAGCTCTACGCCGGCGGCGTTGCCGGACGAGGAGTTCACTGATCCGAACGGGTTCGTGGGCGGTCAGCAGGTGCTGATCGCCGCGACAGACTACGGCGTTGATCCCGTCGCCGGCGAGCTGGTGTTTGCCGGTCGCGAGGAGTTGATCCTGCGCCGTGAGGACGAACGTGGCGGAGTGGTGCATGTGCACTTCCCGCGTTTCGGTTTCCGAATCGAGAAACGCTGAAACATCTGAGGGAGCCGATTGGCTCCCTCGTTTATTTCAGTGCAGCGAGAATCTCGTCCGGATCAAACCCGCGAATCAACGTGCCATTGACGTCGATCAGCGGAATCCCGCGCCCGCCCAAAGCTTCGTACGCCTTACGTGCCTCGGCGTCCTTCTCGATATCGAATTCCTTGAACGCAATGCCTTTCTGATCGAGAAAGCGCTTGGTCTGCTTGCAGTAGCCGCACCAGTCCGTGGCGTACAGCACGACATGGGCGTTGGCGCGAATCTGCTCGGATGCCATCTGCGACGGATTGAACACCCGTTCGATCTTTCCCCAGTTCTGATAGACCACAACCACCAGCAGAACCAGCGCAACCTTTTTCAGCACATTGCCGAGCATCAGTTGCGGCGCTTCAGTTGATCGGTCAGCGAGGTTGGCAGGCCTTTGATGACCAGGGTCCCGGCTTCTTCGTCGTACTCGATCTTCGAGCCCAGCAGGTGCGCTTCGAAGCTGATCGACAGGCCTTCGGCGCGCCCGGTGAAGCGGCGGAACTGGTTGAGGGTGCGCTTATCCGCCGGGATCTCCGGCGACAGGCCGTAATCCTTGTTGCGGATGTGATCGTAAAAGGCTTTCGGGCGTTCTTCGTCGATCAACTCCGAGAGTTCTTCCAGGCCCATTGGCTCGCCGAGTTTGGCCTGGCTGCTGGCGTAGTCGACAAGCGTCTTGGTCTTCTCGCGGGCGGAATCTTCCGGCAGATCCTCACTTTCCACGAAGTCGCTGAAGGCCTTGAGCAGAGTGCGGGTTTCGCCCGGGCCATCGACGCCTTCCTGGCAGCCGATGAAGTCGCGGAAGTACTCCGAAACCTTCTTGCCGTTCTTGCCCTTGATGAACGAGATGTACTGCTTGGACTGCTTGTTGTTCTGCCACTCTGAAACGTTGATCCGCGCCGCCAGGTGCAGTTGACCGAGGTCGAGGTGGCGCGACGGGGTCACGTCCAGTTGATCGGTCACCGCCACGCCTTCGCTGTGGTGCAGCAGGGCGATGGCCAGGTAATCGGTCATGCCTTGCTGATAGTGGGCGAACAACACATGGCCGCCGACCGACAGGTTCGACTCTTCCATCAGCTTTTGCAGGTGTTCGACCGCGACTTTGCTGAACGCGGTGAAGTCCTTGCCGCCTTCCATGTACTCCTTCAGCCAGCCGCTGAACGGGAACGCACCGGACTCCGGATGGAACAGGCCCCAGGCTTTGCCCTGTTTGGCGTTATAGCTCTCGTTGAGATCGGCGAGCATGTTCTCGATGGCTGCGGACTCAGCCAGTTCGGAGTCACGGGCGTGCAGGACTGCGGGTGTGCCGTCGGGTTTTTTGTCGATCAAATGGACGATGCAATGACGGATCGGCATAGGCTTCTCGGCTGGTGGAAGGGAGGAGGGCGGGCTCCCCCGAAAAAGCGCTCAGTGTACCGCAACCACTGGATTTGGCGCGGGGTGAAGGGCAAATCCGGGTCACCCGACGACCCTTATGCATTTATTTACCGATTTAGCGCAATAAACCTGACCATTTGGCTAGCTAGAGGCGGATATTTCCTTGTCTCTGTGCTAGTTTTGCCCGGTCTTGTGCGAAGTCACCGCGACAAGCATGCATTCAGCTTTTGTCAGGTCGAACCAAACCTTGATTTCGGCATCTATAACCCCGACTCGTCGTGGTTATCGCCGAGGGTGCCAGATCCAGAAGATCGGGCTCGATGGCTGACACTGCACTCTGCAATCCATATGAATTTGATAGGGAAGGAACACTACATGGCTCTTACTAAAGACCAACTGATCGCCGACATCGCTGAAGCTATCGACGCGCCGAAAACCACCGCGCGTAACGCTCTGGACCAACTGGGCCAAATCGTTGCTGATCAGCTGGAAAACGGCGGCGAAATCACCTTGCCAGGTATCGGCAAGCTGAAAGTGACCGAGCGTCCTGCCCGCACTGGCCGTAACCCATCGACTGGCGCTGCCATCGAAATCCCTGCCAAGAAAGTGATCAAGCTGGTTGTGGCCAAAGGCCTGACCGACGCTGTGAACAAGTAAGACGCAGCGATAAAAAAACCGTGCACCGGAGCGATCCGGGCACGGTTTTTTTGTGCCTGCCGATTGTGTTTCAGCAGTGGCGGCGGCTGCTTTGCGCTCAAGCGCCGCCCCGGTTGAAACGTCTTACTTGCGAACCCAGCGTTCGCGCCGCCAGATCTGCTGTTCGGACTTGGTCTGGAAGGTCCAGGCGACGAAGCGACTCTGTTTCTGCCCCTGGGACATTTCCACCACCTGGCTTTCCAGCGCGCCGGCCTTTTTCAGTGCGGTTTCGATGGCAGGCAGGTTCGAAGCTTTCGAGACCAGGGTGCTGAACCACAACACCTTGTGCGCAAAATTCGCACTTTCGGCGATCAGTTGCGTCACGAAACGCGCTTCGCCGCCCTCACACCACAGCTCGGCCGACTGACCGCCGAAGTTCAGCACCGGCAGTTTGCGTTTCGGATCGGCCTTGCCCAGGGCTCGCCATTTACGCTCGCTGCCCTTGGTGGCTTCTTCCATCGACGCGTGGAACGGCGGGTTGCACATGGTCAGGTCAAAGCGCTCGCCGGGTTCCAGCAGGCCGATCAGGATGTGCTTGCGGTTTTCCTGCTGGCGCAGCTGGATGACCTTGTTCAAGTCGTTGGACTGGACGATGGCCCTGGCAGCAGCCACGGCGGTCGGATCGATCTCCGAGCCCAGGAAGTGCCAGCGATATTCGCTGTTACCGATCAGCGGGTACACGCAGTTGGCGCCCATGCCGATATCCAGCACGTTGACGATGGCGCCGCGCGGAACCACGCCGTCGTTGTTGCTGGCCAGCAGGTCAGCCAGGAAGTGGATGTAGTCGGCGCGGCCCGGCACCGGCGGGCACAGATAATCGGCCGGGATGTCCCAATGCTGGATGCCGTAGAACGATTTGAGCAACGCCCGGTTGAACACACGCACTGCATCGGGACTGGCGAAGTCGATGCTTTCCTTGCCGTACGGGTTGGTGATCACGAACTTCGCCAGTTCCGGCGTGGTCTTGATCAGCGCCGGGAAGTCGTAACGACCCTGATGGCGATTGCGCGGATGCAGGCTGGCTTCTTTTCGCGGTTCCACGGGCTTTGCCGGGGTGGCGGAGTCAGGCTTCTTGCGCGCAGGTTTCGGTGTACGTGGGGCGTTCATGGGCGTGGTCGATTCGGGTAGGGCTGAAAGTGGCGGCTATTGTCCCACAGGGAGCCGTGTTGTTGGCCGGAAAAGTGCCGGGCACAAAAAAGGGAGGCCATTGCGGGCCTCCCTTTTTCAGTGCGATTTGCCGTTACAGGCTGGCAATCCGCGCGTGCTGCTCGGCCAGCTTGGCCAGAGCCTGCTCGGCTTCGGCCAGTTTGGCGCGTTCCTTCTCGATGACTTCGGCCGGGGCCTTGTCAACGAAACCGGCATTGGACAGCTTGCCGCCAACCCGCTGGACTTCGCCCTGCAGACGCAGGATTTCCTTGTCCAGACGCGCCAGCTCGGCGTTCTTGTCGATCAGACCGGCCATCGGCACCAGCACTTCCATCTCGCCAACCAGCGCGGTGGCGGACAGCGGCGCTTCTTCGCCGGCGGCCAGTACGGTGATCGATTCCAGACGCGCCAGCTTCTTCAGCAGCGCTTCGTTCTCGGTCAGGCGGCGCTGGTCTTCAGCGGTGACGTTTTTCAGGTAGATCGGCAGCGGTTTGCCCGGGCCGATGTTCATTTCGCCACGGATGTTACGCGTGCCGAGCATCAGGCCCTTGAGCCATTCGATGTCGTCTTCGGCCGCCGGATCGATGCGCTCTTCGTTGGCCACCGGCCACGCTTGCAGCATGATCGTCTTGCCCTGAATGCCGGCCAGCGGCGCAATGCGCTGCCAGATTTCTTCAGTGATGAACGGCATGAACGGATGCGCCAGACGCAGCGCCACTTCCAGTACGCGAACCAGCGTGCGGCGAGTGCCGCGCTGACGCTCGACCGGCGCGTTTTCGTCCCACAGCACTGGCTTGGACAGTTCCAGGTACCAGTCGCAGTACTGGTTCCAGATGAACTCGTACAGCGCTTGCGCCGCCAGGTCGAAACGGAACTGATCCAGTTGACGGGTCACTTCGGCTTCGGTGCGTTGCAGTTGCGAGATGATCCAGCGGTCCGCCAGCGACAGCTCGTAGGCTTCGCCGTTCTGGCCGCAGTCTTCGCCCTTGTCCAGAACATAACGCGCGGCGTTCCAGATCTTGTTGCAGAAGTTGCGATAGCCTTCGACGCGGCCCATGTCGAACTTGATGTCGCGGCCGGTGGAAGCCAGCGAGCAGAAGGTGAAGCGCAGGGCGTCGGTGCCGTAGCTGGCGATGCCGTCGGCGAACTCGTCGCGGGTCTGCTTCTCGATCTTCTTCGCCAGTTTCGGCTGCATCAGACCGGAAGTGCGTTTCTGCACCAGGGTTTCGAGCTCGATACCGTCGATGATGTCCAGCGGGTCCAGTACGTTGCCCTTGGACTTGGACATCTTCTGGCCCTGGCCATCACGCACCAGACCATGCACATAAACGGTCTTGAACGGAACCTGCGGCGTGCCATCCTCGTTCTTGATCAGGTGCATCGTCAGCATGATCATCCGGGCAACCCAGAAGAAAATGATGTCGAAACCGGTGACCAGCACGTCGGTGGAGTGGAATTTCTTCAGGAACTCGGTCTTTTCCGGCCAGCCCAGGGTGGAGAAGGTCCACAGGCCCGAACTGAACCAGGTGTCGAGAACGTCGTTGTCCTGTTGCAGCGCAACGTCCGGACCGAGGTTGTGCTTGGCGCGCACTTCGGCTTCGTCGCGACCGACGTAGACCTTGCCCGACTCGTCGTACCAGGCTGGAATCCGGTGGCCCCACCACAGCTGACGGCTGATGCACCAGTCCTGGATGTCGCGCATCCACGAGAAGTACATGTTTTCGTACTGCTTCGGCACGAACTGGATACGGCCGTCTTCAACGGCAGCAATCGCAGGCTCGGCCAGCGGCTTGGTGGACACGTACCACTGGTCGGTCAGCCACGGCTCGATGACGGTGCCGGAGCGGTCGCCTTTCGGTACTTTCAGGTTGTGGTCGTCGACGCTCACCAGCAGGCCGGCGGCGTCGAATGCGGCAACGATCTGCTTGCGCGCTTCGAAACGCTCGAGACCGGCGTATTCGGCCGGAACCTTGCCGTCGATGCTGTCGTTCAGCGTGCCGTCGAGGTTGAACACTTGCGCTGCCGGCAGCACGTTGGCGTTCTTGTCGAAGATGTTCAGCAGCGGCAGGTTGTGGCGCTTGCCGACTTCGTAGTCGTTGAAATCGTGGGCCGGGGTGATTTTCACGCAGCCGGTGCCGAATTCAGGATCGCAGTAATCGTCGGCGATGATCGGGATGCGGCGGCCGACCAGCGGCAACTCGACAAACTTGCCGATCAGGGCTTTGTAGCGCTCGTCGTTCGGGTTCACCGCGACGGCGGAGTCGCCGAGCATGGTTTCCGGACGGGTGGTCGCGACGATCAGGAAATCGTTGCCTTCAGCGGTTTTCGCGCCGTCGGCCAGCGGGTATTTCAGGTTCCACAGGAAACCTTTCTCGTCGTGGTTTTCCACTTCGAGGTCGGAAATCGCCGTGTGCAGCTTGGTGTCCCAGTTGACCAGACGCTTGCCGCGATAGATCAGGCCGTCTTCGTGCAGGCGCACGAAGGCTTCTTTAACGGCTTCCGAGAGGCCGTCGTCCATGGTGAAGCGCTCGCGGCTCCAGTCCACGGACGAGCCGAGACGGCGGATCTGACGGCTGATGTTGCCGCCGGACTGATCCTTCCACTCCCAGACTTTCTCGAGGAATTTTTCCCGGCCCAGATCGTGGCGGTTCTGGCCCTGGGCTTCGAGTTGACGCTCCACCAGCATCTGCGTGGCGATACCGGCGTGGTCGGTGCCCGGCTGCCACAGGGTGTTGCGACCCTGCATGCGACGGAAACGGATCAGGGCGTCCATGATCGCGTTGTTGAAACCGTGACCCATGTGCAGGCTGCCGGTGACGTTCGGCGGCGGGATCATGATGGTGTAGGAGTCGCCCGCGCCTTGCGGGGCGAAGTAGTTCTCGGACTCCCAGGTGTTGTACCAGGAAGTTTCAATGGCGTGCGGCTGGTAGGTCTTATCCATGCGCGGCGGGACCCTATTGGCATTTATTCAGGAAAAGCCGGGAAGTATAGCGGGGCATGGGGCGCAGGGCGAGCGGGGCGGGCCGGGTGGAGACTTAAATGTGGGAGCAGGCTTGCCAGCGATGCAGGCGCCGCGGTTTTTCAGGAAAACCGCAGTGATGCTATCGCTGGCGGGTCAGCTCCCACAGGAGATTGGGGATTATTCGTATTGGCTGAGAAGCCGTTCCATCCGCGCCTCGAGGCGACGTTTGATTTCCGTTTCGATGTGCGGAGCGAAGTCGTCGATCACGTCCTGCATGATCAGTTGCGCCGCGGCGCGCAGTTCGCTGTCCAGGTGCAGGATAGCGTCGGGGCCTTTCTCCACAGGCGCAGCAGCAGGTTGCGGAGCAGGCGTTGGCGCGGGTGCAGCCTCGACGGCTTGCGGTGTGTTGTCGACCGAATCGAACAACATCGGAATCTGTTCCTGTTCGCCATCATCGACCGTGTCGGTCAGCAGTGGCGGTTGCAGGTTGTCATCCCCGAGCAACTGGCGGATCGACTCGAGGTCATCCAGCAGGTGCGTGGGTTTTTGCAGCGGTTTTGGAGTGTCCATCGGCGTACTCAGAGTCGCTGTAAACGGTGGTCTTGCAGAGGATAGCCCTGTTCGCGGTAGAAACGGAAACTCTCCCGCGCCGCAGTGCGGATCGCCGGATCTTCCACCACCACCTCCGCCACCCGGGCGAATTTGTTGGCGAAAACCGGGACTTTCAGGTCGAGGTTGACCAACAAGTCTGTGTGCTGGCCGCAGTCATCGCCCAGTCCCAGCACGATCAGTCCTTCCGGTTCGCTTTCAGCCGGACCGTGAGGCACGAAGGTTTCGCCCTTGAACGCCCACAGTCGCGCATCGAGATCATCACGCTGGGCGGCATCGCTGCAATGCAGGTAGATGCGATGGCCCATGCGCCAGGCTTTATCGGTGAGCTTGCAGGCAAAGTCCAGGCGAGCCGAAGGATCGGCGCTGGGCAGGATGTAAAAGTCGACTTTGGTCATTGCGGTTCCTGAGCTGCAAGCAGCGCCCCTCAAGAGAGGCGCCGCTCGCAGTCATCGGTTTCAGGCTTTGGCGCGGTCCAGCAGGTACTGGGTCAGCAGCGGAACCGGACGGCCAGTGGCGCCCTTATCCTTGCCGCCGCTGGTCCAGGCGGTGCCTGCGATGTCCAGGTGCGCCCAGTTCAGGTTCTTGGTGAAGCGCGACAGGAAGCAGGCAGCGGTGATGGTGCCGGCCTTAGGACCGCCGATGTTGGCGATGTCGGCGAACGGACTGTCCAGTTGCTCCTGGTATTCATCGAACAGCGGCAGTTGCCAGGCGCGGTCGTCGGCAGCCTTGCCGGCGCTCAGCAGTTGCTCGATCAGCTCGTCGTTGTTGCCCAGCAGGCCCGACGTGTGGGCGCCCAGCGCAACGACGCAGGCACCGGTCAGGGTGGCGATGTCGATTACCGCTTGCGGCTTGAAGCGCTCGGAGTAGGTCAGGGCATCGCACAGCACCAGACGGCCTTCGGCGTCGGTGTTGAGGATTTCCACGGTCTGGCCGCTCATGGTGGTGACGATGTCGCCCGGACGCGAAGCGTTGCCGCTCGGCATGTTCTCGGCGCAAGCCAGGATGCACACCAGGTTGATCGGCAGTTTCAGTTCCAGCACGGCGCGCAGAGTACCGAACACGCTGGCGGCGCCACCCATGTCGTACTTCATTTCGTCCATGCCGGCGCCCGGTTTCAGGCTGATGCCGCCGGTGTCGAAAGTGATGCCTTTACCAACCAGTGCATACGGCTTCTCGGATTTCTTGCCGCCGTTGTATTGCATGACGATCAGGCGCGGCGGCTGGGCGCTGCCCTGGCCGACGGCGTAGAACGAACCCATGCCCAGCGACTTGATCTTCTTCTCGTCGAGGACTTCGACTTTCAGATCCTTGAACTCTTTGCCGAGGTTCTTGGCTTGCTCGCCGAGGAAAGTCGGGTGGCAGATGTTCGGCGGCAGGTTGCCCAGGTTACGGGTGAACGCCATGCCGTTGGCGATCGCGGTGGCGTGGTTCACGGCGCGCTGCACTTCGGCCTGAGCGGCCTTGATGGTCAGCAGGGTGATCTTCTTCAGGGCGCGCGGTTCGGCTTTCTGGCTCTTGAACTGGTCGAAGGTGTATTCGCCGTCGACCAGGGTTTCGGCCAGCAGGCGGGTCTTGCCGTAGCTGTCGCGGTTCTTGACGATGATTTCATCGAGCGCCAGCACGGCGTCGCTGCCGCCCAGGCCTTTAAGCGTGTTGAGGATGCCGGCGACGATCTTGCGGAACGGACGGTCGCCCAGCTCTTCATCCTTGCCCACGCCGACCAGCAGCACGCGTTCGGCTTTCAGGTTCGGCAGGCTGTGCAGCAACAGGCTCTGGCCGACCTTGCCGGCCAGATCGCCACGCTTGAGCACGGCGCTGATGGCGCCACCGCTCAGTTCGTCGACCTGCCTGGCGGCAACACCGAGTTTGCGGCCTTCGCCGACGGCAACCACCAGGGTGGCGGTTTTCAACGTTTCTGGGCTAACGCTTTTTACAACCAGTTCCATGTCCGGATCCCTGAATGAATGGTCAACACGCAGGCGTTCGACGGTGCCCGCCGTCGCCTGCTTATAGAGAGAAGAGGCGCAGGCCAGTGCCTGCGACAGAGGCGGCAGTTTGAACCTCGCTCACCGCGCCTGACAACCCTCGGTTGTACGATCTTCAACGGATTGCACGCTTGCGTGAGTGTGCGCAGTGACAGGCGCCCTCAATCACAGGATAATGCCGCATCTTTTTTCGACGGCTCTGCCTTGCGGGCCCGTCGATACGTTTGCTTGTTTGGCCGCCTTAGCCTGACAACCCTGGAGTGTCTGGTTTGATCGTCTTCCGTTATCTGTCCCGCGAAGTCCTGTTGACCCTGAGTGCGGTAAGCGCCGTGCTGCTGGTCATCATCATGAGCGGTCGCTTCATCAAATACCTTGCCCAGGCCGCCGCAGGCCAGCTCGATCCGGGATCGCTGTTCCTGATCATGGGCTTCCGTCTGCCGGGCTTCCTGCAACTGATCCTGCCGCTGGGCCTGTTTCTCGGGATCCTGCTGGCGTACGGCCGGTTGTACCTGGAAAGCGAGATGACCGTGCTCTCGGCCACCGGCATGAGCCAGCAGCGTCTGTTTCGCATGACTCTGTTTCCGGCCACCTTGGTGGCGCTGGTGGTTGCATGGCTGAGCCTGAGCCTGGCCCCGCAAGGCGCCAACCAGTTCCAGCTGCTGCTGAACAAGCAGGACGCCCTGACCGAGTTCGACACCCTCGAGCCCGGCCGCTTCCAGGCCCTGCGCGACGGTACGCGGGTGACCTACACCGAAACCCTGAGCGATGATCGGGTCAATCTTGGCAGCGTGTTCATCTCGCAGAAGAACCTCGGCGCCAACCAGAAAGATCGCGGGATTTCCGTGCTGGTGGCGGAAAAGGGGCGTCAGGAAGTGCGTCCCGACGGCAACCGCTACCTGATCCTCGACAACGGCTACCGCTACGACGGCAGCCCGGGTCAGGCCAACTATCGCGCCATCCACTACGAAACCTACGGCGTGCTGCTGCCCAAGCCGGATGTCAGCGAGGAAGTCACCGACCGTGACGCCATGCCGACCTCGTCTCTGCTGGGCAGCGATGACATCCGCTCGAAAACCGAACTGCAATGGCGCCTGTCGCTGCCGTTGCTGGTGTTCATCGTGACCCTGATGGCGGTGCCGCTGTCGCGGGTCAATCCGCGTCAGGGGCGTTTCCTCAAGCTGCTGCCGGCGATTCTTCTTTATATGGCTTACCTGACCATCCTGATTGCCGCCCGCGGCGCCCTCGAGAAAGGCAAGATTCCACCGGCGCTCGGCTTGTGGTGGGTCCACGCGATCTTCCTGGTCATCGGCCTCGGCCTGCTGTACTGGGAACCTCTGCGCCTGAAACTGGCGAGCCGTCGCAGCGCAGCGCTGGAGGTGGCCCGTGGTTAAACTCGACCGCTACATCGGCAGCAGCGTGTTCATGGCGATCATCGCAGTGCTGGCGATCATTCTCGGCCTGGCAACCTTGTTTGCGTTCATCGACGAGATGGGCGACGTCAGTGACACCTACACCTTGGTCGACGTTCTGAGCTTCGTGCTCCTGACCGCGCCGCGTCGGCTCTACGACATGCTGCCGATGGCGGCGCTGATCGGCTGCCTGATCGGTCTCGGCAGTCTGGCGAGCAGCAGTGAACTGACCGTGATGCGTGCCGCCGGTGTCTCCATCGGGCGCATCGTCTGGGCGGTGATGAAGCCGATGCTGGTGCTGATGCTGGCCGGCGTGCTGATCGGCGAGTACGTGGCACCGGCCACCGAAAGCATGGCCCAGGCCAACCGTTCGCTGGCGCAAGGCAGCGGCGACGCGCAAAGCGCCAAGCACGGCATGTGGCACCGTCAAGGCGAGGAGTTCATTCACATCAACTCCGTACAGCCCAACGGTCGCCTGTACGGCGTGACCCGTTATCACTTCGACAAAGAGCGTCACCTGCTGAGCTCGAGCTTCGCCAAACGCGCCGAGTTCGACACCGATCACTGGCAGCTGACCGACGTGACCACCACCAAATTCCACGAGCGCAGCACTGAAGTGGTCAATACGCCGGTCGAGCGCTGGGATGTCTCGCTGAGCCCGCAATTGCTGAGCACTGTAGTGATGGCGCCGGAATCGCTGTCGATCACCGGTCTGTGGGGTTACATCCACTATCTGGCCGATCAGGGCCTGAGCAACGGTCGTTACTGGCTGGCATTTTGGGTCAAGGTGTTGCAGCCGTTGGTGACCGCCGCGCTGGTGCTGATGGCGATTTCCTTCATCTTCGGTCCGTTGCGTTCGGTGACTCTCGGTCAGCGGGTTTTCACCGGTGTGCTGGTGGGCTTCACCTTCCGCATCGTTCAGGATCTGCTGGGTCCATCCAGTCTGGTCTTCGGCTTCTCGCCGCTGTTCGCGGTGCTGGTGCCGGCTGGCGTGTGTGCGCTGGCGGGTGTCTGGCTGTTGCGTCGAGCCGGTTGATGAACAAGGTTTCACCCACGCTTTAGCCTTGAAAACGCCTCGGTCATCAGATCGGGGCGTTTTTGCATGCAATCCGGGTGACAGGCGAACGTGACGCTTGCGCCGTGTATCAGGTACAATTCCCGGCTATTTTTCGGCGGGCCAAGCCTGCAGCCTTTTTGAGTGTTGATCCGTGAGTGATTTGAGTCATATCCGCAATTTCTCCATCATCGCCCACATTGACCATGGCAAGTCGACGCTGGCTGACCGTTTCATCCAGATGTGCGGTGGCCTGGCCGAGCGTGAAATGGAAGCCCAGGTACTGGATTCCATGGATCTGGAGCGCGAACGCGGGATCACCATCAAGGCCCACAGCGTTACCCTCTATTACAAGGCCAAAGATGGCGTCACCTACCAGCTGAACTTCATTGACACCCCGGGCCACGTCGACTTCACCTACGAAGTCAGCCGTTCCCTGGCCGCGTGTGAAGGTGCGCTGCTGGTGGTCGATGCGGGGCAGGGCGTTGAAGCCCAATCCGTTGCCAACTGCTACACCGCCATCGAGCAGGGCCTCGAGGTCATGCCGGTCCTGAACAAGATCGACCTGCCACAGGCCGAGCCCGATCGCGTCAAGGACGAGATCGAGAAGATCATCGGCATCGACGCCACCGACGCCGTCACCTGCAGCGCCAAGACCGGCCTGGGTGTCGACGAAGTGCTCGAGCGTCTGGTCGCGACCATTCCTGCGCCGACCGGCAACATCGAAGATCCGCTGCAAGCGTTGATCATCGACTCCTGGTTCGACAACTACCTGGGCGTTGTTTCCCTGGTGCGCGTGCGTCACGGCCGCGTGAAGAAGGGCGACAAGATCCTCGTCAAGTCCACCGGCAAGGTGCATCTGGTCGACAGCGTTGGCGTGTTCAATCCGAAACACACCGCCACTGCTGACCTGAAGGCCGGCGAAGTGGGCTTCATCATTGCCAGCATCAAGGACATTCACGGTGCGCCGGTCGGTGACACCCTGACCTTGAGCTCCACCCCGGACGTTCCGGTGCTGCCAGGTTTCAAACGCATCCAGCCGCAGGTTTACGCCGGTCTGTTCCCGGTCAGTTCCGACGACTTCGAGGACTTCCGCGAAGCGCTGCAGAAACTGACCCTGAACGACTCGTCGCTGCAATACACCCCGGAAAGCTCCGACGCGCTGGGCTTCGGCTTCCGTTGCGGCTTCCTCGGCATGCTGCACATGGAAATCATCCAGGAGCGCCTGGAGCGCGAGTACGACCTGGACCTGATCACCACGGCGCCGACGGTAATCTTCGAACTGGTGCTGAAAACCGGTGAAACGATTTACGTCGACAACCCGTCGAAGCTGCCGGACGTCTCGTCGATCGAAGACATGCGCGAGCCGATCGTGCGCGCCAACATCCTGGTACCGCAGGAACACTTGGGCAACGTCATCACCCTGTGCATCGAGAAACGCGGTGTGCAGGTCGACATGCTGTTCCTCGGCAATCAGGTGCAAGTGACCTACGACTTGCCGATGAACGAAGTGGTCCTGGACTTCTTCGATCGTCTGAAATCCACCAGCCGCGGCTATGCTTCGCTGGACTACCATTTCGATCGTTACCAATCGGCTAATCTGGTGAAACTGGACGTGCTGATCAACGGCGACAAGGTCGACGCTCTGGCGCTGATCGTGCACCGTGACAACTCGCACTTCAAAGGTCGCCAGTTGACCGAGAAGATGAAAGAGCTGATTCCTCGTCAGATGTTCGACGTGGCCATCCAGGCTGCCATTGGCGGTCAGATCGTCGCCCGGACAACCGTCAAGGCACTCAGAAAGAACGTATTGGCCAAGTGCTACGGCGGCGACGTCAGCCGTAAGAAAAAACTGCTTGAGAAGCAGAAGGCCGGTAAGAAACGCATGAAACAGGTCGGCAACGTGGAAATCCCGCAAGAAGCCTTCCTCGCCGTGCTCAGGTTGGAATAGTCAGGTCCTATGTCACTAAATTTCCCGCTGTTGCTGGTCATTGCCGTGTTCGTCTGCGGTCTGTTGGCGTTGCTCGATCTGTTGATCCTGGCACCGCGTCGGCGTGCCGCCATCGCCTCCTATCAGGGCAGCGTCAGCCAGCCTGATGTGGTGGTGGTCGAGAAGCTGAACAAGGAACCGCTGCTGGTCGAGTACGGCAAGTCGTTCTTCCCGGTGCTGTTCATCGTGCTGGTGCTGCGTTCGTTCCTGGTGGAACCGTTCCAGATTCCGTCCGGCTCGATGAAACCGACCCTGGACGTCGGCGACTTCATTCTGGTGAACAAGTTTTCCTACGGGATCCGTTTGCCGGTGATCGACAAGAAGATCATCGAAGTCGGTGACCCGCAGCGCGGCGATGTGATGGTGTTCCGCTACCCGAGCGACCCGAACGTCAACTACATCAAGCGTGTGGTCGGCCTGCCGGGTGACACCGTGCGGTACACCGCCGACAAGCGACTGTTCGTCAATGGCGAGTCGATTGCCGAGCAACTGGTCGGCTCCGAGCCGGGCACGCTGGGCAGCGCGGAACTCTACAAGGAAAAACTCGGCGTCGCCGAGCACCTGATCCGCAAGGAAATGAGCCGCTACCGCGCCACACCGGACCATACCTGGACCGTGCCGGCCGGGCATTACTTCATGATGGGCGACAACCGCGACAACTCGAACGACAGTCGCTACTGGGATGATCCGAACATTCCCAAGGATCTGCTGGGCATGGTTCCCGACCAGAACATCGTCGGCAAGGCCTTCGCGGTCTGGATGAGCTGGCCGGAACCGAAACTCAGCCACCTGCCGAACTTCTCGCGGGTCGGCCTGATCAAGTAAACAAACACGGCGCTGTTGACCACAGCGCCGAATGCATTTCTGGTGTCGGCACAACCGGCTCCGGGGCATGAAGCCACGATATTCAGGACGTCATTTTTGAACACAGCGTTAATTGTCCCAGGCCTGCGCCGTATCTCGGCGATGGCAGTGGAATCCAGCCACGAACTCAGCGTGGGTAAACCGTGAGCGTTTCTCTAAGCCGCCTCGAGCGTCAGCTCGGTTACACTTTCAAGGACCAGGAACTGATGGTCCTGGCCCTTACGCACCGCAGCTTTGCCGGACGCAACAACGAGCGTCTGGAATTCCTCGGCGATGCGATCCTCAACTTTGTTGCCGGCGAAGCCTTGTTCGACCGTTTCCCGCTGGCTCGCGAAGGCCAGTTGTCGCGTTTGCGCGCACGGCTGGTAAAAGGTGAGACGCTGGCGGTGCTGGCCCGCGGTTTCGATCTGGGCGATTACCTGCGTCTGGGGTCCGGCGAATTGAAGAGCGGCGGTTTCCGTCGCGAGTCGATTCTGGCCGACGCCCTTGAAGCGCTGATCGGTGCGATCTACCTCGACGCCGGCATGGAAGTCGCCCGCGAACGTGTACTGGCCTGGCTGGCCGGCGAGTTCGAAGGTCTGACGCTGGTCGATACCAACAAGGATCCGAAGACCCGCCTGCAGGAATTCCTGCAATCGCGCGGCTGCGAACTGCCGCGCTACGAAGTGGTGGATATCCAGGGCGAGCCGCACTGCCGTACCTTCTTCGTCGAGTGCGAAGTTGTCCTATTGAATGAAAAAAGCCGGGGTCAGGGTGTGAGCCGTCGTATTGCCGAACAGGTAGCGGCCGCCGCAGCACTGATTGCCCTGGGTGTGGAGAATGGCAATGACTGATACAAACGCAACGCGCTGTGGCTATGTTGCCATCGTCGGCCGTCCCAACGTGGGCAAGTCCACGCTGCTGAACCACATCCTTGGCCAGAAGCTCGCGATCACCTCGCGCAAGCCGCAGACCACTCGCCACAACATGCTCGGGATCAAGACCGAGGGCGACGTGCAGGCGATCTACGTCGACACCCCCGGCATGCACAAGGGTGGCGAAAAGGCCCTGAACCGTTACATGAACAAGACCGCTTCGGCGGCGTTGAAAGACGTCGACGTGGTGATCTTCGTGGTCGACCGCACCAAGTGGACCGAAGAAGACCAGATGGTGCTGGAGCGCGTGCAGTACGTGACCGGCCCGCTGATCGTCGCGCTGAACAAGACCGACCGCATCGAAGACAAGGCCGAGCTGATGCCGCATCTGTCGTGGTTGCAGGAACAGCTGCCGAACGCGCAGATCATTCCGATCTCGGCGCAACACGGGCACAACCTCGATGCGCTGGAAAAGGTCATCGCCGATCATCTGCCGGAGAACGATCACTTCTTCCCGGAAGACCAGATCACTGACCGCAGCAGCCGCTTCCTCGCCGCCGAACTGGTGCGCGAGAAGATCATGCGCCAGCTCGGCGCCGAGCTGCCGTACCAGATCACTGTGGAAATCGAAGAGTTCAAGCAGCAGGGTGCGACGCTGCACATCCATGCGCTGATCCTCGTCGAGCGTGACGGCCAGAAGAAAATCATCATTGGCGACAAGGGCGAGCGCATCAAGCGCATCGGCACCGAGGCGCGCAAGGACATGGAGCTGCTGTTCGACTCCAAGATCATGCTCAATCTGTGGGTCAAGGTGAAGGGCGGCTGGTCCGACGACGAGCGTGCGCTGCGTTCGCTGGGTTACGGCGACCTGTAAGCGCTGATCCCGAGAACACCGATACCCACTGTGGGAGCGAGCCTGCTCGCGATAGCGGTATTTCAGTCGACATCCTTGTTGTCTGATACACCCTCATCGCGAGCAGGCTCGCTCCCACAGTAGTTTTGGGTTTGTGTGTAAAACTGCGTTTCGTCATCGAGAACTCAATGTCGCAAAGCCCGCCTCCCGCCCAACCCGCCTACGTCCTGCATTCGCGCGCCTACCGCGAAACCAGCGCCTTGGTGGACTTCCTCACGCCGCAAGGTCGGCTGCGGGCGGTGTTGCGCAGTGCGCGGGGCAAGGCCGGGACATTGGCGCGGCCATTCGTGCCGCTGGAAGTGGAGTTTCGCGGCAAGGGTGAGTTGAAGAACGTCGGGCGCATGGAGAGTGTCGGCAACGCAACGTGGATGGTCGGCGAGGCGCTGTTCAGCGGCCTGTATCTCAATGAACTGTTGATTCGCCTGCTGCCCGCCGAAGACCCGCACCCGGCGGTGTTCGATCATTACGCCGCGACCTTGCTGGCATTGGCCGAAGGCCGGCCGCTGGAACCGTTGCTGCGTTCTTTCGAATGGCGGCTGCTCGACGACCTTGGTTATGGCTTTTCCCTGAATACCGACATCAACGACGAGCCTGTCGCTGCGGACGGTCTCTATCGCTTGCAGGTGGATGCCGGACTCGAACGGGTCTACCTGCTGCAACCCGGTCTGTTCAACGGCACCGAACTGCTGGCCATGGCCGAAGCCGACTGGTCGGCCCCAGGCGCGTTGTCCGCCGCCAAGCGCTTGATGCGACAAGCGCTGGCCGTGCATCTGGGCGGTCGTCCCTTGGTCAGTCGCGAGCTGTTTCGCAAGCCCTGATCTCACCGTATGCTGTGCGCCGAATCTTTCCATTCAGGAGCGCATCCGTGACCACCAGCAATCGCATTCTTCTTGGCGTGAACATCGACCACGTCGCCACCCTGCGTCAGGCCCGTGGCACGCGCTATCCGGATCCGGTCAAGGCTGCGCTGGACGCGGAAGAGGCGGGCGCCGACGGCATCACCGTGCACCTGCGCGAAGACCGCCGGCACATTCAGGAGCGCGACGTGCTGCTGCTCAAGGACGTGCTGCAAACCCGCATGAACTTCGAAATGGGCGTCACCGAAGAAATGATGGCGTTCGCCGAGCGCATTCGTCCGGCGCACATCTGCCTGGTGCCGGAAACCCGTCAGGAATTGACCACTGAAGGCGGTCTGGATGTGGCGGGCCAGGAAGAGCGGATCAGAGCGGCGGTCGAGCGTCTGTCGAAGATCGGCAGCGAGGTATCGCTGTTCATCGACGCCGACGAGCGGCAGATCGCTGCGTCGAAGCGCGTCGGTGCCCCGGCTATCGAGCTGCACACCGGGCGTTACGCCGATGCCGAAACACCAACCGAAGTGGCTGAAGAGCTCAAGCGTGTGGCGGACGGCGTGGCCTTCGGTCTGGCCCAGGGCCTGATCGTCAATGCCGGCCATGGCCTGCACTATCACAACGTCGAGGCGGTTGCCGCAATCAAGGGCATCAACGAGCTGAACATCGGTCACGCACTGGTGGCGCACGCGTTGTTCGTCGGCTTCAAGTCGGCGGTGTCGGAGATGAAGGCGTTGATTCTGGCGGCTGCCAAACACTAAGTTTCAACATCCTGTGGGAGCAAACTTGCTCCCACATTTGTATTGGGGATGGGTTAAAGCGGGGCGGGCTCTTGAGCCGGTTTCGATTTATCGATCCCCGGCACATGCAGGTTGCCCTCGGCCACTTGATCGCCTTCAAGCTGCGGCTGGGTCACCCACGTCAGGATGTCGTAGTAGCGACGGATGTTCGCCACGAAATGCACCGGTTCGCCGCCCCGGGCGTAGCCGTAGCGGGTCTTGCTGTACCACTGCTTCTGCGACAGGCGCGGCAGGATCTTTTTCACATCCAGCCACTTGTCCGGGTTCAACCCTTCCTTGGCCGCCAGTTTGCGCGCGTCATCCAGATGACCGCTGCCGACGTTGTAGGCCGCCAGGGCAAACCAGGTGCGATCCGGCTCCTGGATCGACTCGTCGAGCTGATCCTTCATGTAGGCCAGGTACTTGGCGCCGCCCATGATGCTCTGCTTCGGATCGAGGCGGTTGGACACGCCCATGGCCTGGGCGGTGTTCTGGGTCAGCATCATCAGCCCGCGCACGCCGGTCTTCGAGGTGACCGCCGGTTGCCACAGTGATTCCTGATAACCGATCGCCGCCAGCAGGCGCCAGTCGACTTTCTCTTTCTTGGCGTAGGCCTTGAAGTGCTGTTCGTATTTGGGCAGCCGCTGCTGCAAGTGCTGGGCGAAGGTGGTAGCGCCCATGTAGCCGAGGACGTCGACGTGGCCGTAATAACGGTCTTTCAGACGTTGCAGGGTGCCGTTCTTCTGCACCTTGTCCAGATAACTGTTGATCTCGTTGAGCAGGCTGTTGTCTTCGCCGGCGGCCACGGCCCAGCTCTGGCTGCGCGCGTCGCCGAGGTCGAAGGCCACGCGGATGTTGGTGAAATACACCTGGTTCATCGCCACTTCGTTGGAATCGACCAGGGTCAGGTCGATCTGACCTTCATCGACCATGCGCAGCAGGTCGACCACTTCAACGGCGTCGGACTCTTCGTACTGGATGCCAGGATATTTCTGTTTCAGCTCCGCCAGTTGTTCGGCGTGGGTGCTGCCCTTGAGCACCATGATCTTCTTGCCCACCAGATCGCCGGCGTCGGTAGGACGAGATTGGCCGTTGCGATAGATGATCTGCGGGGTGACTTCGAGGTAGGAGCGGGAGAAGCGCACCTGTTTCTTGCGCTGTTCGCTGCTGACCAGGCCGGCGGCGGCCAGTACCGGGCCGTTCGGCTTGCCGACCTGGTTGAACAGGTCGTCGAGGTTGTCGGCGGTTTCAATCTTCAGCTCGACCCCCAAATCGTCGGCGAAGCGCTTCACCAGCTCGTATTCGAAGCCGGTTTCACCGCTGCGATCCTGAAAGTAGGTGGCGGGGCTGTTTCGGGTGACCACCCGCAGCACGCCATCCTCCTTTACGCGCTCGAGTGTGTTGGGTTTATCAACACAGCCACTGAGCATCAGGAAGAGTCCGGTAGCGATCAGCCATTTGGCGTATCGCGGACGCAAAGCCGTTGGGGAAAACATGTGCGCAGTATACGCAAAGGACAACGGGCGCCATATCTCGACAGTGGCGGGGTTGTCTGCTAGGGATCACAAAACCGCGCGAAACCCCGCAGAAACGGGACCGAAAGGCATTTTGTGACAGAAAAAATAACCCGCGTTCCAACACCCTATAAATTTGACCCTCAAGGCAGGAACACCACTCGACATCCGGGTGCAACCGTGCGTAGCGTTTCGGGTGATGTTGAGGGCGGTTTAGGCTAGAATGCACGGCCTCAAAGCACACCCCTTCCCGAGGCTGTCCCGAAGATGTTGATCCTGCGCGGCGCTCCTGCCCTTTCTGCCTTTCGCCACAGCAAACTCCTTGAGCAACTGAGCCAGAAGGTTCCGGCTGTCAGTGGCTTGTATGCTGAATTCGCTCACTTCGCCGAAGTCACCGGCGTCCTGACCGGCGACGAACAGCAGGTGCTTGCGCGCCTTCTGAAGTACGGTCCAAGCGTTCCGGTTCAAGAGCCGACCGGTCGTCTGTTCCTGGTATTGCCGCGTTTCGGCACCATCTCGCCATGGTCGAGCAAGGCCAGCGACATCGCCCGCAACTGCGGCCTGAGCAAGATCCAGCGCCTGGAGCGCGGCATCGCGTTCTACGTGGCCGGTCAGTTCAGCGAAACCGAAGCGCAGCAGATTGCAGACGTACTGCATGACCGCATGACTCAGATCGTTCTGGCCAACCTCGAGCAGGCTGCCGGTCTGTTCAGCCACGCCGAACCGAAGCCGCTGACCGCCATCGACATCCTCGGCGGCGGTCGCGCCGCACTGGAAAAAGCCAACGTCGAACTGGGCCTGGCTCTGGCCGAAGACGAGATCGATTATCTGGTCAACGCCTTCAACGGTCTCAAGCGCAACCCGCATGACATCGAACTGATGATGTTCGCCCAGGCCAACTCCGAGCACTGCCGCCACAAGATCTTCAACGCCAGTTGGGATATTGACGGCGAGAGCCAGGAAAAAAGCCTGTTCGGCATGATCAAGAACACCTATCAGATGCACAGCGAAGGCGTGCTGTCCGCTTACAAGGACAACGCTTCGGTGATCGTCGGCAACGTCGCCGGCCGCTTCTTCCCGGATCCGGAAACCCGCCAGTACGGCGCGGTGCAGGAACCGGTGCACATCCTGATGAAGGTCGAAACCCACAACCACCCGACCGCGATCGCTCCGTTCCCGGGCGCGTCCACCGGTTCCGGCGGCGAGATCCGCGACGAAGGTGCAACCGGTCGTGGCGCCAAGCCGAAAGCCGGCCTGACCGGGTTCACAGTGTCGAACCTGCAGATCCCTGGGTTCGAACAGCCGTGGGAAGTGCCGTACGGCAAACCTGAGCGCATCGTCAACGCGCTGGACATCATGATCGAAGGCCCGCTGGGCGGCGCTGCGTTCAACAACGAATTCGGCCGTCCGGCCCTGACCGGTTACTTCCGTACCTTCGAACAGTCGATCACCACCCCGCACGGTGATGAAGTTCGCGGTTACCACAAACCGATCATGCTGGCTGGTGGCATGGGCAACATCCGTGAAGAGCACGTCAAGAAAGGCGAGATTCTGGTCGGCTCGAAGCTGATCGTCCTCGGCGGCCCGGCGATGCTGATCGGTCTGGGCGGCGGCGCTGCTTCCTCCATGGCTACCGGCACCAGCTCGGCGGATCTGGACTTCGCTTCCGTTCAGCGTGAAAACCCTGAAATGGAACGTCGCTGCCAGGAAGTCATCGACCGTTGCTGGCAGCTTGGCGACAAGAACCCGATCAGCTTCATCCACGACGTGGGTGCGGGTGGTCTGTCCAACGCCTTCCCGGAACTGGTCAACGATGGCGACCGCGGTGGCCGTTTCGAACTGCGCAACATTCCAAACGACGAGCCGGGCATGGCCCCGCACGAAATCTGGTCCAACGAATCCCAGGAACGTTACGTTCTGGCGGTCGGTCCGGCCGACTTCGAGCGCTTCAAGGCGATCTGCGAACGTGAGCGTTGCCCGTTTGCCGTTGTCGGCGAAGCCACCGCCGAGCCGCAACTGACCGTGACCGACAGCCACTTCGGCAACAACCCGGTGGACATGCCACTGGAAGTGTTGCTGGGCAAGGCGCCGCGCATGCACCGTTCGGTGGTTCGCGAAGCCGAGCTGGGCGATGACTTCGATCCGTCGAACCTCGACATCGGCGAAAGCATCGAGCGTGTTCTGCACCACCCGGCCGTGGCGAGCAAAAGCTTCCTGATCACCATCGGCGACCGCACCATCACCGGCCTCGTGGCCCGTGACCAGATGGTCGGCCCATGGCAGGTTCCGGTGGCCGACGTTGCCGTCACCGCCACCAGCTTCGACGTCTACACCGGTGAAGCGATGGCGATGGGCGAGCGCACTCCGCTGGCGCTGTTGGACGCTCCGGCGTCGGGCCGCATGGCCATCGGCGAAACCCTGACCAACATTGCCGCCTCGCGCATCAACAAGCTCTCCGACATCAAACTGTCGGCGAACTGGATGTCCGCTGCCGGCCATCCGGGCGAAGACGCGCGTCTGTACGACACCGTGAAAGCGGTCGGCATGGAACTGTGCCCTGAGCTGGGCATCACCATTCCGGTCGGCAAGGACTCGATGTCCATGGCCACCCGCTGGAACGACAACGGCGAAGACAAGACCGTCACCTCGCCGATGTCCCTGATCGTGACCGGTTTCGCGCCAGTGGCTGACATCCGTCAGACCCTGACCCCGGAACTGCGCATGGACAAGGGCACCACCGACCTGATCCTGATCGACCTCGGTCGCGGCCAGAACCGTATGGGTGCCTCGATCCTGGCGCAGGTTCACGGCAAGCTCGGCAAGCAGGCTCCGGACGTCGACGACGCCGAAGACCTGAAAGCGTTCTTCGCAGTGATCCAGGGCCTCAACGCCGACGGTCACCTGCTGGCTTACCATGACCGTTCCGACGGTGGTCTGCTGACCTCCGTGGTGGAAATGGCTTTCGCCGGCCACTGCGGTCTGAGCCTGAACCTGGACAGCGTTGCCGAAAGCTCCGCTGAAATCGCCGCCATCCTGTTCAACGAAGAACTGGGTGCCGTGATCCAGGTTCGCCAGGACGCCACCCCGGACATCCTCGCCCAATTCAGCGCTGCCGGTCTGGGCGACTGCGTTTCGGTGATCGGTCAGCCGATCAATAACGGCCAGATCAACATCACCTTCAACGGTGACACCGTGTTCGAAGGCCAGCGTCGTCTGCTGCAACGTCAGTGGGCCGAGACCAGCTACCAGATCCAGCGTCTGCGCGACAACGCCGACTGCGCCGAGCAAGAGTTCGATGCGCTGCTGGAAGAAGACAACCCGGGCCTGAGCGTCAAGCTGAGCTACGACGTCAACCAGGACATCGCCGCGCCTTACATCAAGAAAGGCATCCGCCCACAGGTTGCCGTGCTGCGTGAGCAGGGCGTCAACGGTCAGGTGGAAATGGCGGCTGCGTTCGACCGCGCCGGTTTCAACGCGATCGACGTGCACATGAGCGACATTCTGGCCGGCCGCGTCGACCTGAACGAGTTCAAGGGTCTGGTGGCCTGCGGTGGTTTCTCCTACGGCGACGTTCTCGGCGCCGGTGAAGGCTGGGCCAAGTCCGCACTGTTCAACAGCCGTGCCCGCGATGCGTTCCAGGGCTTCTTCGAGCGTAACGACAGCTTTACCCTCGGCGTGTGCAACGGTTGCCAGATGATGTCCAACCTGCACGAGCTGATCCCGGGCAGCGAGTTCTGGCCGCACTTCGTGCGCAACCGCTCCGAGCAGTTCGAAGCGCGCGTGGCGATGGTTCAGGTTCAGGAGTCGAACTCGATCTTCCTGCAGGGCATGGCCGGTTCGCGCATGCCGATCGCCATCGCTCACGGTGAAGGCCATGCCGAATTCGAAAGCGAAGAGGCACTGCTCGAAGCCGATCTGTCGGGTTGCGTGGCGATGCGTTTCGTCGACAACCACGGCAAGGTCACCGAAGCCTACCCGGCCAACCCGAACGGCTCGCCGCGCGGGATCACCGGCCTCACCAGCCGTGATGGCCGTGTGACGATCATGATGCCGCACCCGGAGCGTGTGTTCCGTGCCGTGCAGAACTCGTGGCGTTCGGAAGACTGGAACGAAGACGCTCCTTGGATGCGTATGTTCCGTAATGCTCGTGTGTGGGTGAACTAAGCGCTGTGTACAAGCTCGCTTTTTTTGTTCCTGACAGTCATGTCGAGGTGGTCAAGGATGCTGTGTTCGCTGCCGGTGGTGGGCGGATCGGTGATTATGACCACTGTGCGTGGCAGGTGCTTGGATCTGGTCAGTTTCGGCCTTTGGACGGGAGTCAGCCGTTCGTTGGTGAGGCGGGGCGGGTTGAGCGGGTCGAGGAGTGGAAGGTTGAGCTTGTTGTTGGCGATGAGTTGATTCGCGCGGTAGTGGCGGCTCTTAAGTTGAGCCATCCCTACGAGACGCCGGCTTATGAAGTGTGGCGGCTGGAGGATTTTTGATCTTCCTTGGCTACTGAAATGGAAAACCCGCTGAGAGTGATTTCAGCGGGTTTTTTGTTGTTTGGGTTTTGGGGTTTGGGTTGGGTGAATATCCGTTTCTTCGAGTGCGGCGGCTTATGGTTCCGCCCTTACGGCGGGTCACTTTGGCAAACGCCCCAAAGTAACCAAAGGTCTGGGCCCCTGCGTTCGGCACCTCGCTTTGGCTCGGTGTTCCTTCGTTCCGGGATTCATCCGGGGGCATCGCCTACGGTTTGCTTCGCTGCACCTCCTTTCGATGCATGCGGCTTCGCCGCACGGTCGCTGCGCTCCCACCCCCGGATAAATCCCTCCACTCAGCCTTCCGATGGGGCCGGCACGTCAAAAGCCTTACTCGAGCTAACGCTCATCGTGTTGAGTGGTGGGGAGCGAATGCAGAAGCTGAAGCTGAAGCAGGAGCAAGGAGCAGAAGAAGGGGAGGAAGCAGAGGAAATAGAGGAAATAGAGGAAGCACGATTCGAGTTGCATGCATTTTATAACCCGAGTTCACCTCAGTATGTCACGTCGGCGTACCTCTCCCAAACAACGCGGTCAGTCCCCTCTCCCTCCGGGAGAGGGCTAGGGTGAGGGCTGGATTCGGAGTCCTATAAAGAAGCCTCGAATCACCCCCACCCATCGATTCAGAGGTCGCCCTAAACCTTGGCACTCACCTCACTCCGATTAACCAACCCCTCAAGCGCCGCACTCAAACTCTGCGCCCGCTCACCCACCAGCAAGTGCCACACGCCATCTTCCAGCGCGCTCACACCCAGACATCCAAGCTCTTTCAATCGGCTTTCCGACAGCGCTTTGCCATCGGCCAGTTGCAGGCGGATCCGGCTCATCGCGATGCAGTCCAGTTGCAGCACATTGTCGCTGCCGCCCACTGCAGTCAGCCATTGCTGTGCCAGCGGAGTGGCGACTGCGATGGGCTCGCTGGTTTCGACGACGGCGACAGGAGCAGCCACTACGGCTCGGCCCAATGCGGGCATCGCCAGGCGGATTTCGTCGGCAATGCTGTCGGCCATCGGCCCCACAACAACCTGCAAACTGCCGCCCTTGCCCGGACGTACCACGGCCATCGCGCCCAGAGCTTTCAAATCGGCATCGGAGGCTTTGTTGCGATCGACCATTTCCAGTCGCAGCCGCGTGGTGCACGCGCCGACGGTGATTAGATTTTCGGCACCTCCCAAGGCTTTTATATACGCAGCGGCGCGCTCGTTTTCTGTCAGCACGGATTTCTCGGCAGCGGTCACGTCTTCGCGTCCCGGGGTTTTCAGGTTGAAGCGGCGGATGCAGAAGTCGAACACCGCGTAGTAGATGACGGCATACGCCAGGCCCACCGGCACCACCAGCCAGCCGTTGGTCGAGCGTCCCCAACCCAGCACCATATCGATGAAGCCGCCGGAGAAGGTGAAGCCCAGGTGGATGTTCAAGGCGTTGGTGATTGCCATCGACAACCCGGTCAGCAGCGCATGCAGCAGAAACAGCAGCGGTGCGAGGAACATGAAGGCGAATTCGATCGGTTCGGTGACGCCGGTGAGGAACGCGGTCAGGGCCATCGACAGGAAGATCCCGCCCATGACTTTGCGCCGCTTCGGCAGGGCGTTGCGGTACATCGCCAGGCAGGCGGCGGGGAGGCCGAAGATCATGACCGGGAACATACCGGTCATGAACTGGCCGCCTTTCGGGTCGCCGGCGAAGTAGCGGGACAGGTCACCGGTGACCAGCGCGCCCGTGGTTGGGTCGGTGAAGTTGCCGAACACGAACCACGCCATGTTGTTGAGTATGTGGTGCAGGCCGGTGACGATGAGCAGGCGGTTGAACACGCCGAAGACGAACGCGCCGAAGCTGCCGCTTTCCATCAGCAACGTGCCGAAGCTGTTGATGCCGTGCTGGATCGGCGGCCAGATATAGCCGAACAGCACGCCCAGGCCGACCGCGCTGAAGCCGGTGACGATGGGGACGAAACGTCGGCCGCCGAAGAATGCCAGGTACTCCGGCAGCTTGATGTCCTTGAAGCGGTTGTACAGCGCGCCGGCCATCAGGCCGCTGACGATCCCGGCGAGCATGCCCATGTTGATGCTGGCGTCGAGCACCTTGAGGGTAGAGATCATTACCAGGTAACCGATCACCCCGGCGAGGCCGGCGGTGCCGTTGTTGTCCCGGGCGAAGCCGACCGCGATGCCGATGGCGAAGATCATTGCCAGGTTGGCGAAGATCACCTGGCCGGCGTCGTGGATGATCGCGATGTTCAGCAGGTCGGTGTCGCCCAGGCGCAGCAGCAGGCCGGCAATCGGCAGGATCGCGATCGGCAGCATCAGCGCGCGGCCGAGGCGTTGCAGGCCTTCGATGAAGAGTTGGTACATGGCGTTTGTCCTTGTTGTTTTTGTTAGCGCAGAGGCCAATGTTGATGACAGGCATGACGCACCGCGGCGGCGCTGCTCAGCTTGAGCAGGTCCCGGGCGAGGCGTTGGCATTCGGCTTCGTGCAGCTGGCGCACGCGGTCCTTGATTTCGCCGATCTGTACCGGGCTCACCGACAGTTCGCTCACGCCCAGGCCGATCAACACCGGCGTCGCCAGCGGATCGGAAGCCAAGGCGCCGCACACGCCGACCCAGCGTTTATGCACCGCCGCGCCTTCGCAGGTCATGGCGATCAGGCGCAGCAGCGCCGGGTGCAAGGCATCGACCCGTGCGGCGAGGCCGGCGTGGTCGCGGTCCATGGCCAGGGTGTATTGCGACAGGTCGTTGGTGCCGATGGACAGGAAGTCGGCGTGCTCGGCCAGTTGTTCAGCCTGCAATGCAGCGGCCGGGACTTCTATCATCACGCCGATTTCCGGACGTTGATTGATGCCCAGTTCCAGGCACAGCGCATTGACCCGTTGGCGGATGTGCAGCAGTTCGTCGACTTCGGTGACCATCGGCAGCAGGATCCGGCAATGCTGCAACGGGCTGACGTGCAGCAGTGCGCGCAGTTGCTGATCGAGGATTTCCGGGCGGGCCTGGGCCAGGCGAATGCCGCGCAGGCCGAGTACCGGGTTGGCTTCCACGGGCAGCGGCAGGTAGTCGAGTTGTTTGTCGCCGCCGACGTCGATGGTGCGGATGATCACCGACTTGTCGCCCATGGCATCGATCACCGCTTGATAGGCGGCGCGTTGTTCTTCGACGTCCGGCGCAGTGTGGCGATCGACGAACAGGAACTCGGTGCGCAACAGGCCGACGCCGTCGGCGCCGTTGGCAAATGCATCCGCCGCTTCATGGCTGGACGCAACGTTGGCGACTACTTCGATGGCCACGCCGTTGCGGGTTTCGGCTGGCAGATAGGCCTGGGCTTGCTGGGCATCGCGCCGCTGTTGGCGGTCGATCTGCGCCTGGCGGACTTCGGCCAGACGCTCGGCATTCGGCGCCAGTTCGAGGCGGCCACCGTCGGCATCGAGGACCACCGATTGGCCTTGCGCTTGATCGAGCAGCGCCGAGCCCAGTGCGACCATGCACGGCAGGCCTTTGCCCCGGGCCAGAATCGCCACGTGGGACGTTGCGCCACCTTCGGCCATGCACAAACCGGCGACGCCTTGTGCGCTCAGTTGCAGCAGGTCCGACGGCGTCAGTTCGTGAGCGGCGACGATGGCGCCGGTCGGCACGTCGTAATGCCAGGCCTCACCGAGCAGGGCGCGCAGCACCCGTTGCTTGAGGTCGCGCAGATCGTTGGCGCGTTCGGCCAGCAGCGGGCTGCCAGTGTTTTGCAGCACTTCGCATTGCGCGTCGATGGACTGGCTCCAGGCGTGGGTCGCTGCGGTGCCGGTTTCAATCGATTGTTGGGCGGCGTCGAGCAGGGCCGGGTCTTCCAGCAAGGCCAGATGCGCGGCGAAGATGGCTTCTTCGTCGGCATTGCGGTGTTTTTTCGCCTGGGCGAGGGTGCCGTCGATTTCGCTGCGGACCTGATTCAGCGCGGTGTCGAGAATCTGCAATTGGTGCTCGGGCTGATGATTGCCGGTGTCGGCCGGCAGGCTGATCGCGTTCAAACGAAACAGCGGCCCGCCCACCAGTCCCGGTGCGGCGCAAACACCGTGCAACACACCAGCTTCGGCGGGGCGATTGCGTGGGGTGGCGGCAACCGGTGCGGCGGCGTGATGATCCTCCGACAGGGCGGTGGCCAGTGCGGTGAGCAAGGCTTGCAACGCAGCCTGTGCGTCCGGGCCCTGGCAACTGACCTGCACTTCGTCCTGCTCGCCAATCGCCAGGCCCATCAAACCGATGAGGCTGTTGCACGGCGCCGACTTGCCGGCGAAATGCAGCTGCGAATGGCTTTTGAAACCTTGCGCGGTCTGGCGGATCAACGCCGCCGGGCGTGCATGCAGACCGCCGCGATGGGCGACCTGCACGTGACCGTGAACTTCCGGGCCGCCGAGTTCTTCTGTGTTCGCCGCTGCGCTGTGACGAGCGACGATGTGCAGCAGCGGTTCACCCACTTTCACCGTTTTCAGGGTGATGGGGCGCGCCTGGAAATCCTGGCTGTTGGTCAGGATCAGCAGGCTGACCAGGCTTTTGCACTGGCGGCCGACCTTGTCCAGGTCATAGCGCAGCAGCGGCTGGCCATTGCTGACCCGCGCGCCTTCCTTGACCAGCATCGAGAAGCCTTCGCCCTGCAACTCCACCGTGTCTAGACCAAGGTGCAGCAACAGCTCGGCGCCGTTGTCGGCGCGCACGGTCAGTGCATGGCCGGTGCGGGCGACGTGGATCACCACCCCGGCGCAGGGCGAATACAGGGTGTCGTTCAGCGGATCAATGGCAATGCCGTCGCCCATCGCGCCGCTGGCGAACACCGCGTCCGGAACTTTGGCGAGCGTGAGCACCGGGCCGCTGAGCGGGGCGCTTAAAGTCAGCTCTTTATTGTTGTTGTGCATGGCTCGGTCTCATCAGGAAAACGTTCGGTTCGGACTCAGTGCGTACGGGTGACTTTGCTCAGGTGTCGCGGCTGATCCGGGTCCATGCCACGGGCCACGGCCAGACCGGCCGCCATCACGTAGAAACTCTGGATCGCCAGGATCGGATCGAGGGCCGGGTGCTCGGCACGGCTCAGGGTCAGGTCGCGCTCGCTCACGTCATCCGGCGCAGCCAGCAGAACGCGGGCGCCGCGCTGACGCATCTCGGCCGCCAGGCTCAGCAGACCGGCCTGTTCGGCACCGCGCGGGGCGAACACCAGCAACGGGTAATGTTCGTCGATCAGGGCCATCGGGCCGTGGCGGACTTCGGCGCTGCTGAAGGCTTCGGCCTGGATCGCCGAGGTTTCCTTGAATTTCAGCGCGGCTTCCTGGGCGATGGCGAAACCCGCGCCACGGCCGATCACCATCAACCGCTCGCAATCGCGCAGGGCGTCGATGGCCAGGCTCCAGTCCTGTTGCGCAGCTTCGCGCAGGCCTTCGGGCAGGGCGTTGTGCGCTTCCAGCAATTCGCTGTCTTCTTTCCAATGAGCGATCAGACGGGCGCTGGCGCTGAGGGTGGCGATGAAACTCTTGGTCGCGGCGACACTGCTTTCGGTGCCGGCCAGCAATGGCAGGCTGAATTCGCACGCAGCCTCCAGCGGCGAATCGGCGGCGTTGACCATCGACACGCTCAAGGCGCCGCGCTTGCGCAGCAGGCGCAGGCTGTTGACCAGATCCGGGCTCTGGCCCGATTGGGAGAACGCGAACGCGACCTGACCGCTGACCTTCAACGGCGCCTGTTGCATGGTCACCACCGACATCGGCAGCGACGCCACCGGTACGCCGAGTTGCTGCATGGTCAGGTAGGCGAAGTAGCTCGCGGCATGGTCGGAGCTGCCACGGGCAACGGTCATCGCCACTTGCGGCGGCTGACGGCGCAGGCGTCCGGCGATCTCGATCATTGGCGGGTCGAGCTGTTGCAGTTGTGCTTGCACGGCCTCGAACGAGGACAGCGCCTCCTCAAGCATTTTTGAAGTCAATGTCTTCTCCTTCGACCATGACGGCGGTCAGTGTGAGTGAGCGATCCAGCCGCACGCAGTCGGCCCAGGCGCCGGGTTGCAGGCGCCCGCGTTCGGTGATGCCGAGATAGTCGGCGGGGAATTGCGAAAGACGTTGCGAGGCCTCGGCGATCGGCAGGCCGATCTTCACCAGATTGCGCAGGGCCTGATCCATGGTCAGGGTGCTGCCGGCCAGGGTGCCGTCGGGCAGGCGCACGCCGCCCAGGCATTTGGTGACGGTGTGGCTGCCGAGCTTGTACTCGCCATCGGGCATGCCGGCGGCGGCGGTGGAATCGGTGACGCAGTACAGGCACGGAATCGAGCGCAGGGCCACGCGGATCGCGCCGGGGTGCACGTGCAGCAAGTCCGGAATCAGTTCGGCGAATTTGGCGTGGGCCAGCGCCGCGCCGACGATGCCCGGCTCGCGGTGATGCAGCGGGCTCATGGCGTTGTACAAGTGGGTGAAACTGGTGGCGCCGGCTTCGAGGGCGGCGACGCCTTCCTCGTAACTGCCGAGGGTGTGGCCGATCTGCATGCGGATGCCACGGCTGCTGAGTTCACGAATCAAGCCGTCATGGCCGGCGATTTCCGGGGCGATGGTGATCACCCGGATTGGCGCGAGTGCCAGATAGTCTTCGACTTCGGCCATCAACGCGGTGTGGGCGAAGTTCGGCTGGGCGCCGAGTTTGCCGGGATTGATGTACGGGCCTTCGAGGTGAACGCCGAGCACTCGGGCGGCGCCTTTCGGACGCTGTTCGCAGAATTCGCCGACCTCCTTGAGCACGCTGGCAATCTCGGCACTCGGCGCGGTCATGGTGGTGGCCAGCAGCGAGGTGGTGCCAAAGCGCACGTGGGTCTTGGTGATGGTCTCGAACGCGCTGGCGCCTTCCATGATGTCCTTGCCGCCACCGCCGTGGACGTGCAGGTCGATGAAACCCGGCAGCAGATACGGCAAGTCATTGGTCGCCGGATCGCAAGGCACGCCTTCGATCGACACGACTCTGCCGTGTTCGTGGATCAGCCGACCGCGAATCCAGCCGTCAGCGGTGAGGATGTTGTCTTCAGACATTTCGCTTCTCTCGTTTGGCCTGGCTGCTGATCAGCGGCGAAGCTCTGCAACAAAGTCGTAGTAGTCGTTGCGGCAATAGGTGTCGGTGACTTCGATCGGCGTGTTGTCTTCCAGGTAGCCGACCCGGGTCATCAGCAGCATCGCGGTGCCGGGGGCGATGCCGACGAGTGCGGCGAACTCGTCCGAGGCGTTGATCGCCTGGATGTGCTGCAAGGCGCGCACGATCGGTTTGCCGATGCTGTCGAGGTGTTCGTAGAGGGAATCGCCCACCACCTGTGGCTTGGGCATGATCGAGGCGGGCAGGGTGCTCATCTCGATGGCCATCACGGTGTCGTCGGCTTTGCGCAGGCGTTTCATGCGCGCGACCTTGTCGTTCGGCGACAGGCCGAGGCGGATCAGTTCTTCGTGGGTCGGCAGGGTGATTTCCCGCTCGAGCCATTGCGAGCTGGGCACGAAGCCCTTGAGGCGCAGCATTTCGCTGAAACCCGACAGACGCGAGAGCGGTTGTTCAAGGCGCGGGGTGATGAAAGTGCCGGAACCTTGCAGGCGGCGGATCAGACCTTGATCGAGCAGGACTTCCAGCGCCTTGCGCGCGGTGACCCGGGAAATCCCCAACATCTCGCTGAGATTGCGTTCCGACGGCATCGCCTGTTCGGCTTTCCACTGGCCGGCATGGATCGCCGCTTCCAGGTTGCGCGCCAGTTGCAGGTACAGCGGCGTCGGCTGGGAGTCGTCAGGGCGCAGGGCGTGGAGGTCGTTCATGCAAGGCACTTCCGGAGCTGATATTGGTTTGTTGTCGCTCGCTGTTTCGGCGAAAACTAATACCACTTGCATACCATGTCAACGCAGCGGAAAGGCCTGTAGTCCTTTGGAATCGGGTGTTTCAGGGCGGGTGGCTTCAAGTGGTATTAGCGGTGGGCTATGGAAAGCAAAAGATCGCCGTCTGCGGCAGTTCTGGCGGGTGAAAGTGGTATCACCGTTCAGACGTTGCCGCAGGCTGCGATCTTTTGAATTTATTTTTTACGGGCGACCAATGGTCAGGAGAAAGGGCCGCTTCGCGGCCCATTGCAACAACTGCCTGGTTACGGAATCAGGGGCGGATTTCGATCATCGTGCCGTCCGGCACCAGGTTCCAGACTTCGCGCATGTCGACGTTGCGCATGGCGATGCAGCCATCGGTCCAGTCCAGGGTATGGAACAGTTGTTCCGGGTTGTCTTCGGAGTCCGGCGTGCCGTGGATCATGATCATGCCGCCAGGCTCGACGCCTTCGCGGCGGGCGCGGGCGGAGTCGCTGATGTTCGGGTAAGAGATGTGCATCGACAGGTTGAATTTGTCGCTGGTCTTGCGCCAGTCGATCCAATAGAAACCTTCCGGTGTGCGCTTGTCGCCCTCAATCAGCTTCGGGCCTTTTTTCGCGCCCTTGCCCAAGGAAATGCGATAGCTCTTGAGTGGCTTGCCGTCGGCAATCAACTGCAGCTGATGGGCCGATTTGAGCACCAGTACTTTTTCGATGAGCGGGGTGTTCGAAGGCGTCACGGTGGTCACGAATGACGCTTGGGAGACGGTGACGAACGACAGGCAGAACAGGGCAAGCAACCAGCGCATTGAAACGATTCCCCAGAAATGAAGCAGATACATTATTTATAGATAGTGTGCAGGCGCTGTCGCGGGCTGCGTTAGCCGGTTATCGGCCGGCCGCCGTCGAAATCAAGTAATAGCCGGTTGAGTGAGCGGCGGGATCGATTCGGAGCGAACCGGATAGACCTCGACGCGCCGGTCAGCGAAGAAACATTCCAAAGTACGGCCCACCGTACGGAAAGCCAGCTCGTCCCAGGGAATGTCTTCCTCGTCGAACAGTTGCACTTCCAGGCTTTCGGGGCCGGCGGCGAAGTCCAGATCCGCCAGCTCGGCGCGGAAAAACACATGCACCTGACTGATATGTGGCACGTCGATCAGGGTGTAGATGCTCAGGTTGCGCACCCGGGCGCAGGCTTCCTCGGCGGTTTCGCGAATGGCGGCCTGTTCGATGGTCTCGCCGTTCTCCATGAACCCGGCGGGCAGCGTCCAGTAACCGAGGCGTGGCTCGATGGCGCGGCGGCACAGCAGGACTTTGGTGCCCCAGGTCGGCACGCAACCGGCCACGATATTGGGGTTCTGGTAGTGAATCGTCTGACAGCTGTCGCAGACGAATCGCAGCCGCGAGTCGCCTTCGGGAATGCGCTGGGTCACCGGGTTGCCGCACTGGCTGCAAAATTTCATGCTGGGGTTCCTGAATGCTGCGCCTATCTTGGCGTGCAGCGGTGTCAGTCGGCAAGTTGTCGTTTCGCGACATGACCGCCGTTCGGGGCTTGGGCGGTCGCAATGATTGGTGCATGATGCAGGGTAAGGCACCGATCGAGAACACTTATGCTGGACGAGCTACTGCACCGGGTAAGCAATCACACGCCGCGCACGCTGGAGACCGACACGCGTTTCCCCGAGGCCGCTGTCCTGGTGCCGATTACTCGCAGTGACGAACCCGAACTTGTCCTCACCCTGCGCGCCAGCGGGCTCTCGACCCACGGCGGCGAAGTCGCCTTCCCCGGAGGACGACGCGATCCCGAAGACCCGGACCTGGTGTTTACCGCGCTGCGTGAAGCCGAAGAGGAAATCGGCCTGCCGCCAGGACTGGTCGAAGTGATCGGTCCGCTCAGTCCGCTGATTTCCCTGCATGGCATCAAGGTCACGCCGTATGTCGGGGTGATTCCCGATTTTGTCGAATACCAGGCCAATGATGCCGAGATTGCTGCGGTGTTCAGCGTGCCGCTGGAGTTCTTCCGCAAGGATCCGCGCGAACACACCCACCGCATCGACTATCAGGGTCGCAGTTGGTACGTGCCGAGCTACCGTTACGGCGAATACAAGATCTGGGGGCTGACGGCGATCATGATCGTCGAGTTGATCAACCTGCTCTATGACGCCAAAATCAGCCTGCATCAGCCGCCTAAAAGCTTCATCAATACCTGAAGCCATCGCTCGAATGGCCAGCCATCGTGAGCCCTGAGGAAAACAAGATGAAATACCGCCTGGGCGACGCCCGTGTCGAAACCCATCCGCAGAGCTGGGTCGCCCCCAATGCCGTGCTGGTGGGCAAGGTCAAACTGGAAGAGGGCGCCAACGTCTGGTTCAACGCCGTGTTGCGCGGCGACAACGAACTGATCCTGATCGGCAAGAACAGCAACGTGCAGGACGGCACGGTGATGCACACCGACATGGGCTATCCGTTGACCATCGGCACCGGCGTGACCATCGGCCACAACGCCATGCTCCACGGCTGCACGGTCGGCGACTACAGCCTGATCGGCATCAACGCCGTCATCCTCAACGGCGCGAAGATCGGCAAGAACTGCATCATCGGCGCCAATTCGCTGATCGGCGAAGGCAAGGAAATTCCTGACGGCTCGCTGGTGATGGGCTCGCCGGGCAAGGTCGTGCGCGAACTCACCGAGCCGCAGAAGAAGATGCTCGAAGCCAGTGCCGCGCACTATGTGCATAACTCCCAGCGCTATGCGCGCGATCTGGTCGAGCAGGAAGAATGACAACCCCGGAAAGACCCGTCGCCTCGCCGTGCGTGAGCATTTGCGCGCTGGACGAAGACGACATTTGCACCGGTTGCCAGCGTACGGTCGAGGAGATCACTCGCTGGAGCCGTATGACGAATGATGAACGCCGGGTTGTCCTCGGGCTCTGTCATGAGCGGGCGAAGGCCAGTGGGCTGGTCTGGATGTTGCCGCCAAAATCGTGATCATTCTGAGAGTGCCCTCACCCTAACCCTCTCCCAGAGGGAGAGGGGACTGACCGAGGTGTCTTTCGCTATACGCCGACCTGAGCCATCGAGTCGAACTCAAGATTTGAAAAGCCCCCGATCTGCTCCCTTTCCCCCTCGCCCCCTTGGGGGAGAGGGTTGGGGTGAGGGGGTGGCTCTTGATCTTCGGGTCCAGTAACCTGTGCGCCAAATTGACAGGTCACGCCCATGATTTTCCTCATCGCCTACATCAGCAGCGTCGTGCTGATCAACTTCGCCTTCTCCACCGCGCCGCACCTGGACATCATCTGGTCGGCCTGGGGTGGGCTGGTGTTCGTGCTGCGCGACATGGTGCAGATCCGCTTCGGCCACGGCGCGATTGTGGCGATGCTGGCGGCGCTGGTGCTGTCCTATGTCACGTCCGATCCGTCGATTGCACTGGCCAGCGCCACGGCATTCGCGGTCTCCGAGTGCATCGACTGGCTGGTGTTCACCATCACCAAGCGCCCGTTGCGCGACCGCTTGTGGATCAGCTCGGCGCTGAGCATTCCCCTCGATACCTTCATCTTCTTCGGCATGATCGACCTGCTGACGCCGCCGGTGCTCATCACCGCGCTGGCCTCGAAGTTCGCCGGTGTGACTGCGGTCTGGCTGATCATGGCCTGGCGCGAACGCAAACAGGCTGTCGCCGGCTGAAGCCAAACCCTCAGGTTCATGTAAAATGCCGCGCTTTCTCCCCATGGAAAGCGCGTCTGGCGTTGCTTTCCTCGATGATCCGCTTCTTTGAGGACCTGAGATGACCCGTATCGGAACTCCATTGTCGCCGACCGCGACCCGCGTATTGCTGTGTGGCTGTGGTGAGTTGGGCAAAGAAGTGGTGATCGAGCTGCAACGCCTGGGCGTTGAAGTGATCGCCGTTGACCGTTACGCCAATGCGCCGGCCATGCAGGTTGCCCATCGCAGCCACGTGATCAACATGCTCGACGGCGCCGCCCTGCGTGCAGTGATCGAAGCCGAGAAGCCGCACTTCATCGTGCCGGAAATCGAAGCCATCGCCACCGCGACTCTGGTCGAACTGGAAGCCGAAGGCTTCACCGTGATCCCGACCGCTCGCGCCGCGCAACTGACCATGAACCGCGAAGGTATCCGTCGCCTGGCCGCCGAAGAGCTGGACCTGCCGACTTCGCCGTACCACTTCGCCGACACCTTCGAGGATTACAGCAAGGCCGTTCAGGACCTGGGTTTCCCATGCGTCGTAAAACCGGTGATGAGTTCGTCGGGCAAGGGCCAGAGCCTGCTGCGCAGCGCCGATGACGTGCAGAAAGCCTGGGATTACGCCCAAGAGGGCGGTCGCGCCGGCAAAGGTCGCGTGATCATCGAAGGCTTCATCGATTTCGACTACGAAATCACTCTGCTGACCGTGCGTCATGTCGGCGGCACAACTTTCTGTGCGCCGGTCGGCCACCGTCAGGAGAAGGGCGACTATCAGGAATCCTGGCAGCCACAGGCCATGAGCCCGGTGGCGCTGGCTGAATCCGAGCGCGTTGCCAAAGCCGTGACCGAAGCGTTGGGGGGGCGTGGCCTGTTCGGCGTCGAGCTGTTCATCAAAGGCGATCAGGTGTGGTTCAGCGAAGTGTCGCCGCGTCCGCATGACACCGGTCTGGTAACCCTGATTTCCCAGGACCTGTCGCAGTTCGCCCTGCACGCCCGGGCGATCCTCGGCCTGCCGGTGCCACTGATCCGTCAGTTCGGCCCATCGGCCTCGGCGGTGATCCTGGTGGAAGGTCAGTCGACCCAGACCGCATTCGCCAACCTCGGGGCTGCGCTGAGCGAGCCGGATACCGCGCTGCGTCTGTTCGGCAAGCCTGAAGTCAACGGTCAGCGCCGCATGGGTGTTGCACTGGCCCGTGACGAGTCGATTGAAGCCGCTCGCGCCAAGGCGACCCGTGCTTCCCAGGCGGTCGTTGTAGAGCTGTAATCTCGCAACCTGATCGCTCCCGCATCGGGCGGGAGCGATCAGGGCATTTACGACACCTGATTCAAATCGTTATTACGCGTTTCCTTCAGGCACAGCACAGCGATCAAGCTGAGCACCGCGGCCGCCGACACATACCCGCCGACGTAACTCAAACCACCCATCGCCACCAGTTTCTGCGCGAAGAACGGCGCCGCTGAGGCTCCGACAATGCCGCCGAGGTTGTAGGCTGCCGATGCACCGGTATACCGGACATGCGTCGGAAACAGTTCCGGCAGCAGCGCACCCATCGGGGCGAATGTCACCCCCATCAGAAACAGCTCGATGCACAGGAACAGCGCCACGCCCCAGGTCGATCCCTGAGTCAGCAGCGGCTCCATCAGAAACCCGGAGAGAATTGCCAACACACCGCCGACGATCAGCACCGGCTTGCGCCCGTAACGGTCACTTGCCCACGCCGACAAAGGCGTGGCAGCCGCCATGAACAGCACCGCAAAGCACAGCAGCCCGAGGAATGTCTCGCGGCTGTAACCCAATGTGGATACGCCGTAGCTCAGGGAAAACACCGTCGAGATGTAGAACAGTGCGTAGCAGACCACCATGGCGGCGGCGCCCAGCAGCGTCGGTGCCCAGTATTGGCTGAACAGCTCGACCAGCGGAACTTTCACTCGCTCCTGACGGGCGATGGCATTGGCGAACACCGGGGTTTCGTGGAGTTTGAGGCGCACGTACAGCCCGACCATCACCAGCACGGCGCTGAGCAGGAACGGAATCCGCCAGCCCCAGCTACGGAATTGTTCATCATTGAGCGTCATGGCCAGCGTCAGGAACAAGCCGTTGGCAGCCAGAAAGCCAATCGAAGGGCCGAGTTGCGGGAACATGCCGAACCACGCCCGTTTACCTTTCGGGGCGTTTTCGGTGGCCAGCAGCGCCGCGCCGCCCCATTCGCCACCCAATCCCAGGCCCTGGCCGAAGCGCAGCACGCAAAGCAGGATCGGCGCCCAGGCCCCGATGCTGTCGTAACCCGGCAGCACGCCGATCAGCGTGGTGCAGACACCCATCAGCAGCAGCGAAGCCACCAAGGTCGATTTGCGCCCGATCCGGTCACCGAAGTGGCCGAACAGCGCCGAACCCAAAGGTCGGGCGAGGAAGGCGATGCCGAAGGTCAGGAATGCCGAGAGCATCTGCGCCGTGCCGGAAGTCTGCGGGAAAAACACCGGCCCGATCACCAGCGCAGCGGCGGTGGCGTAGACGTAGAAATCGTAGAACTCGATGGCCGTGCCGATGAAGCTCGCCGTGGCCACGCGGGTGGCGGAGTTGGTCGGTTGGGCAGGCGTGGTGTCGCTGTAAGCGGTACTGGTCGTCATGCGGTGATCCCTGACAGTCATGAGCTCCGTTGGAGCGAATTATTATGGTCGAACACCCAGGGATGTGGGATGAGGCGCGATCGCTGCTTCAGGTAGGAACAGTCGTCGGTGTGATGCGGATATTGCCAATGAACCGGCCGGAATTTGTCGGGTGCGGGGTAAGCACGCGGTTCGGCGGGGCTTGGGTAAGCACCGCGATTATAGGAAGGTGGCTAACGATTGAACAAGGGGCTGTCTAGCGCGCCGTGGCCAGCGCCGGGGCCGAAGTGGTGTGCCAGATCAGGACTTTGCTCACCCGGTTCTCCTCGGTTTCGAGAATCTCCAGCCGGTAGCGGCCGATCTTCAGGCAGACCGCGCTTTCCGGGATGGTTTCCAGCGCTTCGGTCACCAGGCCATTGAGCGTCCGGGGGCCGTCGCTGGGCAGGTGCCAGCCCAGGCATTTGTTCAGCTCGCGGATCGACGCCGCGCCATCGATCACCATGCGGCCATCGGCTTGCGGGTGGATGTGCGGGTTGTCGAGGCTGTGCTCGCTTTCGAATTCGCCGACGATTTCTTCGAGAATATCTTCCAGGGTGACGATGCCGAGGACTTCGCCGTACTCGTCCACCACCATGCCCAGACGCCGCTGCTGCTTGTGGAAGTTCAGCAGTTGCAGTTGCAGCGGGGTGCTTTCAGGGACGAAATACGGCTCGTAACTGGCCGCCAGCAAGGCTTCGCGGGTCAGGCTGCCATTGTCCAGCAGGTGACGGATCTGCCGGGTGTTGAGCACCGCTTCGACCTGATTGATATCGCTGTGGAAGACCGGCAGGCGAGTGCGCCGGTTCTTGCGCAATTGCTCGATGATTTCTTCGATCGGATCGTCGAGGTTGATGCCGTCGACATCGCTGCGCGGCACCAGAATGTCGTTGACCGTGATGTTGTCCAGCGCATGGATGCCTGAAACCGGGTGTGGGCGCACCGGATGATCCGGGTCGTCATGACGCTCCGTCGGCACATCATCTTCGCTCTGTTGCACCACCTGGGCCTTGCGAATGAACGGGCGCATCAGCAAACCACTGATGCGGCTGAGCAACCAGGCAAGCGGGTAAACCACCTTCAGCGGGACCGCCAGCAGCGTATTGCCGAACGCCAACACCGCATCCGGATAACGCTGGGCGAGGGCGCGGGGGAAATAGTCGGCAAAGACCAGCAGCAGGGCGCCGGCACCGAGGCAAGCCGCCCAGGGGCCGTTTTCTTCGCAGAGAAAGATTGCCAGCAGCGTGGCCAGAATGACGGCGAGAGCGCGGCACAGGGTATTGCAGAGGATCAGGCTTTCGAGCGGGAAACTGAGCTTTGCCAGCGGCTTGTCGCTGGCGCGGGAGGCGGTGCGTTGCGCGAGCAGGTGCTGTTGCGCCGCTTCGACGGCGGTAAACAGCCCCGACCAGAGAATCAGCAGGGCAAATACCGCGAGCATCGGCCCTATGGGCAAACCGTCCATTTATGCCGCCCGTCAGATGTGCAGGATGTATTCACGAACCAGTTTGCTGCCGAAATACGCAAGCATCAGCAGGCAGAAACCGGCGAGGGTCCAGCGGATTGCCTTGTGCCCGCGCCAGCCGAGCCGGTTACGGCCCCACAGCAGGACGCTGAACACGATCCAGGCCAGGCAGGCCAGCAGGGTTTTATGCACCAGGTGCTGGGCAAACAGGTTCTCGACGAACAGCCAGCCGGAAATCAGCGACAGCGACAGCAGCGTCCAGCCGGCCCAGAGGAAGCCGAACAACAGGCTTTCCATGGTCTGCAGCGGCGGGAAATTCTTGATCAGCCCGGACGGGTGCTTGTGCTTGAGCTGGTGATCCTGCACCAGCAGCAACAAGGCCTGAAACACCGCAATGGTGAACATGCCGTAGGCGAGGATCGACAGCAGGATGTGCGCGAGGATGCCCGGTTCTTCATCGATGACCTGCACCGTACCGGTCGGCGCGAATTGCGCCAGCAGCACGGTGATCGCACCCAGCGGGAACAGCAGCACCAGCAGGTTTTCCACCGGAATCCGCGAGCAGGCCAGCAGGGTCAGGGCGATGACGGCCGCAGCAATCAGGCTCGAAGCGCTGAAGAAATCCAGGCCCAGACCGATCGGAGTCAATAAATGAGTGAGCAGGCTGGCGCTGTGGGCCAGCACGGCGAGGACGCCGAGCGAGACCAGCAGGCGCTTGTTGGCCTTGGCGCCAGTGGCCAGGCGGGTGCCCTGATAGAGAGTCGCAGCGGCATAGAGAAGGGCGGCGGCGAGGGTGGTCAGCAAACTCGGTGACAAGGGGAGCATAAATCCTGTTAGGCAAGCCCGAAAGGGGCTGAGTTTGGCATAGAACCGCCATTGCACGAAAGACCGGCAAGCTGACAGCGAGGTGTCCGCCAGACGCAGTCTTCGCTATAATCCGCGACCTGCCCACGCCGCAGGCTCGCCGAGCACATGTTGATTCCGGTCTGGGCCGCCATTATCCCGGTCTACACAGGGCCTGAAAGGATCGCGCAATGTTTGAAAACTTAACCGACCGTCTCTCGCAGACGCTGCGCCATGTCACCGGCAAGGCGAAGCTGACCGAGGACAATATCAAAGACACCCTGCGCGAAGTGCGCATGGCGTTGCTCGAAGCCGACGTCGCCCTGCCGGTGGTCAAGGACTTCGTCAATTCGGTCAAGGAACGCGCTGTCGGCACCGAGGTGTCGCGCAGCCTGACGCCGGGCCAGGCGTTCGTGAAGATCGTCCAGGCCGAACTCGAAAGCCTGATGGGTGCGGCCAACGAAGACTTGAATCTGAGCGCCGTGCCGCCTGCCGTCATTCTGATGGCCGGTCTGCAGGGTGCGGGTAAAACCACCACCGCCGGCAAGCTGGCGCGCTTCCTTAAAGAGCGCAAGAAGAAGTCGGTCATGGTCGTGTCGGCGGACATCTACCGTCCTGCTGCTATTAAACAGCTGGAAACCCTGGCCAACGACATCGGCGTGACGTTCTTCCCGTCCGACCTGAGCCAGAAGCCAGTCGATATCGCCAACGCGGCTATTAAAGAAGCAAAACTGAAATTCATCGACGTGGTCATCGTCGACACCGCCGGTCGTCTGCACATCGACGAAGAGATGATGGGCGAGATCAAGGCGCTGCACGCCGCGATCAATCCGGTTGAAACCCTGTTCGTGGTCGACGCCATGACCGGTCAGGACGCGGCCAACACGGCCAAGGCCTTCGGTGATGCACTGCCGCTGACCGGTGTGATCCTGACCAAGGTCGACGGTGATGCCCGTGGCGGTGCCGCGCTGTCCGTTCGCGCAATCACCGGCAAGCCGATCAAGTTCATCGGTATGGGCGAGAAGAGCGAAGCGCTCGATCCGTTCCACCCCGAGCGTATCGCTTCGCGGATCCTCGGCATGGGCGACGTGCTCAGCCTGATCGAACAGGCTGAAGCGACGCTCGACAAGGACAAGGCCGACAAGCTTGCTAAAAAGCTGAAGAAGGGCAAGGGCTTCGACCTCGAAGACTTCCGCGATCAGCTGCAACAGATGAAGAACATGGGCGGCCTGGGCGGGCTCATGGACAAACTGCCGAACATCGGCGGCGTCAATCTCTCGCAAATGGGCAATGCCCAGAACGCTGCAGAGAAGCAGTTCAAGCAGATGGAAGCCATCATCAACTCCATGACCCCGGCCGAGCGCCGCGACCCTGAGCTGATCAGCGGTTCGCGCAAGCGCCGGATCGCCATGGGTTCCGGCACCCAGGTGCAGGACATCGGTCGCTTGATCAAGCAGCACAAGCAGATGCAGAAGATGATGAAGAAATTCTCCGCCAAGGGCGGAATGGCGAAAATGATGCGCGGCATGGGCGGTATGTTGCCCGGCGGCGGCATGCCAAAGATGTAAAGACTTCGCCGGTCGTCGCACCGGCGCAGACCCTGCAAGGACGCAGGATCAACAGCAAACCCGCACTCGGCGGGAGCTGACCGGCCGTTTTGAACGACGGCCCCATATGCAAATCTGCACGGCATGCCACAGGCGCCGGAAAAAGTCATTTGCAAAAGTCCGGATATTCCTTAGAATATGCGGCCTTTCGGGCACCCATGCCCGCTGTGCATTTAGATTTGCAGCACCGACTACAGGAACGATGTTCACATGCTAACAATCCGTCTTGCCCTTGGCGGCTCCAAAAAGCGCCCGTTTTACCACCTGACCGTAACCGACTCCCGCAACCCGCGTGACGGTTCCCACAAAGAACAGGTTGGTTTCTTCAACCCTGTTGCACGTGGTCAGGAAGTTCGTCTGTCCGTGAACCAAGAGCGCGTTGCCTACTGGCTGAGCGTTGGTGCACAGCCTTCTGAGCGTGTTGCTCAGTTGCTGAAGGAATCTGCCAAGGCTGCAGCCTGAGCAGTATGAGCGCGACGCCAGAAAAAGCTGATGACCTGATCGTTGTCGGCAAGATTTTTTCGGTTCACGGCGTTCGCGGCGAGGTGAAGGTCTTTTCCTTTACCGATCCGATTGAAAACCTGTTGAACTACCGCAACTGGACGCTTCGGCGCGAAGGCGTGGTAAAGCAGGTCGAGCTGGTCAGCGGCCGATCCACTCAAAAGGATCTGGTTGCCAAGCTCAAAGGCCTCGACGATCGCGATGAAGCCCGTCTTCTGAGCGGTTACGAGATTTGCATCTCGCGAAGCCTTTTGCCCAACCTGACTGGCGACGAGTACTACTGGTACCAGTTGCAGGGTCTGAGTGTCATCAACCAGAACGAAGAATTCTTCGGCAAGGTTGATCACCTGTTGGAGACCGGCGCGAACGATGTATTGGTGGTCAAGCCCTGCGTCGGCAGCCTGGATGATCGCGAGCGGTTGTTGCCCTATACGGAGCAATGCGTGCTGGCAATCGACCTGGAGGCAGGCGTGATGAGGGTGGAATGGGACGCGGACTTCTAAGCAATGGCCAGCCTGCGCGTAGACGTCATTACGCTGTTCCCCGAGATGTTCTCGGCCATCAGTGAGTACGGCATTACCAGTCGTGCGGTCAAACAGGGGCTCTTGCAGCTGACCTGTTGGAATCCGCGGGATTACACGACGGATCGGCATCACACTGTGGACGATCGCCCGTTTGGCGGTGGTCCGGGCATGGTGATGAAGATAAAGCCCCTGGAAGATGCTCTGGTTCAGGCCAAGGCAGCAGCCGGGGAGGCGGCGAAGGTGATTTACCTGTCCCCCCAAGGCCGTCAACTGACTCAGTCGGCGGTACGCGAACTGGCTAAATCGGATGCATTGATCCTGATTGCCGGTCGCTATGAAGGCATTGACGAGCGTTTTATTGATGCTCATGTCGATGAAGAGTGGTCGATTGGTGACTATGTGTTGTCTGGCGGCGAGCTGCCGGCCATGGTCATGATCGATGCGGTTACACGACTGCTGCCCGGAGCTTTAGGGCATGCGGATTCCGCTGAGGAAGATTCCTTTACGGATGGTCTGCTGGATTGCCCGCACTACACCCGACCTGAGGTGTATGCGGATCAGCGTGTTCCCGACGTGTTGCTGAGTGGCAATCACGCGCATATCCGGCGTTGGCGTTTACAGCAGTCCCTTGGTAGGACCTATGAACGACGCGCCGATCTTCTGGAAAGCCGCTCGCTTTCTGGAGAAGAGAAGAAGCTGCTCGAGGAATACATCCGCGAGCGGGACGATAGTTAACAACGTATCGATGGTAGATCAGACGATTTACCTTAGGAGCACAGCATGACCAACAAAATCATCCTTGCACTCGAAGCAGAGCAGATGACCAAAGAAATCCCTACCTTTGCCCCGGGCGACACCATCGTCGTTCAGGTGAAAGTGAAGGAAGGCGATCGTTCCCGTCTGCAAGCGTTCGAAGGCGTTGTAATCGCCAAGCGTAACCGCGGCGTGAACAGTGCGTTCACCGTTCGTAAAATCTCCAACGGTGTTGGCGTAGAACGTACTTTCCAGACCTACTCCCCGCAGATCGACAGCATGGCTGTTAAACGTCGCGGTGATGTACGTAAAGCCAAGCTGTACTACCTGCGCGACCTGTCGGGTAAAGCAGCTCGCATCAAGGAAAAACTGGCTTAAGCCCAGCTTCCGATGCAGAAAAAAGCAGCCTACGGGCTGCTTTTTTGTTGCCCGCAATTTATCCACAGCATTCCGTTCCAGGCCTGACCCATGACCCCTCGCGAGCAAGAAATCGAACGCCGCACCGAACTCTCGGTGACCCGCGTGACCAAGGCGGTTTTCCCGCCGACCACCAATCACCACAACACCCTGTTCGGCGGCACTGCGCTGGCCTGGATGGACGAAGTGTCGTTCATCACCGCCACGCGGTTTTGCCGTTTGCCGCTGGTGACCGTGTCGACCGATCGTATCGACTTCAATCACGCGATACCGGCGGGCTCTATCGTCGAACTGGTCGGGCGAGTGATCAAGGTTGGCAACACCAGTCTCAAGGTCGAGGTGGAAGTGTTCGTCGAAAGCATGAGCTGTGACGGGCGTGAGAAGGCCATTCACGGGCAGTTCAGCTTTGTTGCCATCGATGATGACAAGCGTCCGGTGCCGGTGCTGCCGGGTTTCGCGGCCTGATCCAGCACCGAGCCGCGGCATTCGCGGGCAAGCCCGCTCCCACAGATTTTGTGTTGTCCGCTGATGTTGTGTTCGACACGGACACTGTGGGAGCGGGCTTGCCCGCGATTTGTTCTATCAGGCGCTGCTACTCTCCGGCTGAATCAGCGCCACCAGCGTCCACCCCGGCCCCGGTTTCAGGACGGTTTCCGGCGACACGACATGCACCCAGCCGCTGTCATCGCGCATGAACAGCAGCGTCGCGCGGTTGCCATGCAGCGCCCGGTAATCGTCCCAGCCAAACCCGTCCGTCAATGTCGTGCTGTACAGGTCGGCGCCCTGGCCCAATTGGCTGGCGAGTCTGGCGTAAGTCAGCGCCTCGCTCCCCAGTTGATTGCCACGATGTTCGAGGCTGGCGCGGTGCTTGTCGCTGCGTCGGCTCTCCTGACCACTGGCCAGTCCGAACAATCGTTGATGACCAAAGTCATGGCGAAAGCGCATGGCCGCCAGCGTATTGAGTTCGCCCGACGGTGACAGCGCCAGCAGATGCCCCAGTCCGACCAGGTCCAGATGCGCATCGGCATGCTGCGAAGCCGGATTGCCAAAGTAGGTCGGCAAGCCATCCATGCGCGCCGCGCGGATGTTTTCCCAACTTGAATCTGTCAGCAGCACCCGGCTGCCCAGCTGTTGCAGCGACTTGCCGAGCAGGCGCGCAGGCCCGTTCGCCCCGACGATCAGGAAGCCGCTGGGCGCTGGTTCCGCAACTTTCAACAGTCGGGCCAGTGGCCGGGCAGTCGCGCTTTGCAGTACGACGGTGCCGATGATCACCGCGAAGGTCAGCGGCACCAGCAACAATGCACCTTCATGGCCCGCTTCATCCAGGCGAATCGCAAAGATCGCCGAGACTGCCGCCGCGACGATCCCGCGCGGGGCAATCCAGCACAACAATGCACGCTCACGCCAGCTCAGACTCGAACCGGCGGTACTCAGCACCACGTTCAGCGGTCGGGCGATCAACTGGATCACCAGCAACAGAATCAGCACCAGCGGCCCGAGACCGATCAACGCGTTCAGATCCAGTCGCGCCGCCAATAGAATGAACAGCCCGGAAATCAGCAGCACGCTGAGGTTTTCCTTGAAGTGCAGGATATGCCGCACGTCCACGCCCTTCATGTTCGCCAGCCACATGCCCATCAGCGTCACCGCCAGCAGCCCGGATTCGTGCATCACCTGGTTGGCGGCGATGAATATCCCCAGCACCGCGGCGAGCGATGCCAGATTGTGCAAATACTCCGGCAGCCATTGGCGCCGGATGATCGTGCCGAGCAGCCAGCCACCGGCGACGCCGAACGCGCTGCCGCAGACAATCACCCCGCCAAACGTCAGCAGGCTCTGTTCCAGGCCATGGCCTTCGGCCCGAGCGATGATGAAGCTGTAGACCACCACCGCAAGCAGCGCGCCGATCGGGTCGATCACAATCCCTTCCCAGCGCAGGATATTCGCGATCGAAGCTTTAGGCCGCACCACCCGCAGCATCGGTACGATCACGGTCGGCCCGGTGACCAGGGTCAGGCTGCCAAAGAGGATGGCGAGCAGCCAGTCGAAGCCCAACAGCCAGTGGGTCGCGACAGCAATCACTACCCAGGTCGAGAGCGCTCCGATGGTGACCAGGCGATGCACGACGCTGCCAATCTCGCGCCATTCCGACAGGTGCAGGGTCAGGCTGCCTTCAAACAGAATCAGCGCCACCGCCAGCGACACCAGCGGCATCAGCAGCGGGCCGAACATTTCCTGCGGGTCGAGCCAACCCAAGACGGGGCCCGCCAGAATGCCGGTCAGCAGCAGAAACAGAATCGCCGGCAGCTTCAAGCGCCAGGCGAGCCATTGGCAGCCCAGTGCGGCGGCACCGATACCACCGAAAGCCAACAGAATTTGCTGCTCGTTCATTGAAGCTCCCTGTTCCTTGAAATAGCGGGCTATGAAAGACTAGCGGCCATTTCAACCGTTCACTCTTTATTTGCGCGCAGTGCCAAGCCTGCGCGTCTTGAGCGCCCATGCCTGCCATCGACCACCCACTGATCGACCAGTTTCTCGACGCCCTCTGGCTGGAAAAAGGTCTCTCCGACAACACTCGCGATGCCTACCGCAGCGATCTCGCGCTGTTCAATGGCTGGTTGCAGGAGAAAGGTCTCGAACTGATCAATGCCGGTCGCGAGTTGATCCTCGATCACCTGGCCTGGCGTCTTGAACAGAACTACAAACCCCGTTCCACTGCGCGATTTCTCTCCGGTGTGCGTGGCTTTTATCGCTACCTGCTGCGGGAAAAACTGATTTCGGTCGATCCGACCTTGCGCGTTGATATGCCGCAGCTCGGTCGGCCATTGCCCAAATCCCTGTCGGAAGCCGACGTTGAAGCTTTGCTGAAGGCGCCAGACCTCAGCGAAGCCATCGGCCAGCGCGACCGCGCCATGCTCGAAGTCTTGTATGCCTGCGGGCTGCGGGTGACCGAGCTGATCAGTCTGACTCTGGAACAGGTCAACCTGCGTCAGGGCGTGTTGCGGGTGATGGGCAAGGGCAGCAAGGAGCGGTTGGTGCCAATGGGCGAGGAAGCGATTGTCTGGGTCGAGCGCTACTTGCGCGATGGCCGCAGCGAGCTGCTGGGCGGGCGCCCCAGTGATGTGCTGTTCCCCAGCCAGCGCGGCGAGCAGATGACCCGCCAGACCTTCTGGCACCGCATCAAGCATCAGGCCAAGGTCGCCGGCATTGGTAAATCGCTGTCGCCGCACACCTTGCGTCACGCGTTTGCCACACACCTGCTCAACCATGGCGCCGATTTGCGGGTGGTGCAGATGCTGTTGGGCCACAGCGACCTGTCGACCACGCAGATCTACACTCACGTCGCCCGGGCACGTTTGCAGGATCTGCATGCCAAACATCACCCGCGCGGCTGAGCGCCATTTGTCTTGCGACAGGCGCATTCGGCCACGGGAGCCTTATGTGGTAGGCTTTGCCGGTTTGCACGATGGGCGGTTATGACCCGGTGTTCCGGCACGGGCGTTCTGATCGTTCCATTTGTCCGCCTTCAGGAGTTCTCATGCGTCTGACCCAGATTTTCGCCGCCGCAGCCATTGCGTTGGTCAGCACCTTTGCCGTCGCCGATGACGCGGCCGACAAAGCGATTCGCCAAAGCCTGGAAAACCTCCAGCTCGACGTGCCGGTGGACACCATCACCGCCAGCCCGCTGCCGGGCCTGTACGAAGTCAAGCTCAAGGGCAGCCGCGTGCTCTACGCCAGCGCCGACGGCCAGTACATCGTTCAGGGCTACATGTTCCAGCTCAAGGACGGCAAACCGGTCAACCTGACCGAGAAGACCGAGCGCCTGGGCATTTCCAAACTGATCAATGCGATTCCGGTGGCCGAGACCGTGGTTTACCCGGCCGTGGGCGAAACCAAGTCGCACATCACCGTTTTCACCGACACTACGTGCCCGTATTGCCACAAGCTGCACGCCGAAGTGCCCGAGCTGAACAAGCGCGGCATCGAAGTGCGTTACGTGGCGTTCCCGCGCCAGGGCCTCGGCTCGCCGGGTGACGAGCAACTGCAAGCCGTGTGGTGCTCGAAAGACAAGAAAGCCGCCATGGACAAAATGGTCGATGGCAAGGAAATCAAGGCCGCCAAGTGCGAGAACCCGGTTTCCAAACAGTTCGCCCTAGGCCAGTCGATCGGTGTGAACGGTACGCCGGCCATCGTTTTGGCTGACGGACAAGTCATTCCGGGCTACCAGCCTGCGCCACAAGTCGCCAAACTGGCGCTGGGCGCGAAGTAATTCGCATCGTCACGCCCTGGTGTGACGAGCGTGGTCCGGCGGCAGGATTGCCGGGCCATCAACAGAGAGCCGCGAACCTGCGGTTGTTTTCACGGCCGGCCTCGTGTCGGCCGTTTTATGGGGAGTTCACAGTGAAACCGGTCAAAGTAGGCATCTGTGGGTTAGGGACCGTCGGTGGCGGAACCTTCAACGTACTTCAGCGCAACGCCGAGGAAATTGCTCGTCGTGCCGGGCGTGGAATCGAAGTGGCACAAATTGCCATGCGCACGCCAAAGCCTCAGTTCCAGACGACCGGTATTGCGATTACCAACGATGTCTTCGAAGTGGCCACGAACCCTGAGATCGACATCGTCATAGAGCTGATGGGCGGCTATACCGTTGCCCGCGAGCTGGTACTCAAGGCCATCGAGAATGGCAAGCATGTGGTCACCGCGAACAAGGCTCTGATTGCCGTTCACGGTAATGAAATTTTCGCCAAGGCACGCGAGAAAGGCGTGATCGTGGCATTCGAAGCGGCGGTCGCCGGCGGCATTCCGGTGATCAAGGCGATCCGTGAAGGCCTGTCCGCCAACCGTATCAACTGGGTCGCCGGGATCATCAACGGCACCGGCAACTTCATCCTCACCGAAATGCGCGAGAAGGGTCGCACCTTCGAAGACGTGCTGGCCGAGGCGCAAGCGCTGGGCTACGCCGAAGCCGACCCGACCTTCGACGTCGAGGGCATCGACGCCGCGCACAAGCTGACGATCCTGGCATCGATCGCGTTCGGTATTCCGCTGCAGTTCGACAAGGCTTACACCGAAGGCATCACCAAGCTGACCACCGCCGACGTGAACTACGCCGAAGCGCTGGGCTACCGCATCAAGCACCTGGGCGTGGCACGCAGCACCGCCGCCGGCATCGAGCTGCGCGTACACCCGACGCTGATCCCGGCCGATCGTCTGATCGCCAACGTCAACGGCGTGATGAACGCGGTGATGGTCAACGGTGACGCTGCCGGTTCGACCCTGTTCTACGGCGCCGGCGCCGGCATGGAGCCGACTGCTTCGTCGGTGATCGCGGATCTGGTGGACGTGGTTCGCGCCATGACCTCCGACCCGGAAAACCGCGTGCCGCACCTGGCCTTCCAGCCGGACTCGCTGTCGGCCCATCCGATCCTGCCGATCGAAGCCTGCGAAAGCGCCTACTACCTGCGCATCCAGGCCAAGGACCATCCGGGTGTACTCGCTCAGGTGGCGAGCATCCTCTCGGAGCGCGGCATCAACATCGAGTCGATCATGCAGAAGGAAGTCGAGGAACACGACGGCCTGGTGCCGATGATCCTGCTGACCCACCGCGTGCTGGAGCAGCACATCAACGATGCGATCGCCGCCCTCGAAGCGCTGGCGGGCGTGGTCGGTCCGGTTGTGCGGATCCGCGTCGAGCACTTGAACTAAACAGAAACAGCTGCAAGCTTCGAGCTGCAAGCAGCAAGAGAAAAGCAGTCCGGCTTTTACTTGAAGCTTGTAACTCGTAGCTTGAGGCTCAAACCGAAGGTTTGCCCCTATGCGTTACATCAGTACCCGCGGCCAGGCACCGGCCCTGAATTTCGAAGACGTCCTGCTGGCCGGTCTTGCAACCGACGGCGGTCTGTACGTCCCGGAAAACCTGCCACGTTTCACCCAGGAAGAAATCGCTTCCTGGGCCGGCCTGCCGTATCACGAGCTGGCTTTCCGCGTCATGCGCCCGTTCGTCACCGGCAGCATTCCGGACGCCGATTTCAAAAAGATTCTTGAAGAAACCTACGGTGTGTTCGCCCACAACGCCGTTGCGCCGCTGCGTCAGCTGAACGGCAACGAATGGGTGCTGGAGCTGTTCCACGGCCCGACCCTGGCGTTCAAGGACTTCGCCCTGCAACTGCTCGGTCGTTTGCTCGACTACGTGCTGGAAAAGCGCGGCGAGCGCGTGGTCATCGTCGGCGCCACCTCCGGTGACACCGGTTCGGCCGCCATCGAAGGCTGCAAGCACTGCGAAAACGTCGACATCTTCATCCTGCACCCGCACAACCGTGTGTCCGAAGTGCAGCGTCGGCAGATGACCACCATTCTCGGTGAGAACATCCACAACATTGCCATCGAAGGCAACTTCGATGACTGCCAGGAAATGGTCAAGGCCAGCTTCGCCGACCAGAGCTTCCTCAAGGGCACCCGTCTGGTGGCAGTCAACTCGATCAACTGGGCGCGGATCATGGCCCAGATCGTTTACTACTTCCACGCAGCGCTGCAATTGGGCGGCCCGGCGCGTTCGGTGTCGTTCTCGGTGCCGACCGGCAACTTCGGCGACATCTTCGCCGGTTACCTGGCGCGCAACATGGGCCTGCCGATCAACCAGTTGATCGTCGCCACCAACCGCAATGACATCCTGCACCGCTTCATGAGCGGCAACCAGTACGTCAAGGAAACCCTGCACGCCACGCTGTCGCCGTCGATGGACATCATGGTCTCGTCGAACTTCGAACGCCTGCTGTTCGACCTGCACGGTCGCAACGGCGCGGCGATTGCCGGGCTGATGGATTCGTTCAAGCAGGGCGGCGGCTTCAGCGTCGAACAGGAACGCTGGACCGAGGCACGCAAACTGTTCGACTCGCTGGCTGTGGACGATGCGCAAACCTGCGAAACCATCGCCGAAGTCTACGAGCAGACCGGGGAAGTGCTGGATCCGCACACCGCCATCGGCGTGAAGGCCGCTCGTGAATGTCGTCGCAGCCTGGACATCCCGATGGTGATTCTGGGCACGGCGCATCCGGTCAAGTTCCCGGACGCGGTGGAGAAAGCCGGTGTAGGAAAAGCTCTCGAACTGCCTGCACATCTTTCTGATTTGTTTGAGAGAGAAGAGCGCTGCACTGTGCTGGCGAACGAGCTCAAAGCCGTACAAGCCTTTGTCAGCCAGCATGGCAACCGCGGCAAGCCTCTTTAAGACCGCAAAGCTGTCACATTTTGAAGCCCGTCTCCTGACGGGCTTTCTTGTTTTTGCATGCCACACTGCGCGCGTTTCGCCCACGAAGGACGGGCGAGTCGATGACGAAGGATGTGGCAATGCGGTTTTTTTCAGGATTGAAACCAGCCCTGTGCTGGTTGTTTTTATCGGGGAGCTTCGGGTTGCCACAGTGGGTCGAAGCCGCCCATCTGGCGAGACACCCCGACACGGTGGAGGCTATTCAGCTCATCGAGCTGGATGAGCATGAGCGTCAGTGGATTCGAGATAACCCTCGTGTGACCGTCGCCTCTGTGCAATACCCGTTGTATCTGTTTCAGGACGAACATGGCCAATGGAGCGGCCTGAACAACGATGTGCTCAAGCACATCAGCGCCATGACCGGATTGCAGTTCGTTCATCAGGAATCGTTTTCCACCGACCACATGCTGGAACGGCTCCAGAGTGGCGTGGCCGACATCAGCACGACGTTGGCAATGAACGAGGAGCGCAAGGCATTTCTGGACTTCAGTCACGCGTTCGGCGGTGCAGGGTGGGTGTTCGTCGGTCATTCAGGCGAACCGGCAATACGGTCGCTCGATATGCTGTCCAAGCGAGTCCTGGTGCTGCCGGCCCGGCATGCGCTGGAGGACGGCATTCGACGCGACTACCCATCGATCCCGATTCGTTCGGTCAAGACCTATGCCGAGGCTCGGGCGCTGGTGGAAAGTGGCGAGGCCTATGCCACCATCGAAAACGAGATCGGCGCTCAGCTGTTTCCCTCCGGCCTGCTCAAGGTCGGTGGTCTCGTGGAGGGCAAGTGGGAGGCCGACCATCTGGCAGTACGCAAAGGGTTGCCCGAGCTGGTGAGCATCCTCAACAAGGCATTGGGCGCCTTCTCCGCGGCGGAGCTTCGTTCAATGCGCCTGAAGTGGCTGGATGGCGTCTCTCCTGCGCCGACACCCTCGATCGGCTCGCTCCTGATCAAGTGGGGTTGCTGGGCGATGGGCGGGCTTGGCGTGTTCGGGCTATTGCCTTTGATGTGGAACCGTCGACTGGCGGCAGAAGTGAAGCAGCGACGGGCAGCCGAAAAGAATCTGGGTGATCAACTGGCCTTTCAACATGCATTGATCGATGCGATGCCCGACCCCGTGTTCGTGCGCGATCTGCAGGGTCGGTTGATCATGTGCAACCGCAGTTACGAAGATGCGCTGTCGGTCCGGCAGGAGCAGGTGCAGGGCCGGATGCTGTTCGAGTTCGATGCACTTCCACAGGCCACGGCATTGATGCTGCACGACGAATTCATGGCGCAGCTGGGTACGCGTAAAACACGCTTCAGCAAGCGGCAACTGATGTTCAAGAGCGGCCCCCGTCAGATCTATCAATGGACGGTGCCGTTTTACAGTGTCGATGGAAAACTGCGAGGCCTGCTCGGGGGCTGGACGGACATCACCGAGCGGCGGAAGGAGAGCGGGTGTCGATGTCTGCATTAAAGATGGGAAAAGTCCTATAAGCAGCGATTCCTTTTCTGATGGGAGGCTTAGGACCACTGCCCTAGAGTGACAGGCCACTGCGGCGTGAATCCGCGATTGTCGCTCCAGAGGTCGTCCCCTGCGCTCGCTCAAGATCCTGATTCTAGAACCCAATCCGTTCCAGCTGATGGCGTTGCACCAGATGCTCAACGCCATTGGTATCTACGATGTTCTGACCGCACCGTCGCTGGGCTCGGCAAAGCGCTCACTGGAACGTCGCGGAGCCGTCCACATCACCCTGTGCAATCCACAATTGCAGAACGGTGACGGGCTGGCGCTGATCCGGCATATGGCCGACCGGCAGGAAGCACGTGCACTGATTCTGCTGGGGGCTGTGGCACCCACCCTGCTGGACGATCTGGAAACCTTGCTGGGCGAGCACCGGATCATATTGCTGGGCCGCCTGCACACTCCCGTTTCGGCGGTATTGATGAGGGCACTGCTGGACACCTACATGACCATCCCCAGGCATTCCGTCGACGCTTGACCCCCACGGTTATTTTTCTGTCATCTTCACCATGCATGCTCCGATAGGCCGGTGACGCTCCGGGAGAGGCCGGTGACAAGCAGAACTTTCTTCTCGGGCCGGTGGTCATTTACTGTGAACACGCCCCAGACACTGTGTTTTCGGACTATTGAGTGGAGATCGAGATGGAAAGTATCAGTCTATTGCTCGGTGAGGCTCTGAGCCCGTATCAAGTGACGTTGACCCCTCGCGGTCGCCATGGCGAATGCCTGGTGACCTTGAAGAGCGGCAGCGGCGCGATCGTGGTGGAGCGCGAATTCAATCAGGCGCAATTGAGCGACAAGCGCCAGCTGACGGATGTGGTCGACGGCCTGCACCGTGACATCCTGATTGCCGAAGGCCGGCTGGAACCCTGTGTGATCGCGGCGTTGCGAAACGCAGCCCTCGACAAGCACCCGACCCTCTGAAACTGATTTTTCATTTGTGGGAACCTTCCTGCACCCAAGTCAGTCAGACCCCGTAACAGCAGGATCAAGCATTGTGCTCCGGTGCTTGTCGCTTGCTGCTACGGGTCTTTGATACAGACCACGTTTAACCCCGAGTCGTCTCCCCACTTCTCGGGGTTTCTTTTTGCCCGGATTTCACTGCGCGGCCTGTTGCTCGAAGAAAATCCGCGCCTGTTCCAGATAATCCTGGCGCCTCTCGGGGTCGAGCCAGTCGGCGTAGAGCTGGTTGAGATGCTCGTGGGGCAGGGTGCGTAACAGCTGATTGATTTCCGTGATCGCCTGTCGACCCGCCGTGGTGTCGGTGCAGCCGACATGGCCCGACAGGTACTTGCCCGTGCCGCGAATCGGGAAGAACAGCAGTTCGTCCTCGGCGATCTCGGCCTGCCGCGCCTGATAACGGATCTCCGGCCAGTAACCCAGCACCACTTGCAAACGCCCCAGACGCTGCATCGACAGCAGGCTGCCGAGCGCATCGTTGCCGTAGTGCGGCGTCAGCGCGCCGGTTGGTGCCTGATGCAGCAATGTATCGATGTACTCGCCATAACTGCGTTCCGCCACCACTCCGACTTTTCGCTCGCCGTTGGCCAGAAACGCCGACAGATCGACTTCGTCCTCGACCAGAAACGGCTCCAGCACTTCGCGGTCTCTCTGACGCACCACCAGACCATTGCTGACCGCGCGAAACGCAGGGATGGAGAAGGCGATCCATTGCGCCCGTTCCTTGTTCCAGATCAGCGACGGATCGCAGGCGAAGGGATGTTCATGCAGCATTTGAGTGCCACGGGCGCGATTGACCCGCATCAAGGTGTGTTCGTATTGCGGCATGCCGGCAATCAGCATCGGCATCAATTGATCGATAACGCCCTGGCCCTTTTTCGGACCCTCGAAGATCGTCAGCGGCGGCAGGTCGCGCAATAGCCAGATCAGCGTTGGCTTGGCCTGCACCCACGCCGGTAGCACCAGCAGGAATAACAGGCCAAACAACCGCCAGGTCCACCAATGGTGGGCGCGGTTCGAAGCCGAGGGCATCAGGCGCTTCAGCTCAGATGGCTCCGTCTTCGCGCAGGCGGGCGATCTGCTTCTCGTCGTAGCCAAGATCGTGGAGTACCTGCGCATTGTGTTCACCGAGCTGCGGTCCGACCCATTCGGACGTGCCGGGTGTCTCAGAGAGTTTCGGCACGATGCCCGGCATCTTGAAGGGTTTGCCATCCGGCAGTTTGGCGTGCAGGAACATTTCCCGGGCCAGGTACTGCGGATCGTTGAACATGTCTTCGGCGCTGAATATCCGGCTGGCCGGGACTTCAGCCTGGTTCAGCAGGTCCAGCACGGTTTGCAGCGGCAGCGAATTCACCCAGCGGTCTATCACGCCGTACAACTCATCGCGGCGGGTGTCGCGCCCGTCGTTGCTGACCAGCGCCGGGTCATTGGCCAGATCTTCACGGCCGATGATCAGCATGAAGCGCTTGAAGATCGCATCGCCGTTGGCGCCGATCTGCACGTGTTTACCGTCGGCGCTGGTGTGGATCGACGACGGCGTTATTCCCGGCATGATGTTGCCGGTGCGTTCACGTATGAATCCGAACACATCGAACTCCGGCACCATGCTTTCCATCATGGCGAAGATGGCTTCGTACAACGCCACATCGACCACCTGGCCGAGGCCGCCGTTGACCTCGCGATGACGCAAGGCCATCAACGCGCCGATCACGCCCCATAGGGCGGCAATCGAATCGCCAATGGAAATCCCGGTGCGCACCGGCGGGCGGTCTTCGAAACCGGTGATGTAGCGCAGGCCGCCCATGGATTCGCCGACTGCGCCAAACCCAGGCTGATCCTTCATTGGACCGGTCTGGCCGAAACCGGACAGGCGCACCATCACCAGTTTGGGGTTCAGCGCGTGCAGGGTTTCCCAGCTCAGGCCGAGTTTTTCCAGCACGCCGGGGCGGAAGTTCTCGATCAGGATGTCGGCTTCACCCAGCAGTTTTTTCAGGATCGCCAGGCCGTCGGGGTGTTTCAGGTTCAGCGTCAGGGACTTTTTGTTGCGTGCCTGGACGAACCACCACAACGAGGTGCCTTCGTACAATTTGCGCCATTTGCGCAACGGATCCCCGCCGTCCGGCGACTCGATCTTGATCACTTCGGCGCCGAACTCGCCGCAGATGCGCGAGGCAAACGGCCCGGCAATCAAAGTACCCAATTCAATGACTTTCAGACCGCTGAGCGGTTTGTTGGCGAACGGCATGCGAGATCCTGTAGGACAAGGCTGAGCAGATACAGCGTTTTAACATAGCCGGCTGTCAGTCGCGCAAGGTTGATCGCCATCAATTCGTGGATTGCCTACAGCATCGGTTAGACTTGCCGACTTTCCTCGTATCAAGAAGCCCGTTCATGGCCCAGCCGTCCACTACCTACAAATTCGAACTGAACCTCACCGATCTCGACCGCAGCGTCTACGAGAACGTGAAGCAGACCATCGCCCGTCACCCTTCGGAAACCGAAGAACGCATGACCGTACGCCTGTTGGCCTACGCGCTCTGGTACAACGAGCAACTGTCGTTCGGTCGTGGTCTGTCGGACGTGGACGAACCTGCGTTGTGGGAAAAGAGCCTGGATGACCGCGTCCTGCACTGGATCGAAGTCGGCCAGCCGGACGCCGATCGCCTGACCTGGTGCTCGCGCCGCACCGAACGCACCAGCCTGCTGGCCTACGGCAGCCTGCGCGTCTGGGAAGGCAAGGTGATTCCGGCGATCAAAAACCTGAAGAACGTCAACATTGCCGCTGTTCCGCAGGAAGTGCTGGAAACCCTGGCCAAGGACATGCCCCGCGTCATCAAGTGGGACGTGATGATCAGCGAAGGCACGATCTTCGTCACCGACGACCGTGGCCAGCACGAAGTCCAGCTCACCTGGCTGCAAGGCGAGCGCGGTTAAGTCCGCGCTACTCCCAAAAAATCCCACGTATCCAAGAGAAGCTCCTGTCACCCCATGCGTATCGATCCTCGCCCGTTGCCTGCCACTCTGCCGTTTCTCGGTGAACTGCCACCGCTACTGACCCGCCTGTACGCGGCGCGGGGCGTGCAGTCCGAGGCGGAGCTGGACAAGAGCCTGGCGCGGTTGATTCCGTTCCAGCAGCTCAAAGGGATCGATGCGGCGGTGGACCTGCTGGTGACGGCGCTGGAGCAGCGTCAGCGGATCCTGATCGTCGGCGACTTCGACGCCGACGGCGCGACGGCCAGCACCGTGGGTGTTCTCGGCTTGCGCCTGCTGGGCGCGGCGCACGTCGATTATCTGGTGCCGAACCGCTTCGAATACGGCTACGGCCTGACCCCGGAAATCGTCGAAGTCGCGATGACCCGCGAACCGCAACTGTTGATCACCGTCGACAACGGTATTTCCAGCGTCGAAGGTGTGGCGGCCGCGAAACGCCACGGCTTGAAGGTGTTGATCACCGACCACCACTTGCCCGGCGATGAACTGCCGCAAGCCGATGCACTGGTCAATCCGAACCAGCCCGGCTGCGAGTTCCCAAGCAAAGCGCTGGCCGGGGTCGGGGTGATTTTCTACGTGTTGATGGCACTGCGTGCGCGCCTGCGCAGCCTTGGCTGGTACGAGAGCAAACCACAACCGAACATCGGCGAACTGCTGGATCTGGTGGCGCTGGGCAGCGTCGCCGACGTGGTGCCGCTGGATGCCAACAACCGGATTCTGGTGCACCAGGGTCTGGAACGAATTCGCGCCGGGCGTGCGCGGCCGGGGATCAAGGCGATCCTTGAAGTGGCCAAGCGTGAAGCTTCGCGCATTACGTCTACCGACCTCGGTTTCATCGTCGGCCCGCGCCTGAACGCGGCGGGGCGTCTGGATGACATGAGCCTGGGCATCGAATGCCTGCTGACCCACGATGCTGCGCTGGCCCGGGAAATGGCCGCGCAACTGGACGGCATGAACCAGGATCGCAAATCCATCGAGCAGGGCATGCAGCGTGAGGCGCTGGCCCAGCTCAAGGACTTGCCGGTCGAGTCGATGCCGTTCGGTCTTTGCCTGTTTGATCCGGAATGGCATCAGGGTGTCATCGGTATTCTGGCGTCGCGGATGAAGGAGCGGTATTTCCGCCCGACCATCGCCTTCGCCGATGCCGGTGACGGCCTGCTCAAGGGCTCGGGGCGTTCGGTGCAGGGTTTCCATATCCGTGATGCTTTGAGCGTGGTGGCGGCGCAGCATCCGGATCTGATCAGCAAGTACGGTGGTCACGCGATGGCGGCCGGTCTGACCTTGCCGCAGGAGAATTTTCCGTTGTTTGCCGAGGCCTTTGACGCCGAAGTGCGTAGGCAACTTCGCGAGGAAGATCTGACAGGGCGTCTGCTATCGGACGGCACGCTGGCGGTCGAGGAGTTTCATCTGGAACTGGCTCGCGCCCTGCGCCACGCCGGGCCGTGGGGCCAGCATTTCCCGGAGCCGCTGTTTCACGGGGTGTTCCAGTTGGTCGAGCAGCGAGTGGTCGGCGAGCGGCACCTGAAAGTGGTGCTGAAGACCGAATGCGGTTCGGTGAAGCTCGATGGCATCGCCTTCGGCATCGATCGCGATATCTGGCCGAACCCGACGATCAAATGGGTCGAACTGGCCTACAAGCTCGATCTCAACGAGTTTCGCGGCAATGAGACCGTGCAGTTGATGATCGCCCACATCGAACCGCGCTAAAGGTCGTTGCGCCCCTTACTGAAGGGGCGCAGGCAGCTTCAATTGTGCTGTTTCATTTCTGAACCCTCCCTCATCCCCGGATGTCGACTAGGCTCTAAGCACTGCTTGATTGGCCTTGTGACGTCTTGTCGAATTTTTTGCCCGCGGGGGCGGGTGCTGCACCTTTTTCCTGTCACTCGTCGACTTTTCAAACAGAACCCTGGAGCCTGCCAACTGATTTGAGAGGTGCCCCATGAGTCTGCTGCTTGAACCCTTTACCCTTCGCCAACTGACCCTGTCCAACCGCATCGCCGTGTCGCCCATGTGCCAGTACTCCAGCGTCGATGGCCTGGCCAACGACTGGCATCTGGTGCACCTCGGCAGCCGTGCCGTGGGGGGCGCTGGCCTGGTATTTACCGAAGCGACGGCGATCACGGCCGACGGGCGGATCACCGCCGAAGACCTGGGCCTGTGGAACGACGAACAGATCGCACCGCTGCAACGCATCACCCGTTTCATCAACGCGCAGGGCGCAGTGGCCGGGATTCAACTGGCCCACGCCGGGCGCAAGGCCAGCACCCATCGGCCTTGGATCGGCAAGCACGGCAGCGTCAAGCCGGAGGACGGTGGCTGGACGCCGGTCGGGCCTTCGCCGATTGCCTTTGACCCGCAACACACCCAACCGAAACAGCTGGATGAAGGACAGATCGCCCAGGTCATTCAGGACTTCGTGGCCGCAGCCAAACGTGCTTTGACCGCCGGTTTCAGTGTGGTCGAGGTGCATGCGGCGCACGGTTATCTGTTGCACCAGTTTCTGTCGCCACTGAGTAATCAGCGCCGCGACCAGTACGGCGGTTCGTTCGAAAATCGCATTCGTCTGGTGCTGCAAGTGACCGAGGCGGTACGCGCGGTGTGGCCGGAAGAACTGCCGGTGTTTGTGCGCCTGTCGGCTACCGATTGGGTCGAAGATGGCTGGAACCCCGATGAAACCGTGGAGCTGGCGCGACGCCTGAAAGCCTTGGGGGCTGATCTGATCGATGTGTCATCGGGTGGCACGGCGGTCAATGCCGAAATCCCCGTGGGGCCGGGTTATCAGACGCGCTTCGCCGAACGTGTACGCAAGGAGTCAGGCATCGCCACCGGCACCGTGGGAATGATTACCGAGCCGGCCCAGGCCGAGCACATCCTGCGAACCTGTCAGGCCGACATCATCTTCCTCGCCCGTGAGTTGCTGCGTGATCCTTACTGGCCGCTGCATGCCGACGATGACCTGGGCGGACGCAAAGCGGTGTGGCCGGCGCAGTATCAACGTGCGACTCATCGGGATCAGCCGATTCACGAGTCTGACCTGCGGGATTGATTCCGACCGGTCGCAAAGCCTATAAAACCCGCCATTGAACCGGCGGGTTTTTTCTTGCCTGTCGTTTGGAATCGCGAAGGAATGGATCGCAATGTTGATCGAACGAGAGCTGACTGAATCGGACTTGCCGCTGCTTGCGCTGATCGACCGCAGTGAACTGGTCGAAGAGTGCTATCGCGTGGAAAACGGTGAGCTGATTCTGTATCCGGCGCGTTTCGACATGCGCGGCTGGCCCGAAGGGGAGGCGGCGGAGAATGCGCGGGTATTGGAAAAGTGCTGGCGCAGCGGCGGGTGGCTACACGGGATTTTCGATGGAGAGACACTGGTGGCGGCGGTGGTTGTGGATAACCGGGTTATTCACAATCAGGGCCTGAACATGCGGCAGTTGAAGTTTCTGCACATCAGCCGTGCCTGGCGTGGGCAGGGGCTTGGCGGGCGATTGTTTGCCCTGGCCTGCGAGCATGGTCGGGAGGTCGGTGCAGCGGCGTTGTACGTGTCGGCGACCGAGTCGCGCAATACCGTGGAGTTCTACCAGCGCCAGGGCTGCCGGTTGCTGGCACAACCGGATCCCGAGTTGTTTGCACTCGAACCTCACGATATCCACTTTTACTGTCGCCTGGACTGACGCCATCGCGAGCAAGCTCGCTCCCACAGGTTTCGGTTGTACACAAACGCTGTGATCAATCGATATCCATGTGGGAGCTGGCTTGCCAGCGATGAGGCCCGATCTGACGCCAGAGAATCATTAAGGATACTTGCGCTTGTCCGGTGCCGGCGGGAAGTACTGGTACAACCAGGTTTCGCTCAGCGTGCGATCGTTGGTGCGGATGAACAGTCGCAGCTCAACCGGCTCCACGCTGTCGTTGGTCGGGTACCAGTCGAACAGGATCCGGTAACCCTTGATGTCATCCAGCACCAGCACGCTGAAGTCCTGCACCTTACCGTTGGAGCAAGTCACCACCGGTTCGATCCCGGTGCCCTGCGGCAGGCGATCCAGGCCGCCACCGGTGAAGTCCACAGCAAAGCGACGGGCCCAGACCGGCGGGTAATGCTCACCCGGTGCCCAACCCTCGACAAATCCACCCATGCCCGAACGGGTCGCATGCACCCGCGCGAGCGGCGTGCCGACCGGCGGCAAGGCGCTCCAGTAGAGCTTGTAGCCGTAGTTCAGCGAGTCGCCGGCCGCTACCGGTTTCTTCGGCGTCCAGAACGCGACGATGTTGTCGAGGGTTTCACCGGTTGTAGGAATTTCCAGCAGATCGATGGAGCCTTCGCCCCATGCGGTTGTAGGTTCTACCCACAGGCTCGGACGCTTGCTGTACCAGTCGACGGTGTCCTGATAGTTGGCGAACTCATGGTCGGTCTGCACCAGACCGAAACCTTTCGGATCGGTGTCGGCGAAGGCGTTGAATTGCAGGGTCGCCGGGTTGTTCAGCGGTCGGCAGATCCACTCGCCGTTGCCGCGCCACATGGCCAGACGATCCGAGTCATGAATCTGCGGGTGAATGGTGTCGCACATCCGGCGCTCGTGGGTGCCGCAGCTGAACATGCTGGTCATCGGGGCGATGCCCAGTTGCTCGATGGCGGTACGGGCATTGATGTGGGCGTCGACTTCCATCACCACGCGCTCGGCCTGGCAGTCGATGTCGAAGCGATAGGCGCCGGTCGCGCTCGGCGAGTCGAGCAGGGCGTAGACCACAAAGCGGGTCGCGTTCTGATCCGGAGTTTCGAACCAGAATTTGGTGAAGTCAGGGAATTCTTCGCGTTTCTTGGCGTAGGTGTCGACCGCCAGGCCACGGGCGGAGAGGCCATATTGGCCAGTGGCGTCCACTGCGCGGAAGTAGCTGGCGCCGAGGAACGACACCACGTCATGCCGATCCAGCTCCGGTGCCTTGAACAGTTTGAAGCCGGCAAAACCCAGGTCGCCCTTGAGCTGCTGGGTGTCGACCGAAGTGTTTTCGTAGTTGAACAGTTGAGGGCGGAAATGCACCTCGCGGGCCGTCCGGGTCTTCGGATCGACGCTGTACATACGCACCGGCTGGCGGAAACCCATGCCGACGTGGAAGAACTGCACATCGAGCTGACCCTTGTTCTCTTTCCACAGCGAATGCTCGCCGTCGTAACGGATCGCGTTGAAGTTCTGCGGGGTCATGGTCGCCAGGGTCGGCGGCAGCACCTGTTTGGTGTCCTGATACGCGCTGCCGGCCAGTTGCTTGGCCTGGCGCTTCAGCGTCTCGAAGTCGAAGGCCTGGGCTTCACCGTCGGCGGCACCGCCAGAGGCGGCCCAGGCGCGTGCGGCGAGCAGGCCCGAGGCGGAAAGGCCGGTGTAAGCCGCAATGGCCATGGACGCTTTGAGCAAATTCCTGCGGTGCATAAATACAACCTGTCGTGGACAATCCCGCGCCGTTCCTGGCACGTACTGGATCAGAAATTACGGTTCGGACAAGCCTTCGGCCAAACGCTACGGACTAGTAACAGATGCCCGCTAGCTTAATCCGTTCGCTGATTTTGCAAAATTCATTGATAGCACGGCGACAGCGTCTCAATGAAACAAGACGTTACGGTTACTTATCCCACAGCCTTTTCTGATTTATAGGGCATATCTGCTTTTTTCGACTAATTACTCTAAAAACAGCTTTTCAGCGCCGATTTAATTTCTATTCTATGGGCATCGCCGGTCACGACCCATCCGACCGGCAGGGCTCAAATCGCTGCTTAAAGGAGCAGGGCGATGCGGTTTTCGAAAATTTCTGACGTACTGGAAAAGGACATCGTCCATGACAAAAGGACAAGGCATCACCGAAATGTTGGGCATCTTTCCCTGCCTCACCAACGTCCGGCGAAGACGCCGGCTCAGTCCTGACGAACTGAAACTGGTGGAGCGTTACCGCGAGTTGTCGGAGAGCGACCGGATTGCGATGCGGTATCTGGTGGATGCGATGAGGAGTGTTTCGCGGTTTTGAAGTGAAAAACCAAAGGGGTGGACTGTGAAGTTCGCCCCTTTTTCATTCTTGAGACTTACCGGGGATACTGCGGTTGCATCCACCCCTTCGACAAGTTGGGTGGCGAACCGAGTGGCGTTCGAAGTCGGGTTACTTCCCGTCAACACGGCAAACCCGGAAGGCCCGCGCCACGCGGCCCGCCATAACGCAGAACTGAGGTTCGGAATAACCACAGTTCAATGAAGGGCAAACACCGTGTTGACAGATTTCCGGCTTCGACCTCAGCTAATAATTGGGCTGCAACGGGACAAAGCCTATCGGTCAGGCGCTAGCGGCGCCAAGTCTACTCTGCTGACGCCATTTGTAGGAAAGGGGACTGAATGCTGAGGGTTCGGTCTGTAGGAAGCGAGTAACTGACGCTGAAAGAAATCAGCCCCGAAATTGTGATAAATCCGGGGCTGTTTTTCTTAGCGACTAACTTTCCAGGCATCCCCAGCCGGCGCCTTCCCATGGTCATACGGCTTGCCAATCCACATATAAACCAGCCCCAGCCCAATCACGATCGCCGTGCTCAGCACCATCGCGTAGTTGATGTACCACGCGGCATCCGGCGTGCGTGGCCAGGCCATGTTGATGATTGCGCCGACGCCGTACACCAGCGCGCCGATGTTCACCGGCCAGCCCCAGGCGCCGAGGGTGAATTTGCCGCTGGGTTTCCAGCCTTTGCTGCGGGCGTACAGGGCGGCGAGGACGATCATCTGGAATGCGAGGTAGATGCCGATGGCGGCGAAGCTGACGATGGTCGCCACCGCGTCTTGCAGGAAGAAGCCGAGGGCGATGATCAGGCCGGGCAGGACGCCGGACACGAACAGTGCGGCAACTGGAACCTGGGTCGTAGGAGAAATCTTTTTCAGCAGTCGGCTGCCGATGACCATTTCATCGCGGGCGTAGGAATACAGCAGACGACTCGCCGCCGCTTGCAGGCTGATGACGCAGGAGATGAAGGAAATCATTACCACGCCCATCACCACTTTCGAGCCGATCGGACCGAAGGCGTTGTTGAGGATGGTGGTGACCGGGTCCTTGTCGGTGCCGTTGATCACCGCCTGCATGTCCGGCACGGCGAGGATCAGCGCGAGGCAAGCGAACATCGCCGCGATGCCGCCGATGTAGATGGTCATGCGCATGGCCACCGGGATTTTTGCGCTCGGGTTCGGGGTCTCTTCGGCCACGTCGCCGCAGGCTTCGAAGCCGTAGTAGAGAAACATCCCGGCCAGCGAGGCAGTGAGGAAGGCCGGTAGATAGGAGCCGTCGACGCTGATGTCGAAGGTGTTGAACAGCACGCTGATCGGCTGGTGGCGCTCGAAAATCAGCAGGTACACGCCGACGATCACCGCGCCCACCAGTTCGCAGAGAAAGCCGAACATGGCGATCCGCGCCAGCATTTTGGTGCCGCTGAGATTCACTAGGGTGGCGAACAGGGTCAGCACCAGGGCGATCACGATGTTGGTGTTGTTGCTCGGCTCAAAACCCAGCATGGCCGCGAGGTACGGGCCGGCGCCGACCGCAACGGCGGCGATGGTCACGCACAGGGCGATGGAGTAGATCCAGCCGACCATCCATGCCCATTTCTTACTCACCAAGCGACGCGCCCAAGGATAGACACCGCCGGAAATCGGGAACTGCGACACCACTTCGCCGAAGACCAGGCACACCAGCAATTGACCGCAACCGACCAGCAAATAGGCCCAGAACATCGGCGGCCCGCCAGCGGCCAGGCACAGGCCGAACAAGGTATAAACCCCTACGACCGGTGACAGATAAGTGAAGCCCAGCGCGAAGTTTTCCCACAGGCTCATGCTGCGGTTGAAGTTGGAGGTGTAGCCCAGCTGGCGCAGTTGTTCGGCATCGCTGTCGGCAACGGCGGCTGAGAGATCGGGTGATGCACTCATGTGTGTTTGCTCCGTGAAATCGGCAGATTTCGGATGGCCGAAACCGTGGCGGGGCTTGGTAAGCGCCGCCCGGATCGGTAGTTATTGTTTTGAATGCCTGGTGATGCGTAATGCCGGTTTTCTTCCTGAAACCGGAGTGACGCCATCGCTGGCAAGCCAGCTCCCACAAGAGCTGCACTGAACCCTGTGGGAGCTGGCTTGCCAGCGATGCTTTTAGTGCTTGAACATCACATGCCGAACCGTGGTGTAGTCCTCCAGCCCGTACATGGACATGTCCTTGCCGTAGCCGGACAGTTTCTGACCGCCGTGCGGCATTTCGCTGACGAGCATGAAGTGCGTATTCACCCAGGTGCAGCCGTATTGCAACCGCGCGGACAGGCGATGGGCGCGTCCTACATCCGCGGTCCACACCGAGGACGCCAGGCCGTAGTCCGAATCGTTGGCCCATTCCAGTGCCTGGGCTTCATCGGTGAATTTGGTCACCGACACCACCGGCCCGAACACTTCACGGCGGACGATTTCGTCGTCCTGCTGCGCATCGGCCAGCACCGTCGGTTCGAAGAAGAAGCCGTTGCCTTCGACAGCCTTGCCGCCAGTGATCAAACGAATGTGCGGTTGCGCCACGGCGCGTTCGACAAACCCGGCCACGCGGTCGCGATGCTGGGCGGTGATCAACGGCCCGAGTTCGGTGGACGGATCATCCTGCAAGCCGTACTTGATGCTGCTGACCGCCGCGCCGAGCTTCTCGACGAACTTGTCGTAGATGCCTTGCTGGGCATAGATCCGGCACGCGGCGGTGCAATCCTGGCCGGCGTTGTAGAAGCCGAAAGTGCGAATGCCTTCGACCGCCGCATCGATGTCGGCGTCGTCGAAGATGATCACCGGAGCTTTGCCGCCCAGTTCCATGTGCATGCGTTTGACGCTGTCGGCGGTGCTGGAAATGATGTTCGAACCAGTGGCGATGGAGCCGGTCAGCGAGACCATGCGCACTTTCGGATGGGTCACCAGCGGGCTGCCTACGCTCGGCCCACGCCCGAACACCAGATTGAGTACACCGGCCGGGAAAATATCCGACGCCAGTTCGGCCAGACGCAACGCAGTCAGCGGGGTTTGTTCCGACGGCTTGAGCACCACGGTATTACCGGCGGCGAGAGCCGGGGCGATTTTCCAGGCGACCATCATCAGCGGGTAGTTCCACGGCGCGATGGAGGCGATCACACCCACAGGGTCGCGGCGGATCATCGAAGTGTGGCCGGGCAGGTATTCGCCACCGGCCGAACCACTCATGCAACGGCTGGCGCCGGCGAAGAAACGAAACACGTCGGCAATCGCCGGGATCTCGTCGTTCAGCGCGGCGCTGTAAGGTTTGCCGCAGTTGTCCGATTCCAGTTTCGCCAGCTCTTCGCCGTGGGCTTCGATGGCGTCGGCGAGTTTGAGCAGCAGCAGCGAACGGTCTTTCGGTGTGGTCTGCGACCATTCGGCGAAGGCACTGTCGGCGGCGCGCACGGCGGCATCGACCTGGGCCTCGGTGGCCTCGTTGATTTCCACCAGCACTTCGCCGCGCGCCGGGTTGAGCACCAGTTGCGCCGGGCCTTCTCCGTTGACCAGTTGGCCGTTGATCAAGAGTTTGGTTTGCATGTTGTTGTCCTCTTTCTACTGCAAATTCAGGGTGGGAAAGGTCAGGGAAATCATTTGCCGCCGCTGCCGGCCACGCTCTCGCCACCCCGGGTCAGGTAGTAGGCGCCAAGGATCGGCAGCATGGTCACCAGCATCACCAGCATCGCCACAACGTTGGTTACCGGCACGTCCCGTGGGCGGCTCAACTGGTTGAGCAACCACAGCGGCAAGGTGCGCTCATGGCCGGCGGTGAAGGTGGTGACGATGATTTCGTCGAACGACAGCGCAAACGCGAGCATGCCGCCGGCGAGCAGCGCCGAGCCGAGGTTCGGCAGGATGATGTAGCGGAAGGTTTGCCAACCGTCGGCGCCGAGATCCATCGACGCCTCGATCAGGCTGTGCGAGGTACGGCGTAGACGAGCGATGACGTTGTTGTAGACGATCACCACGCAGAAGGTCGCGTGGCCGACGATGATGGTGAACATCCCAGGCTCGATGCCCAACGTCTTGAAGGTCGCCAGCAGCGCGATCCCGGTGATGATCCCCGGCAGTGCGATGGGCAGGATCAGCATCAGCGAAATGCCCTGTTTGCCGAAGAAGTCCCGGCGGTACAACGCCGCCGAAGCGAGGGTGCCGAGCACCATCGCGATCAGCGTGGCGATGGCCGCGATCTGTAAAGACAGCTTGATCGCTTCCAGCACATCCGGCCGCGAAAACGCCACGCTGAACCAGTGCAGCGTGAAGCCTTTCGGTGGAAAGCTGAACGCCGCGTCTTCGGTGTTGAAGGCGTAGAGGAAGATGATCAGGATCGGGAAGTGCAGGAACACCAGCCCGCCCCAGGCTGCAATGCGCAAACCTAATGACGCGCGCTCAGAGTGCATCGAAGGCCCCCAGTCGTTTGACGATGGACAGGTAGATGGCGATCAGCACGATCGGCACCAGCGTGAACGCTGCGGCCATCGGCATGTTGCCGATTGCGCCCTGTTGCGCGTAGACCATGCTGCCGACGAAGTAGCCCGGCGGGCCCACCAGTTGCGGCACGATGAAGTCGCCCAGGGTCAGCGAAAAGGTAAAGATCGAACCGGCCGCGATGCCCGGCACCGACAGCGGCAGAATCACCTGCATGAAGGTCTGGCGCGGCTTGGCCCCGAGGTCGGCGGAGGCTTGCAGCAAGGATGGCGGCAGGCGCTCCAGCGAGGCCTGGATCGGCAGGATCATGAACGGCAGCCAGATGTAGACGAACACCATGAACCGGCCGAGATGCGAGGTCGACAAGGTGCTGCCACCGACCCCGGGAATCCCCAGAATGAACTGCAGAACCGGCTCCAGCCCCAGGTGCTGAACGAACCACTGCGCCACGCCGCCCTTGGCCAGCAGCAGCGTCCAGGCGTAGGCCTTGACGATGTAACTGGCCCACATCGGCATCATCACCGCGATATAGAAAAACGCCTTGGTCTTGCCGGTGGTGTAGCGCGCCATGTAGTAGGCAATCGGGAACGCGACGATGGCGCTGGCGATCGATACCACGACAGCCATGCTCAGGGTGCGCAGGATGATGTCGAAATTCGACGGCTGAAACAGTGCGGCGAAATTGGCCAGGGTCAGGTCGGGCGTGACCGCCATGGTGAAGTCGTCGAAGGTGTAGAAACCTTGCCACAGCAGCATCAACAGCGAGCCGAGATAGATCGCGCCGAACCACAACAGCGGCGGCACCAGCAGCATCGACAGATACAGATTCGGCTTGCGATAGAGCAGGTTGGAAAACCTGCGCAAAGGCGCCGATTGAGGGAGGGCGAGGGCGGTCATGTCACACCCCGCTCGCAACGGTGTCGTGCAGCGGGATCATCGCTTCCCGCGCCCAGCGAGCGCTGATTCGCTGACCGGTCTGGTGCTGCGCGCTGCTGTCGATCCACTGATTGTTGGCCTGGCTGATGCTCAGGGTCTGGCCGTTTTCCAGGGTCAGTTCATAGCGTGTGGCGCTGCCCTGATATTGAATGTCGTGGAGCAGACCACTGACTTCGATTTCATGGCTGGCCAACGGGCCTTCGGCGAACCGCACGTGTTCCGGGCGGATCGAAAACGGCTGCGGGTGGCCGCTGAGCTGGCGGGCCAGATCACCGCGAATCACATTCGAAGTGCCGACGAATTCGGCAACGAACGTCGTGGTGGGTTTCATATACAGATTGCGCGGGGTGTCGACCTGTTCGATGCGGCCCTTGTTGAACACGGCCACGCGGTCGGACATCGACAGCGCTTCGGTCTGGTCGTGGGTGACGAAGATGAAAGTGATGCCGAGCTGGCGTTGCAGCTTCTTCAGTTCGCTCTGCATCTGTTCCCGCAGCTTCAGGTCGAGGGCGCCCAGAGGTTCGTCGAGCAACAGCACTCGCGGGCGATTGACCAGGGCGCGGGCGAGGGCGACACGCTGGCGCTGACCGCCGGACAACTGCACCGGTTTGCGGACGCCGTAGCCGCCGAGGGCGACCATGTCCAACGCTTCTTCGGCGCGTTTGTGGCGCTCGTTCTTGTTCACGCCTTTGACTTTCAAACCGTAGGCGACGTTGTCCAGCACGTTCATGTGCGGGAACAGCGCGTAATCCTGAAACACCGTGTTGACGTCGCGTTGATAGGGCGGCAGTCCGGCGGCTTCGGCGCCGTGAATGCGGATCGAGCCGGCACTCGGTTGTTCGAACCCGGCGATCAGGCGCAGGCACGTGGTCTTGCCCGAACCGGAGGGGCCGAGCATGGAAAAGAACTCGCCGTCCTGGATATCGATGGAAACCCGGTCAACGGCTTTCACCTCGCCGAACTGCCGGGAAACGTTGGTGAACTGGACTGCAAGCGTCATGGTGCGGTGCTCCGAAAAGGCGAGGGTCGTCGCAGCGGCCCTGCCTGGACTTCTGAAAAAACTGGATTGTTTGGCGGTGTATGCGATGGTTTTTGGCTAACTCATCTGGTCGATACGCCGCGATCTGCTTTTAGCTCCCTCTCCCTCCGGGAGAGGGCGGGGGGTGAGGGCAGCGGTTTCGCTGAATCAAGACAACGTCAAAAACCACCCCTCATCGGCACGCCGCCCGCCCAGCCCTCTCCCCAAAGGGGAGAGGGGGAAAGGGAGCTCGACCGAGGTGAACTCGAGATCAGCGGCCGCCCATAATCGCAATGTAGTCCTGCGTCCACCGGCTATACGGCACAAACTTCCCACCTTCAGCCTGCGGTGTTTTCCAGAAAGCGATCTTGTCGAACTGATCGAACCCGTTGGTTTTGCACCCCTCGGCACCCAGCAGTTCACTACCCTGGCAAGCCGCCGGAACCGCCGGCAACGAACCGAACCACGCCGCCACGTCACCTTGGACTTTCGGTTGCAACGACCAATCCATCCACTTGTAGGCGCAGTTCGGGTGCTTGGCCTCGGCGTGCAGCATGGTGGTGTCGGCCCAACCGGTGGCGCCTTCTTTCGGCACGGTCGACGCGATCGGCTGTTTCTCGTTGATCAAGCCGTTGACCTGGTACGGCCAGGCGCTGGACGCGACCACGCCTTCGTTCTTGAAGTCGCTCATCTGCACCGTGGTGTCGTGCCAGTAGCGGTGAATCAGCTTCTGCTGCGCACGCAACAGTTCCAGCACAGCCTTGTACTGATCTTCAGTGAGCTGGTACGGATCCTTGATCCCCAGTTCAGGCTTGGTGGATTTCAGATAGAGCGCCGCGTCGGCGATGTAGATCGGGCCGTCGTAAGCTTGCACACGACCCTTGTTCGGCTTGCCGTCGGGCAGGTTCTGCGCGTCGAACACCACGTTCCAGCTGGTCGGCGCGGTCTTGAACACGTTGGTGTTGTACATCAGCACGTTCGGGCCCCACTGGTACGGGGTGCCGTAGGTCTGCTTGTTGACCACGTACCACGGCGCGTCTTTCAGGCGTGGGTCGAGGGACTTCCAGTTCGGGATCAACGCAGTGTTGATCGGCTGCACACGCTTGCCGACGATCAACCGCAACGAGGCATCGCCCGACGCCGTCACCAAGTCGTAACCGCCCTTGGCCATCAGGCTGACCATTTCGTCAGAGGTGGCGGCGGTTTTCACATTGACCTTGCAGCCGGTTTCCTTCTCGAAACCGGTCACCCAGTCGTAGGCCTTGTCGCTTTCACCGCGTTCGATGTAGCCGGGCCAGGCGACGATATCCAGCTGGCCTTCGCCGGCGCCGACGGCTTTCAGCGGCTCGGCAGCCTGCAGGCTGGCGCTGGCCAGCAGGACCGTGGTGATTGCACTGAGCAGTGCGGTCTTGTGCACGAACATGGTGAACCCTCTTCTTTAAATTATGGTCGGGGCAGTTGTGAACGCGGTGAAGCATGCCGTGGTCGGCTTGTTATTAGCGTAGTCAGAGATGCTGGCCGTGGCGGGCCATGATGTGCCGCACCACGCTGTAGTCCTGTAGCGAATCGCTGGATAAGTCTTTGCCGTAACCGGAGCGTTTCAACCCGCCGTGGGGCATTTCGCTGACCAGCATGAAATGGCTGTTGATCCAGGTGCAGCCATATTGCAGCCGTGCGGCGACCTGCATCGCCTTGTCCAGGTTCTGGGTCCAGACCGACGAGGCCAGGCCGTATTCCGAGTCGTTGGCCCAGTCCACCGCTTGCGCCAGTTCGTCGAAGCGGGTCACGGTCACCACCGGGCCGAAGACTTCGCGCTGGACGATTTCATCGCTCTGTTTGCAACCGGCCAGCAAGGTTGGCTGATAGAAGAACCCGGCGCCGGAATGCACCGCTGCGCCGGTCACCCGTTCGATGTGCGGCTGACCGAGGGCGCGCTCGACAAAACTGGCCACGCGGTCACGCTGACGGGTGCTGATCAGCGGGCCGATTTCGTTGTCGGCGTCGCGTTTGCCGGCGAAGCGCAGGCTGCTCACCGCCGCACCGAGTTCGGCCACCAATTTGTCGTGAATCCCGGCCTGAGCGTAGATCCGGCAAGCCGCCGTGCAGTCCTGCCCGGCGTTGTAATAGCCATAAGTGCGCACGCCTTCGACCACGGCTTTCAGATCGGCATCGTTGCACACGATCACCGGGGCCTTGCCGCCGAGTTCGAGGTGCGTGCGTTTGAGGGTTTTGGCGGCGGCCTGGAGGATTTTCTGGCCGGTGACGATATCGCCGGTCAGCGACACCATGCGCACTTTCGGGTGGCCGACCAGGTGACTGCCGACGCCTTCGCCGCCACCGCAGACGATGTTGATTACCCCGCGCGGCAGGATCTCGGCCAGGGCTGGCGCCAGCGCCAGAATCGACAGCGGCGTGTGCTCGGACGGCTTGAACACCAGCGTATTGCCGGCGGCGAGGGCTGGGGCGATCTTCCACGCGGCCATCATGATCGGGTAGTTCCACGGCGCAATCGAGGCGACGACGCCAATCGGATCGCGGCGCACCATGCTCGTGTAGCCCGGCACGTATTCGCCGCTGAGCTGACCGGTCTGGCAGCGCACGGCGCCGGCGAAAAAGCGAAACACATCGACGGTGGCGGTCAAATCGTCCTGGCGCGCCAGATGCAGCGGCTTGCCGCAGTTCAGGGCTTCGAGACGGGCGAGGTGGTCAGCGTGTTTTTCGACGGCGTTGGCGATTTCCAGCAGCAGGTTCGAACGTTGTTGCGGGGTGGTGCGCGACCACTCGGCAAAGGCGCGGTGGGCGGCAAGGATGGCGGCTTCGACTTGCTCGGTGCTGGCTTCGGCGATCTGAGTCAGGACTTCGCCGGTGGCCGGGTTGAGGATCGGTTCGACAAAACCCTGGCCGGCGACCAGTTCGCCGTCGATCAGCAACGCGGTATGCATGTGGGTCTGCGCGCCAGCCATTTTCCGGGCTCTCTTTTCTTGTGTGGCCATGTTGCTCCCTGTTCCGGGAGCCGACCGTCTTATCGATGCAGCAAGACTAGTGCGCGGCTCCGGGGTCGACAAATTCTAAATACTGAAGGTGGCATTCGATTAAATAGATGGCTTGCGTCCGCCGTGAGGCTGTTCGCGGGCCACGGTCAGGAAAGGATCGACCAGCGCGGGGCGCGCTGTGCCGCGACGCCAGGCCAGACCGACGTCGAGGGTCTGGCTGAGGTCGGCAATCGGCCGGGCTTCGATGATGTCGCCTTCCAGCGACCAAGGGCGGTAGGTCATGTCGGGCTGGATCGAAACGCCGAGACCCGCTGCCACCAGACTTCGCACGGCCTCGGTGGACGCGGTTCTGAGGGTGATTTTTGGTTGCAGTCCGGCGCCACGCCACAGACGTTGGGCGTTGCGATCCATCTCGTCGACGTTCAGTTGAATCAACGGCTCCCGGGCGACGTCGGCGAGGTTGATGCTGTCGTGTTCCAGCAGCGGATGCTGGGCCGGCAACCACAGCCGGTGCGGCGAGTGGGTCAGCACTTCGGTCTGCAAGGCGTGGCGGTCTTCGAGATTGGAGAGGATCAGCACACCGACATCGATCTCGCCGCTGACCAGCAAATGCTCGATGTACGGCCGCTCGTCCTCCATCACCCGGATCTCGACATTGGGGTAGGCACGCTGGAAACGGGTGAGCAAATCCGCCAGGTAATAACCGGCCACCAGACTGGTCACGCCGACGATCAGCTGCCCGGCAACCTGATCGGTACTCTGTTGCAGGCTGCGTTTGGCGTTGTCCACGGTCGCCAGAATCAGGTGCGCCTGGCGCAGGAACTGGTGGCCCTGATGGGTCAGCGTCATGCCCTTGGCGTGGCGATTGAACAGGCTGACGCCGATTTCTTCCTCCAGTTGCTGGATGGCCAGGGTCAGGGTCGATTGGGAAATGAACGCGGTTTGCGCAGCGGCGGAAATCGAGCCGGTCTCGGCCACGGCGATGAAATGGCGGATCTGACGCAGGGTCATCATGGAAGGTTTACCCGGTGGGCGGTTTTTATAGATTGCCTCGAGTGTATATCTATTTTCGCGAAGGGCTGCTGCGGGCCAGGCAACATCTGGAAGCACACTCGCACCCAAGTGACGGGCACTTTCGAACTAGGCTGAGGGCCTTATTGATCCGGATAACCCCAGTTTGGAGACGGAACATGAACACCCGTGGATTACTCGATCAACTCCTCAAGTCCGGCCAGGATCTGCTACAGAACAAGGCAGGCGGGGCGCAGAACAAACCGGCTGCCGGTGGTTTGGGCGGCTTGCTGGGCGGATCTTCCAGTAATGGCGCACTCGGCGGTTTGCTGTCAGGCGCCGGCGGCGGTGCCCTGGCGGCCGGCGCCATGGGCCTGCTGCTGGGCAGCAAAAAGGCCCGCAAGGTTGGCGGTAAAGTCGCCATCTACGGCGGCCTCGCCGCGCTGGGCGTGATCGCCTACAAAGCCTACGGCAACTGGAACGCCCAAAAAGGCACCGCCCCACAAAGCGAACCGCAAACCCTTGATCGCCTGCCACCGGCGCAAGTCGAACAACACAGCCAGGCCATCCTCAAAGCCCTGGTCGCCGCCGCCAAGGCCGACGGCCACATCGACGATCGCGAACGCCAACTGATCGAAGGTGAATTCACCAAACTCGACAACGATCAGGAGCTCAAACACTGGCTCCACGCCGAACTCAACAAACCCCTCGACCCCACCGACGTCGCCCGCGCGGCAAGCACTCCGGAAATGGCGGCCGAGATGTACGTGGCGAGCGTGATGCTGGTGGATGAGGAGAACTTCATGGAGAAGAGCTATCTGGATGAACTGGCGCGGCAGTTGAAGCTGGAGCCGGGGTTGAAGGTGGAGTTGGAGAGGCAGGTGAGGGTGGCTGTTGCGTAACCAAAAGGTTTGATGAGTCCCCGGCGAGGATCGAGCATCGCTCGCCGGGTTTCCTTCAGTGCAAGCCTGCGGCCTTGCAGGCCTCGACAAAGGTCGCGCCTTTCTTGTCCATGGCGTTTTTTACCAACTGATTGGCTTTCACCAGTGCCGCACTGGGTTTGGCCCACTGCTCCGGTGGCAGTGGCTGCGACCATGCTTGAACCTGGTCCGGCAGAACAGGACGGCCCTTGCGATGAGCCCATTCGGCGAGAATGTAGGGCATTTTCCAGAAGGTCAGCACACGCCCGATGTACCAGCGGCGCAATGGCCACCGAGATTTCTCCGCGAATCCATATTCCCTCCGTTGTTCTGGAGTCAGGTCCTCGCCACCTTCTTCGTCCAGCGACCCCATCGCACGGGCATCTTCGCGTTCGATTTCAAAGGTGTGCAGTCCTTCATAAGGCTTGAGCCGATCCCCGGTCGGGATCAGGCCGAGTGCCTTGAGCATCGGGTTCGGCACATCGACCAGTTGACCGTCTTCCATGAAGTTGCGAATGGATGTCCACATGCCCAGGGAGTGGGCATCGCTGGGTTGTGGTAGCAGCAGAAACTGCACTTTGTCCTGCTCTTCATCCTCAAGCCCCATGCCCAAAGTGTATTGGCGAGTAGCGCCGTAACTGGTGACGCCCTGGGAGTTTGCAACCCAGGCAACCACGCTTTCCCAAGGCACGATCAGCACGCGATGGGTTTTGCTGTCGACGTAACAGACTTCACGGCGCTGGCGGTTGAAGCGGACGGGATAGGTTTTTGCGGCGGTGAAAACGCTGGAAAACATTCCGTAGACATAGGCGCCGAGGGGCAGAAGCCCTAACGATGCAACCCCTGAAAACGTCTGGATGCCCATTGCTAAATCTTTCAAGGGCGTGGGGAAGTTTTCCGGGTAGGCAAGTGTCCCGTACAAAACAATTAAAACCGGCGCAATAAACGCCAGGGTCAGCAGCATCCAGATTCCCGCGGCAAATATTTTTCCTTGCTCAACCATGCCCCAATTGTTACCGCCCAACTCAAGATAGGTCTCGGTTATCTCCGAAAAATTACGACGAGATGACTGTGTCTGGCCTGTGTAGACAGGTAATGGTGAAAGGAACAGGGTTTCATTTAAACCGCTGGCTCGAATTTCTCCTGCACGGGGGCGCTGACTGCGGATGTCTGGGGCGGACTCATGTTCGGCAATCGTGGTTTTACGTTTTAACAAGTTCTTAAACATCAACAGTCGCCAAGTCGTCTTTTTTGCAAGAAAAGGTGACACCCATTAGCCGGTCTCAAGTCAAGGTTAAAAGCCACCGCGCCCTGCAGTTTTCAACTGCAGGGTTTGCTCTCCAACTCAACCTGATCGGTTGAACCCGTCGAACCCGTTTCCTCTTCATTGGC